>Ga0068711_1000003_pt1 | contig 459313 bp, 401 predicted proteins | sample MTBAKMMethaMetaG_FD_62224 | JGI IMG/M metagenome (GOLD analysis project Ga0068711, IMG submission 62224) | Enrichment culture microbial communities from Arthur Kill intertidal strait, New Jersey, USA, that are MTBE-degrading - MTBE-AKM (Arthur... | ecosystem: Environmental > Aquatic > Marine >...
GGGGACTGGGGGATGACACATGGAGGTGAGTCCACTTGACGGTAGTGCTTGAAACCCAAGGCCTTCGAAAGTCGTTCGGCGGGGTCTTGGTGATCGACGATCTCAGCATCAACGTGCAGCAAGGCGAAGCGCTGGGCATCGTCGGTCCCAACGGGGCAGGTAAGACCACCTGGTTCAACCTGATCACCGGTGCATACACGGTAGACGCGGGTTCGGTGGTCTTCGAGGGCAAAGACATCACCAAGCTCTCCCGCCACGAACGCTGCCGCGGCGGCATCGGCCGTACGTTCCAGATCCCCAAGCCGTTCTCAGGCATGACCGTGTTCGAGAACGTGCTCGTCGGCGCCACCCACGGTCGCAAGATGAGCGAGCGTGAATCCTACCGGCACTGTGTGGACATCCTGGACATCACCGGCCTGCACGACAAGGTCAACGTCCTTGCCGGCTCGCTCACCCTGCTCGACCGCAAACGGCTCGAACTGGCCCGAGCCCTGGCCACCGACCCCACGCTGCTCCTCCTAGACGAGATCGCCGGGGGCCTCACCGAGGCCGAGGTCCAGGAACTGATCGACGAGATCAAGAAGCTCCGGAGCACCGGCATCACCATCGTCTGGATCGAGCACATCGTGCATGCGCTGCTTGCCGTGGTCGACCGCATCTCGGTCATCCAGTTCGGCCGCAACCTGTGCGAGGGTGACCCGCACACGGTCATGAACAGCGCGGAAGTCCAGGCCTGCTACATGGGAGGGACGCCGGCATGAGCTTGCTCGAGATCACCGACGCCAGCGTCTACTACGAAGACTTCCAGGCGCTCTACGACATCAACCTCACCGTCGAAGAAGGCGAGATCTTCGCCTGCATCGGCGCGAACGGGGCGGGCAAGTCCACCATGCTCAAGACCGTGAGCGGCGTGCTCACCCCCCGCCGGGGCACCATCTTGTTCGACGGCCAGCCCATCGATCACATGCAGCCCCACAAACGAGTGGAGATGGGCATCTCCATGGTCCCGGAAGGCCGGCGGGTGTTCCCCAGCCTCACGGTGCAGGAGAACCTCATCATCGGGGCCTACCGGGGTCGTCCCGGTCCCTGGACCACCGATGCCGTCTACGAACTCTTCCCTCTGCTCGAGCCCCTCAAGAAGCGGCAGGCTTCCGGGCTCTCCGGGGGAGAGCAGCAGGCGCTGGCCATCGGCCGCTCGCTCATGAGCAATCCTCGCCTCATCCTCATGGACGAGGTCTCGTTGGGTCTGGCTCCGGTTGTCATCAAGCGGATCTACGACGCCTTCCCGACCCTGCTGGAGAGCGGCTGCACCATCTTCGTGGTGGAGCAGGACGTCCAGCACGTACTCACTGTGGCCTCTCACGTGGCCTGCTTCCTGGAAGGGCGCATCGCCCTTCAGGGCAAACCCAGTGAGCTTACGAACGAACAGATAACCGCGGCCTACTTCGGAGTGTAGACATGGATTGGCTAAACGCAGCTACCCAAGGCATCCTTCTCGGGGGCCTCTACGCTTTGTTCGCAGTAGGCCTCTCCCTGGTTTTCGGGACCATGCGTCTCACCAACCTGGCTCACGGTGACTTGACGATCCTGCCGGCGTATGTCGCCCTCATGGTCGTCAACGCTCTGCGGTTCAACCCGTTCTACTCGATCCCCATCACCATGGTGATCATGTTCGTGTTCGGGTACCTGCTCCAGCGCGGGTTACTCAACGCCATCGTGAAGACGGGTGATGTGAACGGGGTCATCGTGACCTTCGGTATATCGATCGTGCTCCAGAACGCCCTGCTCCTGGGCTTCACCGCCAACTCGCAGGGTCTGGACGCGGGCACGGTCGAGAACCTCAGCATCAAGATCAACGACCGGCTGGCTGTCGGCTGGCTGCCTCTCATCATCTTCCTCATGTCTCTGGTGGTCATCACCGTCTTGCAGATCTTCATGGGCCGCACCAAGATGGGCCGGGCCTTCCGGGCCGTCTCTGACGACCAGGAAGCTGCGCGCTTGATGGGTATCAACAACAAGCACATCTGGGCGGTCGCGATGGGCGTCGCCCTCCTGATCGTCACCATCGGTGGCGTCATGATGGCCATCCGGACCACGTTCGACCCGCTGCTCGGTAGTCAGCGCCTCATCTACGCATTCGAGGCCGTGGTCATCGGCGGGATGGGTTCGGCGTGGGGTACGTTGCTTGGAGGCATCATTCTGGGGTTAGCTCAGACACTGGGTGCCCAGGCCTTCGGATCGGCATGGTCGATCCTGGTAGGCCACGTGGTTTTCGTGGTCATCCTGGCTCTGAGACCGCAAGGATTCCTCGCTAAGACGGTGACGTCATGAACACCACTACCACCGCAGCCCCAATGGGCGACAAGAAGTTCTCTGTATCCGTTGCCAGTCGGACGAACTACATGGTCCTCGGCTTCGGGATCCTCGTCCTGATCGTTCTCGCCGTCTTCCCGGTGTTCGGCGGCACGCCGTGGACGCGTCGTCTGGTCGACTTCTTCACCCTTCTGGCTCTGGCCCAGTTCTGGAACCTGATGCTCGGTTACGCCGGTCTGATCTCGGTCGGCCAGCAGGGCTACATCGGCATCGGCTCCTACACGCTGTGGCTCTTTGCCGACGTACTGCACATCAACCCCTTCATCGGTGTGATCTTCGCAGCCATCGGCGGCGCGATCATCGCTCTGCCGTCCGCCGCCTTGGTCTTCAAGTTGAAGGGTGGCTACCTCGCTATCGGAACCTGGGTGATCGCCGAGGTCCTCCGCCTGATCGTCGCCAACATCAAGCGGACGGGTGGCGGATCCGGTATCACGATCCAGGCGGCTACTAAGTTAGGCACCGAAGTGCGGGTCCCGGGCACCTACTGGTGGGGTCTCGGTGTGGCGGTCATCGCCATCGGGGTCACCTACTTCCTGCTCAGGTCTCGCACCGGACTGGCTTTGGAGGCGATCCGCGACAATGACCTTGCCGCGGAGAGCTCGGGCGTCAACCTGTGGCGGACCAAGCTCTACACCTACATCATCGCCGGCGCCGGGTGCGCCATGGTGGGGGCTATCGTGGCCATCCACCTCCTGCGGGTCCAGCCCGCTGCTGCGTTCAGCATCAACTGGACCGCGTACATCCTCTTCATCACGGTCATCGGCGGTGTCGGTACCATCGAGGGGCCGGTGATCGGTACGGTGATCTACTTCGTCTTGCGAGAGACCACGAGCAAGTACGGGGAGTGGTACTTCATCGTACTCGGTCTCCTGGCCATCGTCGTGACCGTATGGAGCCCCCGAGGCCTCTACGGCTACGTCGTCAGGAAGACCAACTTCTTCCTCTTCCCGCTGCAACGTAAGCTCTACTATGAGGGCGAACGCAAGAAGAGGAAGTCTGTCGCGGCAGAGAGCGGAGAGGCCGCCGGATAGTCGGCTCATCGCTCGACGCATAGCACGTCATGACCCGAGGGCCGCCGTGAGGCGGCCCTCGGTCGTTCGGGAGGTCCATCCATTCCCGGAATGGGGGTTCCGCTGAATGGGATAGGATTTCGCATAACGGTACGAAGAAGTCGTGCCCTTGTGTGGAGTACGGGGTTGCCTCAGGAGGGGCGACCGGCGGCCCAATACGGTGAGCCGAGGTTTGTACTTGGCTTCACGAGCGGGATAGCACCTTTTCGGGAGCGGCGAGCGCTTGCGTGGCGATGAGGGTCATGTTATGGTGAACGCACTTTCCACAGCACGGTTGCGTGTTCCGTATAATGGAATGCGTTTCATCTGTATCGCGTGCGAAACCGTTTCCGTCGTATCAGGAGGTATGTGTGTTGCCTCAGGCCAAAGAGGAACAACTGGGGGAGTTGGCCACCAAGCTCAGACGGCGTGTGATAGACACCCTGTGGCACGCCCAGGCCGGTCATCCGGGAGGCTCCCTGAGCGCGGCCGAGATCATGGCCACGCTTTTCTTTGAAGTGATGAACGTGGACCCGAACGATCCTACGTACGAGGACCGGGATCGATTCATCCTCTCCAAGGGTCATGCCGCCCCGATCTACTACGTCACCTTGCAGGAGCGCGGGTTCTTCGCCGAGGACGTGCTTGCTACCTACGATTGTCTCGACTCGTGCCTGCAGGGTCACCCTGACACCAAGGCTCCTGGGGTGGACGTTCCCTCGGGGTCCCTGGGGCAGGGCCTGTCTGTGGGTCTCGGACTGGCGCTGGGTGCGCGCCTCAAGAAGAAAGACCTTCGCGTGTACGTGCTCCTTGGCGACGGGGAGCTTCAGGAGGGCCAGAACTGGGAGGCGGCGATGTTCGCTCCCAACTATCAGCTCGACAACGTCACGGCCATCATCGACTACAACAAGGTCCAGCTCATGGGCCCGGTCGGACACATCATGGAGATTGAGCCGCTGGCCGCGAAATGGGAAGCGTTCAACTGGAACGTGATCGAGATAGACGGCCACAACCCGGCGGAGATCGCCGACGCCTGCAAGGAAGCCGCCCGGACGAAGGACAGGCCGACGGTCATCATCGCCCACACCGTCAAGGGCAAGGGAGTCTCGTTCATGGAGAACCAGGCTTCCTGGCATTCCGGATTGGTGACGGACGAGGTCCGGGAGAAGGCGCTCGCCGAACTCGGCGAGGAGGTGGCGTGCTGATGAGCAAGATGATCGCTGCACGCGACGCCTTCGGACAGGCTCTGGTCGATCTCGGCAAAGTGGATCCCCGTGTGGTGGTCCTTGACGCCGACCTGGGGTCATCGACGAAGGCCCAGATGTTCGGAGACGCCTATCCTGAGAGGTTCTTCCAGGTGGGCATCGCCGAGCAGAACATGGTCGGCATCGCCGCCGGTCTGGCCTCTATGGGGTTCGTCCCCTTCACGAGCACGTTCGCGTGCTTCGCCTCGAAGCGGGCCACCGACCAGATCAGGATCATGGTGGCGCAACCGGAACTACCGGTCGTGATCATGGGCGCCTACGCGGGCATGCTGGCTGGGAAGACGGGCAAGACCCACCAGGCTATCCAAGACGCGGGCATCTTCCGAGCCATGCCGAACATGACGGTCATCTCTCCTGGCGACGGGGTGGAGGTACGCAAGGCGGTCTTCGCCGCGGCCGAATACGGAAAGCCCATATACCTGCGGCTTACCCGGGAGGCCACCCCGGTCATCTTCGACGATGACTACGATTTCAAGATCGGCAAGGCCACGGTGGTGCGCGAGGGCACCGACGTCAGCATCCTCACCACCGGCATCATGCTGCCGCGTGCGGTCGACGCGGCCGACGCTCTGCAGAGTGAGGGGATCAGCGCGCACATCTTGCATGTGCCGACACTGAAGCCTCTGGACGAGGAAGCCATAGTGGCGGCCGCACAGAAGACCGGCCGCGTGGTCACGGCCGAAGAACACACGATCATCGGCGGTCTCGGCGGAGCCGTGGCGGAGACTCTGGCCGAGAACGCCCCGACTCCGATGAAACGGGTCGGTGTGAAAGACACCTTCGGCGAGTCGGCGCCCAACGACGAACTACTCATCAAGTACGGCCTCACGGCCGGTGATATCGCTCAGGCGGCTCGCGGCCTCGTTGCCGCTTCAGGAACTCGCGCGTAGCAGTTCACGGAAGGAGGAAGCATGTCCCCGATAGTCTCATGTGGCGGATTGGCCGACCTTTGGTTCGAAGACACCAAAGTCGGTCGCATGTTCAAGGAGGTCTGGGAGGCTGACGACGCCCAGATCGACAATTGGCTTGCCGACTACGGCATCCCCACGCCCTGTGGCTGGGCCACTCCCGGCACCTACATCCAGACCACCGTCCGTGGGGACATGGAGAAGGAACGGCGCAAGAACGACATCGTCCTCATCCCGGTGGGATGTACGGAGAACCACGGCCGCCATACGGTCAGCTCCATGGACACCTTGTTCTGCAGCCATCTGGCCGAGGCCGTGCGGCGGAAGACAGCTCAGAGCGGCGCGCCTGTGTCTCTCGCCCTTCCTCCTCTCATGTACGGTGGCCATCCCTACCATCACATCGGCATGCCCGGTACGGTGATCCTGCGCGAAGAAGTGGTCGAAGAGACGCTCATCGACGTCATGCTCGGTCTGTGGAACGACGGTTTTCGCAAGCAGATCATCGTCAACAACCACGGCCATCTGTGGATGCTGGAGACGGCTCTGCACAAGTTCATCAAGCGCTATCAGCTTCCCGGCGTCTTCAAGATCGTCGAGTGGCACCGCAGCGTGAAGCACTTCTTCCGCACCATCGAGCAGGGTGGGCCGTGGGAGACCTCGACGGTGCACGCGGACGAGATGGAGACCTCGGTCGGACTGCTCCTCTTCCCCGAGATGGTCGACATGAAGTATGCCGTCGACACCGAGATGAAGACCTACATGCCGGGCGGGTACATCGACAACGCCATCGAGGGCTATGATCGTCCGGCGCGGTGGTCTGAGAACGAGGGTCACGCGGCCATCGAGTTCTTCGGCACTCCCGAGGGCGTCGTCGGCAAGCCGACCGCTGCCGACCCCCAGAAGGCGAAGCGTGCGGTCGTGGCCTTCGTCCGCTACCTGACCATGGTGTGCGACGACGTCCTGGCCACGTTCCCGGCGGGGACCGTGCCTCCGGTCGAGGAGTTCACCTTCCGGAGTGCCAAGGATATGGAACCGTTCCTGAAGGAGCCGCTGAGCCCGGGCTGGAAGCCAGTCCACGCTCTGCCGTATCTGGGCCAGCACTGAGCAACCGGACCACACGAGAGGCGCGGGTGGTAGAAAGAATAGGGGAGGACCATGAGTTCTGATCTCTACGTTCGGTCTGTCGCCCGCGCCATATCGATCCTCGAGCAGTTCACGCTCGAGCGTCCCGAGTTGAACCTCACCGAGATCAGCACGGGAATCGGTCTCAGCAAGAGCACGACCCATCGCCTTCTCAGCACGCTCGAGGCCACGGAGATGGTGGAGTTCGACCGGAAGGCCGGTCGCTACCGTCTCGGGTTGAAGACCTTTCGACTCGGCAGCGTCGTCTCCAAGAGCATGGAACTGGTCAAGCAGGCCGATCCACTGTTGTGGAACATCGCCGACGAGACCGACGAGACCTCGTTCCTCCTTGTGGCCGACGGCAACGAAGCCCTGTGTCTGCGCCGCTTCGATGGCACCCATCATGTGCGGGTGCTTTTCCTCGAGGCAGGCAAGCACTCTGCTTTCAACTGTGGGGCCGCCCAGCGTGTGCTCTTGGCCCACCTGCCGGAGTGGAGGTGGGAGGAGGTCGTCGCCAACCACGTCAAGCGGATGACCCAGTACTCTCTGGTCAGCCGCGACGAGTTGGAGCGGGACCGCCGCGAGATCAGGGAGAGGGGCTACTCGGTCAGCTGGGAAGATGTCACTCTGCACGCCTGCGCTCTTGGGGCGCCGGTGCGCGACGCCAGCGGAGCGGTCATCGCCGCTGTGAGCATCTCTGGCATCGTGCAGCGGTTCTCGGCCGAGCGACTTCCCACCCTGATCCGCAGGGTCATGGAGGTGGGAGACGATCTCTCCCGGCGGCTTGGGTACATGTTGTATGAAACCGGCGAGCGGTCTTCGGGCGGCTCTCCGGCCACATCGGGCGACGCCAAGGGCCGCAAGGCACCTGAAGGCGAAGCCGACGGAGGCGTGTAGTGGATCGTCGAGCGAGCTTCGCGACCTCAGCCGCTCCTACCGGGTTCGGCCCTCTGCTCTTCGCGGGTGACGTGCCCGCTGCCGCTCGAGCGGCGGGTGAACTCGGCTTCGACGGCATCGAGATCAACATGAAGGGCCCGGAGGAGCTTTCGGAGGCCATTCTGCGCGGCCTTCTGGAAGAGAACGGTCTCCGGCTGACCGCGGTCTCCAGCGGCCGGATATACCTCGACGAAAAGGCGACCATGTCCGACCCGGACGAGGAAGCCCGGGTCAGGGTGGTGAAGAGGGTCAACCGGTTGGCAGATTTCGCCGGCGAGTTCGGTGCACCTGTCATTGTGGGCCTGCTCAGAGGGGAGCGGGCCATCGACGGTGATGCCGACGGCGCAGTGAACCAGTTCGTGCGGAGTATGCAGGAGGTGGCCGACCATTCCGCGACACTTGGGATGGACGTGATCCTCGAGGCCATCAACCGTTATGAGACCACCTTCTTCAACACGGCCGCCGAGACGGTGGACGTAGTAAGACGGATCGGGCGGCCCAACGTCAAGATCTTGCTGGATGTCTTCCACATGAACATCGAGGAAGTATCCATCGCCGAAGCGATCCGGGCCACCGGAGACTTGCTGGGACACTTCCACATAGTCGACAGCAATCGCCGGGCGCCGGGTATGGGCCATGTGGCCTTCGAGGAGATCGGCGCGGCGTTGCGCGATATCGACTACGGCGGATGGCTCTCCGGAGAGCACCTACCGTTGCCCGACAGCTTCGCGGCTGCCGCGCAGACCCGTTCGTTCATCACAGATCTGTAAGCAACCATCGACCAAGACGTCGATCGAAGAAAGGGAGTAGAGACAATGGCAGATCTTCCTTCAAAAATGCAGGCAGTCGTACTCACCGCTCCGGGTGAGTGGGAGATCCAAGAGGTCCCCACGCCCACTCCCGAGGGTACCGACGTCGTCTGCCGTGTGCATTCCGTCGCTATCTGCGGTACCGACCCGAACATCGTCAAGGGCCTGTTCCCGGGGATGTGGCCTTCCGAGTATCCGTTCATCATCGGTCATGAATGGTCGGGGGAAGTGGTCGCGATCTCACCCGAACTGGCCGGCTCTCCGGCTATGTCGAAGAAGTTCGCCGTCGGCACCCGCGTGGCCGGTGAGGCGCACTGCGGATGTGGTGTGTGCCCGAACTGCCTCGTCGGCGACTACACCATCTGCCTGAACTACGGCGACAACGCCCTCGGCCATCACCACTACGGCTTCACCACGCCGGGCGCGTATGCCACCTACATCAAGACCTCCGTCAAATCCATCCACCCGCTGCCGGAGAACCTCTCCTACGACGAAGCCGCCATGCTCGACATGGCCGGAGTGGCTCTGAACGGCGTGTGGCGGTCCGGCGTCAAGGTCGGCGACGTGTGTGTGGTCACCGGACCGGGCCCGGCCGGGAACATGACGCTGCAGCTGTGCTTGGCCGCCGGCGCCAAGAAAGTCATCATGGTCGGCCGGGGGGCCCGCCTGCAGTCGGCCGCCGAACTGGGTGCGATACCCGTCGATTACGAGAAGACCGATGATGTAGTCAAAGCCGTCCTCGACCTCACCGACGGCCGCGGCGGCGACGTGGTGTTCGAATGTGCCGGCACCAAGGAGTCCTGCACCAAGTCTCCGCTCATGGCTCGCAAGGGCGGCAAGGTGGTCATGACCGCTCTCGCCAAAGAGCCCATCCCCATCGAATGGAGCAAGCTCACTCTGGCGCAGGTCAACTTCATCGGCGTGCGCGCGAACCCCAACACCTCGGACGCCGCGCTCGCCATGCTGGCCGACGGCCGCGTGAAAGGCACCGCTCTGCATACCCATTCCTTCCCGCTCGATCAGTTCGGCGAGGCCCTGGCCACGTTCGTCGAGAAGCGGGACGGCGCGATGAAGGTGGTGCTCAAGCCGTAGGTTCAAGCACCACCGCGAAGCCCGGCCGCGACAAGCCCGGCTTCTCTACGGCGCGACGGAGAGGGCCGCCCTTCTGGGTGGCCCTCTTTCTCATGTGGCTAGGACTCCCTGAGGAGCAAGGAAGGCTGCTGGACGAGTTCGCGGACCCGTCTGAGGAAACGGGCCGATGGAACGCCGTCGAGGATGCGGTGATCCGTGGTGAGGGCCAGTCCTGCCAGGCGCCGTCTGACCAGCCGGCCCTCCCGGTAGACAGGGGTAGGGATGACCGCACCCACGCCCAAGATGGCCGCCTCGGGCGGGTTGATGAGCGGGTTGAAGGTCTCGATCCCAAGCGAAGCAAGGCTGGTGACCGTGAAGGTGGCGCCTGCATAGTCGTCCGGGCCAAGAGTGCCGGCCCGGGCCCCGGAGACCAAGCGGTCGACTTCAGCGGCCGTATCCCATAAGTCGCGGCTGGCGGCATCATGTACCACCGGGGCCGTCAGTCCACGGGGACCGAGATCGACGGCCACGCCGATGGCGATCTGGCGCAACAGTCGTATGCCCGCCCCCTCGACCCACTGGGAATTGACTTCAGGAAACTCGGTCAAAGCCCGCGCCGCCGCACATACGAAGAAGACATCGAGGGGGAGGGTGATCCCGCGCGCGGATGCCTCCTTTCTGAGAGTCTTGCGAAGGTCCATGGCCTCGGTGACGTCACAACGCACCGTGTATGTCACCTGAGGGATGGTGGTGGCCGAGAGGACCATGCGTTGGGCCGTGAGTCGGCGGGCGGTACTGAGGGCAGTGACCTCCAGTGCGCGCATGACGTCCTGCTCGATGATCCTTCTGCCATCCGTTCTGATCGACGAGAGATCGACGCCCACCTCGCGGGCCCTGGCTCGCGCTCGGGGGGAGACGGCGATCCGGTCTTCGTGGCGCGTTACCGCAGGCTGCTCACCCGGGAGCCGTCCTCCGGAACGGGCTGCGTTCTTCGGCGGGTGCTCTTCGACCGTCGCGGCGATTGCGCGATTGGGTTCCGATGAAGTGGCTAGACCCGCGGGCGAAGTCGAAAGCGACTCGAGGTCGGCTTCGGTCTCGGCGATGAAGGCTATGGTCGCGCCGACAGGGACGGTATCGCCTTCCTCGGCGACCACTCGCGCCAGGATGCCCCCTGTCGGCGCGGGCGCGTCCGAAGTCGCTTTGTCGGTCTCGATCACCAGAAGGGCTTCGTCCGCAGCTATCTCTTCGCCCACCTCTTTCAGCCAGGCGACGATCGTACCCTGCTCCATGGTCAGCCCGAGCACGGGCATCTTGACTTCGACGATCATGAGCCCGCCGGGTATCCGGTATCCACACCCGTCATCAGACGGCGAGCCGCCGCGACGAGATCGGCCGCTTGGGGTATCGCAGCGGCCTCGAGGGTCAGGTTGTAGGGGATGGGGACGTTCTTCCCGCAAACCCGCAGCGGGGGTGCATCGAGGAGATCGAACGCGTCCTCGAGAGCGCAGTTGATGATCTCGGCGGCATAGCCGCCCCTTTCCGGCGCCTGATGGGTCACGAGGAGGCGCCCCGTCTTGCGGATCGAGTCGCACACGGTCCTCCGGTCGTAGGGGACGAGGGTGCGAGGGTCGATGACCTCGAGTCCGATACCCTCGGCCGCGAGCGTATCTGCCGCTTCGAGGGCGGAGTGCACCATGGCCGAGAGAGCGACGCAGGTGACGTGCCCCCCTTCGCGAAGGATGTTGGCCCGGCCGAACGGGATCGAATAGTCGTCCTCGGGGACGGCTCCCTTCATCCCGTAGAGGAGCTTGTGTTCCATGAACACCACCGGATCGTCGTCACGGATGGCGGTCTTCAGCAGACCCTTCGCGTCGTAGGGGGTGCTGGGGAGCACCACCTTGAGACCGGGTGTGTGCGCGAACCACGCTTCCAGGCTCTGCGAGTGCTGCGGCCCGTTCCCTCTTCCGGCGCCCTGTTGTGTCCGGATGACGAGGGGAACGTCCACGTCACCGCCGAGCATCCAGCGGATCTTCGCGGCTTGGTTGCAGATCTGGTCCATGGCCAGCATGGAGAAGTCGACGTACATGAACTCGACCAGGGGGCGGAGACCGGCCAGGGCCGCGCCGAGCGCCGCTCCGGCGAAGCCGTTCTCGGAGATGGGCGTGTCGCGGACTCGTTCGGGACCGAACTCCTCCACCAGTCCACGCGTGACCCCGAAGACCCCGCCGCCGCCCCAGACGGCGATATCCTCGCCCATGATCATCACGGTGGGGTCGCGGCGCATCTCCTCCTGGAGGGCTTCGTTCAGGGCTTGGGCGTAGGTGATGAGACGCTGCTCGGAGTCGCTCATCCGGGGATGTCCTCCATGAGGGTGTCTCTGGCCGGCTCCGGGCTGGCTTCAGCGAAGGTCACCGCTTCGTCGATAGCGGTCTTCGCCGCGGCCGTCCAAGAGTCGATCTCGGCCGACGTAGCCAGGCTCTGGTCGAGAAGCAGGTCGGCGTAGGCGGGCAAGGGATCGCACTCCTTCCACAGTTCCGGCTCCTGCTTGTCGCGGTAGGTCAGGGGGTCACCAACGTGATGACCGAGAAAGCGATAGGTGTGTGCGATCACGTAGGTAGGTCCTTCTCCCCGCCGGGCCCTCTCCGCGGCTTCCTTCACGGCCATGAATACGTCGATGACGTCCATACCGTCGCACTCGATCCCCGGTATCCCGTAGCTCTGAGCTCGGCCGACGAATCCGTGTGCACCAAGAGCCAAGACCTCGTCCACCGCGCCGCTCATGCCGTAGAGGTTGTTCTCGCACAGGAACACGCAGGGTAGAGTCCAGATGGCGGCCAGATTGGAGACTTCATGGAGGATGCCTTCGTTCAGGGCTCCGTCGCCGAAGAAGCAGACGGTGATCCGCCCGTTGTCGAGCATCTGCGAGGCGAGGGCCGAGCCCACCGCGATACCCATGCCGCCTCCCACGATGCCGTTGGCGCCGAGTATCCCTTTGCTCAGGTCGGCTATGTGCATGGAGCCGCCCCGTCCCTTGCAGTAGCCGGTGGCTTTGCCCATGAGTTCCGCCATGCTCAGCTTCTCGTCGCCGCCCTTGGCTAGGACATGGGCGTGACCGCGGTGCGTGGAGGTGATGTAGTCGTCAGGGGCGAGACACCAGGTCGCGCCGACCGCGACCGCTTCCTGCCCCTGGGAGGTGTGGGTGACGCCTCTGATGCGTCCGGACCGGTAGAGAGAGGCACACTGCTCCTCGAACTCTCGGATCAGGCTCATACGCTGGTACATGGCGACCAGCCGCTCCCTGGACAGACCGGTGAGTGCCTCGAGAGAGCGGTCGCGCAGGCGCGCGGACGTCTGTGACGCCGCTCTCGCTGATGGTCGTCTGATCACTCTGGCCACATGGTTCTCCCAGGGCGTACTGCTGATGGGCCGGCCCCAGGGTGCCAAAGCTCGGGCGGCACGCCTCCCATCGGGCGCTGACGCTTGCGCGGAGCCGAACAATAGTATTGTCTGGTGGAATGAGTGTCAACAAAAGCAGTCAGGGACCCTCGGACCTGATGGTGTATGTTGATTGTGCTTAAATACTGGTGCGCAAGGGCGACGAGGAGGAGTTGACTGATGCCCAGTTGGATTGGACCATGGGAAATCGCTATCGTCTTGATCCTGGCCTTGCTGATCTTCGGTCCGCGGAAGCTGCCGGAGCTGGGTTCTTCGCTCGGCAAGTCCATCCGAGGTTTCAGGAAGGGCATGAAGGAGGGGCAGGACGAGGTCAAAGCGGCGGTCTCCGAGATGCGTGAGGCCACCGACGTCCAGGATGCGGAGCCCCCGAAGTCTGAAGTCAAGCAAGACTCCGCTGAGCCGGAGAAGAAAGCCGCCCCGGACGAGACCGAATAGCGATGATGTCGGTCATCGGGCGGAGCCCTCATGTCCGGCAGTGAGAACTATGTCTATCTTGAGATCGCCGAAGCGATCCGTCGCCTGATCGTATCGGGCGAACTCGGATCCGGTGAGCGTCTCCCTTCGGTGCGGGCGATGGCCACCCGATGGAATTGCACCGCCAACACCGTCGCCCGGGCGTACTCGGTCCTCGCCCAGGAGGGGCTTGTCTCGGCGCACCGTGGCGGTGGCACTCGGGTTGCATCCGCCAAACCGGGCTTTCCGGAACCCGCGCCTCCCGAGTGGCAATGGGCCAATCTCGTCAACAAGGCCGAGACGTACCTGCTGGAATCTCTGAGTCTGGGCCACACCCCTGCGCATGCCGAGGCGGCTCTGACCGCTGCGATCTCCCGATGGCAGGAGATGCGTCGACGACCGGCCTCCGGTGGAGAGGGGCGCGAGGTCGACGACGGCCACGCCCTGCGGTTCTCGGGCAGTCACGACCTTTCTGTGGAACTTCTCGGGCGCCTGCTGGCCGAGGAGGATCCACCGGCGACCCTGACCACCGATTTCGTGGGGAGCCTGGGAGGGCTCATGGCCATAGCGCGTGACGAGGCCGACCTCGCGGGGACGCATCTCTGGGATGAAGTCACCGGCGAGTACAACGTGGCGTTCGTCCAGCGCGTGCTCCCCAACCGGGGCATGGTGCTGTTGACCCTCGGGCATCGGATACAGGGTCTCATCGTACCCTCGGGCAATCCGCAACAGATCGGGTCGGTGACCGACCTTGCCCATGACGGGGTGCGTTTGATCAACCGCCAGCCCGGTTCGGGCACCAGGGTGTGGCTAGACGTGCAGCTGCGGAGGGTCAGCATCCCCGCGGATGGCATCGCCGGATACGACGAGGAAGAGTCGACCCACATGGGGGTGGCGAGGGCTGTGGCGGAGGCGCGGGCGACCGTCGGAATCGGCATCATGGCGGCAGCGACCGCCTACGGGCTCGACTTCGTCCCCCTCGGCCGCGAGCGCTATGACCTGGTCATCCCTCAGGAGATCTGGGACCTGCCCGGCATGGTCGCGTTACGCGGGGTCGTCGTCTCATCCGCCTTCAAGCAGGCCGTGGCCGGCTTGGGAGGCTACGACGTCGCCGAGACCGGGTCGGAGATCCGTCTCGACTGAGAGTCCGGAACACGAGGCTTCAGGCGGCTGCGCCGGTCTCGCTCCACGCCGGGGAGGCCGACCGACATGACGACAACGTGTGACCAGAGCGGGGCGGCCGGGCCCATCTTCCTTCTCGACGGCAACAACATGGCCTACAGGGCCTTCTTCGCCCTGCCCCAGGACATCGCCACCGCCGGCGGTTTCCCCACCAACGCTCTCTACGGCTTCTGTCTCATGGCCATCAAGATCCTCTCCGAATACCGGCCGGGGGCGGTAGTGGTGGCTTGGGACTCCCGAGAGAAGACGTTCCGTCACGAGGAGTTCGAGGAGTACAAAGCTCACAGGAAGCCGATGCCCGATCTCCTCTCCGAACAGTGGCCTTACTTCACTCAGTTGTGCGAGGCGTTCGGGTTCGTCAACATGGCCGTCCCCGGGTTCGAAGCCGACGACATCCTCGCCACTCTCGCCCGTCAGGCGGAATCCCGCGGGAGCGAGGCGACCATCGTCACCGGGGATCGGGACATGCTGCAGATGGCGGGTCCCTGCGTCAATATCATGGCGAACACTCGGGGGGTCACCGAGGTCAAGGTGTACGACCCCGCCGCCGTGGAAGAGCGCTTCGGCGTGCCCCCGCGGCTCATCCCCGACCTCATAGGGCTCAAGGGGGACACCTCCGACAACATCCCGGGCGTCCCGGGGATCGGGGAGAAGACGGCGGCTCAACTCCTCTCCCGGTTCGGGAGTCTGGAAGAGGTCCTCGACCACGCGGACGAGATATCAGGGGCGAAGCGTCGAGAACTGGTGAAGGAGCATCGCGAACTGGCGCTGCTCTCGAAGAAGCTGGCCCTGCTCGACAAAGACGCGCCGGTCGGGCTCGACGACCTGGCGAGTGAGGCCCGCCGGCCGGATCGCGAGCGGATGGCCGAGTTGCTCACCCGTTTGGAATTCACGTCGCTCTTGGAACGGGTGGAGCCGCTGCTGGAGGTGCCGAACCCGGCAGCGCTCGAGTCGGTCGGAACGGCGGCCAGTCTGCCGGCCGCAGGAGTGCGCACGGCCGAGACCGGGGACTGGAGTGGTGTGCTCGATTGGTCGCGCCCGCTGGCGGCGGCTGTGGAGTCATCCGAGGCGGCTCCCGGGCCCACCCTGTGGCTTGCTCAGATCGAGAGCCTGGACGCGGACATGGCCGGCTACGACCGCTACCGGCTGGTGGAGGTCCGCGACGTAACCTCGTGCGCGGCCGCACTCCGGCCCCATCTGGGGCGCTGCCCGTTGACGTGCCACGACTTCAAGTCGGCGCGTCCGCTCCACGATCTCGTGGAGCAGGCGACGCACGACACCTACATCGCCGCCTATCTGCTTTCCCCGGGGCGTCGGGAATACCGGCTCGAGGACCTCGCCTTGGAGGCGGGGATCACTCCGCCCGCCTGTCCCGGGGCCACCCTGACGGCGGCGGCCGCGGCGGCGACCGTCCTGCCCTTGGCCGAGTGGCAGGGACGGGCTCTTGAAGAGCAGGGCATGGATCGACTTCTTCGTGAGATCGAGTTGCCACTCACCCGAGTGCTGATAGCCATGGAGGAGGCCGGCATCTTCTTGGACTGCTACCGCCTGGGTGAGATCACAGGAAAGGTCCAGGATCAGCTCGAAGGACTGGAAGCAGTCGTCTTCGAGTTGGCCGAGGGGGAGTTCAACCTCGGTTCTCCCCAGCAACTTGCCCGCGTGCTGTTCGAAGATCTCGGCCTGCCCCGACAGAGGAAGACCAAGACCGGCTACTCCACCGACGCCAGGACTCTCGAGGCCCTACGGGGCAGTCATCCGATCGTGGAGCATCTGCTTGCGCACCGCGAACTGTCGAAGCTCATGTCGACCTACCTCCTTGCGCTTCCGCAAGCCGTCGACCCCGGCACCGGACGTCTGCACACCACCTTCCATCAGACCGTGACCGCGACCGGCCGTCTCTCCTCGAGCGATCCCAACCTCCAGAACATCCCTGTGCGGACCGCCCTGGGGGCGCAGATCAGGGAATGTTTCGCCGCGGAGCCCGGCAACATGTTCATCGTCGCCGATTACTCCCAAATCGAGCTGAGGATCATGGCTCATCTGTCGGGCGAGACCACGTTGCTCGAGGCTTTCGCTCTGGGGGAGGACATCCACACACGCACCGCTGCCGAGGTCTTCGGTCTGGTGGAGGGCGAGGTGGACGCCGTCCAGCGTCGGAACGCCAAGGCGGTCAATTTCGGCATCATGTACGGCATCTCCGCCTTCGGGCTCAGCCAGAACCTGGGCATCGACCGCGAACAGGCGGCGGACTACATCCAGCGCTATTTCGAGCGGATGCCCGGGGTCAAGGGCTTCATCGAAAGTACGATCGAGGCGGCGCGGCGGGAGGGCTACGTGGCGACCGTCTTCGGCCGACGGCGGCCCATCCCCGAACTGACCTCGGGGAGCTTCCAGGAGCGTTCGCTGGGGGAGAGGCTGGCGGTCAACTCGGTCATCCAGGGAAGCGCCGCCGACGTGATCAAGGTGGCCATGATCCGCTGTCACGCGAGGCTCGAGCGGGAGTTCCCTCGAGCCCGCCTCGTCCTGCAGGTCCACGACGAACTCGTGTTCGAGGCGCCGCAAGACCAAGCCACCGCTGTGCGCGAGGCGGTAGTGGCCGAGATGGTGGCTGCCTACCCGATGGAGACTCCGCTGGGGGTGGACGCGGGCATAGGGCCCGACTGGCTCTCTGCGAAGTGATCGCGGACGGCCATTGGAACCCTCGACGGGGCACGAGGCCCGCCGGCGAGTCCGAGCCCGTGTTCCACCGCTTGTTTCTGCTGTTTTGACTTTCCCCGGCTCGTAGGTATACTACCGGGCAGTAAGCCACGTGTAGGCGTGGTGTGCGTACGCATTCCTTTGGGAAGGGAAACGGAAACTACATGTCAGACGAACACACCGACGACAACGTTCAAACACTACAGGGTGGACAGGACCTCATGATCGAGGTCGACGGGAAGATGGTTCCCAACTACGACGCCACGATCATGAGCTTCGAAGAAGGGGATATCGTCACCGGAACTGTGGTGCGGGTCGACAAGGACGAGGTCCTGGTCGATATCGGCTATAAGAGCGAGGGTGTCGTCCCCGCCAACGAGCTATCGATCAGAAAGTCGGTGGATCCTGCAGAAGAAGTGACCGTGGGCGACGTCATCGACGCCCTCGTGCTCACGAAAGAAGACGCCGACGGCCGACTCATCCTGTCCCGGAAGCGGGCGCGGTTCGAGAGAGCTTGGCAGCGCATCGAGAAGGCGGCGGAAGAAGGCACTCCCGTCTCGGGTAACGTGATCGAAGTGGTCAAGGGTGGTCTCATCCTCGACTTGGGGGTGCGCGGTTTCCTGCCTGCCTCGTTGGTCGATATCCGTAGGGTGGCCGATCTGGACGAGTTCCTAGGCCAGTCCTTGGAATGCCGGGTCATCGAGCTCAATCGCTTCCGCAACAACGTGGTCCTCAGCCGGCGCGCCGTGCTGGAGGAGGAGCGCCGCGGGGTGCGCGAGCAGATCCTCGACCGGATGAACGTGGGCGACCTGGTGACGGGCGTCATCTCCAATATCGTGGACTTCGGCGCGTTCGTCGATCTGGAAGGCATCGACGGGCTCATCCACATCTCCGAACTGTCGTGGAGTCACGTGAATCACCCGTCGGAAGTCTTGACCATCGGCCAGAAGGTCGAGGTCAGGGTGCTCGACATCGACCGCGATCGGCAGCGGATCTCTCTCGGCCTGAAGCAGACCCAGAAGGATCCCTGGCAGCAGGTCTTCGAGAATCGCCAGGTGAACGAGATCGTGCACGGCAAGGTCACCAAACTCGTGTCTTTCGGCGCTTTCGTCGAGATCGAAGAAGGGGTGGAGGGTCTCATCCACATCTCCGAACTCGCCCAGCACCATGTGGAAGATCCTTCCGAGATCGTCCGGCCGGGGCAAGAGGTCAACGTCAAGATCATCGAGATCGACCCTGAGCGTCGTCGTCTCTCGCTCAGCTTGAAGCGGCTGGAGCCTGAGTACCGCATCCACGAGGACGCCCTGACCGAAGAGGGCGAAGAGGGCGAAGAGTACGAGGGCGAGGAATACGAAGAAGCCGAAGGTACCGAGGCCGTCGAGACCGACGAGACCGACGAGACCAACGAGGCCGCGCCTGAGGCCGCCCCGGAAGAAGAGGCGACGGAGGACGTCGCCGAGCCTGAAGTAGATGCGGAGCCTGACGATGTCGCTGATGCCGCTGATGCCGCTGAAGAAGCCGAGGAGTCGGCGGAAGCCGGTGAAGTAGCGGCTGAAGAGGTAGACGAAGAGGCAGACGAAGAAGCCTGACGAGGGGCTCGACGATACTGTGGGACACATGGGAGCGCCTGAGGGCGCTCCCTGTTTTTTCGGAGGGTTGATGGCCGAGGGGCAGTCTTCAGGTCCACCGGACGTCGAGAGTGGGGGTGAGCGTGTGGCGCGGGCTCAGCGCGGGCTCGACCCGGGCGGGAGACGACGCGCGGTCGTGGCCGTTGGACTCACTGGTGGTATCGGCGCCGGCAAGAGCACTGCCTTGTCGCTGTTCGGATCGGTCGGAGCCATCACTCTCTCGGCGGACCACGTGGTGCACGATCTATATCGAGACGCGGACGTGAGAGCGGCCCTCGGTACTCGGTTCGGACCTGGGGTCATCGACGCGCTGGGGGAGGTCGATCGCGGGCGTGTCGCCCAGGCCGTGAAAGGTCGGCCGGAAGAGCTTCGGTGGTTGGAACGCTTGACCCACCCTCTCGTCGCCGACGAACTCCGGAGGCGGATCGAGAGCGCTCCGGCGGGGTCCGTAGTCGTATGCGAGGTCCCGCTTCTCTTCGAGTCAGGGCTCCAGGACCTTTTCGATCTTGTGGTGTCGATCGAAGCGAGCGACGCGACCCGTCGTTGCCGTTCGATCCATCGTTTCGGCGAGGACATGTTCACGGAACTGGAGGGACTTCAGGCCTCCGGCGACCGACGGGCGGCCGGTAGTGACCTCGTGTACCACAACGACGGGGACGTGGAGCACTTGCGGGAGTTCGTCGAGAGCGCGTACTCGGCCGCCCGGAGCCTGCTCGAGGATGGTCCATGAGTCCGCGGTGGTCGCGGCGCAGGCGTGGACTCATACGACTCGCGGTACTGGTAGTGGTGGTGGCGGCGCTCGCGGGGGTCGTGGCCTGGGTCGTCACGGGGCGGACCGTGGTCCCCGGTGTCTCGGCGAAGCTGTACCCGATCCACTATCAGAGCGACATATACCGGGTCGCTGAGAGCTACGACCTCGATCCGTACCTCGTGGCCGCGGTGGTGCAGACCGAGAGTGGGTATGACCCCCGCGCGGTCTCCAGCGCCGGAGCCGTGGGTCTCATGCAGTTGATGCCGGGCACCGCCGAGTGGATCGTCCGTCTCGATAGCTGGCAAGGCGGCGCCCAGCCCGAGTTGACCGACCCGGCCGACAACCTGGAACTCGGGGCGTGCTATCTCGCCTTTCTCTTCGGTCGCTTCGTCGACGACGCTCGTGTCGCTCTCGCCGCGTACAACGCCGGGCAGGGCGCAGTCGCCGAGTGGCTCGAGAGCGCGGGCAAGGATTCCCTCGAACTGACGGACATCCCGTATCCTGAGACTCGCGGGTTCGTCGAGAAGGTGGAGCACTACTGGGAGCTGTACACTCGGATACACCCCGGGCTGTTCGACGGGCGGGAGGCCTAGAAGCTGTGGCTGATCGGTCACAGCCAGGCTCGGGGAACGCCTTCCAGCTTCGGGCCGACTACGAGCTCAAGGGCGACCAGCCTGAGGCCGTCGCCAGGTTGGTGGAAGGCGTGGAGCGAGGCGATCGCTTCCAGACCTTGTTGGGCGTGACCGGGTCGGGCAAGACCTTCACCATGGCCAACATCATCGCCCGAGCAGGCCGGCCGGCGTTGATCATGGCCCCCAACAAGACCCTGGCCGCTCAACTCTGCAACGAGTTCCGCGAGTTCCTCCCTGAGAACGCGGTGGAGTACTTCGTCTCGTACTACGACTACTATCAACCCGAGGCTTATCTTCCGGCTTCGGATACCTACATCGAGAAAGACTCCTCCATCAATCAGGAGATCGACCGACTCCGGCACGCGGCCACGTCCAGCCTGCTCATGCGCCGGGATGTGATCATCGTCGCGTCGGTCTCGTGCATCTACGGACTCGGTTCGCCCCAGGAGTATCTGGGGCAGGTGGTCCTCCTCAAAGAGGGCGAGGAGGTGAGCCGGGACGAGGTGTTCGCCAAGTTGGTCAAGATCCATTACGAACGCAACGACATCGGCTTTGCTCGGGGCAAGTTCCGCGTGCGCGGCGACAGCTTCGAGGTCTGGCCTGCCTACGAGGACCACGCTCTGCGGGTCAGCCTCTGGGGCGATGGCGTGGAGGAGATCGTGAAGGTGGATCCGGTGACTCAGGAGATCGTTGGTCGGCTCCCGGCGGTGGCCGTGTATCCCGCCACTCATTTCGTCACGTCGGACGACGCCATCGAGCGCTCGCTGGGAGAGATCGCGGCCGAGTTGGAGGTCCGGGTGGCGGAGTTGGAGGCTCAGGGCAAGCAATTGGAGGCCTTCCGGCTGCGTCAACGCACCCAGTACGACATGGAGATGCTCCGGGAGTTGGGCTACTGCAACGGTATCGAGAACTACTCGCGCATCCTTGCGGGCCGCAAGCCGGGAGAACCTCCCTACACCCTTCTCGATTTCTTTCCCGAGGATTTTCTCGTCTTCATCGACGAGTCGCACATGACCGTGCCGCAACTCCACGCGATGTATGAGGGCGACCGTAGTCGCAAGACAATGCTGGTCGACCACGGCTTCCGCCTGCCCTCGGCCCTCGACAACCGGCCCCTGCGCTTCGACGAGTTCATGGAACGGGTGCCCCAAGTGGTGTTCGTGTCGGCCACCCCGGGGGAATGGGAGACGTCGGTCTCCGCCCAAGTGGTGGAGCAATTGGTGCGCCCCACCGGTCTGGTCGACCCGGTGGTCGAAATCCGGTCCACCAAGCACCAGATCGACGATCTCATGAACGAGATCCGCGCCCGCGTCGACAAGAGCCAACGCACCTTGGTTACCACCCTTACCAAGAAGATGGCCGAGGACCTCACCGACTATTTGCTCGAGATGGGCTTCCGCGTGCGCTACCTGCATTCCGAGGTCGACACGCTGGAGCGCATCCGCACGGTGCGGGAGTTGCGCTTGGGTGAGGTGGATGTCTTGGTGGGGATCAACCTCCTCCGCGAAGGCCTCGACCTGCCGGAGGTGACGCTGGTCGCCATCCTCGACGCCGACAAAGAGGGCTTCCTTCGAGGCGAGACCGCTCTGATCCAGACCATCGGCCGGGCTGCCCGGAACGTCGACGGCAAGGTCATAATGTACGCCGACAAGCGGACGGCAGCCATGGACAGGGCCGTCTCGGAGACCGACCGGCGCCGGGCGACCCAGTTGGCCTTCAACGAGGCTCACGGCATCGAGCCTCGGACGATCGTCAAGGGCGTGTCAGACATCGCCGAGCTATTGGGCATCAGCGGTAGCGTCCCCTACAAGGAGCGCCGCAAGACGGCCCGAGGCGAGGACATGTCGGCCGAAGAGCTGGAGAGACTCATGGCCACGCTGGAGGAAGAGATGTTCGCGGCAGCGGAGGAGTTGCGCTTCGAGTATGCTGCCAAGCTCCGCGACGAGATCAAGGACCTGGCTCGGGACCTGGCCCAGATGAGGGGCGGGAGCGGCCAGGCGCCGTAGCCGAGGGTGATCGTTCGTACGTCGTCGAGTCCGCCGATGAGCGCGGTGAGCCGCGTGGGGCGGCGCCCTCGGGGGATTTGGCGCGCGGCCGACAGGCTGGAATAATGGACGGGTCGGATCCCCGAGCGATTAGAGGACAGCGGATGGCGCGTACGTACGATCCCGAGCAGATCGAGACCAAGTGGCAGGCGGTCTGGGAGCAACAGGAGACGTTCATAGTCCCCAACCCGCCCGCTGGCTCCGCAGGCAAGGGAGACGACGCCGCCTACGTCCTCGAGATGTTCCCCTATCCCTCGGGCAGCGCGCACATGGGGCACGTCAAGAACTATACCATGGGCGACGTGATCGCCCGGTTCCGGCGCCATCAGGGTCGGCGGGTGCTGCACCCGATGGGCTACGACGCCTTCGGTCTCAACTCCGAGAACATGGCCATCAAGACCGGGGAGCCCCCCGGAACGTTCACAGAAGAGGCGATCGCCACCATCAACCGGCAACTCCGCCGCCTGGGCGTGTCGATCGACTGGAGCCGGGAGGTGGCCACCTGCCGGCCCGAATACTACAAGTGGACCCAGTGGCTGTTCCTGCAGCTCTACAGAAAAGGGCTGGCCTACAAGAAAGAGGCTCCGGTCAACTGGTGCCCGTCGTGCCAGACCGTGCTCGCCAACGAGCAGGTCATCGAGGGCTCGTGCGAACGCTGCGACAGCCTGGTCGAGGCAAAGAAGTTGACGCAGTGGTTCTTCCGCATCACCGACTACGCTGAGCGTCTCCTCGAGGACTTCGCCAAGCTGGATTCGTGGCCCGAACGGGTAGTGACGATGCAACGCAATTGGATCGGCAAGTCGACGGGCGCCGACGTGGTCTTCACGATCGCTCCGGCGCCGGACGAGGAGGGCGCCGGAGCGGAGCCCGGCGCCGAGCTTGGCGCGGAGGTGACCGTCTTCACCACCCGGCCCGACACGCTGTTCGGGGCGACGTTCTTCATCCTGGCGCCGGAGCACCCACTGGTGGAAGACTTGGTGCGGGATACCCCCCGGGAGAAGGAGGTCATGCGCTACGTGGCCAAGGCCATGGGGACGTCCGCCATCGAACGGGCGAGCGTGGAGAAGGAGAAGACCGGGGTGTTCACCGGCCGCCATGCGATCAACCCGGTGACCGGCGCGCCTATCCCCATCTACGTGGCCGACTACGTCCTCATGGACTACGGGACCGGGGCCATCATGGCCGTCCCCGGGCACGACGAGCGCGACTTCGCCTTCGCGAAGAAGTACGGGCTCGAGGTGATCGAGGTCATCGAGAGTCCCGCCGAGTACAAGGACGAAGACGGGCGATTGCTGCGGGCATACCCGGGTGACGGGGCGCTGGTGAACAGCGGACGGTTCGACGGACTGGCGAAGGCCGAGGGTATCGTCGAGGTCACCGAGTGGCTCAAGACACAAGGCAGGGCCGACTTCGCCGTGAACTACAAGCTGCGTGACTGGTTGGTATCGCGTCAGCGCTACTGGGGGGCGCCGATCCCGATCGTGTATTGCGAGGCCTGCGGCGAGGTGGCGGTGCCCGACGAGCAACTCCCGGTACTGCTGCCCGATATCACCGACTACGCGCCCAAGGGCCGTTCACCGCTGGCGGCGGCCGAAGACTGGGTCAACGCCACCTGTCCCGGATGTGGCGGACCGGCTCGGCGGGAGAGCGACACCATGGATACCTTCGTCGACTCCTCCTGGTATTACCTCCGTTATGCTTCGCCCTGGCGGGACGACGTGGCCTTCGACCGCGAGGCGGTCGACTATTGGCTGCCGGTCGATCAGTACATCGGCGGGGTGGAGCATGCCATCCTCCATCTGATGTACTCGCGTTTCTTCACGAAGGTGCTCTACGACCTGGGTCTGGTGGGTTTCGAGGAACCGTTCAAGAACTTGTTCACCCAGGGGATGATCTACTACAAGGGCGCCAAGATGTCGAAGAGCAAGGGCAACGTGGTCAACCCTGACGAGCACGTGGCCAAGTATGGCGCCGACTCGCTTCGGAGCTACATCCTCTTCATGGGTCCGGGCGAGAGCGACGGGGAATGGAACGATCAAGGGATCGAAGGGGTGTACCGTTTCTTGGGCCGGGTCTGGCGGCAGGTGACGGACGCTCTCGACGAAGGGGTGTTCGCCGATGTGGCGGCCTCCTCCGGACCGACGGCGTGGGAGTTCGACGCCGCCACCGTGACGCCGGCGGAGAGGGCCCTCCTGGTCAAGGCGAACCAGGTGGTGCAGAAGGCCACCGTGGACATCGGACAGCGCTTCCATTTCAACACGGCGCTTTCGGCCATCATGGAACTCAACAACGAGATCGGTAGCGCTCGGGCCGCCGGGATGCGGGCGACCGCCAGGGGTCGCGCGGCTCTCGGGTACGCGCTGGAGATCATGGTGCGTCTCCTGGAGCCCTTCGCTCCGCACATGGGGGCGGAGTTGTGGGAGATGCTGGGTCACGAGTCGGTCTGGGACGTGGCCTGGCCCGAAGCGGATGCCCGCTTCTTGAGTGGGGAGACGGTCGAGCTGGCCGTGCAGGTGAACGGCAAGGTGCGGGATCGAGTGGAAGTGAGCAAAGACGCGCCGGCCGAGGAAGTCCTGCTGGCGGCGAAGGCGTTGCCGGGAGTGGCCAAGTACCTCGAAGGCAAGACCCTCGTGAAAGAGGTGGTCGTGCCGGGCCGGTTGGTCAACCTGGTCGTCAAGTAGACATTCCCCGGCGGGCGGCTGACGCGAGCCCGCCAGCGTGACGCCGAAGAAACGGGGCGGCCTTGCGGCCGCCCCGTTGTGCTCTCACAGTATGCGAGAGGGACTACTGCTGGCGGTTTTCCACCAGGTCGTCGACCACGCTGGGATCGGCCAGGGTCGAGGTATCGCCCAGGTCTCCGATCTCGTTCGCGGCGATCTTCTTGAGGATACGGCGCATGATCTTTCCGCTCCGGGTCTTCGGCAGGCCGTGGGCCCACTGGATGACGTCAGGAGTGGCGATCGGGCCGATCTCCGCCCGCACGTGCTTGACGAGCGCCTTCTTGAGGTCGTCGGAGGGCTCGACGCCGGCGTTCAGCGTGACGTAGGCATAGATGCCCTGGCCCTTGATCGGGTGGGGCATACCCACGACGGCGGCTTCGGCCACGCTGTCGTGGCTCACGAGGGCCGACTCGACTTCGGCGGTACCCATGCGGTGTCCGGAGACGTTGATGACATCGTCCACGCGGCCGGTGATCCAGTGATAGCCGTCTTCATCGCGTCGGCAGCCGTCGCCGGTGAAGTACAAGCCGGGATACTGGACGAAGTAGGTCTCTTTGAACCGGGCAGCATCGCCGTAGACGCCGCGCATCATGCCGGGCCAGGGGCGCTTCATGCACAGGTTGCCCACGCCGGGACCCTGGATCTCGACGCCGTCTTCATCGACGAGCGTGGGCTCGACACCGAAGAACGGGAGGGTGGCTGAACCCGGCTTGATCTTCATAGCGCCCGGGAGCGGGGTGATGAGGATGCCGCCGGTCTCGGTCTGCCACCAGGTGTCGACGATCGGGCAGCGGCCGCCGCCGATGAGGTCGTGGTACCAGAGCCAGACTTCCGGGTTGATGGGCTCGCCCACCGTACCCAGGACGCGGAGGGAGGAGAGGTCGTGCTTCTTGACCCAGTCGTCGCCTTCGCGGGCGATGGCCCGGAGCGCGGTGGGGGCGGTATAGAAGATATTGACCTTGTATTTCTCGACGACCGACCAGAAACGATCCGGAGTGGGATAGCTCGGTACGCCCTCGAAGAGGATGCCGGTGGCGCCGTTCACCAGCGGGCCGTACACGATGTAGGTATGACCCGTGACCCAGCCGATGTCGGCCGTGCACCAGTAGACCTGCTCGGGGTGGTAGTCGAAGATCAGTTCCTGGGTCAAGCCCGCGTAGAGGAGGTAGCCCCCCGTGGTGTGCATGACACCCTTGGGTTTGCCCGTGGAGCCGGAAGTGTAGAGGATGAACAGCGGATCTTCGGCGTCCATCTCTTCGCAGGGGCAGTCGGTGGTGATGTCGGCGGCGGCGAGTTCCTCGTGATACCAGGAATCGCGGCCTTCGGTCCACTCGATGTTCTCGGAGCCGGTGTGCTTGACTACGATCATCTGCGTGACGGCCGGGCACTCGGTGAGGGCGGCATCGGCGGCCGCTTTGAGCGGAACTTGCTTGCCGCCACGGAGGCCGGTGTCGGCGGTGATCAGGAGGGTGGCGCCGGCGTCGACCACGCGGTCACGCAGCGAGTCGGAGGAGAAACCTCCGAAGACCACGCAATGGATGGCGCCGATGCGGGCGCAGGCCAGCATGGCTACGGGGAGTTCGGGGATCATCGGCAGGTAGATGACTACCCGGTCACCCTTCTTGACGCCCTTCTTCTTGAGGACGTTGGCGAACTTGGTGACCTCTTCCCAGAGGCTGCGGAAGGTGATCGTGCGGGTGGATTCGGGGGAGTCGCCTTCGAAGTAGTACGCGACTTTGTCGGCCACCGGGGTATCCAGATACCGGTCGAGGCAGTTGTAAGCTACATTGAGCTTGCCACCCTCGAACCAGCGGATCTTGCCGTTACCGAAATCGTGATTCTGCACGGAGTCCCATTTCTTGAACCAGTGCAGTCTCTTCTCCGCCTGTTCGGCCCAGAAAGCGTCGGCGTCTTCGATAGAGCGCCGATACATATCCTGGTACTGCTCCATACTGGAGATCCAGGCGGTCTTCTGGAACTCAGCCGGGACGTCGAAGATCTTCTCGTCAAGTGATTCGTTGGCCACCATTTCCTCCGCTTGCTCGCTTTCTCTGACGGATATATTCCCACCCCCACGGGGGTTATGGGGGGTGAGCGCATACACACCGTAGGATAACACACCGGTTTGGTTGGACTGCCGGCTCGGTATGAGAGAGTATGTGCTGGCGGAAAGCACATCGAACCGCCCACTTGGAGCCGCCGGTACGAGGAGGACACATGTTCCTGCAGGTATGTGGAGCCGCTCGCGAAGTCACTGGTTCCTGCTACGTGATCGAGGTGGGAGCCACCCGGTTCCTCGTTGATTGCGGGATGCACCAGGGGGGAGGGAAGGAGGAGCGTCAGAATTTCGCCCGCTTTCCCTTCGACCCGAAGAAGCTGGACTTCGTCCTCCTCACTCATGCTCACATCGACCACTCGGGTCGATTGCCGCGACTGGTCAAGGAGGGCTACACGGGCCCGATATATGCGACCCCACCGACATGCGACCTGGCGGAGATAATGCTGCTCGATTCCGCCTACATCCAAGAGAGCGAGGCCGAGTGGCGGGCCCGCAAGGCCCGGCGCGCCGGGCGGCGCGAGGCCGCACCGCTCTACGACCAGGACGACGCTCGGCGGACCATCGGACAGCTCAAGCCGGTGGCCTACGGCAGCCCGAGGACTCTGACGCCTGAGGTGACCGTGGTCTTCCACGACGCGGGACACATCCTCGGCTCCGCCTTTCTCGAACTCCGGTTGGAGCATCAGGGCGAGAAGATCAAGGTGCTCTTCAGTGGGGACGTCGGTCAGCCCGACCAGCCCATCGTGCGCGACCCCGTGATCATCGAGCAGACCGACTATCTGGTCATGGAATCGACCTATGGCGACCGTCGTCACGTCCGCAACGGCGAGCCGATCGACGGGCTCGCGGCCATACTGGAAGACGCCAAGCGCACGGGGGGCAATGTGATCATCCCCGCCTTCGCCGTGGGCCGGACTCAGGAGCTCATCTACTTCCTCCGGCAGATAATGGACGAGCGCGGACTGGAGATGCCGGTCTACGTGGACAGCCCCCTGGCGTCGCGGGCGACCGAGGTCTTTCGCCGGCACAAGGAGGTGTTCGACGAGGAAGCCTGGGAGATCGTGCGGGAGCCCGGCGGCATCTTCAACTACCCGATGCTGCACTACACTGGGAGCGCCGACGAATCTCGGGCGCTCAACGAAAAACGGGGGATCGTAATCATCTCCGCGAGCGGCATGGCCGAGGCCGGGCGGATCAGACATCATCTCAAGCACAACCTGTGGCGGCCCGAAGCCCACATCGTCATAGTCGGCTTCCAGGCGCAGCACACGTTGGGCCGCCGGCTCCTCGAGGGCGAGAAGCGGGTGCGGATCTTCGGAGAGGAGATCGCGGTCAAGGCTCATGTCCACGAGATCACTGGACTCTCAGCTCACGCGGATCAAGCGCAGTTGCTCGATTGGGCGTCTCACTTCGAACCGCCGCGTCTCACCATCTTGACCCACGGGGAGTTGAACGCTGCTCTGACTCTGGAGAAGCTTCTCGAGGAGCAGTTGGGTTTCACTGTGGTAGTGCCGGAGAAGAACGAAGTCATCGACCTGTAGAGGCGAGACGGAGCGCGACCGGGAGGAGACCCCAGGTGCCGGGACTGATGCGGGCCATGCTGTTCGAGTCGGTGGGCCGTCCACTGAGGGCGGCGACTGTGCCGGTGCCCGAACCCGGGCCCGGGCAAGTCCTGGTTCGGGTGCACACGTGTGGGGTCTGTCGCACCGATCTACACGTCGTCGATGGAGAGCTCCAGCACCCCAAGCTGCCCCTGATCCCCGGACACCAGATCGTCGGGACGGTCATCGCGAGGGGAGAGGAGGTCTCCGTCCCGGTAGAAGGCGGACTCGTGGGCATCCCCTGGCTGGGGTGGACGTGCGGGCGGTGTCGCTACTGCCTGAGCGGGAGAGAGAACCTGTGCGATCAGGCGAAGTTCACGGGCTACGACATCGATGGCGGGTTCGCCGAATACGCGGTCGCCGATCATCGGTTCGCCTTTCCCATCCCGGCAGGCTATCCGCCCACACAGGCGGCGCCCCTGCTCTGCGCGGGCCTCATCGGCTATCGGTCTCTCAACATGACCGAGGATGCTGAGCGGGTGGGCATCTATGGGTTCGGCTCGGCTGCCCACATCGTCACGCAGGTGGCGCGTTATCAAGGCAGGCGGGTGTTCGCCTTCACCCGGCCGGGTGACGCGAGTGCACAGGAGTTCGCCCGGGAGATGGGCGCGGAATGGGCGGGCGACACCGAGAATCCCGCTCCCGAGGAACTCGACGCCGCCATCGTGTTCGCCCCTGCCGGGGAACTGGTGCCGCTCGCTCTGCGGGCGGTGGCCAAGGGCGGAGTGGTCGTGTGCGGCGGGATCCATATGAGCGACATCCCCTCGTTCCCCTACGAGATACTGTGGGGGGAGAGGACCATCAGATCCGTGGCCAATCTCACTCGCCGCGACGGCGCCGAGTTCTTGGCCCTCGCCCCGGAAGTGCCGGTCCGTACCGAGGTCGAGCTGTTCGCGCTGGAAGAAGCCGAGGAGGCGCTCGGCCGCTTGCGTGGGGGCGATATCCGAGGGGCCGCTGTCTTGAACGTAGCCGAGGCGCATCCCGCGTCGCGAAAGGAGTAGGTCGTGCCGGTCACCACCCTTGCCTCGTACACGATCGAACGAGTGGAAGTCCTGAGAACGGACGGGACGGTCGACGAAGCGCTGATGCCGGGACTTTCGGCGGAGCAGATAACGGGACTCTACGGTCACATGGTGTTGACCCGGCAGTTCGACGATCGCATGTTCAAGCTCCAGAGACAGGGGCGGCTGGGGACGTTCCCACGGGTTACGGGCCAAGAGGGGGCTCACATGGGGGCTGCTTTCGCCCTCCGTCCCGACGATTGGCTGGTGCCGGCTTTCCGGGAGACCGGGGCCCTTCTCCTGCGCGGCCTGGGCATGTCACAACTCCTGCAGTACTGGGGCGGCGACGAACGGGGGGCGGCGTTTCCCGCCTCTCTGCGCACCCTGCCCATTTCCATCCCGGTCGGCACTCACATGCTTCACGCTGTCGGGATCGCCTGGGCGATGAAGCAGAAGGGCGAGAGGGTCGCCGTACTCACGATCTTCGGCGAAGGCGCGACCTCCGAGGGCGATTTCAACGAGGCCATGAACATGGCCGCGGTCTTCGAGGTCCCGGTCGTGTTCTTGTGTCAGAACAACCAGTACGCCATCTCACTGCCCTACGGGAGACAGACGGCGGCGGCGACGGTGGCCCAAAAGGCGGTCGCGTACGGTATGCCGGGCGTCCAGGTCGACGGCAACGACGTGTTCGCCGTCTACCGGGTGGTCGCCGAGGCTCTCGAGCGGGCGCGTTCCGGCGGAGGCCCCACCCTCATCGAGGCTCACACCTACCGCGTGACGGACCACACGACCTCCGACGACGCCCGTCGCTACAGGTCGGAGGAGGAAGTCCAGGAGTGGCGCGAACGCGATCCCATCGAGCGACTCGCTCTCTACATGAAGCAAGCGGGGCTCCTGGACGAGGAGAAGGAGACGCAGATGCGGGTCGACGCCGATGAGCGCGTTGCCTTGGCGGTGGCCGATTTCGAGGCGATCCCGCCGCCTGGGATGGAAGAGATCTTTGCCCATGTCTACGCTGAGATCACCCCCGCGCTCGCCGAACAGAAGGCGGAGTCCGTGAGTCGCCTGGCGGGGAGGGGATGAGCGTGGCCCGTTTGAACGTGGTGGAGGCAGTCGACCAGGCCCTTCGACAGGAGATGGAGCTCGATCCCGACGTGATCGTGTTGGGCGAGGACGTGGGCCGCAACGGGGGAGTGTTTCGTGTGACCGAGGGCTTGATCGATCGGTTCGGACCGGAAAGGGTCATCGATACTCCGTTGGCGGAGTCCGGCATCGTGGGGATGGCTATCGGCATGGCGATCGCCGGCTATCGGCCGGTCGCTGAGATCCAGTTCTCGGGATTCGTCTATCCCGCGTACGACCAGTTGGTATCCCATGCCGCGCGGATGCGGACCCGGAGCAGGGGGGAGTTCACGTGTCCGCTCACGGTGAGGATGCCCTACGGTGGAGGGATCCGCGCTCTCGAGCACCACTCGGAGAGCATGGAGGCTCTGTTCGCCCACGTGCCGGGGCTCAAGGTGGTGGTCCCTGCCGATCCGTACGAAGCGAAGGGGCTGTTGGCCGCGGCCGTGCGCGATCCGGACCCGGTGGTCTTCTTCGAACCCGCTCGGGTGTATCGAGCGATCAAGACCGACGTGCCCGAAGAGGTGTACACCCTTCCCCTGGGCAAAGCCCGGGTGGTGCGGGAAGGGAGGGACGTGACGGTGCTGGCTTGGGGGGCCCAGGTGAGGACGGTGAAGGAGGCTGCTCAGCAGTTGGATTCCGAAGGAACAGCCGACGTCGAGGTCATAGACGTGCGCAGTCTCTCTCCTTTCGACTTCGAGACCGTTACCGCCAGTGTCGTCAAGACCGGCCGCGCCGTCGTGGTCCACGAGGCGCCCCGCACCTGCGGCTTCGGCGCGGAGATATCGGCCCAACTGATGGAGAGGGCCGTGCTGCATCTCAAGTCGCCCGTGCTGCGGGTGACCGGATTCGATACGATACCCCCGCTGGCCAAGCTCGAGGATCACTATCAGCCCGACGCAAACGCCGTGGTGGAGGCCGTCAAGGCGTCCCTGCGGTTCTAGCAAAGGAGTCCATCGTGGATTATGAGCAGTTCCTGGAACTGATCAAGGGGCGTCGGACGCTCCGAGCGATCAAACCCGACCCGATACCGGACGAGATGGTGGGCAAGCTGCTCGAGGCTGCTCGCTGGGCACCCACCGGTTTCAACATGCAGCCGGTGGAACTGCTGGTAGTGAAGGACCCGGAGCTTCGCATCAGCATCAAGACGATCGTCGACGACTACAAGAACAGCGATTTCTTCGCGCTGGAGGCGACGCGGGAGGCCTGGCAGGGCTCACCTTGGACGATGGAGACCCACGGGCGTTGGGACTGCCCGCTCGCTCCGGTGAACATCTTGGTCATGGGTGACGTGCGAAGGCGGACCGGCCTGCCGATGGCGGCTCGGTACAGCAAGCAGAAGGGTGACTCGATCTTCGAGTCGTCGCTTTCCAACGCCTTCATGTATATGTGGCTGGCCGCGCACGCGCTGGGTCTAGCCGCACAGCCGGTATCGGCCGTCAAGTATCCCAAGGTGCAGGGTCTGGTGAAGGATCTACTCAACCTTCCCGACTATATCTACGTGTACGACCTCTTCCTCGTCGGGTACAGCGCGATGGAAGAGGGGCCGTCGGCGAAGCTGATGCGTCATCTGGAGGAGATGGTCCACTACGAGCGGGCGGCCGACGCCGAGTTCATAAGCGGCGAGGACTTGCGGACCGAGATCAGGAAGCTGCGCGCCGGGAACGTGGCCCGGCACGTCGAGGCCGACAAGATCGACCAGTAAGGGGCGCGCCATGGCCTTCGAGTTCAGATTTCCGGACATCGGTGAAGGTGTGACCGAAGGGGAACTCCTTGCCTGGAAGGTGAAGCAAGGCGACGTGGTCACGGAGGACCAGACCCTCGCGGAGTTCGAGACCGACAAAGCCGTCGTCGAGCTGCCTTCCCCGCGCGCCGGTCGCATCGCCGGTCTGCACGCGGCCGAGGGCGACATCGTCAATGTTGGAGACGTCGTCGTGACCATCGACGAGACGTCCGGTGGGGCAGTACCTGCCCCACCGGCTGGCCCGGCTGCTACTCCGGCGCCTGCCCCGCCGGCCGAGGAGGTGCCGTACACCGGGTCCGTAGTCGGGCGGCTCGAAGAAGCCCCGGAGGAGGAGCCGGTCTCGACCACCCCGATCTCGACGGCTCCGACGGCTGTGGCCGAGACCTCCGAGGCCGGCGAGGTCGGGGTGCTGGCCATGCCTTCCGTGAGGGCGTTGGCGAAGGAGCTCGGGGTCGATCTGACCACGATCCGGGGCACGGGTCCCGAAGGTCGTATCCTGAAGCAGGACGTGGAAGACGTGGCTGAAACCGCCGCTTATGGGGTGGCACCGCCGGCCGCGCCGGCGCCTCTCGCAGCTGAGCGGACCGCCCCTCCCGCGGTCGCCGAGACGGGAGCGCCCGTCGGCGGGACTGCGCCGCCCGGCGCCGTCTCGCTCCGTCCCCTGATGGGTGGCACCATAGTGGAAGACGCTCACGGGTGGACCGAGCGGGTCGCGTTCAGGGGTGTGCGAAGGACGATGGCGAAACGCATGGCCGAGTCGGTGGCCAAGCAGGCTCAGGTCACCACGATGGACGAGGCCGACGTCACCATCCTTCGGCGGATCCGGGAGAAGGAGCGTACGATTGCGGCCGAACGAGGGGTCCGTCTCACGTATCTGGCCTTCGTGATCAAGGCGTGCACCGCCGCTCTGGAGCGCTTCCCCCGACTCAACGCCGTGCTGGAGGAATCCGGCGACGAGTTCGTCCTCAAACACTACTACAACATCGGGATCGCCATCGATACCAAGAACGGCCTGGTCGTTCCCAATATCAAGAATGCCGACGAGAAGAGCATCTTCGTCATCGCGGAGGAGATCATCGACCTGGTCGACCGGGCCGACGAGCGCAGGCTCGAACTCAGCGAGCTTCACGGCGGGACCTTCACCATCAGCAATTACGGGGCGGTCGGAGGCACGTTCGCGACGCCTGTCATCAACTATCCCGAGGTGGCCATCCTCGGCATGGGGCGGGTGCGCGAGCTCCCGGTGGTCCGAGACGGCAAGGTCGTCACCCGGCTCTTGCTGCCGCTCTCCCTCACCATCGACCACCAACTGATCGACGGGGCGGAAGCCGTACGCTTCCTCAACCTGGTGATCGGCTACCTGGAAGACCCCGACCTCCTGCTGCTGGAAGGCGCCTAGTGGACCCTGAGGCTCGAGCGGCGGTGGCCGGGTGTTCTGTGGTACTGCTTGCCGCCACCGAGGTGGAGGCGGCGCCGCTCACGCACGGACTGGAACGTCCGCGCAGGAACGTCGTGGCCACCAAGACGGTGACCGCCGGTCTGCTCGACCCCCCTGGTCTGCAGGTCCTGGTAGCCGTCGGCGGGTGTGACAAGACCAATACCGCCCATATCCTCACCTGTCTGCTCCAGGAGATGGTGCCGGCGCCACGGCTCGTGCTGCAGACCGGGATCGCCGGGGCTTTCCCGGCCACGGACGGGGCTTGGCGGGCGGAGGTGGGAGACGTCGTGCTCGCCACGGAGGAGATCTATGTCGATACGGGGTGCGCGGGTCCCGAGGGATGGCTCTCGGCGCAAGACCTGGGCCTGCCCATCGCCGAGATCGGCGGTCGGGAGTCGGGGAACCGGTTCACGCTCGACCCGAGGCTGGTCGAGGCGGCGGCTGAGATAGTCGTTGCGACAGGGTGTGATGGCTCTCGGGGCCGACCCTCGGTGGTGACGGGACCGTTCGCGACATCCTCCCGGGTGACGGGCACCCGAAAGGAGGGCGAGGAGATCGCCCGGCGGTGGGCACCGGTGGCCGAGTCGATGGAGGGAGCGGCCGCCGCCCACATCTGCGCCCTCTACGGCGTGCCCTTTCTGGAGATCAGAGGGGTGAGCAACCTGATCGTCGACCGCGATCGGGATGCTTGGCAGGTGGAACGCGCCATAGAGGTGGCGGCAGCGGCTGCTTCCGCGGTGTGTTGCGACATCGACCGGTTGCTCCCTGAGAGATGAGCAAGAACGACCGGGAGCGGGGCGACCCGTCGGGCGGTGGACGTCCTCTCCGGTTGGCCTATTCGCCCTGCCCCAACGATACGTTCATCTTCAACGCTTGGGTGCGTGGACTGATACCAGCAGCGCCCCCGGTCGTGGAGCGGCTCGAAGACATCGACACGCTCAACCGGTTGGCCCGGGACCAGGAAGCGGACGTCGTCAAGGTATCGTTCCACGCGTTCGCACACATCCGCGACGCATATGCCCTACTGCACTCCGGGGGGGCGCTGGGCAGAGGTTGCGGGCCGCTGGTGGTGGCCAGAAAGGACTCGTGGCTGCGTCCGGTCGCTTCCCTCACGCGGTTGGCCGAACTGGAAGACGGACTCGGTAGAGCTCGGGTGGCGGTCCCCGGGGAGTTGACCACCGCTGCGCTGCTGGTCGGGCTGTTCGCTCGGGGCCTGCGACAGCCGATCGTCATGCCGTTCGACCACATCATGCCGGCCGTCGCGGCCGGGGAGGTCGATGCCGGGGTGATCATCCACGAAGGTCGTTTCACCTTCGGCTCGTTCGGTCTGCGTCGCCTGATCGACTTGGGGGAGTGGTGGGAGGAGACCACGGGTCATCCTCTCCCTTTGGGAGGAATCGCCGTATCGAGAAGGCTCGAGCGATCGCTTCAGGCTCAGGTGGAGGGGGCGATGAGAGCCAGCGTCGAATTCGGATGGGAGCATCCCGATACGAGCCGGGAATACGTGAGAGAACACGCCCAAGAGATGGACGAAGCCGTCTGTCGTGCCCACATCGAACTCTATGTGAACGAGTACAGCCGCGACTACGGACCGGAGGGTGAGGCCGCCATCGTCCACCTGCTCGAGACGGCTGTCCATGTCGGGATGGCGCCGAGCGTCACGCGGGGCTTGTTCTGGGACGATTTTGGGACACCATTCCACTGAGCGGGACGCCAACTTGCTTGGCTTGCCTGCATGGTGCTTTAATCGGTCGCAGACATCCGAAGGCTACCCAACGGTAGCGTCGACAAGGAGGACGACCTTATATGGCAGCCAAGCTCATCAAGATCACCAAGGACACTCCATGGAACGACAGCGTGCCCCTGCACGAGAACTGCCACGCGTGGTCGATGGTCAATCCGAAGACCTGCCCCGGCGCTCAGTGCGAGTTCGGTATCACCGAGCTCCACCCGCTCACCGGTCGGGCACTGGACGACATCCACGCCGATGAGGACCACGTGTTCTACGGTATCTCGGGTCGCGCCGAGGCCATCGTCGATGGCGAGAGTTACATCGTCGAGCCCGGTGACGCGCTGTGGGTCTCGAAGGGCAGCGTCCATAACTTCACCCCGCTGGGCGGCGAATGCTTCCGCTACGCTGTCGTCTTCGCTCCGGGTCGCGCTTTCTGGACGAAGCAGTAGTCTCTCTCGAGCGGGCGAGCTCGTGCCGATAGATCGGGGCTCGTTCGTAGGGACCGCTTGAACGGGCGCCCATCCTCCGGCGGAGGATGGGCGCCCTCTGTCTGTCAGGGTAGCGGCGAAGTGCGTGCACGTCGGGCGGGGCGGCGGACTGCTATCCTACCGGCCTGATGCTCCACCTCACCGACATAGCGAAGTCCTTCGGCACCCAAGCGGTGCTCGACGGCGCCAGCCTGCACATCAAGCCGGGTATGCGCATCGGCCTCGTGGGCTCCAACGGCGCCGGGAAGACGACGCTCCTGCGGCTCGTGGTCGGTGATATGTCGCTCGATGGCGGCGAGATCAGCGCCCGCAAGGACCTGCGCATCGGTTTCCTCCCTCAAGAGATCGAAGAGATAGCCGATCATCCGGTGATCGAAGAGGTCCTAGCGTCTCATCTGGAGGTCCTTTCGGCGGAGAAGAAGATCGCAGAACTGGGGGAGCGCTTGGGCCGCGCCTACCAGTCGACGGCGGGTGGCGACCCGGTGTCTGGCGGTCCCGCGGACGACCCGGAAGAACTCATGCGCGAACTGGGGGCGGTCCAGACGGCGTTCGAGAGCGCGCACGGATACGAACTGGAGGCCCGGGCTCAGACCATCTTGCGCGGCATGGGCTTCCGGGAGAGCGATTTCGTCCGGCCCATAGCGGAACTCTCCGGAGGCTGGCGGATGCGGGTCGCGCTCGCCCGCCTGCTCCTCGAACAGCCCGATCTCCTCCTCATGGACGAGCCGACCAATCACCTGGACTTAGAGAGCCTTCTCTGGCTGGAGGAGTTCCTGCTGTCCTGGCCAGGGTCGTTGGTGGTCATCAGCCACGATCGCTACTTCCTGAACCGCATGGTCACCCACATCGCCGACCTGGACAGAGGGGTCATCGACCTGTATGCAGGCGGCTACGATCACTACGAGCGGGAGAAGCGTCAGCGCTACGAGGCTCTTGTGAACGCGGCCAAGAACCAGCAGCGAGAGATCGACGCGGCGGAGAGTTTCATCCGACGCTTCCGCGCGAAGAACACGAAGGCCAAGCAGGTGCAGCAGAAGATCAGGCAACTCGAGCGCACCGAACGGATAGACGCGCCCACACTCGAGCGCAAGGCCATCAGGTTCCGTTTTCCTCAACCTCCCCGGACCGGCAGAGTAGTGGCGGAGATCAAGCATGCCCGCAAGTCTTACGGCGACAACGTGGTCTACAAGCGTCTCGACCTGGTGGTGGAACGGGGAGAGAAGATCGCGCTGGTAGGACCCAACGGGGCGGGTAAGTCGACTCTTCTCAAGTTGTTGGCCGGGGTCATCGAGGCCGATGGTGGTTCGGTGACACTCGGCCACAATGTCCGCCGGGAATACTTCGCACAACATCAGCTCGAGGTCCTACATCCCGGGCGGACGGTCCTCAAGACCATGGAAGAGGCGGCTGGACCGGCGGGGCGCCTTCCCGAGGTCCGAGGCTACCTGGGGACGTTCCTGTTCGGAGAGGACGATGTCACCAAGAAGGTCGGCGTGCTCTCTGGCGGGGAGAAAGCCCGGCTGGCCTTGGCCCGGATGCTGATAGACCCCGCGGGGATACTCCTACTCGACGAGCCGACCAACCACCTGGATATGGACTCGCGCGCGGTCCTTACGGAAGCGTTGCGCCAGTTCGAGGGCTCGGTGGTGTTCATCAGCCACGACCGTCATCTGATAAACGCCATCGGCACGAAGGTCATCGAAGTGAGCGATGGCCGCCTGGTCCACTATCCGGGCGACTGGGAGTACTACCGCTGGAAGAAGTCCCAGGACGAAGGCTCGACCGAGACGGTCGCGCCGGGGATTGGACGGCCGGCTCCGGCCACCGCGGGACACTCCCTCGCCCCGGAGGGCGCCCCCACCGCGCCGACCCGGCCGCGGGCGACCGTCGAACTCGGGTACAAAGAGCGCAAGGAGTTGCAGAGTCGGTATCGCAAGGTCGAGCGTCGGATCGAGGTTGCCGAGAAGCGACAGGCCGAGGTCGCGTCGACGCTGAGCGATCCCGTCCACGGCTCCGATTACGAACTGCTCGGGCAGGCTTCTGCGGAGGCGGCGGCGCTCGCCGAAGAGATAGCCGGACTCTACGAGGAGTGGGGCCGGTTGGCGGAGGCCCTGGGAGAGACTACCGGTACTTGACGAGGGTCGGATACGGGTTGATCGCCGCCCCGCCCCCGGGTCTTATCTCGAAGTGCAGGTGTACCGCCCCACCGCTGGCGTTGCCGGTGTTGCCCGCGTAGCCGATCACCTGGCCGACACTCACTCGTACGCCCGACCGTATCCCGCCCTCTATCGAAGAGAGATGGGCGTAGTAGTAGACGTTGCCGTCGTCGCCCTTGAGATGGATGGTTATGCCGCCGAGCCCTGAGTTCGTGGGGTTGGTGCTGCGGATGACGCCGTCTGTGACCGCCACGAGCGGTGTGTTCCGAGCGGTCATGATGTCGGTGCCCTTGTGCGTGCGCCCCCCGGAGCGCGGAGCACCCCAGGTGTCGGTGAAGCTGTTGGGACCTTGGACCGGGAACACCCAGCCCGCGCTCGTATCGATCGCCGGGGTGGCGGTCTTGGCCTTGGTCGTAGTCGTGTTCGAGCCTGAAGATCCTCCCGAAGTCGACTTCGTGGTCGCGGTGGACTCCTTGGCTGCGGCGGCCTTGGCTGCAGCAGCAGCTTTCGCCTCGGCGGCGGCCTTCGCTTCCGCCGCGGCTTTGGCCTCGGCGGCCTTGCGCGCCTCCTCCTCGAGAGTGGCCACGCGGGCCCTGAGTTCGTTGTAGTCGTCCTTGGACGCTTCGAGCGACTGAAGCGTCTCGTCCCTGGCCGCGATGTAGTCCGCGTTGTCCTGTTGCTCGGTCGCCTTCTGCTGCTCGAGCTCGGCGGCAAGTCCATCGAGTTTCTCGATTCGAGCTTCGACGTCGTCGATGAACTCGTTGTCGCTCTGTGCCACCCGGGTGACGAGGGCCAGCCGGTCCACGATCGTGCCCAGCGACACATCCTCCCCCGAGAACAAGGTGTTGAGGACGTCGATGGTCTCCGACCCACGGTTCTTGTACATGTCGACCAAGCGGTCCGCTAGCTGGTCTTGGAGCGAAGCGAGATCCTCCTCGGCCGTGGCGGTCTCCGCTTGGACCTCCTCGATCCGCATGCGCGTCTCTTCGAGCCTGGTCTCGGCGTCGGCTTGTTTCTGCGCCAGCTTGTCGAGGCGCTCCTGGACGGCCTGCAGTTCAGCCTTGGCTTCTTTGAGCGCCGCTTGCGCGGTCGCCAGGCTCGACGTGGCTGCAACCGCGGAGGTGGGGAGGAAAGGCAGAGAGGACAGGGCGAGAGTCGCCAGGAGAGCTGTGATCGTCACCGCGGAGGCGAGGCGGAACATCTGTGATCTGAGGCTTGCGGGTCTCCCGTTCCGGCGCATCAGACCCGTCCTGCCCGTCTTTGTGCGTCAGACGACATGCCGGGAAGTCTACCAGGGCGGGCGGGCGGTGACCACCTATGCTGCTGTATGCTGGTAAAAAGCGCTTGTCGAGCAAGGAGGAGGAAGGATGCCGTCTTTCGACGTGGTCAGCCGCGTGGACCTACAGGAGATGGACAACGCAGTCAACCAGGTGAAGAAGGAGATCGCCACTCGCTTCGACTTCCGCGGCTCGAAGACCAGCATCGAACTCGACCGCAAAGACGAGAAGTTGCAGGTCGTCAGTGAGGACGATATGAAGCTGCGAGCGATCAAAGACATGCTGATTGCCAAGGTGGTGCGCCGTTCCATCGATGCGGAGGCTCTCGACTTCGGGGTACCGGAGAAAGCGGGGGGGGACATGCTCCGCCAGACGGTGACCATCCGCAACGGCATCGACATCGAGATGGCTCGGAAGGTCGTGAAGATCATCAAAGAGAGCAAGATCAAGGTCCAGGCGGCCATCCAGGGCGACGAGGTCCGGGTGACAGGGAAGAAGAGGGACGATCTCCAAGACGTGATCAGCCTGCTGAAGGAAGGCGACCTGGGCATCCCCCTCCAGTACGTGAACTACCGGGAATGACATCGCTCGGGAGCGGTCTCCCGGGCGCAGGAGCCCATTCCGACCCGCGCGCCGACGGGCACGTACTCTTCTCGGGAGACCACCGTCTGGAAGGGATCCTCGACCTGCCTCGAGGCGTCGACGAGCGAGGGGTCGCCGGAGGGGTGGTCGTCGCCCACCCTCACCCTCTGTACGGGGGGACCATGGCGCAACCCGTCGTGTATCGGGTGGCCAAAGCCTGCGCGGAGCGGGGGTTGGCGACTTTGCGCTTCAACTTCCGCGGAGTGGGCAGGAGCAAGGGCGGGTACAGCGGCGCTGACGAGTACCGCGACATCGAGGCGGCCGCGGCCTTCCTGCGCGGACGCCTTCGCGAGGATGCCGGCATCGGCGGCCTGAGCGCCGCCCACTCGGCCGCCCGCGGGCGCGGGGAGGTCCCGCCGCTGGCCCTGGCGGGCTACTCGTTCGGCAGTGTGATGACGGCATTGGCGGCTTCGGGGGCGGTCCCGGTGCAGGCTCTGGCCCTGATCGCTTTCGTCGTCGACTGGATCGACCTTCCTCCGCGGACCTTGGAGGCTCTGGGAGCATTCCGGGGGCCGGTGCTCGCTCTCTGCGGCGAACAGGACGACCTCGCCCCTCCCGACCTCGTCGAACGGACGCTGGGCCGGTTGGGGCTTCAGTATCGCTTGAGCGTGGTGGAGGGAGCCGGGCATCTGTTCGAAGGCCGTCAGCGGGAGGTCGGTGAGCGGGTGGCAGGTTTTCTGGCGGCGGCGCTCTCCTCCGGCCGTTTGCCGGCGTCCCCATCCGGGTAACAGCTCCACGGGTCTCATAGACTCGGCGAGACCCGTGTGTGAGCGAGCAGATGAGGAGTGTCGAGCGATGGACATGAAGGGCTCGAGGACGGAGCAGAACCTCATGAAGGCCTTCGCGGGCGAATCCCAAGCCCGCAACCGCTACACGTTCTACGCGAAGGTCGCGGAGGAGGAGGGATACCGGCAGATCGCGGACCTCTTCCTCGAGACTGCCGACAACGAGAGGGCTCACGCCTTCGGATTCTTCCGCCTCCTGGACGAGGGCATGCCTGAGTTCACGGCTTCGTATCCAGCGGGTCCGGTCCATTCCACCGAGCAGAACCTCCTGGCAGCGGCCGAGGGGGAGCTGATGGAGTGGGGGACCCTGTATCCTGACTTCGCCGCGGTCGCCGAGGAAGAGGGATTCAAGAAGGCGGCGGCCTACTTCCGCAAGGTCTCCGAGGTCGAGAGATACCACGAACGTCGTTATCGGAAGCTCCTGGCTAATGTCGCGGCCGGCAAGGTGTTCCACAAGGACGAACCCACGTACTGGAAATGCGACGAATGTGGATACGTCTACGAGGGGGCCGACGCGCCCAAAGTCTGTCCGGTGTGTGCCAAGCCCCAGGCCTACTTCGAAGTCTACTGCGAGGGATACTGAGTCCCATCCTGGCGGGTCGGCCTCGGACGGGTGACCGTTCGAGGCCTTTTTCTTTGCAGGCCCATCCTCGGTCCTAGGTCCGACCCCTTTCCCATGCGGGTAGGGTTAGGTTTCGTCCATGACCTCGATACCTGCACGTCGCCTTCTGGTATACGCGGCCGTCGCCGCGGTCGTTCTGGCCGTGGGGGTGGCAGGCGTGATCTCACTTCGCGGTGGAGCGGGTGGGGCGGCGACAGCCGTGATGATAGAGACTACGGGCATGTCGGCCGGGTCCGTCCCCGGTGGTTCCCCCGACGAAGGCAGCGCGGCGAGTCCTTCGTCCACCGGCACCACGGAGGCCGCCTCGATATTCGTGCAGGTCACGGGGGAGGTACGTCGGCCTGGGGTCTACGAGGTGGGAGCCGATTCCCGAGCTTTCCAGGCGGTCATGGAGGCGGGAGGCTTCACCGAGCAGGCGGACGAGGAGGCGGTGCCCCTGGCCGAGAGGCTCACCGACGGTTGCCGGGTGCATGTCCCGGCCGTCGGAGCGGCCGAGGGCGGCTCGACGACGAGTGAGTCTGATCCGACTCCGGGCGGGGTCTTCCCGGCGGCCGACCCGGGTACGTCGGCCGGGGGCTCGTCCTCGGGGGTAGTCGCTCTCAACTCCGCTACGTTGGCGGAACTGGACTCCCTTCCCGGTATCGGACCGGCCCTGGCCCAGCAGATCGTCTCCTTCCGTGAGGCCAACGGACCGTTCACATCGGTGGAGCAATTGACCGACGTGCCCGGTATCGGACCGGCCAAGCTCGAACAACTCCGGCCGCTGGTGCGGCTCTGACGCGGCTCGCCTCCTGGCTGGTCCGGCGGGCCGGGCTGGCGAGGCTCTCGACCTTCGCCGCGGCCATAGGGACTGCGATGGCCGCCCTTGCGCGAGCGGACCTTGGGCTCGCGTTGGCGGGCCTGAGCGCCGCCGCCGTCGTACTGCTGCTCGTGCTCGCCTGGGGCGGCGGCCGGGACAAGGGGGCGGTCGCCCTGGTACTGGTCGCCGCGGTCGTGTCCTGCGGATTCTTCGGCGGCTATCTGGGAGGGTCTCTCCGAGTCACTTCCCTCCTCGAGGGCGAGCTCGCCGCTCACGTCCAGAGACAGGCGATCCTCGAACTGATGATCTCTGGTCCCGTTCGCCACAACGGAGGTTGGCAGAGTGCGGTGGCAGAGGTCGTCAGTGGCGAGATCACAGGGGGGAACGCGACCGAGGGTGGCGCCCTACAGGTAGTGGGGGAGACCCTTTGGCTCGAGATCTGCCCGGATACAGAGACGGCAGGGTCCGAGGCCGCCCTTGACGGCGCGGGCGGCCTCGACCAGGGATACATAGTGCGGGCTTCCGGGACGCTGCGGCAGCCGGAGGGACCGACAGCCTCGGGTTTCGACCAATCGCAGTATCTGAGACGGCAGGGGATAGCGGTGGTCTTCCGGGTTGAAGCCGAGGACGTGGGCCTACTGGGGAGACGGGGAGGGGTGGCGGGCGTGTTCGACCACCTCCGCCGGGAGGCCCGCGATCATCTTCAACGCGGCCCCGACCCGCGACTGGGCGAGGTGCTCCAGGGTGTCGTGATGGCCGACAAAGAGGGTCTCGACGACGAGTGGCTGGAAGCTTTCCGCCGCTCGGGGACGGCGCACATGTTGGCGGTCAGCGGCCTGCATGTCGGCAGTCTCGCCGCCCTGGTCCTCTTTCTCGCGCGCCGCTCGCGATTGCCGCGCGGAGTCGGTTTCGTGGGCGCGTCGGCGATGGCGTTCTTCATGGTGCCGTTCTCAGGCTCTTCGCCTTCGGTGATGCGGGCGGCGGTGATGGTCTTCGTGGTCTTGATGGGACAATGGTTGGGGCGGAGTCGGGATCGATGGCAGGTCCTCGCTCTCGCCGCCCTGGTCGTCCTCTCGCTCGATCCGTTCGCCGTCTACGGAGCGAGCTTCCAACTGTCATTCGCGGCTGTTGCGGGGGTGATGGCGCTCTCCGGCCGGCTTGAGCGGTTGTTCTCCCGGCTCCCGTCCGGGCTCGCCGGTGGTCTCTCGGTCTCATTGGCGGCGACGGCGGGCACCGCCCCCGTCGCTCTGGCCACCTTCGGACAGACATCGATCGTGTCGGCTGTTGCGAACGTACTCGTCGTGCCTTTTCTGCCGCTGGTGTTGGGATTGGGGATGGCCAGTGTGTTCTTGGGTTTCGCGTGGCACGGTCTGAGTGCGGCTTTGGACACGGCGGCCGCGGTGCCCCTCGCGTGGATCCTCCGCGTGGCTCAAGCGTTCGCACTCGCGCCGGTGCTCAGAACCCGGGATCTCTGGCAGACGGTGACTATCGCGGGGGGGTTCATGCTCGCTCTCCCGGCGGCACTGGCCGTGAACGGAGGACCGAGTCGCCTCGGGTCGTGGCCTGGAGTGCGCTGGATCCGAGCTCGAAGACCAAGGCGCAAACTCGTGGCCGCGGCCATAGCGGTGGCCATCCTTGGCTTCGGGTGTGCCTTGGGCGCGGGGCTGTATCCGATGGGCGTGGCGACCGCCGACACGGTCCGACATCTGATCGGAGCTGAGACCTGGCCCGCGACCCCGGAGCTGCGCATCCTGGACGTGGGGCAAGGGAGCGCGACGCTCCTGCGCACTCCCGATCGCCGCGCGGTGCTCTTCGACGGAGGACCCGAGGGATGCTCCCTGGAGGCGCAACTGAAGTCCTTGGGTGTGGAGCGGTTGGACTTGGTCGTCATCTCCCATCCTCACGCGGATCATTTCGCCGGGCTTCTGGAGTGTCTCGATGCGCTCGAGGTCGGCATGCTCGTCGATGCGGTGCGATTACGCCCGACCACTGGGTCGTCCGTTTCGGCTGCGGTCGACAGCGGCGGAGGCGGGGAGGCCCTGGCCTACCTCGAGTTTCGTTCAGGGCTCGAGGAAGCGGGAACAGAGTATGTTGAGGGAGAGACAGGAATGACCCTGCGGGTCGGCGGCTCGTGCATATCTCTGTTCGCGCCGACCGAGGCACTGGTGATGACAGCGGGACCGCGGCCCTGGGAAGCGCGCACCACCGCGCCTACCGGCGACGAACTGAACGGCGGCTCCCTCGTGGCGCACCTCGAGGTCGGGACGGCGGGCGTGCTGTTGCCCGGAGACGCCGAAGCCGACATCCTGCGGACATACGGACTACCTCGCTCAGAGGTGCTCGTCGTGGCGCATCACGGGAGTAGAGGAGCGGTGACTCCCGCGCTTCTGGAGACGCTCGGCTTGCGGGCCGCGTGCGTGTCGGTCGGCAAAGGGAACACGTTCGGCCATCCCGATCCGGCCACGGTCTCCGTACTCGGCGACCGTGGATGCCTGCTGGCTCGGACGGACGATCACGGTTGGATATCCTGTACGATACGGGAGGGCGGACTGGTCATCGCGACCGAACGGGGAGCCGTGGGGGACTCGGAATGACGGAGGCAGAGACGTGAGCGAAGGAGCCGGCGCTTCCACCCGCCGACCTCTCAAAGCCGCCTACCTCATCGTGGGTGACGACCTTCCCAAGGTCGACTTGGCCGTGCGCCGCTTGAAAGCCCGCATCGTGGAGGAATCGGGCGTCGATCTCAACATCGACGAGTTCGACGCGGGCGCGGACCCGGCGAGCCGGGTAGTCAACGCGGCCAACACGCTTGCGTTCTTGGGGGGTATCAGGCTGGTTCTCGTCCGACAGGTTCAGGCCTGGGTCAAGGCGGAGAAGCAGACGATCGCCGATTATCTGAGGTCCCCGGCGCCCGACGCGTGTCTGGCTCTGGTGGCCGAGAAGCTCGCTCCGGCCGACCTCTTGCGCGCGGCTATGCAGACTCATGGCGACGTGCTCGAGTATCCCGCGCCTCGAGAGAGCCAACTCCCCCAGTGGCTGAGGGACGAAGCCGGTCGGCGCGGCGTGGCGCTCACCCCGGCAGATGCCCGTCTCATCGTCCAGAGATGCGGAGACAACCAGAATATCCTGCTGCGCGAGTTGGAGAAGTTGCAGACATACGCCTCAGGGAGATCCATCACCGAGGACGACATCCGGCTCCTCACGACGGCGAGCATCGAGGCGAGCATCTTCGATCTTCTCGACTCGGTCGCGACCGGACGGGGGGCGGCTGCCTTCGCGGCCGCTGAAGAACTCCTGACGGGCGGAGAAAGGACGGAGGTGCTCTTCTATCGGATACTGCGGCATTTCCAGAACCTCGAAAGGGTGGCCGCGTTCAGGGACGAGCGCATGGACGCCAGTGCGATACAGGCCGAGTTGAAGATGAAGGCTTTCCCCGTTCGCAAGCTCATCGAGCAGTCGAGCGCGCTGGGGGCCGAGGGGATCGCGCGAGGACTCGCCGTCCTGGCCGAGACCGACGCCCGCATGAAGGGCATGGGCGACCTGCCCGCGGACATGGAGTTCCAGATGTGTCTCGGCCGCCTGCTCGCGGCAGGATGATGGAAGCCGGGGGGCCGGGGAGAGGTCGGGAAGCTCTAGAGCTGAGAGAGAAGACGCGCCACCATCGACTTCTTCCGCGCCGCGTTGTTCTTATGGATCGCGTTGTGCGCGGCGGCCTTGTCGATAGTGGAGGTCAGCTTCTTGGCTGTCTGAGCAGCGGCATCGGCGTCGCTGGCGGAGATGGAGTCCTTGAGACGCCGGAAGTGCGTCTTGATAGAAGACTTGTAGCGCAGGTTCTCCAACCGCTGTCGCTGAGCGATGCGCACCCGTTTGCGCTGCTGCTTGGTATTAGCCAATCTTCATTCCTCCCGTCTTCCCTTCAAAGTCGCGGAAGTTTAGCATAGCGCTTGCTCATGGGCAATGACACAAAGAGACGTCTGGCGGTCGCGGCCGCCTTTCTTGTGGTGGCGACCGCGGGGTCCCGGGTCCTCGGGTTGATCCGGGAGATCGTGATGGTCTCATATCTGGGACTGGGCGCGGATATGGGGGCGTTCACGGTCGCCAACAAAGTGCCGAGTCTTATCCGTACGCTCTTGGCCGATACCGCGTTGTCCGCCGCGTTCATCCCGGTCTTCTCGGGGTTGCTCGAGAAGGAGCGCCGCAGGGAGGCGTGGCAGGTGGCGTTCACCGTGAGCGTGCTGGCCACCATCGTGCTCGGAGTGATAACAGCCCTGGGCATGGTGTTCTCGCCCGCTCTGGTGAAGGTGATCGCCCCGGGATGGGGGGACAAGCCCGAGTTACTGGCTCTCACGGCGCATCTGATGCGGGTCATGTTCCCGACCGTCGTGATCCTGGGATTGGCTGGGATCCTCATGGGGATCCTCAATTCCTACAATCGCTTCGCCCTGCCGGCCCTCGCTCCGATCGTCTGGAACCTGGTCATAATCGGGGTGGTGGTCGGGTTCTCCGCGGGATACGGGATCAAAGCGCTGGCCTGGGGGGTGCTGGCCGGTACCGTCGTGGAACTCCTTCTTCAGGCGCCGGCGGTGTGGAGGCGCCGCTGGAGGCGAGACACGCTCACCGGCGCAGCCGGCTCCCCGTCGGACGACCCCGCGGCTGCGGGCCGGGAGGGTCTCCGCTCCGGCCCCGGGGAGGGAGGCTCGCCCTATCGACTGGCCCTGCGCAGCCCGGAGGTCCGCCGGATCGGCATCCTGATCGGGCCAGTGATCCTGAGTCTGGGCATCATCAACTTCAACGCCTTCATAGACACCATAATCGCTACCCTGATCAGCGATGCCGCCCCGGCCGTCATCGAGCGGGCCTTCCGTCTCTTCCAACTCCCGCAGGGAGTGTTCGCCATCGCCATCGGGACGGTGCTCTTCCCGGCCTTCTCCCGCCATGCCGCGGCCAACCGGATGAAGGAGTTCAGGGAGGACCTGTCCACGGGTCTTCGTCAGATCTTCTTCGTGACGTTGCCCTTCGCGGCGTTCTTTGCCGTACTGGCCGTTCCCACGGTGCGACTCATCTACGAGCACGGCAAGGTGACCGCGGGAGACACCGAACTGGTGGCCTCGGCCCTTCTCTTCTTCAGCGTGGGGATGGCGTTCGTGAGTGTCAACACACTCTTGAACCGAGCCTTCTACAGTATCCAGAAGCCGTGGCTGCCGTTGATCACCGGGGTGATCAACCTGGCGCTCAACGTCGGCTTGGACGTGCTCCTCTACAAACCGCTCGGGGTCGGCGGGATCACGCTCTCGACATCGCTCGTCAGCCTGTTCAACTTCTTTGCGCTCATGCTCCTGCTCGGGCCGCGCATCGGCGGCGTGGACGCACGGCGCGTGGCCTGGTCGGCCGCCCGGTCGATCGTGGCGTTGGTGCCGCTCGCTGCGGTGGCCTACGGGGCGTGGTGGGGTCTCGATGCCGCCCTGGGTCGACGCCTATGGGCGCAGGTGGTGGCGGTGGGGATCGCGTACGTGGCCGGGGGAGCGGTGTACTGCCTCGCGGCGTGGGCCATGCGGGTGCCGGAACTGCACGAGGTCGTCGCGGTCATCAAGCGTCGTCGTGAGCCGCGGTCGACGGACGAGGTCATCGATCTAGACGGCAGCTAGGTTCTGGGGCCGAAGCAGCGGTCCCGTCCCTCGCCCTTCGCTTCGTACAGTCTCTCGTCGGCGCGGGATATTATCGACTGGACAGAGAGGGATCCCCGGGGGAATTCGGCGCTGTCGGCCAACCCGCAACTGAAGGTGAGCCGGATATCGCGTCCTTCGTACAGGCACGCCCGGTTCCTGACCACGTCCATTAGGCGCTCCATCGCCGAGACGGCTTCGCTGCCGCCGATGCTCGTGAAGACGAGGATGAACTCTTCGCCGCCGTACCTGCCAAGCAGATCATAGGGTCTGACCACAGAGCCGATGGCGTGTGCGAACTCCTTGAGGGCGAAGTCGCCCGCGAGGTGACCATGCGCGTCGTTGACCGTCTTGAAATGGTCGATATCGACGATCGACACGCAGAAGTTCCTCCCACATCGGGAGTATTCGGCCACCATCTCGTCGAGGCGTTCGAGGACGTAGCGGCGGTTGAAGACCTCCGTGAGGGGATCACGGATGGCCATCTCGCGGATCTGCGCCTCCATGGCTTTCTTCTCGGTCACGTCGCGGCAGACACAGAAGACCAGCTTCCGCTCGCCGTATAGTGCTCCGTTGGTGCTGATCTCCACTTCGCAGTGCGTGCCGTCCTTGCGCCGATGGCGGGTCTGGAAATGGTCGCCCGTCTCGTCGACCGTCTCGATCATCTTCAGCAACTCGTCCTTGCCGAAGTCGTCATTCCAATCCCAGATGTGGAGTCCACGGATCTCATCCACGGAGTAGCCGAGCATGCGGGCGTATTCCTCGTTCGCCTCGTATACCGAACCGTCTTGGTTGAGGACGACGATACCGTCTCGGGATTGCTCGACGAGGATGCGTCGACGATAGATCTCGTCACGAAGCAGCTCTTCAGTACGCTTCCGCTCGGTGACGTCCTTGACGTGTCCGAGCGCACCCGGGGCTACACTATCGGGGAGGGCGACGCGGTGGAACGACACCTCGAGCCACTCGGCGGGACCCCCGTTCGCCGAGTGGCGGATCACGTGGGTCATCGGGGCGCCGAGCTCGACACACGTCGAGAAGGAACAATCAGGACAACGGGAGTCTCTGCCGCGGAGTATCTCGTGGCATCTCTTGCCGATCAAGGGTGATTTCGCCGAGTACTTTTCGCGCATCCAGCGGTTGGCGAGTCGGATGGAGAGGTCATGGTCGACGAGCAGGATGCCGTCCTCGATCGAGTCCAGGATGGCCGGCAGTAGATCTTCCGACCGCTGTCTTTCCAGACTGGGAGGTATCACCACACCCCGCTCCGACCTGGCGTGTACCGCGCGTGGATAGTACCGTCGCGAGATCCGACCGACCCTGGGTTATTCAACGCCGACGGTTCGAATCCCTCCCGGTGCGAGTCCCGCAGGCCCGCGGCGCCGGCACCCACCGGGCTCTGCGCTAGAATACATCCCCCATGGGACGCTTCGACCACATACGCAACTTCTCGATCATCGCCCACATCGACCACGGCAAGTCGACTTTGGCCGATCGAATCCTGCAGGTCACCAACACGGTGGCGGAGCGGGAGATGCGTGAGCAGGTCTTGGACCGCATGGACTTGGAACGCGAACGGGGCATCACCATCAAGGCCCAGGCCGTCCGCATCTACTACCGCGCCGATGACGGCAAGGAGTACCAGTTCAACCTCATCGACACCCCGGGGCACGTGGATTTCACCTACGAAGTCTCCCGGAGTCTGGCAGCGTGCGAGGGGGCGATACTGGTGGTCGACGCCACGCAAGGGGTGGAGGCGCAGACTCTGGCCAACACTCTCCTTGCCCTCGAGAACGACCTGGAGATAGTCCCGGTGCTCAACAAGATCGACCTTCCCGGCGCAGAGCCCGAGAAGAGGGCGGAAGAGATCGCCACGGTCATCGGTTGCCCGCGGTCCGACATCCTGCAGATATCGGCCAAGACCGGCGTCGGCGTGCCAGCGGTGCTCGAGGCCGTGGTCCGGCAGGTGCCGCCTCCACAGGGTGACCTCGATGGACCCGCGCGCGCCCTCATCTTCGACTCGGTGTACGACCAGTACCGGGGGGTGGTGGCGTTCGTCCGGGTACGGGACGGCAGCTTCCGCAAGGACGACGCCCTCCTCACGATGGCCACCCGGCGCCGGAGCGAGATCGAGGAAGTGGGGATCTTCAGTCCCGACATGCGGCGCACCGACGTCCTGCAGGCGGGGGAGGTGGGCTACATCATCCCGGGGATCAAGGAAGTCGCCGACCTCCGCGTCGGAGATACCCTCACCAACGCCCGGCGACCGGCTACTGAACCGCTGCCCGGCTATCGTGAAGTGACTCCCATGGTCTTCTGCGGGCTCTTCCCCCTCGACGGCGAAGACTACCCCGACCTTCGCGATGCCTTGGAGAAGCTCAAGTTGAACGACGCCTCCCTGTTCTACGAGCCGGAGACGTCGAAGGCCTTGGGCTTCGGTTTTCGCTGCGGGTTCCTGGGATTGCTCCACATGGAGATCGTTCGCGAGCGACTCGAGCGAGAGTTCGGGCTCGACCTGTTGACCACCACTCCCAACGTCCGCTACGAGGTCGAGTCGGTGACTGGCGAGGTCCTGTCGATCAGCAATCCGGTCGACTTCCCGGAGGCGGGGTCCATCGCCGAAGTCAGGGAGCCGTACATCGCTGCCGCGATCCTGGTCCCGGCGGAGTTCGTCGGTCCGGTGATGGAACTCTGCAACGACAAGCGTGGGCGTTTCGTCCACATGGAGTATCTGACTTCCGACCGGGTGCGTTTGCAGTACGACCTGCCGCTCGCCGAGATCGTGCTCGACTTCTTCGACCTCCTCAAGACCCGGAGCCGGGGCTACGCCAGTCTCGACTACGAGATCAAGGACTTCGAACCCGGAGACCTGGTCCGTCTCGATATCCGCATCGCCGGCGAGGTCGTCGACGCGCTCAGCTTGATCGTCCATTCTGACCGTGCATATTCCGTGGGCCGAGGATTGGCTGAACGATTGCGCAAGAAGATCCCTCGGCAGATGTTCGAAGTAGCCATCCAAGCTGCGGTGGGTAGCCGGATAATAGCTCGGGAGAGCGTGGCTCCGATACGCAAGGATGTGCTGGCCAAGTGCTACGGCGGCGACATCACCAGGAAGAGGAAGCTCCTCGAGAAGCAGAAAGCGGGCAAGCGGAGGATGAAGATGGTGGGGACGGTGGAGATCCCCCAAGAGGCATTCCTGGCCGTCCTCGACCTGAACGAGGGCAAGGAGGGCAAGAAATGACACCTGAGTACCTGGTCCTCGGCATCATCCTGATAGTCATGGGGGCGATCCAGGCCTGGCTACGGCATGGGCCTGGGGGCAAGGCGCTCCGCCGCGAGAGTGGGGCGGAGCCCAGCCCGGAGCGAGGACTGCGTAGTGGGCGGGCTTGGGAAGGGTGGACCGCGATCCTCGGGGGGGTCGGGGTCGTCTTCGGCGTCGTCCTCGTGGTACTGGGAGTCTTGGGCCGCTAGGACCTTTCATCGTGGGGACAATAGGGATCACGCACCTCTACGCGCACGTCCCGTTCTGTCGGTCCCGTTGCGCGTATTGCGATTTCGAGGCCGAACCGGTCGGCCCGCACGCCCGGGCCGGCAGGGTGGACGAGTACCTTCGTGCGCTTCGCGCCGAACTGGAGAGTCTCAGACATGGCGTGGAGTCCGTCGACGGCGCACTCCTCCAGCTTCGGCCGCCGCTCGAGACCGTCTATCTCGGTGGTGGCACCCCGACCGTCCTTCCGACCGATCCCCTGGTCGACCTGGTCGCCGACCTGGCCTCGCTGGGCCCGGCGTTCGCCCCGGTCCGGTCGACCGCGCCATGGGAGTTCACGATCGAAGCCAACCCGGGCACGATCGACACGATCATGCTCGAGCGTCTGATGAAAGCGGGGGTGACGAGGCTGTCCCTGGGAGTGCAGTCGTTCTCGCCTGCCCTACGGGCGGCACTCGGCAGGCGGGTGACTCAGCGGGAGATCGACGAAGCGTTGGAAGCGATCTCGGCGGTGGGCTGGGTGGACTGGAACCTCGACCTGGTGTTCGGCATACCCGGGCAGACCTGGGACGACGCCATAGCCGACATCGAGGCCGCGTTGGCCGCGGGACCGACGCATGTCTCGCTCTACGACCTGACCTACACGGCCGCCTTTGCGGGCAGAGTCGACGCGCGAGGCGGCGCCGGTGCTCGCGCCGCCGCCGCCCGTTTCGCGGAGGAGCACTACGATCCAGCCATCCAGCGGCTCCAGAACGGGGGCTACCGGCGCTACGAGGTATCCAATTTCGCGGTCCCGGGCCATGAGTGTCGTCACAACCTGGCCTATTGGCGTGGCGAGGACTACCTGGGGGCGGGCGCGGCCGCTGTGTCGACTGCCGGGGGATCCAGGCGCACCGCCCCGCGTACGATAGAGGCGTATCTGTCCGATGGGCCGGCCGAGATCGAGCGGGTCTCACCGACGGTAAGGCTCTGGGAGAAGGCCATGCTCGGGCTGCGCACGAGCGAAGGCATCGACGAGACGGAGGTGTTCCCGGTGCTCGATCCGGCGGCCCGTGAGCGGCTTCTGCGACAGGGCTGTGTGGAGAGACACTGTGGTAGACTTCGCTTGAATCCAGGGTTTTTGGATGTCAGCAACTCGGTCATCGCGACTCTGCTGGTACCCCCGGAGGACCCGTAGTCTCAGACTTCCCGGTGGTAGATGACACTCACCGAAAGACAACGCACGATCCTGAACGCCGTCACCGAGCGCTACATCGGGTCGGGGGCGCCCGTGCCTTCGAAGGAACTGGCTGGCGCCGAGGGTCTGGGTGTCTCCTCTTCGACCGTGCGGAATGAACTCGCGGCCCTGGAAGATCTCGGCTATCTTACTCATCCGCACACGTCGGCAGGGCGCATCCCCACCGACCTCGGCTATCGCGAGTTCGTCGATCAACTGATGAGCGGCGGACTCCCTCGCTCGCTCTCGAAGGTGACGCCCGGCACGGGTGTACCCTCAATGCAGCGGGAGGACGTCGCCGGCGAGATCGACACTGCGCTCCGACAGGCCACCGATGCCATGTCGAGGGCCACGAACCTGCTAGCGCTGGCTCTCGGTCCCCGGGTCAGCGGAGCTCGGCTCTGCCACGTGGAACTCCTGACCCTCCAGCCGCACGAAGTGATGTATGTATTCATCGTGTCGACGGGCGGGGTCATGAAGGGTGTGGTCGAGTGGCCGCGGGCCATCGATCCCGGTCTGGTCGAATGGTCCCGGACCTATCTCAACGAGACGCTGAACGACCAGACCCTGACCGGCCGGTTGATCCGGCGGGTCCTGGACAACCCGGAGTTGAGCCCACGCGAAGCGGGCTTTCTCAAGGCGCTCGCGCCTGCGTTCGAAAGGCTCGTGGACGAGCAGAACCAGGAAGAGCTCTTCGTGGGTGGAGCCGCGCGGTTGCTGGCCCATCCGCGCCTTGAGGACGTCTCCTCGCTCCGAGACCTCATGTCCCTTCTCGAGGAACGCTTCCAGTTGCTCCGCATGCTGCGGGCCGCCCTGGGCTCGGGTACCGTGGTCGTACGGATCGGCGCGGAGCATGAAGCCTTGGCCCTGCGGCCGTTCTCCGTGGTCGCGGCGAGCTACGGGCTGCCCCAACGCCGGCTGGGCACGGTGAGCCTGGTCGGACCGACACGCATGGACTACGAGACCGCCATCGCGACAGTGCGCGACACCGCCCAACTACTTTCCGAACGCGTCGGGGAACGCTACGAATGAAACGTGACTATTACGAGGTGCTCGGCGTCGAACGCGACGCCGACCTGCAGCAGATCAAGAAGGCCTATCGCAAGCTGGCTCGGGAGCACCATCCCGACGTGAACAGCAGCGATCCTCAGTGCGAGGAGAAGTTCAAAGAAGCGACGGAGGCCTACGAGGTCCTGTGCGACACCCAGAAGCGCACCGTCTACGATACCTACGGCCACGACGGATTGAAGCGGGGCGCCGGGGGGCCGGGCGATTTCGGCTTTGGCGGATTCACCGACTTCTCAGACATCTTCGAGAACCTGTTCACCTCGTTCGGAGGCGGAGGGTTCGGAGGCAGCCCGTTCGGCGGGTCGGGGCGGGGGCCCTCGGGACCGGCTCGAGGTGACGATCTGGCCGTCGAGGTAGAACTGACCCTCGAAGAAGCCGCGTTCGGAGTGGAGAAGGAGATCACGTTCAGGGCCCAGGGAGTGTGTTCCGCCTGCGAGGGGGCGGGAACGACCGACCCCGCATCGGTGAAGCCTTGCGGCGAATGTGGCGGTTTGGGGCGTGTCCGCACCATACGCCGTACGATGTTGGGCCAGTTCGTGCAGACGGGGCTATGTCCCACCTGCTCCGGACGGGGCCAGGTGATCGAGTCTCCCTGCCCTGAGTGCCAGGGGGGCGGACGGGTTTTCATGGAGCGGGTGGTCACGGTCAACATCCCCGCGGGCATCGATGGGGGCCAGCGTATCCGGGTGTCCGGCCGGGGAGGAGCGGGCGAACGGGGTGCGCGGGCCGGGGACCTGTACGTGCGGGTGCGGGTTGAGCCTCATCCGGTCTTCCGGCGGCGAGAGGACGACATCCTCTATCAGGTCGACCTGACCATGGTCCAGGCGGCTCTCGGTACCACGCTGACCATCCCCACCCTCGATGGCGACCAGGACGTGGAATTTGCCGCCGGCATCCAGCCGGGCGAGGTCAAGACGCTCAGAGGCAGAGGAGTGACGCATCTGAACGGGCATGGGCGGGGCGATCAGGAGATCCTCGTCAACGTCCTCATCCCTCGTGACCTCGAAGAGGAGCACCGCCGTCTACTGCAGGAGTTCGATGAATGCTGCGGTCCGGAGCAGTACGAGCACCGGCCGGAGGGGGTCTTGCACAGACTGCGCAACCTGTTCGGAGGCTGACCGGCATGTCGCCCGGGATCGGCACCGACCGCGCCGTGCGGGTGACCGTGCCCGAGGATTCCGCCGAGGCGGTAGGGGCCATCCTGATGGAGAGTATGGGCCCCTTTGTGATCGAGAGGGCGGAGCAGGCCTGCCGGCCGGCGTCGAGCGGGAGATCCGGTCCTGTGGGCAGCGGTCCGTCGCGCGTGGTCCTTGTCTTCTTTCCGCTGGGCGACCGGTGTCCGTCTGCCACCGACGTGCTCGAGGAGCTCCCGCGGGCGCTCAGAGACACGGGAGGCATCGAGGTCGAGTCCTGCGATGTCTCGCGAGACTGGGAGGAAGGATGGCGGGAGCATTTCCGGCCCATCACCATCGGCACGGTCCGGATCCGTCCCCCGTGGGTAGAACCGCTCCCGGCGGTGGACCAGGTTACCGGAACCGGCCAAGGTGCCCCCGCGACCGGGTCGGGTGGTCCCCGCATCGACGTGGTCATCAATCCTGGTCTGGGGTTCGGAACGGGGCTCCATCCCACCACTAGAGGTACGTTGAGGCTGCTTCAGCGGCCCGGCGAAGAGGCGCATCCGTCGCCCGGAGAAACGGCCGCCGTAGGCGCTACGGGGCTTCCCGGTGGGAGAGGGCGTCTGGTCGATTGCGGGACGGGATCGGGTGTGCTCGCGATCGCGGCGGCCAGACTGGGGTGGCGGCCTGTCCTGGCCTTCGACAACGACGCCGCCGCACTGCTGTCGGCTCACGACAACGTTGTGGAGAACGAGGTCGAGGACGTGGTCGGGTTGCATGAATCCGACGTAGCGGCCGTTCCTCTCGAGTGGTTCGGCGGGTCGACCGTATTGGCGAACATGACCTTGGATCCCGTGACGGTTCTACTGGGAAGACTGGCCGGGACCCCGGCGGAGCGGCTCATCGTTTCAGGTATCCTCGCCGGCGGTCAGGAGGCCGTTGCGATCGACGCGGCCAAAGCCGCCGGTTTCGTCGTGGGTCGCCGTCTGTACGAGACGGAATGGGTGACCCTGGAACTCATCCCCGCGCGGCCCGAGCGCCGAGGAGACGGGAGATAGGGGTCGTGGCTCGGCGCAAGCCGGCTCGGGGCCGGTCTGAACGTCGGCGCGCGACTCTCGTCCGAGCGGGCTTGGTGCCCGCGGGCGACCCCACCGGGCGCTCCTCGAGCATCGCTGGGGTCGTCACCCGGCGCGGCAAGAGCATGGAGGTCGAGCCTCTCTTCCAGGCAGGACCACCCCTTCCCCTCGAGCGGGGGCCGGTGCGGCCTCAGCCGGGCGACCTGGTGCTGTTCACCTTCTCGTACGGGTTCAAGGCGCGGATCGTGCGCCCCTTGGGCAAGAGCAGGATCCTGGCCGACGTGATGGAAGCCCTCATGGTCGACAACCTGGTGCAGCGCGGGTTCAGCCCCAAAGTTGTCGCCGAGGCAGGGGAGGCAGCTGAACTGCAGTCGCGTCGGGATTCCTACCGCGCAGATCTCCGCGACCTGTTCACCTTCACCATCGACCCGGCGTTGGCCAGGGATTTCGACGACGCCCTCTCGTTCGAGCGAACGCCGGCCGGTACCACCAGCGTGTACGTGCACATCGCCGATGTCTCCTACTTCGTGGTCGAAGAAACCGCACTCGATCGGGAGGCGTTGCGGCGGGGCAACTCGGTCTACGTGGCCACCGGGGTGGAGCCGATGCTGCCTCAGGTGCTCTCTTCCGGAGTGTGCTCGCTGTTGCCGGGAGAAGACCGCAAGGCAGTGACTGTGGAGATGGAGATCGACGCGAGCGGGCGCGTCCTACAGACCCGGTTCTACCGGTCGCTCATCCGCAGTGACGCGCGCCTGGACTACGAGCAGGTGGAGCGGATGTTCCGAGGGTCCGAGGACATAGCCCCCGAGCTGGAAGAGGTGCTGGAGCGTGGGCGGGCTTTGGCCCAGGTACTTCGGGCCCAGCGACGGGAGCGGGGGAGTCTCCAGATCGAATCGCCCGAGCCCGAGTTCGAATGGGACGACGCGGGTGACGTGATACGCGCCGATCCCAGCGAAGAACTGGAAAGCCATTGGTTCATCGAGGTCTTCATGGTGCTGGCCAACGAGCAGGTGGCTTCCTTCTTGGAGCGAGAACACGTGCCCACTGTATACCGGGTCCACGACACACCTGATCCTTTCCGGGTGGACAATCTTCTCGACGTCCTCTCGAGCATCGGGCTGCCCACCCCGGCCTTCGACCCCATGGCGGCTACTCCCCAGGAAGTCCGCAGGGTCACCCGCGAGACCGCTGAATGGCTCGACCGGTATGCGCCCGCCGGTAGGGGGAAGGCGGCTCTCGTACAACAGGTGCTTAGGGCGCAGGCGCGGGCCGTATACCAGACGGCGAACATCGGTCACTTCGGCCTGGCGTCGCCCTCGTATTGCCATTTCACTTCGCCGATCCGTCGGTATCCCGATCTGCTGGTCCATCGTGGACTCCTTGCCCAACTGGGGCTGGGGCCGGCACCCACGACGTCGACGCTCTCGGACTGGGCGGAGCACTGTTCGCGTACAGAACGCGAAGCCGCCAAGGTCGAACTCAAGGCGGACGACATCGTCCTGGCCCATCTGCTGAAACGGCGCTTGGACGAGGACGGGTGGCAAGAGAGCGTCTTCGAGGGCCAGATCCTCAACCACACCCGTCGGGGTATGTTCGTACTTTTCGATCGTCTGTTCCAGGGCTATCTGTCGGTGAGTGAGTTGCCGCGCGACCAGTACCGTTTGAACGAACTCGAGACCGCGCTCGAAGGGAAGAGGACCGGCCTGGCCTACAAGTTGGCCGACATCGTCCATGTGCGGGTCATCGCTGTGGACGCCGCCCGCGGAAGAGTGGATCTGGCGTTGGCCGAGCCGGCGGACGACAGCTCGAAGTCGGAGACTCCGCCGCCCCCCGCCCGTCGGCATCAGAGAGGTTGACCTGGCAGGGTCGGGCATCGTGTACAGGAAGCAGTGAAAGGGTAGTCCGGGACATGAAGATGAACATGGATGATTGGCTGCGGAGCATCCCACACCCGGCCCTCAGGAGGGCCATGCCCATCACGACCTTCCCTGGCATGGAGCTCATCGGCAGACCGGTCAGCGCGTTGTTCTACGACGGACAGATCCAGTTCGACTGCATGCAGGCTCTGTCTGCGAGGTACCCGTCGATCGCGGCCCTCACCGCCATGGACCTGTCGGTGGAGGCCGAAGCCTTCGGCTGCCCGGTGAAGCTCTCCGATACCGAAGCGCCTACCGTGACGGCGGACATCGTCTCCGACGACGAGAGCATAGCGGCTCTGCGTGTCCCTGAAGTGGGAGAGGGGCGCACCTCGGAATACCTCAAGGCCGCGCGCATGGCGGCCGAGCGGATCGTCGACAAACCCGTGTTCGGGGGTATGATCGGGCCCTTCTCACTCGCTTGCCGGCTCTTCGACATGAGCGGGTTGATGGTAGCTCTGCGCCGGGGGCCCGATGTGGCCCACGCGCTGTTGGAGAAGGACACCGGATTCTTGGTGGAGTACGCGCGGGCATTCAAGGAGACGGGCGCCAACGGGATCGTTCTGGCCGAACCGGCCGCGGGCCTCATCTCTCCGGCTTTCTGTCAGAAGTTCTCCTCCGAGTACGTCAGGAGGATCGTCGAGGCGGTCCAGGACGACTCGTTCATCGTAGTGCTGCACAACTGCGGCAATACTGAAGGTCTCGTCAGTACGATGCTGTTCACGGGCAGCAGAGCCCTGCACTTCGGTAACGTGGTGGACATGACGCGCATCGTCTCCCAGATACCCGACGACGTATTGGCCTTCGGCAACATCGACCCCGTCAAGGTGATGAAGATGGGCTCGGTCCACGAAGTCAAGGTGAGGACACTCGAACTCCTGGAGCAGATGACCAAATACAAGAACTTCGTACTGTCGACCGGTTGCGAGGTGCCCCCCGGGGTCCCGATCGCGAATCTCGACGCCTTCTACAAGACGCTCGAGATCTTCAACGCGACCCAGGAGATCAGGCATAAATGGCTCTTCGACGCCTAGCGGGCGGCAGCTTCGCGGTACGGGCGGTCGTGGAACGGTAGATCCCAAATAGTCGGGGGAGTGCGAGAGATGAGATTGGCAAACAAAGCAGTCGTGGTGACCGGCGCCAGCTCGAGCATGGGGAGGGCGATCACCGACATGTTCGCCCGCGAGGGGGCGAGCGTCCTTGCCGTGGCCATGGGTACGAAACGCTTGGATGAGCTTGCCCGGCAGGCGTCCGGCTATTCCGGGAGGATCGTGCCCCTGATCGGCGACATGACCGTGCGCGCAGACATAGAGGGCATGGTCGACGAAGCCGTGCGCAGGTTCGGCAGACTGGACGTCCTCATAAACAATGCCGGACTCATGGACGACTTCAGCCCCGTGGGCGAGTTCGACGATGCCCTGTTCGAGAAGGTCATGAAGCTGAATCTCGAAGCCCCGGCTTACGCCATGAGGCGGGCTATCACGAAGTTCCTCGAGCAGGGTGGGGGAGTGATCATCAACATCGCCTCCGTCGGGGGCCTCTTCGGTTGTCGGGGCGGCGCGGCCTACACGGCGTCGAAGCACGGCTTGATCGGGCTCACGAAGAACACCGCGTACATGTACACGAACAAGAACATCAGGTGTAACGCCATCTGTCCGGGTTCCATCAAACGGGAAGTGGGCAAGGACGAGTTCTTGGAGGAGTTCAACGAGAGCGGTAAGGACATCGCCATGAAGGGCATGGGACTGGTCGAACGACCCGGCGAGTCGGAAGAGATCGCCGAGGTCGCGGTGTTCCTGGCGTCGGAAAGCTCCTCATACATAAACGGTCAGGCGATCGTGGTGGACGGCGGCTGGACGTGCTACTGAACGTCTTCGCGCCGGCAGGGGTGCTACGGGGCTAGGTCGTCTATACTCCCCCGACTATGAGACCCACCGGCACCAAGCTCATCGCGCAGAACAAGAAGGCGTTCCACGACTACCACGTCGAGGAGACGCTCGAAGTGGGCATAGCCCTCACCGGCACCGAGGTCAAGTCGCTGCGCGCGGGGCGGGCCAATCTCCGCGATTCCTACGCCACGGTCGAGAACGGCGAACTGTACCTGGTCGGGGCTCACATCAGTCCCTACGAGCAGGGCAACATCTTCAATCACGATCCGCTGCGGCAACGGAAGCTGCTCGCCCATAGCCGCGAGATCCGCCGTCTGTACGGTAAGGTCCAGGTGGCGGGCTACACCTTGGTGCCCACCAAGCTGTACTTCAAGGACGGGCGGGTCAAGGTGGAGATCGGCCTTGCCAAAGGCAAGACCACCTACGACAAGCGCCAGACTTTGGCGAAGAAAGAGGCTCAACGCGACATGGAGCGGGCCTTCCGCTCTCGCCAACGGGACCGGGACGAGTAGGGCCCGGACTCCCTGCCTGAGGCTCGCTATCTGAGGCGGTCGGCCGTCTCTCGGTACTGTATAATCATGGGGCTCAGTCGACGGCGGTTTCAGGCCCCGTATCTGGGCCACGTGGGGGCGACATGGTTTCGACGGGGCTCATGTCTGAGTTTAGGTAGCGAGCCGAGATCCCGGCCGTTCTCGTTAAACAGGCTGGAAAACACAATTGCCAAACCTGAATTGGCTCTGGCCGCTTAGTCTGACTAAGACTTAAGCGCCTGTCGCGCCTCCCGTGCCTGCCGGGGAGGGTCGCGGCATAAACCAGGCGGGCTCACTCTCGGCGAGTGCCGCCGGCGTCGAGGGAACATGAAGGTGGCTGGTCGAGCGCACCCTGCTCCTACGGGGGCGTGAGGCGAGAAACATAGTAGGGGCTACGCTCGTAGACACCTAGGCCAGACGGGTTTCGGACGGGGGTTCGATTCCCCCCGCCTCCACCATGCTCTCGGAAAAGACCTGCTAAAACGGGTCTTTTTCACGTCATGAGACAGCGGAGTTCTTGTTGCACGTTGCATTTTCGCGGGTTTACCAGGGCAATTGCACCAGAACGCATAATGAGACGTGAGACATGCGGCTGGCGGCATCTGAGGAACCTCTCCCTTCTGCTCGATATGTCTCCTTTTTTTCCTTATGTCCGTCACGCGCTGCTTGACTTGGATTGTCCCACGGAAGTGCCGAGAGCTCCAGCCAATGGACGCACGGGCTGACCAAAGCAGCACGCCACACACGCTCCATAAGCCCCACAAGCCCCGCACGCCACACACCCTCCACAAGACCTGCACGTCGCACACCCTCCACAAGACCTGCACGTCGCACACCCTCCACAAGACCTGCACGTCGCACACCCTCCACAAGCTCTGCATGCCGCGCAACGCACCTGGGCGCCTCAGCCAGAGCCACAGCGTCGTTGGGCGGCGAACCAATGGCCAATTGAGGCCAGACAGGAAAGATACCCGCTCCACTGCTCATTCTCTCGGCATCAGAAGGGGAAATCGTCTTCCTCCATTGGGTCAACGCCAAGCAGCTTCAACATTGCCTCGACACTAGCGAAGAGCTCATCGAAGGTCACTACTTGTAGATTGCCCAACTGCCCACGGACAAGCTCCAAGGACCGAACCTGCTCCGGGGTTAGCTCCGACAGGCATCCGGCTACGATAACGCACCTCGGATTGAGGGCTTCGATTGCGTCGCCCCCGCGGTGCACGAGGGCATAGAACTCCTTCTGAAGGCTGTCTCTCTGCTGCAGAACCTGGCTAATGGCGCCCGCCAGCTCTCCACTGATTGCGTGTACCTCAGTCCTGTATTCCGTTCTCCTCACAAGTTCGGCCACCGGTGTCTTAATCTCCACGATGCCCACGTTGGCAGTGAACTTGTTCTTGTAGAGAAAGTCCGCTATCTGTCCAAGGCTGTTGTGCAGGGTCTTACCGCCAACATAGGCTTTGGCAGCGACGATAACCATCGAGTTGGCAAACACCTGCGACAGAATCCAGCTCCGGTCAGTCAGCTCTTTCTGCCAGAATTCCTCCGATGCGTTCTCTCTGTTTTCTCGCCACACCTTGAGCACAGCCACCAATTCAGCCGCGCGGACAAACTGGACGAGTCGCCCCAAGTCCTCCGTGTCTATTCTGGCCAGGGCATCCACAACATCGTCCATACGGGGGGCGGCGGCACACAGCGTGGCCATCTTCCCCAGCAACTCTGGACCACTCTCGGTTGCCAGTGTCTGCAGAACGCCAGGCTGCTCAAGAAGCTTCATGATTCTCTTCGCGTCTCTGTCCGGGAGGACCGCGTATTCGTTATCCCCTAGCGGGACTCCGCATTCCTCTTCGTAAACCCTGTAGCAGGCCGAGAGTCCGTTCATCAGGTTGAGTACGGCCTGAGCCTTGAGGTTCAAATTGACTTCTTGCCCCACTCTGAGAGTGGCGGGGTTGAAAGAGTCGTAGTCATCCCATGCGGGGATACGCCCTTTTCTCTGGTGCACGAACTGACCTCTCACGCACGCTGCTGGGTTCGTGGGGTTCTGCACAATCTCAGGCCTAAAGATGAGTCGCGTTGTCCCCGTCTCTCGAAGCACTATCTCCGAGACACTTGCCGACGACCGGGACGTGGAAATCGTTGTGATTCTAGGAACATCCGACTGCGGACCCGCCATCCCATTCCCCCTATGCTCGGCAGCCCGGCATTGCCTTGCTCAGATTCCATCCACGGTCAACTGACAGCTGCTACTCACCTAACTGCTGGTCCAACTGAGGGCCTTTGCCACGGGGCAATACCAACTCCCAACACACCAATTGCAGGTCCCGCTCGGTTGGCTCGGTTGACACGGGTCTTGGCAGCGGCCTGTCAAGCCCTTTGGCTTCGAGGGCTTCCCAGAGTCTCTGCAGTGCCTCCATGACTCCAAACGGCCCCAGGTCAGCCTGTCTAAGCATTCTGTAAGCATCCTGTACCGCGTCATCCCGCTTCAGCAAGTCCATGGGATGCGGCTCACCGCACCATCGCTGGAAGTCCTGCGCCAGCTCTGGAAGGTTCTCCCACACGTGGTCGCTCTGCAGGTGACGACGGATGACTTTCACGAGCTCACTGGGGTCCTGGCTGGCCATCTCTCTCTTGTACTCCTGGCCGAGTTCAGCGATGGCCTGCTTCAGGGGCTCGAGGAGATACTTGAAGGGGTTGTCCGCCGGGTCGAACGGAGCGCGCCGGCCGTCCTTCTCGGCGTGGATGAGCTGGATTGCCTCCAAGGCTGACTTCACAATCTGACCTGTCCGGTCCTCGTAGAAGCGCCAGAAGACCTGCCCGCCGTATTCATCAGGCATCTTAAGCATGATGAAGATGCCAGGGCGGTCCCCTTCCTTGATGCTGTAGATGCCATCCTTGAGCTGGCGGGCCTCCTCGGTTCCCAGGTTGCGCACGAGGTCCATGTACCCTCGCACCTCGTCGAGAGCGTCGTCCAGGTCCTGACGTTTCTCGCCTTCCCGGTAGATTTGGTCGGCCTTCTCGCCGCCGGCTCGTATGGCCATCCACTGGTCAAGAGCCTTCTGCTCAATCTCCTCACCGAGCACAGAGGCGTCCAAGCCCATGGTGGCGTCGATGGCGGACACCTTGCCTTGCAGCCTCTTGACCAGCTTGAGCAGCTTCTCCAGACCCTTCTCCGGCATCATGTTGAAGATGTAGATGTCGTTGTGCGGGGAGAAGAGCCGGTCGATACGCCCAGCGCGCTGAATCATGCGCACCGGGTTCCAGTGTAGGTCGTAGTTGATAAGGTATTGCGCATCCTGAAGGTTCTGGCCCTCGGAAAGGACATCGGTAGCGGCAAGGACGTCTATGCGCTCTTCTCGTAGCGGCTTGATGCGGTCAAGGAGCTCGGGGTCGTCCAGCTCCTCGTTCTCCCTGATGGCCGCGAGTGGCGCAAAGCGTTCCAGGATAAGCCGTCGGCGCTTGGCGTCGTCTTGGCCGGTCAGCTTCGATATATGAGCACCGCCGGAGAGATTGCTCTTGCACCGGAACTTGCCTCGCCAGTCATCTCCGCGAGGGCCTCCACACTGCTCGAAGATATAGTCGATGGTGTCCTTGTAGTTGGAGAAGATGACGGCCTTAGTGGGTTCACCGTGCTCGTCCGTGGAGGGAAGAGCCTCCAGGAGCTCACGAAGAGCCTGCATTTTGGGGTCACCTACCTCCTGCCAGTACCCGTCAGCCTCCGCGAGCAGTACGAGCAACTTCTCCATGGCTTCAAGGTCCTGGGTGACATCTGTCCGGAGGGATTCGAGCTGGAAGTGCGCAGCGTCGTCCTGGGGCAGCTTGCTAAGCAGCGCCTCGAGCCGCTCATCCGTCTCGGCTGCCTGGGTGACGTCGTCGGGAAGCGACCCTCCGAAGACCACTTTGATTCGCTGCGCGTCTTTGGGGCTAAGCACCTTGCCCTTGTCGAGGAGGTCAAGAAAGGCTTGGAGATACCGGGCCTGGTTGCGAACCGTGGCGGTGAGTGCGGCTAATGAGCTCTCGGTGCGCTTGAGATAGGTGGTCTTGAGGATGCCGATGTAGCTCTCGTTGCGCTTGACCGCCTGGTCCTGCTGTTCACGTGCTTTCGTATCGAGGTTCTTCTTCAGACGGTAGGCCTCGAGGTTGTAGACGGCGAAGCTGAGTCCTTCGATGGTGGAAATGACGTGGTCGTAGATGCCGGCATAGAGGTCTTCGAGGCTGTAGGTAATGGCGCCGGGGATGTGGTGTTCGGGGAACGTGAGGGTTCTGCCGTCGATTTCGAGCGGTTCGCCGGCCTCTTGGCGTTCGCGGATATCGTGGCGGGTCCTACGCACCATGGTAAGGAGCATGGTGTCAAGAAGACGGGGGCCTCCCCCTGACTTCACCAGCTCTCTGAAGATGCCCTCCAGGTTTCCCACGGGTCCTCGGCCCACATACCAGGTGTTGTCTCCGCGGGTGATGAGCATGAGCTGGTGATAGAGGTCCCAGAGGGAGTTGTTGATGGGGGTGGCCGTGAGTAGAACCACGCGTTTATCAGGTTTGGCCCCCCCACGGATGAGTTCGAGAAGAGCGCGGTAGCGCTTGGTGCCAGGGTTGCGGAAGTTGTGACTCTCGTCGACCAGGATGACGTCGTAGGACTGGAGCTTCTTCCTGCGCCGCTCAAGCTGCGCTCTGCGTCCGGTATCTTCGACTTCCTCGAGGTCCACCAGTTGTGGGAGGGATTCCATGGTGATGGTGTCCCCGGCGATGCCCCAGCTGTGCAACCTGTCACTCGACCAGTTGTTCTCCAGTTGGGCAGGGCATACCACAAGAGCACGCGTAGCCGTCTTCTGACGCGCCAGATACTCCTTGAGCACCCCTAGTCCGACGAAGGTCTTGCCGAGACCCACGGAGTCGCACAGCATGACGCCCCAGTGCTGCTCCATGAGCTGGACGCACCGGGAGACCCCCTCTTGCTGGAATTGGGCCAATTGTTGTTGTAGGTCTTCGCCTAGGCCCAGGCCGAGGAAGCGGCCATACGCGGTGTGAAGAGCCTTGATGAAGACCTGCCAGGGGCGGAAGCGTCGACCGAAGAGCACGCAGTCCTCAAGGAGTTCGATGAACTCCTGTTTGCAGTCCAGGCTCTCTTCCCACTTGCGGTCGAACCAGGCTTCCAGGTCGGCGACCACCTTCTCGTCTGTCGTGGTGAGATTCAGCTCCACGTTGTTTTGCAGCCCACCCTTGGTGAGATTGGAGGAGCCGACGGCTGCGTAAGCCTTGTCGGGTCCTTGGAAGATATAGGCCTTCGCATGAAGATGGACATCGGGGGCGGTGTCGCGTCCAAGGACCTTGCGGCACGCATACTTCTGAGCATGAGGTCCCAAGTACCGAGCGACCTCTACTCCTCCTCGGTTTAGGAATTCCACTAGCCTGCGCACCTTGTCCCAGGCACCAAGGTCAAAGTCTTTGAGAAGGAGGATGTTGCTATCATCACTCACGAAGCGCTTGCGCTCATCATGGTTCATCAGTATCCAGGGAAGGCCACCCTCCAGGAAGTCGTACCAGCTGATGAGCTCTTCCGGCCCGTAGAGGTCCACACCGTCGGAGGCAAGAGTCTCTCCGGGTCCGAGAGTCTTCAGGAAGGGACGTTCACCCAGGAGCAGACGAACTGAGTCGACAGGGTACAGCTCATTCTGTATGGTCGAGAAGCCGTCGGGAGTGAAGTAGGCCGTGGCCACTAGGACTCTTGCGGCCTGCATCGACGATAGAGACTTCTGCAATTCTTGCAGCAAGGTCCCGCTGTAGTCATCATTCGCGATAGGTCGCATCACGCTTCACTTTCATGCAGGGGCTGGTGTCCGCAAGGCAGCTCATATTGATGTGGCCTTCAGCGTTTCAGCTTCGGCAGCACCTACAGCTTCGTTGTGCCTCTCAGCGCTCCATTGAATTAGGGCGTCGCGCTCACTGTCAGTAAGCTCATATAGCTCCTGTACTATCTCTTCCAACTCAGACAGCAGGCCGGACTGCGTCGCGTCCTCTTGAAGGCTGGCTACCATTGACGAAAGCTTACTTCCAACTGACGATGAGGGCTCGGGGAGAGGTATATTCCTGACGAAGTGGTCATAAAGCTGAAGATACCCCCCTCGAATCTGGGTCGTTGTGAAGCAGAGCATGAGGTCAATTACCTTCGAATTGAGCACACCTATCGCCCAAAGAGGTAGGCCGGCCGCGAAATAGCACTTGTTGTTGAGAAACGCACCTGCTTGTTCGTGCGCGAAGCGCGGTTCGTACGCGAACTCTGGCCAGACGACCTTGTTAGAGGCCAGCTCTCCGTAGTACGTACAGGCTCTCAACTCCCACCAGAAACGACCCTGGTCAGCTCGCGGTCTGAGCTGCTCCTCATAGTGTGAGAGGTGAGCGTTGACGGCGGGATACGAGTTCGAGAAGATGGCTCTCGCAACCTGCTCGTTGGTTTCGCTTCTCCAGGGGTTTTGGCAGTCCGCATCACCCGAGTTCTGAATAGCGATGATATGAAGACCCGACCACTCCGGTCTCCAACGTTTGATGTCTCGGCCTCTCAGCCACGGCTTGATAAGCTCAGTACTACGTGGGTCTTCGGTAACGAGCCGCTCCCTGGTGGCCCCATCAATGACGAATGCCTCATTAAGCCCCGTCTTGATGCCGTAGTACATCCTGCCCTGTACGAGTTCACCCAGCGGGACCCCCTTCGTCATTAGGCGCTCGAATAGTTGGACTAACTCGGGCTCCTCAAGTACCCAGCCTTCTCGTTTCAACATTCGCTGGGGGTAGTGGCGAATCTGGTGGTGTTCGAGGAAACTCTCCAACTTGCTCAAGGCCTCCCGAACACTTGTCACGCTGGCAGCTACGCCCTGCTCCTGCAGATACCGTCTGACGGTTCCATTGAGCTCCGTCACCAAGGTCTCGTGAGTCTCTCGGGGGGCCACATTGGCCGCCACGAGGACGGCGGGGTATGCGGCCGCTTCGAACACCGGCAGGTCTCCGAAGTCGACTATGTGACTGATAGTCAAATGAGATGGTAGGAAGGCCCGGATGCCATTACCATAGCCGGCCCGCATGTATTTGTTACTGGTGATGAAACCCAAATGGCCTCCGGCGGCCAATATCTGGATAGCACGAGCGAAGAAGTACACGAGAAGGTCCGCGGTGCCGCAATGCACCTCGGCAAAGGCAGCCCCGTACGCTTCCTGGTCAGAGGCCGTAAGACGCTCTTGCCTCACGTACGGCGGGTTGGCCACCACAATGTCAAAGCCGCCTGACTCCATAACCTCGGGAAACTCCACCGGCCACAGCATGGGTTTGAGGTACGCGGCCCAAGGGTCTAGCCCCGCGAGCAACTCCTCGACCGTCTTGACGCGAGTCTCTGCTGCTTCAATTTGCCTCTCGACCCCGCGCAGTTCACGCGCGCTGGCGCCAAGCTGCTCCTTCTCCTGGTATTGGCGTCGCAGGTTGGAGAGATAGGAATCCGCATGTCCTTTGAGCCAGTCAATCTGAAGACGGGTCGCCTCGACCTGTAGCGACCGCACTCGCTCCCGCACTCCACGGGCCTCAGCTGGGTCCAGGGAGTGCGAGTAGGTCTCCTGGAGCACATACAGCTCGCTCTCGATGGCAGTGAGTCTCTCTTCTCTAGCCGGGTCGAGCAATCCCAGATGGTCCTGGGTGGGCAGACTGTGACGGAGGGTATCCCCGCCTACCCGGTCGATGAGACTGTCCCCGGCTACGAATCGGAAGTCGAGATTAGGTAGCGGCTCGGGATAGTCCGCATCTATGACCAGGCTCAGCCACAGTCGCAGCTGGCATATCTCCACCGCTTCTGGGTTGATGTCCACGCCGTAGAGGCTGTGGGTGATGCTCTCTCGTTTCCATTCGGCCACCATCTGGCCGCTGGGCGAGACCAAGGTGTCGGCACTCTGGTAAAGACCCCGACGAAGCTCGACGATTTCCTGGAGCATGCCTACCGGAAAGGCACCCGAACCTACCGCCGGGTCGCATACGGTGACCTCTCGCAAGGCGTCTTCGATAGTCTGCCGTTGCTCGACTGTGAGCCTAAGGTCCTCGGAATCCGGGTCTGCAGCCTCGCGCCTCAGACGCTCGAGCGTCGCCTTGTCTGTCCCCGTCCTATCTACGAGGTAGCCATCCAAGGTCTCGCGACACATGAAGCGCACAATCTCCCGAGGGGTGTAGAAGGTACCTGTGTTGCTACGTTCTGACTCCTCGTTAAGGTTCTCGAACACTTTGCCGAGGAGCTCTGGGTCCGGGTCCACGGAGAGGTTGTCAGGGGTGGACTCCTGAGTTGTGAACCTATAGGAACGAAGCAGGCCAAGGACAGAGGCCTCTTCCGCTGAACTGGGGTCGAAGAGGTCGTTCGGCACCTCGAGGGTGGCATGCTCGCGTTCGGGGCCGTAGAGCTCATCCTCCAGGTGGGTCTGCAGGAAGAGTCCGCCGTTGAGGTAGGGGAGGTCTCCCAGGTTCGATGCTCTCTCATTGCGGCTCTCAGGTCTCACGGCCAGCGCTTCGAAGAAAAGGGGCACAAGGCTGTCCCGGAAGAAGTTGTGGGAGTGGTCCAGCCGGCAGCGAGACTCATAGAGATTGAGAAGGTACGCCTGGTCATCATCAAGCCACCCCTTGGACTGCAGGAACCACAAGAACAGGATGCGACCCAGGTTGCGTGTGACAAAGCGCCTCGCCTCGTCCACCATGGTCTCGTCCCCAAAGAGCGTGTGGGGGTTGTGCTCGCCGAGCTCCTTGATGAAGCGGTCTCGCACCGCCTTGAACTTGAGATAGAAAGCTTTGGTGACCCGCTCCACGTCGAAGGCGTTAGCCCATCTGCGACTCAGTCCCAACAGGTTCAACCCCGAAATTACCTCAAGGTCCGAGAGGAGCTGTAGGTGGTGGTTGTTCGGGTGGGAACGGCTGACGAGGGCGCGGACGGTTGTTACTTCTCCCTTGGCTCGCACACGTGGGAAGACAAGCTCGAAGTCATCCTGGTCCCGATGAGTGAGGATGATGAGAACGCGAGCATCGCCCTGAGGTTCTACTTCGACCAGGGTTTTGGCCGTGCGTCGTCTGATACGGTCCCTGTCCAGGGGCCGCTCAGGCCAGACTGTGCTCTCGGCCAGCCATAGACCGACCGGAGTGCCTGCGGCGGCGAAGTGGCCCACCCGTCGCAGTCCGGCAAGGGCACCGGACAGCCTCTGGTGGCAGGGATGGAGTGTGTCCTGGATGTAGTCGATGGGGTGCTCGACGGCGTCGAAACCGAGGCCGGAGACAAGGTAGGCGAAGTTGTTGTCTAAGTCGCTATGGCCAAGGTATCCCCTGAAAGCGGACAGGTTCGCCATTCCCCACCTCGCAAGTGACTAGCTCCTTTGCCCGCTCGGACCCACGAGAATCTGGGCGAGCGTACTCCATACTACACAGAGCTTCGGATGGGGAGAAGCGAGAGTCGCCACGTCTTGAAGCTTGGAGGGGGGCGGCAGCCACATAGTACGATATGGGTCAAGTGCGTGGACACGCGCTAACCAGGCATCGGAGGGATGTCACATGGGAGAGACGAGGGATTCACCTGGGTCTGCGGGCTTCGGTTGCCTCCTGTCGGAGCTGGCCGAGCTTGAACGGGAGTCAATCAAGGACTCAACCCAGCGTTGCGCCGCTCTGGTTGAGGCTGCGAGGGCTCTGTTCCGAGATGACGCGCCAGCTCCTGAGGTGCCCAAGGGAATCCTCGCAGAGGTATTCGATAGGTTGGCGGACCTGGCCAAACGCGGTATTCGCGGCTTGGAGCTTGAACGTGCACCCGCGTGCGGAGCATTCCAGAGTGAAGAGTCGAAGCACTTCTGGCAGAAGCTGATTTCTGATATCGACTTCGCATTCCGCTGGCAAGATGCTGAGGCCAAGCTGCAGAAACAAACCATTGAGAGTCTTCATCACTCGCTTGTGATGGTCATCCCGTACTTGGTCGCTGATGGCGCCTATGAGGCAGCGCTAAAGAACCATCGTGCGCTGAGGAATCTCTTCACAGCTTCTGAAACGCCGAGCATGGTCGATGAGCTGCGCCGGGCTGCAGTCTTGAATTGTCTGGCTGGCCAACGTGTGGGGTTGGCAGGCCAGAGCTTCATACGACGACTCGAGAGACTGGACATGAGCAGCATGTCCGGGACGGACTTCTCGACGAAACGGGATATCTAGGAATCAATTCCTCTCGGTTCGCGCACTCACGGCAGCGTCGCTTGCTGGTTGATAGCTCAACCTACGGGTCCTGGTGCCTCAACCGTGCCGGGCTTGAGACCCCAAGCTCCGCAATCAACTCACGCCCCGCAAGCTCCAGCAGTGCCGCTTCAAGCACATCAAGCGCCACCTGCGCGCCTCGCACCGCAGCGATGAGGAGGTATTGGGGGAGTTCGTCTCGCTCTTTTGGTGCGAGGGTGGAATAGAGGTGGGTGAGTTCGGTGAGCGTAGGTTTCGATAGCACCCTTGGCTTCGTACTGTAGACGAGCAGATGTTGACCGGGACTCTGTCTGTATGGCGGTCAAGGAACCGGTCTAGTGGGGGGTTGTTGGATATTTCGCCTGCGTTCCTCCGTCAGACGGCTCTTCTTGCGATATTGACGGTGAAAGGCTCTGAGGGTTGACACATCTTCCGCGAAATCCTCAGGGGCCGCCACATTCCCGATGTCCGGAAGAGCCGGTCTGTGCCCCTTCAGATATTGAGAGCATTTCTTCATTGCGCAATAGACCGTGAGGCAGTCATCGTCATCGACGCAGACGTAGCGCAGCTTCTGGGTCTCAACTTCGCGTCGCATACCTTCTACGACGTCGCCAAGTACGACCTCCTCGACGACACGCTCCCAAGCCACCCGCAAGAGACCGTAGGCATCCTGGAGAGTGTCTGAGTAGTGGCCTTGCCCAAACGCCTTTTGTACTCTTTCGGTGACTCGCCTTTCGAGATGGTCCACGAGGTCGTTTAGTTTCATGAGTTGGGGGTCCTCGCAGCCCAAGCACACGCCGGTTCCTGCTGACTGTCTCCGAACAATCTCCAATTGGGACGGAATCTGCAATTCGGCGGCTTGGTTCTGAATGTCCCGCACGAGCGCAACGTCGTGTGTGAAGACTATCACTTGCCTAGCACGTGCCTCCTCGACGAGCCTCTTGGCGATTCTTGCTCGAAACTCGTAGCCCAACGATGACACAGGGTCATCAAGGACTATTGCACTTCGGTGCCCGCCTTGGTTCAGTTCAGCCAAGAAGCAGGCGATTGCGAGCACTCTCTGCTCGCCTTCACTTAGGACGTCAGATACCATGATTGGCCGCTTGTGCGGAGTCACGAGTCGCAACTTGATGAGTGTCTCACCACTCTTGCCCTTCTGCGTCAATTCGACCAACAAACGGCTCAAGCCGACACGCTTCAACTCCGTCGCCAGGGATGCTCTCAGGCCGTCAGTGACCACTTCGGCGGCGATTTTCTTGGACTGGTTAGTGATGTGCCGGGTGTCCAAGGAGGCCAAGCACGTATCGATAAGGCGGGCTTTGTGCCTTGCCTCGGCCAACGCAAGAATCGCGTCAAGGCTGCTCGAAACCCTCCCCCTTTCTTCCAGGAGCTCAGCTTCTGCTATGAGTTTCTGGCGCGTCTCAGGGTTTTCTGATTCTTCAAGCTGCCGCGCTTCGTGCTCAAGTCTTTCGGCCAACATCGCGAGTTCACTCTCCGCTGAGCTAGCAAGCGGGGCGACTTCCAACCAGTTGCCAGCTTCGGGTAGGTCTTCGACTTGCTGCAGCCAGATGTTCGACCTTCTGGCCAGGTCTCGGAGTTGGCGTGCCAGAGCTGTGTCGAGTTCCTCTATCAGGTCGACCAGCATTCCCTCCGTGCTGGCCAGGTCTGAGACGGCTGCTTTGGCTGCCCCCATCTTGTCCTCGTACTCGCGTGCGGCCATCTCGGCTGACAACCGAGCCTTTCCCTCTAGCGAATCCGCGAATCTCTGTAGTCTTTGCTTCGCATCCTCACCCAGAGGTTGCTGGCAGAGAACACATCGACTCTCGTCACCAACAAATGGGAATGCCACCCCCGGGTACGCTTCCTGCATGGAGTATGACCTGGCGGCCTCAAACAATGCGCGCCATACTCCGCTTCCAACCCCAGGCAATGGCTCAGTTCCAAACACAGCGACTTGGGCAATGCTGGCGGCCTTCAGCGTGTCTCTTGCACTCTGACCTAACTGGGCGAGGTGCGCATGCGCTTGGGCGGAAGCCGCTTGCTGGGCGGCATCAACAACGTCATGCAGCGTCCGTACTCTCTCTGCCAGCTTGGCCTTCGTCGCGGCGAGTTTGGTCGGTGCCGGCAGCCCGAGCCATCCCGTCAATTGCGCCAGACGGTCTTTGTCCGCTTCCGTCAGGGTGCAGACACTCTTTGTGTTAGCCACAGAGTCCTGGGTGAACTCCTCCATGATGCCGCGCACCGAGGACTCGACGATTGTGCCGACCTTCATCTGGGGCAGAGCTGGTCCGAGAGACAGAGCTGCTCGCTCGTCAGCCAGCCTCACCGCGAAGTCTCTGAATAACTCTGCAAGCTGGTCGAATACCTCGAGCCCATAGGGGCGGTATGCGATTTCGTTCTCTCCATCTAGATAGACTCGCGTGCAGCAGGCATCAAACAGCGCCACGCTGGCCAACTCCTCCGAGGTGGGACTTGCCTCAGTCCAAGTCTCGGTCTTGTCCTCTGAGGCAACCTGCGCGACCTGTTCCGACGCATCCCGTGGCACTTCTTCAGTGCCACAGACCAGAGCGAACTCCGCCTCGGCGGCGGGAGGGTTTGGGTCATCTAGGAAGACGTTGGGGAGAATCGGCGGATGCGGTCCGCGAGCTCTGCAGGCTGACCGAATGATGCGCCCGTATCCGGACTTGCCAGCCGCGTTCGAACCATATACGACACTGATTCCGCAGGGTGAATGAAAGCGGAGCACCTGGCCGGGGACGAGGGCATTCACGCCTTGAACGTGTTTGAGCGACTTTATCGAGACACGAGTCGTGATTCGTGGCTGCGGGTCTGGGGGGTGCGTCGGTTCGGGGTGGCTCCGAGGCAAGGGTGGTCCAAGTCCGCTCTCAGCCTTCAATGCTCGATAGAGTGACTCCTTCTCTGTAGCCGTAATCTGCTCGTTGGTCACGAGGAGTCGTATTGCCTCTCGCTCCCACATAGGCTGAGAGCGAGACCAATCCACAATCTGCTGAAATATGCCCGTCGCCGTCCCCTTGGATAGCTGCAATGACATCGTAGTCACGTACTAACGAGAATGCAAAAAGAAGAGAGCTTCTATTGCTGCTGGCAGTTGGCTGGCCCGCTGCCCATCCGTCGGGGCCCTGTAGCGACTCCGAAACACCCAAAGAATGGAGTTGCGCCGCGGGTTCTGTGGTTGAGCTCGATGCCGCACCTTCTGGCGCGGCATCGAGCTGACGAGGTATCAGTGCCTATCCAGCCACTCCTGCCCAGACTCTCCCGGCTCGCGCGACACATACGCGATGAGCACCCCCGCCATCGAACACGCCCACAGCACCAGATACAGCCAGGGGAACCCCTCCACAATCCAATAAATGAACGGGAAGACATACGCTGCTGGGAAGGCAACGACAGCGAGGAACGCGCCCAGTCCGCCCAGCCAGTGGAACATGGTGAGAATCCAGAGTCCGTAGAGGGCAAGGCCGAAGCCGTGCCAGATGAGTTTGCCGACGAATCGTCCGAAGAGTCGCATGAGATTTCCTTTCCTGGTGAGTGAGGCCGCCTCACCGTTCACGTGGCGAAGCGGCCTCGAGGTATGAACAGACGTTGCTAGAACAGACACTCGGCTTGCGGTGCCGGCGAGAGCGGCGCCGGTGGTTCGAAGAGAACCTGGGGCTCGTGCACAGCCGGCGGAGACGAGTGGAGCGTGAAGCCCCGAGCGGTACCGTGGTCCCTGTACTTGAGATTAAGGGTCTGCTCCAGCTGCTCGAGTTGGCTTCGGGCCGAGCGTGCGGGTGGTGTGAAGAGTCTTTGCATTTGACCTCCTTACGGTCGGTGCGGAGCGGGCTAGGCGGCGCTTGCCTCGAGCACCCGGGGGAGGGCGCCGGCAAGGAGCTCAGCAAGGGGTCCGCTCCAGATGGTGCGGCCGCCGAAGGCTGAGCCCTCTGCGACCCGGAGGCATGCCTGAGTGGCACCATCATGTTCGTAGAGATTGACGGTAATCGAGCCGGTCCAGCTCTGGACCGAGGCTTCGATACCACTGTTCTTGGTTCCGCAACGAGTCACGTTGCCGCGACTTCCTTGTAGTTGTCCGTAGAAGTGGGACATGTGTCTCTCCTTAGGTGAGGGTGGGAGCCCGAAGGGCGCTGGCTGACTGCGCCCGCGCTCGGGCAGGGGTCATCGCGGCCGCCTGAAGGCCAGCGGCCGAAAGTCAGTTCAACGGGATGCGGGGAGGAAGCCAGAGGGAGTATCGAGTCATCCCATCCAGCTCCGCGGGGCCAACGACGAGAGCAGACTCAGCACGCCACGCACGATTCGCACAGTCAGCAACTACCGCACGTGCCTCTCGTAGTCCTATCTAACAGGGTTCAAGTCTTCTCTTACACACAGAGCTCTAGGATGTCCGCCTCGGATATGACTACTGGCGTTTGGGGGTGCTACTACTGCAGGGAATCCCGAGTTCTTCAAGACGTGACGGGTCAAGACCCACTACTATCCGGGAGCATCTACCCTGCCCTCTCGCACGCTTGCGCGCTTTCGTGTTTGTGAACTTCACCTACCTCGTGTGGCGCCCCTTTCTGTTGTTCCTGGCTACAAAGGCGAAGAACCAGGGGCAGAGGGGGCCGGCAAGGGAGAAAGGGCAAAAAAGTCTGAGGCGCGAGGGGGCGAGCGCACCTGCATATCCGCGCGTCAAGCGCGGTCCAGGAGAAGACTATTTTGACCCCCTTGCGGGCCACCGCTGAGCGCCCATCTTCTAGCTCGTTTCTCAGCCAGCCGTACTCGGCGGGCTGTCACCCCTGCGCGGACCCTGGTACGCCCTGCCGGCTAGCCAGGAGCGACGGGAAGGGAAGCCAGGCAGGGGTTCCGGAGGCAAACAGGATTGCCACGGGCTGCGGGGTACGGGGAAGCTTGGGAGAGGGGCGGAGAGTGGTGCGCTTGTGACGCGTGCCGAAGGTGCGGAGAGTACGATGCGGGTGGGGCGCGTGCAGAAGGTGTAGGCGGTGGGGAGCGGGGATTGAACAGAGGGCTCCGCGGGTCTGTCAGCAGATTGGCGGGTCACACGGGGCGCGTCTCAGAATTCCCGCCTTATTGCCTCTATTCCCCTGCGGTGGCTGCGGAAGCGTAGTCCATGGCATCCACCGTCGCTTGCTCCATCTCCTCCTCGAACAGCGCGAGGTATTCGTCAGCCTCGTTGAACCTTTCCTCCATCGCCAGTTGCACGGCTTGGACGAAGTAGTCAGTTCCTTTCTCGTAGTGTGCCATTACTTCCAGGTATAGGGCGTGGGAGTGCTGATGCGCGGTCGGTGGAACGACTGCGGCGGGTTCGCCGGCGAGCGATATGACGGCTTCGCATTGCCCGATGACTGCGTTGCCGTGCTCGGTGGTCGGGTCACCGGTCATCGTCTCCCAGCGAGACATCACCTCGGTCAGCGCCTCCACCATGTCGGCGTAGTGGGTCACCATGTACTTCGTGTATTCGGTCCCAGTGTAGGTGGGCTCGAGGTTGGTCGCAGTGGAGACCTGGGTCGTGGTCGAATCGGGTGGCGGACCACCGCATCCGAGCAGCAAGACTGTCAGGGCAATCACGGCTATCGACGCAGGTCTTGCGAGGCGCATCGGTCCCTCCTGAGTCCTTGCGGGTGCTTCATGCGACAGAGAGAGCGTGACTCCCAGCCGGACGAGCCTACGCTGCCGGCTACTCCTAACTTATCGGCAGGTGTGGTCCGAAGCGTGACCGTCTGGGCAATAAGCGTGGGATGCGCGAGAGAGTGGTCAGCAGCCGGTAGCGAGGCCGTGGGGAGCCGGTCCTCTCGCTCTCCTTGGTGGGCCACATGACCTGTGGAGCGGCCGAAGAGTCGAAAGCGGGGTGGGAGGGTTGTGGGTGTGGAGCGAGCTAGGTGGGGAGCGGGGCGGGCGACGGGAAGGGAAGCCAGGCAGGGGTTCCGGAGGCAAACAGGATTGCCACGGGCTGCCGGGAACGGTGGAGCTTGGGAGACGGGCGGAGGGTAGTGTGCTTGTGACGCGTGTGGAAAGTGCGGAGCGTGCGGTGCGGGTGGCTTTGGCCTCTAGAGGTAGCTCGGGCCATATGGAAGTAGCCCGGCGCTGCAGCGACCTTCTCGCGAGGAACTCAGGGTGAACACCTGTTGACCTCAGCCTGTGGGCGACTGACCCTCTGGGGCAAGGATTCTCTTGTCCGGCAGGCGTGCTAGGGTGAGAGGCCGTTGCCCCCAGAAGGAGGTGCCGAGTGAATTGCGGCATATGCGGAGCTCCCTGTGCACCGACGGACAAGCGCTGCCCGGACTGCCGTTGCGTTCTTGGGGGAGGGCCTGTCCCCGTGCCGGAGAATGGCAAGTACGGATTGGTGGACAAGGCGTCGGGTCGTTGGGTCCTCGCCCCACGGTATGAGTCGATTTACGGAGTCAGTGACGGGCTTGTCATGGCGTCTGAGGAGGGACTCTGGGGCCTACTCGACCTCGAAGGACGATGGGTGGCAGAACCCGTATACGAGGCGCTTGGTGTTCCTCGCGAAGGGCGAGTGGAGGTCGTTAGAGACGGGAAGTCCGGTTACCTGGATTACAGCGGCGTGATGGTCATAGAGCCGCGCTTTGACGACGCAGAATGGTTCTCAGAGGGACGGGCAGCAGTCTCAGTACGAGGGAAGTCTGGCTACATCGACCCGTTGGGAGAGGTTGTCATTCCTCTGATGTTCGAGGAAGCAGGAAGCTTCGCCGAGGGTCTGGCGCCCGTGAAGCAGGGGAACCTATGGGGATACATCAACGAGAAGGGTGCCTTCTGCGTCCAGCCGCGCTTCGACCATGCTGGGTCGTTTTCGGAAGGTCTGGCTGCCGTCGAGAAGTCCGGCCGATGGGGGTTCGTGGAGGCAAGCGGAAGGCTGGCAATCGAGTTCAGCTTCGAGCACGTATTCTCCTCGTTCGTTGGTGGCGTGGCAGAAGTGCAGAAGGACGGTGCCGCGGCGTATGTCGGCGTCGACGGCAGCCCCGTTCCCAAGAAGCGTACGTGGGGTGACGAGGTGCAGGAGGTGATGACCGTCGGTGTCACGAGCGCAAGCCAAGTCAGTACACGTCTTGCTGATGCGAAAGAGGCAATGCTCGCGAGACACGCCGGCGTGGACCTCTCAGGGATGATTGATGCCGCCCAGACGTTCGCTGCACGTGGGGACGTATATGAAGCAGTCGCGTTGTATGAACTCGTACTGGGGTCCTGCAGGCAACATGGAAACATGCAGGACCCCGCAGTGGCGACTGCGGTCGAGGGCTATATGCGCGTCGTTATTGCTCACGCCAAAGCCGTCACCCAGCAGGCGAATGAGATGGAGCCAGGCGACAAGGGTCGAATGGCTATGCTAGCGGAGGCTAATGCGCTCAATCGCCGTGCAGAAGAGTTCTTGGGAATCCCGAAGGGCAGAGGGTCTGCGAATGCTACGAAGACAGACCAGGAAGACGCGTCGAAATGCTTTGTGGCGACAGCTGTCTTTCAAGACGCTGAGGCACCCACCGTTCGAATCCTGAGAGAGTATCGAGACAGAGTGCTAGTCCATCATCACGCCGGACGAATGCTCATAGCCTCCTACCATGCGATTGGCCCCTCTTTGGCTCGACTTGTCGGTGGACGCGAGTCTGTCCGAAAACCCCTCAGGTGGTTACTTGCAGCTCTGGCGAGACACTTGGACTCAAAGATGAGGGCCGATGCCGAGTCGCGGGCCGGTTCGGCCACTGAGCCATAGAAAGCTGCGGTGATACTTCTGGTGGGAAACCCTCCATGGGTAGTCGACACTGTTGGTGTTTGTCTCTGTGCTCCTCACCTTCTTTCTTGAAGGCCCGGCAGCTAGTGATGTTGCGCTTCGGTCCATACCTGCTGCTGTTCGCTCAGTCCGGGCATAGGCGACCACGCAATCGACCTAGCCAAGAAACACGGGATAGCGGACCCATGGCAGAGTGGCCAAGAGCACCAACTTGGCGCGGCACCTGAGTAGCCCATGCGCGAGTCGACAATCGAATATCGAGCCAGAGGACCTCTCGCTGGTGGGCGGCGGACTGGGGGCTTGTTTGTAGGAGCGTTCGCTACCGTCGCTGTCGCTTCTGAGCTTCGACCAGGCTCTGAGTGATTTCTTCAGGCAGGGTGACGAACTGCAACTCGATGCCGAACCGTCGGAGGCTCTCTGCCGGCCAACCCTTCCCGAGGAAGCGAGCCGCGGCCTTCTGGTCGCTTAGAAGCAGCACCTTCCGCGCCGGATGGCCGAGCAGCTGTTCGGCGAAGAGGAGCTTGTATGCGTCAGCGAGGAGCTTCTGGTTCTGGCCGGAACGAGCCGGGCCTTGATGTGCGAAGACCTCCACGAGGATATCCTCGTCCTCCGAGCACCCGTCGACCTCTATGTAGCAGCCGCTCTCGGCATGAAGCCGGCGTTTCATGAGGGGAACGCCCACCTCTTCTGAGAAGAACTCCAGTAGGACCCTCTCCGCCTGCTGCTGCACGTCGCTGTTACCCGATAGATACTGGCCCATTGCAGCTCCTAGCCGAGGTCGCCCCCTGCTCGTCTCTTCGGTTAATCCCTCGGGCCGCTTATGTTCGCGTAAGGGTAGACCCCGTGCTCCTTCTTGAACTCGCCTAGCATGCGGTTCTCCACTCCTTTGGGGTCCTTGCATGGCTTCCAGGCTACCAAGAGGTCTTGGGAGTCGGCCAGCTGCCAGATGTACCGGCCACCGAAATGACCGGCGCTCTTGCCTTGCCCCATTCTCATGTAGGCCCTTAGGCGGGAGTGAAGAGTAGCCTCTGTCGCGCCACCGCCCGCCTTGCCGATGTAGACGACGGAGGACCCTGATACCCAGCGGTCCTCGAGTTCGGCGACTGGAACGGTCGCTTGCCTGCCCTTGTGCGTTCCACAGATGCTCATCTTGAGGAACCTGGTCTCCGTGCTCGAAGTGCTGAGCACCACGTACACACCGGGCCGAGCGGGAATACCTTCACAGCTCTTCCATAGAGCGCTCACCAGCTGGAAGCCCTCGAAGCCTTCTTCCTTGAGGCCGTCGACGGTGAAGTCCATCGTTTGCTCCTTCCTCAGCAACCCCAGAAACTAGCTACTTCATCGTAGCGCGCCCCACGGACGGGAGGTTGAGACCACGATACTCACGACGGTATCCTGGGGTGGGAAGCGGGTGAATACCGGGCCTGCTTGCGAAGTTGGTAGCCCGACGAGCACTTGCGAGCGCGGCTTCGCAGGCGGTCAGCGAGGACAGTGCGGGGCGGAGTGGAGTCTGTGGAGCGTGCTGAGCGAGCGGTCAATGCTGCATTGTGAGGCACGATAATACCCACTGGGGTATATGCAAGCAAAGCCTGCGAGGATGTGGGCGGCTTGCGCGAATCTCTTCCTGCCCTCCCCCTCTTCCCCCCTCTCCCACCGGGTCATGTGAGTCCGGCTTGCAGGTTGAGGGGGGGGCTGTGGTTTGGTTTGCTTTGTTTGGTTTCATGAGCCAGTCAGAGACCGGGTGTATCTGGAAACCATGTACCGCGGCGGCTAGGGGGTGAGGACGGCAACGCGGGGACGGTGGGACGTTGGGGACGGTTGCCTAGAGAACTTTCTCTTAAGAGGTTGCTCGCTCTGCTGCTTGCGTCACCCCTTTTGCAGAAAGACAGAAGGAGTGCAAGCGTGGAGAGGAGAGGGATATCGCCCAAATAGTGTCCCAACCGTCCCATCTGTTGACCAGACATAGCCTGGCACAGGTTGAAGCTGTTTCTTCAGGCCGTTTCGGCTAGATGTGAATCGTCGTCTGCTCTCCTAAGAGTGATGAGTCGGCCGTGACCGTTGCCGCCCCATTCGACGGCTACTCCTGCGGAAGCGAGTTGCGGCGTCACCTTCTTGAGATTCCGTGAGAGCGCGGTTGCAGAATTCGGCCACTTGCCTCGAGGCATCCACTCCTCGAGAGCCTGTAAGAGCGCGGTTGGGCTTCCCGACCAAGGGCCGTGACCTTCTGCGAAATCGAGCACCTGACTTCCGAATGGGTCGTACTTGAGGGAGTACGTCTTTGCCCGGGAGACTGAAGCCAGATAGGCGTCCAGGCACCTCCAGTCGCGGCACATATCGAGCGCAGCGAGGGCTCTTGCATGGTCCGCCATCCTCGGCAGAACGTCGAGACGGACGTCATCTCGGTGCCTAAGCACTCCTACCACGCAATCCAGGAGACCACCGAGGATTGCGGGCCTGACCTCGGCGAAACCGGCGGAGATGTTTGAGTCACTGAGACGTTTCCGCGTATCAATAGTCGGCAGTTCAAGAACGATTGCTCGTTCCAACAGGTCGCCGTTCAGCGGTCCGAAGTCGATACCGGTGAGCACGAGGGTGCGTCGAAACGCACCTGCGTATATGCCACCGTTGGTGTAGAAGCGACGATTAGCGAACCCATCACCGGTCACGGCCCGACAGAACGCGTCAGACTGCCAGGGAAGAATGCGAGAGACGTTGTCGAGGGCGATAACCGACGAGCCCCGAGCGGCTGCCGTCCAGTCGTCGTCCTTCGACGGCAGGGTCCGAAGCGCTACCGGTGACGGGTCAAGCAGGTCAACGAGCATGCGGGCGCAGGTCGACTTGGCTGTTCCCTGTTCCCCGGCAATCAGGAGGGGGGGGTGCTGTATGTCAGGAATCATGGCCGCGACGAGCCAACCCGCAAGTAAGGGCCAGTCCTCGTCGGTCACGTTCAGCAGACTCCGGAGCATTCCGAGTGACCCCATGATGGGTGTTGGTAAGGAGCCGGTGAGTTCGGTGTGTCGGAACACCACCGGAGGGCAAGGACGGCATTCCCAGCCGTCCGGACCGATTCGAACGACCTGACCCGATGACTGTGCCAGGTCGAGCCAGATGTCATCACCTACCTTGGCCGACCTCTGGTGGAGTTGGGTAGGGTCGGCCTTCCTGGCTTTCCCCTCAAGCAGGCGCCCGGCATCTGATAAATGCGAGATTGAGGGCAAGCCGTTGCCCGACTCGTAGTAAAGGTCGGTGATTTCCGCCTTCACAGCTGCATCTGCTTCCTGGAGGAGTCGCGCGACTCGAGGACCTTCTCTTGGCACCAGGAAAGGCTCTCCCTCGGCGCTCAGCCCCGGCACATAATGACTAAGAGCGAGCTCCGCAAGCTGTTCACTTACCTTGTTCTGGGTGTCGGCCTTGAGTCCCAACTCTTCTGCTACTGCCCTTGCGGCGGCTGAGAAGTTCCCGTCGTGCTCAAGAAACGTGAGGACGGCAAATGGACTGAGGTAATGGTCGTGGGGTAGGTCTGTGCTCGTTGAGAACACCCAAAGACTGTCGCGACCATTGTGGTTGATGGTCGCAGACACACCGCTGCTCTTGCCAGGTCGACACAGGTAGCGAGTACCATTGCGCTCGTACAGGGATTTCCAGCCATGACGAAGAAGTATGGGCTCTACATGGTTCGTCTCGTTGAATATGTCGCCTGGACGCTTTCCGCCCGTGTATGCGGGAAGCGTGGGTTCCATGAATTCTGGCGGACCCACTTCATCCAGGCTTCTTGCCAGTGCAAGAAGTGCGGAGCGTTCGTCGGGTGTGATGGTGGCGATGGTGTGGAACTTGCCTGCGAGTCGTTCGTAGCACCTGTCGCCATCTTGGCCTTCCCACTTGGAGGGAGAGACGACGACATAACCTCCTTCGCTCTTGATGTCGATGAGGGTCTTTGGCTCGCCTTCTTTGGGATTCGCTGGTCGGGCCAACGTCCCGTTGCCACCGATTTCTGAACATCGGTAAAACCAGTGTCGGCCGCCCCGAGGCGTCGTTTCGAGGTAGCCAGTTTCTATCCGCTCCACCACCTCTCCCACACCCGCCGCTTGGGCCAGCTCTTTGAGGGATTCGTAGGTTTCCAGGTCATCGAAGTCTAGGCATTCCAGGTCGCCACTGACCTCACCGCACACAATGCCGATGCCGGTCAGGCCCTGGTCGTACCAGTCCGCAAGTTCCTCAAGCGTGGCCCGGCGCTTCATGTACTTGCGCCAGGTCTCACCGATGGGGTGCTTGCTCCCGTCTTGTTTGGGCGGGACGACGGAGAGGCCAGCACCGTGAGCGGCGAGAGCAGCCCTTGCCGCGTCGTTCATACATGCGAGTTGCTCAGACACGGTCATGCGTTCACCCGCGCCTTCACCGTCTGGGCCCACGTGGGGACTGTTATGCGAGCGAGCCTATTGAGCGCAGGGGCAACCGGCTTGCCGCAACCTTGTGATTCGAGTGCGACAGTTGTGTCATACCATCTGCGTGAGGCTGGCTTCTCGACGCGGCCAGGCTGGCCCAGCTGTTTGGCTTGGGTTGGAGAAATAGCTTGTAGTTTGCGCGGCTTGTTGTGTCTGCTCTTCAATCAGACCTCCGTACGTGGATGGCGCGAGGTAGCTGTTCCGTGGTCGTTAGCACAAGTCCTCTGGTGGTGTCTCTCCCTCCGGTGTCCAATCGCTGGTTCTGGCGGGGTACTTCGCAACGAGAACATCGATGAAGTCAACCACGACAGGAATCAGCTTCGGGTCCAAACCCCGGAGCTTCATGCCAACGTATTCGAATTCGTGGTCAACACGGTTCCCCTGTGCCGTGAAACCTGCCTTGGCGAGGAGGATGTCGGTTTGAATCCCGAGCCTCTCGGCCATCTTGGCCAGCGTTGCCCGTCGTGGGACTCCTATCTGACCTTGTTCAAGCTTGCCGATATATCCGGCGCTTAGCGACAGGCGCTTCCCAAACTGGCGGAGTGACTCTCCATACACATGTGTTCGTACGTTCTTTAGGTACTCACCAAAGGACCTGCTATAGGGGGAGGGCGTCCTGTAGGGCGTGGGCATGTCGATTCCTTTCGGGTGCTCGCGTATGGCTCGGAAGGGCTTTCGCGCGACTTCCTCGGCTGCCTCAATACTGTAGACAACCTATTGCTGTTCGCTTCTGCTTGTCTGACGTGAAGGCGTAGTGGTCGAGAGTCGTAGAAATACTTTCGTGCCCAAGAAGCTCAGAGATTACGGCCACATCCACACCTTCTTGGCGCATCAACGAGGCGAAGGTCCGCCGCAGGTCATGAGCACATGTATCTGCCGGCAGCCCCGCTAGCGCGACGTACTTCTTGAATTGGCGGAACGCTTGAGAGTAGCCGTAGCCTCGCCAGGAGCCCTGCCACCTGTGGGCGAGTACTAAGGGACAGTCCGAGTCCCGGGTCACCTTGCGCCAGAGAAGCAGAGTATTGTCGAGCTGGCCGTGTAGCGGGAGGACGACAGTCTTGTTTCCTTTGGCTTTCCGCACGGTGATGTTCTCGAGCTCGAAGTCGATGTCGTCCCAACGAAGACCATGCATGCTTCCGCGACGCAGACCCGCGTAGCAGCCGAGACTGAGATAGGTCTGCATCATTAGGTTCCCGTCCATAGCCTCGTGGAGTCTGCGGATTTCCTCGCGCGTGAGGAACCTCGGTTCCGGCTTGGGAATCGCTGGGGCCTCCAAGGCAAGAGCCGGGTTCTTGCCAATCATGTCCATCATGGCCAGGTAGGCAAAGAACGACTTCACCGTCTGGATAACTCGCTTCCTGGTTGCTGGCGCTAGGTGCCCGGTCCGCTTCATGCAGAAGTCTTCTAGGTCCCTCTTAGTCACTTCCTCGGGCTCCCTGTCCGAAAGGTGGAGGCCGAGCTTATCTAGCTCGTTCTTGTAACTGTAGGCGCCGGAGACTGATGAGTGGTGGAAACGATAGTGTTCCATGTACTTGTCGATGTAGGGTCCCAGACGACCGGGTGCCGACTCCTGGAGCTTGCGATGCATGCAATTGGGCGCTGCCGGCGTCGACGTATAGTGCTCTGTGACTCGATAGTTGTCGTGTTGCACACCGGCGTGATACGCTTCAGCAAGACTAGGTGGCAAAGTTCTGGCTCCTTTCGCCATTAACAGGGCTATATATTATAACACACTAAGATACGTTTGTGCAAGTAGGTGATACAAGAACGGGGGTTCGATTCCCCCCGCCTCCACCATCCTCGGCAAGAGGACCTCCGCGAGGTTGTCGAACCGGGCACCGCGTCGGGTCGGACCTCTCCTTGGCCGGCCTCTGGGAATCCCCTTCGTCAAGGTGATAGGGTGAGGACATCATCCCCGCTCGCGGGCCGGACGGTGACTCGATGTATGTCAGCCTCATCCAGAACGCTGCGCTCCTCATCGCACTGAGCACGCTGTACGGCTTGGTGACGCGGCTGCGGGGTAGGGGTGACGTCGAAGGGCGAGGGATAGTCGGCCCGTTGGCACTGGGACTTCTCTTCGGCGGGGTCGCCGTGGCCGGCATGCTCCTTCCCTTCCGTTACGAGCCGGGCGTCATATACGACGGCCGGTCCGTCATACTGACCTTGGCCGGTCTCTTCGGCGGGGGGACTGGTAGCTTCGTCTCGATCGTGATCGCAGGGGCATACAGGGCATACCTGGGTGGTCCCGGAGTGTGGGCCGGGCTTGCGACCATCATCCTTTGTTCTGCAGTGGGGTTGACGTTTCGCCGCATCTATCACAACCGGCCGGAGACTCTGCCGGTCGCCTCCCTCTACGGTCTGGGCGTCGCTTCTCACCTGGTCATGCTCGGGAGTCAACTGTTGATCCGGCCCTGGCCGGCCGGACCTGAGGCTATTGGTAGGATCTGGCTTCCGATCATGCTCCTCTTCCCAGTGGCGACTCTCCTGATCGGACTCCTCATGAGCATCGAAGAGCGGCGGGTAGTCGGCGAAAGGGCTCTTCGCCGGGCGCGAGACTACGCTGAGAACCTGATCCGAACGGCCAACGTGATCTTCGTGGAACTGGATCGCGAAGGGCGAGTCGTCCGGCTCAACGAAGCGGCCGAGGAGATCACGGGCTACAGCCTGGATGAGATCCGGGGGAGGAACTGGTTCGACACACTCGTGCCGGGCGATCGGTATCTCGGAGTCCGGAACGCGTTCGCACGGATGGCGCGTGACGGGGTCATTGTGAAACGACTCGAGAATCCGATCCGGACGAAGGGCGGTCATCAGCGGGATATCGTTTGGCAGAACGACCTGCTGGTGGACGGCGGCGAGATAATGGGCACCATCTCCTTCGGCATGGACATAACGGAGCGAAAACAGGCCGAGGAGTTGCTCCGCCTCACTCAGTTCTCGGTCGATCACGCGGTCGATTCCGTTTTCTGGACCGATCCCGACGGCCGGCTTGTCTACGTCAGCGAAGCGACATGCAAGGCCCATGGCTACTCACGGGACGAGATGCTGGCGATGACCCTCTTCGATCTCGATCCCTCGCTCTCCAGAGAGCAATGGGCGTCGAATTGGGGGGCGATCAGGAGGCAGACCTCCATCGAGTTCGAGACGTCGCACCGGACGAAGGAGGGGACCATCTTCCCGGTGGACGTGAGCGCCAACCACGTAGTGTACGAAGACAAGGAATACAACTGCGTGTTCGCGCGAGACATCACTGAGCGGAAACAGGCGGAAGAAGCTCTACGTGAGCGCGAGGACCAACTCCGCCAATCGCAGAAGATGGAAGCAGTCGGTCAACTGGCCGGCGGTATCGCCCACGACTTCAACAACCTCTTGACCGCCATCATCGGCTACGGTGATCTGCTGCTGTCCGATCCGGGACTCGCGGGCTCGCCCGCCCTGCAAGATGTGAAAGAGATCAAACAGGCCGCTGAGCGGGCGGCTGCGCTCACGCGACAGATATTGGCCTTCTCGCGTCGTCAGGCCCTGCAGCCGGTGCGAGTCTCCCTCAACGCCGTCTTGGGCGGTATGGAGCCGCTTCTCAGGCGCACGCTGGGCGCGAATGTCGATCTCGTTACTCTGCTTCACCCCGACCTGGACCAGAGCGAAGTCGACGTGAACCAGTTCGAGCAGGTGATCATGAATCTCGCCATAAACGCTCGAGATGCCATGCCCAAGGGGGGGCGGCTGATCCTCGAGACCGCGAACGTCGAACTGGGCGATGACTACTGTCTGGCGCACCCCGACGCGCGGCCCGGCAGTTTCGTCATGCTGTCGGTGTCAGACGACGGGGTGGGCATCGACGAGGAGGCGAAGTCCCATATCTTCGAACCCTTCTACACCACCAAAGCGCCGGGTGCGGGCACGGGTCTGGGTCTTTCCACCGTCTACGGGATCGTCCGACAGAGCGAGGGGAGCATCGAAGTCAACAGCACACTGGGCGAGGGCACGAGCTTCAAGGTGTTCCTGCCCCGGGTCGAGGAAAGGAACTCGGCGTCTCTTGCCCTCCCCGTCTCCACCTCATCCTCCGGCGGGGGCGAAGAGACCGTTCTGGTCGTGGAAGACGAGGAGGCACTGAGGACGTTGGTGACCCGCATCCTCGAAGGTCTTGGGTATACGGTTCTGGCGGCTTCGACGGCGATGGAAGCTCAGGTGATACTCGCGGAGCGGGAAGCGCCGATCGACCTTCTCCTCACCGATATCGTCCTTCCGGGTGCCCAGCAGGGCAACGAACTGGCCGCTGATCTTCTGTCGTCGCACCCTGGTCTGCCGGTTCTCTACATGTCGGGCTACACGCGCGACGCCATCGCGCACGCTGGACGTTTGGATGAGGGCGTCTCCTACCTTCAGAAACCCTTCACGCCGGAGACTCTGGGAAACAAGGTGAGAGAGGTCCTGGACCGGGACCGTTTCGCGCCGTAGCCGTTGTTTCGAAAGCTCGTCTTGCATCCGGGCTGCGTTGCCCCTTGGGAAGTCACGTTCTATAATTCGGCTTCGAACAGGCAGCCCCGCCCGCGTTGCTGTCGGCGCGAAGGGTGTAGCCGGGCTTTGACCGAGCAGCAGGCATTCCGGCCCTGCGGGACGCGTGACGTTCCGTGGGGTTTTCCGTGTCTGGAGGCCGAAGTGGAGGACCTGAGCAGCAAGAAGACCAGGGCGGCACTGCTGTCGGTCACGTCGAACAGCCTGCTGATCGCTTTCAAGCTTGCCATCGGCCTGTGGATCGGCTCAGTGGCCGTGATCTCCGAGGCGATCCATTCGGGGATGGATCTGGTGGCGGCCGTCATCGCCCTCTTCGCAGTCCGCGCGTCCAGTCACGAGGCGGACGAGCGGCACCCGTACGGACACGGGAAGATCGAGAATCTCTCCGGCACGATCGAGGCGCTGCTCATCTTTGTGGCTGCCGTCTGGATCATCTACGAAGCGGTGCACAAGCTGATCCGGCCCGAAGAGATCGACATGCCTTTCTGGGGCGTGGGGGTGATGCTCGTGTCTTCGCTGGTGAACCTCGGAGTGTCCCGACGCCTGTTCAGAGTGGGCAGGGAGACGGATTCCGTGGCTTTGCGGGCCGACGCGTGGCACCTTCGCACCGATGTCTACACGTCGACTGGGGTCATGATAGGGCTTCTGGTCATCTGGGTGGTGGGAGCTCTATCACCGGGCACCGATCTGCGCTGGCTCGACCCGGTGGTGGCCATCGCGGTCGCGCTCCTCATCATGAAAGCGGCCTACGATCTGACCCGGGAATCCGCCAGGGATCTGCTCGACGTGAGCCTGCCGGACGAGGATGTCGACTGGATCGCCGGGTTCGTTCACACGAGGTGGCCGGCGGTCCGCAGTTTCCATAATCTGCGGACCCGCAAGGCCGGTCCCCAACGCTTCATCGACTTCCACGTGGTGGTCGACGACGGTATGTCTGTGGCCGACGCCCACTCCCTGGGCGACGAGATCGTGGTCGCGATCAAGGAGCGGTTGCCCGAGTCCACCGTGCACATCCATATCGAGCCCTGTGATCGCACCTGCAAGGATTCGTGCGCGAGCGGGTGCACCCTGGACGTCGGCCAGCGGCATTGATCGTCGTCCACGGGTGTGGTGAGGTTTTGGGTCGAACTGGGTACTACTGACGTGCGGGAATCATCGAGCAACAACAACAGAGGGTGAGAACCAACTAACTCTTGTCTGCAGAACGGCAAAAAGGGGTCGCCAGGGCTGATTGTCCGAAGTAGAATGCCTCGCATGCGCCCGAGACGGTCTCGGGCAAGACGCTGGGGGAGCGGTCAACAAGCGCACGGGGACGCGAGATGACGGGTGACCGGGAAGCATATACTCACAAGGAGTTTCCAGAGGCCCTGGCAGAGATCATGCGGGAGAAGTATGGGGACCGCATGGGTAATTTCGATCTGCGCCCGGTGCTGAGCCAGGTCGAGGGCTACTCCTATGAGGCGCTGAGGTTGATGCTGAAGGGAGAGCGGACCCTCAAGATGGAAGCCATCGAGGGTATCTCCAAGGTCATCGGCATGTCGCCGCACTACTTCCTCGAGTATCGCCGGATGTGGTCGGCCGCCATGGCCGAGCGGTATCCGGAGTTGATCGATACGATCTACGAGGTCGCTCTCCGGTTCGTCGAGTTGCGGGAGAGCGCGATATCGGCGAGTGGTTCCAGCGATTCGAGCGCCTTGCGCACGGGGCATTCGGGCTGAAGTCCTCTGATCCCCAAGTTGGCGAGGGCGCAACCTGACCTGATCGCCGATCGGGCGGCGAGCCAGCGAGAGTAGCTCACGGCGCGCTCCCAGACGTGGCCGGCGTTCGCGCGGGTCAACGGACATCTCACCTTTCCGGTGAGGGCGCAGACTTTCGCCGCGGACCGTGGATTCGAAGATACTTGGTCGTCGATCGCCATCCGACTCTCTCTCATCGTCCTCCACCCCTTGTATCACGTGCCGACATGTCTATCTGTACCACCAAGTGTCCGGCAACGCTATGTTACAGGGCTGTAACCAACACATTGTTGATGATTACCGGCATGTTCGCCGGTGCGCTCGGGACAACGACTACCATGCCGCCTGCGTCATGAGCGATACTGGTACCCACGTCGACCAAGCCCACCGTGGGGGTGACCAGAATGGCAGCAGCCGGTGAACGAGGAGACCGAACGGGGCGCGCTCTGATCGAGGAGGCCCTCAGCGCGGGGGTCCCCGCCCTGGACGAGGCGGCAGGGAAGCAGCTCTTCGCCGCGTACGGTATCCCCGTTCCGGAGGGAGCGACAGTGGCTTCCGCCGATGAAGCGGTACGAGTCGCGGCCGACATCGGCTACCCGGTCGTCATGAAAGGCTCTTCCACCCAGGTCCAGCACAAGACCGACGCCGGTCTGGTGATCCTGGAGGTCATGGACGAGACGGAAGTGCGCGAGAGCTACCGTTCGTTGGAGGCCCGGGCGGCCGCAGTGGGGGCGAGCCTGGACGGGGTGCTCGTCGAGCACATGGTCAAGGGCAAACGGGAGTTCGTGGTGGGACTCATCCGCGACCATCTCTTCGGACCCGTGGTCATGTTCGGCCTAGGTGGGATCTTCACTGAAGCCCTGCGCGATGTCGCCTTCGCAGTGGCCCCACTCGACGACGTCGACGCCTACGAACTGCTGGATGCGATCGAAGCCAAAATCCTCCTGGGGGCGTTCCGCGGATCTCCGGCGGTCGATCGCGATGCGCTCGCCCGCATCATCATGGCGGTCGGGCAGATGGCCGCGGACCACCCCGAGATCCGCGAGATCGACGTCAACCCGCTGCTCATCGACGGCTCCGATCCTGTGGCGGTCGATGCCCTGATCGCCGTGGGCGAGCCCGTGGAGATCTCCACGCGGCCTCCGGCCGACCTCTCGCAATTGAACGCTCTGGTCGCGCCCCGGGACGTCGTCGTGGTCGGTGCCTCCTCGGACACGGGCAAATGGGGGGGTATGATCGTCGCCAACCTGCGTCTCGGCGGTTTTCCCGGAGACATCTACCTCGTCAACCCGAAGGGCGGCACCATCCTGGGAATCCCGGTACACAAGAGTGTCTCGGAACTCCCGGAAGTGCCCGATCTGGCCCTCGTGGCGGTCCATGCCTCGCTGGTGAACGGTGTCGTGGACGAGTGCGGCCGCAAGGGGGTGCGCGCGGTGCTCGTCGTCTCGGCGGGGTTCTCCGAGGTCGGCCCCGAAGGGCGGGAGATGGAGGAAGAGGTCGTCCGCACCGCCGAGAAGTACGGGATGGCTCTGGTCGGGCCGAACTGCATGGGCGTGATCTCCTCCCACCACAAGCTCTACGGGACAGGTTTCATGCTCCTGAGGCCGGATCCGGGCGGCGCGAGCATGGTCTCGCAGTCGGGCAACCTCGGCACGCAGCTGCTGGTCGCGGCCGAAAGGCGCAAAGGCGGCGTGGGCAAGTTCGTCGGCGTCGGCAACGAGGCCATGATCGACGCGATCGATTTCATCAACTATCTGCGCACTGACTCCAAGACCAACACCATCGTCGCCTACATGGAAGGTTTCGACGATGGTCGACGACTGCTGGAGGTCACCCGTGAGACCTCCTTGGAGAAGCCGGTCGTGGTGCTTCGTGGGGGGACGACCGACTACGGCAAGAAGGCGGCAGCCTCTCACACCGGAGCCCTGACGTCGTCGACGGCGGTCTTCGACGCGGCCGCGCGCCAGTCGGGCATGATCGTCACTACCGACCCCGACGAGTTCATGGACCTGACCTTCGCCTTGTCGTACATGCCCCTGCCTCCGGGAAGACGAGTGGCTGTGGCCACGCTCGGCGGGGGATGGGGGGTGTTGGTGTCCGACGAGATTGCGCGGAGCGGTCTGGAATTGGCGACTCTGCCCGCGGACGTGATCGAGGGATTGAACGAGTTGCTCCCGCCGTTCTGGAGTCACTCCAACCCGATCGACCTGGTGGCGACAGTGACGCCCGGGGTCCCGGAAGCCGTGGTCGAGATGCTCGCGGCCAGCGACGCCATCGATGCCGTGATCGTCATGGGAGTCGTCGGTTCCATGAGCGAGAGTCGCCGGGCCATCGTCGAGATCGAGCGTCTCAAAGAAGGGTTGAGGGAGACGTTCGCGGAGGAGGCTGCCCTGACCGAGACGGGACTGTTCGAACCGGAGTTGAGCGAGCGGGAACTCGCCTTCATCAGACAGACGGCGGTGCTCATGGACCGCTATCAGAAGCCGATAGCGAACATCTCTTTCAAGCCGATGACTCAGGCCATCTTCTCGATGGGGGGTCGCTATTCGACCTTCGTCCTGCCCTCGCCGTTGCGGGCGGTGAGGATACTCGGCAAGATGGCGACATACAGCTCGTATCTCCAGAAGAAGGGCGTAGACATCGTCCGCTGACGGCCACGTGGCCCAAGATGAGGAGCCGGACCTGACGAGGCTCGACCGGAGCGAGGGCGTGCCCGACCATCGGGTGCCCGCCGGCATAGCCCGAGAGATCGCGGGCGAAGGCGGCTTGGTCACGTTCGCCCGCTTCATGGACCTTGCGCTCACCCATCCCACCGATGGCTACTACCGACAGGTCGACCGGCTTCTCGGCCCGCAGGGCCACTTCAGCACGGCGCCGCGGCTGTCGCCCGCGTTCGGCCGGGCCGTCGCTCGCTTGGTCGGCGACCTGGTGGAAGCGTCACTGAGCGATGACCTGGGGCGTGGTGGCGGCAGGGTGCCTGAAACGAGCGCGGACCACGCGACCTCGCCGAGCCTGGGGATCTCATCGGACTCCGGAGCCCGCCCGGCCGTGATCGAACTGGGAGGGGGCGAAGCCGATCTCGCAGCGGAGATGCTTGCAGCCTGGGAGGTCGACCGCCCGGTGCTTCGAGGATCCTCCTCCTATCGGATCGTGGAGATCGGTGAGGGGCTCCGTGAACGCCAGCGGACGAGGCTGGCGGATCTGGCCCAGCGAGGCTGGCGGATCGGGTGGGCCGAGAGCCTGGCGGAAGCCGCTGTCGGGACCGACCCGGTGGTCGTGGTGGGCAACGAGTTCCTCGACGCTCTTCCGGTGCACCTGATCGACGTGCGTGGCGAGGAGACACGCGAAGCCTATGTGGAGTTGGAAGGTGGGAGTCGCGGCGTGCCCCGGGAGCGCTGGGGCCGGGTGTCACCGGAGGCGGAGCAGGAACTCGTGTTCCTGTTCGGTACCGCCGGCGCGGGCGGGCTGCGCTGCGTCGCGTCCGGCGGCGTCATCGAGCTTCGGCCGTCCGCCGGGGACCTCGTGCGCGAGGTCACCGGGATCATGCCTCGCGGCTGCCTGCTGACCATCGATTACGGAGAATACCGGGCGCAAGGACGGACCGTCCGGGGTTACTTCCGGCACGAGGCGGTGGATGGACCATACGCCCGGATCGGGCGGCAGGACCTGACAGCCGACGTGGATTTTCGCGCCCTCGACCTGCACGGCAGGGAAGCCGGGTTCGAGGTGGTCCTGTACGCGACCGTGGCCGACATGCTTCGGGCCGATGGGGGCGAAGCGCGGCTTCTGATGTTACGGGAGAGGGCGTCGGGGAGATCTTCCCTGGGGGGCGCGGGCGCAGAGACGTCGGATCAGACTCTCGATGCCGATCGCGAAGCCACGGTGTTGGAGGCTCTGCTGGACCGGGAAGGGCTCGGGGGCGCCTTCAAGCTGATGCTCCAGGTCAGGGAATGACCTCTCCATCCGTGTTGTAGGTGGCTCGATCTCCCGAGACGACCAGATCCAGGCCCAGATCGGAGCTCAACCGGGCCAAACGCTGCAGGATGACGTCGGCCGCGGCCTCTGAGACCGGCGCTGGAACGCCGGTGGTGTCGTTCAGATAGACCGGGATAACCCGAAGTGAGGGAGGACCCTCGTGCTGCAGATCGACCTGGAGCACGAACGCCTCGCCGGTCTGGCGAGAGTAGTGGTCGAATACGAAGTCTCCGAGACTGTAGGCGATCAGGCGATCCTTGTAGAGCTCCAGTCCCTGGATGACGTGGGGATGGTGCCCGAGGACGAGGTCGGCCCCGGCGTCTATCACCTGGTGGGCGAGGCTCCGTTGCCCGCTGTTGGCCTGTCCGGTGTACTCCACCCCCCAATGAAAGCTCACGACCACGAAGTCGACCTTCTCGGCTGCCGCCGCCACCGCTTCGACGATGGGCGAGGGGTCCGAGGTCACAGGGTTCACTCCCGGGCGCTCCTTGCCGGCAGCGAAACCGGAAGGGAGGATCCCGGTATAGGCCAGAACGGCCACCGTCCCTGCCGGGGTGATGAGGAGGGTAGGCGCTCCGGCAGAGGCCGCGTCGGCGCCGGCCCCGGCATAGGCGACGCCTGCATCGTCCAAGCGTTCGAGCGCGTCGATCAAGGCTGAGGTCCCGTAGTCGAGGGTGTGGTTGTTGGCCATGCTCACCACGTCGACCCCGGCGGACGCGAGGCCTTGAGCGAGAGCCGTGCGCCCTCTGAACGTGTACTCCTTCCACATGGCTCTGGTGCCGACATCGGAGATGGGGCATTCGAGGTTCACGAAAGCGAGGTGAGCCTCTTCGAGGAAGGGCTTCACCTCCGCCAGCACTGCGTCGCCTCCGTGCTTGTCGATGAAGAGCCCCACTCCCCTATCCCCGAGGACATCGCCTCCGGCGGCGATGGTGAGGGGCGGCGGTGGTGGAGGCAGGGTGGTCGAGGTCGAGGTCGTTGTCGTGGTGGGATCGGGGGGAGTGGTGGTCGTCGTGGGCGGAGCCGTCGTCGAGGTCGTATCGGCGGCGGGTGTGCTTGCGTCCACCGGTCCTGGGCCGGTCGGTCCGGATGTCGCGGCGGGCTGCGTGATGATCGCCGAACGGTCGTCGGGAGAGGCCGTGGAGGCAGCGGTCGCGTCCCAGGCGTAGAACCCGGCCAGGATCACAGCGACCGCCCAGAGTATCGCGGCCGCCGCGATGAGCGTGCGATCGGCGAAGCGCGGGCGTCTGGGTGGCTCATGTGGGACCATGGCAGTGAGTATAATAACCGAATACCCCGGAGAACGTGCCGGGGTATCTCTCAGGGCGGATCATGAAAGCGCTGCAAATGGAGGCATCAGAGAACGATGCGGCCGGTGGGACGAGGAGACAAAGGCAAGCGGGTGGTCGATATCCAGACCCGGCTGTCGGCTCTCGGCTACTTTCTCGGTCGGGAGGGTGCCGACGGTCATTTTGGACCGAACACCGAGAAGGCCATCCGCGCTTTCCAGCAAGGTCGTCTCCTCCTGAGCGACGGCGTCGTCGGAGAGAACACCTGGACCGAGCTGGTCGAGGCAGGATACGAACTCGGGGAGCGTCTTCTGTACCTGCGCGTGCCGAACATGAGGGGCGACGATGTACTGTACCTTCAGAGGCGCCTTGACGAGTTGGGTTTCGACTGCGGTCCGGTAGACGGCATCTTCGGTCCGACGCTCGAGGTGGCCGTCACCGAGTTCCAGCGGAACGCGGGGCTCAACGTGGACGGTATCGTCGGTGAGACGACCATCGACCGCCTCCGTTCATTGCGCAATGCCAATCAGGACGGTCTGGCAGGCAGCATCCCGGATCGGATGAACGGATACGTGGGGAGGCACTCCCTGGCTGGCCTCCGGGTCAGCATCGACCCTGCTCACGGAGGCTCCGATCGAGGGGCACCCGACGCTCACGGTCTGATCGAAAAGGAACTGAACCTCGCATTGGGTCTCGAGTTGGCCCGTCATCTCGAAGCGGGGAGCGGCGACGTCCGCTTGCTTCGCGGCGATGACACTTCCGCTTCGGTCTACGAGCGGACGGAAGCGGCGAACGCCTGGGGTCCGGATATCCACCTGTGCTTGCATCACAACTCCAGCCCCGATCCACGGGCTCGGGGGGCGGCGGTCTACTACTTCGCGAACCATGTGTATCACTCCAGGGCCGGAAAGCGGCTGGCCGGCTATATCGTGGACGCGCTGAGCCGGGAGGTGGGCAGGGTCGACCTGCGCAAGCACGGGCGCAACTACGCCTGCCTGCGCGAGGTCAAGCCTCTCGCGGTCATGGTGGAGCCGGGATTCATGAGCAACCCCGAGGAAGGCCCGCTTCTCGCGGATGCTGAGACCGTCTCCCGGGAAGCCATCGCCATCGTACACGGCATCGAGGCGTATCTGGCCCGTCTCTGACCCCCCTTCGTGGCGGGTAGTGCCGGGTTGGTGCCGTACCAGGAAAGTGCTAAAGTGCGTGGAACTTCCAAACGAGCCCGATCTCCGGGTCTCAAGCCAGAGAAAACCATCAGGGAGGCCCCGATCAAGACCGGCATGTCAGGCAGCATCTGGCGGCGTCTGATCACGTTTCTCCTCATCGTCATGGTGATCGGTATCACGACCAGTCAACTGGTGCAGGCCGAACCGCCCGCGATCACGGCGGCAAAGAGCGAAGCCGATGCCTTGCGGGAGATCATCGACCAGTTGAACGACGAACTGGCCGCGGCGGTCGAGGACTACAACTACGCGACCGCCAAGCTCGCCGAGACCCAAGAGGCGATCAAGGACAACAGGGCGAAGCTGGCCCAGGCCGAGGAAGACCTCGGGGCGCTCAGAGCCCAGTTCACGGAGCGCATCGTCGAGATCTACAAGCAGGGCGATCTGGGGATGCTCGACACCCTGCTGGGGGCCACTTCTTTCTCCGAACTCATCAACCGTCTCGACCTACTCCAACGCTTGAGTGAGCAGGATAGCGAGATGGTCTCCCAGGTCGAGGCCTTCCGTACGGACGTGACCGAGCGCAGAGACCGGCTCGCCGTGCAACTCGAGGAGGAGAAGGTCTTCGCGGCCGATGCGGAGACCGCTCGGTTGAAGGTCGAGGAACGCCTTGCCGCCAACGAGAAAGCGTTGGCCGGTAAGGAGACTCAGATCGCCCAACTGGAGAAGGAAGAAGCGGAGCGCCAGGCGCGTCTCGCGGCCGAGGCTCGAGCGGCCGCAAAGAAGGCGGCTGAGGAGGCGGCCCGCAAGAAGGCAGAGGCAGCTGCCGCCGCTGAGCAGGCGAAGACCACCACTACGACGAAGGCCAAGACGTCCGACGGGGTCAAGGTGTCGGTCCCCGACTCGGTGGCCGGTGGTGACGTCGTGTCGATCGCGATGGAATACCTGGGCACCCCTTACGTCTGGGCCGGCGCGAGCCCCAGCGGGTTCGACTGCTCCGGCTTCGTACAGTATGTGTACAAGAAGCTGGGCGTGAGTCTCCCTCACTCCAGCCGCATGCAGTACGGGTATGGGACCGCCGTATCCCGCAGCAACCTTCAGCCGGGAGACCTGCTGTTCTTCTACAGTCCGATCCATCACGTGGCCATCTACATCGGCGACGGACGGATGATCCACGCTGCCGGTGTGGGCAAAGGGGTGCGGATCGACAGCGTGTGGACACGCAACTACACCGGCGCCCGTCGCATCATCTAGGTCCTCACGTGAAGGACGTCGCCGTCTACTATCACCCGCTCTTCCTCAAGCATGAAACGGGAGAGCACCCCGAGAACAAGCAGCGTCTGGTCGCTGCCAGGCAGGCGATCCTCGACAGCGACCTGAACGTCGAATGGGTGACTCCGGAACCCGCTTCAGTGGAAGCCATCGCGCGCATCCACGAACGTACCTACATCGACACCGTGCGCTCCACCGCCCAGGGGGGTGGGGGTTGGCTCGACTGGGACACGGCGGTCTCGCCGGACTCCTATGATGCCGCCCTTCTGGCAGCCGGCGCCGGCCTGGAGGCCGTCGAGAGGAGTCTGGCCGATGGTCAGCGGGCCTTCATGCTCGTCAGGCCTCCCGGCCATCACGCATGCCCTGGAAAGGGCATGGGCTTCTGCCTCTTCAACAACATCGCGGTCGCCGCCGCGCATGCCCTCGAGGAGAGGGGGCTCGAGCGGGTCATGATCGTGGACTGGGACGTGCACCACGGCAACGGGACTCAGGACGCCTTCTACGACGATCCCCGGGTGCTCTTCGTGAGTATCCACCAAGGGGGGCACTATCCGGGGACCGGCAGGACCGGGGAGTCGGGTGGCGAACGAGCGGCGGGTTCGATCGTGAACATACCGCTGCATGGCGGTGAGGGGGACGGGGCCGTCCTGATGACGTTCGAGTCTCTCGTGACGCCGCTTGCCCGGGCGTTCAGACCCCAATTGATGCTGGTCTCCGCCGGATACGACCCGCAGGAGGGCGACCCACTGGGCGGTCTTCGCTACAGCGAGGCCGCGTTCCAGTGGATGGCGGCCAGCTTGGTGAGGTTGAGCGAGGAGGTAGGGGCTGCCGGTCCGCTGGTATTCCTCGAGGGTGGATATGTGCCGGCGATGATGGCGGCATCCATCGTGGCCACCTTGCGGGGACTGGGGGGCGATATCCCCGATTTTGAGCGGGCAGTGACCGAAGACGAACGCGCTGACGTACTCGAGGCCATAGAGGCGGTCAAACCCCACTGGAAGGGCGTGCTCTAGCCGATCCTTCTCAAGTCGACGGCGGTTTCCTCCGAAACTATGGGGAGAACTCGCACTACGGGCCCGATCGGGCATGGAGGGGTCCATGAAGACTGTAGATGAACTGCTGCAGAGGGTGAAAGAGGCGGGTGCCTCCGACCTCCATCTCAAGGTGGGAAGCCCGCCGATGATCCGGGTCGACGGGGAATTGACGGCGATGGACGAGCCGCCGTGCACTCCCGAGGATACGAAGGACTACGCGGCCTCGCTGATGAGCGAGAAGCAGATCCGTCGTTTCAGCGAGACCAACGAGATCGACTTCGCCTACAGTGCGCCCAACGTAGGGCGCTACCGCATAAACGTCTATCGGCAGAGGGGGACCATCTCCATCGCGCTCCGGCAGGTGGTGACCCGGGTGCCCGACTTCGTCGAACTGAACCTTCCGCCCGTCGTACAGAAGCTGGCGTTGGAGCCGAGGGGCATGGTGCTCGTGACCGGGACCACCGGCTCGGGGAAGACCACGACGCTCGCGGCGATGATCGATCACATCAACCACAACCTGCGCCGACATATCGTGACGATCGAGGACCCCATCGAGATCCTCCATCAGGACCTCAAGTGCATCGTGAACCAGCGGGAAGTGGGGCTCGACACCGAGAACTACGGATCGGCCCTCAAGTACGTGCTCCGTCAGGACCCGGACATCATCCTCATCGGCGAGATGCGCGACCAGGAGACCGTCCGCACCGCCCTGACCGCGGCTCAGACGGGCCACTTCGTGCTGAGTACCCTGCACACGATCGACGTGGCCGAGACCGTCAACCGGATCATCGACTTCTTCCCGCTGTATCAGCAGAAGCAGGTCCGGATCATGCTGGCCGGGTCGTTGCGCGGGATCATCTCGCAACGTCTGCTGGTGCGCTCAGACGGCATCGGCAGGGTGCCGGCTGTGGAGGCGATGGTGATGACGGGTCGGATCCGCGACCTCATCCTGGACCCCGCCCAGACCCACAACATCCGTACGGCTGTCCAGGAAGGTGACTTCTACGGGATGCAGACGTTCGACCAGAGTCTGCTCGATCTGTTCGAAAAGGGCCTCGTCACTCTCGCGGATGCTCAGTTGATGGCGAGTAGCCCCCACGATTTTCGTCTACTCGTACAGTCGCACGGGCACGAGTTGCCGGTCGTCGACTGACGGGGCGATTCAGGCAGGTCGCCCGCGACCACGTCCGTCCCTCGACGTCGAAGAGCCGCGCTGTCCGCTTCTCATCCTGGCGGTAGGGCGAGGCTTCTCTTTCGCCTTGAAGCCGATGAGCCAGTTGATGCACCCTGCCAGGAGCGAGACGAACGCTGCCGTCGCGAGGGTCCAGACGAAACCGGTCGTCGCCAATGAGAGCTTCCCCCAGACGAACGCCTGGATGACCAAGGCGTTGACGAGGACCGCAACCACGGTCGTCACCAGAGCGACGGTGGGCTTCGTACGCACTCGGCGCAGGGGACGGACGAAGCTGTTCAAGAGTCCCAGCAGTAGGGCGAGGATGACGGCCACCCAGCCCGCTTCGATCAGGAACCGTCCCCGGGACACCGAATCGACCAGATACAGGGCGAGGTAGATGGCGACCGCGTCCGCGGTCCAACGCATGAGGAAGCGCATCATCTGTCTCCATAACGAGCTGCGAGAGTCGCGGCTGTCTCGGCCGTCAATCCTCGTGCGGCCGAGGGGGATTCCGCCACCGCATCGCCGAGGAACCGGACCACCTCCCGGGCCAGCCAGCGCTCGTCGAGGTAGGGCATGCAGACCAGGACCGTACCATCCGAGTCCACGGCGTGTTCAAGCCCCGATTCCTCCAAGAAAGTGCGCCAGCGTGGCTGGAAGCGCACGAACGCCTGGTCTGCTTCACCTTCGGATGCGAATCCGCGTCCCGCCCGGCGCGGACCCAGGTCCACCTCCGGACGAGGAGCGAAGACGGCATCGGCGAGCTGGGCACTCCGTATCCGGTCCAGCTTGAACGTCCTCTGAGCCTGGGCTTTGAGACAGAAAGCCTCGAGATACCAGCCGTCGGACGAATGGAAGAGGAGGTAGGGTTCGACTTGGCGCTTGGTCAGCTCCTCCCGTGACGTGGTGAAGTACTCGAGGGAGACCACCCGCCGGTCTCTGATCGACTGGTTCAGGGCCTGTAGCACCTCATGATCGGGGGGGAGGACGTCATCCACCATGATGACATCGGCAGGCGGCGATTCCCCGACGAGGCTGAGCACCTTCGCGCGCACGGAGGCCAGCGAGCCCATGCCCTCGAGCGCGACGGTGTCGCCGAGCAGGTCGAGGGCCAGCAGGAGGGCGCGCGCCATCAGGGGCGACAACCGGGCCGGTCGGGCGAAGGCGTCGGCCATGACTTCTCGAGTGATGAGGACCCCTTCGTCGGCGGCTTCAGCGTAGAGGGCGTAGGTGCCGCCTCCGAAGTTGACCAGGTTGAGGAGGGCGATGTCGCTCTCGATCTCCGCGCGGGACAGGCCCAGATCGTCCGCAAGGGTTCGCCAGGGCACGACCTCGGGCCTTCTCTCGTCGGTCAGGTAGTTCAGGAGTGAGATGGCTCGGGCCAGATGCTCGGGCCGGATAAGGCCTGGGGTGACTTCGGCCGACGTCCCGCGCCGGTCTCGTTGCGGGCGACGGGGGAAGACAGGGGGGTCCTGGAGAGGCGGACCCGCATGCGCGGCGACCACCTTGGCCAGACCATCGCGCATGCGCTCCCGGAGGCCGTCGGGGGCCAGCAGTTCCGCGCAGCCCCCCAGTCCTGCGACCCAGGAGAGGAGGACCTCCTCGTCCGAATAGGGGATCGAGAAAGAGACGCACCCCTCGTCGTCGTCGAGCGAGCGGGAGACGTGCGGCTCCAAGCGGGCGACCCACCAGGCCAGGTCGTCGCCGACGCGCAGGACGGCCCGACCCCTCACGGGCCCGATCGCCCAAGGGGGACGGGCGCGGTATTCGGCTGGGTCGTAGTCGGGAGGTGGAGTGAAGTCGCGGGTCTTCTCGGTGAGGAACTTGACGGCCCCCCGGATCCGGCCGACTCGGAACGTGCGGATGGCCTGTCGGGAGTGGTCGGCGCCGACCACGTACCAATGCCCTTGGATGAGGAAGAGACTGTATGGGTCGAGGGCCCGGCGGGCCGGCGTACCATCGCGATCCGGGTAGGCGAAGCTCACCGACTTGCCTCGAGTGACAGCGTCCTCCAGCCGGGCCAACTGCTTGCCGGAACGTCGCGCGTCTTCGTCGGGCGCGAACGCTATCGGGAGATGCTCGATCTCCTCGTGCACGGGGTCCAGGTCGCCGTGAGAGACAGCGGTCAGGGCCAAGCGGAGGGGTCGCGCGTATGGGAACCGGCCGTCGAGAGCTGCCAGGGCCACCGACAGCGCCCGCAGTTCCGCGGCCGTGAACTCGACCTCGGGCAGGTGGAAGTCCTTGTCGGACAGCACGTAGACCTGGGCATCGTCGACGTCGTCTCCGAGCGGGCAGGTGATCTCGATGCCGACTTTCGCGAGATCGGCCCGGTCTCCGTGGAAACGCCGGGCGAAGGTCTCGTCGGTCATCTCCGCGTAGCCCTCCACCGACTCCTGGACTTCGCGCGCTGTGAAAGGACGCGGTCTGCTGAGCAGGAACGACAAGAGAGACAGTTGTCGGATGAGTTTGTCTTCGTCTCGAGCCACGTCCTAAGACTAGCGCATAGATGCCTCTCGGGTCGGCAGCCGTCCGGTGCGACCTCTACAATGACCGGAGGGATGGATGGTATGGGACATACTGACGACATGAGGGGACGCAGCGGCGACACTTCTTCTCCTAAGGAGCGGCCCGGTCTCACTCTGGTCACCGGTCCCGCCAACGCGGGCAAGATGGGGCGTGCACTCGACTGGTGGCAGGCGCGCTTGGTCTTGCGGCCTGTGGTGGTGGCTCCGACCGTTCCCGACGCCGAACAGCTTACGGCGGATATGGTCCGGCGCACCGGGGCGTTGGTGGGTGTGTCGGCTGCGGTCACGTTCGACGGGTTCATGGCGATGGTGAGTGGGCGCCCCGTGCGCCGGCCGAGCACGTTCCAGCGGCGCTTGATCCTCGATGGGCTGGTCTCGTCGGTTCGACTCGGAAACCTCGGGCCGGCGGCGGTGTTCCCTGGGACCGTGGACGCCTTGGTGGGGCTGATCGACCGACTGGCGGAGGCCGGAAGGCCTCCCGCGGAGATGCTGGGGGTCCTCAGACGCTGGGGGGAGACCGACGTCGGGTCCCGGGGATTGGCGACAGATATCGTCGGTCTGTGTGAGGGCTACCTGGAAGTATGCCGACGATGGGGCATGGCCGACGTATGGGAGCGAACGGACGAGGTGACGCTATCGATCGAGGACTGGACGCGCCCGGTCGCCCTCTACGGTTTCACGTCCTTCACTCCCGGACAGCGTTTCCTCCTCGAGAAACTGGTCGACCGCGTGCCTGTTCTCATCACCCTGCCCTACGAAGCCTCCCGGGTGGTCAATCTGACGTCGTCGACCGAAGTGTCCAGGTGGCGGGCTCTGGCGTCCGAGGTCGTCGAACTCGAGGCGCAGGACCTGGCGTACACGTCGCCCGCGATCGCGTACCTCGAGCGTCATCTCCTGCAGGACCCACCTTTGCCTGATCCTCCTCCCTCAGACTCGGGGCCCCAGGGCGTGCGGTTCGTGCTGGCTTCAGGACAACGCAACGAAGCCGAGTCGGCGGCCCAGCAGGTGGTGCGACTCGTGAGAGAGGGTTTTCATCCCGGGAATATCGCTGTGATCGTCAGGCGGGTGCGACCGTGGGGGGGACTGCTCGGCCAAGTGTTCGGATCCTGTGGTATCCCGTATCACGTCGACGAGCGCAAAGAGGTGCGCGAGACGGGATTCGGCTACGCATTCTTGGCGGCCGTCGGGGCTATCGTCCACGACGACCCCGAAGCGCTGCTCGCGTATATGAGGAGCCCCTACAGCGACTGTGCCTCGGACGCCGTCGCCGAAGTCGAGCTCCGCTACCGCCGGGCGAACATCCGCGGCATCGACGCTCTCGAGGCCCTCGCCGAGGCGGCGTGTCCGGGCTCGGTCGTCGCGGTACGCCGGGTAGTCACCGAGACGGGTGGTGGACTCCGGCTTGTTCCGGATGGTCTCTCGCTACTCGCCGAACGCATGCTGACCGCCGGACTCCGGGGCCTGGCCCCCGGTCATCGGGGGATGGAGGAGGACGCGCGCGCTTTCCGGACGGTCTCCGCGGCTATCGCGTCGCTCGAGCTCCTACCGAAGGAGGATGGGGAGCGTTGGCTTCAGCCAAAGCTCGTGATGCGCGTCCTGGCCGGTACGTCTGTACCGGCTGGGTCTCAGGGGGCTCAGGGCGCCGTCCAGATACTCGGCGTACAGCGCGCTCGCGCGCGACGTTTCGATGCCGTGGTGCTCCTTGGGCTGGTGGAGGGAGAATTCCCTGGCTCGTCCGATGCGCCCTCGTTGCTGAGCTCCGTCCAGCAACGACGCATCGAGGCGCTGGCGGGAGGGAGGTTCCTGGCGCCGGAGACCGAACAAGAGGCAGCTCTCTTCGTGAGCGCGGTCTCCAGAGCGTGGCAGGTTCTGGTGCTGAGCGCACGAGACACCGACGACGGAGGCGCTGAAGCGGAGCCGTCGTACCTCTGGCGACTATCGAAGCAGCTCTTGGCCGTCGGCGATGCCGACCACGAGCATCGCACCCTGGCGGAGTTGGTCTTTCGGAGAAGGGTCGCACCGTCGGCGAGGCACTACCTCAGAGCCTGCGCCCTCGATGGCGTCGATCCTGACCCTGGACTCGTCGGAGACTTCGACCGCGGACCTTCGTGCAGATGGGAGCGACCTGCCGCCGACCTGGCCCACCCCCTTGTTCTCGCTGAACTCGAGAGATTGGGAGTCTTCAGTCCCTCGGCGCTGGAGAGTTACCTGAGCTGTCCCTTTCGCTGGTTCATCGAGCGGATCATCGGGATCGACGGACTTGAACACGAACTCGACGGGCGACTGATCGGTGAATTGCTGCATCGAGCGCTCAGCGAACTCTTCCGGACTCTCGATCACCGGGACGCCCTGCCTGTGCGCCCTGAGACCCTCCCGGCGGCGATCGAGACCGCGTTGGAGATAGTTGCCGATCTCGTCCGGAGCGAGGACTGTCCGGGATCGATCGGCGAGAAACGCCTGGTCCGCAGGCGGCTCGACGGTCACCTGCGCACGCTCCTGGAGATGGAGGCCTTCTCTGCGGGGACGCTCGTCTTCTCCGAGACGGAGTGGGAAGTGGGGGGGCGGGAGGGTGTGGACGTGGGCGGCATACGGATCAGGGGTCGGGTGGACAGGATCGATCTCACGCATGATGGTTCAGGCCTCTTCGTCATCGACTACAAGAGCGGGACGCCGCCCCGGGCGGGTGTCATCGGCACCAGCGAAGCCCTGCAACTGCCGCTCTATCTGTTGGCGCTTGCCGCAGAGCGTCCGGGCGCGAGGATCATCGGCGGCGCCTATCTCGGCCTGCGTGATGGCACACGGTCGGGAGTGGTGGCTTCGGACGATATGGGACTCATAGGGGCAGGTGTCCGGGGCATGCGGACCGTCGACGGCGAGGAGTTCGAGGAGATGTATGCGACCGTGCGGAACCTGGCGGAGGAGGCGGCGGCGGGCATGCGGGCCGGCAGGATCGTCCCTTCGCCTGAAGGGGAATGCCCGGGATGGTGCGACCTGGGTCCGGTATGCCGATCCCGAGTTGGGGGTCGCCGACCATGAATGGGAGCAGGCGCGTCGGGCGTCTCGGGCTGTCCCCGGTCCAAGAGGCGGTGGTGGCCGACGAGCGCAGGCGTCTTCTGGTCGCGGCCGGGGCGGGAAGTGGGAAGACCAGCCTTCTCGTGGCGTACTTCATCAAAGCCCTCGTCGAGGATGGTCTCGGCCCAGAAGAAGTGGCCGCCGTCACGTTCACCCGGAAGGCTGCGGCCGAACTGGTCCGGCGCCTCCGGGAGGTCCTCCAGGGATCGGGTCGGAGCGATCTGGCCCGAGGACTCGACGCGGCGCCTGTGGGGACCATCCACGGCCTCTGCAGGCGGCTTCTGAAAGAGGACGCGCTGCTGGCCGGTGTAGACCCGGCCTTCTCCGTGATCGAGGCGGAGTCGGCCGCTCTGCTCAAGGAAGAGGCATGCGGAGAGATCTGGGATCAGGCCGTCGAGCAGTGCGGGGAGCGCGAACTGGAGGTCATCGCCTCGCGGGGGGGATCGCTACGTCGGCAGGTGGTACCGATCTACGATCGATTGAGAGGTCTGGGCCTTGAACGGCCTCGACTCGAGATCCAGGCGGCGGGCTCGAGCGACACGCGAGGCAGGTTGGCCGCGGCCGTGCGGGCTGCCCTGGCGGCCGCAGAGGCCGTACAGAGGCCCACGAAGACACTCGGAGCCGACCTGGAGCGACTCCGAGCCTGCTTGGCGGAGACCGAGCGGGACGACCGATCAGGCGAGGACGTGGGTCCCGCGCTTCGGGCCGATCTCGATCAGTGGGCATCGTTCTTTCCCAGCCGCTCGACGAAGGCGATGGCTGTCCACTTCGAACCGGTAAGAGAAGCCCTGTCTTCCCACCGAGCCCACTTGGCAACGAGTGAGCTTCGCACTCTCGTCGACGTCATGAACGATCTCCTGGACCGGTTCCACCTGCGGTACGAAGGGCAGAAGCGGGCGCGGAAGGTGCTGGATTTCGCGGATCTCGAGCTTCGCGCACGTGCTCTCGTCGCGGAGAAGGGGAGGGACGAGGGGGCCGACCCTCTGGGAATTGGACCGGGGTCGCGCCTACGCTTGCTGGTGGATGAGTTCCAGGACACCAACGAACTCCAATGCACCATCCTGGAGGGGCTGGGGGCCGACAGGATGCTCATGGTGGGCGACGATCGGCAGAGCATTTACCGTTTCCGTGGCGCCGATGTCGAGGTCTTCAGGGAGCGCGAGACGGCTCTGGCGGCACCGGCCGCCGCGCCTGAGGGTGGAGTCCATCATCTGGACGTGAACTACCGGAGCCGTCCCGAGATCCTGGCGTTCGTGAACAGGCTCTTCCAGCACGAAACCATGTTCGGCGACCGTTTCACCGTCCTGCTACCGTATCGCGAGTCCTCGGGGAACCCGGGCGCGGTGGAGGTCCTGGTCGCGGATCGCTCCTGTGCCGACTCCGGCGAGGGGTCAGCGGTCAGCATCCAGGAGGCCGAGGCGGCAGTCCTCGCCGACCGGGTGAGGCACTTGCTGGATGACGAAGGCTGGAGTCAGCGCGACATCGTCGTACTGACGCCTGCGCAGACGCATGTCGACGTGTACCAGCGGGCTTTGGTCGCCCATGGAGTCGATGTATACGTCGTACGCGGGAGGGGCTATTACACCCAGGACGAGGTGACCGACATCGCCGCCCTCCTTCGGCTCCTTGTCAATCCACACGACGATCTCGCTCTGATAACAGTCCTTCGCTCCCCGCTGGTCGGGCTATCCGATGACGCTCTATTCATGATCGGGCGACAAGCGAGGGCGACCCGGGCGGGGTCTCTCTGGAGGGCGATAGGTCGAGGGGACGTCGAACTGGAGCCTGAAGACGCCGAGGCTCTCAGCGCCTTCCTCGCGCGGCTTGAGGCGCTGAGGAGCAGGGTGGGCCGCCCCGGGTTGGCCGGGCTGATCGACGATGCTCTCTGGGAGTGCGGCTACGACCTGAGTCTGCTGGCCTCCGACCAGGGGAGAAGACGCTTCGCCAATGTTCGAAAGCTCATGCGCATGGCCGACGACTTCGAAGCTCTGGAGGGTCCCGATGTGGCCGGCTTCGTCCGGGTCGTCCAGACCATGGGGGAGTTGAACGAGAGAGAAGGCAGTGCGCCCATCCTTGCCGAGGGAGAGGACGTGGTCAGAGTGATGACCGTCCACCAGGCCAAGGGTCTGGAGTTCCCCGTGGCGGTGCTGGCCGGTCTTGGATCCGACGTGCCGCGCACCACCTTCGGTGAGTTCGTCGTCGGGGACGACGGAGAGGCCGGAGTCTTTCTCAAGGGGTCGAAGCATGGCACCTACGAATCAAACGATCTCTGCCTGGGCCCCGCCGACGCCATCGTCGAGGCGCATAGGGAGCGGGAGCGGCAGGAGGATGTGCGTCTGCTCTATGTCGCGATGACTAGGGCGAAGGAGAGACTGCTGCTGGTCGGCGCTCGGCCGAGGGGTGAGCGGATGGACGGATGCCGGATCGGTCGCATCGTCTCCGCCCTCGACCTCTCGACGTTGCCCTCTCCTGGTGAGACCGTAGTCCTGGATGAGTCGGGTGCCGTCGTCGTCGGGGCGACGGCCGAGGCATCCGCGCACGCGGCCACGGCAACGCATCTGGGTGGCGTTGGTGTGGCCGCTCCCTCGGCTCCGACCGGCCCCGACGGGCTCGCGGCGATGGGGGAGGACCGACCGGTCTTCGTGGACTTCGATCCCCGAGTGCCGACGATCGGGCGGCTGAGTTTCTCCGCGTTGACATCTTACCGTCACTGCCCCCGGCGCTTCTATCTGGAGCGTGTGTTGGGCGTCCATCTGAGCCCGAGGAGTCGCGGGGGATGCGATGACGATCCGCCACCGACGCCTGGGGAAGAGGGTCTCCTGGACGATGCGGAATCACTCTCAGGCAGAGACGTGGGCCTCGTCGTGCATTCGATCCTCGAGCGGTGCGGCTCGGACGACTCTCCGCCGGAGCCGGTACGCATGACGGAGCTGGTGGCCGAAGTGAGCGATGACCTCGGCCTTTCCCTCTCGGCGGCCGGGGCGGAGCGGTCGGCCGGCCTCGTGGCGGCCTACTGGCGGACGCCCGTGGCGGCGGAAGCCTGGTCGGCTGGAGCTCTTCGCGAGGCTCCCTTCCTCTTCACGCGCGGCGACGTCCAGATCGCTGGGGTGATGGACGTGGTGTGGTGCGAGGGCGACCGCTGGCGCCTGATCGATCACAAGACGAATGCTCTCGGAGGCAAGGCGCCGGGTGAGCTGGCCTCGGAGTACGCTCTGCAGGCGGCGATCTACAGCCTTGCAGCCTTCGAGGCGGGGGCTAGGTCCGTGGTCATGGATTTCGCGTTCCTCGAGCGACCTGAGGAACCCGTCACGATCGAGAGAGACGCGGCAGACCGCTTCCGGCTCGAGTCACTCGTCGACGAAGCCTTGGCCGGGGTCTTGCGCGGCGAGTATCCTCGGCGGGAAGGGGAGCAGTGCGCATGGTGCGAGGTGCGGGAGGTGTGCATCAAGATGGCCCGGTCCTGAACGATGGTATACAATAGGCGACCGTCGAGCACGCGTGTGCCGTACGGCGGGGTGTAGCGCAGCCTGGTAGCGCGCATCGTTCGGGACGATGAGGTCCCGGGTTCAAATCCCGGCACCCCGACCATCAGGAAAGAGAAGAGCCGCGAGAGCGGCTCTTTTTGTCTGCCTCAGAGTCTGAGGCAGAAGACGACGAGAACGTGGGTGCCGGCGACGTCCCGCAGCTCCATCTCCTCGGGGTCGATCTCCAGCAGGGTCGGATCGAGCGTCGAGGTCGTGAAGCCCCAGCCGGACACGGCAGGCTGGGGTAGACGGCGGGCCTCGAGGACCGGCACGTCGGTGACGTTCTGCAACAGATGCTCGACCGTGGCAGCCGCTTGGGCCGGTGGTTCCATCTCCAGTGTGACCAGGAGGCGCAGCGAACTGCCGATAGACTGCATCAATTCGACCAGCTGGTTCACATCGTCACGCGGGACGAAAGCGGCGAACGTCGGGCCGCCCACGGACAGGTCGTCACCCAGCGGCTCCATGCCGGTGTGGGCGACGATGTTGGCGACGACCTCTTCCGTCTTGCCCGGATCACCGGCGGAGCGGACCGTGGTCGTGGTGGAGTTGGAAACGGTGGTCGAGGGGGCAGTGGCGGTCTCTTGGTCGGACGTGTTCAGTGCCGTGGCTTCGAAGACCATGTAGGCGGGGGCCTGGGCGGCCCGGAGGTTCTTCTCCATGGTCTTCTTGTCCTGAGTGGCGGGAGGCACCGGTTCCTGCGAGGCTGCGCTGGTCGTCGTGACCTCTCCGCCGGCCGCGGTAGTCGTGTCGAGGGCGGCCAAGGTCGTTTCTGCACCGACCGCGGCCACAGTCCGTTCGGTGCCGGGTTCGGGTGCCTGTTCCGCCGAGGCGACCGCTCCACCGTCGGTGGCGACTTGGGTCGCGGAGTCACCGGCTGAACGAGCGATGCCATAACCGACAACGGCCGCCAGAAGGGCGACGACGGCCACGCTCGCCGGGATCCATGGCCGAATGCGCTTACGCCACAACACCGACCACCGTGAAGACTCCTCGACCTTGGGCCTCTCCAGCGGCTGTGAAGGGAAGAGCATCTCGCCGAGGACCCGGTATTCCAGATCCGCCGGTGGGTCGTCCAGGAGGGTCTCGTGGACGAACCTGACGACGCTCTGCTGTACGCCCAGACGCGCGGCACACTCCGGGCACGCGCTCAGATGCCTCTCGATGGCGGCCTTGGTGTCGGGATGCGCTCTGCCATCAAGATAGTCGACGGCCAGTTCGTCCCAATCATCGACATGACCGACGATGGCACCGCCACGTGCCGGACCGAAGCCGTCTATTTGATCACCCCTCGTCATCACCCATCTTCCCCTATCGTGCCCTGTGGTGTGACGCTCCCCTCAGGCTTCGGGTTCCTGGGTCCGGGAAGGTCGTAGCCCGCCTCGGCCAGAGCGACGGCAAGCGCCTCGCGAGCGCGGAATATCCGGGACTTGATGGTCCCCTCCTGGACTCCAAGGATCTCGGCGGCTTCGCCGTAGGGGAAACCGAGGAGGTCGCACAGCACCACGGCGAAGCGGAAGCCCTCGTTCAGGCTCAGCAACGCGTCTCGCAACGGGTCCGAGAGGCCGTCCATGACAGGGTCGATGCTCTGGCGGCCGGAGCCGAGGATGGTCGCGCCGCCCGCCGGGCCCGATATATCGACCAAGGTGTCCGATTCCATCGGTTCGGGTCGATGACGGCGCAGGTGGTCGTAGGCCGCGTTCACGACAATCCGATGCAGCCAGGTACTGAACCTGGCCTCGCCTTTGAAGGAGTCGATGTTCCGGAAGGCCTTGATGAAGGCCTCCTGGACGACATCGGCCGCGTCCCACGGGTCGCCCAGCGTGCGCAGGGCGAGGTTGTAGGCTCGGCGTTCGTGCCGCCGGTAGAGCTCGGTCAGCGCGTCTGGATCGCCCTCGCGGGCGCGATCGATCAGATGAGCGTCTGCGTCGCGCACCTGTTCGCCGATACTCAAGTTGGGCACCTGCCCTTGCGGTCGAATCTCGTAGAAAAACCACTCCATTATAACGGGGGCTGTTTGCATCGGGGTGCCGGACAAGCGGAGTCGCCCGAAAGGTTCGCACGGCCGCCGGGTCGTGGTAACTTCGAAAGGGGATCATAAGGCAATGGGGACGTCTTTCGAGGAGGTGACAGGTCCCATGGCGGACGAAGGGAACACCGCGAGGGTGGATGAGGCGGAGGCCGTCCGGCGGCTCGAGGAGGAATTGCAGAGACTGAACGTGAGCGAGCACCTGGTGTACATGCTCCAGTCGCTCTCGGCGCTCGCGGTCGATCGGATGGGACTGGCGCCCGATGCTGCGAAGCGCAGGGACTTGGGCCAGGCACGCTTGGCGATCGACGCCTTCAAAGCATTGGTCGATGTCGTCGCCGACACGCGCCCGGAGTCTGAGGCGGCGCTGCATCGCAGCGCGCTGGCCCAGCTCCAGATGGCCTATGTCGGCGCCGCCGGTGGTGAGGGTCACAGTGCGGACCAGGGCATCGTCGACGACGCGGGTCGGACTGAGAGCGAGGATTCGATCGAACAGGCAGGCGACTCGGGTGACGCACCCGGTCCGGAACCCCAAGGCGGCGATGCCGATACCCGGGAACCCGACCCGGAGGTGTGACGTGATAGGCTGGGCCGTCGACGGCGTGAGCGGTCAGCCCGGGCCATGGCCCGGGATACTCCCAAAGGACCACAGGAAGGGCTGATGATGCGGGCAAGAGCTGATGTGGGCGTGTTCGGCGGGTCCGGGTTCTATTCGTTCCTGGAAGATGTCGAAGAGATCACGCTCGACACTCCCTACGGGCACCCAAGCGACAGTTATTTCGTTGGCGATGTAGGCGGTGTGCGGGTCGCCTTCCTGCCCCGTCACGGGCGCCGGCATCAACTACCGCCGCACATGATCAACTACCGGGCCAATGTCTGGGGCATGAAAGAGCTCGGCGTGAAGCGGATCATAGGACCCTGTGCCTCCGGTAGTCTGAAGAAAGAGGTGGGGCTGGGTCATTTCGTGGTGTGCGATCAGTTCGTGGACCGCACCTGGGGCCGGGGCGACACCTTCTACGACGGACCCATCACCACACATGTGTCTTCCGCGGACCCGTATTGCCCGGATCTTCGCAAGATCCTGGTGGGTACGGGGCGCGAGCTCGGCATCACTGTGCACGACGGCGGTACCGTGGTGGTCATACAGGGACCGCGGTTCTCCACCCGCGCAGAGAGCAAGTGGTTCAGCGCGATGGGCTGGGACGTGATCAATATGACCGGCTATCCCGAGGCGTACTTGGCGCGGGAGCTTGAACTCTGTTACGCGAACATCTCGCTCATCACCGACTACGACGCGGGCCTTGCGGACGACCCCAGCGTCCCGGCGGTGAGCCACCACGATGTCGTCCAGACGTTCAATGCGAACAACGAGCGGCTGAGGGGACTACTGTTCGCCGTGATACCGAGGCTCACTATGGAGCCCGAGTGCGATTGCGGTGACGCTCTGGCGGGAGCTCGCGGCTGACGCAGCCTCGAGGCGGCGCCGGCGCCTGGGCCGTCACTCGGCGGCTTTGGGTTGCTCGGCCGGCTTGGGCTGTTCCGCGGCCTTGGCCTGCTCCGTAGCTTTGGGTTGCTCAGCGGCCTTGGGTTGCTCAGCGGCTTTGGGTTGCTCAGCGGCTTTGGGTTGCTCAGCGGCCTTGGGTTGCTCGGTCGCTTCGGGGTGCTCCACCAGAAGTCTGTCGCCATCGCGGCGGACCACCGTGTTCTGGATGTGCGCGAGCACCGAGGCCTTGCGCGTGTCGTCGGATTCGCCGGCGAGTTTCAGGTCCATCTCGAGTACGCTCTCGTAGAGTTGCTCGACCAGTCGTATCGATTCGTCGGGTGTCAGCTTCAGGGGTTTGAGCAGGGAGGCGACCTTCGCCAGGATGCCCTTCAGCGCCGTGAGGGAATCGCCCTCCTGCGGATCGATATCGCCGGCCATGCGGGCCTGGTCGTCGGCCGGTTGGGTGTCTCGTCGGTCGTCTCGGCGATCGCCATCGCGTCGGTCGGAATCGCGCTTGTCGCCGTCGCGGCGTTCTCTCCTGGTCATACCTGTTTCCTCTCGGTCAGCATTCGGTAGTGGGCGACGGCCTCCGCCACGCCTTCGTTCAGATCCACCTTCCATCTCCACCCCAACTCTCTCTCTGCCTTGGTGGCATCCAAGGCGATATGCTCGACTTCGCCCGGTCGCGTGGCGGCGAACGAAGGGGTGGTCTCCGAGCCGACGGCGGAGCGTACCGCTTCGAAGACCTCCAGATCTGTCACCTCGATGCTCCGCCCCAGATTGTAGACGCCGCTGCGCGGGCTGTTAAGGGCGAGAAGGTTCGCATCGACGATATCCGAGACATAGCAGTAGTCCCGAGTCTTGGTCCCGTCGCCGAAGATGACCGGTCGCTGTCCGGTGAGGAGCTGCAGGGAGAAGATGGCGACGACGCCGGCCTCACCATGGGGGTCTTGGCGGGGGCCGTACACGTTCGGGTAGCGGAGAACCGTATACGACAGTCCGTGGGTCGCGTGGTTCGCGAACAGATAGTGTTCGACAGTGTGCTTGCTGACCCCGTAGGGGGATATGGGATCTATCGGATGCGATTCGTCCACAGGTAGGTAGCTGGGCTCTCCGAACAGGGCTCCGCCGGTCCCGGCGTAGACGAATCTCTTCACGCCGTGGGCGACGCAGCACCCGATGAGATTGAGCGAGCCGAGGATGTTCACAGACGCATCGTAGGCGGGCTCGCGGACCGAGCGGGTGACGTCGATATGGGCGGCGTGATGGATGACGGCATCCGGCCGTTCCTGCGCAAAGATGTCACCAAGCTCGGCGTCTCTGATGTCTGTCTGGTTGAACGTCGCGCCCGAAGGCACGTTCGCGTGCTTGCCCGTAGCCAGGTTGTCGACGATCACCACCTGATGGCCCTCGGACAGAAGGCGGTCACTCACGTGTGATCCGATGAAGCCGGCTCCCCCGGTGACGAGTATCTTCACATGTGCCTCCCTCGCAGGGCTTCGGCGCTGTGCGGCGTAAAGCTTTGGTGGACAGTCACCAGTGTAGTGCACCAGCTGCCCTGAGGTCAGACGGACGGTCGATACGCTATACTCTCGCGGCCGAAGCCAGAGGAGTGCGGCTGTCGGGACGTGGCGCAGCCTGGTAGCGCACCTGCTTTGGGAGCAGGGGGTCGGAGGTTCAAATCCTCTCGTCCCGACCATGGTCCGGTCAGTGGCGGCAGGCCTGAGCAGGCGGGTGTAGCTCAGTTGGTAGAGCTCCAGCCTTCCAAGCTGGTTGTCGCGGGTTCGAATCCCGTCGCCCGCTCTCTTGTCGGCCGATTGCTGTGGCAGTCGCGGTTGGGCATGCGCCTGTAGCTCAGCTGGATAGAGCAACGGACTTCTAATCCGTGGGCCGCAGGTTCGAATCCTGCCAGGCGCGCTTCGGGCCGGTGGTCGGCACCGGGAATTGGAGAACGTGGTGAACGTAGCTCAGGTGGTAGAGCACTGGGTTGTGGCCCCAGCGGTCGCGGGTTCAAGTCCCGTCGTTCACCCCTTTGGACATGCGGGTGTGGCGGAATGGCAGACGCGCATGATTTAGGATCATGTGTCTTTGACGTGGAGGTTCGAGTCCTCTCACCCGCACTCGGGCAGCCTCACGGACACTCAGAGAAAGGACTGATGTGAAGACGACCCTCAGCGAGCGCGAAGGAAACACGGTCAAGCTTGCGGTCGAGGTTTCCGGCGAAGAGCTGCAGGAAGCCTTCGACAAGCGTTTGAAACAGCTGTCGCGTGAGGTGCGCTTCCCCGGCTTCCGGCCGGGCAAAGCCCCGATAAGCATGGTCCGGCAACGTCTAGGTGACGAGGCCGTCCTTGCCGACACCATCGAAGAGTCCATGAGCGGGTGGTTCACTGACGCGGTCATCGAACTGGGCCTCGACCCGGTCGACCGTCCCGAGATCGATCTCGTCGACGACGCTCCGGAGCTGGGCAAGACTCTCTCGTTCACGGCGACGGTCACGGTCATGCCCGAAGTGGTCCTCGGCGAATACAAGGGACTCGAAGCTCCCAGGGAGCCGTCGGAGGCGAAGGACGAAGAAGTCGACGAGCAGATGGACCGTTTGCGGAACCAGTTCGCGGAACTCCGGCCCATATCTGATCGACCGGCGCAGACCGGCGACTTCGTCACGACCGATCTGAGCGCCTCACTGGATGGGGAGCCTGTCAGTCAGTTCGAGGCCGCCGATTTCGTCTTCGAGGTCGGGGGCGGCCGGATCTTCGCCGAGATCGAAGAGAACGTGGCCGGGATGAGCGCGGGTGAGGAGCGGACGTTCCCGATGCCCATACCGGAAGGCATCGGCGACGAAGCTCTCGAGGGCAAGACGGTCGAGTGCAAGGTCGTCCTGAAAGAGATCAAGGAGAAGGTCCTCCCGCAAATCACCGACAGGTGGGCATCGGAGGTCAGCGAGTTCGAGACCCTGCTCGAACTCCGCCAGGAGATCCGCAGCAAGATCCAAGAGAGCAAGACCCGCACGGCCGACCAGCGGTTCCGCGCGTTGGCGGTGAAGGCTGCCAGCGACAACGCCACCCTCGACATGCCGGAAGTGGTGGTCCGTGAGCAGGCCGAGGAGATGCTGGAGGACTTCCGGCGCTCGCTGGAGGCTCAGGGGGGCACCTTCGACGCGTACGTCGAGGCCACCGGGACCACCGTAGAGCAGATGATCGAGGACATGATGCCCGCCGCGGCGAACAACGTGAAGACCGGGCTGGTGCTCGACGAGGTGGCCAAGGCCGAGGGTATCGAGGCGGGCGATGAAGAGCTCCGTGCGGCAGTGGCCCAGATGGCCGCGGGTGCTCGGGTAGACGCGAAAGCGTTCGAGGAACGCCTGCGCAAGACAGGGCGCATCGAGGCGGTCAGGTGGCAGATCATTCGCGACAAGGCTGCCGACTTCATCATGGCCAACGCGATCGCGACCGAGCCGGAGATCGCCGCAGGTGAAGACGCGGACGGTCCGGCCAAGGCTGAAGAAGCCAAGCCGAAGAGCAAATCGGCGGCCAAGCCGAAACCAGCGGCCAAGCCGAAGTCCACGGCCAAGCCGAAGTCAGCGGCCAAGAAGGATGCCGCGGCTGAGACCGAGGAGTCGGAGGAGGAGGCTGCTGTGACCGACGAGGCAGCCGAGGCCCAAGAGGATGCCCCGCCGGTGGAGACCGGCACGGAAGAAGCCTGAACCGAAGCAGAAAGGAAGGCGCCGTGAGTCCACTCATCCCCATGGTGGTCGAGCAGACCAGCCGCGGAGAACGCGCATTCGACATCTACTCGCGCCTGCTCAACGAGCGCATCATATTCCTGGGCACTCCGATCAACGACCAGGTGGCCAATCTGGTGGTGGCGCAGTTGCTCCACCTGGAATCGGAAGACCCGGACAAGGACATCTCCTTGTATGTCAACAGCCCCGGCGGCAACGTCTACGCGGGACTGGCCGTGTACGACACCATGCAGTTCATCAAGCCCGATGTGTCCACTATCTGCGTCGGCATAGCCATGTCGATGGGGGCGCTGCTGTTGGCGGGCGGCGCCAAAGGTAAACGGTACGTTCTCCCGAATTCGAAGATACTGATCCATCAGGTATCGGGAGGGTTCCAAGGGCCGGCGACCGACATCGAGATCCATGCCCGGGAGGCGCTCAACCTGCGCAAGCGCCTGGACGAGATCCTTGCCAACCACTCCGGTCAGGAGTTGGAGAAGGTCGCAAAGGACACCGAGCGTGACTACTTCATGACGGCCGAGGAATCCCTCGCGTACGGGATCGTCGATAAGATCATCGAGCACAGGTAGGGGGTCGACTAGTGCCGAAGCCGTCGGGAGGATCCGAGCAGCTGCTCTGCAGTTTCTGCGGAAAGAGTCAACGCCAGGTCAAGAAGCTGATCGCTGGGCCGGGCGTGTACATCTGCGACGAGTGTATCGATCTCTGTAACGAGATCATCGACGAGGAGCTGGCTCCTCCGGAATCACTCGATCTCGACAACCTGCCGAAACCCAAGGAGATCTATTCGATCCTCTCTGACTACGTGATCGGTCAGGATGAGGCGAAGCGCGCTCTGGCGGTGGCGGTGTACAACCACTACAAGCGCGTGCACATGGGGGCCCTCGAAGAGGGTGACGTGGAACTGCAGAAGTCCAACATCCTGCTTCTCGGCCCCACCGGATGCGGTAAGACCCTGCTCGCTCAGACCCTGGCCCGCATCCTCAACGTGCCGTTCGCCATCGCCGATGCCACTGCTCTCACGGAGGCGGGGTACGTCGGCGAGGACGTGGAGAACATCCTCCTCAAGCTGATCCAGGCGGCCGACTTCGACGTGAAGAAGGCCGAGACCGGCATCATCTACATCGACGAGGTCGACAAGATCGCCCGTAAGGCCGACAACCCGTCCATCACGAGGGACGTGTCGGGCGAGGGTGTGCAGCAGGCCCTCCTCAAGATCCTCGAGGGGACCACGGCCAGCGTACCGCCCCAGGGCGGCCGCAAGCATCCCCATCAGGAATTCTTGACCATCGACACCACGAACATCCTCTTCATCTGCGGGGGCGCGTTCGCGGGACTCGAGAAGATCATCGAGCGTCGGATCGGCAAGAAGGGCGTGGGGTTCGGGGCCCAGATCGAGAGCAAGGCCCAGCGTGATGTGGGCGAACTGTTCGCCCGGGTGCTGCCTGAAGACCTGCTCGAGTTCGGGCTCATCCCCGAGTTCATCGGGCGTCTGCCGGTGATATCCAACGTCCACCAACTCCGCCAGGAAGACCTGGTCGCCATCCTCACCGAACCCAGGAACGCTCTCAGCAAGCAGTATCACAAGTTCTTCGCCTACGATGGCGTGGATCTCATCTTCGCCAAAGAGGCGCTCGAAGCCATAGCCGAGCAGGCCCTCAAGTTGGAGACGGGAGCGCGGGGCCTTCGGTCCATCATCGAGTCGGCACTCACCAATGTGATGTTCGAGCTCCCCAGCCGGCGCGATGTGACCAAGTGTGTGGTCACCCGAGAGGTGATAGAGAAGAGGATCGATCCGACTCTCGTCACGAGCACCGCGCCTGAAGAGCTGGAGCTGGACCAAGAATCCGCATAGGCGGGACGGATGATGGTTGAAACGCAGCGGGTGGTCCCGCTCCTCGCCACGCGTGACCTCGTACTGTTCCCGGGGATGCTGGCGCCCATCTTCGTGGAGCGCGACAAGGGGGTCCGCGCGCTCGAGCAGTCCCGGCACTCCGGCGGGCTGCTGATCATGGCTGCGCAACGCTTGGCCGCGGTGGACGAGCCTGAGCCGGAAGACATCCACGCAGTCGGTACGTTGGCCAAAGTGGTCCAGGTATCCCGACTCTCCGACGGCACTCTGAAGGCCCTCATCGAGGGTCTCCAACGGGTGTCGATCGACCAGTACGAGACGGTGTCGCCCCTGTTCAACGTGCATTACAGCCCGCTCGCGTCCCGGCCGTCTTCGAAGCAGCCACGGCTGCGGGCGCTGATGGACTCGGTCGCGAGGGAGTTCGGCAACTACGTGGGCCAGACCCCGCAGTTGCCCGAAGAGGCCGAGACGGCGCTCGAAGCGGTCACCGACCCTGAGACGATGGTCGACGTCGTGGCCTCGAACCTGATGATCGGGCCGGATCGCAAGCAGGAATTGTTGGAGGGCGACGACGTCCAGGCGAGGCTGCTGCTCCTGCTCGAGACGCTGATCCAAGAGAACGAGTTCATCGCGCTGGAGAACGAGATAGCCGACAGGGTCCACGACAGCTTCGAGAAACAGCAACGTCGGGTGTTCCTCCACGAGCGGCTCAAGGTGCTGCAGGAGGAGTTGGGCGAAGAAGGGGAAGAAGACAGCGACCGGGGCGCGTATCTCAAGCAGTTGGGGGAGAAGAAGCTCCCCGAGGCGACCGCCGCTGTGCTCACCAAGGAGATCAAGCGCCTGGCCGACCTGCCGCCTCTGTCCGCCGAGGTAGCGGTTGCGAAGACCTACCTCGATATCGCCCTGGGTCTGCCCTGGGGGACTCGCTCAGGCGCGGCGTCGCCGGATGTGGCCGCGGTGGCCCGAGTACTCGACGAGACCCATTACGGGCTCAAGTCGGTCAAGGACCGGATCGTCGAATACCTGGCCGTCGCCTCGCTGCGCGGGGGTACGCCGCCGAACGCCATCCTGTGTCTGGTCGGTCCTCCCGGGGTGGGCAAGACGTCGGTGGCCATGGCCACGGCCAAGGGTCTCGAACGCCCTCTCCAGCGTATCAGCCTCGGTGGGGTGCGCGACGAGGGTGAGATCCGCGGGCACCGCCGGACCTACGTGGGTGCCATGCCCGGTCGTATCATCGACTCACTCAAGCGCGCTGGAGTGGATGACCCGGTCGTCGTTCTGGACGAGATAGACAAGATGGAGTCCGATTGGCGGGGAGACCCGGCGGCGGCGCTCATGGAGGTCCTGGATCCGGTGCAGAACCGCACCTTCCGTGACAACTATCTCGAGCTCGAGTACGACCTGTCGCATGTGTTCTTCATCGCGACGGCCAACTATGAGGAAGACATCCCCGAGACCCTTCACGACCGGCTGGAGATCATCCGCCTTCCCGGCTACACCGACCGGGAGAAGTTGGAGATAGCTCGGAGACATCTGGTCCCCAAGATCGCCGAGGAGAGCGGCTTGGCCGAACTGGGTGACGTGTTCACTCCCGGCGCCCTGCGGACCCTCGTCCGCGAATACACCCGGGAAGCCGGAGTCAGGGAGATGGCGCGCCTCATCGGGAAGGTCTATCGCAAGCTGGCCCGTTCGAAGGTGGAGCAGAAGACGTTGCCCCGCCGTGTGGGTCCCAAAAGATTGGATCGTTTGGTCGGGCCGGCGCCGTTCCTGTCCGCGCGGCTCGGTGCCGAGCCCCAGATCGGGATCAGTCTGGGTCTCGCATACACGGGAGCCGGGGGGGACGTGTTGCGCATCGAGTGCGTGGTCACGCCCGGCAAGGGTGATTTCCATCTGACCGGCCAACTCGGGGAGATCATGCAGGAGAGTGTGACCGCCGCTTGGGGGTATCTGAAGACGTCGCTCGTGAGGGACCCGGTGCTCTCGAGGCTGTGGGCCCATTCCGCCGGACGCGCGTATCTGCTGGACAACTATCAGCCGCCCGAGCCTGGGGAAGACCCGGGACCCGGCGGGTCGAAGACGCGGGCCGTCGATCCGGCGACGCAGGACGAGGGCTTCCGACCCAACGGGGCTGTCGGAGGGGCAGAGAGGGCTTCTGTCGGGACGGTCGGCGAGGTCGAATCCGGAGAATGCGAGGCCACCCAGCCCTCCGACCACGAGGTCCTGTCGGGGCTGGAGGTGCGTATGCACTTCCCCGAGGGCGGCGTGCCCAAGGAAGGTCCCTCGGCCGGGATCGCGGTGGCCACGGCCCTGCTCTCCGCGCTTCTCCAGCAGCCCGTCCGCCCCAAGATCGCCCTTTCCGGGGAGATCACCCTGACCGGGCAGGTCTTGCCGGTCGGAGGTCTGAAGGAGAAGCTGCTTGCCGCTCTGCGGGAAGGAGTGGAGACGGTAGTGCTGCCGGTCGCCGTGGCCCCCCAGGTCCGCGAACTCGACGCGGAACTCAAGCGGGGTCTCGAGATCGTCTACGTCGACAACTACACCGATGTGCTTCCGCACGCGCTGGCGGGGTACGGGAACGAAAGGGAGCGGGACCGACGTGAGTGAGCTGACGATGGCAGGGCGCTACGCCTCACCCGAGGTCGAGGAACGGCTCATGAGGCGTTGGCTCGACCGCTCGGCGTTCAGCCCCGCCGCCGCCGATCCTCGGCCGGCCTACACGGTCGCCATCCCGCCTCCGAACGTGACCGGTTCGCTGCACATGGGCCACGCGCTGAACGACACCATCCAGGATATCCTCATCCGCTATCACCGCCTGCGCGGGTACAACACTCTCTGGATCGTGGGGACCGACCACGCCGGGATCGCCACTCAGAACAAGGTCGAGGGGCAATTGGCGGACGAGGGACTTCGCAAGGAGGACCTGGGCCGGGAAGCCTTCGAGGAACGGGTGTGGGCCTGGCGGGAGGAGTATGGTTCGACCATCATCCATCAGTTGAAGCGGCTGGGTTGCGCCTGCGACTACGGCTCCGAGCGTTTCACCATGGACGAGGCCTATCAGCGGGCCGTGGTGAAGGTCTTCGTGGACCTGTACGAAAAGGGCGACATCTACCGCGATGTGTACCTGGTCAACTGGTGCGTGCGCTGCGGGTCGGCCATCTCCGACCTGGAGGTGGAGCACGATGACAGGACTGCCAAGCTCTATCACGTGAAGTATCCGATAGCCGGGTCGAACGAGTCTTTGACCGTGGCCACCACTCGACCCGAGACCATACTCGGCGACACCGCGGTGGCGGTCAATCCGAAGGACCCTCGCTATGGACGGTTCGTGGGAGGCACGGCGATCGTTCCGCTGGTCGGGCGGGAGGTGCCCATAATCTCCGACGAGCACGTGGATATCGGCTTCGGCACCGGAGCACTGAAGATCACGCCCGGGCACGACCCGGACGACTTCGAGATCGGGTTGCGCCACGGGTTGCCCACCGTGACGGTCATCGGACTTGACGGTCTCATGACACCTGAGGCTGGTGATTTCGCCGGCATGACCTCGGCCGAGGCCCGCACGGCGGTGATCGAGGCGCTCGAGCGGGACGGTCTCTTCGTCAAGGCGGAGGACTACGACCACGCGGTGTCGACCTGCTACCGCTGCGGGACGACCATCGAGCCGCTCCTTTCCCTGCAATGGTTCATGGATATGAAGCGTCTGGCTCCTCCGGCCATCGCTGCCGTGGAGGACGAGCGGGTGAGCTTCGTGCCGGGTCGGTGGGGCGAGATCTATCTCGACTGGATGCGGAACATCCGCCCGTGGTGCATCAGCCGGCAGTTGTGGTGGGGACATCGCATCCCCGCCTACTTCTGCGAAGACTGCGACCATCTCATGGTCGCCGTGGAGACCCCGGCCGCCTGTGACAGGTGCGGTGGTGCGGTCCGCCAAGAGGAGGACGTGCTCGACACCTGGTTCAGTTCGGCGCTGTGGCCCTTCGCCACGCTGGGCTGGCCCGAGGAGACCGAGAAGCTGCGGACGTTCTATCCGACGACCGTGCTCTCCACCGCTCGCGACATCATCTACCTCTGGGTCGCGCGTATGATCATGATGGGCCTCGAATTCAGGGGAGAGGTGCCCTTCAGCGACGTGATCATCCATCCGACGGTCTTGGCGGCCGACGGACGGCGGATGAGCAAGAGCCTCGGTACCGGCGTCGATCCCCTCGAGTTGATAGACGAGTACGGAGCCGATGCCACCCGCTTCGGTCTCGCCTACATGAGTTCGGTGCAAGACGTGCGTTTCAGCGCGGAGCGCATCGAGATGGGCAGGAACTTCGCGAACAAGATATGGAACGCCTCGCGACTGGTCCTGCAGGGTGCCCATCCTCAAGCCGAGGCCGTGGTGGAACTGGCGACGCCTGCCGACCGCTGGATCTTCAGCCGGTTGGCGGCCGTGGTCCAGGAGACCGCAGAACTGTATGAGGGATACGAGTTCGACGATGTGGCCCGGGTGCTGTATCGGTTCGTGTGGAACGAGGTGTGTGACTGGTATCTGGAGATAGCCAAGACCCACCTCTATAGCGATGTGGAGAGCGAACGACTGCAGGTGAGCGGCAATCTCCTGGTGTTGCTCGAGCAGGTCATGACGATCCTCCACCCGCTCATGCCTTTCGTGACGGAGGAGATCTACGGGTATCTTCCCCAGGTCCGGTCCGGGTCGCGGGTGGCCGGTCTGTTCGATGCCCACTACCCGGAGCCTGAGGGGTCGTGGGCGGACCCCGCCGCCGAGCAGGCGATGGAAGCCTTCACGGCGGTGGTGGGCGGGGCGCGGTCGGCGCGCGAGGAGCTGGGCTTAGCCCGGGACGTGGTCGGCGCGGTCCACCTGATCGAGTCGGAGCCGGGAGCTGCCTCCGCCCTGACCGGATTGAAGCAGGCGTTCCGTTTGTTGTCGGGGTGCGAACTGACAGGCGTATCGACCGCCGCCGAGGCTCCCGAGGGGCGTTTCGCCTCCATCGAGGGTCCGGCGGTCAAAGGGTTGCTCGACCTCGAGGGTCTGGTCGACGTGGAGCGGGAACGGTCGCGGCTCGTCGCGAAAGCTCAGAAGGCCCATGGCGAGGCCGCGAAATCGCGGGCCAAGCTGGAGAACAAGGGTTTCGTCGCCAAGGCTCCCGAAGCCGTGGTGGCCGAGGAGCGAACGCGACTGGCGGCCGCCGAGGCGGTGCTCGACGAAGTGCGTCGGCAGTATTCGGAGCGCATCGGGGGCGATCTGCCCCTGACCGAAGGGAAGCGGCGATGAGCGACCACGTGGTCGATCCGGTGGAGGTCTGGGCCTACATCGACGGCTTGGAGATGCTGGGGACCCGGTTGGGCCTCGAGAGGATCCGGAAATTGGCCGCCGCCTTGGGGGACCCGCAGAAGGCCTACAAGACCATCCACGTTCTGGGTACGAACGGCAAGAGTTCGACGACCCGGTTCATCTCCTCTCTCCTTCAGTCCCAGGGTCTCACCGTGGGCGCCTACGTGTCGCCCCATCTCGTCAGTCTCGCCGAGCGGCAGATGGTCGATTCCGTGCCGGCCACCGACGCGGAGTTCTGCGATGTGGTGGCGCGCATCCGTCCGGTGGTCGAGAAGGTCGAGCGAGGGCTGGGCAAGGGAGAGTCGCTCACTCAGTTCGAAGTGCTTACCGCCGCGGCCCTGCTGTTCTTCAAGGAGCGGGGCTGCGATGTGGCCGTGATCGAGGCCGGTCTAGGGGGGCGTCTGGACGCCACTTCGGTGATCTCGTCGGATGTCCAAGTCCTCACGAGCATCGGTTTGGAGCACACGGAACTGCTCGGCGACACCGTCTTCGCCATACTCAAGGAGAAGGCGGCTGCGATCCCCGAGGGCGGACGGGTGGTCGCCGGCGCCTTGGAACCGGACCTCAAGGCAGAACTGACGGGGTTGTGTGCCGCTCGGAAGGCGGACTGCTATCACTTGGGCGAGCAGGTGGTCGTGTTGGCCGACCCGCGGGCCGAATCCTTCGACGTGTTCGGAGTGTACGGCTGCTATACGGATCTGCAACTCCAAGTCTTGGGAGGCTATCAGAGGGCCAACGCCGCTCTGGCCGTCGCGGCCGGGGAGCTGTACCTGGGAGATGAGCTCGACGGCAATAAGGTGCGTGAGGCTCTTGCCGACACCAGTATCCCCGGGCGTTTGGAGATCATCAGTACCCAGCCTTTGTGCATCTTCGATGGTTCACACAATGCTCCGGGCATGGAAGAGACCATGGATTCGCTCGACCAGATCCTGGAACGCAGGAGGCTCATCACGGTGATCTCCATCCTCAAGGACAAGGACGCTCCCGAGATGCTCGTGCATCTGGCCCCACGGTGCGACATCATCTTCGCCACCCAGAGTTCGAGCCCCCGGGCGCTGAGCGCCGACAAGCTGGCGGAGATCGTAGCCGAACTCGGCAAGGGGCCGGAAGTGTTCATCGACCCCGATCCTCGATCGGCGATGATGAGCGCGTACCGGCTGGCGACTTCGAACCAAGTGGTGCTGGTGACGGGTTCCCTCACCCTCATCTCGGACCTCAAGAAGGGACTGAGTTAGGCTGTGGCCGCTCGGCGGAATGGGCGGGGGACAGGCTCCATGGTGCTCATCACCCTTCTCGTTCTGCTCATTATCGTCGTGGTATTCTTTACCATCGGCTATGTCTTGGCGCAGGTCTTGATCTAGGAGAAGACCTTGGACAACCTCTTTGAGACCATCAACAGCATCATCGAATCCCCGTATTGGATGGTCGCCCTCTACGTGTTCGGATTCTGCGTGGTGGTCCTCTGGCTGTCGCTGGTGTTCTGGACTTTCAAAGACGCGCGTAAGCGTATCGACGACCTCATCATCGTGGGCGTGTCCGTGCTCACCTCGCTCATCCTGCCCTTCATGGGGACGGTGGTCTATGCGATCCTGCGCCCGGCCGAGTATCTGGCCGAAGTGCGGGAGCGGGAGTTGGAGATGAGGGCCATGGAGCAGGAGTTGCAGATCCTGAGGGCTTGTCCGTCCTGCGGGGATGTGATCCGACCTGACTACGTGGCCTGTCCCAGCTGCAGGCGACCGCTCAGGGCCACCTGCCCCTCGTGCGAGCGCGTGTTGGAACCAGGCTGGAAACTGTGCCCGTACTGCGGGGACGACTTCAAGGTGAAACGGGTGGCCCCGCCGATGGGCGAGCCCACCGAGGTGATCGAACCCCGGTAACATCACCCCGGCGATCTGAGCTGGGGCTTTAACGCCATATTTCAAGGTCAGGGTTCCACTGAACCCATCGATATGCAACGTGAACAAGGAGGAACGAGATCGTGGAGCGCACTCTGGTACTGGTCAAGCCGAGCGGAGTGGCCAGAGGACTTGTCGGAGAGATCATCAGTCGCATGGAGCGACGGGGACTCACCATAAAAGTGGCGCGGATGCTCATGGTCTCGCCCGAGATGGCGTCTCGTCACTATGCTGAGCACGTCGGCAAGGACTTCTATGACGGCTTGGTGGAGCAGATCACTTCCGGTCCCGTCTTCGCGATGGTTGTAGAGGGTCCGTCAGCGGTGAGCGTGGTCCGTCGAATGATGGGGGCCACTAACCCTCTCGAAGCTGCCCCCGGCACAGTGCGGGGCGATTTTGGCCTCGATACGCGGCTGAATGTCGTCCATAGCGCCGACAGTCCGGCCAGTGCCGAGCGTGAGATCGAGATCTTCTTCCCCGAAGGCGGCGAGCTGACCATCTGAACGTCGCCACACTGCGACCGCGATGGATCGGAGACCTCCATTTCCGTCTGATTTCAGCCTCATCCTGGCGTCGCAGTCGCCGCGGCGACACTCCTTGCTGGAGGATGTCGGCGTCCCGTTCACGGTGGTGTCGTCGACGGCTGATGAACAGCTTGCCGGGGGGACGGCCGTCGACCTTGCCGAGGCCAACGCGCTCGCCAAGGTCGAAGGGGCGGTCCTGCCGGCCGATCTCATCCCCGGAGCGTTCGTCCTGGGTACAGACACCTTGGTCACCGTCGACGGCCTGATCATGGGCAAGCCCCGCTCCGCCTCGGAGGCCGAGGCGATGCTGGGGCAGTTGTCGGGGCGCACTCACCAGGTGGTGTCGGGAGTGGCGCTCCTGCGCACGACGGGGCACGGGGGAGGCGATCGAGAAGAGGTGCGGGTCGCGAGCGCCGTGACCGACGTCACCTTCGTGACGCTCGAAGCGGACGAGGCGAGGGCCTACATCGATTCGGGTGAATGGAACGGTAAGGCCGGGGCCTACGCGATCCAGGGACTGGCCGGGACGTTCGTGAGCAAGGTGTCGGGCGAGTACAGCAACGTCGTGGGCCTACCCCTCTGCTTGCTTGGGAGCCTGTTCCGCGCGTTCGGGTTCTCCCTCGCGGGGCGCTCATGGGTGTGAAGGGTCGGACAGGGGTGCGGCGAAGTCACTTTCGGCGTACGAAGCTTTCAGTGGGTATAATACCGGGACGCCGTGACCGTGGCGGCCCAGCGAGGTCCTGGATGGAGGGACGGCAATAGCCTTTACCGAGTTCATCACCGGGTTTGCCGGAAGAGATATGGCGGTGGATCTTGGTACCGCCACGACCCTTGTGTACGTACGCGGACGAGGGATCGTGCTCTCCGAACCGTCCGTGGTCGCCATCGATTCCCGTACCGGGGATGTCTTGGCGGTCGGTGCGGATGCCAAGCGGATGCTCGGACGTACTCCCGGGACCATCTCCGCCATCAGGCCGCTCAAGGACGGGGTCATCGCCGACTTCGATGTGACCGAGCAGATGCTGCGTCACTTCATCCAACGAGTCCACCAGAACCGGTGGGCGCACCCTCGAGTGGTCGTCTGCGTGCCTTCCGGTGTGACCGGGGTGGAACGGCGGGCCGTGGAAGAGGCGACCATCAGCGCCGGTGCGCGGTCGGCCTACCTCATCGAAGAGCCGATGGCCGCGGCGATCGGCGCCGGACTCCCGGTGGCCGAGGCCACGGGAAGCATGATCGTCGACATCGGTGGGGGTACCAGCGAAGTGGCGGTCATCTCTCTCGCGGGTATCGTCGTCGCCCAGTCGGTCCGCATCGGGGGCGATGAGCTCGATGAGGCGATCATAGCCTACATCAAGAAAGAGTACAAACTGATGATCGGCAGTCAGACCGCCGAGGAACTCAAGCTCGAGATCGGCTCGGCTTTCCCCCTGGAGCAAGAGGAGCACGCCGAGATCCGGGGGCGCGATCTCGTGACCGGGCTTCCCAAGACCCTCGTCATCTCGTCGGAAGAGGTGAGGGAGGCCATCGCAGAGCCCGTGGCCGCCATCATCGATGCGATCAAGTCCACTCTCGACAAGACTCCTCCCGAACTCGCCTCCGACATCATGGACCGGGGCATCATGCTGGCCGGCGGGGGTTCACTGCTGAGGGGGATGTGCGAACGCGTGCGTGAAGAGACCCAGATGCCCGTGAATCTCGCCGAGTCGCCCCTGACCTGCGTCGCGGTGGGCTCCGGGCGGTCTTTGGAAGAGTTCGACACGCTACATCGGACGTCACAAAGGGCGAGAAGACGCCGCTACTAGGTAGCGGAGGTCAATATGCCGCGTAACAAGGTAGTCTGGCGACGGGCCGTGTTCGTCGTCCTGATCATCGCCTCTCTCGCGATACTCACGGTCTCCTTCAGGGAAACGGAGTCGGGTCCGGTCCATGCCATACAGCAGGCGGGCTTGAGTGTGCTCTCTCCCCTGCAGACGTGGGGAGCTCGGGCTGCGGAGCCTTTCCAGGACGGCTATCAGTGGATCCGTACGATCTGGTCGGCGCACCAGCGGGCCGAGGAGCTTCAGGCGGAGCTTCAGGCGCTGCAGGGCGAGGCGGTGAAGCTGAAGGAGCAGGCCGAGGAGAACCAACGCTTGAAGAGCCTGCTCGATCTCAAGGAGAAGGGTACCTTCCCCGAGGGGACCGATTTCGAGGTGGCGCGGGTGACGGGAAAGTCCCCTACCCGTTGGGAAGCCTGGGTCCAGATCGACAAGGGCTCGGCCGATGGTATACGGGTGGATCTGCCGGTGGTCGGAGCCACCCCTGTCGCGGGTGAGTCGTTGGCCGGCAAAGGCTTGGTGGGGAAGGTGGTCGCGGTCACCGCCCACACCGCCCAGGTCCAGCTGATCACCGACTCGGAATCGAGCGTCGCCGCCAAGATCCAAGGACCACGGGCCGAAGGTATCGTCGAGGGCTCGGTCTCGGGTAGGCTCATCATGGACTACGTCGACCGCGACCTGGCGGTCGAGCCCAAGCTCGTGATCGTGACCTCTGGATTCGGCGGGATCTACCCGGCGGCCATCCCGATCGGGGTCGTGGCGAACGTGGGGGAAGAGGACGTCAACATCTACAAGGAGATCGAGGTCGCGCCCTTCATCGATTTCCGAGTGCTCGAAGAAGTGATGGTGCTGATCCTGCCCGCGGAAGAGGTCTCTGTGGGCGGACAGCCGGCAGCGGAGTAGGTGGGACCATGAGCAAGAAGGGGCTCTTCACAGTAGGCAAGGTGACGCTTGTACTTGTCGTCGCCGTGCTGCTCCAGATACTCCTGGTATCGCGCATCAGCGTGCTCGGGGTGACGGCCGACCTCTTTCTCATACTCACGGTGGTGATCGCCGTGAGTCGAGGTTCGCTGGAGGGCGCCATCTTCGGTTTCGTCGCCGGATTGGTCGCCGATATCTCGTATCTCGGACCCCTGGGGGTGCGCGCCCTCATCTACGTGCTCACCGGTTACTTCGTGGGCATGTTCGTCTCCAGGTTCATGGTCACCGGGCCCTGGGGTGTGCTCATGCTGGCGGGCGCGTCGTCGTTCGTCGCTCAGTTCGTGTTCGGTCTGTTCCAGTTCATCATCGGGCCTCGGGCCGCGTTCTTCACTGTGGTGGGCACGCAGATGCTGCCGGGAGCCGTGCTCGACGGGCTGGTGGCGGTGCCGATCTACGTGGGCCTGGTGCGGCTGCGACTCATCCCGGCTTCACACCTCGAGCCGTCGCCAAGCGTGGGGGGCGGGGAATGATCCTGCGTCCGGCTCAGAAGAGACGACCCGTGGAGGACGACTCCTTCATCGGCATCAGGGTGGGGGTGCTGCTCCTGCTGGCCTTGGCCCTTTTCGCCGTGGTCGCGTTCCGGCTGTGGTTCCTGCAGATCCTGTCGGGTGATCAGTACGTGGAGTATGCCGACAACAACCGGGTCCGGGTGGTGGCGGTGGAGGCTCCGCGGGGTGTCATATACGACCGCAACGAGGAGATCCTGGTCGAGAACAGGGCCGGCCTCAGTGTCGGACTGTTGCCCATGGACATGTGGGACCCGGAAGACGAGACCGAGGCGCTCGAGTTCCAGGAGGAGATCACGGCGTTGGCCGAAGTCCTCGAGATCCCGCGTCTGGAACTGTTGAAAGCCTACGAGAAGGCGAAGAAAGACCCGTACGTCACGTATACGGTGAAAGAGGACGTGCCCGAGAACCCCGTGGTCGACTACCTCAAAGAGCACAGCCTCGAGTTCCCCGGCGTGGTGGTCGAGAAAGCCTTCCTGCGCCAGTACCCGTTCAAGTCTCTCGCCACTCACGTGCTGGGCTTCGTCGGGGAGATCTCCCAGAACGACCTCGACCAGGACCAGTTTGCGACCCTCGAGGCCGGGGCCCATATCGGCAAGGACGGCGTGGAGCGGACCTACGACTCCTTTCTTCGGGGGACCGACGGCTGGCGCAAGGTCGAGGTCGATGCCGCCGGCCGGCCCAAGAACTTCCTGGAGGACGTGGCGGTCCAGCCCGGGAACAACCTGGTGCTGACCATCGACAGCGCGCTTCAGAAGGCGGCCGAGGAGGCCTTGGTAGAAGGCATACAACGGGCCCACGAGGAGGGCTTCACCAACGCCGCGGGCGGGGCTGTGGTGGCTATCGATCCTCGAAACGGCCAGATCCTGGCGATGGCCTCGTATCCAGACTACGACCCTTCGCTCTGGGTCGGGGGTATGAGCACCGAGAAGTACGGGGAGTTGACCGCGGACGAGGCCCACTATCCTCTGTTCAACAGGGCGATCAACGGGCTCTATCCGGCTGCTTCGACGTTCAAGCCCTTCGTGGCCGCGGCCGCACTGGACGCGGGACTCGTCACGCCCGACACGATCTTCCACTGCAACGGTAAGTTTAGCGCTTCGCAGCAGGTCTGGAAATGCTGGAAGACAGAGGGACATGGCGATCTGAACCTTATCGCCGCGATCGCGCAGTCCTGTGACGTCTACTTCTACAATCTGGGCCTGATGCTCTACGAGCAGGCCAGCCAGCCGCTGCAGACCGGCGTGGAGAAGTTCGGGTTCGGGCAGTCCACCGGCATCGATCTCCCGGGAGAATCGAGCGACGGCACGAAAGGTCGGGTGCCCGACAAGGAGTGGAAGCGCCTCAACGGCGAGACGGAGCTCGACAAGCTGTGGAAGCCCGGCGACGAGATCAACCTGGCGATCGGACAGGGTGACCTGCTGGTGACTCCCATGCAGCTTGCCGTGGCCCTCTCGGCCATCGCCAACGACGGCACCATCTGGGTGCCGCACCTGGGCCTGCAGATCACCGACGCCTCCGGGAACGTCATCCACCAGTTCGAGGACGAGAAGCGGCCCGACCTGGGCATCAGCGGGACCATCCTCAGCGCGGTGAGAAGGGGCATGCGGTTGGTGACCTCCGACCCCTCGGGGACCGCGTATCAGGCGTTCAAGACCTTCCCCATCAGCGTGGGGGGCAAGACGGGCACGGCGGAGAAGAAGCCCGACGCCGACTACGCTCTTTTCATGGGCTATGCGCCGGCCGACGGTAACAGCGAGCCGGAGATAGCAGTGGTCGCCATCGTCGAACAGGGCGGACACGGCAGCTCGGTCGCCGCACCCGTGGTCCGGAGGGTGATGGAAGCGTACTTCCATACCGAGAGCGGGGGTCCGTCGATCGTGGAACCTACCGAGTAGTCAGCGGGGGAGCATTCCATGAATAGCAGACCCAGCGGGTCACGGGGCTCATGAACCCGCAGATCAAGGTATTACAGACCTCCAGCGAGCGTCGTCAACCGCTCGGCTTCTCCCTGGGGACGTACCTGCGCAGCATGGACTGGATCCTACTCGGGGCGACCATGGCCCTGGTGGTCTACGGGCTGCTGATGCTGTACTCGGCCACGCACCTCGATCCCAACATCCCTTCACCCTCGTACTACGTGCGCTCGCAGGGCATCGGCTTCGTTCTGGGGTTCGTGCTTCTCGTGATCCTCAGCCTGGTCAACTACCAGTGGTTCGCTCGATGGCGCACGTATCTGTACGGACTCACGCTGGCGCTGTTAGTCGTGACGCTCTTCCTGGGCACAGGGGATGCGACGGTGGGGGCCAACCGGTGGATCCAGCTCCCCTTCGTCCAGGTGCAGACGTCAGAACTCGCGAAGTTCCTCCTGGTATTGTCCTTGGCCGCGGTCTTGGCCGAAGGGGTCGAACTCCGGCATCGCTTCCGTTTCGTCGTGCTCTGCCTCGTGTACACGCTGATCCCGGTTGTGCTCGTGTACCTTCAGCCGGATCTGGGGACGGCTCTTGTCTTCCTCGCGATCCTCATATCCATGCTGGTCGTCTGGGGCATACGTCTCTCCCATCTGGGGATCCTCGCGGGAACGGGTATCTTCGCCGCGGTCATGGCTTTGAGGGTGCTGCCCGGCGCTTTCGGCATCAACGTCCTCAAGCAATACCAGCTCGATCGTCTGACCTTGTTCCTCGACCCGGAGCGTGATCCCACGGGACTCGGGTATCAGCTCATCCAGAGCAAGATCGCCGTGGGGAGCGGGATGTTCACCGGCAAGGGCTTCATGAGCGGCAGCCAGATACATCTGAACTTCCTGCCGGCACACCATACCGACTTCATATTCGCGGTCATCGGGGAGGAACTCGGCTTCATGGGGGCCATTCTCCTCCTCGGTCTGTTCGCTCTCATCATCTGGCGAGCGTTCCGCATCGCCCGCCTCTCCCGCCATCTGTACGGGACCTTGATCGCCACTGGGGTGGCCGGCATCGTGGTCTTCCAGGTGTTCGTGAACATCGGGATGACGGTGGGCATCATGCCTGTCACTGGGCTGCCCCTGCCTCTTGTGAGCTTTGGCAGTGCCTCCCTGGTAGTATTCATGATGGCTATCGGGTTGCTGGAGAGTGTGCACGTGCACTCGGTGGCCGGTCAGCAGAAGTGAGAGTGTCGGGGTCGGAGCGATCGGGAGGTTGCGCGTGGCCAAGTTACCGCTGAACCTATCGAAAGCCATCGAAGCCTGGAAAGAAGCGTCCGCCAGGGCCGACCAATCAGCCAGCATCCTGCTTGCCGGTGATGAAGGACTCGTGCGGCTCGCCCAGGAGCGGTTCTCGGCGGGTGGCACAGTGCCGGCCACGTGGGTGGGCCCCCTCAGAGAGCTGTCCGAAGTGTCGTCCGTTCCTGGTGAAGTCTTGGTGGTACTGGTCCGCCAGGACCAGGAGGCGGAGGTCCTGGACTCGCTCACCCACACGCGGAGAAGGGGTGGGGCGGTGGTCGCCGTGGCCGAGGGACCGGAGACGGCCGGAAGGGTCGTCTTCCCGGGCAAAGGCTTGGCCCGGGTCTCGTTCGCCGATTCCGGCGCGGGCTGGGCCCGGATCTGTGACGCCTGCATCGAGGTGGCCGCCGACCGGGTCATCGCCTTGGGCCGCCGATATCCGTCCCTGAGGGCGGCCGCCACCCGGCGGGTGATCAATCGCACCGCCGGACAGAACGCGCTGGTCGGCTTGGTGTTCTTCATCCCCGGGGCGGATATGCCCGTGATGACCCTCAATCAGATGAAGATGGTCCTCGACATAGCCAGCATCTATGGAGAGCGGGTCGATGTCGACCGCGCCGTGGAGCTCGCCGGGATAGTCGGCCTCGGGTTCGGCTTCCGGGCCGCGGCTCGGAGAATGATGCAGTGGATCCCCGGGATAGGTCTGGTCATCAAACCGGTCATGGCCTACACGGCCACCCTGGGCGTGGGTCGGTGCGCCGTCCAGTACTTCGAGAAAGGTGCCCCTGTTTCCACCGGTCAGGTGGTGGCGTTGGCGCGTTCGTTCAAGAATTGAGGGAAGGAACGGCACAGGAGCGCTTCGAAAGGCTCCTTTCGCGGATCAGGCAGCCGGCCCGCCTGATCGGAAGCGAACCCGGAGCCGGTCCCGGCTTCAGCGGCCGGCCGGATGAACTGCGCGTGGTGTTGGGGTTCCCCGATGCATATGAGATCGGCATCTCCAACCAGGCTCTCCAGATCCTCTACCATCAGGCCTCGGGCATCGACGGGGTGGGAGTGGAGCGGACCTACGTACCTTGGGTCGACGCCATCGCCGAGATGAGGGGCGAGGGCGTCCCTCTCCTGACTACGGAGACATGGAGTCCCGTGGTCGAGGCCCATCTCCTGGGGCTGACTCTGCAGCACGAGTTCAACTACACCAATGTACTCGAGCTGCTCGATCTGGCCGGGATCCCGGTGCGGGCGGAGGAGCGAGGGGAGGACCATCCGATCGTGCTGGGCGGCGGTCCGACGACGGCCAATCTCCTCCCGATGAGCCGCTTCCTCGACGCCGTCGCTGTCGGGGACGGTGAGGAGTTGTTCCCGGAGGTACTCGCTGCCCTCGTCGAGGCCGGGAGAGATGGAGCCACCCGGCGGGAGAGGCTGACGAGGCTCGGTCGGATCGAGGGGGTCTTCGTCCCCGGGATCAGCGACGGGGTGACCAGGAGGACGCTCTCGAGACTGGAAGGGGCGCCCTATCCCGACTCTCCGTTCGTACCCCTGACCACGGGGGTCCACGATCGTGCCTGGATCGAGGTCATGCGGGGGTGCACGCGGGGCTGCCGTTTCTGCCAGGCGGGCATGTGGTATCGGCCGGTCCGCGAGCGGTCACCAGAGGCGATCGCGGCCATGGCGGATGTGCAGCTGGCCGGCAGCGGGCATCAGGAACTGGCCTTCGCCTCGCTCTCGACCACCGACTACACGTGTCTGGAGGAACTGCTCGCCCGGACGGTCCGCGAGCACCCGGAGGTTCGGGTCTCGCTGCCCTCACTGCGGGTGGACAGCGCCGCCGTACGGCTGGCCCATCTGGCGTCACCGTCGGGACCGTCGTTGACCCTCGCCCCGGAGGCGGGCAGCCAGAGGATGCGTGACATCGTGAACAAGAACGTCTCCGAGGCGGACATCATGTCTGCGGCCGAGGAGGCGTTCCGCTCCGGCCGTACGACGCTGAAACTGTACTTCATGATCGGCCTGCCTCTCGAGACCGACGAGGATGTCGCGGCCATAGCCGACCTCTGTCTGCGGATACGTGACCTGGGACGCCGGGTGCTGGGTCCTCGGGCGAGCCGCCTGCAACTGAACGTGAGTGTGAACGATTTCGTACCCAAACCCTTCACGCCTTTCCAGTGGGCTGCGATGGTGGACCGGGAGACGCTGGCCCGGCGCCAAGAGATACTCAGGGCTCGTTTGCGCAGACCGGGGATCCGGCTGGCGATGCAGGAACCGAGCAAGAGCTACCTGGAGGCCGCGTTGGCTCGCGGGGGAGAGGGGCTGGGGGAAGCGATCGAAGGAGCCTGGCGTCGGGGCGCTCGCTTCGATTCTTGGACCGAGGAGTTCCGGCCGGGGGCGTGGCGCGAAGCCTTGGCCGCGATCGGGTTGGACGCAGAAAGATCGGCGACGACGGAACTGTCGACCGAGGAGCGATTGCCGTGGGAGATCGTCCGGGGGGTCCCGGAGAGGGCGTTCCTGCTCGAGGAGTGGGGCAGAGCCTTGCGCGCCGAGAGTACGCCCGACTGCCGGTGGGGGGGCTGCAGTGCCTGCGGGGTATGCGAGGACGGTCCCGCCAACGATCTGGCCGTAGTGGACACCGATACCACGCCGGCGTCGGTCGCGTCCGCGGCCGGGCCTCCTGTGGCCGGGGGCGGCGACGCTGTCTCCGCGGTGCTCGAGCCCCGTCATCGCTATATGCTCACGTTCTCGGTCACGGGGAGGCAGCGTTTCGTCGGGCATCTCGATCGGGTCGAGATACTACGCCGGGCTATCCGGAGGGCGGGGGGGCGACTCGCTCTGTCGGCCGGGATGCGCCCCAAACCCCTTCTCAGTCTGGCGCTCCCGCTGGCGGTGGGGGTGTCGGGGGAACAAGAGATGTGCGAGTTCGAACTGGCCGACCCACCTCCTCCGGGATTCCTGGGGCGAATTGGGAACGCGCTTCCCCCGGGTATGGAACCGCTGTCGCTCGGTCCTCGACAGGGGACGAAGTCCCTTCCCGCGCGGGTGACAGGCGCGGCGTACGCGGTCGTGGTGAGGGGGGAGGAGCCTGGGATGTCGGACATCCTTGAGGCCACTCTGGAGTCGGACACCCTTGAGGCGACCCTCGAGGAAGGCGCGCGCCGGTTCGCGGGAGAACCCCATGTGGTTGTCGAAGAAGAGCGTGAAGGCAAAGTCCGCCGTGTCGACGTGAGAGCCTACGTGCAGCGGATCGGGGTCACCGCCGGCGATTCCAGCGATGTCTGCACACTGACGTTCGCCGCGGCCGTCACGCCGCAGGGCACGGCCCGTCCTGAGCGGGTGGTCGACGCTCTGAGCGGCCTCATAGGCACGAAGTTGGAGATCGAGGCCATGACCCGTACGCGGATAGAGTTGGGATGAGACGGCTCGTCATATCTCGAGACGGTCTCGAGACCCGCGTCGCCTTGCTCGAGGAGACTCGTCTGGCGGAGTACTACGTGGAGCGTCCCGGCCGAGTCTCCTCGGTGGGCAACATCTACAAGGGACGGGTGGAGAACGTGTTGCCCGGGATGGACGCGGCTTTCGTGGATATCGGTCTGGACAGGAACGGGTTCCTGTGTGTCGATGAGGTGGCCGGTGGGGAAGGAGGTCCTCGACAGACCAGGAAGATCGGCGATCTGCTGAAGGTAGGGGCCGAACTCCTCGTCCAGGTAACCCGCGACGCGATGGGGGGCAAGGGTCCTCGTCTGACCACTCAATTGGGTCTGGCCGGACGATACGTGGTCTACATGCCCCGTTCGTCGAATCTCGGGGTCTCGCGGAGACTGGACGACGTCGAGAGGGAACGGCTTCGCACCCTCTGTCGCGACCTGAGACCGGAAGGCGTCGGGCTGATCGTGCGGACCGCGGCCGAGGGTGCGTCCGAGGGGGCCGTGGGCCGCGACATCCGTTTCCTGGAGAGGGTGTGGGCCGCGGTGGAGCGCCGTTCTGCGGATGCATCTGCGCCTTGTCTGGTCTACGCGGAGGCGGAACTCGCCCTTCGGGCGGTGCGGGACCTCCTGGGCTCCGATTTCGGCGCCATATCGGTGGACGACGATGAGCTTCGTCGCAGGGTGACCAACTACCTTCGGGCAGTAGCCCCGGAACTCGCGGGGCGGGTGGAGGCGAACCAGGGTCCGGCGACCTTGTTCGAGCGGTATGGGATCGAGGGGCAGGCGAAGCGGGCTCTGGCCCGGCGGGTCGATCTGGCCTCGGGAGGGCACATCGTTATCGACCACACCGAGGCGATGACCGTCATAGATGTCAACACGGGCAAGTACGTAGGACGACGGTATCTGGAGGACACCACGCTCAAGACCAATCTCGAGGCCTGTCGAGAGATCGTCCGTCAGTTGAGACTCAGGGACATCGGCGGCATCATCGTGATCGATTTCATCGACATGGCGGTCCGGTCCAACAGGGAAGCTGTCCTGGACGCGTTGGAGGCGGAACTCGAGGAGGATCGTACCAAGACCTATGTGGTCGAGGTCTCCCCGTTGGGCTTGGTCGAGATGACGCGGCAGAACGTCACGCCGGGCATCCGCGAAGTCATGACGACCCCGTGTCCGCTGTGCCGGGGAGGCGGCCGCGTCCTCTCCGAAGAATCCGCCGTCATAGACGTGGAGCGGCGCGTGCGCAGCCTGGCCCGGGCCTCACTACTGCCCGGTCTTCGGCTGGAAGTGCACCCTCGGGTGGCGGAGCGTCTGCTCGCGGGCCGTGACTCCAAGATCCGACAGATGGAGAAGGAGACCGGTTGTCGTGTGTTCCTGCACACGGCTTCCGATTGCGAGGCCCTGGATCACCTGGCGGTCCTCCCCGACTGACCTTAAGGGCGTCGGTGGCAGGGTTCCGGCAACCTTGCTATACTGCCTTGCTTGCGGCTGCCACATGTGTGGCCCGCTGCGATCGAGAGAAAATAGTCGAGGAGTCGGGATGTTCGCCATCGTCAAGGTCGGCGGTAAGCAATACCGGGTAGAAGAAGGGCGGGAGGTCGTGGTCGACCGTCTCGATGCCGCTGAAGGAGCGACTGTGGAGCTGCCCTCGCTGCTCGTCGCCGACGGAGGCGATGTACGGCTGGCCACCGGCGGGACGGAAGTAACCGTCACCGCTCGGGTGGTCGAGCACTTCAGGGGACCCAAGATCACCATCTCGAGGTTCAAGCCCAAGCGGGGATGGCGCAAGAAGACCGGCTTCCGCTCGGGGCTCACGCGCCTCGAGGTGCAGAAGATCGCGTAGGAAGGGATAGAGAATGGCTCATAAGAAGGGCGGCGGCAGTTCTCGGAACGGTCGCGATTCGAACGCCAAGCGGCTGGGTGTGAAAGCGTTCGCCGGTGAGTCCGTGACCGCCGGCTCGATCATCGTGCGCCAGCGTGGTACCCGGTTCCGTCCCGGGGTCAATGTGGGCATCGGCTCCGACGACACTCTGTTCGCAAAGACGGCCGGCCGTGTCGTGTTCTCCACCGGCAAGGCGGGCCGCCTCGTCAGCATAGTCACAGAGTAGCGGCCGACTTCATCCGCGGCTGGGCTCGCTCTCCTGGGGCCGTCCATGTTCTTCGATCATGCAAAGATACATGTGGCGGCCGGGAACGGCGGGAACGGCTGCGTTTCTTTTCGCAGGGAGAAGCACGTCCCGCGGGGCGGTCCGGACGGCGGCGACGGCGGCCGGGGCGGCGATGTGATCGTGATCCCCGACCCCCAACTCCGCGACCTCCAATCCTTCACCTACAAGGTCCACTTCAAGGCCGGCAGCGGTCAGCCGGGGATGGGCGCCCGCAGACACGGTGCGAACGGCGAGACCGCCGAAGTCAAGGTACCTCTGGGGACTCAGATATGGCTGGACGACGAGTTGCTGGCCGACGTCGTGGTACCGGGACAGGTCCTCCGCGTCGCCGAGGGCGGCAACGGCGGCCGGGGAAATGCCCGCTTCGTGAGCTCGGTCCGCCAGGCGCCGAAGTTCTCTGAACTGGGCGAAGAGGGGGAGTCGTGCTGGCTTCGACTCTCGCTCAGACTCATGGCCGATGCCGGTCTGGCCGGACTACCCAACGCGGGCAAGTCGTCGCTCCTTCGCCGGCTCTCCAACGCGAAGCCCAAAGTGGCCGACTATCCCTTCACGACCGTCGAGCCCATGCTGGGCGTCGTGGACTGGTCGGGTGAAGGGGACGTGTTCACCCTTGCCGACGTGCCCGGGCTGCTCGAAGGGGCCAGCGACGGCGTAGGTCTCGGGCATGAGTTCCTCGCCCACCTGGAGAGATGTCAGTTGTTGCTCCACGTGATCGATGTCACAGGCTACTACGGGACTGAGTCTGTCGAGGGGTTCAGGACCATCCTCGCCGAATTGGATGCCCATGCGTCCGAACTCGCGGAGAAGCCGCAAGTGATCGTTCTCAACAAGACCGACGCGATCGACTCCGAGACGCTCCGGCGCGAGACCGAGGCCTTCTACGGGGAGGTCGAGCGACTCAGACAGGCTGGTCATCCCGCGTTCAGCTATCAAGTAGGGGACGAGTTGCCCGCTGTCGAACGGATGGTCTGGCCGGTATCGGCGGCGACCGGGGCCGGGCTGTCGTCGTTGGTCCACTGGGTCGGCCCCTTTGTGAGCAGGCTGGTGGCGTCGGCGGTCGAGGCGCGGACCGCAGCGGCGATGGAGGACCAGGCGAGCCGGACCCCACGCGAAGGCGAAGCGGTCTCTGTCGACCAAGAAGGGGGTCACGTGACGTACAGGCCTGTCGGTCGGTCAGCGAGAGCGTTCGCCATCCGCCGCACCGAGGGCCGATTCGTTGTTGAGGGCCGTGCCGTGCGTCGCTTGGTGGGTAGGTTCGACCTGACCAACGATGAGGCTATCCGGTATCTTGGAGAGAGGCTCGACCGGCTGGGGGTGTATGCTGCTCTTCGGGCGCAGGGAGCCCAACCGGGAGACGATGTGGAAATAGAGGGTCATTTCTTCGAATTCCAGTAGAGGTCGAGGTGGCGAGCAAGCGTATCGGCAAGACCGTGGTCGTGAAGATCGGCTCCAGCACACTGACCAGCGAGCGGGGCGGGTTCCGGCTCGGCCCGGTCGCCGGCTTGGTGGGCGAGGTCTGCGAACTGCAGGCCGAGGGTAACCGGATGCTGCTCGTCTCGTCCGGAGCGGTCTCCTCGGGGATGGGCGTCCTCAAGCGGAAAGACAGGCCCACCGAAGTCGTGGACCTGCAGGCTGCGGCGGCCGTGGGACAGGGCCGGCTCTTCCATGTCTACACCGAACTGTTCTCCCACGAGAACGTCGTGACGGCACAGGTGCTCCTCACCGCGTTCGACGTCGCCGCCCGGACCCAGTACCTCAATGCCCGCAACACGCTCAAGCGCCTGCTGGACTGGAAGGTCGTCCCGATCGTCAACGAGAACGACACGACGTCTACCGACGAGTTGTGTTTCGGCGACAACGACGCCCTGGCCGCCCAAGTGGCCCTCCTGGTGAAAGCCGACCTGCTGATCCTGTTGACGGACACGGACGGCCTGTACACCGACGACCCGCACTCGGTCGGCGATGAGGCTCGGCTGATCACCAACGTCGAAGACCCGGGCGAACTCGAGTGCGTGCGGATCGGTGCCGTGGGACCACTCGGCTCGGGAGGCATGGGAAGCAAGGTCGACAGTGCGCGTATCGCCACGAGCGGAGGGGTCGAGACCATCATCGCGCGGGGCACGCGCCCTGGAGTCCTCCGAGCCTGTCTGAGCGGGGAGCAGGTGGGTACCCGGTTCGCTCCCCGGCCTCTGGGATTGCACGACTATAAGCTGTGGTTGCTCTACGGCAAGCCCGCACGCGGGAAGATCTCAGTGGACGCGGGGGCGGCCACGGCGTTGCAGGGGAAGGGGAGCCTCCTGCCGGTGGGTGTGACAGGGGTCGAGGGTGATTTCGCCGCCGGGGACGCCGTCATGGTGGTCGATGCCGAAGGGACCGAGTTGGCGAAGGGATTGGTCAGTTACTCGAAGGAAGAACTGCATCGGGTCATGGGTCTGCAGAGCAATCGGGTGGCGGAAGTGTTACCCCACGCTTCGCCGGTGGCGATCCATAGGGACTACCTGGTGCTCGTGTGTTGACATGACGTTTCGGGAGGAGACTTGAAGACCAAAGAACTGGCGACACAGGCCAAGCGGGCTTCGCGCCGGCTCGCCGTAGCCACGCCCGCCCAGAAGAACAGGGCCCTCATGAGCATGGCGGAAGCGTTGGAGCGGCGCACCGCGGAGATCCTCGAGGAGAACGGGAAGGATGTGGCCGAGGGACGGAAGAACGGCCTTTCCGTGGCTCTTATCGACCGTCTGCTGCTTGACGAAGAGCGGGTGCGTGGCATCGCTGCCAGCGTCCGAGCAATCGCGGCGCTGGCCGACCCGGTAGGTCAGGTCATCGACGGATGGCGGACGCCGGAGGGTCTGCAGATATCGAAAGTGCGAGTGCCGTTCGGGGTGGTCTGCGTCGTGTACGAAGCCAGACCGAACGTCACCGTCGACGCGGCCGCACTGTGCTTGAAGACGGGCAACTCGGTGATCCTGCGGGGCGGGAGCGATGCCTATCGCTCCAACCGCATCCTGGCCGAAGTGATCACCGGCGCCGCGATCGAAGCCGGATTGCCGGGCGACTGCATCCAGTTCGTCTCGAGCAAGGACAGGAGCGCACTGGTCGATCTGCTTCAACTGAGGGACCAGATCGACCTGGTGATCCCTCGAGGCGGAGAGGCTCTCAAGGAGTTCCTGCTCGAACATTCGAAGGTCCCGGTCATCTACGCGGCCGGGGGCAACTGCCACGTCTATGTCGACATGGAAGCGGACCTCAAGCAGGCTCTCGATATCACCGTCAACTCCAAGTGTCATCGTCCCGGGGTGTGCAACGCCGCTGAGACTCTGTTGGTGCACGAGGCCGTGGCAGCCGAGTTCCTTCCCAAAGTGGTGAAGGCTCTCCACGAGCGCAAGGTCAAGCTGCACGTCGATGCGACCACCCGCGACCTCGTCGGTGAGACCGACATCAAGCTCTACCGGGCGACCGACCGGCACTATGCCACCGAGTTCCTCGACCTCGAGATGGCGGTGAAGGTCGTCGACAGTCTTGAGGAAGCGATCGAACATATCGCTCACTACGGGACCGGCCACTCCGAAGCGATCGTGACGAAAGACCTCGAGGCGAGCCGACGCTTCGCCGAAGGAGTCGACGCAGCGGCCGTCTACATCAACGCTTCGACCCGGTTCACCGACGGAGGGGTCTACGGGCTCGGAGCCGAGATCGGGATCTCGACGCAGAAGCTTCACGCCCGTGGTCCGCTCGCGCTCAAGGAACTCACGTCGACGAAGTACGTGGTCACCGGACGAGGTCATATCCGCTAGTTCTCGGATCGGCCCAGGAGGATCGAGGCGCTATGGACCAAAGCGACCCCATCTCGCGTCTTTCCAGGCGGACCGGTCTCCGGCTGGGGATCATGGGGGGCGCTTTCGACCCCATCCACGTGGCCCATCTGGTTGCCGCCGAGGAGGCGCTGCTCCAGTTCGGCCTCGACGAGGTTCTGTTCATGCCGGCCGGGCGACCTCCCCACAAGACGCGTGAGCTGGCGCCGGCGGAGTTCCGCTACCTGTTGACCGCCGTGGCCACGGCGAGTCATCCTCGCTTCTTGGTGTCGCGCCACGAGATCGAGCAGGGACACAGCGGATACACCGTCGACACCCTCGAGTATCTGCACGATGAGCTGGCGCCCGGCGCGAGCCTGTTCTTCATCACCGGGGCGGACGCGGTCCTCGACATCCTCACCTGGAAGGACCCGAGCCGGGTGCTCGAACTGTGTACGCTGATAGCCGCCACTCGGCCCGGGTACGATCTGTCTCGGCTGGCGAGCGTGCTGGAGCAGCTCGGTCGACCATCGGGCGAGCCGGGGCCCGAAGGTCGAGTCGTCATCATGGAAGTCCCGGCCTTGGCCATCTCGTCGAGCATGATCAGAGAGAGGCTGGCTTCGGGCAAGGCTGCGCGCTACCTGGTCCCGGACTCGGTAGCCCAGTTGATCGAGAAATCGGGCTGCTACCAGCTTGGGGAACGCGCCCCTGACGCCGAAGGTCGGCGCCACCGGTGAGTGCGACCGCGGACCCCGGGCCGCGGCGCTCATCCGAACGGCGTCGCGCGGCCGCGGGCTATCACTCCCGTTCTGAAAGGCGCTCTGCTCGCCGGGCCGCCCGTAGACGAAAAGTGGCGGCGCGTCTCTTTCTGGTGGCTGCGCCGGTGGTGGTACTCATCGCCGCAGTGGTCACGTTGCTCATCCTTCTCGTGGGGGCCCCGGGAACCGGCGTCGAAACCACGGTCACGTCGGCGACCCTCGCGACCGATCTCGAGGGGGACGGTGGATCGCTGGTCGTCGAGCAGGATGGAACGGCGCTGGCGCTGGTCGTGCTCCGGCCGGCCGAGCAAGGGGGAGTGGTCCTGGGTATCCCAGGTTCGACTCTTCTCAAGGTCACGACGGCGTTCAAGACTGTGGCCGACTTGCACGGTGCGGGTGATCCGGCGGTACTGGCCGAGGCGGTGGCCGAAGCGTTGACGGTGCCGATCGGTCCGATCGCTTCGGTGGAGTGGGCGAGTCTGAGTGCCGCGGTGGGCGACTCTGATGATGCGGGGCCACTCTCCGGGGAAGTGGTCGACGCTGACGAGACCGCTCGGGCGACGGTGGATGCGGTAGCTGTCCTTCTCGGACGAATCACAGATGGTGGGGCGGACCCGTGGCAGGGACTCCATCTGCGCGGAGACGCGGAGGGTCTGGAGGCTGGGTTCGTTTCCGCGGCTGCGGACGCGACCGGCTCGTGGACCACCCTGGTCCTTCCGGGAAGGGTGCGTGAAGGGGAGGGATTCCAGTACTACGAGCCCGACCTCGACCGGCTTGCGGCCGCCTTGTCCGGAGGCGGGCCCGGTGCGGGGATCACGATCGTCGTGGAGAACGGGTCGGGCATGATAGAGGCCGCCGAGAGGGCGGGGCAGTTGCTGGAGCCGCTCGGGTTCACGATGGAGCCGTTCCGCAATGCCGAGGACTTCCCCAACGTCGCCCACACCCGTATCCTCCACGCGGCCGACACCGGGGCTGAGGCTGGACTTGTGAAAGACCTGTTGGGGGCGGGTATGATCGAAGCCGACGAGTCGCTCGAAGCGGGTCATCTGGTCGTCGTGGTCGGAAAAGACTTCGTCCTGCCCTCGTCAAGCGGAGACTGACCCACAGTTTGCGAGGAGAGCATGGATCCAACTGACCCACTGTATCGCTACAGCCGTCAGGTCCTGGTGCCGCAGGTCGGCAGAGAGGGACAGCAGCGACTCGCGGCTGCCAGTGTCGGCCTTGCCGGCTGCGGGGCGCTCGGCTCCGTGGTGGCGAACCATCTGGTGCGGGCCGGCGTGGGCCACCTCCGTATCGCTGACAGGGACTACCCCGAGATCCACAACCTGCAGCGCCAGATACTCTTCACCGAAGATGATGTCCGTCGGCGGGTGCCGAAGGTCGAGGCCGCGGCCGGACATCTGCGGGCCATCAACAGCAGCGTGGAGGTGGAACCCCGGTTCATGACGCTCGACGCCGACTCTCTGCCGGGCTTCGCCGAGGGTCTCGACCTCATCGTGGACGCCACAGACAACTTTCCCACCCGGTTCCTACTCAACGAGCACGCGGTCGGGCGGGGTCTGCCTTGGGTCTACGGCGGGGTGATCGGTACCAGCGGCATGACCATGACCATCGTACCGGGGGAAGGACCGTGCCTGCGCTGCCTGATCCGTGAACTGCCTTCACCGGAGCAGTCTCCGACCGCCGACGTCGCCGGGGTGCTCAATACGGTGGTGGCCGTGATCGCAAGTATCGAAGCGACCGAGGCGCTCAAGCTCATCGTGGCGCCTGAGGCGCGGAATCGGCATCTGATCGTCGTCGACATGTGGGATCTGGCCTTTGAGAAGCTCGAGGTACCGCGCGACCCGGGGTGCGCGACCTGCGGCGTCGACGGACCCGCGGTCGCGTCACCGGCATGAGTGGGCACCGCGCCAAGGTCGCCGCGGTCCGGTCGGTGGTCGGCTGTCTGGATTCGGTCCTCGTGGCCTTCTCCGGCGGGGTGGATTCGACGGTGCTGCTCGCGATCGCCCTGGAGGAACTGGGGCCGGAAGCGGTGGTGGCTGTCACCGCTCACGGTGACGTCCATACCCCCGAAGAGCTGGAGCGGGCTCGCTCGTTGGCCGAAAGGTTGGGTGCCAGACACGTGGTGGTACGCACCAACGAACTCGAGGTGCCCGGGTTCGTCGGCAATCCTCCCGAGCGCTGCTTCCTCTGTCGCAGTGCGATGTACGTGCCTCTGCTGGGACTCTTGGAGAAAGAGGGTCTGAACGCGCTCGTCGACGGTGCCAACCGGGACGACGAAGGGGACTACCGCCCGGGGATCAAGGCAGCCAAGAACGCCGGGGTGCGCAGTCCCTTGGCGGAGGCGGGGTTGACCAAGGAAGAGGTCCGGAAAGTCGCTGAAGAACTGGGCCTGCCGAACTGGGACCAGGCCGCCTCGCCCTGCCTGGCGTCCAGGTTCCCCTACGGGGAGGAGATCACCTGCGAGAAACTGGACAGGGTGGCGCAGGCTGAACGCTATCTGACGGGGGCGGGTTTCCCGAGCTGCAGGGTCCGTCATCACGGAGATATTGCTCGGATCGAAGTACCTGAGGGAGATATCGCCCGATTGGCCGACGCGTCCGTCCGGCGTGCTATCGTGAAACAACTGCAGCGACTGGGCTATGTGTATGTGACGCTGGACCTCGAGGGGTTCCGAAGCGGCAGCTTGAACGAGGTGCTGCCCCCGGGGGCCGGCGCTGAGGTGGGATCATGAGTACGCGTACGAAGACGAAGAAGACCGGTCGCGCCGGTCTCGGTCCGCTTGCGGTGATGGCGGTCGCCGGGGGCGCGTATGCATTCGTCAAGTCGACCGATGTAGGCCGGCGCCTCGTTGTCACCATGAGGCGCGACATGTGCGCCATCAGGGAGAGGGATCCCGCCGCTCGCAGCGAGCTGGAGATCATCACCTGTTACCCGGGGCTTCACGCGCTGTGGCTCCACCGGGTGGCTCACGTCCTATGGCAACACAAGATGCCTCTGGTGCCTCGTCTCATCTCCCAGACCGGCCGCCTCCTCACGGGTATCGAGATCCATCCGGGGGCAGTGCTCGGTGACGGCCTCTTCATCGACCACGGCGCGGGAGTCGTCATCGGCGAGACGTCCGAGATCGGTGAGAACGTGACCGTGTACCAAGGGGTCACGTTGGGTGGCACGGGTAAGGAGACGGGCAAGCGTCACCCGACCATCGGCGATAACGTAGTCATCGGGGCGGGTTCGCTCCTTCTCGGCTCGATCTCCATCGGCGAAGACGCTCGAGTAGGAGCGGGCAGCGTGATCGTTCATGACGTCCCCCCCCGTTCGACGGTTGTGGGCAACCCCGGTCGGCCCGTCATCATGGAGGGCGCGAAGGTGGGAGTGCCCGACATCGACTACACGCACCTGCCCGACCCGGTGGCGGAGGCCATGAAATGCCTGGTGCGCCGAGTGGTCCAACTCGAGAACGAACTGGACGAGATTCGGGCCGGACACGCTTCCGCTCCGACTTCTGGCGACGGATCACCCGCCGTGGGCTCGGTCTCCGACGACGAGGAGGCATGCGACCCCGAGAGGCTAGATGGTACCCCCGATATCTGACCCGGCCTCCTCACCTTTGACGAAGGACCTCAACGACAGGCAACGGGAAGCTGTCTTTCATGACGACGGACCCCTGCTCGTGCTTGCCGGCGCAGGGTCGGGCAAGACCCGGGTCCTCACCTACCGTCTCGCCCATCTGATAATGAGCGGGAAGATACGGCCCCATCAGACCCTGGCCATCACGTTCACGAACAAGGCGGCCGGAGAGATGAAGGAGCGGGTCGCCTCGCTGCTCGGCGCGTCGTCCCGGTGGATGTGGGTCTGCACCTTCCATTCGGCGTGCGCCCGCATCTTGCGCCAAGATGCGGCTCTGCTCGGATATCGCTCCAACTTCACGATATACGACGAGGACGATTCCGTACGCCTGATCAAACGTTGTCTGGAGGAACTCGGTCTCGACCCGAAACGGTTCGTCCCTCGAGCCGTGCGCAGCATCATCTCCGACGCCAAGAACAGGCTTGTCGACGTGGACGACTTCGCTCGGAGCGAGGCGGGGAGGACGGCGGACCTGGGTGGCTCGTTCGATGCTTGGGAAAGCGGAGGCAGGTCGGAGCATCACGACGTCACCGCGCACGTGTATCGCCGCTACCAGGCCCGGCTGCTCGAGGCGAATGCTCTGGATTTCGACGATCTGCTCATGCGCACGGTCGATGTGCTTCGATTGTTCCCCGAGCGACTCGAGTTCTATCGCGACCTCTTCCGCCACGTCCTGGTCGACGAATACCAGGACACGAACGCGGCGCAGTATCTCCTGGTGAAGCTGCTGACCGAAGAGCACAGGCAGGTGACGGTCGTGGGCGACGACGATCAGTCCGTCTACTCGTGGAGAGGCGCCGACATACGCAATATCCTCAATTTCGAGGAGGACTTCCCCGACTGCACGGTGGTGAAGCTCGAGCAGAACTACCGTTCCACTTCCACCATCCTCGATGCAGCGAACTCCCTTGTTTCGCACAACCGGGGCCGCAAACCCAAGAGTCTGTGGAGCGAGCGGGGGGTGGGAGAGCCCCTGGTGGTGATGGAATGTCGCGACGAGCACGAGGAGGCCAGGCTCGTCTGCGACGAGATCGTGGGCCTGCTTCGGGAGAGACCCGCATCCGACCTGGCCGTCTTCTACCGGGTGAACGCGCAGTCACGAGTCCTGGAGGATATGCTCGTGCGGCAAGGGGTGGGCTACCGGGTCATCGGGGGCACGAAGTTCTATCAGAGAGCGGAGATCAAGGACCTGTTGGCCTATCTCCGCGTGACGATCAACGAGACCGACGATCTGTCGCTCCTCCGGGTCATCAACACGCCCCGGCGGGGGCTGGGCGATGTGGCCATCGGGAGACTCCAGGGCTTCGCGACCGGGGAGCGCATCTCCCTGCGGGCGGCTCTGCCCCGCGCGGGGGAGGTGGCGGGGCTCACGCCGAGCGCCTGCAGAGCATGCGAGACCCTCGGGGAGTCACTGCTCCTCTGGAACCAGGGGTGTCTCGAGGAGGGCGCACTGGAGGATCCGGCGAGGGCCTCGTCCCGAGGCCCGGTGGCCGACGTGGTCCGACGGGTCATGAACGAGAGCGGCATGGTGTCCGCCCTGAAGGCCGAGCGAACCCTCGAAGCTGAGGGGCGCGTCGAGAACTTGGAGGAGTTCGTCGGGGTCGCCGAGGAATACGATCGCATGAACCCGCAAGGAAGTCTCAGCGATTTCCTCCAAGAGATCAGCCTCTACGCCGACGTCGACAGCCTCGAAGAGGGTCGGCCGGTCATCACCCTCATGACCCTTCACAACGCCAAGGGTCTGGAGTTCCCCGTGGTCTTCGTCACCGGCATGGAGGAGGGGCTCTTCCCCCATTCGAGATCGCTCGACGAGCAGCGGCTCGAGGAAGAGAGGCGACTGTGCTACGTGGGCATGACCAGGGCCCGCGACAAGCTCTACCTGTCTCACGCCCGGTCTCGTACCCTGCACGGGGGTGGGGGATACCGACTTCCCAGTAGGTTCTTGAGCGAAGTACCGGAGCGGCTGGTCGAGCGCCGTGGGCAGTCGGGTTCGCTCAAGTATGGCGATGCCGCTCGTGGCGCCGGGCCCTCGACCGGCGGTCAGACGACCGGTGCGCGGACTCGGTCGGGCAGCTCCGGGGCGGCCAAAGCCCGTCCTCAAGCCCAGATCGCGGGTCTTACAACCGGCGACAAGGTACTCCACGCGAAGTTCGGCGAGGGGGTCGTCCTCGGGCTCGAGCCGGGCGGCGTCGTCCGGGTGTTCTTCGCCGATCTAGGGGAGCAGAAGAGGCTGTTACTCGAGTACGCCCCGCTTCGCCGGATCTAGACCTCGCTTCCCCGACGAGGATTCCGCTCCTCAGGGGCCGATGCCCCCTCCGCGCACTCCGTGATCCGCCACGTCGCCCTTGGTACATTTCGCGCTGAGTATTGATGCAATGCACATTGCAGAACTGCCTTAGTGCGACACAAACTGCGTGTGCGAGCGTCAGGAATGGGTCTGCGGAGCGATTTGTGGAGGAAAATGTTGTGAAATAGCGTATCCAGTGTTGCGAAGTGGGGCATTTAGGTTTAAAGTGGGTCACATGAAAGGGACACGGCTCGGTGGAAGTTTCGACCATTCCTTGGACCCCAAGGGCCGAGTGACCCTGCCTGCGCGCTATCGCGACTACTACAGAGACGGTGTGGTGCTGGTCCGGTTCGTGGACGAAGAACCCTGCATCAAGGTGTTCAACACGGATGGGTGGGAAGAATACGACGAGCGCCATATCGAGCCCCTGAACGTCTTCGACAACCCGGCGGACGGCTGGCGGACGCGCCAGATCTATCAGAACCAGGACTATGTGGACATGGACCGGCAGGGCCGGGTCCTTCTTCCAGCCAATCAGATCAAGGAGTTGGGGCTTTCCGGCAAGGTGAAGATCATCGGGGCCCGCACCCATCTGGAGATCTGGGACCCGGATACGCTGGAAGCGCGGTCGAAGGAAACGGGAGGCCGGGATGCCTAGCGTGGCGGCCTCTTTCATGACGGAGATGGCGATGGCTCACGTACCGGTCCTGACTCAAGAGCTACTCGACGTTCTCGACGTACGACCGGACAGCCGGGTGGTCGACTGCACTTTCGGCGCTGGTGGTCACGCCGAGGCCGTGGCTGCCGGTCTGGGTGAGGCGGGTCTTCTGGTCGCCTGCGATCAAGATCCTATCGCGCAGGACTACTACGCCACCCTGAGGTCCAGCCTCAGCTGTCCCTCGAGGTTCTACTTGGGCAACTTCAGGGACACGTTGAGGGGATTGCTCGAAGAAGGGCTGGCTGCCACCCACATCTACATGGACCTCGGGGTCAGCAGCATGCAGGTCGACACCGTGGACCGCGGCTTCTCATACAGCTACGACGCGCCGCTCGACATGAGGATGGACCCCTCATTGTCTCTGACCGCGGCCGATATCCTGAACACGTGGGCGGAGAGGGACCTGGCCGAACTGTTCGGCCGGTACGGCGAAGAGCGCTACTCGCGGCGCATAGCCCGGGCGATCGCGTCGCGCCGGACGAGGACCCCGTACGGCCGGACGGCGGAGCTGGTCGATACGATCAAGTCAGCCATCCCCACCCCGGCACGATTCGGTGCGGGCAATCCCGCGCGTCGCGTCTTCCAGGCCTTGCGTATCGAAGTGAACGACGAGCTGAACAGCCTGCGGCAGGCGTTGCCCGAGGCTTTCGCGCTGCTCGAGCCGGGTGGAGTGATCGCGGTCATCAGCTTCCACTCGCTGGAAGACAGGATCGTGAAAGAGTTCTTCGCGAGCAGGGTCAAGACGTGCACGTGCCCTCCAGAGTTCCCCATCTGCGTGTGCGGTGGGTCGGCCACCGGGCAGCTGTTGACCACCAAGGCGGTGACCCCGGGCCCCAGGGAACTGGAACTCAACCCGCGGTCGAGTTCGGCGAAACTCCGGGCGCTCAGGAAGCTCTGATGGCGACGGCACGCTCGACCTGGATCGAGATGTGGGAGCAGGACCTGGTCCCTTCGCCCGCGGCCAAGCGGAGCGCGGCCCGGGTCGGGGCACAGGTGCGATCGAGCCGGTACTATGGCTACTATGGCAAGGAGGCGACCGCTCGCCTGCCCCATCCGGCTCCGGAGGCGCGGCCGGCCGAAGCGGCCCCGGAACTCAAGGTCGTCCGCGAGCGGCAGCCTCGCTGGGGTCTCGTCGTCACATCGCTCATCTTCATGGCGCTGCTGCTTGCCGTGGCGGTGGTGGTCCCGGTCATCGTCAACTCCGCGACCACCGGACTCGAAACGGCTGTTGGACGTCTGGAAGTGGAGCAGCAGGCTCTCACCGGAGTGGCCTCGACACTGTCGGCTCAGATCTCGGCGTTGTCCTCCCCGGAAAGGATCACCGCGCAGGCGTCCGAACTCGGACTCGGACCTGCTCTTTCCGTCCATTATCTGGAGGCCGGATCGGGGACGGCGGCATTGGAGGGTGACACGACAGTTGCCGACCGATGAATACGCGCCGGGCCAACAAACGGCTGGCGCTGTTCATGGGCGTGGCCCTGATGTTCCTGGTGGCGCTGTTCGGGCGGGCGTTCTACGTCCAGGTGGTCGCGGCCTCAGATCTCAAGGACCGGGCCGAATCCCAGCACGTCCGCAACGTCGAGTTGGATGCCCCTCGGGGGATCATCTACGACCGTGACGGCGAGAGCCTGGCGGTCTCGCAGACCATGGCCACTGTCTACGCCGACCCTCGGCATATAGAAGATCCCGCAGCGGTGGCAGCTCAGTTGTCACCCATACTCGGCCGAGCGGAGGATGAACTCCTGACCAAGTTGACGGACGACTCCGGCTTCGAGTACCTGGCGCGGAAGATCGACCGGGCTGCCGGGGAGCGAGTGAAAGCTCTCGACATACCGGGGATCGGCGTCTGCTCGGAGGATGAGAGGGTCTACCCGATGGGCGCCCTGGCTCCCCAACTCCTCGGGTTCGTGGGTACCGACAACGTGGGGCTGGCCGGGATAGAGTTGCAGTACGACGATACGTTGGCGGGCGAGCCCGGCCGGATGCAGGTGGTGAGCGACGCCGATGGGAACCGTTTGTCGACGGTGTCCCTCCAGGAGCCGACGCCGGGACGCTCGATCACGCTCACCATCGACGCCGACATCCAGTTCGAGACCGAGAAGATACTCGCCGACGTGGTCCGCCAGTTCGAAGCGAAGAAGGCCTGCGCGGTGGTGCTCGAGCCGAGCACGGGTGAGGTGGTAGCCATGGCCAACACACCCGCGTTCGACACCAACGCGTTCGGCGAGGTGGAGGAGGCGGACCGACGAAACTCGGCGGTGACCGACCAGTATGAACCGGGGTCCACGTTCAAGATGGTCGTTACGGCCGCCGCTTTGGAGGCGGGGCTCGTGAAGCCTTCGACCACCTTCACACTTGGCGAGGAGATAGAGGTATACGACCGAGTGGTCCACGAATCCCATGACGTTCCGGAGATCCGCGAGTTGACAGTGACGCAGATCCTATCCGAGTCGTCCAATGTGGGAGCCGTGACGCTGGGGCTCGAAGTGGGAAAGAAGCGCTTGGTCGAGATGATCCGGGCCTTCGGGTTCACCGAGCAATTGGGCGTCGATTTCCCGGGGGAAGCAGCGGGGCAGATGCTCGAGCCCGAGAAATGGTCGGGCACGACGATCGCGAACGTCCCTATCGGCCAGGGCATCGCCGCGAGCCCATTGCAGCTCGCCGCTGCGTACTCCGCGATCGCCAACGACGGGGTTCTGGTGCAGCCGCACCTGGTTCGAGACCTGACCGATCCGTCCACGCGACGGGTCATCAGCGAGATTGTCGCTGCTCAACTCCGGACCATGCTCACTGTGACGGTGCAGGACGGCACAGGTACACTGGCGAGGGTGGAGGGATACCAGGTGGCGGGCAAGACGGGAACGGCACAGAAGGTGAGTCCGACAGGCGGCTACGCGGAGGATCTCTACGTGTCGTCCTTCGTGGGCATGGTGCCGGCCGATGATCCGCAGTTGGTGATCCTCGTGACCGTGGACGAGCCTTCGACCGAGCACCTGGGAGCGTACGTGGCCGCCCCGGCGTTTGCCAGGATCGCCGACTTCGCTCTGAAGCGACTGGGGATCCCACCGACACCAGAGGAGTGACGGAGAAATTGCCTGCACCGAGCGGGCGGACGGGACCCTCTGATGATAGAATCGCGAGCCGTGAGACTCAGTGACCTTTTCGCCCGTGCCGAGGGCTGCAGCCTGGTCGGTGCATCCGACGCCGACATCACCTCTCTCGCCTATCGCGGCGATCTCTGCGTCCCGGGAAGTATCTTTTTCTGCGTGCCGGGGTTCGTCCGCGACGGCCACGATTTCGCCGCCGATGCGGTGGCGCGTGGGGCGGCGGCGTTGTGTGTGGAAAGACCTCTGGATCTTCCAGTCGCCCAGGTCGTGGTCCCCTCGGTGCGTCAGGCGATGGGCCCGGCGGCGGCGGTCTTCTACGGACTGCCGAGCTCTCGTCTGCTGACCGCAGGCATCACCGGGACGAACGGAAAGACCACGTCCGCCTTTCTGCTCGCCCATCTTCTCGATCGGGCTGGTCTTCGGTCGGGGCTGATGGGGACGGTGGAGAGACGGATCGGGGGCGAGACGTTCCCGGCTGGGAGGACGACGCCCGAATCGCTCGACGTCCAGCGCGATCTGGCTGCGATGGTAGACGCCGGCGATCGGGCGGTCGTTATGGAGGTCTCGTCGCATGCTCTCGACCTGGGCAGGGTTCTGGGCACTCGGTTCACGGCCGTCGCTTTCACCAATCTGACTCAAGACCATCTGGACTATCACGAGACGCTCGAGGACTACTTCCAAGCAAAGCGTCGGCTCTTCTTCGAGCCCTACGCATCCGGGGATCCGACGGCAGTGGTCAACGTCGATGACGTGTTCGGGCAGGCACTCGCGGCGGATCTACCCCGGGAAAGGCTGATCACGTTCTCCAGCTCGAGATCGAGGCCCCACGGTGAGACGGCCGATCTGGAGATGAGCGATTTCGTCAACGATTGGACGGGAACGCGGGGGACCCTGGTCGTGCGAGGGAACGCGTCGACGAGCGGCGCGGTAGAGCGACTGGAGGTCGCCACGCGTCTCATCGGAGCGTTCAACGTGGCAAACGCTCTGACCGCCCTTGGTCTGGGTCTCGGTCTCGGACTCGATCTGGGGAACATGCTTGACGGGTTGCGCGATTTCGCCGGCGTACCGGGAAGGATGGAGCCGGTCGACGCGGGGCAGGATTTCGCGGTCCTCGTGGACTACGCCCACACTCCGGACTCCGTCAGAAACGTGCTGGCGACCGCACGTGCCACGACCGACGGACGCTTGATCGCAGTGTTGGGTTGCGGCGGCGATCGCGATCGGGGGAAGCGCCCGCACATGGGTCGGGAGGCCGAGTCGGGAGCCGACGTCGTGTTGATCACGTCGGACAACCCGAGGACAGAGGACCCCAAAGCCATCATCGCCGATATCGTCGCGGGACTAGAGGAACCCTCGCACGCCATCGTGGAGACAGACCGGCGGAAGGCGATCGAGCGGGCGGTCGAGAGCGCGGAACCGGGGGATGTGGTCCTCATCCTGGGCAAGGGTCACGAATCCGGCCAGGAGTTCGCGACGGAGACCGTGCCGTTCGACGATCGCCACGTCGCCCGCCAGGCCCTTGAACTGTCGGGCGGCCGGTGAAACGCGCATGATCACGTTGACCGCAGACGAAGCAGCTCGCGCACTCGGGGGGGTGGCGGTTGCGGAGGTCAAGGGGATCAGCACCGACAGCCGCACCCTTCGTCCAGGCGACCTCTTCGTGGCCCTGCGTGGCGAGAGGTTCGACGGACACGGCTTCGTGGCGGAAGCTTTCGCGGCAGGGGCTGCGGCAGCCCTGGTCGAGGAAGGGATGCCCAGGCTCGAGGGCGAACACCCGATGTACGTGGTCGGAGACACCTTGGTCGCGCTGGGGGGGCTGGCGCGTGAGGTGCGCCGAAAATCGGGGGCTCGCGTGATAGCCGTCACAGGGAGTGTCGGCAAGACGAGCACCAAGGACATCATCGCGGCGATGGCCGCCGAGGTGGGCCGGGTGGTGAGCACCGTGGCGAACCGCAACAACGAAGTGGGGGTCCCCCTGACCCTTCTCGATATCGAGCCGGATACCGACGTGGCCGTTGTCGAACTCGGCATGAGGGGCAGTGGTCAGATAGCCGCTCTTGCCGACATCGTCGAACCGGACGTGGGAGTGATAACGAACATCCATCCAGTCCACCTCGAGCTTCTGGGAAGCGTTGAGGGTATAGCTGAAGCGAAGGCTGAGCTCCTCCAGGGGATCAAGCCTGGAGGAGCAGCGGTCGTCCCGGTCGACTCCGCTCTGCTCCGACCGCATGTCGGCTCTCTTGAATGCCGGGTCCTGAGGTTCGGCCTGGGGGCCGACTGGGCAGAGGTCGCTGAGGTATGGGGCGAGTTTCGGCGCTCGGAACACGAACGAGGAGGTCGCCTGACCGTGCATGCGCCGGGGGCCGAGGTGGAGATGCGCACGCCTTTCGTGTCCCGGCACCTTCTCGAGAACACCGTGGCTGCTGCGGCTGCCTGCCACGCTTGTGGCCTGCCGCTGAACGAGGTCGGCGCCGGCGTGGGTGATGCGCCGTTGAGTCGAGGACGGGGCGAGGTGGTTGAGGCTCCCGGCCTATGCGTGGTCAACGACACCTACAACGCGAGCCCCGCCGCGGTCAGGGCTGCGGTCGACGATCTGGTGGACCTCGCGGCGGAGCGAGGCGGGAGGGCGGTCGCCGTACTCGGAGATATGCTGGAGCTCGGGCCGGAGGCGGAGGAGTTCCATCTCGAGGCGGGCGCGTATGCAGCTGAGGCTGGAGTGGAGGTTTTGTGGGGAGTGGGTGTGCTCTCTCGAGCTACGGTGGAGGGTTTCAGGAGAGTGACTGGAGGTGGACAGGAGGGTCACTCGGTCTCTGCCCGGGATGCCGCCGGGCTGATGCGGGCGCTGCAGCCGGGTGACGTGGTGCTGTTCAAGGCCTCGCGAAGTATGCACTTGGAGGAGATGGTCGAGCGGGTCCTCACAGAGGCCGCGGCGGGCAGATGGGGGTCGACGCCGTGATAAAGATCCTCGGCGCTACACTCGTGGCCATGGTCATAGCGGTCGTGGCCGGTCCCCGGTTCATCCGCTGGCTACAACAGCGGGGGATCGGCCAGAACATCCGGGAACTGACCCCGGAGAGACACAGCGCGAAGCAGGGTACACCCACCATGGGTGGCGTCCTCATCCTTGTGGCTGCGCTCGTGCCCTATCTGGCCCTGGCGAGCAAGACCGTTCCGAGCATCGTCGTGTTCATGCTTGCTTTCGGGTCCGGAGCCATAGGCTTGGCCGACGATCTCATCAAGCAGCGGCGCCGTCGCTCTCTCGGGCTCAGCGCGCGCACGAAGCTCGCCTTGCAGGTGCCGCTCGTGTTGCTGGCGGTGTTCATCGCCCTTCGCTTCGGGGGGGTGGACACCCAGCTGACCGTCCCCTTCTTCCGAGGAGGGGTGGATCTCGGCTGGTTCTACTACATCTTCGCCTTCTTGCTGATCGCTGGCTTCTCGAACGCGGTCAACCTCACCGACGGGCTGGACGGCTTGGCCGGCGGCACGGTGGCGGTCGCCCTGTTCGCTTTCGCGGGGATCGCGTTCCTTCGGGGCGAGACCGACCTGGCGATCTTGGCGGCCTGCATCATGGGGGCCTCGGTCGGGTTCCTCTGGTACAACTCGTTCCCCGCAGCGATCTTCATGGGTGACACCGGCTCACTGGCACTGGGGGCCGGGCTGGCCGGTATGGCAGTGGCGACGGAGTCGGAGCTCCTGCTCCTCTTCATCGGGGCCCTGTTCGTGGTGGAGGCTCTCAGTGTCATGATCCAGGTGGTCAGCTTCAGACTGTTCCACAAGCGCGTCTTTCTGATGACTCCCATACACCATCATTTCGAACTCAAGAACTGGTCTGAGACCAAGATCATCGTGCGGTTCTGGATAATCGCCGCGATCTTAGCGGCTGCGGGCTTCACGCTCTACTACCTGAGCTTCAAGCAGATCGGCCTCCCGGTGAGCTGATAGTGGCGGGAATCGGCAACGGAAGTTCCGGGGCGTCGCGCTCGGCGGAGCCCGGCTCAGTACGTTCGAGAGGTCCCGGTCTCCCCGCCGGCACGCGTCGGGTATTGGTCCTAGGGGCTGGGCGATCGGGGCAGAGCGCCGCTTCGGTGCTCGCCCGGAGCGGGTTCGACGTGATACTGACCGACAGTAAGGAGCGGGCACTGTTCGAGGGGCTCGAAGAGACGTTGGACTCCGGGGCGCGGTTCGTCCGTGAGACGGAGGTGGTCGAGCATTGGCCCGCACCCGATCTGGTCGTGAAGAGCCCCGGCGTCCCCACCGAGGCGGCGCCGGTGACCGCGGCTCGGCAGAACGGAGTGCCGGTCTGGAGTGAACTGGAGCTCGCGTATGCGCTCCTGCCGAATCCCTTCGACGCCATCACCGGCACGAACGGGAAGACCACCACGACAGCGCTTCTGGGGCACCTGTTTGCGACAGCGGGAAAGCCGGCGCGGGTCCTGGGCAACATCGGTGTGGCGGTGACGTCGGTCGTGGGACAGGCCGCCCCCGACGAGGAACTCGTCGTCGAGGTGTCGAGCTTCCAGCTCGAAGATATCCATCATTTCCGACCGGCCGCGGCGATCTTTCTCAATCTGACCCCGGACCACCTGGATCGGCATGGCAGCATGGAGAGGTATCTTGCCTGCAAGGAGAACCTGTTCTCCAGGCAGGGTTCCGAAGACGTCGCGGTCCTCAATCTTGCCGACCCGGTAGTGGCTGGGGTCGGCGCGCGCTTGGCGGCGCGGGTCGGCGGTCCGCGAGTCGCCTTCTTCTCCTCCTTGGGGTCCACCGGGACCGTCCGCAGGGCTCTGTCGGTCGCTCGCGACGCGGTCCCGTCTGCCGACGCTCGTCCGGCGATCTCCCCACAAGGACCCGGACTCGTCTCCTGGGTCGAGGGAGACGTCGTCTTCCTCGAAGGGGAGCCGGCGCTCAAGACCGACGAAGTGCGCCTGCCCGGTCTTCACAACCTTGAGAACTGTCTGGGGGCGGCGACCGCGGCTCTCGCTCGAGGGGTGGAGAGGGCGGCGGTCGTGGAGGGTCTGCGGACCTTCACCGGTGTCGAGCATCGGCTCGAGAGGGCAGGATTCGTAGCCGGGGTGACGTATGTCAACGACAGCAAGGCGACCAACGTGGAGGCTACTCTGAAAGCTCTCTCCGCCTATCCCGAGCGGACCCATCTGATCCTGGGAGGCCGCGACAAGGGGTCGGATTACCGGCCTGTCGCCCGAGCCTCGGCTTCGGGCTGCAAAGGGGTCTACCTCATCGGCGAGGCCACGCCGCTCATCGAAGCAGCGTTCGCGGAAGTGAGGAGTGAGCCCGGAGGGGAGTCGGTCCCGGAGCTCCGGTCATGCGGTGATCTCGAGCAGGCCGTGTTGACCGCCGCCCGCGCCGCTACCCCGGGCGACGTGATACTCCTGGCTCCGGCCTGCGCCAGCTTCGACCAATACGGTAGCTTCGAGGAGCGGGGCGCGCATTTCCGCGCGATCGTCGCGAAGATAGCCGGGGAAGGGCCGCATTGAGCGCGCAGACGAGCGGACGTTCTCGTCCGGTCACGCGCGAACAGGCGGAGACATCGCCCCGGTCTCGGGCTGAGGACGTCCCAAGACAGGGCAAGAGCAGCCGAAAGAGCGCGTCGCAGGCTTCGCCCGCGCGACGTCCGGGCTTTCGGCTGAAGGACTCGGCCTCTGTCTGGTATCACCTCGTGTGGGTCTCGGCACTCATGCTCCTGGTCGGTGGTCTCTGTATGATGCTCTCGGTATCGGCGGCCGGCGCGGTGTCCGGGGGGGGCAGTTTCGTATATATCCGTCAGCAGGGGGTCACCGCGGCGATCGGGATCGCGGCATTGCTGATCCTGTCTCGCGTCGACTATCGGAGGCTGCGAACCGTCTCGATAGTACTGTTGGCGATCGCGCTAGGATCTCTACTCTTGATCCATATCCCCGGGGTGGCCCACACCGCGGGTGGATCGGCCAGTTTCTGGCGTTTGGGATCAGTCACCTTCCAGCCGTCCGAGTTCGCCAAGGTCGCCCTGGTGCTTGCCGGGGCTCACCTGCTCTCCACCCGGCGCTTACGCACGAATGCGTTCGCCTCCTTCATGTGGCCGTTCGGCGCGCTCGGCCTCGGCATGTGCGTCATGGTCGTACTCGAGCCCGATCTCGGCACAGCCATCATCCTAGCCGGACTGGTACTCGGGCTCCTTTGGGTAGCGGGGATGAAAGGGAGGCACTGGCTGCTCGTGGCTGGCACCGGTCTCGTATGCGCTGTGGGGTTCACCCTCGCCAGTCCGGAGAAGATGAGCCGTATCCTGTCGTTCATCGATCCCTCCTCGGATCCGCACGGGGCCAGCTTCCAGCTCAACCAATCTCTCGTCGCTCTGGGTCGGGGAGGGTGGTTCGGCGTCGGGCCGGGAGGCAGCGTGCAGAAGTTCGACTATCTCCCCAAAGCACACACGGACATGATCTACGCCATCGTGGGGGAAGAGTTCGGTCTGCTGGGCGCGGGGCTCATCATCGTTCTCTTCGCTGTCTTTGCCCTCGCGTGTTGGCAGCTGGCGCGCCGGTGCGTCGATCCCATGGGGCGATACCTCATCGCCGGGTGCGGTATGCTCGTCACCCTGCAGGCCGTGGTCAACATCGGTGGTGTCACGGGAGCTCTGCCCCTCACCGGGGTGCCGCTGCCGTTCATCAGCTACGGCCGCAACAGTCTGCTGGTCATGTTGGTAGCAGTCGGATTGATCCTATCGGTGAGCCGGTTCGCATCTCCTCGGCCTGCGCGGATCCGCACGGAGGCATATGACAATGTCGCACATCTTGATCGCCGGAGGCGGCACGGCGGGCCACGTGGTGCCGGCTCTGGCGCTGGCTGACGTCCTTTCTGCTCGAGGCTATGAAGTAGTCTTCTCCGGCACCGAGCGGGGCATGGAAAGCACGCTCGTCCCTCGCGCGGGCTATCCGTTCTCGAGCGTACGCATCCGGGGTTTCACCCGGTCGCTCGGGCTCTCGACCCTACGCACCATCGGATCCCTCCCCTTGGCGGGTGTCGATGCGTGGCGAGTGCTCCGAGAGTTCCGACCATCGTGTGTGGTCGGTGTCGGTGCCTACGCGTCCGGCCCAGTCGTGGCCGAGGCCGCTCTCAGAAGGATCCCCGCCGTGGCGGTGGAGATGGATTCGCACATGGGCTGGACGAACCGTATCCTGAGCGCGTTCGTGGACAAGGTGTGTCTGTCTTATCCTGACCCCGGGCGGACCGGCGGCAAGTACGTATACACGGGTCGTCCGATCCGTCCCGGGCTCCTGACGGTGACGCGGGAGGAGGGACTGGCGCGGTTCGACCTGGCGGAGGAACGCCCGGTCCTGCTCGTCTTTGGGGGAAGCCTCGGAGCCCGCACCCTGAACAACGCCACAATCGGCGCATTCGCGGCAAGCGAGACTCCCTTCCAGATCATCCATGTGACGGGCGAACGGGAGTATCCGCACGTGGCCGAGACTCTGGCTCGCCCCGGTTCGAACCCCGCCTACCGGGCGTTCCCTTTCCTGGACGACTTCCCCCTTGCGCTCGCCGTCGCGGACGCGGTGGTGGCTCGAGCGGGCGGCTCCGTGGCCGAAGTGCTCGCCCGAGGGGTGCCGTCCATCTTAGTGCCCTACCCGTTGGCGGCCGGCGACCATCAGACCAAGAATGCGGCCATGGTCGCGGCCGGGGGTGCAGCGGTCATGGTGAGCGACGCCGATCTCGATGCCGACCGGCTTGCCGTGGAGGTCGCGGGGCTGCTGCAGCCGGAGGTCAACAAGCGCATGCGGGCCGCCGCTCTCGCTCTCGCACGGCCGGATGCCGCTACCCGCATCGCCGACGTCATAGTAAACTTGGTCGGCTCTTCAACAAGCGCACATCATGACTGAAATCACCGAAATCCAAGCCGATGCAGCGGCCGCCCCTGAGCGGAAGCGTAGCCTCCACTTCATAGGCATCGGTGGGGCAGGCATGAGCGGCATCGCCCTGGTACTCCATCGTCGCGGCTGTCAGGTGACCGGTTCGGATCTCAAGGCTTCGCGCTACGTCAACCTGTTGGAGGAGTCCGGGGTCTCGGTGGCCATCGGGCATCAGGCCGAGAACATCGACCACCCCGATGTGGTGATCATCTCCTCGGCCATACCCCAGCACAACGTGGAACTCGTGGAGGCTCGCAGGCGCGGCATCGAAGTGGTCAGGCGGGCCCAAGCTCTGGCCTGGCTCATGCAGTCCGGCCGGGGGATCGCCGTCTGCGGGACACACGGCAAGACCACCACGACTTCGATGATCACGCAGGTGCTGGTCGACGGGGGTCTCGATCCCACATTCCTCGTCGGTGGCGAGTTGAACGACCTCGGGTCGAACGCCCGTCATGGCGATGGCGAGTTCGTGGTCTGCGAGGCCGACGAGTCCGACGGATCCATCCTGCTTCTCGAGCCCGAGGTGGCCGTTCTCACCAACGTGGAACTCGATCACCACAGCCACTATCTCCACGTCCAGGAGGTCGAGGACGTGTTCCGCCGGTTCTTGGAGCGGCTGCCGGGACACGGGCTGCTCGTCTACCACGAAGGGGATCCGCGAGTCCGTTCCCTGGCCGAAGGAGTAGGTTGCCGCGCGAGGTCGTACGGTTTCGACGAATCGGCGCATTATCAGGCGCGTGAGGTGACATCAAGAAGCCTTGGAAGCACCTTCGAAGTCTGGGGTGACCGTAGCCGTCTGGCCTCGGTCACCCTGGGTGTCCCCGGTCATCACAACGTTCTGAACGCCCTTGCGACCTTCGCCACCCTGTGCGAGCTGGGGGTGGATCCGAAGGACATCGTCCCCGCCCTGGCTGCCTTCGGAGGGGCCGTGAGGAGGTTCCAGGTGAAGGGCGAGCGCGACGGGGTGACGGTGGTCGACGATTACGCGCACCACCCCACAGAACTCCGGGCCACGTTGCAGGCGGCGAAAGATGGGGAGTGGCGGCGGGTGATCGCCGTCTTCCAGCCGCATCTCTACTCGCGCACTGAGTTTCTGCACAAGGAGTTCGCCGAAGCGCTGCTGGAAGCCGACGTGGCGGTGGTCACCGATGTGTATGGAGCCCGGGAGGATCCTTTGCCGGGGGTGAGCGGCAAGCTGATAGTGGACGACCTTCTGAGGGCGGACCGCCGGAAGCCGGTGGTCTATCTACCTCGGCTCGGATCCGTGGTGGAGTATCTCGAGTGCCTCGCGGGGCCCGGCGATCTGATCTTGACGATGGGAGCCGGAGACGTCCACCGGGTCGGCGAGCGGTTCCTCGCCGCCGACTGACCCGTCGTCCCATGCCGATCCCTGTGTCTCTGGCTCGCGAGTTGCGCAGCATCGATGGGGTGCGTGTGTGGCAGGACGCCCCGCTGGCCCCCTTCACCACCATCGCGACGGGCGGCAAGGCCGATCTGCTCCTCACCGTGACCACTTCACCCGCCTTGGTCATGGTCTTGAGGGCTCTCGAAGGATCCGATGTCTCGTGGGTATGTCTGGGAGCGGGTTCGAACCTACTGGTCGCGGACCGAGGGTACGCGGGCGTGGTGATCAAACTCGACGACGACTTCCACTACGTGGAGGGACTCCCCAGGGAGGAGACGCTCGGGGGCACTTCAGCAGCCCGCTCGGTCGGAACGGGAGCGGCGGTCACCGTCACAGTGGGCGCGGGAGCCTTCTTGGCCCGCTTGGCCGCAGTCGCGGCCGAATCGGGGCTGTCCGGTCTCGAGTTCGCCTGCGGCATCCCCGGCTCCGTAGGCGGCGGGACGACGATGAACGCGGGCGCGCACGGCTGGTCTCTCTCGGACGTCGTCGCCGCTGTGGAGGTGGCCTCTCCCGCTGGGATGGAGTGGATAGCTGCCGCGGGACTCGAGTGGGGCTACCGATCCTGTCGGCTGCCCGAGGGTACGGTCGTCACGGCAGTGCGCTTGGTCCTCCGTTCGGGGGATCCCACCGCGATCCTGGATCATCATCGCTCGCTGCTCCGTACTCGGCGGACGACTCAACCCCGGGGGGTCCGGACCTTCGGCAGTGCGTTCAAGAACCCGCCTGGTGAGGCCGCCGGCCGGCTCCTCGAGGCCGCGGGCGTCAAAGGAGTGAGACGGGGCGGCGCCGAAGTATCCAGCGTCCACGCCAACTTCCTCATGAACCTGGGAGACGCGACTACGGCCGACGTGCTTGCCTTGATGAGTCTGATGCGACAAGGAGTCCACAGGACGAGCGGCATCGTGCTCGAACCCGAGGTGAGGTTGATCGGGGGGAGTTTCCCCTGGGAGACGGACCGTGACGATCCCCAGGAGTCGCCTCCTACCGATGGATAAGCGGGTCAAGGAGCGGCGACGGTCGGTGAACCGCGAGCGCGGCCGCCGTCGGATGAGCGTCGCGGTCGTGGCCGCGTGCGTCATCGTGGCCGCCTGCCTGTTCGTGTGGCTCCGCTCGTCTGATGTCTTCGCCGTGGAGCGCGTGACGGCCACCGCCGTCGAGCACGTGACGGCGGCCGAGATCGCTCAGGCCACCCAGGATGCTCGAGGTGTCAATCTGCTGCGCCTATCCACGGGGGAGATCGAGCGCAGGCTGATGGCCCTCCCGTATGTGCGTTCGGCCGAGGTCCATAGGATCTTCCCCGACGGACTCCTTGTCCGACTGGTGGAATACGAACCGGCGGCCCGCTTTCGCGGCGAGGCCGGGGAGAGTTGGCTGGTCAGCGAGGACGGCAGGGTCTTGGCGACCAGCTCCGCGGGAGGGCTCCCCCTGGTGGTCGTGTCCGATGGACTGTCCCTGGACCCGGGAGACACGCTGCCGATGCCGGCCGCCTCCGCACTTCCTCTTGCTCTCGTCTTCAAGGACGAGAGGGTCTCGGATACTCTGCCCCCGTTGCACCACGTCGTCGTGAGCGGGGTCGGCGGGTTGACGGCCGTCGTCGAGGGGGGGGTCGAACTCCGCCTCGGGGACTCGACTCAGCTCGAGCAGAAGTTGACGGTATGCGCCGGCATCATCGACCAGTACTTGAGGGATGGCAGACCTCTGGCGTACGTTGACGCGAGCGTTCCCGACCGGGTGGTCGCAGGGGCGGAATGATAGGGATCAACGTGGTATCGTGCCTAGTAGCAGGAAAGAGCGGGGTGAAGGCGTACTGTCGATAGGATGGACGCAAACGACGGGCTTCGTTCGGGGGCGGGATCGGGGTCGCCAGGATGAAGTACAGGTCGAAGGCTTCGCACAAAGGCTCAAGTTGGAGTCCTGTGATCTGATTACTGTGGAGGTTCGAAGACAATGAGCGACACGGGATCCAGCTATCTGGCCGTGATCAAGGTCGTCGGAGTGGGGGGCGGCGGGACCAATGCCGTCAACCGGATGGTCGACGCCGGCCTCAAGGGTGTCGAGTTCATCGCGGTGAACACCGACGCCCAGGCTCTTCTCATGTGCGACGCCGACGTCAAGCTGCATATCGGCGGGAAGATCACGAGGGGTCTGGGCGCAGGCGCCAACCCCGAGGTCGGTAGAGCCGCGGCCGAAGAGAGCCGCGACGAGATCCGAGAGCTCCTCAAGGGTGCCGATATGGTCTTCGTGACGGCCGGCAAAGGCGGGGGGACGGGCACCGGGGCGGCGCCGGTCATCGCCGAGATCGCCCGTGAGTTAGGCGCACTCACCGTGGGTGTCGTGACGAAGCCGTTCAGTTTTGAAGGGCGGAAACGGGCCAACCAGGCCGAGTCGGGCATCGAGGCGCTCGCCAAGAAGGTCGACACCCTGATCATCATCCCCAACGACCGCCTCCTGCAGGTCGTCGAGCGACGGACGTCCATAATCGAAGCCTTCCGCGTGGCCGATGACGTATTGCGTCAGGGAGTCCAGGGCATCACCGACCTCATCACGGTGCCCGGTCTGATCAATCTCGATTTTGCCGACGTGCGCACCATCATGCGGAGCGCGGGGTCGGCCCTCATGGGCATCGGCGTGTCCAGCGGCGAGAACCGGGGCGTGGAGGCGGCGAAGTCCGCGATCTCGTCCCCATTGCTGGAGTCCTCCATCGAGGGAGCGACCGGTATCCTTCTCAACATCAGCGGCGGCCCGGACATGGGGCTGTTCGAGGTGAATGAGGCTGCCGAGATCATCTCGAACGCGGCCGACACCGAGGCGAACGTCATCTTCGGCGCGGTCATCGACGAGTCTTTGGGCGACCAGATGCGGGTCACGGTGATAGCAACGGGGTTCGATCGGCTGCGGCAGGCCGAGCGGGAGGCGGACCGTTCGGTCGAGGCTCCGGCGCCTCCGGTCTCCGACCTCATCCCGCGCCCGACCAATACTTTCGAGATGAACGAAGACGTGCTCGAGATCCCGCGCTTCCTGCGCGACAAGGAGTAGCGACTGGCGTGACGACCGCGACGGGCGGGGTCCGAGGGATGGCGGCGCTGCTGTACGAGCGGATCGACGCGGCCGCGCGTCCCGGGTTGGACGTGCGGGAGATCGCCGGCAGTCCCGTCATCGAGCCTCGGTTGCCCCGACCCTTCCACACAGTGTTCACCACTCGCCTGGGGGGCGTCAGCGAAGGACCTTACGCCTCTCTCAACCTCGACCCGCGCTCCGAGGACGACCCCGCTCGGGTCGCCGCCAACCGTCGATCGCTCGCGGGGGCTCTGGGGGGCGGTCCCTCGGGACCGCGACTCGTGAGCCCGCGGCAGGTGCACGGCGTCCGCGTGGTAGGCGCGGCTGAATACGTCTCGGACAACTATGGCGCGGACTTGGATGTCCCTACGGAGCATGCTGCGGACGCAGGGTGCGACGGGTTGACTCTCCACCCCGTACTCGATCGAGATCTGGCCGCACTGCTCCTGTTCGCCGACTGCGTGCCTGTGGTGCTCATCGGCGAGGTGGACATGGCGGTTGCTCACGGAGGGTGGCGAGGGATCCTGGGGGGTGTCGTGCAGCAGGCCGCCCGGGCTATGACGGGACCGCCCGGGACCGCGATCATCGGACCGAGCATCGGCCCCTGTTGCTTCGCCGTGGGTAGTGAGACCGCCGAGGCGTTCGCCGCACGGTTCGGGCCGCGGGTGGTGGTTCGGGGCCGGGAGGGGGACGAGGGACAGGACGATGACGCTCCCCCTGACCTTCGCGTCGACCTGTGGGCGGCGGTCGCGGCGGCCGCGAGCGAGATCGGCATCGGACCAGACCGGGTCATCAACCCTCGCTTGTGTACCTTCTGCAATCACGACCTGTTCTTCTCCTACCGAAAGGAAGGTCCCACCACGGGGCGGCATGGGTGCCTGGCTTGGACGGACGCGACATGAAGGTGTCTCAGGAACGAGTCCGGGCGAACGTGGCCGACATCGAGTATCGAATGGAGAAGGCGTGCATCCGGGCGGGCAGAAGTGACCGACCCCGCCTCTTGGCGGCGTCGAAGTACCTGTCAGTGGAGGAGATGGAACTCCTTGCCGGGGCAGGAATCCGGCTGGTCGGGGAGAACAGGGCAGATAGACTGGAACAGAAGTGGCAGGCATGGAACGAAGCGTTCGAGTTCCATTTCATCGGCCACCTGCAGAGCCGCAAGGTCCGGCAGGTGGTGTCGTATGTGTCTCTGATCCACTCTGTCGAGTCCCTGTCGCTCGTGGCCGAGATCGAGAAGAGAGCTGAGGCGGAGGTGAAGGTGTTGCTGGAGGTCAACGTAAGTGGGGAAGAAAGCAAGTATGGTATCCTCCCCGCGGCCGCGGAGGCCTTTCTGGAGCGGGCTTCGGCGTATCCGAAGGTGGTGTTCGCCGGTCTCATGACGATGGCCCCGTTATCCGACGATCCGGAGGCGGCTCGACCGTATTTCCGGGGCCTGCGCGAACTCCGTGATCGCCTGGCGGTGGCTTTCAGCGGCCGCTATGAGCTCTCCGAACTCTCGATGGGGATGAGTAGTGATTTCGAGACAGCCGTCGAGGAAGGCGCGACCATAGTGAGAGTAGGCAGCGCGCTCCTCTCTAACGCGTAAGGAGGATGGGATGGCTCTTGGGGGCATCTGGCACAGGACGCTCGTGTACTTCGGCCTCGCCGATGAGGACGACGAGTACTACGAAGACGACACCATGGCCCTGCAGCCGGACATCGAGTCCACGTACAGGGAGCGGGCGAACGTGAGGAAGATCGAGCGCGGTGGCCGCCGACGCCAGGCTACCGAGTTCGACGATATCTTCGCCGAGGACGACTATCGGGCTCAACGGGGGGCGGCCGGGGGTCAGCGCACCGCCCCGGTGAGACCCCTGCCGACGCCGGTGGATCAGCCTCAAGTAAGAGTCCACCTGGTCATGCCCAAGAACTTCAATGACGCTCAGGTGATCGCCGACAAGTTCAAAGGGGACGTGCCGGTGATCCTCAATCTCCAGAGCAGCGAGACCGAACTCGCCAAGCGGCTGATCGATTTCGCGAGTGGCCTGACGTATGCGCTCGACGGGGGGATGCAGCGGGTGGCCGACAAGGTGTTCCTGCTCACGCCGAAGAACGTCGAAGTCTCGGCGGAGGAGCGTCAGCGTCTTCTCGAGAAGGGCTTCTTCAACCAGTTCTAGGGGCTTGTCAGTCTCCTACGGTCAGTGCCGCTCTGGATCCGGGGGACCTCGAGGCGCTCTTCATGGATCGCCGGCTGGTACATGACAACGACGACCTTGAGGATAGGGTGACATGGTGACGACCGTCGGAGTGGTGGGTGCCGGGAACATGGGCTCCGCGTTGGTGCGGGGCTGGTCACGTTCCCTCGATAGACCCGGCTCCATCCTTGTCCACGACGTGGTCTCGGAGCGCCTCAACGCGTTCGATGGGACCGAGGGCGTCGTGGTGGCTTCGTCTCTCGAAGGACTCGTGGAGAAGGCCGACGTCGTGGTCGTCGTCGTGAAGCCGAAGGACACCCCCCGGCTCCTCGAGACCGTCCGACCCTACGTCTCCGCGGAGAAGATCATCGTGTCGTCTGCCGCGGGCGTCACCCTGGACAGGTTGCGGAAGGCGTTGGGTCCGCTTCCGGCTCTTCTCAGGATCATGCCCAACCTCGGCGTCGGCTTGGGCGAAGGCGTGGTCGCTGTGTCTGCTGAACAGGGAGCGCCCACCGAGATCACCAGCGTGGTGGTCGGCCTGTTCGAGAGCATGGGAGTGGTGGAGGTGCTTCCTGAGGATCTCCTGGACGCGGTCACGGCCGCGGCCGGTTCGTCGATAGGCTTTCTCGCGCTGGCGCTCGAAGGTATGGAGGACGGAGCGGTCCGGGCGGGCATGCCGCGGGCGACGGCCAGGAGGTTCGTGCGTCAGACGGCGGTTGCGACCGCGCTGCTACTGAGAGAGAGCGAAGGTTCGGCTGCCGACCTCAAAGACCAGGTCGCATCTCCGGGCGGCACCACCATAGCCGGGCTGGCCGTCCTGGAGGACCGGGGGGTACGGGGCGCTTTTCTCCGCGCGGTGGAGGAGGCCACGGAGCGCGGCCGCCGGTTGTGATTCGGTAGAATGGACAGAGGACCGGCGAGAGTGGCCGGGCGGTAGTCCGGCGCGGGGCCATCCCGAGGGAAGGGAGAGTGAAGTGAGAGTCACGCCTCTCGATATCCGGCGCAAGGAGTTCAAGCGCTCCATGCGCGGCTATTCCGACGAGGAAGTCGACATCTTCCTCGACGAAGTAGCGGATGAGTTCGAACGTTTGTTCCAGGAGAACATGGAGTTGCAGGACCGCATGCAGCGGCTGGAAGAGCAGATCGCCGGCCACGTGCAGATGAAGGACGCGCTGGAGAAGACCCTGGTGACGGCGCAATTGCAGGCCGACGAGATGAGGGTCAACGCGCGCAAGGAAGGCGAGCTCATCCTGCGTGACGCCGAACTGAAGGCCCGTCAGATCGTCAACGATTCGTACAGCGAGACCCAGCGGGTACAGCAAGCGCTCATCCAGCTGAAACATCTGGAGGAAGACTTCCGGTTCAAGTTCCGTTCTCTGCTGGAAGGCCATCTGAAGCTTCTCAACGAGGCCCCCATCACTGCCCAGAGCGGGGAGGGCGGCATGCTCGAGAGTGGGCCGGCCTCCGGAGAGGAAGTCCCCCTCGTGGTTCCCAGCCCTCAGCCCGAGGCGACCGCGGCGGAAGAGGGGAGCCCCGTCCCCGGGGTCGATCATGATGTCGAACTCTCTGAGGAGGGCGGGTCGGTGGGTGGGCCTGTGCAGGAGGTCGAGATCGAGACCGGGCCGGGACCTGAGGCCGAGCCCGAACTCGGATCCGGGTCCGGGATCGAGGCTCCTCCGGTGACGGCCATGGCGGAGTATGGCGAAGACGTGACCAGAGAGGCGACCTCGTTGCCCGATGACGACTTGCCTACCGAGGAGACTGAACTGATCGAGGCCGAGGAGCGGGTATCGGATCCGGTGGTCAGCGAGGCCGAGCCCCCAACCCACGATGACGAGGGGACGGGCGAGGAAGAAGCGGTTTCGGGATTCTTCTTCGGGCGCAGGCTGGACGACGGGGACGATGCCTTCCTTGCGCCGGAAACGGTCAAGAAGGACAAAGGTCGGGATTTCGAATGGTGAGAGGCCGTTGACCGGGAGCGCCACGGCTGGGTTCTCCGTCCGGAAGGACTCGGGCGAATTGTTGATAGGCGTCCGGGTCAGCCCTTCGGCCGCTCGCACGGCGGTTCGGGGTCTCTACGGTGAACGGCTCAAGGTGTCGCTGAGTTCGCCTCCGGAGGGCGGGCGAGCCAACCGCGAACTCGTTGGGGTGCTTGCGGGATGGTTGGGGTTGCGCCGCGATCGGGTCCGCGTGGAGGCGGGACACGGCAGTCGCGACAAGATCGTCGCTATAGCGGGCATGGACGAGGTCGAGTTGAGGGACAGGATCGCCGGTCTGGTGGATGGAAGCGCCTCATGAGTGGAGAGTGGCCATGGACCCCAGTGCGCTGAGACGTCAGCTCCTTGGAGAGCGTGAGCGACTCGAACGCGAGGTGGCCGAGTTGGAGGCCGATCTCTCGGAGTCCTTGGAGGACTCCTCGGAGGAAAGCCCCTACGACCAGCACATGGCCGAGACCGCGGCCATCACGCTCGACCGGGAGATCGACCTTACTCTCGAAGAGAACGCCCGAGCGTCGATCGCTCAGATCGACCGGGCCCTGCTCAAGCTCGAGAACGGGAGCTACGGCCGGTGCGACAGTTGCGGCAAAGTGATAGGCGAGGACCGGCTGCGGGTGGCACCGTTCGCCACGCTCTGCATCGAGTGCAAGCGACTCGAGGAGCGAGACCGATAGCGTTCCTCAGTTCCATGAAGCTCGGAGCCCCCGCACTTGCGACCCGGCGCCGTACCGTGATCAAATGGGTGGCCCTCGTGATCACTCTGGGCATCGCCCTGGCCCTGGACCTGTGGACCAAGCAACTCGCCGAACAGAGTCTCGTCCTGGGCGAGATCGACAAGGTCCTGCCGTTCCTCTGGTTGCAGCGGACCGCCAACAGTGGTGTCGCGTTCGGGCTTCTGGGGGGGAAGAGCGCCTTGATAATCGCGGCGAACGTAGTGGCTCTTCTTGTGGTGCTCACGTACGTGTTCATCGAGCGTCGGGTGCTCTTGGGCGCCTTGGCGGGCGGGGTCCTGATCGGCGGGAGTCTTGGGAACATGGTCCAGCGGCTCACCGGAGACGGGCACGTGACCGACTTCATCAAGTTCCCCTATTGGCCCAACTACAACCTGGCCGACGTGTTCATCTTCGCCGGCATCGCCGCCATCTTTCTAGGCCTCGTGTATGAGACCGTGCGGGTCTGGAAGGCCGGGCGGCAGTCGGAAGCGCCGCGCCGATGAGCGAAGGACCGCAGGGGACTCGTCCCCGGGTTTTCGTGGTGACGGCCGAAGACGAGGGGCTGCGCCTCGACGTCGCCCTGGGTCGGCGGCCCGGGATGGGGAGTCGCTCGCGAGTGGCATCCCTGATCCTTGAGGGAGCGGTGACCGTCGACGGGAGCCCGCGTGCGAAGAGTTTCCTGCTGTCGGAGGGGCAGACGGTGACCGTGGCCCCCTCCGAAGACACTCCGGTCGCGCTCGTGCCGGAAGATATCGCCGTTCCGGTGCTCTTCGAGGACGAATGGCTGCTGGTCGCCGACAAGCCTCCCGGCATGGCTGTCCACCCTTCTCGGGGTCACTCGTCGGGCACGCTCGTCCACGCGCTGTTGGGGCACGGACTGGCCGGCGGGGAGGAGTTCCGGCCCGGCGTGGTCCATCGTCTCGACAAGGATACCTCCGGCCTGTTGATCGTGGCGAAGGCTGCCGACGTGCATCGCAAGCTGGTGGCCATGATGCGCAGGCGGGACGTGGACCGACGCTACCTCGCCCTGGTGCACGGACACTTCCCTGCCGACAGCGGCACCATCGAGGCCCCGGTGGGAAGGGATCCCGCCCGCCGGACGGCGATGGCCGTCGGGGGGACGGCGGCGCGGGACGCACGCACGCACTTCAGCGTTCTCGAGCGGCTGGGTGACTACACGCTGGTGGAAGTGCGGCTCGAGACCGGGCGCACGCACCAGATCCGGGTCCACTTCCTGGCGATCGGCCACCCGGTGGCCGGTGATCCGACCTATGCGCGCCGCGACCCGCTCGGTCTGGGCCGGCAGTTCCTCCACAGTTATCGTCTCTCGTTCGGCCACCCCGTCACCGGCGCACCCGTAGATGTGGAGGCGCCGCTGCCCGCCGATCTCGCGACGGTTCTGGACGGCCTTCGCGGGGCGTCGAGACCGGGGTGCTAGACTTCAGTCGATATGAGCACTCTCGGACACACCTCAGACACAGATGCCGGCGCAGTGAGTGGATCGGCGGCTTTCTTCGACCTTGACGGCACGCTGGTCGTCGGACATACGCAGGCGCTCCTCGTGGTGTTCCTGCGGGAGGCGGGCATCATCGGGCGCCTGTTCGTCCTGGGGGCAGCCTTGTGGTTCGCGGGGTACAAGGTGGGGGTCCTCAAAGTCACCGAGCGGTCGCGGGACAGAGGCGCGCAGATGTTCAAGGGACTCACCGAGGGTGAAGTCGAGGGACTGATGGAGCGCTTCACCGAAGAGGTCATGGTGCCTCGCCTCCATCCGTCCGTCACCTCCGCTCTTGCCGAGCATTCCGCGGCGGGTGACCGGGTGGTGGTGATCTCGGCCGCACTCGAGCCGGTAGTACGGGCGCTCTGCAGGCGGTTGGGCGTGGCGGACCACGTTGGGGCTCAGTGTGAGCTTCGAGATGGTCGGTACACCGGTCGATTGATCGGTCCCACTCCGTACGCGGAGCGCAAAGCTTTGGTGGCGGCCGAGTTCATGGAACGCTGGGGGGTGGACCCTCTTGATTGCTGGGCCTACGCGGACCACGACACCGATCTCGCGCTGCTCCACTCGATCGGCCATCCGGTGGCCGTCAACCCGAAACCGCGATTACGACAGGTCGCGCTCATGAGCGGCTGGCCGGTCCTTCCCTGACTTCTTTCCGCACATACCCTCAAGGAGGCTGAGAGATGGCTGACACATTCCCCGAGACCCTGGCCGCCGACCGCGACCTTGACGCACTCGCCATCGGGACGCTTCGGACCCTGGCGATCGACGGAGTGCAAAGAGCGAACTCCGGACACCCAGGGATGCCTTTGGGAGCGGCTCCCATGGCCCACGTCCTGTGGACGCGCCATCTGAAGTTCGACCCCTCCGATCCGGCGTGGCCGGATCGCGACCGGTTCGTGCTCAGCGCCGGGCACGGCTCCATGTTGCTGTACTCTCTCCTCCATCTCGCCGGATACGAGCTTCCGATGGAGGAACTCGAGGCCTTCCGGCAATGGGGGAGTCTCACTCCCGGGCATCCGGAGTCGGGCCACACTCCGGGAGTCGAGGCCACCACCGGGCCACTGGGGGCGGGAGTGTCCAACGCGGTCGGCATGGCGATCGCCGAAGCCTTCCTCGCCGCGACCTTCAATCGCCCAGGTTTCGACCTCGTCGACCATCATACGTTCGCACTGGTCGGCGACGGAGACCTCATGGAAGGGGTCGCCTCGGAGGCGGTCTCGCTTGCGGGACATCTGCAACTGAGCAAACTGGTACTGCTCTACGACGACAACCAGATCTCCATCGAGGGCTCGACGGAGTTGGCGTTCACGGAGGACGTGGGGGTGCGTTTCCAGGCATATGGCTGGCAGGTGCTCATGGTCGGTGACGGCAACGACACCGCGGAGATCGACCGGGCGCTCGTGGCGGCCTGTGCGGAGACCACGAAGCCCACGCTCATCAAGGTCCGTACCACGATCGGGTATGGCAGCCCGCACAAGGCCGGGACCGCCGACTGTCACGGTTCCCCGCTCGGCGTCGAGGAATGTCGGATCACCAAGAAGGCCCTCGATTGGCCCGAGGACCTGTCGTTCGCGGTGCCTCAGCGAGTGAGGGACCAGTACGGCGGGGTGGCCGCCAGCGGCCGGGCGATCCACGCGACGTGGCGGGAGTCGTTCTCCGCCTACGAGAAGGCCCATCCGGAGGACGCGGCGCAATGGAAGGCGGCGATGGCCGGGCGTCTGCCGGAAGGCTGGAAGGAAGCGCTGCCGGCTTTCGCATCCGGCGAGAGCGTAGCCACCCGCTCGGCGTCGGGGAAAGTGCTCAACGCGCTCGGCCCGATCCTGCCCACGCTGATAGGGGGGTCAGCCGATCTGGCGCCCTCCAACAACACCTACCTCGCCGGTCTGGGTGACTTCCAAGCGGGCGGGCGCCGGGGCCGCAACCTGCGGTTCGGGGTGCGCGAGCATGCCATGGGCGGGATCCTCAACGGGATGGCCTACCACGGAGGGCTGTTCCCCTTCGGCGGGACCTTCTTCGTGTTCTCCGACTACATGCGTCCGGCGATCCGGCTTGCCGCCCTCTCGAAGCTGCCCGTGGTGTACGTGTTCACTCACGACAGCATCGGTCTGGGAGAAGATGGACCCACCCATCAGCCGATCGAGCATCTGGCCTCTCTGCGGGCGATGCCCGGCCTGGTCCTCATCCGTCCGAGCGATGCGGCGGAGACGGTGATCGCATGGCAGGCCGCCCTCGAACGCAGGGATGGCCCCACGGCGCTCGTCTTGTCCCGGCAGAACCTCCCCGTGCTCGAGCGGAGCGAAGGCTGTGGAGCGGAGGATCTGCTCAAGGGGGGTTATGTTCTTCAGGAGGCGGCGGGGGGTACTCCTCAGGTCATACTCATCGGCACCGGCTCAGAAGTGGAGGTGGCCGTGGAAGCCTCGTCGCTCCTGGAAGATCAGGGAGTCTCCGCTCGAGTGGTCGCGCTGCCGAGCTGGGAGTTGTTCGAGGTCCAGGACGAGGTCTATCGAGAGAGCGTGCTCCCGAAGGCGGTCAAGGCCCGCGTGGCGGTCGAAGCCGGGGCTACCTTCGGGTGGGAACGCTACGTGGGAGACGAGGGGCTTGTGATCGGCATCGACCGTTTTGGTGCCTCGGCGCCCGCGGGCATCCTCTACAAGGAGTTCGGGATCACGGCGGAGAACGTGGCGGCGGCGGCTCTCAGATCGTTGGGATCGCGGTAGCGGCAAGAGGCGCGGAGGGGAGGCGTCGTGGAGCGGAACCCACTGGCTAGGCTGGTCGAGTTCGGACAGAGCGCCTGGTGTGACGACATAAGCCGGGACTTTCTCCTAGCCGGCGGGCTTCGCACGCTCATCGAGCGGGACGGAGTGTCCGGAGTCACCTCCAATCCCACCATCTTCCAAAAAGCCATCTCCCAGAGTACTGCCTACGACGAGGCCTTCACGGCGCTGGTCGCGGACGGCGCGAGCACCACTGAGATCATCGAGATCCTGATGGCCGAAGACATCCGGGCGGCCGCCGACGAACTCCATCCGACCTTTCTCGCCACCGGTGGTCGTGACGGACTGGTGAGCATCGAGGTCGCCCCGAACCTTGCCTACGATGCTCAAGGCACGGTGGCTGAGGTCAAGCGCATCCGAGCCCTCGTCGATCGTCCGAACGTCCTGGTGAAGGTGCCCGCGACGGTGGAGGGTGTGGCCGCGTTCCGTGACCTCGTCGGTCGAGGGTATTCGATCAACGTGACCCTCATCTTCTCCTTGGAGAGGTATCGGCAGGTCATGGAAGCGTATCTGGCGGGGCTCGAAGCGCTGCTCGTGCGGCGCGCGTCCGGGGAGGACACCCCCGAGATCGGCGATGTGCGGAGTGTGGCGAGTTTCTTCGTGAGTCGGGTGGATTCTGTCGTCGACACGTCGCTGGAAGCCGAGGCCGAGAAGGCGCGGGCGGCTGGGCGATCCGAGGCGGCCGTGGGAACGATGCTGACCCTGAAAGGAAAGGCTGCCATCGCCAATGCGAAGCTGGCCTACCAGTTGTTCCGCGAGACGTTCTCGGGTGACAGATGGGAGACGCTCGCCCGGCAAGGCGCCAACGTGCAACGACCCCTCTGGGCGAGCACGAGCACGAAGGACCCCGCCTACAACGACGTGATGTACGTCGAGGGACTCATCGGACCCGACACGGTGAACACCATGCCGCTCCAGACCATGGACGCCTTCCGCGATCACGGCCGGCCGGCGGAGACCGTGACGGCGGGAGTGAAGGAGGCCGCCGACCATCTGGCGACTCTCGAGGCCGGAGGGATCAGCATGGCCGACATCACGGCCCGCCTCGAGAAGGATGGAGTGCGGGCGTTCGCCGAGTCCTTCGAAGCGCTCTACCTGGCACTCGACGAGAAGAGGCAGGGCGGGTGACGGAGGTTTGGCCAGTGTCTCCGCCGGTAAGGTAGGGGGCATGGGCGTCGTCACCCTTCCAGAGAATCCCTTCCGCGAAGGTCTCGAGCTTCGTCGCAGTCCCGAGGCGTCGACCATGGTCATCTTCGGGGCGACCGGCGATCTCAGCCGCCGCAAGCTGCTGCCTTCCCTCTACGTCATGCATCGGCAGGGTGTCCTCCCCGCTGGGTTCTCTCTGATCGGCTTCGCTCGCCGGCCGTGGGACGACGGAGAGTTCCGCGCATATGTCCGCGAATCGCTCGAGGAAGGTCTACAAGAGGGAGTGGAGCCGGCTGCTTGGTCGGGTTTCGAGGAGGCTCTCTTCTTCACCCCGGGGGAATTCGATGAGCCGGAGGCATATGTCGGACTGGCGTCCCTGACGGCTGAGATAGACGGTCGCCGGGCCGGGACCGGCAATCGCTTGTTCTACTTGGCCGCACCCCCGAGTTCCTACCCGGCGATCATAGACGGCTTGGGCCGGGCCGGCCTGGGCGGCGGGGAGGGTCGTCCGGACGTCGAGACGGTCGGGGTGACGGGAGCGGAGCCGGGGCGAGGCGGGTGGGCGCGCGTCGTCGTGGAGAAGCCTTTCGGGCACGATCGCTCGTCGGCGGCTAGGCTGAACGGCCAACTCAAGGAATGGTTCCGAGAAGAGCAGATCTTTCGGATCGACCATTATCTCGGCAAGGAGACCGTGCAGAACATCCTGGTCTTTCGGCTCGCGAACGGCATCTTCGAGCCGGTATGGAACCGGGAATGGGTCGATCACGTGCAGATCACCGTCGCCGAGGACCTGGGGGTGGGCGGCCGGGGGCCGTATTTCGAAGAGACCGGGAACATGCGCGACATGGTCCAGAACCACGTGCTCCAACTGTTGGCGTTGGTGGCGATGGAGCCGCCGGCCTCGTTCGAGCCCGACGCGGTACGCGATGAGCGGGCCAAAGCGCTTCGCGCGCTGAGGCCACTGAGCGGCGCACAGGTCGATGGCGATGTGATCCGAGGACAGTATTCCCCGGGATATGTGGGAGGTGAGCCCGTCCTCGGATATCGGGAGGAGTCTGGGGTCGCGTCCGAGTCCGATGTGGAGACGTTCGTGGCCATGCGGGTCTTCGTCGACAGTTGGCGATGGGCGGGCGTCCCCTTCTACGTACGAGCCGGCAAGCGCATGCCTCGAAGGGCGACCGAGATAGCGATCCAATTCAAGCAGCCCCCGCTCCTCCTCTTCGGAGAGGGCGCCGGGGGCGAGCCGGAGCCGAACGTGCTGGCCTTGCACATCCAGCCGGACGAGGGGATAACGCTCAAGGTCGGCTCCAAACTGCCGGGGCCGAGCATCGACGTCCATCCGGTCCACATGGACTTTCGCTACGGGACCTCCTTCGGGAGACGCTCTCCCGAAGCGTACGAGAGACTGTTACTCGACAGCCTGCTTGGCGACTCCACCCTCTTCAGCCGGGAGGACAGCGTCGATGCCGGATGGTCTTTCGTCGATCGCATCCGAGCTCGATGGGAAGAGAGTGACCGGTCGTCGCTCCACGTGTACGAAGCCGGTTCCTGGGGTCCGCAGGCGGCCGCGGATCTGGTCCGCCGCGACGGGCGGCGCTGGAGGAGGCTGTGAAAGGCGAAGGCGTACCGGTATTCGTGCGCGAAGTGCCGTTGAGCGCCGTCTCGCAAGAGCTCGAATCTGCCTGGAGCGCGACCGACGAGGAATCGAGACGCTCCCGAGGCGAAGGCATGCTTCGGCTGCGCGAGTTGAACTACGTCGTCTGTGCGCGCACCGAGGCCGAGGCGGAGGTGGCGAGGGCGACGGTAGGCCGTCTCATGGGAGAGCGTCCGGGGCGGGTGGTGGTGCTGGTCGATACTGCCGGCGTTCCAGGTGGTGACCCGGCGGCGTGTCGTCTCCAGTCGACGTCGGCGTCGATCGCGACCCGGTGTCTTCTCGACGGTGGCTCCGGTCAGCGAGTGTGCTCCGAAGAAGTGGTGGTGGTGGCTTCCGGCGAAGAGGCACGGGCGGCACGGACGGCTGTGTTCGGTCTTCTCGTGCCCGATCTGCCGGTGCTGGGCCGCTGGATCGGATCCTTCTCGGCGGACGATGAGACTCTGCTCTGGCTCGGAGAAGCGGCGGACCATCTGGTCGTAGACACCGGGGCCGGTCCGGCCGACGTCGGAGGCCCTGTCCCGGGCAGACGTGACGCCCTGGCCGACGCGATCGAGACGATGAGGGACATGCGGGTCCTGCTGGACGCGCCTATGCGCGCGCGGGTGCATGACCTGTCCTGGCTGCGGATCGAGCCTTGGAGGCTCATGATGGCCGAATTGTTCGACGACCCCTCACGACGACGCCTCATCCCCGACATCGGCCGTCTGTCGGTCAGGCACGCCGGGGCAAGCGGACAGGCGGTGCTCTACGCGGCGTGGTTCGACTCGCGCCTGGGTGGGGTTGGCTCCGTGTCCGTAGACATCCAGGAGGAGTCCCGGGGCGGGGAGGTCGGTCTGGTGCAGGTCGAGGTCTGGGACCGCTCCGATAGAGACACACCACAGCTTTCGCTGAGCAGGCGGCCGCACAGTCGGGTGATCAGCGCTCGCGTGACGGGGGAGCACGGGAGAGGCCAAGAAGTCACGATCAAGACTCTCGAGACGCCTTCCGACGAGGAGTGGCTCCTCCTGCGCCGCGCGCTCGAATCGACGCGACCGGACCCGGTCTTTCGGCAGGCTGTCGGGCTCGTGGGCGCGGCGTCGTCGGCATGATCCACATCTTGCGGGACGAGGAGCGGGTGGCTGCGGCCGGGGTCCGGTTGATCGTGATGCTCCTGCGCGACCGCGATCGAGCGGAGGAACACGACGTGACCCTGGCGCTGAGTGGAGGGCGTACGCCGCGCGGGGTGTACGGACTCCTGGCGGAAGAAGCGGAGGAAGCCGCGCCGTGGGAGCGTGTCCAGTTGCTGTGGGGCGATGAACGGTGTGTGCCGCGCGAGCACGACCAGAGCAACTTCAAGATGGTCGGATCCACGGGACTGCTCACGCGGCCGTGGGCGGGGATACACCCGATGCCTGGGGAGATGGTTCCCGAGGAGGGGGCCCGGGCCTACGAGGAGACCATCAGAGAGCTTACCGGGGCGAGCGGCATGCCCAGACTCGACGTCATACTGCTCGGGTTGGGCGCGGACGGTCACGTCGCTTCGTTGTTCCCCGATGCCCCGCTCGGCGCTGCGCGGGACCGCCTTGTGGCCGCGACCGGTGAATACAACGGCTTCCGGCGTCTCACGCTGACTATGCCGGTCCTGGCCTCGGCTCACAATCTCCTTTTCGTGGTGACGGGGGAAGACAAGGCTGAGGCCGTCCGTCTCACACTGGGCCGGGCGGATCCCGAAGTGTCGCCTCCACCGGCTCGGCGGCTTCTCGACATGATCAAGGTGAAGAAGCTGGCAGGCTGGGAATGCCCGACCGTGACATGGGTGCTCGACCAACCGGCGGCGTCTCGGTTGCCGGCGCGCTCGCCGCGTCTTGACGGGGGAGCCGCGCGCCGGTAGGGTTTGCCGGGCAAGGGCGAAGAGCGCCGGTCTCCTGGCTGGGAAGTGGCTGAGTCGAAAGGCTGGTGGATCCCGTGGCAGACAAGGGTCTTGACGAAAGCGGCAAGTCGAAAGTCTTGCTCGACGCGGAACAGTTCGGGCGCACCCTTTCCCGCATGACTCATGAGATAGCGGAGCAGGCGCCCGCGCTTTCCGAGGTCGCTCTGGTGGGCATACAGCGGAGAGGGGTGGAGCTGGCCGCCCGCCTGGGGGCGCAGCTCGAAGCCTTCTACGGGGTCCGACCGCCGACGGGGGCTATCGACATCACTTTCTACCGCGATGACCTCGACACGCGTACCGGTGCCGACTACGAGCAGCCGGTCGTGCATTCGACCGACCTCGACTTCGACATCAACGACAAGACGATCGTGCTCGTCGACGACGTCCTCTACACGGGGCGGACCATCCGCGCTGCCATCGACGCGCTCTTCGACTATGGACGTCCATTGTCCGTCCGTCTGGCGGTCCTCGTCGACCGCGGACACCGCGACCTTCCCATCCGTCCTGATTTCGTGGGCAAGAACGTGCCCACCAGCCGGAGCGAGAGGGTGGTGGTGCACCTCTCGGAGACGGACGGCCGCGACGAGGTCATCATCGAGGAGTGACTCTCGCCCGGCGGCTGGAGTCGCCGAGGGGGGAGCGGTACAATACTGCGACAAGGCGAACCTTTTAAACGCGTCCAGTGAGACCGAAAGGGTACCGACATGCACCTCATCTCCATCGACGATCTCTCCGCTGCCGAGATCGACAACCTCTTCAAGCTGAGCGACGGCTTCCTCGAGGTGGCGTCGCGTTCGATCAAGAAGGTGCCCACTCTTCGCGGACGGACCGTGATCAACGTGTTCCTTGAACCATCGACCCGGACCCAATCGTCGTTCGAACTCGCCGGAAAACGGCTGTCGGCCGACGTGATCAATATCAAGGGCTCGTCCTCGAGCGTGTCCAAGGGAGAGAGTCTCAAGGACACCATCCTCACGTTGGAGAGCTATCGTCCGGACATCATCGTCATGCGCCACCCGCGGGTGGGGGCGTCGCGGATGGCCACGCACTATACCAACGCGTCGGTGATCAACGCCGGAGACGGGACGGGGGAGCATCCCACCCAATGCCTGCTGGATCTCTACAGCCTGCGCCGGACCTTCGGGGAATTGGAGGGACTCAAGGTGGCCATCGTGGGCGATGTCCTGCGCAGCCGGGTGGCCCGATCCGATCTCTTCGGGTTCCGGAAGATGGGGATCGACGTACGCCTGGTGGGGCCTCCGACCCTGATCCCACCTGGGATCGAACATTGGGACGTCCCGGTCCACAACGATCTCGGGGCCCTCGAAGACGTGGATGTCGTCTATCTACTGCGCATGCAGCTCGAGCGGGCCAAGGGTAAGGTGCCGCCGGTACCGTCGCTGCGAGAGTACAGCCGGGTCTGGGGCCTGTCGCCCTATCTTCTTCGGCCGGACCAGAAGGTCATGCATCCGGGGCCCATCAATCGCGGGGTGGAGCTCTCGGCGGACCTGGCCGACGACGAGCGCTCGCTCATCCTCCAGCAGGTGGAGTCGGGCCTGGCGATGCGCATGGCCATCCTGTATCAGTGCCTCGCCGGCAGCCTGACCGACGAGTCGGCGGCGTAGCCCGGGGAGTTCAGATCCGGTCCGCCTCGGGACCGGCCATGTCGGTGAGGAAGAGGTCGAGGATCCTGCCTGAGACATCGTCGGCCAGGAACTCGTCTATCCCCATGAGTTGGGCGACATCTTCGGCCCAGGCGCAGACCATCAGCTCCCAGGCGGCCAACCGGGGATCGATGTCCTGTCTGATCGTCCCCTGCCGTTTGCCCTCTTCGACCAGGCCGGTGATGGTGTCGACGACTCCCAGTTGCCGGCGACCTACAGCTTCGCTCAGACCCGTATCGCGCGGCGCGGTTATGAACTCGAAGGTCGGTTGTACGAAGCCTTCGAATTCTCCCGTCATGAAGGAAGCGTGGGACTCGCCGATCACCCTGAGTCGTTCGTGGATGTTGGTGTCGGTGGATAGCTCGAGCCATTTCGCCACTCTTTCGAAGAGGGAGTCGAGGGCCGCGAGCAGCATGTCCTGCCGACTGGAGTAATGCGAATAGAGGGATGGCCCCTCGATCCCGACTTCGCCCGCGATGCGTGAGACGGTGGTCCCTTGAAGCCCGTGGCGGGACATCAACGACAAGACCGCTGCTTCGATCTCGGCTTTGCGCGCGGGACCAGGGCGGCGGACCCGGGCCCTCTTCGTGCCGGTTCGAGTCTTCCGTGCGTCGGACGGTCCCTGCCGCCCCTCTCGTGGTCTCCCGTTGGCCTCATCCATCACCGGACTCCTTCTCTCGCCGAGGCGTCCGACGTCGTCGATCATCTCGTCGGCCCCAGCTTGACGCCGAAACAGCTCCATGATACGACTAACGAGCGTTAGTTAGCCAGGATTATCAGTCAGGAGCGGGACGGCTCCACGGATATCGCGGGAGGACGGCATGAAGAAGACGAGGCTCTCTCTGCTCGACGGCGGCACCTTGGCTCTCCCCGACTACAAGCTCTTCTGGGGAAAGGGTACGGGTGAGTTGATCCGGTTCGCCTGTTACAGCGTGTTGGTCGATCACCCCGACGGGATGTTCCTGTTCGATACGGGGTTCGATTGGGACTTCATGGACAAATGGACCCGCCAGGACAATCCCCTTCAGGCTCCCGAGCAGACGGTACCCGTCCAACTGGCGAAGCTCGGTGTCGACTTGGAGGACGTCGACTACATCATCAACTCCCATTTCCACCTCGATCACGTGGGGGGCAACAAGTTCTTCCCCGAGGCGACGATCGTGGTGCACAGGAAGGAATACGAGGCGGCGAAGAACCCCATGCCGTTCGAATACCAGAGCTACTCCGACCTGACCTTCGATCCCGAACTGCACAAGCTGAACTTCTCGGGCCCCCGCGACATCCTCAAGCGGGCGGGCACTTCCGAAGAGCCAGCCGCGGTGGCGAAATCGCCCACGTACAAGTTGATCGACGGCGACATCGAACTGGCGAAAGGTCTGTGGCTCTACGAACTACCGGGCCACTCGGCCGGGCAGGTGGGGATGGTGGTGGAACTCGAAGGGCGTCAGCCCATGTTCTTCCCGGCCGATGCCTCGCATCTTCCGAAGCATCTCGACGAGATGATCGTCCCCGGATTCCATGTCGATCCGATCGCGGGCTACCGGTCGCTCGAACGGATCAAGACCATACGCGACAAGCATGGGGCAGAGGTCTTCTTCGGCCATCCCCCGGGAGACTCCCTCACCTATCGAAAAGCTCCCGAGTGGTACCAATAGCTGCCGCGAGTGGCGGTGTCATCCGACATACCTGAACCGGCGGCCACCGCGATCGCCGACATGCTGGACGAATGCGCGGGCATCGAGCCCGGGCAGGAGGTCCTGATCCTCGCGTACCGAGACGGCCTGCACGGCGGCGACAATCTCGTCGACGAAGAGGCGATCCAGTGGATCGAGACGGGCGTGCGGGAGCGGGGAGCCAATGCGTCGGTCCTGTGGGCCGACGAGCGGTCGACGGTCCACGAGTGGCGCTTCCCTCCGATAGTGAAGGCGGCGTTCGCGGCCAGCGATATCATGATCAACAACACGCTCGATCTGTCCTTCGAGGAACTGCTCGAGTTCAAGCGCTTCACCTGGAGCGAAAAGAAGCTGTTCGTCCGCAACTTCGCGACCACGGCTGCTCTTCTGCGGACGCGATGGGCGCAGACCCCTCAGCGGCTGGTGAACGAGATCCGCTATCAGGCGGCTCGACTCGTCGAGGCGGATTCTCCCTTCCGACTCACCGACCCGAACGGCACCCATCTGGAAGGGACCATCCTGCCGGCGTACCACGCCGATCACCCCTGGTTCACCACCTACGCGGTGAGACGGGAGGAGGTGGGTTACTATCGTCCCTGGCCGGAGTGGATGCACCCTCCCATCAACGTGAGCGGAACGACCGGGACGTTCGTCTTCGACCGCATGCTCAGTTGGTGGTCGCGCTATCTGGGGATCTCGCCCTATTTCGCCGAACCGGTGAGGTTGTCCATCGAGGACAATCGCATCGTGGCCATCGAAGGCGGCGAGGAGGCCGCGGCCTTGCGTCGTTTCCTCGAGGAGCTCGAGCGTCGTCTCGGGAAGACGGCCCGCAACTTCGATGCCCTCCATTTCGGGGTGCACCCCAACGCTTCGGTCGAAGAGAGCGAATGCCCGAACATCCTCTATCGCAGGCTCATCGAGCACGCCCACACGTCGAACATCCATGTCCACATCGGCGTACCGGAATTGACCGAGGGATATCCCTACTGGGTGCATATCACGGGCGATATCAGGAAGGCCGCGTTCGTGGTGGGGGACACCGTGATCCACGACGAAGGGTACCTGACGGCGCTGGAGCACCCCGCGGTGCAGGCTGTCGCGGCCGAATACCCGGGAAGGCCCGGGCTCTAGCCGTTCGGGCTCCAACCACACGGTCGGGGCGCCGCCGGTCGACGATGGGACCGGCGGCGCTCCTGTTTCGCCCCCGTGGGCCTCGAGGTGGGACCCCTCACCGCAATCGCTCTTGACAGCTGGGTGCGTCTCGACTATGGTGGGTTTAGTTGATACGCCTAGTGCATCAACTAAGCTGTATACAGAATCGCGAGCGAAGCGCCTGGGAGCGCATTCTGGGCCGGGAGGAGGTGCGCATGAGCGAACTGTTCCCCGCGAAGAGCATCGCCATCGAAGTGGTGAGTTGCACGGACCCGTCCAAGATCCGGTTGTTCAATCGCTGGTTCGACCAGAGGCACGTCCCCGACCTCAGAGATGCTCCTGGAGTGGTGGACGTCTACCGCTATCTGGACGTGGAGCCGGATCTGGGCGACATGGGTGTGGGACGGTTCGCCCCGGCTTCGGGAAGCCCCACCCGATACCTCACGATCTATCGCATCGATTCGGCAGACCCGTGGGGGGTGATGCGGCAGGTGAGGGAGGCCGAGGAGCGTCGCCGGGCCGCCGGTGAGTTGCCCGAATACTACGAATCGTACGAGACGACGGTCTGGGACCTCGTGGCGCTGAGGCAGACCGTCCAGCCGCCCGTGCGCCCGGTGACGAGGTTGCCCGACGGCATGCCGGAAGTGATCCTGCTCGTCTTCACCGGCACCGACCCGGCGCGGGAGATGGAACAGAACGACTGGTGGCTCTACGCGCACTCGCACGACCTGCTCGAGACCCCGGGCATGACCCAGTGCGAACGCTACCGCAACCTCGACCCCGAGAGGGCGGAGGACGATGCGTTCTCTATGAACATCTACGAGTTCGACACCGACGACCCCGTCGGAGCTCTCCGACGGATCCTCGAGGATGACGAGAAGGCGCGGAAGCCTCAGGGACGATTCAGTCCGTACAACCGGCCCTGTAGACCACATGCCAGCGGGCTGTACCGCCACTGGGACATGATGAGCGGCCGCTGGTCCTGACGACGCGAGCGAGGAAGGTGAGGAGGAATCGTGGCTAGGAAGAAGATCGACTACGACTGGAGCAAGATCCCCGAAGTCCAGATGTATGGTTATACGCCCGAGGAGGAGGCCTTTTGGCCCTTCCAAAACCTTCATCCGAAATGGGACATCCCGGAAAAGATCGCCATCCAGTGCGCCATCTCCGGCGGCGGCGCCCGCATCAGCCCGCAGCAGAACCCCTACCATCCCGGGACCGACCTCGACACCATCAGAGAATCGGCGGCTGAAGTCCTCGAACTCGAGACCGGCCCCTCGTGTATCCACTTCGACCATCCACCCGAGCAGTGTGTCACCCGCGACGGCGAGAGACTTGACTTCGGCGACTCGTATGCGTACGTGATCGAGCCGCTCATCGAGAAATACGGATACGAGAAGCTGTGCTGCCATATCAACACGCTGCGCGGTAGCACCGAGTCGCAGATGAAGCCGGTGGTGACCGGTCTGGCGGAGCTCACCTACATGCAGCCCCGGGCCTCCACGAACTGGCTCAAGACAATCCACTCGATCATGAAGGAGAACGGCATGGCGGTGGAGATCGCCGTGCACGTCAACAGCGAGCTCGACCTCGCCCGGCGCATCTGCGTGGACTCCGGTCTGCTCGAGAAACCGATCATGTGGTGCATCCTCTACGGTCTGCCCATGAAGGGCCCCCGCTGGCACTTCGAGTACATCCCCAACGAGATCGCCATGGCCCAGGCCCTCATCTATGCGGTCGAGCGGATCCGCGAGATGGACCCGGGAGCAAAGATCCAGGTGTGTCAGGGTGCGCGGCCATCCCGCTACCTGATCACGTTGGCCATGCTGATGGGACTGAACGTACGGGTGGGCCACGAAGACACCGTGTTCCAGTTCCCCCACAAGGACGATCCGCTCAAGAGCAATGCCGAAGAGGTCAAGTGGGCGGTGGATATCGCGAGGATGCTCGGCCGTGAGGTCATGACCCCCAACGAGTGGCGGCAGTACATCGGCGTGGAGCAGAGGAGTGGGAACGACCCGTACGCGTACATCGGGGTACCCGAGTAGGAGAGGTTCACATGGAACCTGTGGTCCTTGGCTTCGACGAGGTCCGACAAGACGACGCCGACAAGGTGGGCAAGAAGTGCGCCAACCTGGGGGAGTTGACCGTCGCGGGATTCCGGGTGCCTCCCGGATACGCGGTATCGCTGACCGGGTACGAGCGGTTCATGAACGAGACCGGGGTCAGGAGGAGGATCGAGGAGTACCTGGCTGGCTTCTCCGCCGACCCCGGGAATACCGCGGATATGGCGCGCTACGAGGAGGCCTCGGTCGCGATCCGTGGGATGGTGGAGCAGACTCCGGTCCCCGCCGACATCGCGGCTGCCATCCGCCGACGCTACGAGGCCCTCTGCGCGGCCGCGGGTGAGGCCGACATCTCGGTGGCGACGCGTTCGGCCGGACCGGCCAGCCACCCGGGACAGTACGAGTCGTATCTTCACATCAGCGGTGCGGACGAGGTGGTCGCCGGAGTCCGGCGTGTGTGGTCGAGCACGTTCAACCAGCGGTCGCTGATAGCCCGGGCCCGCCAGGGTCTCGACGTGGCATTCGATCCGATCGGCGTGGCCGTGCTCCAGATGGTGGACGCCAAGGCAGCCGGGGTCATGTTCACGGCGAACCCCAGCGACGGCGACACCGACAAGATCTACATCGAGGCCAACTGGGGTCTGGGTGAATCGGTGGTGGGCGGAGAGGTCACGCCCGACTCCTTCCTGGTGGCCAAGGCCGGACCGGAGATACTCGAGCGCACGATCGCCGAGAAGAGGACCTGGTTCACCCTCGACCCCGCCACGGGCAGACCCACCTACCAGGAAGTGCCCGCCGACAAGAAGTCGGCCCCCACTCTGACCGACGATGAAGTGAAGGAGATCGCTCGAGTCGGAGTGCTGATCGAGGGCCACTTCGGTGGGGCGCAGGACATCGAGTGGGCGGTCGCCGCCCGCGCGGCCCTGCCCGAAAGCATCATGTTCCTGCAGACCCGTCCGGCGAAGAACCTCGTGGAGAAGAAGAGCGCCGTCGATCGCGCCCTCGACTTCATGATGCGCGAGTTCTGAACCGGAGCCCGACGAACACTCGATAGGAGGGGCGATGTCAGCTGTCTACGGGATGACCCAGTTCGAGTTCGACGAGGAGAACGACCTCAAGAACTACGACGTGTGGTTCTGCGACGTGGCCCATGGTTCGCCACCGTGGAAACCGATGTTCGTCCTTCACGACTGGCTGTGGCCGGGATACCGCGCCATCCAGAGGGCGTACGAGTATCTTTCGGTGCCGACCAGCACCGGCTGGGACATCCGGCTCAAGGATGGCTACGTCTACGTGAGCGTCATGCTGACCTCTGACGAGGAGGCCAAGAAGCGCGCGGTCGTCTTCCGCGAGAAGATCAGGCCCTACATCGAGGACGCGGCTGGGATGTGGGACAAGCGCAAACTCGAACTCATGGAAGCTTACGAAGATCTCAAGAAGACGTACGGACTCACGACCTACGAATCCATCAGCGACTTGAGCAATATCCAGATGCTGGAGTTGTTCGACGACTTCCTGCAGGTGGTGAGCCTGCAGTGGAACGTCCATATGGACTACTTCGTCCCGGTGAACTATCTGTACGGCTCCTTCGAGAACATGTGCCAGGACCTGCTCGGCATCGACCACGGTCACGTACTCTTCTCCCGCGTGATGAGCGGGTTCGACAGTAAGTCGCTCGAGACCAACCGGGAGATCTGGGTGCTTGGCGCCAGGGCCATCGAACTCGGGCTCGAGGGCGCGTTCTCGGATATCGAGGACCCGGAGATCCTTCTGGACGAACTCGAGAAGAGCGAAGGTGGCCAGACCTGGTTGGGCGAGTATCGGGCGTTCCTCGATGTGTACGGCTGGCGCTGCGAGCGGATGCTGGAGTGGGCCACTCCCACCTGGCTGGAGAAACCCGCCCTCGGTATCCCGTCGATCAAGATGGCAGTGGCGACCAAGGGAGTATCGAGCATCGACGAGAGACGAGACAGCGCCGAGCGCGACCGGGAGGCGGCTGAGCAGGAGCTTCTCGCCCAAGTGCCCGCTGATCAGAAGGAGTGGTTCGCCACCCTGATGAAGGCGGCCCAGGTGGCCCCCTACTTCAGCGAGGACCACAATTTCTACTGCGACCTCTATATTGGAGCCCTGGGGCGTTGGATAACCAGGGAGATCGGTCGCAGGTTCACCGAGGCTGGCGCGCTCGACGACCCCGAGGACGTGTACTTCCTTGTGGATACCGACATCCATAAGGCGATGATCCCCATGGGCCGGGTGCGTCTGCAGAAACGGGTGGAGGAGCGCAAGAAGGAATGGCAGGGCTACCTGGGGATCCAACCGGAGATGCTGCTGGGGAACCCGGCGGCGATGGCCCAGGTGGTACGGAAGGACCCTGTCCTCAGTCCGGCGTTCGCCATACCGAAGGTGCGGGAGGAGCTCAAAGCCGACCTGTACGGAGGCGGTTCCGCTCCCGGAGTGGTGGAGGGAGTCGCGCGGGTGATCATGACCGAGGCTCAACTAGGCGAACTCCAGCCGGGAGAGATCCTGGTGGCCCCAGGGACGAGCTCTCAATGGACCCCCGCTTTCGAGATCGTGAAAGGGATCGTGACGGATGGCGGCGGCGCCCTGTCTCACGCGTGTATAGTCGCCCGAGAATACGGGATACCGGCGGTCACAGGGGCCCAGGAGGCGACCAGGAAGATCAAGACCGGCGATACGGTCCGGGTCGACGGGGACCTGGGCGTCGTCTTCATCAACCGATAGCGCGCCACGCGGCGCTCTGCGGAGTGGTCCACGAGCGGAGGCGACACGTGCCTTTGAAAGGATCCTGATGCGGCTGTTGACGATGGCGGAACTGGAACGGGAATCGGGGGCGCCCCGGAGCGCTATCCACTTCTACGTGCGCGAGGGCTTGTTGCCGGCCGCCAAAAGGACCGCCACGAACCGAGCCCTCTACAGTGAGGTCCATGTCGATCTGATCCGCGAGATCCGCCGGATGAAGGCGGAAGGGATGCGACTGAGCGAGGTGAGGGAGAGGCTCGAGCCGCAGATCGAGTCGGCCCAGCCCGAAGAGATCGACCTGATCAAGCGATCGGAGCGGGTGCGTCGTTCGATCCTCGAGACCGCCGCTCGTGATTTCGCGGTGAAGGGCTATACCAGGACCCGTGTCGGAGACATCATCCGCGAACTCAAGATCACACCTCAGGTGTTCTACGGCCATTTCCCCACCAAGCTCGAACTCTTCACAGAGTGCCTCGGCGTGCTGTCGGAATGGTCCATCAATCTCACCGAGCGGCGGGTGGACGTGGAGCCCGACACCGCCAAGCACGCAGTGTTGCGCGCGTTCGGCTATCTCGGATTGCGGGAACTGAGCCCGGACCTCCTACGCCTGGCCCGAGCCGAGGCTATGCACGAGGACGGGGAGAGCAAGCGGGTTCTGCACAAGAGCTACGACGATCTCGTGTTCACGGTACTGCCCGACCTGAACGGGTTGCGGGAGTCCGGGAAAGAGGTGCCGTTCCCGGCGGACGAGCTGGTGGCGTACGCCTTCATGGGCATCCTGGAGGCGACGGTGGGGCGCTGGTCTCGAGACGAGAGGTTCTCGAAACGTCAGGTCCTTCTCACGGTCCTCTACATCTGGCTGGCGATAGAGGCTGTCTACCGGGGCGAGCTCCATCTGGCCGAGGGCACAGAGCCGTATGAGCGATGGGTGGAGCGATTGGCCGAGTCTCCTGTTCCCGTTCCTCACTACGATCTGTTCGAGACGGGCGCGGGACCGGCGGGGGCGGACGATGGGGATCAGGAGCCGCCAGTCGGCAAGGGAAGCGGGGAGGACTGACCGGGAAGGGGGGTGGTTCCGTAGCACGAGATTCGGGGACAGACAGGCGTGTGAAGCGTGACCCAGAGCGGGAGGGCGTATGAACACGATCAAAGTCGATTACGACGCCTGCAACGGCTGCAGGATGTGCTTCAAGGTCTGCTATGTCGACGTGTGGCGCTACGACGACGAGCAGGACAGACCCATAGTCGCCTATCCGGAAGACTGCACCGGTTGCAACATGTGCGAGCTGGAGTGTCCGACCGAGGCGATCGAGGTGATCGTCGACTACGAGAACAGACCCTGGCCGCCGGTGATAGAGCGGGGCTTCCCCTACGTGCCGGGAAGGGCCGAGTCATGAAGCTCGAATCGGTGGGCAAGGTGGATGTGGCCGACATCCTCATCATCGGGGGTGGCATCGCGGGGCTCGTCGCCGCCAACGCGGCAAAGGACGAATCACCCGACGCGGACATCATCGTCGTAGAGAAGGCCCACGTGCCCTACGGGGGCCAGGCGAACAAAGGAGCCGGGAACATCAACTACCTGGCTCCGGGCGACGACCACGAGAAATGGATCGAGCATCACGTCAAGAAGATCGGGGTCTACCTGGAGGACCAGGATCTTCTGCGCGCGTACACCAGGGAGAACGTGCCGAACCTCGATCGGTTCGACTCCTGGGGCGGCGGTCTGTGCCGCTCCGCCGACGGGAAGATCATCTCCCTCAAGTGGCTCCCGTACCTTCCTTCGAGCATGGCCGCCGCCGACATCGACATGATGAACCCGCTCTACAAGCGGGCCCGGAAGATGGGCGTCAGGTTCATCAACAAGGTGGCGATGGTCGATCTGCTGAAGGATGGCGACGCGTGCGTGGGAGGCATAGGCTTCAACGTCGTCGACGGTACCTGCCACATCATCCAGGCGAAGGCCACTATCATCACCACCGGTGGACAGAACTGGCGAGTCCAGCCGAAGTACGCCGATCTGCGTGGAGACGGCTCGGCAATGGCGTACCGTGCCGGGGCGGAGATGAGGAACTGCGAGTTCGGATCGTTCCATGTCATGCAGTTCGCCCGGAGCATGGAGATCGTGTACGGCGCCGAAGAGGCGATGTACAACGCCAAGGGTGAGAATCTCACGGCCAGACTGGAAGACAAAGAGCCGTCTGACGTGGACCCGTGGGCCTTCGTGCTCTGGTACAAGGAGATGTTGGCCGGCAACGGCCCGATCGTCTCGAAGACCGACGAGAGCTACGTCTTCACCGTCACCATCCCCCGGCATCTCACCGAGGAGGTATGGAAGCGACCGGTGACGACGAGATATTGGGGTCGGTTCATCGACAAGCAGCAGAAGGCCGGCATCCCCTACGGTGGCACGCAAGAGATCTTCCCCGGGTTCGTCGGAGAGCACGGGCCTATCCGCGTGGATCACGACATGGCGGCGAGCATCCCTGGGCTGTTCGGTGCCGGGGCGGCGTCCTCGTGTGGCTCGGCCTGGGCGGGCGCGGTCCCGACCCCCCCCGGCCGTTTGCGCGGGGGAGGCTTCGGAGTGGTCTTCTTCACAGCGATGCGGGGAGGTCCCGCTGCTGCCCGGTATGCGAACGCGGCGCCCGACTCCACTCGGGTGGACGCGGGGCAGGCTGAGTCGCTCAAGAGAGGGTTCATGGAGCCGCTCGAGCGCGAGCGGGGCATCCATCCTCTGGAGTTGGTCAAGCAGATACAGGCGGCAGTCGTACCGCTCGGCTACTGCATGTACAAGAACAAAGAGCGGCTGGAGGAGGCTCTGAGCCTGGTCCTCGATGTGAAGGCACAGATCCCCGATCTGCGGGCCACGGACTTCCACCACTTGGCCGCCTGCAACGAGGTCCGCTCGATGGTCCACGACGCTGAGTTGTTCTATCGAGCCTCTCTCGAACGGAAAGAGACCCGCGGTTGGCACATACGCGAGGACTACCCCGAGCGGGACGACGCCGAATTCCTCAAGTGGATCATCGTCAAGGACAACAAGGGCGAGATGGATCTGTCGACGGAGCCGGTACCGATCGAGAGATACACCTACAAGCCATGAACCCACCAAGGGGTCCAAGGGTCTTTCCGGACCGGAACGTTGTCATCGATATCGAGGGGGTGCCATCGGGATAGGGAGGGAATCACGTCGAGCAGGCGTTGTCGACGTCACACGAGCGGGAGCGTGTCGGAAACCAGTGCGCGAGGGGGAGGCTCGCGATAGCGGAATCGCACAGGAAGCACGGATAGGGATGCTACGCAGGATCGAGTCGCCAGCGGGGAGAACCGGAATGTCAGAAGAGATTGACGACAGGGGGGACACTATGGCAGACGAAAAGCACAACTCGCGAGAGATCGAGACCTTGGAGACGTCGCTGACCAAGAAGTCAGTCAGCCGCCGCGAGTTCCTGAAGATCGCAGGGGTCGCGGGCGCGGCCATCGGTGTGGGCGCGGGTCTGGGTGGCCTTGCGGCAGCCTGCGGCGAAGAGGCCGATACCACCACCACCGCGGGACCGACCACCACCGCGGGACCGACCACCACTGCCGCGCCTACCACGACGGTGAGCGCCGGTCCGGAAGTCGGCCGGGAGATCAAGATCGGCGTGGTCTCGCCGTTGACCGGATATCTGGCCGTCTTCGCCATCGCCGACGAATGGGGCGTGGGTCTGGTCAAGGAGTACCTGGGCGAAGAGATGGTCCTCGGCGACGGGAAGAGCCACAAGGTGAGTTGGCTCATCAGAGACACCCAGTCGGATGAGAACCGGGCCGCTCAGGTGTCGTCCGACCTGATCCTCAACGACAAGGCCGACATGCTGATCGTGGGAGGGAGCCCGACGACGGCCCTCCCCGCCGCGGATACATGCGAAACGCTAGGCGCGCCGCTCCTGGCGACGAACTGCCCGTGGCAGGCGTGGGTGTTCGGCCGAGGCAAGACGCTCGATACGCCGGACAAATGGGTGTTCGGCAGCCTGTTCGGCATCGAACAGGGGACTGCCGGCTTCATCCAGGCCATCGACAAGGTCCCCACGAACAAAGTGGCAGGACTGTTCTTGGGCAACACCGCCGACAGCCAGGCGTGGATGACGCCCGGCATCGGCATGGGTGACGCGCTGAAGGCGGCCGGGTACACGGTCATCGATCCCGGGTTCTTCAACCTGGGGACGGAAGACTTCACGGCTCTCATCTCCGCGTACAAGAAGGAAGGCTGCGAACTCAACATCGGATCCAACCCCGGCAAAGACTTCCCCAACTTCTGGACGCAGTGCCTGCAGCAGGGCTACAACCCCAAGGCCTGCGTGGAAGTCATCGGCCTGGCTTCGACCGCAGACCAGGAAGCTCTGGTCCCAGCGTGCTACGGCATCATTATGGGCTTCACGTGGCACAAGAGCTGGCCGTACAGCGACCCGATCTCGGGGATGACCAACGCAGAACTCGCCGACCGCTACGAGGCGGACCTCGGAAAACCGTGGGACCAGTTCATCACCGGCTATGCCCGCATGGCCTGGGTGATCGACATCCTCAAGAGGACCACCGACTTCGAGGACAAGGAGACGGTGCTCACCGCCATCAAGAACACCAAGATGGATCTGATCACCGGACCGATCGACATGACGTCGCCGGTGGACCCCACGGGTCGTCACATCACTGCCAACATCTACAAGCAGCCGTGGGGCTACGGCCAGTTGGAGAAGGGGGCCAAGTGGCCCGTCGAGGTGCCGCTGGTATCGCAGGTCGACGCGCCCGAGGTCAAGATCGACCGCGACCCGATGCCGATCCAGTACTAGTCGTAGACTTGCGCGACGCATGACGTCGCGGAAGACAAGAAGGCCTCTCCCTCCCGGGTCTGTCCGGGAGGGAGAGGCCTCGTCCGCCTGAGTTGAAACCCGGTATGAGGTGACCAAGTGACTGAACGCTACGATCTGGTGCTCGTGGGCAACGCCGGTCGGAACGAGCTGCATCGCGCCGACGGCACGACGGAACCCATACTCGGGGGGCCTCTGTTCCATAGCGCGTTCGCAGTCGTCTGGTCGGACAAGAGCGTGGCCGTGGTCACCAAGATCGCCGAGCGTGACGACGACCTGCTGATGTCTCTCCGACGAGCGGGGCTCGCGGTGTACGTCACGCCGACGCTCGAGACCACGCGGAGCCACCTCTACTACCCCGGTGAGGACGTGGACGAGCGGCGACTCGTGCTGGAGGCCTCCGCTGGGCCGTTCTCCGCAGGGGACCTGCCGGATATCGAAGCGGAGCGGTTCCATCTCATCGGTCACAACCGGATCGAGTTCCCCTTGGAGTTCATGACCGGACTACATGAAAGAGAGATCCTCTTCTCCATCGACATGCAGGCTCTCGTACGGAACCCCGATGCTCGTACGGGGGAGGTCAGGTATGAAGACTACCCGCACAAGCGGGAGGTCGCGGCCATGGCCGAAAGAGTGAAGCTCGACGGCGTCGAGGCTCGTATCCTCACCGGGACGAGTGACCTGGAAGCCGCCGCCATACAGTTCGAGAAGTGGGGCGCTGGCGAGATCATGGTCACGAGCGCCGCGGGCGCTCTCGTGCGCAGTCGAGGCACGAGTCACTTCGAGCCGTTCACCAACAGAAGCACGTCCGGCCGCACCGGTCGGGGAGACACGGTCTTCACCTCGTACGTGGTCCGCCGCATGGATCACGGGGTGGCCGATGCGCTGAGATTCGCCGTGGCTCTCACGTCCATCAAGATGGAAACGCCGGGTCTGTTCTCAGGGACCCTCCACGAGGTCGAGGAGAGAGTCCGCGCCGATCATCGCTGAGACCGAGCATCGACCAGTAGAATCCGGTGCATGGGCGAGCCCTCCGAGGTGATGAAGGTCTCCGGGTGGAGGTTCTTGTGGTAGAAAGGTCTTGTGTATAGGCCTGTCCGCAGGGAGCCACGGCCTATCCGATGAAGGAGCGACCGTGTTCCGACTACTTGACCATAGAATCTAGATTCTATATTCTGCGTTCACAGGCGAGCGATACCAGTCAGCAGGGGGGCTCACATGTCCAAGAGTAGCGCAGTGATGGACGGCAACGAAGCAATCGCCCACGTGGCGCACAAGGTCAACGAGGTCATATCCATCTACCCGATCACTCCGTCGAGCCCCATCGCGGAGCACGCCGACGCGTGGAGTGCCGCCGGCATGCAAAATCTCTGGGGGACCGTCCCCATGGTGGTGGAGATGCAGTCGGAGGGAGGAGCCGCGGCGGCCGCCCACGGCGCGCTCCAAGCCGGATCGCTCTGCTCCACCTTCACGGCGAGCCAAGGCCTACTCCTGATGATCCCCACCATGTACAAGATCGCCGGCGAACTCACGCCGACCTGCTGGCATGTGACGGCGCGCTCCTTGGCCGCCCAGGCGCTGAGTATCTTCGGTGATCATCAAGACGTGATGGCCGTCCGGCAGACCGGCTTCGCGCTACTCGCATCGAACTCGGTCCAAGAGGCGCACGACCTGGCCTTGATCGGCAGCGCCGCCACCTTGAAAGCTCGTGTCCCGTTCATCCACTTCTGCGACGGGTTCCGCACGTCGCACGAGGTGCAGAAGATCGAGATGATGGATGACGCCGTGCTTCGCGCGATGATCGATGAGGACCTGGTGCTTGCCCACAAGGGGAGGGCGATGACCCCCGATCGGCCGACCCTGCGGGGCACCAGTCAGAATCCCGACGTGTACTTCCAGGGGCGTGAGACCGTCAACAAGTACTACGTGGCCTGCCCGGAGATCGTGCAGGAGTACATGGACCGGTTGGCGGGTCTGACCGGTAGGAGCTATCACCTGTTCGACTATGTCGGCGCGCCCGATGCCGAAAGGGTGGTCGCGCTCATGGGTTCGGGCGCGGAGACTGCGCACGAGACGGTCGACTTCCTGACCGGCCGGGGCGAGAAGGTAGGCGTGCTGAAAGTCCGCCTCTACCGGCCCTTCAGCATCAGGCATTTCGCCGAGGCGCTTCCGACCACCGTGAAGAGTGTCGCCGTCCTCGACCGTACCAAAGAGCCTGGTTCGGCCGGGGAGCCTCTCTACCTGGACGTGGTCAACGCCATGAGGGAGACCGGTCGCGAAGTGACGGTGACCGGGGGCCGCTATGGGCTGTCGAGCAAGGAGTTCACCCCGGCGATGGTCAAGGGCGTGTTCGACGAGATGGCGGGACCGGCGCCGAAGAACCACTTCACAGTGGGCATCCGCGACGATGTCACCCATACCAGTATCGACTACGACCCGACCTTCACCACCGAAGGTACGAACGTGTTCAGGGCCATGTTCTTCGGACTCGGCTCCGACGGGACGGTAGGGGCCAACAAGAACTCCATCAAGATCATCGGCGAAGACACGGCCAACAACGTGCAAGGCTACTTCGTCTACGACTCGAAGAAGGCCGGGGTCCTCACCGTGAGCCACCTACGTTTCGGTCCGGGCCCCATCCGATCGGCGTATCTGGTGAACAAGGCCGATTTCGTGGCCTGCCACGTATGGGCTTTCCTGGAGAGATACAAGACCCTCAGCGCCGCCGTGCCGGGGGCGACCTATCTGCTCAACGCTCCCTACCCCGCTGACGAAGTGTGGGACAGGCTTCCCATCGAGAACCAGCGGCGCATCATCGAATTGGGACTGAAGGTGTATGTCATCAACGCCTATGAGGTCGCCAAGGAGACCGGCATGGGCGGGCGCATCAACACCATCATGCAGACCTGCTTCTTCTATCTGTCCAACATCCTCCCGCCGGAAGAGGCTATCGCCGCCATCAAGGGCGCGATCGAGAAGACCTATGGGAAGCGGGGCGAGAAGGTCGTCCAGATGAACTACAACGCCGTCGATCAGGCGATAGCGAACCTTCACGAAGTCCGAGTACCGGCGGAGGCGACCAGCACGAAGCACAAGCCGCCGTTGGTCCCGAGCGACGCGCCTCAGTTCCTTCAAGACGTCACGGCCATGATCATGGCCGGACGGGGCGACGAGCTTCCCGTCAGCGCGATGCCCGAGGACGGGGTCTGGCCGACCGATACCACCAAGTGGGAGAAGAGGAACATCGCTCTCGAGATCCCCGTGTGGGAGCCGGAGTTGTGCATCCAGTGCGGCAAGTGCTCGTTCCACTGTCCGCACGCCACCATCCGTACGAAGGTCTACGACCCCGAGGCGCTCGGAGCCGCCCCGGCGACCTTCAAATCGGCCGACGCCAAGGGCAAGGAATACGCCGGCCTGAAGTGGACGGTGCAGGTCGCTCCGGAGGACTGCACCGGGTGCGGTGCCTGCGTCGAGGTGTGCCCGGGCAAGGACAAGGCCGACCCTTCCAGGAAGGCCATCGAGATGGCTTTCCAGCCCCCGCTGAGAGACGCGGAACGCGACAACTACCGCTATTTCCTCGACCTCCCGGACGCCGACCGTGCCCGGGTGCGTGTCTCCAGCGTCAAAGGCAGTCAGCTCCTGCGGCCCCTGTTCGAGTACTCGGGCGCATGCGCCGGCTGCGGCGAGACCCCATACGTGAAACTCCTGACCCAGTTGGTCGGCGATCGACTCATGATCGGAAATGCCACCGGATGCTCGAGCATCTACGGCGGCAACCTGCCGACCACTCCGTATGCGCAGAACGAAGACGGGCGTGGACCCACGTGGAACAACTCACTCTTCGAGGATGCCGCGGAGTTCAGCTACGGCCTGCGCCTCACGGTCGACAAGCAGACCGAGTTCGCCCGAGAGCTCGTGACGTCGCTACGTGACGTCGCCGGCGCCGACCTGGCTGAGGAGCTTCTTGCGTCGAGGCAGAGCGATGAAGGCGAGATCGCGGCGCAGCGCGCCCGGGTCGTCCGACTCAAGGCCAAGATCAAAGCCGCGATGAACGGAAACGGCGCCGATGCCCGACATGCGCAGTTGCTCGGCGTGGCCGACTATCTGGTCAAGAAGAGCGTCTGGGGTGTAGGTGGAGACGGCTGGGCCTATGACATCGGCTACGGAGGTCTCGACCATGTCCTGGCCTCGCAGCGGAACATCAACCTACTCGTGCTGAACACCCAGATGTACTCGAACACCGGCGGCCAATGCTCTAAGGCCACCCCCATGGGCTCGGTCGCCCTGTTCGCGGCCGGCGGCAAGGCCGTGGGCAAGAAGGACTTGGGCGCGATAGCGATGACCTACGGCAACATCTATGTCGCCCAGGTGGCCATGGGGTACAGCGACTCTCAGACGCTGCGGGCCTTGATCGAGGCTGAGTCGTACGACGGACCGAGCCTCATCATCGCCTACAGCCACTGCATCAGCATGGGCTTCGACATGCGCAAGGGCTACGAGCATCAGAAGGCTGCCGTGCAATCGGGTTCCTGGTTCTTGTACCGGTTCGATCCCCGTCGTGCGGCGGAGGGCAAGAACCCCCTGCAGATCGACTCCAAGGATATCTCGGTGTCGGTCGACGAGTTCGTCGCTCTCGAGAACCGCTACAACATGCTCAAGAAGGCTCACCCGGACGCCGCTTCGCTGCTGTGGGACAAGGCCCAGCGGCACGTGTGTACTCGGTGGGACATCCTGAAGCAGCAGGCAGACATGACGTACAGTGTGACGGCTCCATTCGAGACGGGAGCCGTGGACGAGGAAGCCTTGGCGGCCACCGGCGCCAAGGATGTGACCGGCCGAGTGAGCGGGTTCAACCTGCCGGCCGGTCGCTCGGCCGACGACGAGGAGAACGACTGAGGGTACGCCGAGCGTGACGGACATCCCCCCGTACGTCGTCCGCGAGAGCGGACGGGCCCGCCATGTCAGGTTGGTGATGACTGCGGACCGCGGGTTGGAGGTGGTCGTCCCCCGGGGCTTCGATCAGGCAGAGATCCCCGGCATCCTTGCTCGCAAGGCGGGGTGGATCGCACGGGCGACGTCTCGGGCGGCTGCGCGTCGGTCTCCGATGCCCGCCCCGGGAACGGATCTGCCCGATTGCATCGAGCTGTCGTGCTTGCGGGCCGTCTGGAGCGTCGAGTACGTCGCCCCTTCGAGGGGGGCGGTCGGCCCGGTCAAGACGGTGGTCCGGGAGAAGCCGGGTCGAGTCCTCGTGGTGTCCGGGGACGTGCGTGACGCCGCGGTCTGCCGCGAGGCGCTGCGACGATGGCTCAGGCGCAGGGCCCGGATGACGCTTGCGCCCCGGCTGGCGGTGATGGCGGCCGAGCGGGGGTTCGCCGTCGGCTCGATCAGTATCCGAGCTCAGCGCACGCGCTGGGGCAGCTGCACGCCACGCGGGGGCATCAATCTGAATGTCCGCCTGCTCTTCCTGCCGCCCGAACTCACCGACTACGTACTTCTGCACGAGCTGTGTCACACGGTGCGAGGGGATCATTCGCCGGCCTTCTGGGCGCTCGTGGAGCGACACGATCCCGACTGGAGGGACAAGCGGAGACGCCTCCGCGATGCCTGTCGGCACGTCCCGGTTTGGTTCGAGCGAAGCGCGACGTGACGTCTCACTGCGCCTCCTGCCGGGCATCGACAGTGCGCCTGGACCCGTTCGCCCATCCGCGATACCATTAGGCGGCCTTTAAACGAGTCCCGTGAGACCGAAAGGAACTTTGGATGGACACCAGCATGCGTCCTTCCGCGCCCAGACTTGCCTGCCGCGCGATGCCTCCCGAACGATTCCTCCTCCCGGATGTCCACCTGTTCGACCCCGACCGTTCAGTGGACGTGGTGGGCGACCTGTTGGTGGACGACGGCGCGATCGCGGCGCTCGGCCCCGGCCTGGAGCGACCGGGGGGAGTGGAGGTGCTGGAGGACTTGGCGGGGTGGTGGGTGTTCCCCGGCCTCGTCGATCCGCATACCCACCTCCGCACGCCGGGCTACGAATACAAAGAGGACCTGGCCTCAGGATCGATGGCCGCCGCTGCCGGCGGGTATGTCACGATCGTGGCGATGGCCAATACCGATCCGGTCGTCGACGGGGGGCCCACTCTCTCCTGGGTCTTGGAACAGGCGGGCCAAGATGCGGTCGTCCATGTGGGTCAGGTGGGAGCGGTCAGCAAGGGTCTGGCCGGCGAAGAACTGGCGGCGCTCCGCGAGTTGGCCGATGCCGGGGCGGTGGCGTTCGCCGACGACGGCAAGCCCCTCCACGATGCGGACCTCCTGCTTCATGCACTCCGCTACGCCCGAGGGACCGACAGACCGCTGCTGCTGCATCTCGAGAACAGGAGCCTCTCGCTGGACGGGGTGATGCACGAGGGGCGATGGAGTGCGCGACTCGGCCTCCGCGGGATACCGGCGGCCGCCGAATCGGGGCCGCTCGCTCGCGATCTGGAACTCATCCGGTACGCGGCCGACGAGGAGATCCGGCTTGTCTCCTCGCGATCCGCGGCAGAGGCCCGGACCACTCCTCTGGTCCATTTCCAGCACCTGTCCGCCGCCGACAGTGTCCGCCTGCTGCGCGCGGCGAAGACGGAGGGGTTGCCGGTGAGCGCGGAGGTCACTCCCCTCCACTTGTCATTCACTGATGAACGCCTGCAGGGATTCGATCAGAACCTCAGAGTGAATCCACCCATCCGGTCCGTAGAGGATCAGGAAGCCCTGGTGTCGGCGTTGGCGGACGGGACCATCGATTGCATCGGCACAGATCACGCGCCGCATGCTCCACAGGAGAAAGAAGTGCCGATCGAAGACGCGAGCAGTGGGAGCACCGGCCTGGAGACGGCGTTCGCCGCTCTGTACACGAACCTCGTCGTGCCGGGCCGCATGCCGCTCGGGCGACTGGTGGGGGCCATGTCCGGGGCACCGAGCCGGGTGTTGGGCTTACCGGAGCCACGTCTGGCGGTCGGCGCGGCGGCTCGCTTCTGCGTCGTCGATCTGGATGAGACGTGGGAGGTCACTCCGGCCACCCTGAGGGGCAAGAGTCGTAACTGCGCCTTCCTCGGGCAGACCTTGACGGGGCGGGTCCGGCTCACCGTGGATGACGGGGCGCGCCGTTTCGCGCGCGCCCAGGGGGAGGTCTGATGTACCGGGGTGACGTGCCGGCATACGTCGTACTGAAAGACGGGACGGTGTTCTCCGGCTTCGGCTTCGGGGCCGAGGGGAAGGTGTTCGGCGAGGTGGTGTTCAACACCAGCATGACCGGGTACCAGGAGGTGGTGACCGACCCCTCGTATCATGGGCAGATGGTCACCTTCACCTACCCCATGATCGGCAACTACGGGGCCGCCGATCATCTTCTCGAGTCGGTGGAGGCGCATTCGAAAGCGATCATAGTCCGAGAGATCAAGAACACCGCCTGGAACTCGACCTGTCCGGAAGCGTGGATCGACTGGTTGACCGCGAGAGGCATGGTCGGCGTCGCCGGCATCGACACGCGGGCCCTCACGCGACGGATCAGAGAGCACGGAGCGATGTCGGGATGCGTGGCAGCCGGGCCCGACCTGCGAGTGAACGAGCTCCTCGAGGCTTTGGAAGAGGTGCCGTCCATGGTGGGCCAGGATCTCGCTGGAGCCGTCACCTGTCGGGAACCGTACGACTGGACGGAGGATGACGGGGGGAGGGCGCCCCTGCGGGTAGTCGCCTTCGACTACGGATTGAAGCGGAGCATCCTCAGGAACCTTGCCGCCGTCGGCTGTCGGGTCACGGTCGTGCCTGCTTTCTTCACGGCGGAGCAGGTGCTCGCGCTGGATCCGGATGGGGTGTTCTTGTCGAACGGCCCGGGAGATCCCGCGGCTGTCGGCTACGCGGTGGAGACGATCAAAGCGCTCCTCGGCACGGTGCCGGTGTTCGGCATCTGTCTGGGACATCAGCTCCTGTCGCAGGCGGTCGGGTTCACTACGTACAAGCTGAAATTCGGCCATCGAGGCGCAAACCATCCGGTTCGTGACTACATCACCGGGAAGGTCGAGATCACCAGTCAGAACCATGGCTTCGCGGTGGAGCCGCCCGCGGTGGTGCGGGAGGCGCTCGAGCGGGGAGCGGTGGTGGGGGATGGCGGCGTAGCCGGTCTGGAGGCGGAGGCCATGATCCTCGGATCCGAGTTCGGCCCGGCCCAGGTCACTCATCTCAACTTGAACGACGGGACCGTCGAGGGTCTTCGCCTGCTCGAGTGTCCCGCCTTCAGCGTCCAGTATCATCCGGAAGCAGGACCGGGTCCCCACGACAGCCGGTATCTGTTCGGCCAGTTCGTGGACCTGATGAACCGCAGCACCGGCCACTGACCGTCGATCATGAGGAGAGGCCATGACCCCGTCGCCACGTTCTTCGGAGGGCAAGAAGTCTGAGATCAAGGTCCGTCTTCCGGAGACGATCGCTGCCGGGGTGTACGCGAACAGCATGATGGTGCAGCATAGCGGCGAGGAGTTCGTGTTGGACTTCGCCATGGTGACCGGCGGCACCGGGACGGTGGTCGCTCGGATCGTGGCGTCGCCGGCCCACGCCAAGCGCATGGTAGCGGCTTTGCAGGACAACATTCGGAAGTACGAGGCGAGTCACGGACCGATCAAGGGCTCCCAGACGTCGCCGCCGCTACGGGTGGGCTTCCATCCTCCCGCGGAGGTAGAGGGGTGACATGCGTCGGCTACGCGATTCTGCTAGCCTATGAACGGGTGCAAGCGAAGGGTCACGCTGCTGCGGTACTCGCCGACGCGAGGAGCCTGAGTGAGGAAGGCCGCACATAGTCTGAAGGCCGGGTCTGACGGCTTCGGCTCGTCCCTGAGTGTTCGCTGGGTGCTGGTGGTCGCGGCCGCGGCCCTGTGTTTCCTCGGGGGAGTGGCCTTCATGACGGGCGAGACGATGACCGAGGTCGCCGAGGCGGTCCCCGAAAGCCTGCTGACGGACGAAGCCCCGGGATCCGACGAGACCGGCGGGGTGGTGGAGGTTCCACAGGCACCCGAGGAGATCCCCAGTGAAGACGTGGACGTGGTCGTCTATGCGACTCAGACGTCGGGTCTTGCGGCCGTACGAGAGCTCGTCGTGGCTGCTCCTCATCTGCAGGTGGCCTTGATCTCGTGTGGCAACCTTTTCGAGACCCCTCTGGCACAGGGACTGAGTGTAGAGGACGCCCGTGACATCGGCCGGGTGACCGGAGGGTTCTATACCGAGTGGCGCAACGCCGTGATCACAGCGTACGGTGTCCGCGGGATCAGGCCGTTCACGTCGAGCGGGCGGTTCGTGTATGAGCCGGAGATGGCCGTCCAGGCGCTGTGGGCTCTGATCGGTGGCAAGTCTTCTCCGAACGTCACGTTCTATTCCGCCCATCTGGTCGCGGCGAGCGATCAGGGCGAAGAGAGGTACGTCGACGTGAAGGTGGAGGGTGCGGGTCCCCTGCGACTCAACACGAGGTACTTCATCGACGCGAGCGTCGAGGGCGACTTGGCCAGGATGCTGGGAGCGAGCTACCGGATCGGCAGACACGAGGCCGTCTACAACGATATCGCCGGCCCCACGCCGGCGTACCCCTCCGGGGAGAACGGGTACGAGACCGCTCCGCAGCGGTTCTCGCCTCTACTCACGCTCCGCGTGTACCCGACGGGGAGGGCGCCGAGGATAGCCGATCTGGTCCATCACAACTACGATCCGACCACGTTCGCGGCTTTGCCCGGCTTCGCCCAGAAGAACGTCGACGCGTTCGGGGCCAGTTGGACCATGCGGATCGCCGTCCTGCCCAACGGCAAGCGTGAGTTGAACGAGAGCTGGAACGACTGGCCGGATGTCGGCCTCTCCTTCCAGTGGGTGTTCGCTCCCGAAAAACGAGGCGATATCCGGCGACGGGTGCTCGAATGGGCGATCAACCGAGTACGCTATCTCCAGGAGAACGGGTATTCCCGCGTGGGGATAGCGGCCATCCCTCAGAAGCTGTACGTGCGCGAAGGTCCTCGGATCGTCGGACTGGATACGTATACCGTGACCGATCTTCGCGCCGGCATCCTGCGCGATCCGGTGGCTGTCGGCTGCTACGTCGAGTACGACAGGCACGACGCCTTCTTCCCGAACCACATCGAGGATACGCGTTACATCTACGTGCCCATGCGGGCGCTGATGGCCGAGGGCCATCCTGCGCTACTCGTCTCGACCGCCGTTTCCACCGATTTCGCCACGTACAACTCGGCCGTGCGGATGGAGCACGGGCGGGCCAACATGGGCGGCGCCGCGGGGGCGATGATCGTGATCGCCGACCGGCTGGGTGTCGAGCCGCACGAAGTGCCGTACGACCAGGTGCGGAGCGAACTCCTGGGCCGCGGCTTCCAGGTGGGGCCCATCGGCTGACGAAGCTCCTCCTCGGCGGCGTCCCTCTACATGCTGCTCTCGAGGATGCCTATCGGAATGCCCTCGGGATCCGCGAACATGGCGAAGAAGCCCACACCCTCGATCGGGGTCTTGGGGACCAGGACGACGCCGCCGGCCGCCGCGGCCTTCGCCAGGGTCTCGTCGGCGTCGTCGACCGCGAAGTAGGTGTTGAGCGCGGGCATGGGAGCCGTCTCAGGCTTGGCCATCATCCCACCCCCAGGTTGTGACCCGGTAGCGATCATTGCGTACTCGGGGAAGGTCGCGTCATCGAACTGCCAGTCGAATACTGTCGTGTAGAAGACCTTCGCTCTGTCGGTGTCCGCCACCATCAGTTCCCAGTGGATCAGCGGATTGCCCATCATCGCCCCTTTCTCCTGTATCGGTCGGTGGGACCCTCGGCCACTCTCGGATTCACGCGCACGCATAGGCGCTGCGATGAGTGAGGTCGTACCCGGTCCGGGGCCTGACTATGTCAGTCCTTCACGATATCGGCGAGGTGAGCCTCTGCGCGTCCGCCGCCGCCGGCTTGGAGCACAGAGTAGTCGGGGATCGAGTACACGCGGACCTTGTTGTCGAGGAAGTCGGAGAAGGCGAGCAGTGTGCCGTCCGGAGACACGTCGAGGCCCGTGCACTGGTTGCCCCCCACTATCGCGTCGAGGATCCTGCCGGTTGCAGTGTCGATGGCCAACACCGAGCCCCATTCCGGACCGGGGATGTAGTAGGTCTCAGGATTGTCTTTGCCGCGGTTCGATACATAGAGCACCTTGCCGTCGGGCGAAAGGTCCATGGTGTTGGGCCGTTCGTCGGTATCCGCCAGTTTCGTGACCTCTTCGGTGGCCAGGTCGACGACGAAGACCTCCTTGGTGGAAAGATCGTCGACGTAGAGAAGTCCGTGGACATCGTCGCCGACCATGTGGCGCATGGCCCCGCCCGTCTTGAACAGCACCGTGCCCTCACCGGTGGCCAGGTCGATACGCTGGATATCACCGTTCTCGAACCCGGCCACGAACAGTCGCTTGCCGTCGGGTGTGACGTAGAGACCGCGGGGAGTCACCACCGTCTTCATCCGCCTGACCAGCTTGCCGGTCACCAGGTCGATCTCGGAGACATCGTTGCTGACCCAGTTCGATGCCCACAGAGTCTTCTCGTCCGGGGAGAGCAGGAGCACCTTGGTCCAACTCCCGCCGGTGTTGAAATGGCGTTTGACCTCCCTGGTGGCGCGATCTATTTCGTAGACCGAGGCTGTCTCCATCTGACTCGCATAGACGGTGGAGCCATCTCGGGTGAAGATGACCTCGACCGCTCCGTGTTCCCCGAGTTTCACCTGGTCGATCCTGTTGCCGGTGGTGGGCTCGAATATCTCCAGGCCGTAGCCTCCGAGTAGAGAGACCCACATCTCCTCGCCGTCTGGAGTGAACGCCACCTGCTTGGGATTGGGGCCACACTTGAACCTGATGACACTCTCGAAGAGGAGTCCTTCAGGGTCCATCCACACCGACAGGGAACTGGCTTCAGTGAGCATGAGTTCTCTCGTGGTCGTGTTGTAGCCTCCTTTGGCGAAGGAGAGGCGGACACGTCCTCCCGGCACCTCTTGGGAGAAGGGCGTCTTACCGGTCAGAGTGGTGCCGTCTTGGAAGGTGATGGTGACGTTCGTGATCTCGGGATTGGTCTTGATGGTCAGTTGCTGCGGAGCCAGGTTGGGGACGGTGGAACTGGTGGTGGGGACATCGGACGTCGAGGTGGTGGCGGCGATGCTCGTCCCGGCGGAGTCGGTGCCGGACTGAGCGCCCGAAGAGGTATCGGCCGCGCCCGTGTCGGCACTCGAAGAGGTGGCGGCGCTCGACTCACCGCCGATCGCTCGATAGGCCCCATAGCCGACCCCTCCGACGACCGCGACGATGATCGCGATCGCCACAGCTCTGCGCACCGTGTATCTGCGTCGAGCGTGCCTGGCATCCAGGCGTTCCCGGCGGGGCGACGAACCGGCAGGCGGGGAAGGCGTTTCGTCCATGGCCCAATGATATACGCTTCCGGATAGAATGGATGGATGAGGTGCCTGAAGCGATGAACGGTCTGAATAGCCGCACCCCGGTGACCATCGTGTGGTTCCGACGGGATCTGCGGCTGGCAGACAACCCGGCGCTCTCGTATGCCGCGAGCCGGGGCGGAACGATCGTGCCGGTCTATCTCACCGACTGGGAGCGTGAGGACCGATGGTCTCCCGGACTGGCGGCGCGATGGTGGCTGGCGCGGTCTCTCGAGAGTCTGACGGAGCGACTTCAGACGGCCGGAGCGCCACTGCACATGGTAGGGGGGGATCCGGTGGAGGCGCTGGTGCGCGAAGCTGCCGATTCAGGCGCGGACGAGGTGGTATGGAACCGGGTCTACGAACCGTATTCACGGCGACTGGATGAGCAGGCGGCGATCGCGCTCGAAGCACGGGGTATCGGAGCCCGCGGTTTCGGCGGGGCGCTCCTGTTCGAGCCCGAGGGTCACGTCTCCCGCGCCGGGCGTCCCTTCGTCCAGTTCGGCGCGTTCTGGCGCAGTTGTTCGTCACTGCCCGAACCAGGGCAGCCTCTCGCTGCGCCCGTCCTGGCGTCCGACGGGAGGCGGGGCGACGGAGCGTCCGGGCAGACCGTCGACGCCGCGAGTGGGATCCCTGGGGCGGAAGACGCAGGCTGGACACCGGGAGGTAAGGGGCAGGGGACGACCTGGGAACCCGGGGAGGCGGGCGCTCACGCGCGTCTCCTCCGTTTTCTGAGGGAGGCGCTCGACAACTACGCAGAGGCGCGGGACCTACCCGCCGAGGAAGGGGTGTCCCGGTTGTCGCCGCACCTACACTTCGGAGAGATAGGATCCCGCCAGGTATGGCATGAAGTGACGCGCTCGCAGGGGCCCGGTGCCCGGGACGGCGCCGAAGCATTCCTCCGCCAATTGGGGTGGCGTGATTTCGGTCACTACCTGCTCTACCACTTCCCTGCTTCCGCGACTCAGCCCTTCCGGCCGGCGTTCACCGGTTTCCCGTGGCTCGAAGACCCCGAGGGGCTTGATTCGTGGAAGGCGGGTCGCACCGGGTTCCCGCTGGTCGATGCCGGCATGCGTCAGCTCCTGGCGGAAGGCTGGATGCACAACCGGGTGCGCATGGTGGCGGCGTCGTTCTTGACGAAGGACCTCCTCATCCCCTGGCAGGAAGGTGCTGCTTGGTTCTGGGACCGTTTGGTCGACGCGGATCTGGCGAACAACACTCTGGGCTGGCAGTGGACCGCGGGGTCCGGACCGGACGCGGCTCCCTTCTTCCGTGTGTTCAACCCGGACCTGCAGGCGAGACGCTTCGACCCTACCGGTGCATACGTCGCGCGCTGGAACCCAGACCCGGGATCCGAGGGACCACCCGACCGCCTGGTCGATCACGCCGCCGCGCGGCTGCGCGCGCTCGCCGCGTTCGACGAAGTCCGCCGCCACCGCTGAGGCTTGGGTTGAGCGGCACCCGGTCGTTCGCGCGCCGGCGGGCGGACCGCCTCTTGCGTTTCATCCTGCATGTGTGAGACGTTCTGTGCACCCTGAGCGCTGGTCGGGTGTGACGGTCGCTCTGTGGCGTTCGGTTCGTTCGTTGGGCTGGAAGCGGGACTAGCGTTTCGTATCTGACTCGAGGAGGCGAAGGATGGCGGAAGAACCGGTCGTCAACACGGCAGTCGAGATCGCGTACGAGCGCCGGAAGCTCAAGCGGTCGCTGACCCTTCTGCCGCTTTTCGGGATCATCTTCTTCACGGTGTGTGGGGGCTCGTTCGGTATCGAGCCTCTGTTCGGCTGGTCGGGGCCCGGGATGGCGCTCTTGCTCATCGCGATCATGCCGTTCGTGTTCAGCATCCCGAACATGCTCATGGTGCGGGAGATGAACTCTCTCATGCCGGTGGAGGGCAGCTACTACCACTGGGTCAAACAAGCGTACGGCCCGATGCCCGGGTTTCTCGCGGGGTGGATGAACTGGGTCGTCTCCTGGGTGGACGTGGCCATCTACCCTGTATTCGCCGCCTACTACCTGAGCTTCTTCATCCCGCAGTTGAGTGACGGGTGGGGCGGTGTGCCCGCTTGGGTCCTCCAATGGATCGTGGCTCTGGTCATCATCTGGCTCATCTCCTATCTCCAGACGCGGGGTGCTCGGTTGGCCGGTCTCACGAGCAGCTACATGAGCATCGTCATGGCCATCCCCCTGCTCATACTGACCGTCGTAGGCTTCTACAACTGGGCGCACAGTGGGAGTGATTTCCAGATGCACTGGCTCCCGCAAGGGGAATCGGCCGTAGGTGCGTTCAGCACGGGGCTCTTCGTGGTCATGTGGAACTATATGGGCTGGGAGCTGCCCACCGCGGCCGGGGACGAGATCGTCAAGCCCCGGCGCACCTACCCGTTGGCGATGGTCATGGTGCTCATCGCGGCGATCGCCATGTACGCGCTCCCGACCGTGGCGGGGCTCTACGGCGGCGGCGGCGACGACGGCCGCACGCAGTTATGGGGTATCGAAGAGTACGAGAGCGGCGAGGGAGTCGGCGTCGTGCTCGAGGAGTACGGGATAACGCAGGAGCAGATCGACGAATGGGGTATCGATGCGACCTCCGACATAGGCTGGGAGCTTCCCGATATAGCCGAACGCGTGGGCGAGAAGGCCGCGGGGGTCGGGAGTCCCTTGGCTCGTTTCTTGGGGATATCGGTGATGATCGCAGCGGTGCTCAGCATGATAGGGCTGTTCATCGGTAACAGTCTGGGCGGGTCGCGGATACCCTTCGCGCTCGCCGAGGATGGGATGATGCCCAAGTGGATGGTCCGGGTCCACCCGCGCTATGGCACGCCGTGGGTGGCGATCCTCTTCTGCGGGGTGATCTTCAGCGTGTTCTCACTGAACACGTTCGCTACCCTCGTCGTCATAGATGTGTTCCTCAACGTGGTCGTGCTCCTCATGACTTTCGCCGCTCTGTGGCGCCTGCGTTTCACCAAGCCCGACGCGCCTCGTAGCAGGGTCCCCGGCGGGTGGTTGGGCCTGGGGATCGTCACCCTGCTGCCCACCATCGTGTTCCTGCTTGCCGTCTACAGCCAGATAGTCGAGGAGGGCTGGGGGGCGATCTACATCGCGGCGGCCTTCGTCGTGGCCGGAGCCATCTTCTACTTCCCCCTCAAGAAGTACCTGAAGGTCGCGCGGAACGTCCCCGATGTCGACCCATACGAATACGACGCCGAGAAAGAGGCGGCCGATACGAATCAGGCCTGAACCGGGGCCGTCGGCGCGCGCAGGCGCATCGTTGGGCCCTGTCCGCAAATGATCGTGTCTCGGAGGAAGGAGCGCGAAGATGAGAGTCCTGCTTGTCGGCGTCGGGGGCGTGGGCGAAGCCATAGCCGTCCTGGCGAAAGACAGACCTTGGGTCGAGAAGCTGGTGCTCTGCGACTACAACATCGCACGGGCCGAGGAGGTCCGGGCCAAAGTGGGCTCTCCCGCCCACATGCCGGTGGAGCCCGTCGACGCGGGAGAGAGAAGCCAGGTGGCCGAACTGGCGCGCAAGCACGAGGTCGACCTCATCATGAATGCGGTCGACCCGGTGTTCAACGAGGCCATTTTCGATGCCGCGTACGAGGTGGGCTGCACCTACATGGACATGGCCATGACCTTGTCCACGGCCCATCCGAGCGACCCCTATCGCACCCCCGGCATCAAGCTCGGCGACTACCAGTTCGAGCGAGCCGCCGACTGGGAGAAGAAAGGTCTGCTGGCGGTAGTCGGCATGGGTGTGGAGCCGGGCATGGCCGACGTGTTCGCGAAGTATGCGGAGAAGCACCTCTTCGACGAGATCGAGGAGATCGGGGTGCGCGATGGCGCCAACCTCGAGGTGAGGGGGTATGAGTTCGCGCCCAACTTCTCGATCTGGACGACTATCGAGGAATGCCTCAATCCCCCTGTCGTGTGGGAGAAGGACGCCGGCTGGAAGACCACCGAGCCGTTCTCGGAACCGGAGGTGTTCGAGTTCCCCGAAGGCATCGGTCCGGTGGAATGCGTGAACGTGGAGCACGAGGAAGTCCTCCTTGTGCCGCGCTGGGTGGACTGCAAGCGAGTGACCTTCAAGTATGGCCTGGGCGACGAGTTCATCAACGTGCTCAAGGTCATCAAGATGTTGGGGCTCGACAATCGGTTCCCGGTCGAGGTGAAGGGAGTCAAGGTGGCTCCGCGTGACGTGGTAGCGGCCTGCCTTCCCGACCCGGCTCACTTGGGAGATCAGATGTTCGGCAAGACCTGTGCCGGCACCTGGGTCAAAGGGAGCAAAGGCGGGAAGCCTCGACAGGTCTACCTATATCAAGTTGCCGACAACGAGACCTGCATGCGCGACTACGGAGTGCAGGCGGTCGTGTGGCAGACCGCGGTGAACCCGGTCATCGCCTGGGAACTGATAGAACGGGGCACATGGGCGGGCACCGGGGTTCTGGGTCCCGAAGCATTCGATCCCGACCCGTTCATGGAGCTCATGCCCACCTATGATTTCCCGTGGGGCCTCAAGGAGATGACGGCCTGACGTGCGTTGGCCGGGGGTCAGAGAGAGACCATTGTTCACCACTCACGAGCCGCCTCGGGGAGTGGCGGAATGGAGGGTCGGTGAGCTCCTCGAATACGAAGGTCGGCTCTACCAGGTGACGAAGTGGGTGGAGCTCCGCCCGGTGCGCCTGGAGCGCGGTGGCTCGGTGGGGGAGTGGCAGGTATGGGGAAGGCGGATCTCGGCGAGGAGGCTGCGGCGGCAACTGGCGGATGCAGCCGACCGCATCCGGGAGTCGGGCGGATGACGAACGGGTACAGTCCGTCCACGTCCCTGCGGGGAGCGCGACTATAGCGGCGAGGCCGGTCGGCTGGGTATGATGTAGCCCGGCCCCATCACGAAGGAGTAGACAGGCATGGCAGCGACATCGGTGCAGTTCGATCGTAAGCGTATCGCTCGGCTGATGGAACGCGAGGAGAAGCGGCTCGAAGACGAGACTCCGAAGTCGTTCGAACTTTTCAAGCGGGCCTCCAGCAGCCTGGTCAACGGCGTCTCGTCGACGTATCAGGTCCGCGATCCGTACCCCGTCTATTTCTCCCACGGCAAGGGTTCCAAGATCTACTCTGTCGACGGGCACGAGATCAGCGACTTCCACAACGGCTTTGGTTGCATGGTGCAGGGTCACGCCCATCCCGCCATCGTCGAGACCATCAAGAAGCGGTGCGAGCTCGGTACCCAGTTCGCGCTGCCCACTGAAGATTCGGTGATCGTCGCCGAGCACTTGGCCAAGAACTTCCGCCTGCCCAAGTGGCGCTTCGTGAACTCCGGCTCCGAGGCCACCATGGACGCGATCCGTATCGCCCGCGCGTATACCGGCAGGGATCAGGTTCTCAAGATCTTCGGCTCCTATCATGGTCATCACGACTACGTGATGGTGAGCTTGGGTGTGGCCGATTTCGGTGATATCGGGCCCCGCGACGACTACAAGTCGATCTCCTACGGTGCCGGTATCCCGAAGTCTGTGGTGGAGATGACCTCCGCGGTGCCGTTCAACGACGCTCCGATGATGGAGGCCCGCATCGAGCGGCTCATCGAGGAAGGACGCAAGCCTGCCTGCGTCATCATGGAAGCAGCCATGATGAACCTGGGCGTGGTCCTACCGGAGCCCGGGTATCTGCAGGCCGTGCGGGACATCACGAAGAAACACGGCATCGTCCTCATCTTCGACGAGGTGAAGACCGGTATCTGCACGGCTGCCGGCGGAGCGGTGGAGCGGTTCGGAGTGGTCCCCGACATGGTCACGCTGGCGAAGGCCCTCGCTGGCGGCCTTCCTTCCGGGGCGATCGGTGCCACCGACGAGGTCATGGACGTGGTCGCCAGCGGCAAGGTCTATCAGGTGGGCACGTACAGCGGCAACCCGCTCTCGATGGCGGCGGCTCGTGCCAGCCTCGAGGAGGTCATGACCCCCGATGCCTACAAACACCTCAACTACCTGAACGATCGCCTGATCACCGAGATGGACGCCGTCGCCGGCAAATACGGGTTCCCGGGATACACGGTGGGGATCTCGTCCAAGGGTTGCTTCAACTTCGCCACCGGCAAGATCACCGACTACGAATCCTTCATCGAGTACCAGGACGTCGAACTCTGTTACCTCGCCTGGCTCTACAACATCAACCGAGGTGTGATCATCGCTCCGGGCCGCGAAGAGGAATGGACCTTGTCCGTACAGCACACCGATGAGGACATCGACCGCTACGTGAACGCTTTCGAAGAGATGGTCCAGGAAGTGACCGCCTGAGTCCTACCGGCAAGGTTTCCCGCGCGACCCCATGGTGGGCGCGTCGGCGATGGCCGACAGGTGAGTGCGTGAACTGATCCGGGGCCCCGTCCCAGCGGGACGGGGCCCCTGGCCTTCTGGGGGGGGGATGGGACCCTGCAGCCGGCCAGTCAGAGGACCCTGCATGCGGACGTATACGGGCGCGTTACGCGGCCCTACAGTGGTGGGGTCGAGTGCATCTTGCCGAACTGGGGGGCCATGGACGATCTCGGGGCTCGTCGCATCTATTTCATCGATTGGTTGCGCATCCTCGCCGTTCTCCTACTCTTTCCGTTCCACACTCTCCGTGTGTTCAACGCTGGAGAAGCCTTCTACGCGAAATCCTCTCATCTGTCGGCCGTGGTATCGGACGTTCTCAGCTTCATATCTGTGTGGCACATGCCGCTGCTCTTCTTCCTGGCGGGATGTTCCACGTATCTGGCTCTGCGAAGGCGGACCGGACCGCAATACGCGTGGGAGCGGGTCAAGCGTCTGCTCGTACCGTTGATCTTCGGGATCTTCATCCTCATCCCGCCGCAGACCTGGTTCGGGGGGCGGTTCAATTCCGGCTACACGGGATCCTACTGGCACTATCTGACCAGCGGCGACTTCCTCCGGTGGAACATCCAGGACGGCGGGGATTACTTCGGCGGGTTCGGCATAGGCCAACTCTGGTTCATCATGTTCCTGCTCTTCATCTCGCTGATCGCCGTGCCGCTGGTGGTGTGGGGGGCGAGAGGGCGAGGGGTCGGCCGCATACAGGCTTTCAGCCGACGATTGTCACGTCCCGCCTGGTGGGTGCTTCCGGTCCTCATCCTCTTCGCGGGCGAAGCGGTACCGGAGATCCCCGGCGGACCCTTTGTGTACTACCTGTTCATCTTCCTGCTGGGCTTCGCGGCGGTGGCCGATCACCGGTTCATGGAATCCGCCCAGCGCTATCGCGCCCCGGCGCTGGCCGTCGGGGTGGGACTCGCCTTGTTCTGGGTCCTGAGCGGTAATCTCAGGGACTCGCTCCCAGACCCTTCGTTCGCGCGAGCCGGCCTGGCCTTCCTCGCTCTGATCGGTGTCTGGGTCATGTTGGTCGGCATCATGGGGTTCGGCAGACGGTATCTCGATCGGGCCTCGCGGACGCAGCGTTACTTGGCCGAGGGCTCCTACCCGGTCTATATCCTCCATCAGTCGGTGATAGTGATCATCGGCTATTACCTGGTCCGTGTGGTGGTTCCGGGACCGGTGCAGTGGATCGCGCTGCTCGTCGCCTCGGTGGCGGGGACGTTCATCCTCTACGAGATCGTCCGTCGTCTGAACGTGCTGCGTTTTCTCTTCGGCATGAAGCGGCGCAGAGGTGCGCGCGCGGTGGCGGTCCCACCGGCCGCCGTCGCGCCGCCGCTCGAGGGTTGAGGCGGGTGGCGCCGCCGGTCTACTCTTCCTCGATGTCGGACCCTTCAGCAACGTCAGAGAATGGCGCCTTCGCGGCGGCGGAGTCCTCTGCGCTTCCATAGGTGTTGTAGAGCCGCGGCCGACGCTCGTTCACCCAGAGTTGGAAGATATCCGGGCGGTTGTAGTGTCCGGCGAAATCGTGACGGAGCTTGGTCGCGATACACAGTTCGGTATCACAGTCGGCGTAGATGATGCCCTCCTCGGCCCCGAGCGGGCCGGCCAAGACCCTCTGGTTGGGAGCGACGATCACCGAACCGCCGCAGTGGTCGGGACTACGGAGGAAGGCTTCACCCTCCGGTCCTACCTGCAGCTTGGCGATCGTGTCGTCGTCGACAGTACCGCACGGGGAGATGACAAAGGCCTTGCTCATCTGGGCGAAGGCCTGCGAGTCGACCGACACGCGGACGCGCATCGGGTCTCCGCTGGTAGGAAAGTGGTTCGGCCAGCTGCTCACGTGGAACCGGATGCCTTGGGCGATGAACGCGAAGGCGGCCAAGGGATTGGAGTTCTCTCCGCAGATGAGACCGCTGATGGGGCCGAAATCCGTAGGGATGGCGCGCATGGTGTCCCCATAGCCCCCCGCGTGCACCAGTCGCTCGCCCACGGTCGGCATGACCTTGACATGCTTGCCCAGATACGAACCGTCCGGACCGATGAAGAGCTGGGAATTGTACATGGTGCCTGTCGTGTCGGGAGACTTCTCGCACACCCCCATCACGACGTATGCGCCGGCCTCACGAGCGGCGGCGCAGAGCCGATCGAGGTCCGGCCCGGGGATCTCCATGGAGTTCTTGAAGAGCTCGATCGCGAGACTGTTCGCGATGCGGCCTGTGGCCGGATGGTGGTGATACCAGATGGGGTGGGCAGGGATGAAGCCCTCCGAGAAGGCGATGAGCTGCGCACCTTCGGCCGCCGCTTCGGCTATCAGTCGGCACGCCTTCTCCACAGAGGCCTCCCGGTCGAGGAAGACCGAAGCTGCTTGGACCGCCGCCACTCTCACGACCGGGTAGGTATCGCCTCCCATTACTACTCCTCCATGCGTAGGGTGCTGAGGCTCCAATGGTACCAGCGGACGTGGTTTGGTTCAGATATCCTGAAGGATATGGAGCGATACGTCGCCGGGATACGGATAGAATGCGTCCTGGGGGACATAACCCGCCAGGAGGGGTTCGACGCGATCGTCAACGCTGCGAACGCACAGCTGCTGCCGGGGGGCGGCGTGGCCGGGGCGATCCACGCGGCCGCGGGACCAGGGTTGGTGGAGGAATGTCGGACGCTCGCTCCCATCCGCCCTGGGAAAGCCGTCCTCACGAAGGGCTACGCTCTTCCCAACGGCTACGTGATCCACTGTCTCGGACCCGTGTATGGGGTCGATGAGCCGTCGGCGGACCTGCTGGCGGCCTGCTATCGGAACGTGCTGGCATTGGCGGAGGATCGGGGTCTGGCGGCGATCGCGACTCCTGCCGTGTCCACAGGTGTCTTCGGCTTCCCCGTCGTGGAGGCGGCCGAGGTGGCCGTCGCAGAGGTCGTGAAGCGGGCCCCTTCGCTGAAGAGCGTGCGGGCCGTACGCTTCGTCTTGAGAGACCGAGCGGCGCTGTCGGCTCACCAAGATGCCCTGCGCCGGGCGGTGCCGATAGAGTGACGTTTTCGGAGTCGCTGGGCTATCCTTGGACGACCGCCCACGACGTCCCGGAGGGTCCATGGAGGCTATTCTCTCGCGCCGGAGTATCCGCAGTTTCACCGACCAACCGCTTTCTGATGATCTGGTCACGGGGCTGCTTCGGGCGGCGATGGCTGCTCCTTCCGCCCAGAACCAGCAACCCTGGCAGTTCATAGTCGTGCGGGACAGAGCTCTGCTGGAGGCGATCGGAGGAGCTCAGCCGTACGCGGGCATGGCCCGCGAGGCCCAGGTCGCCATCGTGGTATGCGGTGACCTCTCCCGCGAGAAGAGTCCGGGGTATTGGGTACAAGACTGCGCCGCGGCAACCGAGAACATCCTGATCGCGGCCAATTCGCTGGGGCTTGGAGCCGTTTGGTCGGGGACGTACCCTCGTGAAGAGAGGGTGAAGAACGTCCGGGATCTGTTCGGGATTCCCGACGACATCGTGCCGTTCGCCATTGTCCCCATCGGCTATCCCCGGGAGCGACCAGCTCCGTCCGACCGCTACGACCCGGACCGCGTCCACCTCGACCGTTGGTGATCTGAGAAGGATACCCGACCCCCAACCAACCCGACCCACAGGAGACCTGAGCCATGAAGACCTCCCTCGGAGCGAAGCCGCTCGTCTATCCGACCCCCGTGTTCGTCGTCGGTTCGTACGACGCTCAGGGGAAGCCCAACGCCATGGCCGTGGCCTGGGGTGGCATCTGTTGTTCCAAACCTCCCTGCATCGCCGTCTCGCTCCGCAAGGCCACCTATTCTTACGCCAACCTCATGGAGAGGAGAGCGTTCACCGTCAGCATCCCCTCGCGCGAGCACGTGGTAGCGGCCGACTACTTCGGGATAGCGTCCGGGCGGGACGTAGACAAGTTCGCCATGGCCGGAGTGACCCCGGTCCGCTCCGACCTCGTCGACGCCCCGTTCATCTCCGAGTTCCCGTTGGTGCTGGAGTGCAAGGTGGTCGAGGTGAGCGAACTCGGTCTGCATACCCTCTTCGTGGGGGAGATCCTCGATGTCAAAGCCGACGAGGATTGCCTGGATGAGAACGGCCGGATGGTCATGGAGAAGCTGCGGCCCTTCAGCTATGCCCCCGGCCTCAACACCTACTACGCCGTGGGGGAAGAGTTGGCCCGTGCGTTCTCGGCGGGCAAGGAACTGCGCGGCGAAGAGTAGACGGCGAAGACTGGGTTGCACGGACAGAGGCGGTGACTCCACCGGAACCGTGTAGAGGAGCGCCGTCGTCGGAACGAGCGACTGAACGTCTTCGTGTGGGGGGTTACTCGTGAGGAACACAGCGTTGAGATTCGCGCTGCTGATGGGAGGCATGATCCTCATCGGCGGCCTGGCCGGCCTGATCGCCGTGGGCTGCGGAAGTAGCGGGCCGGACGGTGAGCCCGTCACTTCGTCCACGGTCCCGAACGGGGGTGCGCTCCGGGTGATCAGCATCGAGGAGGCGTTGGCCGTCGCTCCCGGGACCACGGTCAGGGTGCAGGGGGCGTTGGTGGCGACACCGGAGCGCGTGGTCCTCGCATCGGCGATCCTGGAGTCGTATCCGCCTCAGGCAGGCGGGGCCACTCTCACTCTCCAGGGACTCGATCTCGATTCCCTCGTGGGACTGAGTTCGACCATCGGCCAAGCCGATCTTGCGCCGGTGACGTGGACCGACTTCTGGCTCGTGCTCGAGGGGGTCGTCGGGGACGGTGTGCTCGAAGTCACGAGCGTACCGAGGGTGGTCGAAGCGACGGTCGGCGACTTGAGGGTGCGGTTCAGCCCCGTCGCCGAGCCGGTGCGTGCCGGCGAGCCGGTCTGGTGGGCGCTGGACGTCAAGAATGAAAGCGCCGTTCCGGTAGATCTGACGTTCTCGAGCGGACAACAGGGAGAGGTCGTCCTCAGCCAGGGAGGCGTGGAGAAGTACCGCTGGAGCAATGGCAAAGCCTTCACCGAAGCCATCGAGACTGTGACGGTCGAACCGGGCGGCACGTGGACAGCGGTACTCACCGATACGCTGACGGCGCCCCCGGGCGACTACGAGCTGTCGGCGACCGTCACCGCCGTCGTCGGTCAGATCGGCGCGGGAACGGTCTTGCTCGCCCTGGAGACGACGATCACCGTGTACTGAGTCCGGCGATCAATCGTAGTAGTCCGCCCCGTGCTTGAGCGTCTGCCACTGCTCGTCGTCGTGGCCACAGAAGATCTGGCCGTCCACCTTCTCGACGAGGTCACGAACCCGTTTGAGGCTGGCCAGTTCGCCTCCTGCGAACCAGGTGAACGCGTGGGGGATCCCGGGACCGTACCCATTGATCGGAATGCCGTAGTAGTTGCCCAGATGCTCGCAGCACGAGAGGACCACCGGGCCGGTCTTGGGTAGGTTCACCATGAGGGCCTGGTAGCCGGGGGTGTGACCGGGCATGTGGAGCACGGTCACGTCGTCGCCTATGAGATCGTAGTCGCCCTTGATGAAGTGGAAATCGAGCCCGGGCACTTCGAAGTGCTTGCGGAAGTACATCCACGAGTGGAACTGCTCGACTGCCGGCGGCCGACCGGGGACGGGAGGCACGCCGATGCGGCTGCCGTACTCGTATTCTTCCTCCTGCACGATGATCTTGGCCTTCGTGTTGGCGAACTCCGGCAGCCAGCCCGCGTGTTCGGACATGATGTGGGAGATGACCACGTAGTCGATGTCTTCCGGTTTGTAGCCGAGTAGAGCCAACTGGGCCAGCGGGTTCTCGTCAGGCTCCTGCTTGACCCTGAAACCTTCGGGTCCGGTGGTCTGAGGGAAACCGGTCGCGTTCTTGAAATCCTCCCACTTCCAGCCGAGGTCCATGACGATCTTGGCCTTGGGGTGGTCGATGAGGTACTGGGCATTGCGGACACGATACGGACCGGCTTGATGCTCTTGGCCCGTCTCGTCCACCGTCCCGAAGTGCCAATGGAAGGCCCATTCGGTATAGAGGACGCCGCCGTTGAGGATGTGAAGCTTCATCTCTGCCCCCCAGACTCTTGTCTCTTGTGTGCGTTCGTTCCAGTCGGAGCGGCTGTGGTGCCGCCCCTCTCCTGATGTCCCAACTCGGCCGATAGCGCCGCGGCCACCTTCTTGAGCGCTGCGCCGTAGTTCATCATCTCGTGAGGGCCGAAGCGTTCACTGGGCGCGACCACCGCCATGCACGCCCGCACCGCGTTGGCGGAGTCGAAGACCGGTGCTCCGACGGCGCACATCCCCAGGTTGTACTCCTGTAGACCGTAGGCCAGTCCGTCGGATCTCACCTTCGCCAGTTCACTCATCAAACCGTCCGGGTCGTTGACAGAGTATTGGGTGCGGGGTTCACCCGCTGCTTCGATCGCGGCAGGCCACTCGCTCTCCGGACCGAAGGCGACGAAGACCCGGGAATGTACGTTCGAAAGGCCGTGCATCATGACGCCCGGAGGATTGTGGGGTTTGAACGGTCGCGACGTGTACACGGTGTCGATGATCATGGGTCCCTCGTCGGTCCACACGGTCAGGTTCACTGTCTCGGTGGTCTCGGCGGCCAGAGCCCGAACATATGGGTTCGCTATTCGGACGAGTTCGCCGTGAGACAGCGTCAGATAGCCGGCCTTCAGCATGCTCGAACCCAGGTGGTAGGTCTTTCGCTGGGGGTCGAAGGTGAGGTATCTGAGGTTCTCGAGGGTCTTCACCAACCTGAACCCGGTCGCCTTGCTGAGTCCGGCCGTCTCTCGGATCTCCTTGAGGGTCCACTCAGGGCGTTCCACGTCGAAAAGACTCAGGATGAGCAGCCCTTTCTCGAGGGTCCTGGAGGGCGACGCACCCGCGCGAGTCCGGGGCGACCGGTCGAGTATGTCTCTGTCGGAGCGCTCCAATATGCTCTTCCTCATGGTCGGTGGCATGGTCCATGCCCTTCGGCATCACCAGGGTGCATATCTTGTCGACCTCGGATGTCGGGCAAAGATAGCGTTTGCCTGCGCATTGGGCAAGTGGTAGGTTTGGTGCACTAAACGCAGCGCCCGTTTCATTATACGGAACCTCGTCAGCTGCGGCGACGAGGGATTGCGGACCGAGAGTGACTACTCAGTACAAGGAGGCCGTCCGGTGAACGATCCCATGGGCAGGTTCATCGATCCCACTTCAGACCAGGAGATGCAGCGTCGTTGGGACGCGGTACGGGACATGATGAGAGAGAAGGGGATCGACTACCTCGTCATGCAGAATCAAGAGGAGTTCATGGGCGGGAGCCTGCGCTGGTTCACCGACTGGACGGCCCGCCATCAGTTCCCGATGACGGTGGTCTTCCCACTCCACGAAGACATGACGGTCATCAACTGCGGGAACGAGCCGCCGCTACCGCAGGCCTTCCCCCCGAAGTTTGGCGCGCGTGGCATCAAGAACAACTGGGGTGACGTGTACTTCCCCACGTTCAGTTTCACCAAGGACTACGACGGCAAGCTCGCCCTCGACGTGCTGAAGGAGAAGCCCAAGGCCACCATCGGCTGGGTGGAGCCTTCGTTCATCCCCATGACCTTCGCCTCGTATCTACAGGAGAACCTGCCCGACGCCACCTTCGTCGACGCTACTGAAGAGATCGATCTCCTGCGCGCCCGCAAGAGCGAAGAGGAACTACGGGCGACAAGGGTCACGGCGAAGATCCACGACGACTGCATCGAGCACCTCAAGAAGACCGTCAAGCCGGGCATGCACGACTACGACGTCTACGCCGAGGTCCACTACTTCATGTCGAAGCACGGCAGCGGGCGGGGCCTGGTCCTCGTCAACTCCGGCCCCATGGGCACGTTCGTCCCCTTCGACGTCTATCACCTGCAGGGGCGGGTCATCCAGGAAGGGGACCAGTTGTCGGTCCTCAACGAGACGAACGGTCCCTGTGGCCTGTATGCGGAACTCTTCCGGGTGTTCTGCGTGGGCTGCGAACCCGACCAGGAACTCAAGGAAGGGTGGGCGAACGCGGTCGAGTGCCAGCATCTCATCGCGAAACACCTGGTCCCGGGCGCGAGCTGCAGCGAGCTCTACACCATGGCCAAGGACTTCATGGTCGAGCGTGGCTACGTGCCCCCGACGCGATCCTTCTCCCATGGCCAAGGGTACTCCTTGGTGGAGCGGCCCAGCCTGCGTCTCGACGAGCCGTGGGACGCCTTCGCGGGGATGAACCTGGCCGTGCATCCGGTCCTGGTGAAGCCCGGGAGATTCTGGATCATGTGCTGCGACAACTACATCGTGGGTGATCCGAAGGGAGCGGAGAAGATCCATGAGTCGCCCCAGGAGATCATCGTCCTCTGAGGATAGTCTTCTTCACAGAAGTGTGACCGTTGACCCCGGAACCGCTGAACGAACTGAGAAAGGGTGTATGAGATGAGCGATTGGGAAATGGTGGGCAAGCCGGCCCTGCTACTCGTCCACATGCAGAACGCGATCGTCAAGGCGCCCAGCCCGCTCGAGCCGCTCGGCCACATCCGAGCGACGTGGGAGGACGGGGTGGTCCCGAAGATGCAGGCCCTGATCGAGGCGTTCCGGCAGAAGGGTCTTCCGGTCGTCTACGTCAACGCGTATACCCCCGAAGACACCAAGATCCCCGTGTACGGGAGGTTCTGGCCGAGTCTCAAGAAATCGAAGGTCAACTACAAGGGCACGCCGGACGTCGAGGTCATCGAGGAACTCGCCCCTCAGGGCGACGAGCCCCTCTTCTTCAACTGGCCGTTCGGCGTCTTCCAGGGTAACGATCTGGAGCAGTACCTTGTCGACCAAGGCGTCGACACCGTCGTGCTGGCAGGAGTGGCGACGGGCATGGCTGTCGGCACGGCTGCGTTCGCGCTGGCGGACCGCTTCTACAACCTCATCGTGCCGAGCGACGCCTCCACCGACGGCAACAAGGAACTGCACGAGGTGATCTTCAAGTCGATGATCCCTGCCATCGGATTGGTGACCACGACCGAGGACGTCATCGCCCATCTCTAGGTACGCGGCTGTCCAAGCAGTGACCATCCGGCATGAGGAGGAGGATCGTTCATGGCCTGCGATAGATTGAAAGACAAAGTGGCGTTCATAACCGGGGGCGGGTCGGGCATCGGCAAGGCCATCGCCAAGAGCTTCGTCCAGGAGGGCGCGGCCGTGGCATTGGCCGCGCGCAACAAGGAGAACCTCGACGCGACGGTCAAGGAGTTCGAAGCCATGGGTGGCACCGCGATCGCCATCCCCATGGACATCACCAAGGAGCAGGACGTCATCGACGCGGTCGCCACGGCCATCGAGAAGTGCGGCGGGATCGACATCCTGGTGAACAACTCGGGCATCGGCGGCCCCACGGCCTACGTCTGGGACCTCAAACTCGACGAGTGGAACGAGATCATCGCGGTCGACCTCACGGGGAGCATGCTCTGCTCGCGTGAGGTGCTGAAACACATGGTGCCCGCCGGTAAGGGGGGCGTGATTATCAACATCGGCGCCGAAGGCGGCCGCTCGGGCGATGGGCGCTCCGGCTATCCGATGCGCGCCGGCTACTGCTGCGCGAAGATGGGGGTCATCGGTCTCACCGAGACCCTTGCTCGCGAGTGTGGTCCGCACGACATCCGGGTGAACTGCATCTCGGCAGCCGCGGTGAGGGGCGATCGCTTCGTCCGGGTCATGCAAGGGCGAGCCGACGCTCGGGGGATCCCGCTTGAAGAGATGATCAAGATCGAGATGAAGCAGTATTCGCTCGGCCGTCCCACCGAGGAACGTGAACTGGGGCAGACCGCGGTGTTCCTGGCTTCTGACGAATCAAGCGCGATAACGGGTCAGACGATCGTCGCCAACTGCGGCATGCATATGTGGGGGTGAACCAAGCCTGACCGGTCATGTGACCCTGCGACCGGCCCGAACAGGAACGCCGAGAGGAGGTCCTCACCTTGGTCAAGGCGATCATCTTCATCAAGAGGCGCAAGGATCTGACCCGCGAGCAGTTCAAGGAATACTGGCTGACCGAGCACTCGAAGCTCGAGAAGGAGAACGCGGAGAAGAACTGGGTGCGGAAGATAGTCGCAAGCTTCCCGGTGGAAGACGACTCCCTTCCCGAGCCGCCGTTCGACGGCATGGTCGAACTCTACTTCGACAGCATCGATGACATGAAGAAAGACGTCCAGGGAGCTCAACGCGAGATCATGCAGGCGGATGAGAGGAACTTCTGCGACCACACGGAGGAGCAGGTCGTCGTGGTGACGCAGGAGTACCTGATGGCCGTCAAGACGCCGTGCGAAACGAAGATGTGAACTCCGGTCGCAGTGTGACGCGTAGCGGGCGCGAGCGGCCGCGCCTTCTGCCGAGTCGGGCGTGATCATGGGCGGCGGCGCGGCAGGGATCGCGCTGGGCCGCGCCGTCTAGACGTTCGCGCGATAGCCCAGGGCTCGGGAGATCTCCTTGGACGTCCGCCGGACGGCGGAGCCGCAGGCTGCCCGTTCATCGGGTCCGAAGCGTTCGGCGGCTGATCAGTGCGAGACCCTGGGCTGTCCGTTGGTGAGCCAGATGAATCCCTGGCAGGCCTTCATCTTCGGCCGGAACGCCACGCTCGAGACCGAGTACAAGTGGATCTACGGTGCCTACTTCGGCGCGGAGCAGGAAGTGGCGTGCCAGACCATGGCATACGACAAGATCTCCACCAACAACAAGATGGAGATCCTTCTGGGGAACGACACAGACGGCAACGTGTGGGCCCAAGTGCTCGTGCCGGGCATGGAGGCTGCCGGCTACGAGGTCACTTTCCCCCAGCAGTATCAACCCTTCGGCGAGGATTTCACCGCGCAGATCTCGGCGTTCAAGAAGGCGGGCTGCGAGATAATCACGGGAACGCACTATCCGCCCGATTTCGCCAATTTCTGGAAGCAGAGCCTGCAGCAGGGCTACCAGCCCAAAGTGGTGTTCGCTGGGGGCAAGGCTTTCACGAACATGGCCTTTGCCGAGTCCCTGGGCTCGACGTCGATCGGTCTCATGGCCGGGTGGGCCTTCCACAAGGATCTTCCCTACGTCGACTCACTGACGGGAATGACGTGCGCGGAATTGGCCGCCGACTACGAACAGGTCACCGGCGAGCAGTGGGCCCAAGCCGTCGGTTCATTCGCGAAGTTGTCGTGGGCCGTCGACGTCTTGGAGCGGGCTGCGGACCCCGAGGACAAGGAATCGGTGGTGCAAGCCATACAGGAGACCAAATTGGAGACCGTGATCGGTCCCCTTGATTTCACTTTGCCCGTCGACCCGACGGGGCGGCATATCGCGAAGAACGTCTACAAGCAGGGCTGGACGACGGTGCAATGTGTGAAGGGCGCAGATGCGCTGCCGACGCCCTCCACTCGGGAATACGAGGTCAACATCGTCGGAGTGGAGGGACCCCCCCGGCGTCGAAGTCGTGGATCCTATTTCGCAACTGTACTCGTAGCGGCACGCGGCACGAGTCTCTTGGACCCGGCCCCCTTCCTCGTTTCGAGCCGGTCTTCACGCGGGCGCGCCTGGAGGCCGGCTCGAACACACTCGGGAGGAGGCCGAAGGCGGTTTGACACTGAGAAGTAGGCGGCTGTATGGTTGGTCCACATAGAGTACAGATGGTTGCGCATAATGGAACGGACTCGGGTCTCCGCGTCCGTTGCGGGGTAGGTCGTAGCTGCTTATATCGGGATCGGAGGTAGTGGTGATCGTACGTACCGTCTGCCAGTCGTGCCACAGCGAGTGCGGCGTCTTGGCTCACGTAGAGGGCGGCAGGGTGGTGCGGATCCAGGGCGACCCCGACCACCCCAACAACAAAGGGTATATCTGCGTCAAAGGCAAGGCGGAGATAGGGCGCCTCTACCACCCGGACCGGCTACTGCACCCGCTCAAGCGGGCAGGCGGGCGGGGCGAAGGGAAGTGGGAGCGCGTCTCTTGGGACGAAGCTCTCGACGGCATCGCCGCCGGTCTGACAGCGGTGAAAGACGAATACGGGGCTGAAGCTATCTGTGGCATGAGAGGCACCGGTCCCCGGGCCGGCGGGGTGGCGAACCTCGTGGCCTACGCCTTGGGGAGCCCCAATGCCATCAGCGTCGATCTCCACATCTGCTACGCGCCGTCGCTCATCGCTGAGAATGTCACGATCGGTACCTCCACCCTCATGGAGCGCGGGCCCGACTATGAGAACGCCCAGTGCATACTCGTGTTCGGCGCCCACCCTCTCGTCTCGCACCCTCCCCGCGGGCGGGACCTGCTGCGCGGACGGGTCAAGAACGGGGCGAAGCTCGTCGTGGTGGATCCCCGGCGCACGCAGTTGGCCGAGAAGGCCGATCTGTGGTTGCAAGTCCGTCCCGGCACGGACGGAGCCCTCGTGTTGGGGATGATCAACGTGGTCATCGCAGAAGGCCTGTATGACCGCGATTTCGTGAGCTCGTGGTGTGTCGGTTTCGAAGAGTTGGCGGCTCGGGCGGCCGAGTACCCTCTGGAGAGGGTGTCCGAGATCACCTGGGTGCCCGCGGAGGAGATCCGCGAAGCAGCGCGGCTCTATGCCACAACCAAGCCGGCTGTCTTGCACCACAGGGTGGCGATGGACCAGAACATCACTTCGACCCAGGGCACGCGGGCGATGATCGACCTGGTCGCCATCACCGGCAATCTCGATGTGAGGGGCGGAAACCGCCTGCCCCCGAAGATCCAGGGCTATTACCGCACCGGGATCCTGTCGGGTGGTGCGGTCTGCGCGCCGCCCCCGGAGATCGAGGAGCGTCGCCTGGGTGCGGAACGGTTCCCATTGATCTCGAGTCCCAAAGGCCGGTTCTGCGGGGGACCTACGCTCATGTTCACCCATCCCGCTCTGGCCATGCAGGCCATGGAGGGGGAGGGCCCCTATCCGCTGAAGGCCATGTACTGCTCCGGTGGCAATCCGGTCATCAACACCATGGACGTCAAACGGTTCTGGGCCGCGCTCGAGCAACTCGATCTGCTGGTAGTCGCCGATTACTTCATGACGCCCACGGCAGAGTTGGCCGACTACGTTCTTCCCGCTGCCACGTGGCTCGAGAGGGACGAACTCTGCGACGACGGTTACACGGACTACATCGCGGCCAGACAGAAGGTGGTGGAGCCCCTGGGCGAAGCCCGGGAGGACCTCAGGATCGTCATGGAACTCGTCAAACGGATCCCCTGGGCCGATCGGGCCCGCATACCTTGGGACAGTCCCGAGGAGTGCTACGATTGGATGGTCGCCGGCATGGGTCTCACATTCGCCGACCTCAAGCGCATGGGGTACTACGTGGAGCCGACCGTCTATCGGAAATACGAATCGAGCGGTTTCGACACGCCTTCGGGCAAAGTGGAGTTGAGCGCGAGCCGTTTCGCGGACTTGGGTTACGACCCTCTCCCCGCGTACACGGAACCACCGGAGAGCCCGGTGAGTCGTCCCGATCTGTTTGCCGAGTACCCCCTCATCCTGACCACTGGTGCGCGGCATATCGAGTATTTCTGTTCGGAGGGCCGGCAGGTCGGCGCTCTGCGCGACCGGCGCCCGGACCCCGAGATCGAGATCAATCCGACGACGGCGTCGGAGCTGGGGATCGAGGACGGGACGTGGATCTCCCTCGAGACTCCTCGCAAGCCGGGTGAGAAGGTGCGTCTGAAGGCCAAGCTCACCGACGGGATCGACCCGCGGGTAGTGAATGCCGCATACGGCTGGTGGTTCCCGGAGAAGCCGGGGCCTGAGCACGGGTGTTTCGATTCGAACGTCAACGTCGTCCTCACCATGGATCCCCCGTGGGAAGACATCTGCGGCTCCGTGCCCCTCAAGGGCACACTCTGCAGGGTCATCCCAGAACGATGAACCCTCGAGCGATGAACGGACACCGTCTTGTCGTGGAACGTCCCTTCGGAGGTAGGGCTGTATGAGAGATTTCGAATATCTGGCGCCGCAGAGCGTCGATGAAGCGCTGAAGGTCTTGAAAGAGCGCGGTTCCACGGCCACGGTGATGGCCGGCGGGACGGACGTGCTCGTGTGGATGAACCGTCGGGAGATCAGTCCCGAGTGCGTGGTGTACCTCGGCGGACTCGACGAACTCCGGTACATCCGGGAGGAAAGCGACGTACTGCGGATTGGGGCATTGACGACTCAAGCGGAGTTGGCCTCGTCCGCTCTCCTGCAGGAGAAGGCCACGGCGCTCGCGGTCGCGGCGCGGAACTGCGCTGGTCCGGTGGTGCGCAACCTGGCCACCATCGGGGGCAATCTGGGAACGGCCACACCTGCCGGTGATCTGATCCTCGCCGTGGCGGCCCTCGATGGCACCGTCACGGTCCGGGGGCCGAAAGGGGAACGGCGGTTGCGTCTCGACGAGCTGCTGGTGGGGCCGCAGAAGACCTCGCTGGTACCCGAAGACCTGATCATCGAGGTGACGATCCCTCTGCCGGTCGGGAAGACCGGCTCGGGCTTCCAGAAGCTCGGCAAGCGTAAGGCGATGACCATCTCCACCGCATCGGCTGCCGCCTCGGTGGTGCTGAGCGACGATGGGGCCACGTTCGAGAAGGTGATCGTCGCTCTTGGTTCCCTGGGGGCGACGGTGATCCATTCGACCGCCTTTGAGAGCGCTCTGCAAGGTAGGCCGGCGACTCTCGAGGAGATCGAGAAGTGGCGTCATCTCGCCGGAGGGGACGCCTGTCCGAGTCCCCGGGCCCGTCGGGCGAGTGCGTGGTATCGCTGCGAGGTGGCTGCCGTGCTGGCCGCTCGCGCCGTCGAAGATGCTCTGGCGATCGCTACGGGGCAGGATCTCACCGCGCAGAGAGCGGCCAAGAAGAAGCGGGGAAAGGGTGTCGCGGGCGCCATCTATTCGATGAGTCCCCCTGGATTCCCCAATCCCTGCGCGGTCAACATGCAGATGCGGGAGGATGGGAGTGTGGTCCTCCAGATCGGTATCGTGGAGATGGGTCAGGGATCGACGACGGTCCTCACCCAGATGGCCGCTGAGGCCCTGGCCGTGCCCTACGAGCAGGTGACGGTCTACACGGCGGATACGGGCACCATGCCCTATGACTTCGGGACCGTCAGCTCCCGGGGTACGTTCGTGGGCGGCAACGCGATCCTCAAGGCGGCCGCTCAGATCAAGGAGGTCTTGTACGACGCGGCGTCGGCCACGCTGGGGGCCGACAGGGAGAACTTCGTCCTCGAGGCCGGCTTCGTCGTCGACAAGTACGATCCGGAGCGGCGCATGCCCATCGGAGAGGCCGCGCGGTTCGCCCATTTCGCTCTCAAGAAGCTGCCCATCGGGACCGCCTACTACTATCCGAAGAGTTCTGCCCCTGGCGAGAACATGCAGGGGGAGACGATCGCGGCGTTCTACTATCACGCCACTGTCGCGGAGGTAGAAGTGGACGTGGAGACCGGAGTGGTGGAAGTGAGCAGACTGTACGCAGCGGTCGATTGCGGCAAAGCGATCAATCCCGCGGGGGTCGAGGGCCAGGTGGAGGGCGGTGCCATGCAGGCGGTCGGCTGGGCCCTGCGTGAGGACGGACATCCCGGTCTGGTGGACTCAGAAGGTCCTCCGGAGAACTACAACCCGGACTTCATGCCCGTCGACCTGGAGAGTTACGCCATAGCCACGTCGATGGACCTCCCGGAGATCCAGGCCGCGTTCGTCGAGGTGCACGATCCCGAGGGGCCGTTCGGCGCCAAGGCGGCCGGGGAGATCTCGGCCAACAGCGGCGCGCCGGCGGTGTTCAACGCCATACACGACGCTGTGGGGGTCCGCGTGTACGACATGCCGGCCTCTCCAGAGAAGATCCTGTGGGCTTTGCAGCAGAAGGCCCAGGCCGAGCAGGCGCCGGCCGGGCGCTAGAAAGTAGGGACCATGAAACATGAGATCCATTTTGTGTTGAACGGGGAGGAGCAGACGGTCAGCGTCGAGCCGAACCTGACCCTGCTCGAACTGCTACGAGACACCCTGGGCGTCACCAGCCCCAAGCGCTCTTGCGAACAGGGAGAGTGTGGGGCCTGTACCGTGATCCTCGACGGCAAAGCGGTCAATTCCTGCCTCGTCTTGGCGGTCACCATCGAGGGGAAAGCGGTGGAGACCGTCGACGGACTGGGAGACGAGGGGCTGCATCCCCTACAGAAACACTTCGCTGAGCTGTCCGCGGCACAGTGCGGCTACTGTACGCCCGGGATGATAATGGCCGCCAAGGCCCTGATCGACAACAACCCGGATCCCTCGTACGAGGAGGTCAAGGAAGGGCTCTCGGGGAACATGTGCCGGTGCACGGGCTACGTCAAGCCGGTGAAAGCTGTCTTGGCCGCGGCAGAGGAACTGCGTGGTTCGGTCTCGGCGACTTCGAGGGAGGACTGACCATGAGCTACGCAGAAGTCGGGACGCGCAGGCCTCGGATCGACGCCCGCGAACAGGTGGTCGGAGCGGTGCAGTTCACGAACGACCTCCACCTGCCTGGCATGCTCTACGCCAAGCCCCTTCTCAGCACCGAGCACCACGCCCGCATCGTCAGGCTCGACACCAGCGCTGCTGAGCGGCTGCCCGGTGTGAGAGCGGTGGCCACAGCCAAGGACGCGCCGGACAACGTCAACGGACTCATCATCCCCGATCAGCCGGTCTACGCCGACGAGAAGGTACGCTACAAAGGCGAGATCGTTGCTCTGGTGGCTGCGGAGAGCGAGGAGGTCGCTCTCGAGGCGGTCGAGCTCATCGAGGTCGAGTACGAGCCGCTCCTGGCCGTGTTCGATCCCCGCGAGGCCTTGGGGCCTGAAGCCCCGCTCCTTCACGAGCAAGGCCAGGGCAAATGGTGCAAGGGCAACCAAGTCCTGCCCCATGGCCACGAGACGTTTCTGCTCGTGCACGGTGACGTGGAGGCGGGTTTTGCCGAATCGGACATGATCGTGGAGCAGAGCTTCGGCACGTCGGCCCAACGGTGCGCCCCGATCGAGGGCCACGCGTTCATTGCGAAGCCGGAAGGTCCCGATCGCATGACGATCATCGGGAACACTCAGATGCCGTTCTGGCACCAGCCGGCTGTGGCCAAGGCCCTGCGGCTGCCGCTGAACCGCGTGCGGATGTGTTCGGCGCCGATCGGAGGCGCATTCGGGCAGAAGAACAACATCACCATCGAGCCGAACCTGGCCATCCTGGCTTCGAAGGCGGGACGGCCGGTCAAGTGGGCGCTGACGACTCACGAGGACTTCATGTACACCTCGACCAAGATTCCCGTCTACAGTACCTATAAGGTAGGGCTGAAGAAGGACGGGACCCTGGTGGCGATCCAGCGCGAACACATCGGGAATACGGGGGCATACGCGTCGACGAGCATGATCACCATGGGCAAGTGCACGTTCATCGGCTCGGGACCCTATATGATCCCCCATCAGCGGGCCGAGACCTGGGTGGTGTACACGAACAAGTGCCAAAGCGCGGCCTTCCGAGGTTTCGGCATGTCGCAACCCACATTCGCGATCGAGGTCATGATGGACATCATCGCCGAGAAGTTGGCGATGGACCCGCTCGAGCTCCGCTACAAGAACCTCATGAAAGACGGCGACCGGGCCGGCACCGGCCAAGCCATGCGGGCGGTGGGCATCAGGCACTGTCTCGAGAAGGTGGCCGAGTTGAGCGGGTGGGGGACAGGCGTCTAGCGACGGGCTCAGGCGCCCTCGCCCAGCGAGAGGATGGATGTGATGGATCCGTGGTTCGCCGACGAGCCGCGTCCTGAAGGCGGACCCCGGTTCACGGGAGCTGGGACCTACTCCCGGCCGATCGCGCTCGTCAAGGGCGGGGGCGATCTGGCTTCCGGGGTAGCGTTGAGGCTTCTGGGGGCGGGGTTCGCGGTGGTCGTGACCGAGATCGATCAGCCGACTGCTGTCCGGCGCACCGTGTCGCTGGCGGAAGCGGTCTACGAGGGTCGGGTGTGTATCGAGGGGGTCGTGGGTGTCAGAGCGACCGGATTGGCGGCGGTATGGGAGGCCGTGCGGGACGGTGTGGTCCCGGTCGTCGTCGATCCTCGGGCCGAGGTCAGGCTGCGGTTGAAGCCCGACGTGGTCGTGGACGCAGTCATGGCCAAGCGCAATCTCGGTACCCGCCTTGACGATGCGCGGGCCGTGGTGGCGATAGGTCCCGGATTCGTGGCAGGGGTGGATGTTCACGCGGTAGTAGAGACCATGCGTGGCCACGAGTTGGGGCGAGTCATGTTCCACGGCGCGGCGCTCCCCGACACCGGTGTTCCGGGCGAAGTCGGCGGGGCATCGGTGGCCCGGGTCATGCGTGCTCCGTGCGGCGGTGTGTTCCAGACGCTCTGCGAGATCGGGGACGTCGTGGAGCGGGGCCAAGCGGTGGGCCGGGTGGGAGACGTCCCGGTGCGGGCCGGTCTGGACGGTATGGTCCGTGGGTTGCTCCACCCCGGCTTGACCGTTCAGAAGGGCTGCAAGGTCGGGGATGTCGACCCACGTTGCACGACGGAACACTGTCACTCGGTGTCCGACAAGGCACGAGCCGTGGGAGGGGGGGTGCTCGAGGCGGCGTGCTCGCTCCTGGGAGGGGTGGCGTTCACGATGAAGCCAGGGACAGCCGCGGGGACCGAGGATGAACCACGGGTTGAAACAGGCACTAAACAGCGTGGCATTATGGTGCGGCGTGTGCCATGATGCGAAAAGTGGCCGCTGGTCCACGATAGTCCAGAACGTGCAACCGGGGGGAGGTAGTAGGGAGGGGGTCAGTTTCGGCAAACGGCGTTCCAGATTACCTATTTCATGATCGTCAAGAGGGGGAATCAGATGTCACAGACTGTTAGTCGCCGCGAGTTCCTGAAGATCGCCGGGGTCGCCGGCGTCGTCGTGGGGGCGGGAGCAGGTCTCGGGGGTCTGCTCGCCGCATGCGGGAGCGAAGCGGACACCACCACGACCACGGCGGGCGAGGCGACGACCACGACCGCAGGGCAGGCCACCACCACTTCGGTCGCCACGGAAGCGGAGGTCGGCCGCGAGGTCAAGCTCGGGTTCGTGACACCGCAGACCGGTCCACTTGCCTCGTTCGGCATCGCGGACAAGTACTGTCTCGACCATTTCATCGAAGTGATAGGCGACGGTGTCGTCCTAGGAGACGGCAAGAAACACGCGTTCAAGGTATTCCTCGAGGATAGTCAGTCGAACTCCAACCGTTCAGCACAGGTCGCCGGAGACCTGATCCTGAACAGCAACGTCGATATCCTCATGGCCGCCTCGAGCGGGGACAACGTGGTCCCGGTCTCCGACCAGGCCGAAGCCAACGAGATCCCCTGTATCTCGTGCGACACACCCTGGCAGGCCTGGTTCTTCGGGCGCAAGGGCGATCCCAAGGTCGGGTTCAAGTGGACCTACCACGCGTTCTGGGGGCAGGAAGACAACTTCGGCATCTACTTCGACATGTGGCCACAGGTGCCCAACAACAAGGTCGTGGGCGTGCTGTGGCCCAACGACGTCGATGGGAACAACTATCGTTCGCAGTGGCCGGACCCGATGACGGCGGCCGGGTACACGATCGTAGACGGTGGCTCCTTCCAGGACGGCATGGAGGACTACACCTCCATCATCGACAAGTTCAAGAAGGAGGGCGCCGAGGTCCTGTCCGGGGTCATGAGCCCGCCGGACTTCACCAACTTCTGGAAGCAGGCGAAGCAGCAGGGCTTCACGCCCAAGATCTGCGGCATCGGCAAGGCGCTTCTGTTCCCGCAGACCGGCGATGCGCTGGGTGACATCGGCGAAGGTCTTTGCACCACGTGTTGGTGGCATCCGACCTATCCGTTCACCTCACCGCTGACCGGCGAGAACTGCCAGCAGTTCGCCGACAACTACGAGGCGTCCTCCGGCAAGCAGTGGACGCAGCCGCTTCTCCACTTCATGATGTTCGAGTGGGCGGTCGACGTGCTCCAGCGCACCGCCGACCTCGACGACAAGAACGTCATCCTCGACGCGATCACGAAGACCAACGTCGAGACTATCGTCGGCCCCATCGACTTCACTCAGGAAGTCGGCGCCGAGGGTGGCACCCGCCCGGTCCCGAACGTGGTCCGGACTCCGCTCTCCGGTGGCCAATGGCTCCCCTCCGACAAGTGGACCTTCGACCTGGCGCTCTGCAGCAACGCCAACTGGCCGATGGTCCCGACGGTGGCGAAACTCCAGCCGCTTCCAGGCGCACCCGCCTGATAGACGGATGACCGACGAGCGGGGAGTGATCTTCCGCTCGAGCGCCGCTGATCGACGGTGCAAGCGGGGCCTCTCCTGGGGGAGAGGCCCCGCTTCTCATGTACGGCGACGATGTGAGAGTCTAGGGAGGAGCGACGAAGGGAGGACGCGATGGACGATGCCAAGGCTCCGCGCAGGGTTAGGATCAACGCCAAGCTGACTCCGGTGGAGGTCGACCTGGACCGGACGGCGGTGGTGGTGGTCGACATGCAGAACGCATTCTTGAGTGAAGGCGGCATGTTCGACGACATGGGATACGACATATCCGGCGCGCCGGCGACCATAGAGAAGAACGCGGAACTCCTTCCGGCGATGCGGGAGGCGGGGGCGAAGATCGTCTATCTCACGATGAGCTACTCCGCCGACTACTCTGATGCGGGGGGTGTGGATTCCCCCAACTGGCACAAGGAGCTTGGTCTCGCGATGATGCAGGACCGGCCGGTGACCTGGGGCAAGTATGTGACCGAGGGCACCTGGGATGAGGCCGTCCGCGAGGAGATCGCGCCGTGTCCCGGCGACATCGTGGTGCGCAAGCAGCGGTACAGCGGGTTCGCGGGCACCAACCTCGATCTGGTCCTGCGGACGGCGGGGATCAAGTACGTTCTGTACACGGGGGTGGCTACCAATGTGTGCGTGGAATCCACGCTGCGAGACGGCTACTTTCTCGACTACTGGCCGATCCTGGTCGGCGACGCTTGTAACAACTCCGGCCCGGAGCACAACCGTCTGGCGAGCGAGTGGAACGTGGAGCATGCGTTCGGTTGGGTGACCAGCACGCGGGATGTGCTGAAGGCGCTGTCCGCCGAGTAGCCTCGTCCCGACAGGCGGGATGCGGCCTCGCACGGTGAGCCGTCGTCCCCGGGGGATGCGCGATCGGTTGAGTACGGCTGGATGCTGATGTAGGCTCGAGCTAGGTCCCGTGCCGGACCGCGGAGGGAAGCTGACATCCGTCGGGAGAGGAGTGCCGGTCATGCCGTACGTGCTCATCCAACACAAGGTGCGGGATCTCACCAATCTGCAGACCGTTTTCACCGAAGACAGCGAAAGGCGGCGCCGCGGAGGCTGCGTCGGGGCACAGATGTTCGGCGTCCGCGGAAGACCTGATGAATACGTGGTCCTCCTGGAATGGGATGACGCCGAAAAGGCCCAGAGATTCGCGGAATCCTACGAACTGCGCGAAGCGGTCGAATGGGCCGGGGATGTGACTCCGCCAAGGGCCGTGGTGATCGAAGAACTGCTTAGCCTCGACGCGTAGCTCAGGCTCCGCTCCTCGCCCGACGGGCCGTTCGCAGTGGGGTGACCCCTGGGGCGTAGACGGGTGGTCCCGTCTCGGTCGGAGTAGGCTGTACGCCCTCGACGGGGAAGGCGCCGTTTTCTTTGAGCCAGCGCTCCACCTGGGGAGCCGGCATCGGCCTGGCTAGGAAGTAGCCCTGGGCGATGTCGCATCCCATCGCGGCCAGCCGGCGCCAGGTGTCGGCGTCTTCGATCCCCTCGGCGACGACCTGGAGGTCGAGGTTGCCGCCGAGATCCACGATGGACTGGACGATGACGGAATCGTTGTCGTCTTCCATCATGTGCATGACGAACGAGCGGTCGATCTTGACCTCGCTGACGGGAAGTCGGCTCAGATAGGAGAGCGATGAGTAGCCGGTGCCGAAGTCGTCGATAGAGAGGCTCAAGCCGAGACTGTGCAGCCGGCGAAGCTCTGTGAGCATCCGACCGGGATCGGCCATGATACTGCTCTCGGTGATCTCCAAGGTGAGTCTGGTCGGGTCGAAACCGGTCTCCTTGAGAAGCCTGGTGACGTCCAGAGGGAAGGCGAGGTCGAGGAGGCTGCGGACGCTGAGGTTGACGGCCAGGTCCACATCCAGGCCCTTACGGCTCCACTCATGCACCTGGGTCATGGCCTTGCGGAGTACATACAGGGTGAGGGGGCGTATCAGGCCGGTGTGCTCGGCCATGGGGACGAACTCGTCGGGCGGTACGAACCCGTGCTCAGGATGGTTCCAGCGGAGAAGTGCCTCCAGTCCTACCACCCGGCGGTCGTCTATGCGGGCCTGAGGCTGGTAGTAGACTTCCAGTTCGTCGTTCTGGAGAGCAAGACGCAGTTCGGGCATGAGCGCGAGTCGACGCGGGGTGCATTGGTCGATCTCGGCGCTGTACAGTTCGAAACCGTGCTTGTGTTCCTTTGAGGCGTACATCGCCACGTCGGCGCGTTGGAGCAGCGTCGGTCCGTCGACACCGTGCTCGGGGCAAAGAGCGATACCTATGCTGCAGCGCACCTCCAGAGTCAGGTCGCTCAACTGGAAGTTGCGCTCGAAGGCGTGGCTGATGCGGCGGGCCACCTTCCCGACATCTGCGGGATCGGCGAGGTACGGAAGGAGTACCGCGAACTCGTCACCGCCGAAGCGGGCGACGGTGTCCGCGGGTCGGAGCACCTCACTGAGGCGGCCCCCGATCTCCTGCAGTAGGAGGTCCCCATGGTGGTGCCCCAAGGTGTCGTTGACCTCCTTGAAATCGTCGACGTCGAGAAGCATCACCGCCACCGACCCGGTCCGGCCCTGGAGGTCGGCGATGGCCCTCGCCATCCTAGCGTCGAAAAGGGTCCGATTGGGCAGCCCGGTGAGGCTGTCGTGGAGGGCCTGATGCTCCTTCTCGGCGGCTTCGTCTCGCAGCTGGTCGACAAGGCGCCGGTTCTCGATCGTCACGCTGGCGTGGTTCGTCACGGTCTCCAGGACCCGCAGGTCTTCCTCCTCGAAGCTGCCGACGTCCCCCAGGCGGTTCGCCACGGTGATGGTGCCCACGATCCCTGTCTCGCTCCGGAGAGGGGCGACCACGGCGTCCTTGAAGGCCCGACCATCGAGGGCCGCCTTGAGGACCGTGTCCCGGGTGTTTCGCGGGATGAGGAGCCCCTTGCCGGTGGTCATGACCTCGGAAAGGAGGGCGTCGAGGGCATCGGGGCGGAGGACGGACTCGGTGATGGCCTTGGATCCGGGGCCCAGCTTGGTGCGGACCGTCGCCCCTGCCGGACCATCGGGGAAGACGTCACCCACGGCCGTTTCGGCGCGCATGAGATCGCGCGTTTCCGCCAAGACCGTCTCGAGAACGGGACTCTCAGTGAGTGACCAGTTGACGGCTCGGGTGAAACCATAGAGCTTCTCCAGGCGGATATAGGTCTGGCTGAGAGAGAGATAGCCTCGATAGGCGAGATACAGTACGCCGGCCATGAGCAGGAGCAGCCAGGCCGATCGGGCGTCGTGCCAGAGGACCACGACCGCGACCAAGGCCAGGCTCGTGTTTCCCAGGGCGGCAAGGAGGCCGCCACCGAGGGCTCGGAGCCCGAGTCGGTCGAAGGGCATGGTGCCGTTCAGCGCGCCGGCCAGACTGATGGCGAGGCCCGAGCCGAGATTCGTCCCCAGCAGGGCGACGTACGCGGCGGCCCAACCCATGAGTCCGTCGGCATCGGCGACGCCCAGCACGGCCCTGAAGATCATGATGGTCAGGATGCCTTCGAAGAGGAAGAACTGACCGAGGTTGAAGCCGAGTTTGAGGCCGGATTGCCGCCTGTGCAGAGCCAAGGCGACGGCACCTCCGACGACCCGGCCGAGGATGAGAGCGGTGGGGTCGGCGAAGAAGAGGCCGACTACCAGGGGGATCTCGCTGAGGGAGAAAGAGACCGCATCTCGTTGATGATGCAGATGGATCACGAAGATGTCGGTAACGGCGAACGCACCGGCCAGACTCCACCACGGCAGGTGGAACGGGGCTGTGGTCGATGGGAGTTGCCGGGCGAACAGGGTGTAGAGGGCGAAGCCGGCGGCGAACAGTATTGCCGTCAGCAGCCAGACTCGATCGTGCTTGGTACGCCCTGCCCGGATGGCGGCGCCGTTCGCGCCGTCGGTCATTGCGACCAGATCCCCGACCAACTACGACCGCTCCACGAACGGCCGGACCAACTACGACCGCTCCACGACCGGCCGGACCAGCTCCTGCCGTCCCAATACGCGTCAGACCAACTGCGACCGCTCCAAGAGATCCCGGCCCAACTCTCGCCTTCCCAGATCCCTGACCATGAACGGCCCATCCAGGTGTCGTCGAGCCAACTGGTCCCACTCCACGAGCGCCCGGACCAACTGCGACCGTCCCAGACCTGGCCGAAGATATCGACCTCTCCGTTGATCTCGATGCCGTTGTCGGCAACATGGCTTGTCCCGCGCGCGGCCTCCAGTGAGCCTGTTCCGTCGCTGCGAGGGAAGGATTGGGCCGCGGCTCGTGGGACCCGGGCCTGGGAAGCTTTCTTCACATCTATCAACCCAGAACCCTGACTGTGTCCGTCGGACTTGGGCAGTCGCTGGGCGGTCGTGGTCAGGAGGGCCTTCACCTGGTCAGGAGTCAGCTGGGGACGCTGCTCGAGAAGGAGGGCGACCGCGCCCGCGACGACAGCCGTCGCCTGCGAGGTACCGGTGCCTCTGAAGAAACGCTCGCCTACACGGGCCTCTGGATACGTCAGGTCGGCCCACGATCCTGGGTTGCGGAGACTGAGCACGGATCTGCCGGGGGCTACCAGATCGGGGCCGCGTTCTTCGCTGCCGATGCTGGACCAAGCCGGCACGATGTCGTCGCCCGATCCGGGCGTCCCGTTCATGTCCTCGGCCCCCACCGCGATCACGAAGGGGTCGATCGCCGGGTCGTTGAGACGGCCGCTGTCACCGTCGTTGCCCGCTGCGACCACGACCACGATCCCCTTACGCCAGGCCACTTCGGCGGCATAGGCCAGAGGGTCGACGCGGTAGTCTTGGAGGCTGTCTGTACCGAACGATAGGTTGAGCACCCGTATGTCGAGCCCGGGTTCATCGCGGTGCTGGACCACCCAATCGATGGCGGCCAAGACCTGGGAGACATCGGTGGCACCGTCGTGGGCCGCCACCTTGAGGCTTATGACGGTCGCTCCGGGTGCCACGCCGGCAAAGGTGTCAGGCGAGAAGAAGCGCTTCAGATCGACATCCGGGTCGCGGCCGGCGATTATGCCCGCGAGGTGGGTGCCGTGGCCGAAAGTGTCGAGGCCGCGGAGTTGGGGAGCCTGAGATTCGAAGGAAAGATCCGGGCCGTCGACCACCTGGGTCTCGAGTCCCTTCACAGGCACCAGGCCGGAGTCGATCAGAGCTACTCCGATCCCCTCACCGGTGATCCCACGGGCCCAGAGGTCCTGGGCGCCGATGAGTTTCGTGATCGCTCCCATCGTGGTGTAGGAACCACCCGATTTCCAGCCCGGGGCCTCTTCCCACGATCCGAGGGTCGACGGAGACCCGCTCAGGCGTACCTCGGCATCGGGCGTGATCGCGCGGACGCCGGGAAGATCGCGGACTGCTTCCGTGAGACCTTCGGGGACGAGGGCCGCGTATCCGTCCACGACACCGATGAAGCGCGAGATGGTGCCGCCGTGACGGACGACGAACTCTTCGGAAGCGCATTCGACCGTCGGGTCTTCTTGGACGATGACCGAGACGAGAGCCTCCCGATCGGCGGACCCCTGCTGGGAGACGGCAACAGAGGGCTGAGGAAGGACGAAAGCGATGACCAGAGCGAGCGTGAGCGCAAGGAAAGTCGCGATGACGGCAGCGAGTGGCCGAGGTCTTCGTTCGAGTGCTTGCATCTCTGCCGCTCCGGGGGATGAGGGTGTGCTTCTCCACTGTCATTATCGGCACCTGCGGGCTGAAGCTTTACACTCAGACGAAAATCGGCTTGCACGTATAGCGCAAATGGGCGCGCCTGCCCGGTCTTGATATCCTTTGGACCGACACACGATGGAGAGAGGTCACAAAGAGCTCGACCGAGGAGAGTCGCGATGAGTGGTCCAAGCCGTTTCACTGGTGAAGACGCACGGAGAATAGGCGAGACCCTGGGTATCGACTGGAAGGATTTCGACGTCGATCAGTTCCGCCGGGGGCTGGACGTCGAGCTTGAGCACGGGCTTCACGACGGCGAGACGAACGTGACGGACGACGACGAGCTCACCACCGGCAAGATCGCCTGGGCCCATCTCAAAGAATTCCCTGACTACTACGACCGGCTGGAGGAGATGGAGGAAGAGGCTGAGGCCTATTGGGATGCTCGTCGAAGCCGCTAGAGCGGGAATAAGCAGCCGCCTAGGCTCTGCTGCCACACACTCGACGAACATCATCATCTGTCAGGAACGAACACCCGCAGGGAGCATCTCATGATCGTCAGCACCAAAGAACTGTTCGAAGTCGCCTACGGCAAGTTCGCCGTGGGGGCCTATAACATCAACAACATGGAGCAGACGCTCGGTCTGTTCCGGGGCAACCTGGAGTCGCAGGCTCCGTTCATCATCCAGATATCGCGGGGCGCCCGCTCATATGCGGACAAGCGCATGCTCGAGGCCATGATCAAGGCGGCCGACGAGATCTTTCCCGAGGCCATCTTCGCCGTGCACCTCGACCACGGCGACTTGGAGACGGCCCTCGACTGCATCGAGAGCGGGTTCTACTCATCGGTCATGATCGACGCTTCTCACGAGCCTCTCGAAGAGAACATCCGGATCACCAAGCAGGTGGTCGACGCCGCCCATCCTCGAGGCATCTCGGTGGAGGCGGAGTTGGGGCAATTGGGCGGAGTGGAAGAGCATGTCCAGGTGGAAGAGAAGAACGCCAACCTCACCGATCCGGCTGAGGCGGAAGTCTTCGTCAGAGAATCAGGATGCGACAGTCTGGCCGTAGCCATCGGTACCAGCCACGGTGCGTACAAGTTCACCGGTCACCAGGCCCTCCATCTCGACGTAGCCGCGGAGATCCAGAAACGTCTTCCCGGCTTTCCCTTGGTCATGCACGGCTCCAGTTCCGTCCCTCAGGAAGAGATCGAGCGCATCAACGCCGCGGGCGGGTCCATCAAGGGGGCCAGAGGGGTGGACGAGGACGAGTTCGCAAAAGCGGTGCCGCTTGGAGTGACCAAGGTCAACATCGACACCGATGGCAGGTTGGTCTGGACCCGGGTCCACCGGGAGTTCTTGCAGGATAGCCCGGAGAAGTTCGACCTTCGCGATCCCGGGAAGATCTTCATCGCCGAGTACGCCAAGTTCATCGCCCACAAGAACGTGAAGCTGGGGTCGGCCGGTACACTCGAGACGGTGAGGAGAGTCGTAGCCGGATAGGGCGCGTTCCCGCCGGCCCGCGCGGCCGGAGCGGTCCCTCGAGCGGAGGTTCGGATCGTCTTGTCGCTTGGGTTTGCCGGCGTATCTTCGGGGGGACTCTTCCCAGAGGCGAGCGTAGGGAGGGCGATGGACACTCTTACGGGACAAGGGTTTGCGCAGATGATCCGTTCCGGGGCGTACGCGGTCGTCAGATCACAGGACGCGCTGGATCGGATGAACGTGTTCCCTGTGGCCGACGCCGATACCGGGACGAATCTGGTGGCCACATTGAGCGCTGCGGCGGCCGGGCTGGGGCGTACTCCACCTGTCGCCATCGGACCAGCGGCTCGGCTTGCAGCGGATGCCGCGGTCATGGGCGCGCGCGGCAACTCCGGGGCGATCTTCGCCCAGTTCCTCCATGGTCTTGCCGACGGCCTGGAGTCGAAGAAAGGGGTCAAGACCTCTGAATTCGCCGAGGCCGCCAGCTCGGGAGTCGGGGCCGCGTACCTGGCGGTACAGAACCCCCGCGAGGGGACCATCCTGTCGGTGTTGAAGGCCTGGGCCGCCGACATGGTCGGTCGAGCTCCTCATCTGACCGATTTTGGCGAACTCCTCGACCGGGGACTCGAGGCCGCCCGATCGGCTTTGGCCGACACCCCTCGACAGTTGGACGTGCTGGCGCGTAGTCATGTCGTCGATGCGGGCGGGCAGGGACTCGTCTATTTCCTCGAGGGCGTGCTCTCTAGGCTGGAAGGCAAAGGGGTCGACGACGATGACCTCCTCGAGGCCCTCACGTTCCCCGCTGCATACCGGAGTCTTCGGAGTCACGCGGGACTCCAGGCGCGGGCGTTCGTGGCCGGCGGGGCTGCCGCACTGGCCGGAAGCGGAGGAGTGGATCCCGACGAAGGCTTCCGGTTCTGCGCGGAAGGCCTTCTCTCCGGAGGGGGCTTCGATAGGGAGGCGATCGTTCGCCGGGTAGTCGACCTCGGAGGCTCCCTCGTGGTGGCCGGAGGAGACGCTCATGTCCGGGTCCATCTTCACACGGACGACCCGATACGTTTCCGCGAGGCGCTCGAGACCATAGGGACGGTGGAGAGCTTCAAGGTCGACGACATGGTGGAGCAACAGGCGGCCGCCCGATCGGCGCGCATCGCACTGGTGACGGACTCGACCTTCGACCTTTCCGAGGCCGCGCAACTCCGGTTCGGGACGGTCATGGTCCCTCTGACTATCTCCATCGATGGAGTGGAGTACCTCGACCGGGTGGAGCTCGACCCGGTGGACTTCTACAGGCGAGTCCGCAAGAGCGACGGCCTCCCTCGGTCCTCGCAACCCAACAGGGCAGACTTCCAGCGGGTCTATGAGACGCTCCTGGAGGAACATGAAGCGGTGGTCTCGGTCCACATCTCCGCTCGGCTCTCAGGTACATATCAGGCTGCTCTCGGGGCGGCACAGTCCGTCGACCCGAGGAGGGTCCGGGTCGTCGACTCGAGGCATGTCTCGGTCGGCCTCGGACTCGTCGTTGAAGCCGCGGGGGAGGCGATCAAGGGGGGCGAGGCTCTCGGCGGAGTGGTGGCCGCGGCCGAGGACGCCGCTCGGAACATCCGGGTCTACGGAGCGACGCCCTCGCTCGAGTTCGCTGTCAAGGGGGGGCGAGTCGATGCGAAGGTGGCCTATCTGGCCGGTCTCATCCGGCTGAAACCCATCATCCTGTTCGACGAGGAAGGGGGCGCCCATGCCAGCGGCGGGCGCCTGGGGTATGCCCGGACCATTCGAGGCATAGCCAAGAAGGCGGCCCACTACGCTGAGGGCTACGATGTCCGTCTGGCCGTCACCCATGCGGATTCCCCGCCGGCAGCGGCCTATCTGCATCAACAACTCCGAAAGAGGTTCCGCGACCACGACATCCCCATGCTGGAATCGGGACCTGTGCTCACCACGCATACAGGTCTGGGTGCGGCGGCCGTAGCGGTGAGAAGGCTGAGACCCACTGCGGTGGTGAGCGGTTGAATCTGGCAGCGGTCCTGAGGTATCGGCTTCATGGTGGCCGGGCACACGCGCTACCCGTACCCTTCGGCGAAACAGTGCTCCAGTGGGCCGTCTGCGGTAATGACCGGTCGGCGCTATAGATCCTGACAAATCCACACGGTGCGGCGGTTTCATGGTATGTTTTCTCCCTTGGCAGACTGGCGGAGGGTGGCATGGATTTCCACCGGCCGCGTTGATAGGCCGGCTGTGACGCTCGTAGCGGAGCGTGGGCCGGCCGTGTTCGTTTGCGGGACGGAGATCGTCCGCTCAATGGAACGGAAGGAGAAGGGATGACGGCGGCGCTTGATGCGCTCACCCAGCATGGGGAGCTCCTGGCCTGGCTGCGGGATGTGGTCACTCTCTGCAGGCCTGAGAACGTGTACGTGTGCGACGGTTCCGAACAGGACTATCAGCACATGTGCGATGTGTTGGTCGAGCATGGGACGTTCACTCGCCTGAACGACGAGCTTCGGCCCAACTCCTACCTGGCGCGCTCGCATGCGAGCGACGTGGCGCGAGTCGAGGACCGGACCTACATCTGCACCACGAAACAGGAAGATGCCGGTCCCACCAACAACTGGTTCCCGGCCGCCGAGATGAAGCGCAAACTCGTGCGCATGTTCGAGAGATCGATGGAAGGGCGGACGATGTACATCATCCCGTTCTCCATGGGACCGGTGGGTTCACCCTTCTCTCAGATCGGTATCGAGGTCACCGACTCGCCGTACGTCGTGGCCAACATGATGGTCATGACCCGTACCGGCACTGCTGTTCTCGAGGCCCTTGGTACTGACGGCAAGTACATACCGTGTCTGCACTCTGTAGGAGCACCCCTCTCGCCGTTCCAGGGCGACGTCCCTTGGCCGTGCGAGCGCGATCCCAAGCACAAGTTCATCGTGCATTTCCCGGAAGACCCCTCCATCTGGTCGTATGGGTCGGGTTACGGCGGCAACGCGCTGTTGGGCAAGAAATGTCTCGCTCTCCGCATCGCTTCCGCGGTAGGCCACAGAGAAGGATGGCTGGCGGAACACATGCTCATCCTCGCACTCAAGTCTCCCTCCGGCGAGAAGCGGTATGTCGCCGGCGCCTTCCCCAGCGCCTGCGGCAAGACGAACCTCGCCATGATGCAGCCGACCATCCCCGGATGGGAAGTCACCACACTCGGGGACGACATCGCCTGGATGCGCATCGGGGAAGACGGGCGGCTCTACGCGATGAATCCGGAGACCGGTTTCTTCGGCGTGGCTCCTGGCACCTCCTACGATTCGAACCCCAATGCGATGGAGACGTTCACCAAGAACACCATCTTCACCAACGTGGCCCTCACCGACGATGGTGACGTGTGGTGGGAGGACATGGGGGTGGAGGCTCCCGATCATCTCATCGACTGGCAGGCCAGGGACTGGACTCCTGCCTCCGACACCAAGGCCGCTCATCCGAATTCACGCTTCACCGCTCCGGCGGCGCAGTGTCCGGTCATCGATCCTGATTGGGACAGCCCGAACGGCGTGCCCATCTCGGCCATCCTCTTCGGGGGTCGGCGAGCCCATACCATCCCTCTGGTGAACGAGGCGTTCGACTGGGAGCACGGAGTCTTCATGGGCTCGGCGGCGGGATCGGAGACGACGGCCGCCAACCTGAGCAAGACCGGCGTCCTGCGGCACGACCCGTTCGCTATGCTTCCGTTCTGCGGATACAACATGGGCGACTATTTCACACACTGGCTCTCGATGACCGAACGCACCGACGAGAGCAAGCTTCCGAAGATCTTCTTCGTCAACTGGTTCCGCAAGGCGGAGGACGGTCACTGGCTCTGGCCGGGATACGGGGAGAACAGCCGGGTACTCAAGTGGATCTTCGAGCGGGTGACGGGGCAGGCCGAGGCCGTACGGACCCCGATCGGCAACATCCCGACTCCCGAGGCACTCGATCTTGCCGGGCTGGACCTGCCTGCCGAGGACCTCGAACAGCTGCTGACCGTCGATGCCGAGGGCTGGCGTAACGAGGCGGAAGGCCTTGCCGAATACTACAAGGAATTCGGTGATCGTTTGCCGGAGGCCCTTCATCGGCAACTGGAGGCCCTGAAGGAACGTCTCGAGTCGAGGTGACCGATGAATCCGCTGGCCGTAGAACTCAATGGGATCATCGAGGCGCAGTCTCCTGCGGTCATGCGGGTCCTCTCGGAGTTGGGCAAGGAGCTCTACTTCCCCAAGGGGATCCTCACTCAGACGGCTGAGGCCAATCAGAAAGCGACGCGGTACAACGCCACCATCGGAGAGGCGCGGGAACTCAAGCATTCCATGGGGCTCCCCGCGATCATGCGTCACTTCTCCGATCTCGACTCCGACGCCGTGCTGCCCTACGCGCCCTCTGCCGGTCGCGCCGATCTGCGCAAGAAGTGGCAGATGGAGATCCGCGAGAAGAACCCTTCTCTCGGAGATGCTCCGATCAGCCTTCCGGTCGTGTCGAGCGGGATCACTCATGGGCTGAGTACGGTGGCCGAGATGTTCACCGACGAGGGAGACCTCGTGTTGCTGCCCGATCAGCTGTGGGGCAACTACACCCTGATCTTCGGTGTCAAGCGGGGCGCCAAGCTGGGACGGTATCCGTTGCTCGACCTCGACGGTGGGCTCGACATCGAGGGCTTCAAGAAGGTCATGAGGGAGAGCGCCGGCGCGGGGAAGGTGTTGGTGTTGTTCAACTTCCCCAACAATCCCACCGGGTACTCGATCACCCCTGCCGAGGCTGACGCCATCAAGGATGTCTTGGTAGACGTGGCGGAGAGCGGATGTGACGTGGTGGCGGTATGCGACGACGCGTATTTCGGCCTCTTCTATGACGACGAGGTGATGAAGGAATCGCTCTTCACTCGGTTGGCGGCCGCTCATCCTCGGGTACTCGCGGTCAAGCTCGACGGCGCCTCCAAGGAGGACTTCGCCTGGGGCCTGAGGGTCGCGTTCGTCACCTTTGGGATCGCCGGCGGAGAAGGTGCGTACGAGGCTCTCGAGAAGAAGACGGGCGGCTGCATCAGGGGTGCCATCTCCAACTCGCCCAACGTGTCGCAGCAGCTTCTGCTGAAAGCCATGGACGACCCCGGCTATCGGGCCCAGAAGCTGGAGAAGTTCAACGTTCTGGCGGCTCGGGCCAAGAAGGTCAGGGAAGTGCTGGCCGAACCGCGCTTCGCCGCGGTCTGGAAGCCGTATCCGTTCAATTCCGGGTACTTCATGTGTCTGCGGTTGAACGACCTGGACGCCGAAGCGTACCGGGTCAAGCTGTTGAACGACTATGGAGTGGGGGTCATCTCCACGAGCAGCACCGACATCCGCTTGGCCTTCTCGTGCGTCGACGAAGGGGACATCGTCGATCTCTTCGACGTGATGCTCGAGTGCGCTCTGGAGATGGCGGGCCACTAATATGGGTAAGACCAGGGGTCAGCTCGAAGCGGAGATCAGCGACGCCCTGGTCCGGTTCGAACTGGACTACATGGGGCGTGGTCCCGAAGAGGCCCGGACGTATATCCTCGATGAGTTGGTCATCGTCCGACTCCGCGGCGTCCTGACTCCGGCAGAGCGGCAACTCGCCGGTGTCGAGGGGACGGCCTCGGGGCGGACGTTGGTCAAGGAAGTGCGCCGGGAGTTGATCGAGAAGGCGAGACCGCTTCTCGAGACCATAATCCGCGACGTCACCGGCGAGAACGTCCGCAGTCTTCACACCGATGTCAGCACGATCACGGGTGAGCGCATCTTCGTCTTCTCTCTCTCCGGCCCAGTGAATCTGTGAGGGGTCATGGCCACTGTGCACGTGCGCGTGTACGCGGAGTTGGGCGACCTGGTCTCTTCGGGACGTCGAGGAAGAGAGTTCGCCCATAGCTTTCCAGCGGGCGGAGCGGTCAAGGACCTGATCGAAGGCCTGGGGGTGCCTCACACCGAAGTCGACCTCGTGTTGGTGGACGGTCGGTCGGTGGATCTGCTTCATCCGGTCACAGACGGCGCGAGGGTGAGCGTGTATCCAGTCTTCGAGGCTCTGGACGTGTCGACGGTCACCAGGGTCCGGGCGTCGCCTCTACGCGATCCCCGGTTCGTGGCCGATGTCCATCTGGGCAGGCTTGCCCGATATCTGCGTCTTGCCGGCTTCGACACGCGGTACGACAACGGATGGGAGGATGGGGAACTCGTTGAGACCGCCCTTCGAGAGCGGAGGACCGTGCTGACGCGCGATCGCGGTCTGCTGATGCGCAGAGCGGTCACTCACGGCTATCTGGTGCGGCGTACCGATCCTAGGGGACAGCTTCGGGAGGTGATGGACCGCTTCGACCTGTGGGCGGTGACACGGCCGTTGACCCGGTGTTCCATGTGCAACGGCGACGTAGTGTCCGTGCCCTGGGAGGCCGTTGCCGACCGGGTACCACCGCGGACCGCTCGCCATTTCCACGAGTTCTGGATGTGTCGCGACTGCGAGCGGGTCTACTGGAAAGGATCGCACAGCAGGGCGATAGCGGCCCTGCTGAAGCCCTAGGCGCCGATGACCGAGGCGTCGCCTTCGAAGGGGTCTTCCCCGTCGTCGCGGCCGAGGCGCCATCGTGAGAAGAGCGGGATACCGATGAGGGCGAGGACCCCCATGGACGCGATCCCCACAGAGGTCGAGTGGTCTCCACCGGCAGCTGCGCTCGCCAGCGGCGACAAGGCTGCGCCGAGACCCTGGGACACTCGTTGTACCGCCCCGAAAAGCCCGAAAGCCAGGGCCTGGTAGTCGGATCGGAAGGTCTGGGCGAACGCGCCACGGACGGTGGGTATGAGAGCTCCGGATATCAGACCGTGGAAGCATGAGAACAGGACGACGAGGGGTAACGCGGTCATCAGACTGAAGATGAAGGCGTTGACCGCCAGGAGCAAGAGTCCCACGAGCACGATCCGTCTCACCATGCGGGTGTCGGGACGCATGAAGGCCACTATCCCGGCTCCGGCCGCAGAGGAGAAGACCACCCCCCCGAATACCGCGAGGAGCGAGAGGCCGTCGAGTCCGGTGACGGCTTCGACATGGAGAGGCAGATACAAGGTGAGCCCCATGACGGCGGAGTTGAGGGCGAAGTAGCCAGCGAGGAACCATCCCGCCCGGTGCTCGCGGGAAGACTCTCGCCAGAGCACCATCATCCGGTGATGCAAGCGGCCCTCCGGGATGTCGGCGACATCCGAATCCTTCTGCCAGAGTTTGTTCGCGAATACGCTCGGGATGGTGCAGAGGAGGAACACGAGAGCGGCCGGCAACAGTGCGTAAGCTCTTCCGGAAACGTCCGGGATGACCCGACCGGAGATGAAGAGTTCTATCACGCCCACCCCGGCTACTCCCCCGAGGAAGCTCAGGCCCATGCCCAAGGAGGACACGCTGACCACATTCGCATCGCCGGCCGCACTCAGCATCGAGGCGTTGTAGATGAGGCTGGAGAGCTGGAAGAAGTAGTTGGCGACCATTGCCGCCAACAAGATGCCGACAGTCGCCCAGGTGCCGGAACGAGGAAGGAAGCTGAGGGTAGCCAGAAGCACCGCTGCGACGAGGGCGGAGCCGACGAACCACTGACGCCGACGCCGGCGTTCGTCGGCGTTGACGCCGATATAGGGCCCACTCAGCCCGATGGCCCACGACGAGGCGGCGGAAGCCAGCCCGAATATCCACGCGGAGACGCCGAGATCCTTGACGATCCAAAGGGTCAAGTAGAGAGGGATCGCGAACTCGACCGAGGTGTTGCCGAAATCGTAGGCGTACCAGGCCAGACGGGTGCGTTTGTTGGCTGGGTCTGTCTCTCTCTGGGCACTCGTCGGCATGGCTGCCCAAGTTTACAGACTTTGAGAGGCCGGTGGGCTCGCGTGTCGGAGGGCATGGCCAAAAACGCTCGGGTGGTCTAACCTTGTGCCTTCGGCGCGCGGGTCGCGCTGGGTGAGTCTTGTACGCACAAGCAACGGGGCGAGACGTGAGGTTCTCGATATGAAGAATGGCGTGAGCCAGGGTATGGTCGGCGGGGTCCCGCCTTTGTTCAGGGAGGTGCAGAGGTTCCGCCAGTGGTTCTTCTGGGTCCCGATCGCGGTGGTGACGGTCGTGGTGTGGTACATGTTCGTCCAGCAGGTGGTGTTGGGCAATCCTCAGGGAGAAGACCCGGTGCCCAACTGGGCGGCGTGGGTCATGGCCATCATCTTCGGTCTGGGCTTCCCGGCTCTGGCGTCTGTCATACGCCTGATCACTGAGGTCCGACCGGGAGCGCTGTCGGTGCGACTGGTGCCGTTCTCGACCAAACACATCCCGTTGACCGACGTCGGTTCGGCGTACTCGCGAGATTACTCGCCTATGAGGGAGTATGGTGGGTGGGGGATACGCATGTCGAGAAACGGCAGGGCATACAATGCCTATGGCAATCAGGGGGTCCAACTCCAACTCCGCGACGGCGAGAAGGTCCTGATCGGGACGCAGGTCCCTGAGGAACTGCTGGGCGCGCTGAGGCTGGGCGGGGCTGATCTCGACTGACGGATGTTCGAGTGACGTGGCGGGCAGTCGGAGCCCGATGGGGGTCGTGGCCATGAAGATCGTCGTGGCTCTGGGGGGGAACGCCCTCCTGCGGCGGGGAGAGCCGCTCACCGCCCAGAACCAAAGAGAGAATGTGAAGGCTGCCGCCCGGGCGTTGGCCCCGCTGGCCGGAGAGCACAGACTCATCATCACCCATGGCAATGGTCCCCAGGTAGGCTTACTCGCCCTGGAGGCTGCCGCATACACCGAGGTCGCACCGTATACCCTCGACGTGTTGAACGCGGAGTCGGAGGGGATGATCGGCTACATGATCGAGCAGGAACTGGGGAACATTCTCCCCGAGGACGTGCCGTTCGCGACCCTCTTGACCCAAGTCGAAGTGGAGCCCGGCGATCCGGCTTTCCAGAAGCCGACGAAACCCATCGGTCCTCAGTATGCCCGGGAAGAGGCCGAGCGCCTGGCCCGGGAGCACGGCTGGACGGTCGGAGCGGACAACGGCCTCTATCGTCGCCTGGTACCGTCGCCCCGCCCGCAGCGCATCTTCGAGATACGGGTGGTGAAGTGGCTGGTCGATCAGGGTGTGATCGTGATCTGCACCGGGGGAGGGGGCATCCCCACCATGCTGACGCCGGACGGAGTGCTCGTGGGTGTGGAAGCAGTGATCGACAAGGATTACGCCGGGGGTCTGCTTGCGCGATCGTTGGAGGCGGAGGTCTATCTCATGTTGACAGATGCGGAGGCCGTCTGGGAAGGCTGGGGGACAGCCGAGGCTCGGGCGATCCGCCGAGCATCGCCGGAAGCCCTGATGAGACTCGAGTTCGCGCCCGGATCCATGGGGCCGAAGGTGGACGCGGCCTGCGAGTACGCGCGGGCAACCGGCGGCCTCGCCGGCATCGGAGCGCTCGAAGACGCGGTCGCCATCACCGATGGGCGCGCGGGGACACAGGTCTCGTGCACGTTCACCGGTATCGAGTACTGGCCCTCCCTGTTCCACCAGCAATGAGTCGTCGCGGCGGTCGGTGCGAACGCTGGTACCCTGTACGATATGGGAACGGACGTCGTGGTGCGCGGAGGTAGGAGATGAGGATCGTATTGATCGGGCAGGCAGCCTTCGGCGAGAAGGTGCTCGAGGCTCTCCTCGCCCAAGGGGAAGAGGTCTCGGCCGTCTATATGCCGCCGGATCCTCCTGGAGGGAGAACCAACAGCTTCAAAGAGTCGGCCGAGAAGAACGGTATCTTGGTCCGCCAACCGGCCAGGATGCGGGATCCGGAGGTGTACGAGGAGTACAAGACCTTCGGTGCCGATCTCAACGTCATGGCTTTCGTGACCGATATCGTCCCCCTGACCATCCTGACTCACCCGGCGAAGGGGACCATCCAGTACCACCCGTCGCTGCTGCCGAGGCATCGGGGGGCCAGTGCCATCAACTGGGCGGTCATCAACGGCGAGGAGAAGACCGGGCTCAGCATCTTCTGGCCTGATGAAGGCCTGGATACCGGTCCCATCCTTCTGCAGAAAGAGGTGACGATCGAGCCCGACGATACACTCGGCACGGTCTATTTCGGCAAGCTCTTCGATCTGGGTGTCGACGCGATGAGTGAGGCGGTGGCTCTTGTCAAAGCGGGCAGGGCTCCGGTGATCGAGCAGGACCTGAGTCTGGGTGAATACGAGCCTGTGTGTAAGCGGATGGTGATCGACTGGATGTACCCGGTCGGGGTCGTCTACAACGTCATCCGGGGGTGCAATCCGTCCCCCGGGGCCGTGACGGTGTACGGTGATGAGGAACTCAAGATCTTCGACTGTGAGAAGCGCGCGGTGAGCGGTCTCGAGCCGCCCGGCACGATCACGGCGGTCTCGGACGAGGGGTTCATGGTCGCGGGCAACGGTGGCAGCATCTTCGTCAAGCGAGTGCAGCCCGCCGGCTCCGGGAAGATGGCGGCGGCCGAATTCGCGACTTCAGTCGGGTTCAAAGTGGGGGAAAGGCTGGGCTAGCCGGCTCGAAGCCCCGGCGTGGGCCTGGAGGGATTGCGGGATGTCACATACGGTGCCTGACGGTGACGGAGAACGTGGGTTCCTGCTGGGTGCGCTCGACGCGATCGAAGATGGAGTGGCCTTCCTCGATCGCGAGCGGAGATTCACGTGGGCGAACGAGTGGATGGAGGCGCGGTTAGCGTCGGAGGTGCCTCTGGTCGGCAGGCTGTGCCACGAGGTCTTCAAGGGGCTTTCGGGTGCCTGCTCCGACTGTGCCGGCGAGACCGGCCTGTCAACCGGTCCCGTCCAGAGCCGGGTGTTCGCGCGTCCATCCGCGGGCGATGCTGAGGAATGGTTCGAGGTGCGATTGTCGCCGGTGATCGTCGGTCGGAAGGATGAGGCGAGCGGCTGTGTAGTGCATGTGAGGGACATCACACACGGCAGGCGGGTGGAGGGGATGCTACAGGACGAGATCGCCCGCCGACGGATGTTGGTGGAGCAGTCCAGGGACGGGATCGTCGTCCTGGACTCGGAGGGCAAGGTGTTCGAGACGAACCAGGAGTTCGCCCGCATGCTCGGCTATTCGATGGCGGAGGTGGCGGACCTGCACGTATGGGATTGGGAGGCCGTCGCTCCCAGGGAACGGCTCGAGGAGATGATCACGACTGTGGACGACGCAGGCGATCATTTCGAGACCCAGCACCGGCGCAAGGACGGCTCCATCTACGATGTCGAGATCAGCACCAATGGGGCTGTCATCGGTGACGAGAAGCTCATCTTCTGCGTGTGTCGCGACGTGTCGGAGCGCAAGCGTGCGGAGCGGGAGCGGGAAGAGTTGATCGGGAAGCTTCAGGAAGCCCTCGCTGAAGTCGAGACCCTGAAAGGCATAGTGCCGGTATGCGCATTCTGCAAGAAGGTCCGGGACGACGAGGGATACTGGGAGCAGGTCGAGGTCTACATCCGGAAGCATTCCCGCATGGACGTGAGCCACGGCATCTGCCCCGAGTGTATGAAGAAGCACTACCCCGGTATGTTCGACGATACCCGGTAGAGCCGGTCCGGAGGAAGGGGTGGTCGTCCTCCCGGGCGGTCACGGCTGGACCGCCCTCAGACCTTCTCGATCTTGACCGCGCTCACCTTGTATTCCGCCGTGTTCGCGATGGGGTCGAAGGCGGAGTTCGTCAGTTCGTTGACCGCCGTCTCCCAGAAGTGGAACGTCATGAACATGATACCGGGGGGCACCCTTTCGGTTATCTTGACCCGGGTGACGACCGAGCCCCTTCGAGACGTGACCCGCATCTCGTCATCATCCGTCAGACCGATCTTCCCCGCGTCGATCGGATTGATCTCGGCCGCTTCGTGGGGCGCCAGATACTCCAGCGTCTCGGACTGCCTGGTGGAGATGTTGTACTGGTAGAGCATGCGTCCGGTCGTCAGGAGGATGGGGTACTCTTCGTTCGTCAACTCCGCCGGAGCTTCGTACTCGATGCCGATCATGCGACCCTTGCCTCGGGGGAAAGTGTCCTCATGGAGGAACTGAGTACCGGGATGTTCGATGTCGGGGCAGGGCCACTGCAGACCGCAGGCGTCGACCCGGTCGTAGGTCATCCCGGCATAGGTCGGCGTCAGCCGGCGTATCTCTTCGAAGATCTCGGCCGGCGAGTCGTAGTCCATGGGAAGTCCGAGCCGGGCCGAAAGGTCGGCGATGATCTCCGCGTCGGGACGCGCTTCACCCGGGGGCTCCACCGCTTTGCGGACGCGTTGCACGCGGCGCTCGGTGTTCGTGAAGGTGCCCTCCTTCTCGGCGTAGCACGCGGCTGGTAGGACCACGTCGGCGTACGCGGCCGTCTCGGTCATGAAGATGTCCTGGACCACCAGGAAGTCGAGGCTGGATATCGCCCTGCGGACATGGTTCGCGTCGGCATCAGTGAGGACGGGATCCTCGCCCATGATGTACATGGTCCTGACGGCGCCCTCGAGGATGGCGTCGAACATCTCGGGTATGCGCAGGCCCGGCTTGTCGCTGAGCGTAGCGCTCCATCCGTCCTCGAATGAAGCCAGATGTCTTGGATCGGACACTGAGCGGTAGGCGGAGAACACGTTGGGGAGGGCGCCCATGTCGCAGGCCCCCTGCACGTTGTTCTGGCCGCGCAGGGGATTGACGCCGGCGTGAGCGACGCCAACGTGGCCGGTCACCATCGCTAGGTTGGCCAGGTTCATCACGTTGGCCGTACCGGTGGTGTGTTCGGTGATGCCTAGGGTGTAGAAGATGCCGGCGCGTGCGGTCTTCGCGTAGATCTCCGCGGCCTCGTGGAGCTTGTCCTTCGGGACGCCGGTGATCTCGCTCACCACAGCGGGCGTGTACCTCTTCACCACATCCCAGAGGTCGTCGTAGCCTTCGCAACGGTCCTCTATGAACTCCCGGTCGGCCCAGCCTTCAGCGATGATGATGTTCATCAGGCCGTTGACCAGCGCGGCGTCGGTGCCTGGTGTGAGCTGCAGCCAGAGGGCGGCGTAGTCGACCAACTCGATGTGGCGGGGGTCGGCGACGATGATCTTCGCCCCCCGCTTGGCAGCCCGCTTCATCTTGCCGCCGATGATGGGATGCGCCTCTGTGGGGTTGGAACCGATGACCAGCATGGCATCGTAGAACTCCACTTCGCTGAGGGAGTTCGTCATGGCTGCGCTACCGAACGATGTGGCCAGACCGGCCACCGTGGGAGCGTGTCAGGTTCGTGCGCAGTGGTCGATGTTGTTGGTGCGCATCACCACCCTCACGAACTTCTGCATCAGCCAGTTCTCTTCGTTCGTGCAGCGAGCCGAGCTCAGGGCGGCGAAGGCATCGGCTCCGTGCCGGTCGAGGGTCTCGCTGAAGCGTTCGGCGACCAGGTCCAACGCCTCGTCCCAGGAGGCTTCTTGGAGCACACCGTTCCGTCGGACGAGCGGGGTGGTGAGACGGTCGGGGCTGTGGATCATATCGGTATGGAAGCGGCCCTTGACGCAGAGGGCGTGCCCGTTGACCGGCGCGTCGGCGGCGGTCGTCACCCCGATCACGCGGCCGTCCTTGACATTGAGATCGAAGTTGCAGCCCGTACCGCACAGGGGACAGGTAGTGCGCACCCGAGCGATCTCCCATTCCTTGTGCGGCTTCAACTGGGTGTTGACCAGAGCGCCGGTGGGGCAGACGTCGATACACTGCCCGCACGATACACAGCCCGACTCGCGATGCGTTTCCCCCTTGAGCACCGGGTAGCCGGCATCGTCCACTTCGTATACTCCGTACTGTTCCACCTCGACGCAGACGCGCACGCAGCTGTGGCATTGGATGCAGCGCTTGCGATCGAGTTCGAGGATGTGGGGCGATTCGAACAGGTCGTACTGCCCCTGCTCTCCCTTGAACTCGGTCGTGCCCGCCCCATAGCGGAGCGAGAGGCGCTGAAGGTCGCAGGTCGAGGCTTCGTGGCAGGTGCACTGCAGACAACGAGCCGCTTCCGCTCGGGCTGCGTCTTCATCGAAGCCCGACTCCACCTCGTCGAAGCCGTGCCTTTCGGCCGGGGGGAGCATCGGCATGGGGTGACGCCTGTCTCTGGAGAGAGGCTCGGCCCCGATGTCGAAGAGCTCGGGTCGGTGGCGTTCCAGTCGGGCTCCAGGCGCGGAACACGCGGCAGCCGGGTCCCTGCCACTGACATATGCGTCTATCGAGACGGCCGCGCGGCGGCCGGCTGCGACGGCCTCGACCACTGTCGCGGGGCCGGTCTCGCAGTCTCCTCCGGCGAACACACCGGGCCGGCTGGTCAACAGGGTGAGTCTGTCCGCTTGGATGGTCCCCCAAGGGGTGAGGCTGCAGACTTCCGCCAGCTCGGCCCCGTCGACGTCCTGGCCGATCGCAAGGATGACCGTGTCCGCCGGGATGGTGAACTCGGAGCCTTCGATAGGGCGGGGCCGCCGGCGACCGCTGTCGTCCGGCTCGCCCAACTCCATCTTCTGACAGACCACCCCGGTGACCCTACCGTCTTCCCTGAGGACAGAGACCGGCGCGGTCAGAAGGAGGAGTTCCGCCCCCTCTTCTTCGGCCTCTGCGACTTCGTCTGCCGTGGCGGGCATCTCCTCGCGGGTCCGCCGGTAGACGACGGTCACATCAGTGGCTCCGAGCCGGAGGGACGACCGGCAGGCGTCCATAGCGGTGAAGCCTCCGCCCACGACCAGGGTCCGGCGAAGAGGAGCGCTCCATAGTCCGGCGTTGCTATCGCGGAGGAAGTCGACAGCGGAGTAGATGCCCTGGCCTTCTTCGGCTCCAGGGATGCCGCCGGTGGACCCGCACTGAGCGCCGATGGCCAGATAGGTCGCATCGAAGCCCTCTTCCAGGAGGTCTTCGTGGGGGATATCGTCACCCACCCGGCTGTTCAGCCTGAGTTCCACCCCGAGCTTGAGGATGTCGTCGACCTCGGCGGAGATGATCTCGCGGGGCAGGCGATAGGGCGGGATCCCATTGAGGACCATGCCTCCCGGCTGGGAGAGGGCTTCGAAGATGGTGACGGCGTGGCCCGCCAGAGCCAGGTAGTAGGCGGCGGTGAGTCCTGAGGGGCCACTGCCGACGACTGCTACCTTCTTGCCGGTCGCCGGGGCGATAGCCTCGATGGGAACGCCACCAGAGCGATCCGTGCTGTCTGCCGCGAAACGCTTCAGCTGACAGATCGCCACCGCCTCTCCGTCGACCTGTGCGCGACGACAGGCGCTCTCGCAGGGACGCGGGCAGACCCGTCCGATGATGCGGGCCAGCGGCAGCCGCTCTTTGACGATCTGTATCGCCCGCGCGTCGTCTCCAGATGCGATCGCTGCCAGATATCCGGGGATGTCGATCCCTGCCGGACAGGCATAGTGGCACGGGGGCTCGCAGTAGGCGTTGTGGTTGGAAAGGAGTTCGTTCAGGCGGAGACGGCGTACCTCGGCTATCTCCGGGTTCAGCGTCACCACTTCCATGCCGTCCGCGACCGGGGTCTCGCAGGCCTGTACGATTCCGGTCCCACCGACCTGGACGACACAAAGCCCACACCGACCGACCGGGACCAGCCGTGGGTCGTGGCACAACGTAGGTATCTCGATGTCGTTGGCCAGCGCCGCTTCCAGGACGGTCATGCGCGGATCGACCTGCAGATGGCGTCCGTCGATGAAGAGCCTCACCTGAGAGGTGCCTGCTTCACTCGTTTCCGGAGGAGGTGATGCGGCCATGCTCGTCCCCTTGTATCATTCTGCCGGATTGCGCCGCAAAGGATATCAAAGGAGCTTGATAGACTGAGTAGTCGGAGGTGTGGTCATGGTCTGGGTGCTCGATGAGAAGCGGGAGGCGCTCACCCACGCGTGTTCGCGTTTCGGTGTCCGGCGGCTGGATGCGTTCGGTCCCGCGTCGGAGGGCGGTGTCGCGACCGGTGGAGAAGAGATCGACCTCCTGGTGGAGTTCGCGCCCATGAGTCCGCACGAGATCGTCGATGCGTATTTCGCCCTCCTCGATGAACTGCGCGCCATCCTCGGTGAACACATCCAGCTGGTGATGCCGGATGCAGTGAAGAACCCGTACGCGGCGGCTGAGATCGAGCGCACAAGGCGGGCGGTCTATGGCGCTTGACGCGCGCGCATTCCTCGCGGACATCATCGTGTCGTGCGACGCCGTCGCCGTCGCAGTCGAGGGGGTCGACGTCGAAGCCTACCGGCGGAGCCGAGTGGTGCGATCTGCGGTCGAGCGCGAACTCTGCATCGTCGGATGGGCGCTGGCGGAACTGGCGGTCGAGGCCGCCGACGTCTTCTCCTCGATCACGAATGCTCACAGGTTCGTCGAACTGCGCGATCAGTTCGTCCGCGAACACGCCAACGCGGACGATGTCCTGATCTGGGGTCTGGCAGACAGGGACGTGCCCATACTGCGGCGAGACTGCGTAGATCTCCTCAGCGGACTGGAGGACGAGTTCGCGACTCTCTAGGCGGACCAAGGGGGGTGGCAGGCGCTCTCCGCGCCTTCCCTCCCCTCGCCCGATGGGGTACGATTAGACGACCTTTAATCGAGCCCCGTGAGGCCGAAAGGAAGAGTGGTCTACGCATGCCCCGACGCACTGATATCCACAAGATCCTCCTGCTGGGATCGGGGCCGATAGTCATCGGCCAAGCCTGTGAGTTCGACTACTCCGGCACCCAGGCCTGCAAGGTCTTGATGGAAGAAGGCTTCGAGGTGGTCCTGGTCAATTCGAACCCGGCCACCATCATGACCGACCCGGCGTTCTCCCACCGCACCTACATCGAGCCGCTGGTGCCCGAGGTGGTGGCGAAGATCATCGAGGAGGAGCGGCCGGACGCCCTGCTACCCACCCTTGGCGGGCAGACCGCTCTCAACCTGGCGGTCGCGCTCTCCGAGAACGGGACCCTGGAAGAGTTCGGTGTCGAACTCATCGGTGCGAACTACGCCGCCATCCATCGGGCCGAGGCCCGAGACGAGTTCCGGGAGACCATGGCTTCCGTCGGGCTGCGCGTCCCCGAGAGCGCGGTGGTGAAGAGTATCTCCGAAGCGCGCGCCGCCCTCGAAGACGGGCTCGAGCTTCCCCTGATCATCCGGCCCAGTTTCACCTTGGGTGGTCATGGGGGAGGGGTGGCCGCTACCGAAGGGGAGTTCGACGAGGTGGTGCGCATCGGGCTCGACGCCTCTCCGACCAACCAGGTCCTCCTCGAGGAGAGCGTCATCGGCTGGAAGGAGTTCGAACTGGAGGTCATGCGCGACCTCAAGGACAACGTGGTCATCGTCTGCTCCATCGAGAACATCGATCCCATGGGAGTCCATACCGGTGATTCCATCACGGTGGCGCCTCAGCAGACGCTGAGCGATGTCCAGTATCAACGCCTGCGCGACGCTTCTCTCGACATCATCCGAGCAATCGGGGTCGAGACCGGCGGCTCCAACATCCAGTTCGCCTTCAACCCCGAGACCGACGAACTGGTGGTCATCGAGATGAATCCGCGAGTGTCCCGGTCTTCGGCACTGGCCTCGAAAGCCACGGGTTTTCCCATCGCCAAGATCGCGGCCAAACTGGCGGTGGGCTACACGCTCGACGAGATCGCCAACGACATCACCCGCAAGACTCCGGCCTGCTTCGAGCCGACCATCGACTATGTGGTCGTCAAGACTCCCCGCTGGGCCTTCGAGAAGTTCCCTCTGGCCGACGCTCGCCTGACCACCCATATGAAGAGCGTGGGGGAGAACATGGCCATCGGCCGGACGTTCAAGGAGGCTTTCCAGAAGTCCATGCGCTCACGGGAACTCGATGTCCGCCCCGACATCCCCATCGAGAACGACGCACTGGTCGCGATGATCGCCATCCCCTCGGCAGAACGGTACGACCTGATCCTCGAGGCCTATCGGAGGGGCGTGACCCTTGAGGCCCTGTTCGAGGCCACCCTCATCGACCAGTGGTTCCTGGAGGAGTTGCGGGAGATCGTGGAGGCCGAGGAGCATCTGAAGGCTTTCGGTGAAAGAGGGGGCCTTTCCGCCCTGCCGCGAGAGGAATTGTGGCACGCGAAGCGGCTGGGCTTCAGCGACGACTTCATCGGCCGGTTCGTCGGGGCCACCGACGCCGAAGTCAGGCAGCGCCGGATGAGCGACGCCATCATCCCCACCTACAAGGCGGTGGACACCTGCGCGGCCGAGTTCGAAGCGTATACCCCCTATTTCTACTCCACCTACGAGGAGGAGAACGAGGCTCTTCCCGTTCCCGAGAAAGAATCGGTGATCATCCTCGGTAGCGGGCCCAATCGCATCGGCCAAGGGATCGAATTCGACTACTGCTGTGTACACGCCGTCCAAGAGATGCGCGAGTTGGGCTATCAGGCGGTCATGGTCAACTGCAATCCCGAGACCGTGTCCACCGACTACGACACTTCGGACCGTCTGTACTTCGAGCCCCTCTCCTTCGAGGACGTGATGAACATCATCGAGAACGAGAAGCCCAAGGGAGTCGTGGTCCAGTTCGGCGGTCAGACCCCGCTCAAGATCGCCGATCGCCTCCACGAGGCGGGCGTGCCCATCATGGGCACTTCACAGGATGCCATCGATTTGGCCGAGGACCGGGAGCGCTTCGGCGAGGTGCTGAACAAACTCGATCTGAAGGCGCCTCCTTTCGGAACAGTCCGCAACGAGGCGGAGGCGGAGGCGGTGGCTCAACGGATCGGTTATCCGGTGTTGGTGCGGCCGTCGTACGTCCTCGGCGGACGGGCTATGGAGATCGTCTACGATCAGGAGAGCCTGGAGCACTACCTGCGCACGGCGGTGAAAGCCTCGCCTCGACACCCGGTGCTCATCGATCGGTTCCTCGAGCACTCCACCGAGGTGGACGTCGATGCTCTCTGCGACGGCGAAGACGTCTATATCGGTGCGGTGATGCAGCACGTTGAAGAAGCCGGTATCCACTCAGGCGACTCGGCCTGTGTGATCCCGACCGTCTCGCTCGGTGCCGACGTGGTGCGTCGGATCGAAGAGGAGACCGCGGCCCTGGCTCGGGAATTGGGAGTGGTGGGTCTGATGAACGTGCAGTATGCGGTCCAGCAGAGCGATCACGGCGGAGCCAGCATCTACGTGCTCGAGGTCAACCCTCGCGGCAGCCGTACGGTGCCGTTCGTGAGCAAGGCCACAGGCGTCCCGTTGGCCCGGGTGGCGACCAGAGTCATCGCCGGACAGAGACTGCGCGACATGGGCCTTCCCGGTTGGACGGATTCGGTCACTGCCGGTCGAGTGCCCCGTCGCCGCGACTTGGAGCATGTTTCGGTCAAGGAGGCGGTGCTGCCCTTCCCGCGGTTCCCTGGAGTGGACACCACTCTGGGGCCGGAGATGAAGTCCACCGGCGAGGTCATGGGCGTCGGTGCCAGCTTCCCCGCGGCCTTCGCCAAGGCTTCGCTGGCTGCCGGGGACAGGTTGCCTCGTGAGGGGTCCATATTCATCTCGGTTGCGGATGCGGAGAAGGATGGAGTGGTGCTCATGGCTCTCGTACTGAGTACGCTGGGTTTTCGGATCCTGGCGACCGCTGGTACCCATCGGGTCCTCATGCTGAACGGCATCGAGTCCGAACCCGTTCTGAAACACACTGACGGTCTCGAGCTGCGGGCGCAGTCGGGGAGCGAGGGTGAACCCGGGGATCTCGAGCAGATAGTCACCATCGTCGACCTCATCGAAGCGGGTGAGATCGATATGGTCATCAACATCCCCAGAGGTCGGGGAGCCCGGTCTGACGGTTACGAGATCAGACGGGCCGCTCTCCGCCAGGGCGTTCCGACCATGACCAATGCCGCCGCCGCCCATGCGGCGGTGCAGGCGATCGCCGATGCGCGCAGAGGCGGGGATATCACCGTCACCTGCCTTCAGGACCTGCACACCCGGTTGGCGGACTCGGCGGCCGGAGGAACGGCGAGCTTCGTCTCGCCGTGAGCGGCACGGGCCGGATCGAAGGGATGGGGGGTGGCCATCGGCCTTCCACCGTGCCGGCCAGGTCGGGGCGGCGCGCTGCCTGGGTGATCGGCAGCGAAGTCCTGGGAAGCCTGGTGCGGCTCAGCCTCGAGATCCCGGGCTGGGATGCCGCTGGGCCCGGGCAGTTCGCGATGCTCCATCCCGAGCCTTCCCGGTCGTTTCTGCCTCGGCCTTTCTCCATCTCCGAGCAGGAAGGGGAGATGGTGGCGTTTCTCGTCGCGGAGGTAGGCGAAGCGACGCGGGAGATATGCCGATTGACCCCCGGCGAGCAGGTGTGGGTGCTTGGCCCCATGGGGCGAGGGTTCGACCTCGACCAGATCCTGGCCGGTGGACGCCGCCTGGTCGTGGTCGGCGGCGGCGCCGGAGTAGCTCCGTTCCCACTGCTGCTGGCGAGCGTGACAGCAGAGACGATTGAGGCGGACGACGGGTCGGTATCGGCTCATGCACAGAGGTTGCGAACGGCAGCAACTCGTGAAGTGGTCGTCCTTCTCGGGTTTCGCGATGCGGTCCAAGCCGGGGGAGGCCGGCGGGTGGAGGCCGCGGTCTCGGAACTGACCCGGCGCGGCGTGACCTGCCGGATGGAGACGGTCGCCGAGGATGGCTCCCACGGCGCCGGACGCCTGGTGACGGACGCCCTCGCGTCGGAAGTCGCGCCTGGCGATTCGGTGGTCGCGTGCGGACCCGCCGCCATGGCCAGGGCCGTCTGGGATGTATGCTCGGCCGTTCGCGACGTGCAAGCTTGGTTCAGTCTGGAGACGTTCATGGCCTGTGGAGTCGGATCGTGCCATGGGTGTGTGGTCCCCGCCGCCGACGGCTCGATTCTCCGGGTCTGCCATGACGGTCCGGTGTTCTCCGGGCGGCTGTTGTACGGAGAGACTGGGCACGGGGCCCTCGCAGAGCCGGCGGTTCCCTCCGGGAGCAGCGACGAACGGGGTGGGAGTTGCCGCGCGGGCAGCGGTGACAAGGGAGGGCCGAGGGTATGAACCCCGGCCGGCAGACCCACAGCTCTGACCTAGAGGTTCGGCTGGGCCCCCTTCGCCTTCGCCACCCTCTGATCAATGCTTCCGGGACGATGGAGATACTCGAATTGGGGGAGGCGTTCGGGCCTGGGATCCTCACGAACCCACCCGTGAGCGCCTACGTGCCCAAGACGGTCACCCTGGAGCCGCGGGTGGGCAATCCCGGGCCGCGGATCCTGGAGACTGCGTCGGGGATGATCAACTCGATCGGCATCTCCAGCGAAGGGATGAAGGAATACTGCCGCAAACGCCTGCCGCGTCTCCTGTCGCTGCCTTGTCCACTGATCGTGAGCATAGGGGGTTTCAGCCGAGAGGAATACGTCTCTCTTTCGAGCGATCTCGGTCGGGCCCTCAAAGCCCATTTCGGGTCTGAAGGCTGGGGAGACAGGGTCGGTCTGGAGTTGAACATATCCTGTCCGAACGTCCACTCGGGCTGCGCGTCCATAGGGGCCGACCCCGGCGAGACGCAGGAGGTGGTGTCTGCCGTACGGGAGACGTGGCCCGGGCTTCTCATCGCCAAGCTGACGCCGAACGTCGAAGACATAGCGACCATCGGGCTGGCGGCGGTGGCCGGCGGGGCCGATGCGCTCGCGGCGGTGAACACCTACCGAGGCATGGTGATCGACCGAAATACGTTGCGACCGTACCTCGGCAACGTCATCGGTGGTGTGTCCGGCCCGGCTGTCAAACCCTTGGCCTTGCTCGCCGTGCACCAGTTGTACTCCGCGGTGGACGTTCCCATCATCGGCATGGGAGGGGTGAGCACCGTTCAGGACGTCCTCGATTTCATCGCGTGCGGCGCCCGAGTGGTGGCGGTAGGGTCGGCGGCGTTCCGTGATCCGTTCGTCGCCGAGGCTCTGGCGGAAGGTCTGAGAGGGGCTTTGAGCGTGCGCGGTCTGCATCTGGATGAGGCTGTCGGCATCGCTCACAGAAAGGTAGAGTAAGGCTCGAGTAGAGGTTGATGGGGAAGGCACAATATTCCTGCAAAATGGTGTTGCGTCCCCGGGTTCCCTGAGTATAATGGCCGCCATGACGCAGTCCGTGAGCATAGTCCCGCAGACGCCGGAACGCAGCCGCCAGCAGAGGATGGAGGCGCTCCGCCGGGCCAACGACGTGCGGTCTGAGAGGGCGAGGATCAAGGAGCAACTGAGGAACGGTCAGGTGGCCATCACCGAACTCTTGGTCGACCCGCCCACCTGCGTGCACACGGCGAAGGTCCTCGATCTTGTCCTGGCGGTACCGAAGTACGGTCGGGTCAAGGCCAACAAGCTTCTCGAGCGGTGCCGTGTGAGTTCGTCGAAGACCGTGAACGGTCTCACGCCGCGCCAGCGGAAGGAACTGCTCGACATGCTGGCCGACTGACCGGCGCTCACCGGGGGTCGTCTATCTCCAGGCTCATCGTCATCTCCGGGCCTTCCGGTGCCGGTAAGGGTACGCTCATCCAGTACGTCCTACCTCGGGTCCTCGGGCTTGCCGTGTCCGTATCTGCTACTACACGCCCGCGTCGTGTCACCGAGGAAGAGGGTGAGGACTACTTTTTCCTCGACGAGGTGGAGTTTCGGGAGCGGGTGCGAGGTGGCGGTTTCCTCGAATGGGCTGAGTACAGCGGATACCTCTACGGTACTCCCAGGCAGGCGGTCATCGATGGCCTCGAGTGCGGTCTCGACGTGATACTGGAGATCGAACTCGAAGGGGCGAGGCAGGTGCTGGAGCAATGGCCCGCTGCTCTGATGATCTTCATCATGCCTCCTTCCCTCGAGGAACTGGAGCGTCGCCTGCGTGATCGGAAGACCGATACAGAGGACGCGATCCTGAGACGTCTCGCTCGCTCGAGGGAGGAGATGGCCGCTGTGCAGACCGAGACGTGGCCCGGTCTGCGGCAATTCGACTATGTTATAGTGAACGACAGCGTAGAACGGGCGGGCGAAGAGCTCGCCTGCATTATCGAGCGGACCAGGGAAGAGGATGAACAAGCCGACTGTCGATGAGATCCTTGCCGGGCTGCGGACGGCGCGTGACGCCGATACCGACGAGCCGAACCGCTACACTGCCGTCATGGTCACGGCGAAGCGGGCTCGCCAGATCAACACCTACTACCACAGCCTGGGGGAGGGCGGCGCCCTCGACAGCTTCACTCCCGCGCTGGTCACAGGCTTCTCCAAGAACTATCTCAGCATCTCCATGGCCGAGGCGGCCAGAGGTGAGATCGCATACAGGCTGCGTCCCGCGCGTCAGTAGGCCTACCAGGAGCGCGTGATGGCTGAGCCGCCCGTCGTTCTACTCGGAGTCACGGGAGGGATCGCCGCATACAAGGCTGCGGAACTCCTGCGCGGCCTGCAACGGGCGGGGATGGAAGTGCGAGTCGTCATGACGCGCGCTGCGACTCGCTTCGTCACCCCTATGACGTTCGAGACACTCTCGACGCACTTCGTCCGACTCGACGAGATCAACGAACTTCGGGACGACTCGCGGATAACCCACGTCGAGGACAGTCGGGAAGCCGACATCATGGTGATCGCGCCGGCGACGGCCAACACGCTTGCCAAGATGGCCAACGGCATCGCCGACAACCTTCTCACCTCGCTCTGCCTGGCGTTCGACAAGACGGTGGTCGTGGCTCCCGCGATGAACACCAACATGTGGGAGCATCCGGCGACCCAGCGCAATGTGGCCCTCCTGAGGGAGCGCGGTGTGTTCGTCGTCGAGCCCGGGGCGGGAGAACTGGCCTGTGGGATCTACGGATCCGGGCGCATGGCGGAGCCGGACAGTATCGTGGCTGAGGTCAAGCTCAGGCTCCAGGTGCAGCGGAAGCGCGATCTGCGCGGGCTGCGGGTACTGATCACCGCGGGGGGCACCAGGGAACCTATCGACGCGGTGCGCTTCATAGGTAACCGGAGTTCCGGGAAGATGGGATTCGCGTTGGCCCGGGCGGCGTTCGATCGCGGTGCACAGGTCGAAATCGTTGAGGCGAACGTCGACATGCCGGCCGTCCCGGGCGTCAGGCAGGTCGAGACGCCGACGGCCGGAGAGATGTATGCCGAGGTCATGGAGCGGCTCCCGGAGACGGATATCCTGATAATGGCAGCGGCGGTGGCCGACTACCGGGTAGCTGCCGGTCCGGCTGGAGGCAAGATCGGCAAGGGTCGTGACGAGTTGGAGATCGGTCTGGAGCCCACGACCGATATCCTGTGCGAGGTCTCGGCCCACCGGAAAGAACAGTTCCTGGTCGGGTTCGCGGCGGAGTATGGGCTTGAAGGCCTCGATCGGGCTCGTGGCAAGATGGAGCGCAAGCAACTCGACATGATCGTCTTCAACGATATCTCCAGGAGCGATATCGGTTTCGACTCCGACTACAACGAAGTCCAGGTCCTCACCCGGGACTCGGAGGTGCTGATCGAGAGAGCGCCGAAGGAGACGATAGCCGAGATCATCCTCGACCACATCGCCCAGGCAGTCCGGTCGCGGCGGGGGAAGACCCCTCTTCCGGCCTAGGGATCTGGGCTCCCTTCGATCTCTTGCTTTGCAGACCGAGCGTGCAGCGCCCGTCGGGGGGCCGGGAAGCGGGATCAGACGAGAGGCGTTACAAGAAAAGAAGCGGCCCGGATGGGCCGCTTCTTTTCGGTCTCGTGAGGTGCGCCGCCGTGCAGCGCGGTGTCTCTAGAAGTCGTAGGGCATCTCTTCGAACTTTTTGCCGACCGGCATGTTCGGATCCTGACCGTACACGGTGACCATGTCGTAGGGGAACTTGCTCCCCTCGGGGTTCTTCACCCACTGGCCGCCGGAAATCTTGATCTTGTACACGTTCGGCACTGGACGAGTGGTGCCCATCTGGACGGGAAGATTGAAATCGACCGGGCCGTTGATGCACTCGAACTTGGTGGTCTTGGCCAGGTCCGGGAACAGGCTCTTGTCGTCGATGTCGGTCCAGCGCTTGAGGATGTCGATCGCCCACTCGTACTTGCCGAGCTGGCCGAGCGGCTGAGTCCACTGGTTCCCGGTCTCTGCTTCATACGCGTCGGCGTATTCCTGGCAGGTCTGACCGGTGAGGTAGCTCTTGTACGGGTAGGTGGGATGCCACACCGCATGGTCGCACAGGCCTACACCGATGTCGCCGACGGCTTCCATGGTGTCGTGGAAGAGGGCGGCCTTGGAGATGGCGAGGATCTTGGGCCGGAAGTCCTGCTGGATGCACTGCTTCCAGAAGTTGGTGAAGTCGGGCGGGACCTGAAGGCCGGTGCAGATCTCGGCTCCACTCTTCTTGAACTCAGCGATCTGAGAGCTGAAGTCCTCCGAGGGCTGCTGATACATCTCGGGCTGCGAGACGATCGTGTATCCGCCCTTTTCGAGGATGGGACCGAGGCCGGTCTCTTTGTTCGACCAGGCGACACCGTCGGCGTCGTTGGGGAACAGAAGGCAGACCTGTTTGTTCGTCGCGATCTGATCCCACATCCCCAAGCGGCACTCCGCGGCGTCTTCCACTCCGAAGTGGAACATCCAAGTCCAGGTGAAGCCGGTATCGACGGTCGCCCCCCGGCCGAAGTAGAAAGGCTGCCAGGGCACGAAGTTAGCGAGGAACGGGACCCCGTTGGCTTCGCACTGCTCGGCTGCCGGGTTGACCGTATCCGGGCTCGACGACGCTACCATCATATCGACCTGGGTATTGAAGATCAGGTCGCCGGTGACCTCGGCCACCCGGTTGGGGTTCGACTGGGTGTCGAGCTGCGTGATCTCGACCGGGTGGAGCTTGCCGTCGCCGCAAACGACGCCTTCGCCCACGGCCTTCTGCACGTAGCCAACGATCCACTTGTCCGGAGCACCGAACGAAGCCAGGCTACCAGTGACAGGAGATACGGCGCCGATCTTGACGGCCCGGCCGGTCTCGACGCCCGCGGCAGCGGTGGTGGTCGTCTCAGCGGTCGGAGCAGTGGTAGTAGTCTCACCGCCGGCGGCAGCCGTAGTGGTCGTGGTCTCTTCTTCGCCACAAGCGGCCAATAGGCCACCCAGGCCGGCACCGAGGCCGATCGTGGCGCCCGCGACACCCGCGACCTTCAGGAACTCCCTGCGGCTGACCGCGCCGCCTCTGAGTAGACCCTTCTCCTGGTCGGCTTCGGTCGGCGTGTTCTTCTCGGGTTCCGACATTGTGTTGCCCCCTCTCGGAGTTGCTTACATCTTTCGAGGGACGGATAAATCGATTCCTCGGGTGTCATACCCGCCCTCGTCGGCCGTCGACGCGACGGCTGCATACCACTCACCGGTCGACCGTCCCTGTTGACGGTCTGCCGGAATGAATACCCCCTCCCGACCCCCTTTCTCGTCGTCGCGGGACGCGCGATTTGCGACTCTCCATACTTAGCACAGAAAGGCTAGGTAAGCCAAGCTCATGCGGGGGGGCTCAGATAATGTGAGAGCCACTGGCAGACCAGCTGTCATCCGAGGGGGGGCACCTCAAACGACGAAGGCGCGCCTTGCGGCGCGCCTTCGTGTAGGTCTTGGCTGGCTCCGAGGAGAGCGGGGATCCTAGGCAGTCTCCCGCATGGCCTGTATCTCTTCGGCAGCTTTGATCTGCTCCAGAGCCTTGGCCTCGATCTGCCTGATGCGCTCTCGGCTCACGTTGAACCGGGAACTGACTTCGGCCAACGTGCGGGGGTGTTCACCCTTGAGGCCGAACCTCAGTTCGACCACCTTCCGCTCGCGCTCGTCCATGGCCTTCAGTACTCGATCGAGGCTCTCTTTTGCGATGATGCTCGATACGACATCCGCCGGGTCGGGCGTGCTCGAGTTCTCGATGAAGTCGCCGAGTTCAGCGTCTTCTTCGTCCCCGATGGGAGTCTCGAGCGAGGTGGTGCGCTGGGCTATCTTGCGCATCTCTTGGACTTCCTGGGGATCGACGCCGAGTTCGTCGGCGAGCTCGTCATCGTTGGGCTCCTTGCCGGTCTCCTGGAGGAGCTTGCGCTCGGTACGCACCATCTTGTTGATCTTCTCGATCATGTGGACCGGGATGCGGATGTTGCGATCTTGGTTTGCGATCGCGCGGGTTATGGCCTGCCGGATCCACCACGTGGCATATGTAGAGAACTTGTAGCCCTTGCGATAGTCGAACTTCTCGACGGCTCGGATGAGGCCGGTGTTGCCTTCCTGGATCAGATCGAGCAGGTCCATGTCCTGCGTGTAGTAGTTCTTCGCGATGGAGATGACCAAGCGCAGGTTCGACTGGATCATCCGGTCTTTGGCTCTCTTGTCGCCTGCCTCGATGAGCATGGCGAGAGTGATCTCCTCTTCCTTGGTGAGGAGGGGGATCTCGCCGGCCTCTTTGAGGTAAAGACGGAGAGGGTCGTGGGTCACCGTCTCGATAGAGAGATCGAGAGTGGGCTCCGTGGACTCGAGGACCCCCTGAGTCACGGGGCTCTGCTCATAGATCTCGATGGACTGATCGAAGAGCTGCGAGTAAAGGTCTTCGATCTCTTCCATGGTCATGTCGTATTCTTCGACCAGACCCATGATCTCGTCGCTCGTCACGTAGCCGCGCTCTTGGCCTACGTGGAGGAGGTCTTGCACGTCCACGATCGTGCGGACGTCAACAGTGATTATTTCAGTATTCCTGTGCACAGTCTTCTGCTATCCTATTTGGAGAGTTAAGCTTTCTCTTTTTATACCGTCTCGCGACGCAAACCGCAATACTATACTCCGCGCCGCGGCCTCAGTCAACACCTTTTTCCGGTATCTGTTCCCATATATTGTAGCGAACAAACGTTCGTATGGCAACGCATGAGGGCTGTGCGCTCCTTGTCTCGACGGCACAGACGATCTTGGGGTTCCCGGCTTCCGGCAGGCGCTGGTTTGTGAGACATTCTTGGAGTACGTGCCGCATCAGAGCACAGCGCGGAGGAAGGCAGTGGGTGACGAGAAGAGATTGACCGTGGGCCAGAGGACCGCGATCACACTGACCCTGGACGCCGAGGGTGGGGACCACGCTCCCGACGAAGTGGTGGCCGGGGCATTGTCTGCGGCAGCCCCCGAACTACGAGTCCTCCTTGTCGGGCGTCCGGAAGTACTAGAACCTCTGTTGGACGGAGCCGATGCGAGCAACGTGGAGGTGATACCGAGCGCCTCGGTCATCAGCTCCGACGACGAGCCTGCGACCGCCGTGAAGAACATGCTCGACTCGTCGATCGTGATAGGCGCACGGACGGTCGCCGACGGGAGGTCACAGGGATTCGTCTCCGCGGGGAGTACCGGGGCGATGCTAGCCGCCGGCCTCCTGCTGATCAAACGCATGCAGGGGGTGCGCAGACCGGCCATCGTGACCGTGCTCCCGGGGGTGGTGGGCCCGGTCGTCTTGCTCGACGCGGGAGCGAACGCGGATTGCCGGCCCGAGCATCTGGTGGAGTTCGGCGCTTTGGGCACGGCCTACGGTCGGACCGTCCTTGGTCTGGATGCCCCGCGGGTGGGGCTGCTCAACATCGGTGAGGAGGCCGGCAAAGGGAGCGAGTTGGCGAGGGCTGCCCACGAGCTGTTGAGCAGGTCGGGTCTGAGATTCGTCGGCAACGTGGAAGGTCGCGACCTGCTCGGGGACTCCGCCGACGTGGTGGTCACAGACGGGTTCACCGGTAACGTCGCGCTGAAGGTCCTCGAGGGTTGTGCTTCGTCGATCTTCGGGCGGATGAGGGCGGCTGCCGGCGCAAGCTCTCGAGCCAAGGTCGGCGGACTGCTGCTCAGGCCCGCGCTGCGGTCGATGAAAGCGGGCATGGACCCGGAGGAATATGGGGGGACATATCTCCTCGGTGTGCGGGGACTGGTGGTCATATGCCACGGGAACGCCTCGCGCAAGGCCATAGCCAACGCCCTTCGTTTTGGTGCGGATGCGCTGCGAAAAGGCGTGCTTGAGGGAGTCACTTCGGAGTTGGGCGGCTCGGGGGTCGGGGAGGAGACTGCCCCATATTGACGCCCGTTGATACAATGGCCGGGTCGCGACGAGCGGATCGGCGCGACGGTTCACCTAGCATTCACAAGGAGCAGCAGATGAGCAAAGAGGAGATCCTCGCCAAGGTGCGCGATATCCTGGTCGATCAACTGGGTGTCGAGGCCGACGACGTCAAAATGGAAGCTTCCTTTCAGGATGATCTGAACGCCGACAGCCTGGACCTGGTCGAGCTGATAATGGAGCTCGAGGATCAGTTCGGGATCAAGATCTCCGACGAAGAAGCTCAGGCGCTTACCACTGTGGGCTCGGCGGTCGACTTCATCGCCGCCCGCGTATAGCGTCGATCCCAAGGAGAGAGTCAGCGATGCGGGGGCTGCCGGCTCTGATGCGGGCAGTCCCTGTGCGTTCTCTGAGGCGATCGGGAAGGGTCGCTATCGGCTCTGATCCTTCGGTGAACCCGAGTTTCGCCGACCTCGTCGGCGGACTTCCTTTGCCACTCCTGGAGCAGACGCTCACCCATTCGTCTTGGGTCCCTGAGCGCACCAGTTCGTACGAACGTCTGGAGTTCTTGGGCGACAGTGTGCTCGGGTTGTCGATCGCGTCATCGTTGTACGAGCGTTTTCCGGAGCGAGAAGAAGGCGAGCTCGCCCGGATCAAAGGCTTTGTGGTGAGTCGGGCGAGTTGCGTGCAGGTGGCCAGGAGGTTGCAGGTCGAGTCCCTGATCTTGAGCAAGGCTCCCGCGGCTGAACCGAGACGACAGGAGGCGGCGTCCAGCGCCACCGTCTTGGGGAACATCCTCGAGGCGCTGATCGGTGCGATGTATCTCACCTACGGCTTCGCGCCGACTCGAGCCGCCGTGGTCGAGGCGTTCGGGGAGCAGGTCGACTACGCGCTCACCGATCACGTCGACCACAAGACCGCTCTGCAGGAGCTGCTGGCTCCGCATGGACGGCATCCAGAGTATCGGCTGGTCTCTGAGTCCGGACCTCCACATGCTCGGGTATTCACTTCAGAGGTGTCGGTCGACGGGATCGTTCACGGCCGAGGGACCGGGACCACTATCAAGACGAGTGAGCAAGCCGCCGCCGAAGAGGCGCTCGCCGGGTATGAGCGCACGGAGAAGGGGGCGTAGATGGCGCATCTACGGTCGGTGCGACTCCGCGGCTTCAAGACGTTCGCCAAGCCGACGGAACTCATGTTCGAACCGGGCGTGACCGTCATCATCGGCCCCAACGGCAGCGGGAAGAGCAATATCGCCGACGCCGTCCTCTGGGTGCTGGGGGAGCAGAGCCCCGGAAACCTCCGAGGCAAGTCCATGCAGGACGTGATCTTCTCGGGACCCGACGGTCGCCGTTCGAGCGCTGTGGCCGAGGTCAGCCTCGTGTTCGACAACGAGTGCGGCAGCCTGCCCCTGAGCTGCGGGGAGGTGGAAGTGACTCGACGACTGGAGCGCGATGGCGGCTCAGAGTATCGAGTGAACGGCGCGGCGTGTCGCCTGCTGGACGTCCAAGACCTCGTCGGCGGGCTGGGCTTGGGGCGAGAGATGCACAGCGTCATCAGCCAGGGGAAGGTCGAGGCGCTGCTCAACTCCACGCCTGAGGCCAGGAGGGCCCTGGTGGAAGAGGCGGCCGGGCTGGGACGTTTCAAGAAGCGCAGAGAGAGGGCCCAGTCGAAACTGGAGCGGACGCGACAGAACCTCCTGCGGGTGAGTGATGTCGAACGCGAGGTCAAGAGCGCTCTTCGGCCGTTGAAGCAACAGGTGGCGGCCGCAGAACGGTTCGCCGAAGCGACGGAGGAGTGGGCCGGGGCCAGGGCCCGATGGTTGGTGTTGGCTCTGGTCGAGGCCCATGGGGTCCAACAGGGCACTCAGACGGAGCTGGAGAGACTCCAGACTCGACGCTCCTCCATCGAGGCGGAGCTTGCCACGCTTCGCCGCCAGAAAGCGGCGGAGGAGGAGGATTTCTCCCGCGTGTTGCAGGGGCGGGAGGAGATGAACTCTGCGTATCATCGGCTGAGGGCCGAGACCGATAGGTTCGAGGGTCGCGCGGTGTCCCTCCGGCAGAGAGTGGCCAGGATCGAAGGCGAGATCGACCGGGCGCGTCGTCGGAGGGACCTGGCCCGGAGCGAGGTCTCCGCCCTCGACGAACGGCTGACGCGCGTGATGAAGGGCACCGCTGACGAGGAGCGTTTGGGACTGGTGATCCGCCTTGGTGCCGACCTGCGGTCGCGTCTGGAGGAAGCTCTTCCAGAGTACCGGGCATTGGGACAGCGCGAGGACGACCTCAAGGACGCGATATTCGAGTCGGAGGCGGCTCGAGCGAAGGCCGTCCAAGACAGGGACTACCTCCGTCGGGAGGCCGAGGACAGGAAGCGCGTGAGTTCGGGCCTGGTCGAGCAGGGTCGGGCCGCGGCTGCGCGTCTGGAGCGGTTGAGGACGGAGGCTGAAGACCTCGAGCGTCGGCGACGGGCTGCCGAGTCGGCACTCGTCGAAGACAGGACGGCACTGGCGGGGTGGGCGCGGCGTAGAGACGAAGACCGCGCGCGGTCGGAAGAAGCATCTCGGGAGGAAGTTGCGCTCGCAGAAGTGCTCACCGGCATCGAATCACGGCGTTCCGTCTTGCAGGAGCTGCTCGAACGGAAGGACGGCATCCCGGCGGGAGTACACGAACTGGTGACTTCTGTCGACGGTTGCCGGCTGCTGACCGAGGTCCTGAGCGTGGCGCCTGGGTACGAGCGGGCTCTCGCTGCCGCTCTTGGCCCATTGATCCAGGCGGTCGTCATGCCGGGCGAGCCCGATCCGGAGGTGTCGCTGGGTACAGCGGGAGCGGTGGAAGCCGTCTGGGGGAGTCCGTCGGGCGAAGAGGACGAGAGATCGGGGTCCAGGGGAGCTGCCGCGGCTTCGGAGAAGGTGCCCATCGGCGCTCGTGCGCTGTGGGAGGTGGTCTCGGGGCCCGAGGCCGTGCTGCGTAGTCTGCGGAAGCTGGTCCCTCCGACAGCGGTGGTTGACGATGACGGGGATCTGGCGATCACGGTGAGCGGTCTCCGTCCGTCGAGGACGGGAGCCTGGCGTCTTGTCACTCGGGATGGGGAGATGGTCGATCGGGGGGTGCACGCCGCCCGGCGGCGCGAGGCGGGCTCGGAATCCCTCATGCGCGCCCGCAACGAGCTGGCAGAGGCTGATGAGGAGTACGAAACGGCCGCGGAACGCCGGGAAGAGGCCCGGGTCGCGGTCGGGATCGCGGCGACAACCCTCAAGAAGAGCGAAGAGGGACTGCGAGCCCACGAGAACGCTCTACGCGAACGGGAGCGCATCGTGGCCGGCGTCCGGAACGAAGCAGAATTGCTCGCGCGCCGCATAGAAGAGGCGGCGGCGCAGTGTGAAGAGATCGGAGACCGGCGTCGTACGGAGAACGATCAGGTCGACGAGATCCAGGCGGCTCTGACGACAGTGGAACGAACCATGGCGGGTCATGACGCTCAGTTGGAGCAGGCTCGCGGGGGGTTGCGCGATCTGCAGGCACGGGCGGAGAGTCTGCGCACCACCGTGGCCCGGCTGGAGGAGAAGAAGGCACAGGCGTCTCTTCTCGAGGTCAGGCTCCGGGAACGTTGCCGAGCACAAGAGAGCGAGCGCACGCGGACTCGGTCGCAACGACAAGCTGCCTTCGACGAGACTTCGCGGTACGAACGGCGAGTGGACTTCCTGGAACGGTACCTGCCGCTGCTGGCCGGGCTGTTGGAGGTGGTCGACAGCCTTGCCGGGCGGGCACGGGCGACGACGACCGGCCTCGAGGCGCGGGTGGCGGAAGTCCGGATGCGGTCCGAGGAGGCCGCCAAGGTGATAAGGGACTGGGGCGGCGCTGAAGCGGCGCTGCAGCAGGAGTATGAGGGCATGAGCGGCTCGATGGCGCACTTCCAGGTGGAGTCTGCGCGGGCACAGGACCGTCGTTCCATGCTGGAGGATGAACTGGCCGATCTGCGGAGGCGTCATCTGAAGCCGCGGGACGTGAAGCCGGAGGATGTGGCCGGGGAAGATCCCGAGGCACTGCAGGCTGCGGTGGAGAGGGCGGAGCGCCGGAGGGAGCGTATCGGTCCGGTGAACCCGCTCGCAGAACACGAGTGCGCCGAGATGCAGGATAGGCTTCAGTTCCTGAGCGAGCAGCGGCGCGACTTGGAGGCGTCGCTCGCCCAACTCCAGGACGTGATCGGGGAGCTCGACGAGCATATCGAGGGGGCTTTCGCGAAGATCTTCGAGGCGGCGCGCGAGAACTTCTCCGGCGTGATAGCGACGGTCTTTCCGGGAGCCAAGGGGGTGCTGAGGCTGACCGAGGGAAGAGCGCGGACCCGCCGGTCCGACGGTTCCGACTCGAATGGATCGGGCGAGGCTGAGGCGCTCGACGAAGGTGAGCTTGAGGACGACGCTCAAGAGGAGGCGCGGGGGATCGCGTTAGAGGTCAAGCTCCCCAACAAGGCCCCTCGTAGCATGAGCCTGCTCTCCGGCGGCGAGAAAGCCATGACGGCCATCGCCTTCTTGTTCTCCCTGTTCCTGGCCCGTCCATGTCCGTTCTATATCCTCGACGAGGTGGAAGCCTCCCTCGATGACGTCAATATCCGGCGATTCCTTTCGCTGGTCAGGAGATACAAAGAGAAGACCCAGTTCATCATCATCACCCACCAGCGTCAGACGATGGAGGTGGCCGACACCCTGTACGGCGTGGCTCTCGAGAGTGATGGTACGTCGCACCTGCTCTCGCGGAGACTCGGAGAGAATGTTGGCCGACAGGCGGCGGGAGCGGCTTCAGGTGGCCGTCCCGCCTGACAAGCCTCACAAGAAGGAGCCAGACTTTGAGCTACAAGTGGTCAGAAGTGTTCGTCGGCATATCCGAGGACGCGGTCGTCGGTACTCCGGCTGAGGCCCAGGAGACGAAGAAGGGTTGGTTCTCACAACTCAGGGACGGGCTGGAGAAGAGCCGTAAGGCCCTTCAGCAGCAGTTCGCCTCGGTGCTCTTCGACCGCTTCGACGAAGACCTGTGGGAACGGATAGAGGAGGCGCTCATCTTCGCCGACGTCGGAGTGGACACCACGGTCTCCATCGTGGAGAGGCTCGAGGCTGAAGCCGACGCCGGGTTGCTGAAGGATGGGACCGATCTACTGTCCGCTCTGCGACGGATCACGGCCGACCATTTCTGCAACGCGGATCGCCACATCGATGTGGCTCACTCCCCGGCCGTCATCCTGATGGTCGGCGTGAACGGTACCGGGAAGACCACGACCATCGGCAAGATCGCCTGGCATCTGAAGGAACTGGGCAAGGAGCCGCTCCTGGTGGCCGGGGACACGTTCCGGGCCGCCGCGGTGGAGCAACTGGTGGAGTGGGGGAGAAGGGTCGACTGCGAAGTCGTCCGGCACGAACGGGGCGGAGATCCTGGGGCCGTGGTGTTCGATGGTATCGCCGCGGCGGAGGCCCGCCGAGCGGACGTGGTGATAATAGATACGGCCGGGCGCCTCCACACGCAGGTGAACCTCATGAAGGAGCTCGAGAAGATTGGGAGGGTGATCCAGAAGCGGGTGCCCGACGCTCCCCACGAATGCCTTCTCACCATCGACGCTACGACCGGACAGAACGGTCTCATCCAAGCGCGCATGTTCAAAGAGGCTGTCGACCTCACGGGGGTGGTGCTCACGAAGATGGACGGCACGGCGAAGGGTGGTATCGCCCTGGCCGTCTCGCATGAGCTGGACCTGCCCATCAAGCTCATCGGGACCGGCGAGAAGTTGGACAGCCTCCAACCGTTCGATCCCTTGGATTTCGCGTCGGTGCTGTTCGACGACTCCCTCGGAGGGCGATGAGGCCTGCGGCCAAGCGCGGGCGCGGTGCGGTCTGTGATGCCGACCCGAGGCCCTGGGCGTCAGTCGGTGTCGCGGCCGAGTCCGCGGGCGGCACGGCGGAGGAAACGAGTGACGAGCATGCGGTGCAACACCCATTGCGTGGTGTGGTAGAGGGCGAGTCGCGAACGCGAGGAGCAATCGCCGGCAAGACGGGAGGAGAACCCCCGCACCCGTACCGTGAGAGTGAGACGACCCTGTGCGTGTGCTGCTTCGAACTCGAGAGCCCCGGCGGCCGGGGGCCGGGAGAGGAACCCTCCCACCACGGGGTAGGATGCGGTCGCGGACTCGCGGTCGATCGTGTATTCCGCCGGACCCAGGAGGACGAGCGGGACCCAAGGAAGGAACGAAAGGCCGAGCGCCGTTCGGGGCTGGTCGAAGGACTTCTCGGAGGAGTGCAGTCGCCTGGCGCGGGTGAGCCCCCACGAAAGACGAAAGAGAGAGGCGAAGTACAGAGCTGCCAAGGTGCGGGCCGCCTCCGGGGGAGAAAGGGGCGCAGAAAGTCCGGCCGGAGGCGCTCCTGGGGAGGCGGGCACGGTCTCCAACTCGAGGGCGGAGAACACCAGGTCGCCCTCGACGGAGTGGCGGCAGGACACGGGGCCACCGGGGCCTGATCGATGACGATGATACATGTCCGCAGTCTAACCCAGAGCGGGCCGGTTTGACGGGATTTCCGGTGGCTAGTAAACTCCCTCCCTCGCGGCCACGCGGAGCCGATGCTGAATGGTGCCCATCGGGCGCCTTCTGGATGACAAGGTGTTTGTGTGTTCGATTCCCTTTCTGACAAGCTGCAGATCGCGCTGGACGGCCTGAAGAGGCAGGGTAAGCTGACCGACAAGGATGTCGAGCGAGCCGCCCGGGAGATCCGTCTGGCGCTGCTCGAGGCCGACGTCAACTACAAGGTCGTCAAGCAGTTCGTCGACAAGGTGAAGGAGCGGGCTCTGGGGTCGGAGGTGCTCGAAAGCCTCACGCCGGCGCAGCAGTTCATCAAGATCGTGAACGAAGAGTTGACCGCCCTCATGGGCTCGTCCACGACCAAGCTGACCTTCTCTCCCCGTCTGCCCACGGTCATCATGATGGTGGGTCTCCAGGGTTCGGGAAAGACGACCGCTTGTGGGAAGTTGGCCAACTTCCTGCTCGCTCAAGGCAAGAGCCCCGCGTTGGCGGCCGGCGACGTGTATCGGCCGGCGGCCGTCGATCAGTTGAAGACGTTGGGTTCCCAGTTGGGGGTGCCCGTCTACGACGAAGGGACGTCCGCCGACCCGGTCGACATCGCCAAACACGGAGTCGACTGGGCGAGAGAGAAGGGTCGCGACGTGTTGATCGTCGATACGGCCGGCCGGCTGCACATCGACGAGAAGCTCATGGACGAACTCGTCCGCATCCGCAATACCGTCAAGCCGCACAACATCTTGCTGGTACTCGATGCGATGACGGGCCAAGACGCGGTCAACGTGGCCCTGCAATTCCAGGAGCAGGTCCAGTTCGACGGGGTGGTGCTCACCAAGATGGACGGGGATGCCCGGGGTGGGGCGGCGCTCTCCGTGCGGGCGGTGACCGGCAAGCCGATCAAGTTCGCCAGCAGCGGAGAGAAGCTCGACAACTTCGAGTACTTCCATCCCGACCGGGTGGCCTCGCGTATCCTAGGTATGGGCGACGTGCTGTCGCTCATCGAGAAGGCCGAGCGCACGATCGACGAGAAGAAGGCGAGGGAACTGGAGCAGCGCCTGCGAAAGGCTACGTTCACCTTCGACGACTTCCTCGAGCAGATCCAGCAGGTGCGCAAGATGGGTTCGCTGTCGAGCCTTCTGGGCATGATCCCCGGTATCCCGACCGCGAAACTCAAAGGTCTTCAGGTCGACGACAAAGCCTTCGACAAGATCCAGGCCGTCATCTCCTCGATGACCCCTGAGGAGCGTAGACATCCCGAGCTGATCAACGGCAGTCGCCGGCGACGCATCGCCACCGGGTCAGGCTCCGATATCCAAGCGGTGAACCAGTTGCTGACGCAGTTCAAGCAGGTGCAGAAGATGATGAAGCAGCTGGGTTCCGGCCGCGTTCCGAAGAACCCGTTCCAGATGTTCGGGAACCCGAGTTGACGGGAGGAGGTGACATATGGCAACAGCAATAAGATTGGCGCGTCGCGGCAGCAAGAAGCATCCCACGTATCGCATCGTGGTGGCCGACTCCCGGCGGGCGCGCGACGGCCGTTTCATCGAGAGCATCGGCTACTACAACCCTCAGAGCGACCCGTCCCTCATCGTGGTCGACGAGGAGAAGGCGAAGAAGTGGTTGGCGACCGGCGCTCAACCTTCCGACACGGTGCGCAAACTCCTCAGTCTGAAAGGCATCGTCTAGGTGAAAGAGCTGCTCGAATTTCTAGCACGTTCGCTCGTGGATCACCCTGAGCAGGTGCGGGTCGAAGAGAGCGAGACCGACAACGGTGTCGTCCTGAGGCTGAGTGTGGCGAAAGAGGACGTGGGCAAAGTGATCGGCAAGCAAGGTCGCATCGCCCGGGCCCTGAGGACCGTGGTCAAGGCCAGCGCTGTCAAGGACGGCAAACAGGCTTCGGTCGAGATCGTCGACTGACGCGATGTCTCGCCCCGAGTGGATCGAGGTGGGGCGGGTGTCCCGGGCCCATGGCGTGCACGGAGAAGTGCGGATCCTGCCCAGCTCGGACAATCCCGAGCGGTTCGCTCCGACGTCAGTACTCTACGCACGCCCTGAGCGCCTCGGATTGGCGGGCCCTCGTCTGCACGAGCAGACGAGGCTCATCATTGCGGGCGTCCGGGGCGAAGATGCTTTCCCCATAGTCAAGTTCGAGGGTGTCGACGACCGCGATGCAGCTGAGGCACTCCGAGGCTGGCTACTCGAGGTCCCTTCCGGCGAACTCCCCGAACTGGAAGAGGGAGAGTTCTACCCGTTCGACATCATCGGCCTGGAGGTGAGAGACGAGTCTGGCGTTGCGGTCGGGCGAGTGACCGACATCCTGGAATCGCCGGCACATCCGCTGCTGGTCGTCTCTGCCGGCGGGGAAGGCGGAGATTGCGAAGAGGAGACACTGGTCCCGTTCGTACTCGAGGCTGTGCCGACTGTCGCTGAGTCACAGGGGTACCTGGTGGTGGCCGCGAGCTTCCTCGGCTCCGCAGAGCACGGATAGGCGATCGTCGCCCATGGCCAAACGCATCGACATCTTCACCCTGGTCCCGGGCGCTTTCGCCTGGTTTCTCGAGCAGCATCCGGTCTTGACCGCGATCGAATCGGGGACGGCCGCGATAGCCGTCCACAACCTTCGGGACTACGCTGCGCCGCCACATAGGGAAGTGGACGACACCCCCTACGGCGGGGGACCCGGTATGGTGACTCGTGTCGACATCGTCGCAAAGGCCCTGCGGTCGGTCTTCGGGGAGTCGCCGGAAGACCTCCGGACGACCAGAGACGTGTATGTTCTGGCAGCGGGGGGCAGACCGTTCGATCATGCGTTCGGCCGCGACCTGGCTCGGAGTGGACGCGATCTGGTGCTCCTGTGTGGTCGCTTTGAAGGCTTCGACGCTCGGGTCGAAGCCTTGTTCGCAACCGGGACCATCTCCATCGGGCCATACGTCTTGGCCGGTGGCGAGGTAGCGGCTCTCGCGGTGATGGAGGCTGTGGTGCGGCACCTTCCCGGTTCGCTGGGGAATGCGGAGAGCGTGGTCGAGGAGTCCTTCAGCGAAGGTCTCGAGGGGATGGTCGAGTATCCTCATTACACTCGCCCTCGAGTTTTCGAGGGTCTCGAAGTGCCGGCTGTGCTGTTGAGCGGGGACCACGGGGCCATCGCTCGCTGGCGGAGGGAGAACGCCCGTCCATCGCCATGGGGCTCGAGGGAGGACGCAGGATGACCGAGGACCGGAGTAGGGAGCGGCGCGCTGTGAGGACCGAGAAGCGGGGCGGAAAGGCGACGAAGAAGAAACGCGGCCCCCTTGGCATGGCGATCGAGGTCGTGGTCATCGTCGCCGCTGCGTTCGCCATCGCCATGTTGGTCCAACTCTTCTTCATCAAGCCGTTCACCATCCACCAGGTGTCGATGGAGCCCGGCTTGGTGGAGGGCGATCGGATCCTGATCAACCGGCTCGTCTATCACTTTCGGGACCCGAGGGCCGGCGACGTGGTCGTCTTCGATTCCCCGGTCCACGAAGACGAGGACCTCGTCAAGAGGGTCGTCGCGGTCGCCGGGGACGCGGTGGAGGTGCGTGACGGGTCGTTGTACGTGAACGGGGTGGCCCAGGACGAACCATACCTCGCCGATTCACCGTTCAGAGGGCAATATCCGGAGACGGTCGTGCCTTCCGACCAGGTGTTCGTGATGGGGGACAACCGGAACAACAGCGGTGACAGCCGCCTGTTCGGGCCCATCGACGTGGATTCGATCATCGGGGGGGCGTTCGTGATCTACTGGCCCATCTCCCACTGGGGTGGCGTGTAAGGTCATTGGTCGGAAAGACGGGCCCGGGGAGGAGCGGGCGGGTTGCAATCGCGGCCGCTATGCTCTAAAGTCTGCTGGCTTTTCTGGGGATAGAGTGTCGTTCAGACGTAGGACTGCGTTAGGAATAGGTATACACATGGGCGCGATTGAAGAATTCGAACGAAGCCAACTGAGGGACGACCTTCCTCAGTTCAAGTCCGGTGACACCGTAAGGGTGCACTTCAAGGTGGTGGAGGGCAGTCGGGAGAGGGTGCAGGTGTTCCAAGGCTTCTGCATCGCAAAGCAGGGCCACGGCTCTCGCGAGACCTTCACGGTCCGCAAGCAATCGTTCGGCGTCGGCGTCGAGCGGACGTTCCCCGTACATTCGCCCAAGATCGAGAAGATCGAGGTGACCGCGATCGGGGACGTCTCCCGCGCAAAACTCTATTATCTGCGCGAGAAGCTCGGCAAGAAGGCCCGAGTCAAAGAAAAGCGTATCTGAGGCCCGGGCCGGTGCAAGACCGGGAGCCAGGCCTGCTGAACGAGACCCCGTCGGCGGCGCCGGTCGCCGAGCCGGAAGCGCCGGGGCCGACCGCCGACCGCTCGGCCAAAGGTCGCAGCCGAGCACTTCGCTGGACCATAGAAGTGGTCGCCATCGTGGCGGCCGCTTTTGTTTTGGCGCTGCTCGTGCAGCAGTTCATCGTCAAGCCTTTTGCCATCCCGTCCCCATCGATGGAGCCCACCCTGGTAGAGGGGGACCGGGTGCTGGTGAACCGGCTCGTGTACCACTTCCGCGCTCCGGAAAGGGGCGACGTCATCGTCTTTCACCCCCCAGGAAGACCCGGGTCCGATCCGTTCATCAAACGCGTGGTGGCCATCGCCGGCGATACTGTGGCTGTGCACGAAGGTGTGCTGTACCTGAATGGGGGGCCTCTGGAGGAGTCGTACATCAAGGAGTACCCGATCCTCGAGGAGTTCCCTGAGACCACCATCCAGGTGGGATTCGTGTGGGCGATGGGCGACAACCGGAACAACAGCGGCGACAGCCGGGTGTTCGGACCGGTGAGCGAGGAAGCCATCATGGGCAAGGCCTTCGCGGTCTACTGGCCTCTTGGGCACCTGAGCGGTCTCTGAGGAGGGCGTCCTCGATGGCGGGAACGACCCCCCGAAGAAGCCGTGGCCGCGCCTGCGATCCCTTCAAGTTCGACCTGCACCTTCTCGGAGAACGTGAGCGCGAGGAAGGGCACGCTGCTTGGTTGCTGGCCGGATCCGACGAGGCCGGAAGGGGTTCTCTGGCCGGACCGATCGTGGCGGCGGCGGTCGTCCTCGATTATGCGCGCGAACCCGCGGCACGCCTTCGCGGCCTGACCGATTCGAAGCAGCTCAAGCCTGAGGCGAGAGAGACCTTGTATACCTCGATCCTACACACGGCGGCTCGCGTCTCCTGGGTGGCCCTCTCTTCGCAGACCATCGACCGGCTCGGACTGCATCGCTGCAACCTGGCGGCTCTGACCAGGACTCTGGAGTCTCTGGCTGGAGGTTACGACCTGGCTGTGGTCGATGGGTTCGATCTGAAACGCGAGGAACTGAGGGCTCAGGCCGTGGTCGGTGCCGACTACAAGAGTGCCTCGGTCGCCGCGGCTTCGGTCGTGGCCAAGGTGGTCCGAGACCGCCTGATGCGGGCGATGGCTCCCTGCTATCCCGCATATGGGTTCGAAGAGCACGTCGGGTATGGGACTCCCCGGCACCGTCAGGCCCTGCGCACGCACGGACCGTGCAGACTGCACCGCATGAGCTTCCAAGGAGTGGGTGCGGCGCAGCTCGGGCTACTGGACGAGTGAAGGGTGTGAGAGTGGCGCCTACGGAGACCGGATGAGCCTCAGGCGAACCGGTATCGCCCTTCGTTGACCACGAGGAAGCCCTCGTCGGTGAGGGCGTCGAGTGCGGCGGCGACGTCGGGAGGAGAGAACATCACCTCTGCCGGGGACGCCGCGCCCTGGTGCGCGGACCTGGTGCGGGCAGTGTTGGCGGCGATGTCGTCCGGCGTCATCCCCGAGGGTCCCGCCTCGAGAAGGACGCGGAGGATCTTCGCCCGAAGTTGCCTGCGCGAACCGATGAACCTGCTCTGGACGGAATGATGTCGGCTTCTCCGGCAGGGATTGCGGTGAGCCTTCTTGACTGAGACCCCGTAGTCCATGAGGGCGTAGTACCAGTCGCGGGGGTGCTCATGGTCGAGGGTGGCCTCGACCAGGGGAAGGATGTCGGCATCGCGGACCGAGCCGCATCCTTGGAAGAAGAAATGGATGAACGCAGCCCGGATGTTGGTCTCGATAAACGGGAGGGCCCGGTCGTAGGCGAAGGCGCACACAGACCCGACCGTCGCTACCCCTACGCCGGGTAGCCGGAGGAGTTCCGCTGGATCGGAGGGCACTTGCCCGCCGTGTTTCGACACGATGATGTCGGCGGCCCGATGAAGCGCCAAGGCTCGTCTGTTGTAACCGAGTCCCTGCCAGGAGCGGACGACCTCGGCGACCGGCGCCGATGCAAGCGCGGCACAGTCGGGGAAGCGCTCCAAGAAGGCTCCGTACTTCGGGATCACCCGGGGGACCTGGGTCTGCTGGAGCATGAACTCGGAGACCAGGATGCGGTAAGGGTCACGAGTATCGCGCCAAGGAAGTTCACGGCGGTGCTTCCGGTAGAAGGCGAGGACCTCCGCTCGGAAGGCGGCGAGTCCATCGGACGAGCGGTGTGTGCTGGGTGAGTTCAACCTGCTACCAAGGTCCCACGATCCAACGCGTCCTCCTTCGTTAGTCTGGCGCTCGCGGCGACGTCAGGACCGACGAGGCGGAGGAGAGCGTGGAGCCCCATCGACAGGACGACCGAGCGGCGCGAGGCCGGACGGGCGAGCAATACGCGGCAGACTATCTCGCGGGGAGAGGGTACCGCATCCTCGCCCACAATCAACGCACGCCTGTCGGGGAACTCGATCTGGTATGTCGCAACGGTCGGAAGGTCGTGATCGTGGAGGTCAAGGCTCGTTCCGGGGACGGCTTCGGCGAGGCTCTCGAGGCCATCGGACCGAGAAAGGCGAGGAGGGTGCGCGCGGCCGCCGTATGGTGGCTGTCGGAGCGGGGTCTACTGCCTTGCGATCTCAGATTCGACGCCGTGGTCGTGTCACTCGATCGGGCGGGGGCCGTCTGCAGCCTGCGGCACGTGCAGGACGTCTTCGAAGGAGGATGAGGGCGTGGGCATCGGCTCGGTCTGGGGGTTCGCGGTCGTAGGAGTGGAGGCTGTGCCGATACGGGTCGAGGCTCATGCACGCAACGGCCTTCCGGGGTTGACGATCGTGGGCCTCCCTGGGGCGGCCGTCCGCGAGGCACGGGAGAGGATCAGGTCCGGGGCCGCCTGCAGTGGCCTGGCCCTGCCGAGCAAGCGGATCACCATCAATCTCAGCCCCGGGGATGTACCCAAAGATGGCCCCGGATTCGACCTTCCGATGGCCCTGGCCACTCTGGCGGCATGCGGTCACGTGCCTTCGGAAGCGGTCCGGGGCGTCGGGGCGGTCGGTGAGGTCTCCCTTGAAGGTCTGGTAAGGCCGACTCGGGGCATGCTCTCCATCGCGGAGGCGGTCGGGTCCGCTGGGGTACGATTGCTGGTGACACCAATCGGCGCTCTTGCTGCAGCGCGGGAAGTCTGCACGATACCAGTGGCCGGAGTGAGGTCCCTCGGCGAAGCAGCCCGCGTGTGCTGGGACAAAGCCTACTTGGCGAGGATCCAGGAGAGAGGGGAACGGTGGGTCCGAGGTCAAGCGGGCAGGGACGGTGGACGAGACGAGAGTGTCGACCTCGACCAGGTCTTCGGTCAGCATCATGCCAAACGAGCCCTGGAGATCGCGGCCGCCGGGGGACACCACCTTCTCATGGTCGGGACTCCGGGGGCGGGCAAGACCATGCTCGCTCGTCGGATCGGGACGATACTGCCGGCCCTGTCTCGGCAGGAGGCGATCGACGTGACCCGGGTGTGGAGCGCCGCCGGCCTCCACGATGCCAGGTGGGGGTTACTCGACACACGTCCTTTCCGCGCCCCCCACCACACGGCCTCTCGCGCTGCGCTCATAGGGGGAGGGGGTGCGCTCAGACCGGGAGAAGTCAGCCTGGCTCATCGTGGAGTGCTTTTCCTCGACGAGCTTCCGGAGTTCAGCAGGGACACGCTCGAGGCGCTCAGACAGCCTCTGGAGGAGGGTAGGGTATCGATCTCGCGTCGGGCGGGGACGTCGGTCTTCCCGGCGCAGTTCACGCTGGTGGGCGCGATGAATCCCTGCCTCTGCGGATATCTGGGCCATCGGGAGAAGACCTGTCGCTGCACGGCGATCGCCATCGAACGCTACCGAGCCCGGGTGAGCGGACCGCTGATAGATCGCATCGACGTGCTGGTCGAAGTCGCGCCCTTGACTCTTCGCGCTCTAGAAGGCGGCACGACCAGCGAGTCGTCTTCGGTGGTGCGCGAGCGTGTCGCGGCTTCCCGGAGATTCGCAAAGGCTCGACTGGGTTCGGAGTGTGGCGGCTCGGGAGCGCCCCTCGAAGACCGCGCATGCCTTACTGACGGGGCGCGGGCTCTCCTGCGTGGGGCCCTCGTGGGAGACGGCTTGGGGGGTAGGGGGTATGTGCGTACGATCGGGGTGGCGCGAACGATCGCCGATCTTGATGCCGATCCTTACGTTCGGCCGGACCATGTCGCCGAGGCGTTGGCCATGAGATTGGATCATCGCCGGGTCCGTTTCGGTTGAGCAGGGGATCTGCAGTGGGGAGCGACCACTACGACTCGTGTCTCGGGTTGGCGTGGGTGACTGTATCCGGCTTCAGTTGGACCCTCGGCTTGATGGCAAGAGAGGGGCCCGAACGGGTCTGGAAGGCCAGTGATGAAGACCTGGTGAGATGGGGCGTCGCGCCCGCCGCCGCCGGACGGTTCGTCGAGCGTCGGCGCAGGTTCGAATTGGACAGGATCCTGTCGGATCTCGGCAGGACGGGGATGTCCTTCATCCCTTTCGCTTCCGAACACTACCCGCGCGAGACGAATCGACTCGAACATCCGCCCGCGGGTCTGTTCGTGCTGTGCTCGGCGGCGACATGGGGAAGGGTCCTCACGAGCGCCCGGGTGGCGGTGGTAGGTACTCGAAAGATGACCGGGTACGGCCGGCAGGTGACAGAGGCGTTCTCGGGAGCTTTCGCTCGGAACGGTGTGGCGGTCGTAAGCGGACTGGCTCTAGGGGTCGATGGGTGCGCCCATGAAGCAGCCTTGGATGCCGGAGGGCTGACAGTGGCCGTGCTGGGCTGCGGCACGGATCTCGTCTACCCGAGGTGCCATCGTGCGCTCTACGAAAGGATCGCTCTACGGGGAGCGGTCGTAAGCGAACTGCCACCCGGCACCTCGCCGACCAGGTGGAACTTTCCGCGGCGCAACCGACTGCTGGCCGCATTGGGCGACGCAGCGCTGGTCACCGAGGGCTCACGCAGGAGTGGAGCGATGCAGACGGCGGAGTGGACGTTGCGTCTCGGGGGACCGGTGTTCGCCATCCCCGGCCAAGTGGGGGCGGAGACGAGCGAGGGGTGCAACCGACTTGTGTACGATGGGGCGACGCCCGCTCTCGAGCCTTGCGTCACAGTGGAGGATTTCCTTCTGCAAACAAGAATCGAGAGAGGGGCGCGTCGACCGGGCCCGCTCGGAGCCTCGCATGAGCGCGACGGAGGCAGTGTGTCCGGCGGGGGTGCGGTCGGATCGGGGATGCCACGCGCGGCGGAGGGGTGGTCTCGTCTCGAGGACGACGTGGTGGGACTCCTTGGCCGGGATCCATGGTCCGTAGATGATCTGGTGGAGAGATTGCAGGTGCCGGTCCGTGCTCTTGCGGTGGCACTTTCGCGGCTGGAGTTGGCCGGCGTCGTACGGCGCACGGCGCCAGGGTTGTACATCAGGGCACCCTGAGGCAGGCCGGCCGCGGCTGGAGGGTGGAGGTCGAAGATGCGGACGAAGAAAGAAGATCGACTCTCGGGCGACATCGAGGTCGTTGTCGGCGCCTTCATCCGGGGGCTGATCGCCGCTGACTACAGTGCACGGACGATCGAAGCGACGCACGGAGATCTGCGCCAGTTCACGTCGTTCCTCGGGGAGAGGGGCGTAGTGGAAGTGGCTGATATCGACCGGTCGTCAGTTCGGGAGTTCACCGCGGCGTTGGGGGAGCCGGGAGGGTGCGGAGGCAGGGGCGGGGCATCTCGCGCCTGTGCACGATCCACCATCGCACGCAAGCTTTCCACTGTGCGAGGGTTCCTGCGTTTTTGCGAAGACAACGGCTTCGTTTCCACGAGTCCGGCCGCCGGCGTGTCATCCCCCAAGACGCCTCGGCGGCTTCCCCAGGTCCTCACAGCGGAACAGACTGCTTCGCTCCTGGAGGTCATCGGCGGCGACAAGCCCCTTGAACTCAGGGATAGGGCTCTGTTCGAGTTGATATACTCGTCCGGACTACGATGTCAGGAAGTACTGGACTTGCGGCTGCGGGACGTGGGCCTCGAGTCCCGCGAGGTGCGCGTCAAAGGAAAGGGTCGAAAGGTGCGACTGGTGCCCGTGGGGGAGGTTGCTGTCGGCGCGCTCGAGCGATATCTGCGCGACGGGCGGCCACGTCTCGGTCGGCATCCAGCAGAAGAGGAGCACGTCTTTCTCAGTCGCACCGGCAGGCCACTCTCGGCGTCCGATGTACAGCGGCGCCTGGCTCGGTATCTCGTCCAAGCGGGAGTCCCGGCGGGTACTACGCCCCACGTTCTACGGCACTCGTTTGCGACGCACCTGCTCGAGGGCGGAGCGGACCTGCGCGTCATCCAGGAACTCCTCGGGCATTCTTCACTGCGCACCACCCAGGTCTATACGCACGTGTCGGCGGCTCATCTTCGTAGGACCTACCGCAAAGCGCATCCGAGGGCCTGAGCGCATGATCATCGACCCCGGGAAACAGGAAGACATCGCTCAGGCGTGGCGCCTCTACAAAGAGGAGCACGACGTCCAGGCGCGGGATCGGTTGATCCTCGCATACTCTCCCTTGGTGAAATACGTGGCCGGCCGTATGAGCAGCGGTCTACCTGCGCACATCGAGGAAGGCGACCTGGTGTCGTACGGACTGTTGGGCCTGATCGGGGCCCTCGAACGATACGACCCTTCTCGCAACATCAAATTCGAGACCTATGCCGTGTCTCGGATCAAGGGGTCGATCATCGACGAGCTTCGAGCGCTGGATTGGGTGCCCCGCTCGGTCCGCAGTTGGGCCCGCAAGGTCGAGAACGCCATCACCCGACTCGAGAACCGGCTTCTCCGTGCGCCGACCGACGAGGAGATCGCCGAAGAGCTCGAGATCGAGTTGGATGAGTTCCAGGACATCCTCAGCCAGATCAGTTGCTCGTCGATCGTGGCCCTCGACGAGTTCTGGGATTCGTCCGGTGCGAACCAGGACAAGGTCAACCTGATGGACACCATCGAGGATTCCGATGCTCCCGATCCGTCTCGCGCGTACAGCGTGCAGTCGGTGAAAGAGACGCTGACTGCCGCGATCCAGCGGCTTCCCGAGAGGGAGAAGATCGTCATCGGACTCTACTACTACGAGGGTCTCACTCTCAAGGAGATAGGCGAGGTACTCGGGGTGACCGAGTCCCGGGTCTCCCAGCTGCACACCAAGGCGATCCTCCGCCTGAAGGGCCGGATCAAGGAAGAGCTCGACCTGGACATCCTTTCTTCGTAGGCCTTCCGCCCCCGGAAGGCGCACTTGGCCGGGCGCCGGGCGCCTTGTGGTAAACTGCACGCGCTGTACCGTCAAACCTGGGGATAGACCGCCGCGGTGGTGCCGGGCGACCGGTTCCGTGGGGCCCTCAGGGTTCATCGAACAAAACCATTGTGAGGTCATCATGCCTGCAGCTTCCATGAAGCAGCTCCTGGAATCAGGGGTCCACTTCGGCCACCAGACCCGCCGTTGGAACCCGAAGATGAAGCCCTTCATCTTCGCCGACCGGGGCGGCATCCACATCATCGATCTTCAACAGACGACCGTCCTCCTCGATCGAGCGTACGATTTCGTCCGCAACATCTCGGGCAGGGGAGGCTCCGTCCTTTTCGTCGGCACGAAGAAACAGTGCCAGGACGTCATCCGTGACGAAGCTACCCGGGTGGGGATGCCATACGTGTCTCACCGCTGGCTCGGCGGTCTGTTGACCAACTTCGCCACTATCGAGCATCGAATCAGGCGTATGCATGAACTGCGCAAGCTCACGGAGGAAGGGCAATTGGCCCTTCTTCCGACCAAAGAACGCATGGCGATGGAGCGCGAATTGGAGAAGCTCGAGATCAATCTCGGCGGGGTCAGCAACATGACCCGTCTTCCTGACGCCGTGTTCGTCGCCGATCCGAAGCGTGAAGCGATCGCGACCAAAGAGGTCAACAAGCTCGGGCTGCCTCTGATCGGGCTGGTCGATACCAACTGCGATCCAGACGAGGTCGACTACCTCATCCCGGGTAACGACGATGCCATCCGGTCATGCAGTCTGATCGTCAAGACCCTTGCGCGTGCCGTCGAGGAAGGTCGGCAGAAGGTGCAGGTCGCCGAGTTCCTGGCTGCAGACGCGGCTCAGGCCGAGAGCAAGGCCAAGGGCGATGCGACGTCCCCCGCCTCGCAGACCGACGCGACCCCATCCGAGGCGCGGCCCGTGCGCGCACCGCGCACCCAGCGCAGCGACTCTCGCGGCGGGCAGGACCGTCAAGGTACGACCGGCCGCGCGCGCGACGGAGGTCGCTCGGACGGTCAGAAAGCAGCGCCGGCTCGCGGAGCAAGCGCGGAACGCAAGCCCGCGGCCAAGAAGGAAGCCGCCACGGAGCCTTCGGCCCCGAAGGCCGCGAAAGCCGCAGCACCAGAGGCTGAGGCTGCGGAAGCCCCGGTGACGGAGGTCGCCGCGACGGAGACCTCTGCCGTCGAGAGCACCGGCTCTGAGGCGACCGCCGCGGAGACCAAGGTTCCTGTGGAGCCGACCGAGGGTGGCGAGGTCGCCGAGGCCGCGCCCGCGGTCGATGCCGGTGAGACCGAGGTTACAGCGGACACAGCTGAGGTCGTCGAGGAGGATCCCGCGAAGACCGAATCAGACGCCTGAAAATCGAAGTCGGGCGATCGATCGGTCGGGCATCTGCGGGACGACTGGGCGCGGAAGCACGTGGAACGTAATCGTCCTCAGTATGGAGGCTATTGATGAGTATTGACGCTGGAACTGTGAAGAAGCTACGCGACGCCTGCGGCGCGGGGATCATGGACTGCAAGATGGCCCTGAACGAGGCTCAGGGTGACATGGACGAAGCCCTGAAAATCCTCCGCAAGAAGGGCATGGCCACTGCCGACAAGAAATCGGCTCGGGCGACCAACGAAGGCATCGTCGACTACTACATCCATCCGGGCGCGAAAGTCGGCGTCCTCATCGAGGTGAACTGTGAGACCGACTTCGTGGCCCGCAACGAAGACTTCCGCGGGTTCGTACACGATGTCGCGATGCACATCGCCGCCGCAAGTCCGGTGTGGGTGTCGCGGGACGACGTGCCTGAGGACGCCAAGGCCACCGAGATCGAGATCTACTCCGCCCAGGCCAAGCAGTCGGGCAAGCCGGACGCCGTCATCGAGAAGATCGCCGAGGGCAAACTGAACAAGTGGTACTCCGAGGTCGCGCTCATGGAGCAGCCGTTTGTGAAGGATCCGGACAAGACGATCGAAGACCTTCGCCGTGAGATCATCGGAAAGATCGGGGAAAACATCGAAGTCAGGCGTTTTGCCAGGTTCCGTGTGGGCGATACCATAGCCTGAGGCGCGTTCTTTCCGTAAAACACGCCGCGGGACGAGCAGCATGCCGCGGGAAGCCCGGAGCGAGGAGATATGACCCAGCAACCGGTGTGCAGAAGGGTTCTGCTCAAGCTTAGCGGCGAGGCCCTCATGGGTGATCAGGCCTACGGTATCGACCCGGAGAGGATACGGTCCGTGGCCGGTGAGATCGCGCAGGTGGTCTCGGGCGGCACGCAGATGGCGATCGTGGTAGGGGGCGGCAACATCTTCCGGGGCATGGCGGGCGCAGCCCAGGGGATCGACCGGGCCACCGCCGACTACATGGGCATGCTGGCCACCGTGATGAACTCCATGGCGTTACAGGATGGTCTGCGCAAGCTTGCCACCGATACCCGGGTGCAGTCCGCTATCCACATGCAGGAGATCTGCGAACCCTATATCCGGGGCCGGGCCATCCGTCACTTGGAGAAGGGAAGGGTGGTCATCTTCGCGGCAGGCACGGGCAATCCCTTCTTCAGCACCGACACCGCCGCGGCGCTCCGAGCCCTGGAGATAGGAGCCGAGTGCCTGATGATGGCCAAGAAGAAGTTCGACGGCGTCTACGACGCCGACCCGGAGACTGATCCCGATGCCAAGCTGATCGATCGCATCACCCATCGAGAGGCCCTGGAGCGCGGTCTTCGGGTCATGGACTCTACGGCTCTATCTCTATGTATGGACAACGATCTACCGATAATGGTGTTCAACATGAGTGTCCCGGAGAACATCAGGAGAGTGGTGCACGGCGAGAGAGTAGGCACGATCGTCACGAGCGATCCAGACGAGGGGAGGGCGGCGTGATCCGCGAACTGATCGATGACGGAAAGCGCAGGATGGAAGGTGCAGTCGAAGCCCTGCGGAGCGAATTCAACGCGGTCCGCACCGGTCGAGCGTCCACCGGGCTTCTGGATCGGATCCAGGTCGATTACTACGGGGTCAAGACGCCCCTCAAGCAGTTGGCCAGCCTGGCCACTCCCGATCCTCGGACCATCTCTATCACTGTCTACGACAAGAACGCTGTCAACGCAGTGGTGCGGGCGATCCAAGAGTCCGACCTGGCCCTCACGCCCAACACCGACGGCTCCATCGTCCGTCTCAACATCCCCGCCCTCACCGCTGAGAGGCGGAAGGACCTTGTGAAGTTGGTCAAGAACATGGCCGAAGAGCAGCGGGTCGCAGTTCGAAACGTCCGTCGCGACATCATCCAAGACCTCAAGGAGCTCAAGAAAGAAGGTGAGGTCTCCGAGGACGAGGAGCGACGGGCGGAAGAGGATGTACAGAAACTGACCGACGGCTTCATAGAGAACATCAACGATCTCTTGCACCACAAGGAAGAAGAGATCCTCGAGATCTGACGTGAGCGCCCGAGGCTGGCTAGATGCTCTGCGGGGGCGCGGCCGGGACCACATCTCCGGCTCGGTTGGCGTCGCACGGCCGGAAACGGTCCCATTCCATGTGGCCGTCATCATGGACGGAAACGGTCGTTGGGCCCGGCGACGTCATCTGCCGGTGATCGCCGGCCATCGAGCGGGAACACAGGCTGTGCGGCGTGTGATCGAAGCTGCTCGAGACGCTGGGATCGGTCAGCTCACCCTCTTCTCGTTCTCGACCGAGAATTGGAAGCGGTCGGTCGAGGAGGTCGACGGCCTCATGAGACTTCATGCGGAGATGATCGAGAACGAAGTGCCGACGCTCCACATGAACGACTGCAAGGTCGTTTTCATCGGGCGGCGGGACGGACTGAGCGACGGCCTGCGGGCCCGCATGGAGGAAGCGGAGGCGTTGACCGCGAGCAACACACGCATGACCCTCTTCATCGCCTTCAACTATGGGGGGCGGAAGGAGATCGTGGACGCGTTCCGCAGCGCAGTGGATGCGGGCGTGGAGATCGCCGCGATCGACGAAGAGACCATCGCTGCGCACATGTATTCGGCCGAGATGCGCGACCCAGATCTCGTCATCCGGACCTCCGGGGAGCGACGGCTCTCGAACTTCCTCCTCTGGCAATCGGCCTACTCTGAGCTGTATTTCTCCGATCTGTTGTGGCCGGATTTCGATGAGCAGGAGTTCCTTGTAGCTCTGAGCGACTATGCGACGCGCGACCGCCGGTTCGGCGCCCGGGACGACCCACGAGCACCGGATGCACCGGCCCCATCGCCGGGTGGCGCGGTCTCGGGAGAAGAGCGGAGTGCTTAGATACCGCCTGCTGGTAGCCCTCATCGGCATCCCCATCGGCTTGGCGGCGGTCATCCTCGGCGGGTACTTCCTCTTCGCGCTCGCAGTGGTACTCACTGTGCTCGGCCTTCACGAGTATTACACGTTGTTGCGCCCGTATCGTCCGAACCTCTTGGTGGGCTACCTCGCAGGTCTGTCTGTGGTCGTGGGTGCGTTCTTCCTGGGTCAGTCCGGCGTGCTCGGCGGTCTGGCGGCGCTGGTCATCCTAATCTTCTTCTGGTCGATGGCGGGTGAGTTGGGCGCCCATCTCGTGGGCAGGATGGCCGTGACGGGTTTCGGGACTCTGTGGATCGGGGCGGGATTCGCCTACATCCTCCTCCTCCGGGAGCTCACCCACGGCATGGCGCTGACCATCCTGCTACTGGCTTGTACCATGCTCAGCGATACGTTTGCATATTTCGTGGGGAGAGCGATCGGCTCACACAAGATGGCTCCGCGCATCTCGCCGAAGAAGTCTGTGGAAGGTGCTCTCGGTGGTCTCGTAGGGGCGGTGGTCGCTGCGCTCGTCGTGAAGATCTACTCGCCCTGGCTTCCCACTCGGGAGGCGATCGTCCTCGGACTGGTCATCGGGATCGTCGGTCAGTGGGGTGACCTCTTCGAATCTGCGGTCAAACGGGACTTTCGAGTGAAGGACTCGGGCAGGATCCTGCCGGGCCACGGAGGTATCCTGGATCGTTTCGACTCGATTCTTTTCGCCAGCTTCGTCACATATTGGGGTGCGGTCGTGCTGCTCGGCGAACTGGTGGCATGAAGCGGATCATCCTTCTGGGGGCTACCGGCTCCATCGGGGTGCAGGCGCTCAAGGTCGTGGCGTCCTCTCGGGACTTGGCCGTCGTCGGTCTGGCCTGTGATCGGAACGTGGCCTTGCTTCTCGAGCAGGCGGTCTCGTTGGGGGTCCGCGATGTTGCTGTCTCGGACGAGCAGGCGGCCGCGTCGGTCTCGCCGACGCTGTACCCGGAACTCGAAGTGCGGGCGGGAGCAGGCGCCGCCGCTCGGCTGGTACGCGAGGTCGAGGCGGATGTGGTGGTCAACGCGATCGTCGGTTTCGCCGGGTTGGAGGCGACGGTGGCCGCAGTGGAGAACGGTCGGACACTCGCCCTCGCCAACAAGGAGAGCCTGGTGTGCGCGGGCACGCTGGTCGGCGACAGGGCTCGAAGTACGGGCGCTACGATCATCCCGGTCGACTCGGAGCATTCCGCCTTGTTCCAGTTGATCGCCGCCGCGGGGGAACGAGCCGTACGGTCGGTGGTGATAACCGCTTCAGGAGGGCCTTTCCGCGGGAAGAGGCGCGAGGATCTTGCTGAAGTGACACGGGAGCAGGCCTTGGCCCACCCCACCTGGTCGATGGGCGAGAAGATCAGCGTCGACTCGGCCACCCTCATGAACAAGGGACTCGAGGTGATCGAGGCTCACCACCTCTTCGGTCTTCCGTTCGAGGACATCGAAGTGGTCGTCCATCCCCAATCGACGGTCCACTCGCTCGTCCGACTGGTGGACGGGGCCTTGTTGGCGCATCTTGGTGTGGCCGACATGCGGGTCCCCATCGCATATGCGCTCCATTTTCCGGAACGCCGGGCGGTCGACGTGGGGGCGCTGGATCTCGGCGGAGGTCTGACCCTCGAGTTCTCGGCTCCGGACGAGGAGACGTTCCCCGCCATCTCCCTGGCGCGGGAAGCCGGAAAGAAGGGAGAGGCGGCGACATGCGCCCTGAACGCGGCGAATGAAGTGGCCGTGCATGCGTTCCTGCGTGGCACGCTCCCGTTCTTGGGTATAGCCGAGGTAGTGGGCGACGTCATCGCGACGAGTCCCGGGGGCCGGTTCGGAACGTATTCGGAGGCGGTCGACGTCGATTCGAGAGCGCGGCTTGCCGCGGAGAGGGCGTGTGCACGGTTGGCGTGAGAGCAGAGGTGAGTAGTTGAGCGTCGTAGGCATAGTCGTGGCTATCGTGGGATTGGGATTCCTGATCCTCGCCCACGAGTTGGGACACTTCATCGTGGCCAAGGCCACCGGTATGAGGGTCGAGGAGTTCAGCATCGGGTTCGGGAAGTACCTCGTCAGCCGCCGGGTGGGAGAGACGGTGTACGGGGTGTCCGCGCTCCCATTGGGGGGCTACGTACGGGTGACGGGCATGCACCGGGAGGAGTTCGAGACTCGGGTCGCGGAGGCCAGGGAGCGCGAGCAGGAAGAGCTCATGATGGCCGAGCACGACGCGGCGCTGGCCGGCTCGCGGCGTCGGCGTCCGCGTGATCCCGAGGACCGCCTGGCCGGCCCGCGGGTGTTGACGGCGGATGAGATCGCCGCCACGCCGGTCGCGCGTCGCTACTACTCGCACCCCTTCTGGCATAAATTGCTCTTCATCGTGGCCGGCGTGACGATGAACATGGTGGTGGCGTTCCTGCTCGTGTTCGGGGTGGGCCTGAGCCAGGGCGAGACCATAACCAGCTCCGTCATCGAGGAGGTCGAGCCTGGGACGCCGGCGGCCGCGGCCGGGATCGAGCCGGGCGACCGGATAGTCGGGGTGGCCGGACAGACGACCGGTTCATGGGAGGATGTTCGCACGCAGATACTCATCCATCCCGGCGAGCCCGTTCCCATCGTCGTACAGCGGGATGGCGCCGAGGTGACTCTTACGGCGGAGATCCTTGAGCGGGAAGACGGGACGGGCTATCTCGGGGTCCTGCCCGCTGCGGAGCATCGTGATCTCGGAGTGACGGGGGCGTTCGGCTATGCGGGGAAGACCACCGGCAGCATGGTCACGCTCATATTCAAGGGGATCGGCATGATGTTCAGCGGTGACGTCCCGGTAGTGGGCTCGCAGGGTCTGGCCGGCCCGGTCGGTATCATCCAGCTCTCGAGTGAGGCAGTCCAGGGAGGCTACTATCTCATGCTGCTGGCGCTGATCAGCGTCAACCTGGCCATCCTCAACATGCTTCCGCTCCTGCCGTTGGACGGGGGACACGTTCTCTTCAGCATCATCGAGCGGCTGAGGGGACGGAGTCTGTCCCTCCGGGTGTTCGAACGCATATCCATGGTGGGGTTCGCGTTGTTCGTGCTCCTCTTCATCGTGGCGACCTCCAACGACATCGGTCGGATATTCGGCGGATAGAGGACCGATGACGAGCGAACGCAGCGTGTTCTTGGGCGACACGCAGATCGGGGGCGGGGCACCGGTGGTCGTCCAATCGATGACCAACACCCGGACCGACGAGGTCGAAGCCACCCTGCGACAGGTGAGAGCGCTGGCGACTGCCGGGGCGAGGGTCGTGCGGGTCGCTGTTCCTGATCAGGCCGCGGCGGCCGCCATGACGCCCCTGGTCGCGGAATCACCGGTACCACTCGTCGCCGATGTGCACTTCGACCATCGTCTCGCGGTCGCGTCGATCAGGGCCGGGGCGGCGGGTGTCAGGATCAACCCGGGCAATATCGGGGGGCGCGAAGAGGTCGCCCGGGTGGTCGAGGCCGCCGGCGAAGAGGGGGCGGTCATACGGGTAGGCGTGAACAGCGGCTCTTTGCAGCGCGATCTGCGCGAGTTGGAGAAGCAAGACCCCGCCGGAGCCCTTGTGGAGTCGGCGGTCAGGCACTGTCGGCTTCTGGAGGAGTTCGGGTTCGTCGGTATCAAGGTGTCGGCGAAATCGTCGTCTCCCACGACGACCATCGCCGCCAATCGCCTGTTGGCCGGCCGTGTGCCCTATCCCCTGCACCTGGGAGTCACGGAGGCGGGGACGCGGTGGGCCGGGTCGATCCGCAGCGCGGTGGCTCTGGGAGTGTTGCTGGAGGAAGGGATCGGCGACACCATCAGGGTGTCGCTCACTGGAGATCCGGTGGAGGAGGTACGGGTCGCCCTGGAGATCTTGCGGACGCTGGGCATGATCCCGCGCGGGCCTCGGGTGATCTCCTGCCCCACATGCGGCCGGACCCGCATCGACTTGGAACCGCTTGCCATGGAAGTGGAACGGCGCCTGGAGGCGCTCGGCTGGGATCTCGAGGTGGCGGTGATGGGGTGTGTAGTGAACGGGCCCGGAGAGGCGGGCAAGGCGGACTTCGGTATCGCGGGAGGAGATGGCGAGGGAGTGGTGTTCGCGGCGGGGAGACCCGTGCGGAAAGTGGCCCAGGGCGAACTGGTGGAGGCCCTCTTCGCCGAGATCGCGGCTCGGCGGCCCGGCGGCACGGCCTGCTAGACTGTCACCACGCGCGCGGGCTTCGCTCCGCGCGCCCGAATCACACGCACTTCTAGGAGGACCCGATGCGGGCGACCGCTCTATTCATGCCCACGGTCAAGGAAGATCCGGCCGACGCCGAGGCGATCAGTCACAAGCTGATGGTGCGCGGCGGGTTCGTCCGTCAGTTCGCCTCGGGCATCTACCTGATGCTGCCCCTGGGCTGGCGGGTCATGCAGCGCATCTCCCGCATCATCCGTGAAGAGATGGAAGCCATCGGCGCACAGGAATTGTCCATGCCGACCCTGCATCCTGCCGACGTCTGGCAGGCGACGGGACGGTATGATGCCATCGGCCAGGAGATGTTCCGGTTGAAGGATCGGGGCGGCCGGGACATGGTGCTCGCCATGACGCACGAGGAGGTCTTCGCCTGGCTCGCTTCGCGCGAGCTGCGTTCCTACCGCGACCTGCCCCAGATCTGGTACCAGATCCAGCTGAAGTTCAGGGACGAGCCTCGCCCGAAAGGCGGAGTGTTGCGGGTCAGGGAGTTCCTCATGAAGGACTCCTACTCCTTCGACGTCGACGAGGCCGGACTCGAGATCAGCTATCAGAAGCACATCGGGGCCTACGACCGCATCTTCGAACGATGTGGTATCGATTTCTACAGGGTGGAGAGCGACAGCGGTTTCATGGGGGGAGCCCAAGCGCACGAGTACATGGCTCCGTCAGCGGCCGGTGAGGACCATGTGGCCATGTGTTCGGCCTGCGGATACGCCGCCAACGTGGAATTGGCTCGTTCGATAGCCCGCGACCCGCAACTCGTCGAGACGTCACTCGGCGAGGCCGCCGCGGGTGACGGCCCACGCGAGGTCGAGACCCCCGGACGACGGACCATCGACGAAGTGTCGACGTTCCTGGGTATCTCGCCCGCGTCGCTCATCAAGGCTTTGGTGTACGTAGCCGAGGACTCGCTGGTGATGGCGCTGGTCCGGGGCGATCACTCCCTTCACGAGAACAAGCTCGCCCGGTTTCTGGGCGCGGAAGTACGCGCGGCACGGCCGGAGGAGGTATCGGCGGCCACAGGTGCCGAGGTGGGGTTTGTCGGGCCCGTGCGGCCGGCCGGAGGCGCCCGGTTGCGGCTGGTTGCCGACGAGTGTCTGCGGCCCGAGTCGGACGGAGCGGCCCGGACCTACGCGACCGGGGCCAACAAGACCGACACGCACTTGGCCGGAGTGGTCGTGGGTAGGGATTTCACTCCCGAGTTCGCCGATCTCCGTGAGGCAGCGGCGGGCGACGGCTGTCCCGAATGCGGAGAGCCTCTCGTGATCGAGCAGGTGATCGAGGTCGGCAACATCTTCAAACTGGGGACCAAGTACTCGGGGCCCCTGGGAGCGACGATCCTCGACGTCGACGGGCGGGAACGGCCGATCATCATGGGTTCGTACGGGATCGGTCCCGCACGGATCGCCGCGGCGGCCGTCGAGCAGAGCAACGACGAGCGGGGGATAGTGTGGCCGAAGAGCATCGCGCCGTTCGACATCCATCTGGTGCAGGTACAGATCAAGGACCCGGTCCAGACGGAACTCGCGGAGCATCTCTACGGGGAGTTCGCGGGTGCGGGGTGGCAGGTGCTGTGGGACGATCGTGACCAACGGCCCGGCTCGAAGTTCGCCGACGCCGAGTTGATCGGCTGTCCTCTGCGGGTCACGGTCGGCAAGCGCGCGGGTGAGGGCATCGTGGAGGTGCAGCCTCGAGGCGGCGGGGAACGCGTGGAGGTGTCTGTCGCCGAGTGTCAGGACGTCGTGAGCCAGGTGTGGGAAGGATTGCGCTAGCGCTATTAAGTTTCCTGTAGTGAAGTATCGTCGTTGCTGCCCGGAGTGCGACCATGCTATAATCCTGCGGTAATTCAAAGCCAAGCTGTCTTGCCAAAGTGGGTGCGGATGGGCCCACTTTTGTTTTACGTAAGAGGAGAGGTCGGAGTGCTCTCGGAGAGCTGGATCCAGGAGATCATCGATCGGGAGATCGAGGGTGCGGAGTTGGTCCTGCTGGAAGAGGCCGGGAGCCGGCGGAGGAGGATCGTCCGGCTGTATATCGACAGTCCGGGTGGTGTGACTCACGAGTTGTGCGCTCGCGTCTCGGGAGTGGTGGGCGAGGCTTTGGATGCTGCCGATGCCTTCGACGGACCGTATGAGTTGGAGGTCAGTTCGCCGGGGCTCGAGCGGCCACTGCGGAAGAGGAGCCACTTCGAGGCCGAGGTGGGCAACAAGGTCTACGTCAAAGCGAAGATCCCGATCGAGGGAAGTAAGGTCTGGCAAGGGACGCTCCTGGAGGTCGGGGCCGACGAGGTAGTGATTGATGAGGCGGGGCGCGTTGCGCGGATCCCGCTGGGCGAGATAGGAAGCGCCCATCTGATATACGACTTCAGATAGGGGGAAGGGGATGAACAAGGAGACTATCGAGGCTCTCCATCAGATCGAGAAAGAGAAGAGCATTCCCTTCGACCTGCTGATCGAGGCTCTGGAGGACGCTCTTCATTCCGCGTACAACAAGACGGCCAGCGCGGTGCCGTTCTCCGAAGTCAAGATAGACACGGAGACGGGGGAGATCCACGTTTTCGAGTTGATCTTCCCACCCGGGCAGGAACCTGAGATCGAGGACGAGGAGACAGAGATCGACACGTCCATCGCCGAACGGCAGGAGATCACTCCGGACGATTTTGGACGCATAGCCGCGCAGACCGCCAAACAGGTCATCTATCAGCGCATCCGCGAGGCCGAGCAGGGCATCGTCTACCAGGAGTACTCCGATCGTCTCGGAGAGATCGTGACCGGCATCGTCCAGCAGTCTGACAGTCGTTACACCTTGGTCGATCTGGGCCGCGTCGAGGCTCGTCTTCCGAAGAGCGAGCAGGTGCCGACCGAGCGGTACGAACACGGGATGAGACTGAAAGCGGTCATCAAAGAGGTGTCACAGAATCCCAAGGAACCGCCGATCATCCTTTCGCGACGGAGTGAGGAACTGGTCCGCAGGCTGTTCGAGTTGGAGGTTCCCGAGATAGCCGATGGCCTGGTCGAGATCGTGGGCGTGGCCCGGGAGCCCGGCTATCGTTCCAAGATCTCGGTGGTCTCGCACAGCGACGGGGTCGATCCGGTGGGTGCCTGCGTAGGTCCCCGGGGCTCGAGAGTGCGGATGGTCGTCTCGGAGCTACGGGGTGAGAAGATCGACATCATCCCCTTCGATGAAGAACCGGCTCGTTTCGTGGCCAAGTCTCTTTCCCCTGCCAGGGTGCGCGAGGTGCTCCTGGATGACGAGCAGCGGGAAGCCACTGTCGTGGTCCCCGACGACCAATTGTCACTGGCCATCGGGAAAGACGGACAGAACGCCCGCCTCGCCAACCGGCTCACCGGGTGGAAGATAGACATCAAGTCCGAGACGGAGATGAACGAGGAAGATACGGTGATGACCACGGCGGAAGCAGAGCCGATGGTCGCTGACGGGCGTTGTCACGCGCTCACGGTCGGTGGCAAGCGTTGCCCCAACGCCGCGTTGCCGGGCAGTCTATACTGCGGTATACCTGGACATCAGGGGCTTGCCGGAGAGGAAAGCGGAGACGAAGGTCAGGAGTGACGAGCCTCACGAGGGACGCGGCGCTTTGGTCCGAAGGCCGGAGCGTCAGTGCATCGGTTGCGGCCGGCGCGGACCTCAGAGTGAGTTTCTCCGCCTTGCCGTCGAGATGAGGGGTGGAGAGGCGCGGGTCCTACCCGCCGGCGCGGGGGGACACGTCGGCAGGGGTGCGTATCTTTGCAGACGACAGGCGTGCCTCGACCGGGCGCTTCATCGGAACGCCTTTCAGAGAGCGTTCCGGAGGGCGGTGGTCGTGGCCGAAGAGGATATAGCGGTGGCGTTGATGACTGAGGCTGAACGATAGCCAAGAGAACTATACGGCAGGTGGGCTGTGGCGAAGAGACGAGTATATGAGATCGCTAAGGAGAAGGGTCTTACCAACCAGGAGCTGATCGAGCGCCTCCATGCTGTGGGCGTGGAGTTGAAGAGCAGCGTCTCCAGCGTCGAAGAAGCGGACGTCGAGCGAGCTCTGGCCCCCAAGGCCGCGAAGAAGGCCAAAGCTCCGGCCGCAAAGACGGCTGCGAAGATGGCTGCCAAGGCGACCACAGACAAGGCTGAGGCGAAGAAGCCCGCGACGCCCGCCAAAGAGCCGGCCCGCAAGCAGAAGAAGGTGGAGGCCGAGACCGCGACAGAACCGGTTGCGACGGGGTCCGACGGGGCACCCGAGAAGTCGGCGGAGAAGGCGCCCGAGAAACCGGCTGCCAAGCCGGTGACGAAGCCTCCGGTCGAAAAGAAGGCGGAGGCTGAGCCGGTAGCGGCGTCTGAAGCGGTGGTAACGTCCCCGAAAACGGACGGCATCGCGGCAGGTACCGAGAAGCCCTCAGGGGAGCAGCCGCGGCCCGATGGCCCTCGGCCGGTACCGCGCAAAGCGCCTCGGCCGCGAGGGCGTGGTCCCCGTCTCGAGGACATGCCCACGGTCGTCGGTCCGGGAGTACCCCTGCGAAAAGGGGTCAAGCCGTCTGGCAACGTCGTGAGCAAAGAAGAACTGGCCCGGATCCAGGCCGAGAAGGCTGCGAAAGCCGAGGCCGCCAAGAAGGCGGCAGCGGCAGCACCGCCGCGTGGACGACCGGGGGAAGCGGAGGCGGGTGCTCCTGGTTCGCGGCCGCAGGCTCCCAGGCCGCCGGCCGGCCCTGCCGGACGCCCTCCTCGCCCGTCCGGCCCTGGTCGGGGTGGTTGGGAGAGGAAAGACCGGCCCTCCGGGCACGCTGGAGGAACGACCGCGCCTGCATGGGAACCCGCAACCCCGGCTCCCAGCGGCCCCGCTCCGTCCCGGGCTCCAGGAACGTCGCGGGCAAGGCGCGGGGACGATAAGCCCGCCAAGCGCCGTGTCATCATCGATTCGCAGGCGGGACGCAAAGGCGGCAAGGGTGGACCTCGTGACCGCCGCGGTCCTGTGGTCGAGGCGGAGAAACCGGCTGCGAAGAAGAAAGCCGCGCCGGGTACCGAGTCACCGGTCAAGGTCAAGAGCGGCGCGAGCGTGAAGGACTTGAGCGAAGCTCTCGAACTGGGCGCAGGAGAACTGATCAAAACTCTGATGAAACTGGGCGAGATGGTCACCATCACCCAGTCGCTCGCCGACGACGCCATAACGATCCTGGCGGAGGAGTTCGAACGCCAGGTCGAGATCGAGCATGTGGAAGAGGAGAAGGAGGGAGCGGAGGCCTTCGTCGACGACCCGGCCGATCTCACTCCCCGGGCTCCTGTCGTCACCATCATGGGACACGTCGACCACGGGAAGACGTCTCTCCTCGACGCCATCCGCGAGACCGAAGTAGTGAAGTCGGAGGCTGGCGGTATCACCCAGCATATCGGGGCATATCAAGTGACCCATAACGAGAAGAAGGTCACCTTCCTCGACACTCCCGGGCACGAAGCGTTCACGGCCATGCGCGCTAGGGGGGCGAAATCCACCGACATCGCGGTGATCGTCGTGGCCGCCAACGATGGCGTCATGCCACAGACGCTCGAGGCGATAAGCCATGCTAAGGCCGCGGAAGTACCCATGGTCGTGGCCATCAACAAGATGGACCTCGCCGACGCCAACCCCGATCTGGTCAAGAAGCAGTTGGCCGATGAGGGGCTGGTGCCCGAAGCCTGGGGTGGCGAGACGGTCATGGTGGAAGTGTCTGCCAAGCAGCGCCTCAACCTGGACGACCTGATGGACATGATCCTGCTGGTCGCCGAAGTCCAGGAATTGAAGGCCAATGCGAAGGCCTCGGGGTCGGGCGTGGTCATCGAGGCACAACTCGACGTCGGTCGTGGACCGGTCGCGACCATCCTCGTCCAGCGTGGGACCCTGCAGGTGGGAGACTCGTTGGTGAGTGGCGAGGCGTATGGCAAGGTGAAGGCCATGTTCGACTTCACCGGAGTGGCGGTCACGCAGGCCGGGCCTTCCGTCCCGGTGCAGATCCTGGGCTTCAACAGTCTTCCGACGGCCGGCGATTTCGTGGTCGTGGTGAAGGATGAACGCGAAGCTCGGCAGAAGGCAGAGCAGCGTACGGCGCGGATGCGCCAAGAGCAACTGGCCAAGAGCCGGAGCGGTGCCAGCAGTCTCGATGAGTTCTACCGACGGATCAAGGAAGGGCGCGTCAAGGAACTCCCGTTGATCATCAAGGGTGACGTGAGCGGCTCGGTGGAGGCCCTCGACGAGGCTCTCCGCAATATCACCCATCCCGAGGTGAAGGTGGAGGTGGTGTTCTCCGGGGTCGGCGGCATCAACGAGTCCGATATCCTGTTGGCGGCTGCCTCGAATGCCGTGGTGATCGGCTTCAACGTGCGGCCGTCGGTCGCCGCGAAGGCGCTTGCCGAGCAGGAGCAGGTGGACGTGCGGACCTATCGGGTCATCTACAAGGCCATCGAGGATGTGGAGGCCGCCCTGGTGGGACTGCTCGAACCCGAGCAGGTCGAGGAGGAGATGGGCAGCGCGGAGGTGCGCCAGGTCTTCCGGGCGTCTCGTATCGGGACCATAGCAGGATGCTACGTCCTGACCGGCAAGATCGTACGTTCCGCCAAGGTGCGGATCGTCCGTGACGGCAACATCATCCACGAGGGGAGCATCGGTTCACTGAAACGCTTCAGTGACGATGTGCGCGAGGTGGTGACCGGCTACGAGTGTGGTCTTCATCTCGAAGGGTACGATGATATCCACGAAGGCGACATCATCGAAGCATACGAGATCAAGGAAGTTGCCCGCACCCAGTAGCAGCAAGGGCTTCATCGGCATCCTCAGCGCCGAGTTGCACTTTCCCGAGAACGGGTCGCTGAAAGGCAAGAGGATGTACCTGCGACGCATCCGCGATCAGGTCACCCGTCGCCACGGGGCTTCGTTCGCGGAGGTGGGCTATCAAGACCTGTGGCAGCGTTCGCGAGTGGTCGTGGCCGTCGCCGCCTCCGATCTTCGCGTGCTCGAAGGGACTCTGGAACGGTTGAGGATGTATCTTGACGGGCAAGAATGGCTCATGACTTCTTGTTGTACCGAGGTGGTGGATGTCGATGAATAGCGTGACCTCATATCGTATGCGCCGCATCAACGAGGCGCTGAAGGAGATCATAGGTACTGCGCTCACCCAGGACGTCAAGGACCCGCGCATCGGTTTTGTGACGTTGACGGGGGTGGACACGGCACCCGACCTTTCCCACGCCAAGGTCTTCTACTCTGTCTACGGGAAACAGGCGGAGAAGGAGGCGACTCTCGAGGGATTGCAGGCGGCGCGACCCTATCTGCAACGTATGATCAACGAGGAACTCGACCTGAAGCGCACCCCAGTCCTCGAATTCGTCTATGACGCCACGGTCGACCAGGGTATGCGTATCCATGCCATCTTGCGATCGAGCGGTTCGGAGCCGCTGGGCCCGGTAGATCCCCCCTTGGCCGCGGTCGAGGAGGCAGGGGACCCGGGAGCCGCGACGGCTGGAGACGACGCCCGGTGACGTCGAGGTCCCCAGGGCGAGCCCGCGAAGCCCGGTCGATCACGCCGCTCGAGGTCGCCGAGCGACTGCGAGGCGAAACGAAGATCGTGATCGTGTCGCATGAAGCGCCGGACGGCGACGCCCTCGGCTCGGTGACGGCCTTTCTGTTGATGGCCGATCGACTGGGGATCGAGAGCCGGGCGCACATCCCGGGCGACGCCTCTATCCCTCCTGAATATGACTTCCTGCCGGGCGTCGAGCGCATCGGGAGAGGTCCGTTGGAACTGCTTCCCGGCGATGAGACCGTGTACGCGCTCGACTGCGCCTCGCTGCTTCGGTCCAATGTCGGTGATCTGGCGACGGGGGCCGTTCTTGTCAACATCGATCACCATCAGGACAATCCGGGATACGGGGAGTTCAACCTTCTGGACCCCGAGGCCGCGTCGACGTCGGCGATCCTCTATGAAGTGTTCCAAGCCGGCGGTCTTCCCCTGGATGCGAAGATCGCGACGTGTCTCTACGTCGGTCTGGTGACCGACACCGGTCGCTTCCAGTACTCCAACACCACACCGGTGGCGCACCGTGTGGCTGCCGGCCTCCAGGAGGCCGGGGTGGATGTCAACGCGATCTATCGCGAGATCTACGAGAAGACCCCCTTACCGAAGCTGCGACTGCTCCAGACTGCCCTCGACCACCTGGAGGTGCGCTTGGGTGGAGCGCTGGTGGTGTCGTGGCTGGGGAACTCCGATTTCGTCCGGGCGGGAGCCGGTGAAGGCCACGCCGAGGGACTCATCGACACTCTGCGCCGGATCCAGGGAGTGCGGGTGGCCGCGCTTCTGAAGGAGATGTCGCAGGGTGGTGGCGGTCAGGTCAAGGCCAGCCTTCGTTCCACGGACGGAGCGGTCGATGTGGCGGCAGTGGCCCGGAAGAGAGGTGGCGGCGGACACGTGCGCGCGGCCGGATTCACCACCGAGGGGACCATCCCGGCGGCCGCCGCGTGGATCGAGGAAGAGGTGGGGCGGCTCCTGTGAGCGCGGTCGTGTCGCGCGTCGTCTTGGTGGACAAACCAGTGGGTCCCACCAGCTTCGACATGATCCGAGCCGCGCGCCGCGGGGTGAAAGGGCGCGTGGGCCATGCCGGCACACTCGATCCCTTCGCGAGCGGCCTCTTGCTGGTGATGGTGGGACAGGCCACCCGCATATCGAAGATACTGATGGGGTTGCCCAAGGAATACGAAGTCCTGGTGCGTTTCGGGGCGATGTCGACGACGGCCGATCCGACGGGGGATATCGTCCCCACAGGGGCGACCACCACCGCGGCGGAGGTGCAAGGGGTCCTTGGCCGGTTCACGGGCGTGATCCGTCAGCGGGTCCCGCTGACGTCGGCTGTCAAGGTCGACGGGGAGCCACTGTATCGCCGGGCCCACCGGGGGGAGACGATGGACACGCCAGAGCGCGAGGTCATGATCCATGCCCTGGAGATGCGCGAGTTCGACGAGGAACGGCAGACGGCCCTTCTGATGGCCGTCACGGGGAGCGGGACCTACGTGCGGACCCTGGCCGAAGACGTGGGCGGAGCGGTGGGCGCCGGCGCGTACGCCGATGCTCTGAGGCGTACGCGCATCGGGGATTTTGGCGTGGAAGACGCGCTTCTGCCGGAGGAGTTGTCCGTCGAGCGCTACGAGGCGGGTGGGCGCGGCGTCTACAGTCTCGACGAAGCCCTGTGGTTCATACCCCGACACGAGGTCGATGACCGCGACGCTCACCTGGCTGCGAACGGCAACGAACTGAAAGGGACGCCCGTCGGGCGTTTTCGTGTGTACGGGCCCGAAGGCCTGCTGGGAGTCTACGAGGGTCGGGGTGGCGCGGCTCGACCTCTGGTGGTCTTCCCAAGGGAGTCGTGACGATGAGGGTCCACCGTTCGCTGGACGAAGTGGCTGAACCGCCGCGGGGGAGCCGGGTGGTCGCCATCGGTGTGTTCGACGGGGTCCATCGGGGACACCAGCGCATCTTGTCTCAGGCGCTCGACGCGGCTCGCGGATCCGAGAGTATGGCGACGGTGGTCTCTTTCGACCCCCATCCGGAGGCGGTACTTCACCCCACGGCCGGTCCGCGGGTGCTCACCCCTCTGCGGCGGAAGATCGAGTTGTTGGGGAGTATGGGCCTCGACGAGCTTATCGTGATCGAGTTCGATCTGCCGTTCGCCGGTCTGTCGCCGGAGGAGTTCTGTCTCCGTGTTCTCTCGACTCGGTTGAGGGCTCGGGCGGTGCTCGTGGGGGCGAACTTCAGATTCGGGCGGGGCGGCACGGGTAGCGTGGAGGATCTTCGGCGGCATGGGGCAGAACACGGCTTCGACGTGTCGGCCGTGCCGTTGGAGTCGCATCGGGGGGAGACCATATCGAGCACCCGCATCAGGGTGTTGCTGGACGAAGGGAAAGTGGCAGAGGCCGCTGCTCTGCTGGGACGTCCGCATCGGCTCGAGGGCGACGTGGTCGGAGGTGCGGGGCGGGGGCGGACTCTGCGCGCTCCCACGGCGAACCTGGCGCCGGCAAAGGAAGCCGCGATACCGGGCCAGGGTGTCTACGTGACCCGCGCACGGACGGCGGGCGGGGCGATGTTCCCGGCAGTCACGAGCGTGGGGACGAATCCGACGTTCGAGCAGGATGATGAGATCAGGATCGAGACCCTGATCCTGGATTTCGACGGAGATCTCTACGGGAGTTGGCTGGGGGTCGACTTCCTCGAGCGGCTGCGTGATCAGGAGGTCTTTCCCGACGCCACGACCTTGGCGGAGCGGATCAGGGAAGACGTCGAAGCGGCGCGCCGGTATCTGGGTAGCGAGTCCGCGGCCGCTCCCCTTCAGTAGTCGATGCCGGGTCGGGCCAGCACGCCCCTCTCGAACGGGTGACGGACGTTCACCATCTCAGTGACCAGATCGGCGGCATCGAGCAGTGCCTGGGGGGCGTGACGCCCGGTGACGACGACGTTGACGTCGATCGCCCTGGCTTGGATCGCCGCGGCCACCTCATCCCCGTCGAGCCAGCCGAGCGTGATGGGGATGGTGATCTCGTCGAGCACCACCAAGCGGAATTCCCCGGAAGCGAGGGCGGAAGCCCCGGTCCTCCAGGCGGCCCTGGCGAGACTTCGAGAGGTCCGGCCCCGGGCTGGCTCCCAAGTGAAGCCGCCGCCGCCCTTGAGCCATTCCACTCCGAGGCCGCGGAAGATGACCTCTTCGCCCGTCTGCCAGTCGTCGCTCTTGAGGAACTGGACGACGGCGACGCGCCAGCCCTGCGCAAGGGCGCGTACGAGCACGCCGAACGCGGCGGTCGACTTTCCCTTGCCATCTCCCGTATTGAGCAACACCAACGAACGCGGTCCGCATGAGTCGAGCTCGTCCATAAAAAAACCTCCGCATGAGCGGAGGGAGGAGGCTCGGCGGTCGCAGACCGCCCGGAGCGCCCTTCCTCCGAGGGCCGGATCCGTTCGACACGGCGCAGGCGACCTGGCTCGTCCCCCTCGGGGGCATCACAGTTGCGGGACAGCACCGGGATCTCACCGGCTTTCGCTACAGCGCATCGGCCGGGACCATGAGCCCGGCCCGACCATGATAGGCGATGGGCGAGAAGGTGGCAAGCGTGTTTAGGGGCCCTCACGGCCGGGGCACCGTAGGGGGGCAGGGGCGGTGCTGCGGCCATCTTGCTGACTACATCGTATCGGGACGTCACGAGCGGGGGGAGATCATGGTCTTGTCGGGAGCAAGTGCGGGTTGCCGGGGCATCCTCAAGGCAGTCGCGATCGTGCTGGTCGCGGCCGGGGTCGGTCTGTGTGGGGTTTGGACGTTGGGGTCGCCGGCGGTCGCGTTGGCAGAGCCGGACTACCGGAGCCTCAGAGGTGGGGACCGATACGAGACGGCGGTGCTCGTCTCTCAAGCGGGATACTCGCCCGGGGTCGGGGCGGTAGTCCTGGCCACCGGTGAAGACTACCCCGACGCCCTGAGCGCGGCACCTTTGGCCGCCGCGTACGGGGGGCCCGTTCTCCTGACGCACTCGGACTCTTTCGACGAAGTCACCCAAGCCGAGGTGGCGAGGCTGCAGCCGGGAACCATCTTCATCGTTGGACTGGCGCCGGAAGTCATCGCTCAGGTGAAGGCGGCTTTTCCCGACCTGGCGTCCGCCCCCGAGGGGATAGTCGCCCTCGTGGGGACCGATCGATACGACACGGCTCGACTCGTGGCGGGTGAGGTCCTGGCCAGACTGGGAAGTGTCGGCGGGGTGGTTCTCGCGCCGGGCGACTCCTACCCCGATGCGCTGTCCGCAGCCCCGCTCGCGGCGGCGAAGGGGTGGCCGATCCTGTTGACCCCCGCCCAGGGTCCACTGCCTGAGCAGACGGTCCAGGCCCTGCAGTCACTGGGGACGGCGAGAGCTTTGGTGGTGGGCACCTACGTCGACCCCGGGCTCCCCGGGGCGACAGTCACGAGGATCGCCGGCCGGGATCGTTACGATACTTCCGCGATGATCGCCGAGGCCGCCGTCGCCGAGGGCGCGAGTTACGGGCACGTAGGCATCACCGTGGGTCAGAACTTCCCCGACGCGCTGGCGGCCGGACCGTACCTGGCGCAGAGCGACGGGATAGTGTTACTCACCAGGGCGGACCACGTCCCGGAGGTTACCGCGCTCACCCTCCTGGCCCAGACAGAAACCATCGCGAGTGTGGATTTCATCGGTGTGAGCCCGGCGGTGGTAAGTTCGGTGAAGATGCTGCTGTCGGCCGGGGATGTTCCCGACGGCTTCATGGTGTCCACTCTGACGATGGGCTCCAGTGGGCCTGAAGTGGTCTGGCTCGAGCAGAGACTGACCGAACTGACGTACCGGCCCGGTCCCATCGACGGCGTGTTCGACAAACGCACATACCAGGCTGTGCTGGCGTTCGAGAAGTGGGAGGGGCTCAGTAGGGACGGAGTGGTGGGACCGCAGGTATGGGCCAGACTCCTGGGGGCCAGTCGGCCGGTGGCACAGCGGAGCGGGGCCGGTTCCTGGATCGAAGTCGACAAGGGCAAGCAGGTGCTGCTGTACGTGGAGGACGGCGTCGTGGTCCGCGCCCTGCCGACGGCGACCGGCAGCGCAAGTGTGGGCATAGTCACACCCACGGGCACGTTCACCATCTACGCGAAGTCACCGAAATGGGACGGGCCACGGTACAAGCCCTTGTATCTGCGCGGTATCTTGGCCATCCACGGGTATCCTTCCGTCCCGGCGTGGCCCGCGAGTCATGGATGTGTACGATTGACCACCTGGGACATGGACGAGTTCTTCCCGATCATCCCGGTGGGTACGAAGGTCTACATCTCGTGAGACCCACGTGAGAAGGAGTCCGGCTTTGTCCCGCACAAAGGGGCTTTCGGCCCGTGCGTCGACCGGGGGTGCGGCGGTCCCGGGTCGTCGGCTGTGGTAACCTACATCACCGCTCCAGGTCGGGTGCTGCGTGCACCGGAGGCTTGGGCGGGGTGTGTCACCGCGGACTGACGACAGCTGCACTCGTCGGTCGGGAGAGCCACCGGCATTTAGACCTGCATCTCGGCCTGGACCGGAGTGTCCCGGCTGGGGGCACGGAGCCTTCAGGAGGCCATGCATGCTCAGCAAAGAACGCAAGACGGAGATCATCGACCGGTTCAAGAAACACGACGTGGACACGGGCTCGCCTGAGGTGCAGATAGGCATCCTCACCGAGCAGATAAACGTGCTCACCGAGCACCTCAAGGTGCACTCCAAAGACCACCACTCGCGACGCGGCCTGCTGAAGATGGTAGGACGTCGCCGCCGTCTTCTCAACTACCTTCAGCGGGAAGACGTGGAGAGATATCGGACGGTGGTCAAGGATCTGAACCTGCGTAGGTAGGTCCAGGAGCGACGGAAAGAAGTGGCAGCGAAGAAGAGTATCGACGGAAGCGGCGGGCCTGGAGAGACAGCCCGCAGACGGGAGAGAAGACAGTGGCAAGTGGTTTCAGCACGACCGAGGTGACGGTAGGCGACAAGACGATCAGTTTCGAAACGGGCCGACTGGCAAAACAGGCGAGCGGAGCCGTCGTGGTACGTTCGGGCGACACCATGGTCCTTGTGACTGCGGTCGTCGCCAACAATGAGAGAAACGTGGATTTCTTCCCACTCACGGTCGACGTCGAGGCGGGGATGTATGCCGCGGGGAAGATCCCCGGCGGGTTCATCAAGAAGGAAGGTCGTCCCAGCGACCAGGCGATTCTGAACGCCCGGTTGATCGATCGTCCCATCCGGCCTCTCTGGCCGAAGGGCTTCAACCGCGAGACCCATATCGTGGCCACGGTCCTCTCGGTGGACAAGAAGAATCCCTATGACGTCCTAGCCTTGGTCGGCGCGTCGGCGGCTCTGAGCCTCTCGCACGCCCCGTTCATGGGGCCGGTAGGGGCGGTCCGGGTCGGCAAGATGGAGGGCGAGTGGGTCGTCAATCCCACGTACGAGGAGATCGAACTCAGCCCCGTCAACCTGGTGGTGGCGGGCACTGAGGAAGCCATCGGTATGGTCGAGGCGGGTTGCGAAGAGGTCGATGAGGCCGACATCGTAGCGGGTCTCGAGGTGGCGCATGAGGCCATCAAGCAGCAAGTGCGGGCCATCAAAGCCTGGGCTGCCGAGGTGGGAGCTCCCAAGATGGAGTTCGTCGAGAAGCTTCCCGATCGACTGCTGATGGACCAGATCAAGGCGCGCTTCGGCGGCGCGATCGAGACGGCGAACAGAGTACTCAACAAGCACGAGCGGATGAGCGCGGTGGCGGCCGTCAAGCAGGAAGTCCTCGCTGCTTGGCCTCCCGCCGAGGGCTCGGAAGACGCGGCGACTCAGACCGCCGAGTTGGCGAAGGCCTTCGATGCTGTGGAGAAAGAGACCGTCCGCCGGGCGATCGCGGTGGAGAAGAGGCGGCCCGACGGCCGGGGTGTCGACGAGATCAGGCAGATCTCGTGTGACGTCCGCGTCGCCCCGCGTACCCACGGGTCGGGGCTGTTCACACGAGGCGAGACGCAGGTGCTCACCCTGCTGACTCTTGGCGCCGCTCGTGACGAGCAACGCGTCGACGGTCTCGATCTCGAGGAATCGAAGCGCTTCATGCATCATTACAAGTTCCCGCCGTTCAGCGTGGGCGAGACCGGTTTCATGAGAGGACCAGGCCGGCGCGAGATCGGGCACGGAGCTCTCGCGGAGCGGGCTTTGATCCCCTCAATCCCGGACGAGGAGGCCTTCCCGTACACGATCCGTCTGGTCTCGGAGACTCTGGAATCCAATGGGTCCAGCTCCATGGCCAGTGTGTGCGGTTCGACCCTGGCTTTGATGGACGCCGGAGTCCCCGTGGTGCGGCCGGTGGCCGGTATTGCCATGGGTCTCATCAAGGAAGGCGACGACTACGTTGTCCTGACCGATATAGCCGGGGTGGAAGATCACCTGGGTGACATGGACTTCAAGGTCGCCGGCACCGACAGGGGTATCACAGCCCTCCAGATGGACATCAAGATCAAGGGAGTCACCTTCGACATCATGCGGGACGCCCTCGAGCGCGCTCGCAAGGCCCGCCTGTTCATCCTGGACAGGATCGTCGAGACTATCCCCACGCCGCGTGTGGAGATGTCTGAGTTCGCGCCGCGTATCGCCACCATCCGCATCGACCCCGAGAAGATCGGCATGGTCATCGGTAAGGGTGGGGAGACGATCCGGGGCATGGAGGCCGACTTCGAGTGCACCATCGACGTGGCCGACGACGGTCTCATCAAGGTGTTCGCCACGAGCGGAAAGCTCGGTGACGGCTGCGTGGAGCGTATCAACCTTCTGACCCGGGAGACCACGGTCGGTGACATAGTCGAGGGACGAGTGGCCTCGACGACGTCCTTCGGTGCGTTCGTCACCCTGAAACCCGGCACCGACGGACTCATCCACATCTCGCGCTTGGCCGACCATCGCGTGGCCACCGTGGAAGATGTGGTCAACCGCGGTGACCTCGTCCGAGTGGAAGTCCTCGACGTGCAGATGCAGAACGGCAAGGAGAAGATAAGCCTCCGTCTGCTCGAGAACCTCTCGGCAAAGGAAGGCAGTGACGACTGAAGGGTACCGTCTTGAGCAGCTGACCAACGGACAGCGCCTCGTCACCGAGGAGCTGGACCACCTGCGCTCTATCTGCCTGGGCTTCTGGATACCGGCCGGTTCGCGTGACGAACCGGCCGCGCTCTATGGGTCGAGCCATTTCATCGAGCATCTCCTGTTCAAAGGATCGGCGAAGTACACGGCGGAAGAGATCGCCCAGGTCTTCGACACCCTTGGCGGGGAGTTGAACGCCAGCACGTCACGGGAATACGTGGTCGTATACGGCCGCTTCCTCGATGACCAGATGCCCGCTGCTCTCGATGTCATGACAGACATGCTCCTGACGCCCACGTTCACCGACCTCGATCGGGAGCGGGAAGTGGTGCTGGAAGAGATCGCCATGGTCGAGGACGCTCCTCAGGACCTCATCCACGACGTGCTTGCCGAGGTGGTCCTTGACGGCCACCCCTTGGCGCACCCGATCCTGGGGACGCGAGAGACGGTAGCCGGGGCCTCGGAGGCCGATATCAGAGCTTTTCACAATGACCGTTTCCGTTTCAGCGACATGGTCGTCGCCGCGGCGGGAAACGTCGATCACGATCGATTGAAGGGGCTACTGCTCGATCGACTCGCCGACTCCGACGGGCGCAAACCGGCGCGCACGCCAAGCCTCCCCCAGACTGCTCCCAGTCGGCGGTTCGTGGCGAAGGAGACCGAGCAGATGCATGTGTGCCTTGGCGGTGTCGGTCTCGCCCGCGACGACGAGCGGAGGTTCATCCTGTCGGTCCTCGACAGCCTGTTCGGAGGGTCGCTGAGTTCGCGGCTTTTCCAGGAGATCCGGGAGAAGCGAGGCCTGGTCTACAGCGTGTATTCGTTCTCCCAACTGTACAAGGAGACCGGTCTGAGCGGGGTGTACTTCGGGTGCAGACCGGAGAGGTTGGACGCCGTCATGGAGACGATCGGCAGGGAACTGGTGCGCCTCGTGACGGAGTCGGTCCCTACGGAGGAGCTGCAGAGGGCCAAGGAGCATCTGAAGGGAAGGATGATCCTCGGCCTGGAGAGCACGTCGAGCCGCATGACGCGTCTGGGCAAGGGGGTCCTGACCGAGACCGAGATCCTGTCCCTGGACGAACTGGCCGAGCGCATCGATGGAGTTACGAGCGAGCAGGTCTTGGAGTTGGCTGGAGAGGTCTACAGTCCCGGGCGGATGTCGGTGGTGGGCATCGGCGCCGACGAGGGCGAGTTCGCCCGCACGGTCCCTGAGGAGTGCCTCGCAGGGTTGGCGTAAGGAGCAGCTGTGGAAGAAACATCGGGGAGCATGGACACACGGATCCGGGTTGTGGTCTCGGGGGCCTTGGGCCGCATGGGGGCCACCACCTGCGCCGCGATCGACGCCGATGAGGCCCTCGAGCTGGTCGGGGCGGTGGACCCGGGATACTCTGGGTCAGTCGCGGCTCTTCCGCCTCATGTCGGGTGTTTTCAGGGGCTCGAAGACGCGCTCGAAGGCAGCAGGCCGGACGTCGTCGTGGATTTCACCATACCGGCTGTCGTGAAGGGCAACGTCCTCACCTGTCTGCGCCGCCGTACACCGGTCGTCGTAGGCACGACAGGCCTGACCCCGGCCGACCTTGCCGAGATCGAACAGGAGGCGGCGGAGCAGGGCGTACCGGTCCTGGTGGCTCCGAATTTCGCCATGGGCGCGGTCTTGATGATGCAGTTCGCCCGCCAGGCCGCCGAGCACTTCGCGGCGTGCGAGATCGTCGAACTCCACCACGACCGGAAGCTGGACGCACCTTCGGGGACCTCCCGGCTCACCAGGCTGCTGGTGGAGGAGAACTGGCGCGAAGCGGGAGCAGAGAAGGAAGTCCCCATCCACAGCGTCCGACTGCCCGGCCTCGTCGCCCACCAGGAAGTGATCTTCGGGGGATCTGGAGAGACGCTGACCATCAGACACGACTCCTTGTCCCGGGAATCCTTCATGCCCGGGGTGATCCTTGCGGTCAAGCGTATCCGCGGCCGGCAAGGACTCATCGTCGGTCTGGAGAACATCCTATAGAAGCCGGTACGGTGCCTCGCCTGATGTGAAGGCGGAGTCCCGTATCTCGAGTAGAGCCCTACTCTAGTGGAGGTTTGAGAACCCACCCGTGACACACGAATCGGTAAGAGTCATACCCCTCGGTGGCCTGGGCGCCATCGGCAAGAACATGATGGTGCTTGAGTACGGAGAGGCCCTTCTGGTGGTCGATTCCGGACTCATGTTCCCCGACGACGACATGCTGGGCATCGACCTGGTCCTTCCGGATTTCTCGTACGTGGTCGAGAACAAGGACCGGGTGTTGGGCGTGCTGCTCACGCACGGTCATGAGGACCACGTGGGAGCCCTGCCCTACCTGCTGAAGGAAGTGAAGACCCCAGTCTATGGCACGCGGCTCACCCTGGGCTTGGTGAACGCGAAACTGGGCGAGCACGGACTGCAGGGCAAGGTGTCGCTGAACGAGGTCTCGCCGGGCAAGGATCTCAAGCTCGGCCCGTTCGTGATCGAGTTCCTGGAGGTGTGCCACAGTATCCCAGACGGGGTCGGGCTGGGCATCCACACACCGGTCGGTACCATCGTCCATACCGGGGACTTCAAGCTCGATCAGACCCCCATCGACTGTCGGGTCACCGCGATGCAGCGTTTCGCGGAATTGGGGCGGAAGGGCGTGTTGCTGCTCCTCTCGGACAGCACCAACGCCGACTCGGTGGGGTTCACCCAACCGGAGCGGAGCGTGGGGGAGAGTCTCGACGGGATCTTCGCGCTGGCTCCTGGCAGGATCATCGTGGCGTCGTTCGCGAGCCACATCCATCGGATCCAGCAGGTCCTGGACACGGCTTCGCGACATGGGCGATCGGTAGCGGTTATCGGGCGCAGCATGGTGAAGAACGTCAACATCGCCTCCAATCTGGGCTATCTCAGCATCCCGGACGGCCTGATCGTACGGCCACAGGACATCATGATGCTGCCGCCGGATCAGATCACCATCCTGTCTACCGGGAGCCAGGGGGAGCCCCTGTCCGCTCTGGCAAGGATGGCGTCGCATGACCACCCGCTCGTGGAGATCGAGAAGGGCGACACGGTCGTCATATCTGCACGCCCGGTCCCCGGCAACGAGACCAGCGTGTATCGCACGATCGACCGTCTGTTCGCGTCCGGCGCGCGGGTCATCTACGAGTCGTCAGCCGGGGTGCATGTGTCCGGCCATGCCGCCGCCGAAGAGTTGAAAGTGATGTTGAACCTGGTGAAGCCTCGGTTCTTCATGCCCATACACGGGGAACACCGCCATCTGTACTTCCACGCGGATCTTGCCCGCGCGATCGGGATGTCCGATGAAGACATCTTCATCATGGAGAACGGCGACATCCTCGAATTGACCTCGGACAGCGCGGCCGTCGTCGGAAAGGTGCAGGCCGGGATGATCCTGGTCGACGGTTTCGCCATGGGTGACTTCCGTGACCTCGTGCTGCGGGATCGGCAGCATCTGGCCACCGATGGACTGGTCATGGTCGTCGTGGCTCGCAGCACCCAGGACGGCAGCATCGTTGGTGAGCCCGAGGTGATCTTCCGGGGCTTCGCCCACTCTGGAGACCTGGAGGAGCTGACCATCGAGGCCAAGAAGCGCGTGATCCAAGCGCTCGGCACCGGGGAGATGCTGCAGATGACCGACCTGACCCTCCTCAAGAACAAGGTCCATGACGTTCTGCAGAAGTTCCTGCACAAGGAGGCCGGCAGGCGGCCGATGGTGTTGCCGGTCGTCCTAGAAGTCTAGCGCGGCGAAGACGGGTGACCATGGTCGACCGGACGAGGGCAGACAAGGCGGGGACGGCTCGCACGGCCGTCAAACAGGGCCGGCAGACGGCGGCCACCTCTGCGCGCACCCGGTCGAAGGCAAGGGGCAAAGGCCTCGGGGATCGCGGTCGATCGTCCGACAGGGGGGACTACGGACGTCGCTCCGTCCCAGGTCGCAGACAGGAGATAGCCGCCCTCATCCTCTTCGGGGTGGGAGTGTTCCTCGTGTTCGTCCTCGTGGCCGGAGACACGGGCGGGTTCGTCGGGCGAGGCGTGCGGACGGGCCTTACGTTCGCGTTCGGGAGATTGGCGTTCCTTGCTCCTTTGGCGCTCTTCGCTTTGACCGTCACGACGGTCTTCGAGATCAAGCTTCGCCGGTCGTTCTGGTTCGCCGGGGCGATGGTCTTCCTGTTCGGACTCTTCGTACTCTTGGCGGGGGGGTTCCCCCCGATAGACGGTCACGACAGCGAAACGTTCGTCCGTTCGGTGTTCGAGGCGAGGGCGGGCGGTCTGGGGGAGGCAGTGTACGCGCTGCTCCACCGCTTGGTGGGGGTAGTGGGTGTGTCGGTGATCGGATGGATCACACTACTGGCCGGATTCAGCTTGGCCACGGGAGTGACCGTACGGCGACTGGGCAGGGGGACGCGGCGGGCCGCGTTGGCTGTGAGGGCGACGGCGGAACGCACCACGCAAGGTACGCGGCGGCGGATGGACATGGGAGACGGGGAGTGGCCGCGAGGCTCGGAGGGCGACGCTTCGAGTGAGGCCGCCGGTCCCCGATTGGGCCCCATCGACCTGGTGAGCGGAGCCGAGGTCGCCGGTGCCGTCGCGGGGGAGGGGGTCGCCGGTCCCAACCCGTTCGGCGGCGAGTTCGATGAATGGTCCGACGGCAGGCCGGCCAGCATGAGCCCGGTGGCGCCCCTGGTGGGTGAGCGTCATGGCGGGGCCCCCGGAGTCCTCGATGGAGCCACCGCCTTTGCGGACATCTATGGAGCGAGTGTCTCGACCGGCGGGGAGTCGACCGGACGGTCGATGGTGTCGACGTCCGGGCCTGCCGGTGCGGATGGCGAGGCGGGTTCGGCAGTCGCCGAGGGTGGCGCCTTCACTGCAGCGAGGCAGCGTGTCGGGGCCGACGCGGAGGAGAGCAGAAGCGCGAGCACGGTGTCTGCTGTGTCGGCGCTCACTGTCGATGTCGATTCGGAGGATGGGATGCAGGAGACGCTTCCCGGTCTGGCACGCGAGCCGCGACAGATCGAGTTGGCGGTGGATCCGCCCGTGTATCTCCTGCCGGAGGCCGAACTGCTTCGCAAGAGCGTGCCGCCTGCGATAGGGAAGAACTCGGGCGAGCGAGACACTGCCGCCATCCTACTCCAAGCGCTGTCGCAGTTCGGGGTGGAGGCGAGGGTGATCGGCATGGTCGTCGGGCCGCGGGTCACCCGGTACGAATTGCAGCTGGCCCCAGGCACCAAAGTCTCGAAAGTGACCAACCTGAGGGACGATCTCGCGTACGCGCTGGCGAGTACCGAGATACGCATCTTGGCTCCCATACCGGGCAAGTCGGCGGTGGGGGTGGAAGTTCCGAACCAACGCCCGGATTTCGTCACTCTGGGTGACATCTACCGGGAGTTCCCCAAGTCGGCCGGACCGCTCATGGTCTGGCTGGGCAAGGACATATCCGGCAAGGCCGTGTACACGGATCTGACCCGTCTCCCGCATCTCCTGATCGCCGGGACCACCGGGTCCGGCAAGAGCGGGTGCGTCAACTGCCTGGTCTCCTCGATCCTGCTGCGCAGTACGCCGGAACAGGTCCGCATGATCATGATCGATCCCAAGAAGGTGGAACTCTCCCACTACGACCGGATCCCGCACCTGCTGGTGCCCGTGGTGACGAACATGAAGGACGCCGCCGGGGTGCTCCACAACGTGGCCAAGGAGATGGAGGAGCGGTACGAGCTCATGGAGTTGGAGCACAGCCGGAACCTGGGGGAGATGAACAAGGCTCGCCTGCGCAGGGGCGAGCGGCCCCTTCCCTACATCCTGGTGGTCGTCGACGAACTGGCGGACCTCATGATGGTCTCACCCCAGGAGGTGGAGGGTTACGTGATCCGGCTGGCCCAGAAATCGCGAGCCGTCGGCATCCATCTGGTCGTCGCCACCCAGCGGCCGTCGGCTGACGTCATCACCGGGATGATCAAAGCCAACATCCCCTCGCGTATCGCGTTCGCGGTCTCGAGCCAGACGGATTCGCGGGTCATCCTCGACGTCAATGGTGCGGAGACTCTTCTGGGTATGGGAGACATGCTGTTCAAGCCGCTCGGTTCGAGCCATTTGCAGCGGGTGCAGGGGGCCTATATCACCGAAGAGGAGATCGCCATTCTCGTCAATCACTGGCGGCATCAAGCGGAACCTGAATTCCGCGAGGAACTCCTGCGTCGTCCGGCGGAGACGAAGGGCGAAAGGGGTGAGGACGATTCTCATGACCCCGATTCGGACGATCTGCTGGCCGACGCTGCTCTCCTGGTGATCGAGACCGGTAGCGCGTCCGTGTCGATGCTCCAGCGCCGGCTGAGAGTCGGCTACACGCGCGCGGGGCGTCTGATCGACATGCTCGAGCGACGAGGTATCGTCGGACCATGGGAAGGGAGCAAGCCCAGACAGATCCTGATCGAGGCCGACGAATTCGATCATGTCATGGCCGGTCTACGGTCCGAGGAGCGCGGGGACGATGGAACGGAAGGTGAGTGATCTCGCGGTCCCTGAGGCATCTGCGCTCGAGGTCATGGGGGGCGGGTTCCAGGTAGTCGACGTGCGTGCGCCGCAGGAGTTCGCCGATGGGCATATGCCTGGGGCGTTGAACCGCCCGCTCCTCGGCGATGAGCAACGCGCGGTCGTCGGTGCCACCTACAAAGAGAGCGGGGCGGCCCGCGCGCGGTTCGTGGCCATGGAACAGGTCGGCCCTGGTCTCACCGACTACCTGCGGGAACTGGTGAGGCTGGCCCGCGAAGAAGCCCGGGGCCGACGCCTCGCCATCATGTGCTGGCGGGGAGGCGAGCGCAGCCGGAACGTCGTCCTGCTCCTGGCTCTGGTCGGGGTGCACGCGGTGCGCGTGGCCGGGGGATACAAAGCCTATCGGCGGGAAGTTCTGACCGGACTCGAGGGCTGGCGGCCGTCGATCCCCGTGGTGACGCTCTATGGACATACGGGGGCGGGCAAGAGCGCGCTGCTCAGGGGGCTTCGGGAGCACGGCACGGCGGTCCGTGGCCTCCGGCCGTGGGCCGTCGACCTGGAAGAGGTCGCTCTTCATCGTGGGTCCCTGCTCGGGGGGCTCAACCAACCCGGGGAGAGACGGCAGAAGGATTTCGACGCCCTGCTATGGGAGGAACTGCGCCGACCCCGCGGGGATTATCTGGTCCTTGAGTGCGAGGGGGGCAAGATCGGGCGGATCTTCCTGCCGGCGAGCGTGTCGGAGGCGATCCGTGGCGGGCTGCCCGTGCACGTGTCGGCTCCAGTGGAGACGCGGGCGGAGCGGATCATGGAAGAGTATGCCCCGGAGGGATGGGGCGAGGCAGACGTGGCGAGGTTCCGGCGAAGCTTAGGCCTCATCGCCTCTCGACTGTCGCGAGAGACGTTCCTTTCCTTGGAAACAGCGTTCGATGATGGTAGATTTACCGACGTTGTAAAGGGGCTCCTGGTCGAATACTACGATCCCCTCTACCAGAGGTCCTGTGTGGAGGGCAGACAGTTCCTCGGTACGTTCGAGACGAGTCAAGACCCTGCTCGGGACGCGCGGCGGTTTGCGCGCACAATGGCCGACCTGCTTCGAGAGGTACCATCGGACGCTCGTGCCGGATATAGGTAACAGCCTGCGAGAGGCCCGCATCCGCCAGGGTCTCAGCATCAAAGACGTCGAGCATGCCACGAAGATACGGGCGAAGTATCTCGAGGCCCTCGAACAAGATGACTATGAAGTCCTTCCCGGCACCACGTTCGTCAAAGCCTTCCTCCGCACGTACGCGGGTTTCGTCAAACTCGACGCCGACGCTCTGGTGGAGCAGTATCGAGCGGACCACGAGGGTCACGGTGACGAAGTGGGTATGTCCCGGGTGGACGGTGCCCGGCAGAGTCGGACGCGGGTCACCGTGGAGAGGAAGAAACAGAGGCCGCGTCGCAACCAAAGGGGCTACGCCCTCATCGGGATCGTGGCGGTCGTCGTGGTGGCTCTGCTGGCGTGGTTCGGTTCGGGCCGCGGTCAGGATGTGGCATCCATCGATGCGAGCAATATCAGCACGTCCTCGTCGAACACCATCGTCGGAAGCGGCGGCGACACCACGACTTCGCTGGGGTCCGCGACGTCGACGACCACGGAGGCTACGGAGACGGTCACCACTGCGGCCGGGGAGAACGGGGTCGTCACCGGCGAGAACGTGTCCCTGGTGGTGACTGTGAATGCCGAGAGTTGTTGGTTGGTGATACGGGAGGACAGCGAGAGCGGCGCCGAGATCTACGCGGGCACGCTGTCGGCCGGTGGCCAGCAGAGCTTCGACGGTTCGAAGCGATACTGGATGATGGTGGGTCGCCCGGAGGTGCTCACGGTGTCGATCAATGGGGCTACCCAGACGCTGTCGCAGCCGGCGGGTGCGTTCGTGGTCACAGAGGCTGGCATAGAGCGCAGTCAGTGATTATGACGCCGCGGTCCGCGTTCCCGCCGCGGGTGTACATCCACACGCTCGGCTGTCCGAAGAACGAGGCCGACAGCCGAGGTCTGATCCGGACCCTTCAAGTCGCCGGAGCGGTCGTGGTCAGTGACCCTGGGGAAGCCACTCATATCCTCGTCAACACCTGTGGATTCATCCAGGATGCCAAAGAGGAGTCCATAGCCGCGATACTCGACGCCTGTGCCGGCTACCAGGATGCTGTGGTGGCGGCCATGGGCTGTCTGGTGCAGAGATACCCCGAGGAGCTTCGAGAGGGCGTGCCCGAGGTGGCGGGATGGTTCGGGCTGATCGAGGGGACCGGGGGCGGCGGGGGCTCGCGGGCGGCTTTGGTGGACTTCCTGGGTCTCTCCTCGGAAGAGAAGAAGGCAGAGAGAAGGGGTCACGGAGAAGCCCTGTCGACTCACGCCTATCTGAAAGTCTCGGATGGATGCGACGAGCCGTGCACGTTCTGCGCGATCCCCGGCATCAAGGGTCGCTACTACGCGGTGGACACCGGTGCGATCCTGGCGGATGCCGATGCCTGCTTGAGCGCGGGAGTGCGGGAGTTGATCCTCGTGGGGCAGGACACGGCGCTCTGGGAGCACGACGGTCTCGACCTCCGAGGATTGGTGGACGCGTTGGCCGAAGACGAGCGGGTGACGCGGATCCGGGTGATGTATCTGCAGCCTGACCACGTGACCGATCGGTTCCTCGAGTATATGGCTGGACAGCCGAAACTCTGCCGCTATCTTGACGTACCTTTCCAGCATTCCCATCCGGAAGTCTTGCGGCGGATGGGCAGGAGCGGCGACGGGGCGGCCTATCTCGAGCTGATCGAGGCGGCCCGGCGGCTGATGCCCGATGTGTCGGTGCGTTCGACGTTCATTGTCGGGTTCCCAGGGGAGACCGAGGAGCATTTCGAACACCTGCTCGCCTTCGCCGACGAAGCAGGGTTTGACCACGCGGGGGGCTTCGTATACAGTCCCGAGGGGGGTACGCCCGCCGCCGGACTCAGGCCTCGCGTACGGCGGGCGGTGGCTAGGGACAGGCTCAACCGTCTTAACGCTGTCTTGGCCGCTCGCGCGGAGGAAGTGCATCGGCGTATGCTGGGGGCGAGGGTCGATGTGCTCGTCGACCTCGTCGAAGCAGGCGAGCAAGGTGAGGATGTCGCCGTCGGCAGGACCTGCGGGCAGGCTCCTGACGTGGACGGAGTGACGTACGTCGAGGGTGCTCTTCCTCCCGGCGTCCAGGCCGGCGACCTGGTGGAGGCCGTGATGACCGCGGCAGTGGGGTTCGACATGGTGGGGATCGTGGATGCTTCCTAATCTTCCCAACACGATCAGTCTGTTCCGGGTACTGATGGTCCCGGTGCTCATGGTGTTCTTGCTGGTGGATGTGCCGGCCGGGGACATCGTCGCCCTGATCGTCTTCATCGTCGCAGCAGCGAGTGATTTCTTCGATGGCTTCATAGCCCGGAGGCGTCATCAGACGACCACTCTGGGGGCGCTTCTAGACCCGCTGGCGGACAAGCTGTTGGTGTCGGCCGCCCTGGTTTCGCTGGTGGAACTCGGTGACCTGTCCGCCTGGGTTGCTATGGTTGTCATAGCGCGTGAGTTCGCGGTGTCCGGTCTGCGGATGGTAGCCGCGATCGAGCGGGTGGTGATCTCGGCGAGCAAGTGGGGCAAGACGAAGACGGCCGTGCAGATGCTGGCCATAGCCGCTCTGATCGTTGAACCTCGGTGGTTGAAACCGGAGTGGACACTCGGGGGCCAGCGCATCACATGGTATCTGGTGATGCTCATGCTGGTCTTGACGGTCGTGAGCGGGGGAGACTACTTCGTGCATGCCCGGAAGGTGCTGAAAGGAAGGCTGGCGCCGAGGCCCGACAGGGCGACGGACGCACATGAGGGGGGTTGAGTCGCGTGAGTCCAGAGGGTGGCCCGACACAACGGCTCTTCGTCGGCGTTCCTCTGCCGGAGGATGTGACTCGCTATGCGACGGAGGCCCAGCGGTCTCTTCCGGACTTGCCGGTGATCCGTCCGCTTCGCGTCGACCAGATGCACGTTACTCTGGCCTTCATCGGAGAAGTCGACGAGGCGAGAGCGGCCGAGGCGGTACGGGTGGTGGGGACGTTGGAAGGCGATCTGGGAGGTGAGGCTTCTGTCACCGGATTCCTCATGCTGCCGTCAGAGCGCCGGACGAGAGTCGTGGCACTGGCCGTGGATGACGCGGACAGGGTGTTCGGAAGGCTGTACGATACGGTCATGACTGGACTCGAGGGGGGTGGCGTCATGAGCAGGGAAAAGCGACCATTCCGTCCGCATATCACCATCGCCCGCCTCAAAGTGCCCGGTCAGGTGCGACCAAGGTCCGACTGCGGGCGGGTCGGGTTCTGCGTAGAGTCGGTGTGTCTCTACAGGAGTGAGTTGAAGAGAGAGGGCGCGTCGTACACGGTGGTGCGGCAGGCAACGCTCGAGGACGTCATGAGAGCCAAGGCATAGGAGGAACGGTGGAAAAGGACAAGGCCCTCGAGATGGCCGTTCTGCAGATAGAGAGGCAATACGGCAAGGGCTCGATCATGAGGTTGGGCGACGATTCGGCGGTCGTGAAAGTGCCCGCCATCTCCACGGGCTCTCTCGGGCTCGATCTTGCTCTGGGTGTGGGCGGTGTGCCGCGTGGGCGGGTCGTGGAGGTCTTCGGGCCGGAGTCGAGCGGCAAGACCACTCTGGCGCTGCATATGATCGCGGAAGCGCAGCGAGCGGGCGGGAAGGCCGCGTTCATCGATGCCGAGCATGCCATGGATTCGATGTATGCGCGCAGGATCGGCGTGAACATCGACGAGTTGCTCGTGTCACAGCCGGACAATGGCGAGCAGGCTCTCGAGATCACGGAGTTGCTCATCCGAAGCGGAGCACTCGATATCGTGGTGATCGACTCGGTGGCGGCTCTGACACCGCGGGCCGAGCTCGAAGGGGAGATGGGTGACTCGCATGTGGGTCTACAGGCGCGGCTCATGAGCCAGGCCCTGCGGAAACTCGCCGGCACCATCAGCAAGACGCAGACGACCGCCGTCTTCATCAACCAGTTGCGGGAGAAGGTGGGGGTGATGTTCGGCAATCCGGAGGTCACCCCGGGCGGTCGTGCGCTGAAGTTCTATTCGTCGGTCAGGCTCGACATACGTCGCATCGAGACCCTAAAGGAGGGGACCGAGGCGGTCGGCAACCGGGTCAGGGTGCGCGTTGTGAAGAACAAGGTGGCTCCGCCCTTCAAAGAAGCGGAGTTCGACATCATGTACGGCGTCGGCATCTCCACGGAAGGGGATGTGCTGGACCTCGCGGTGAACAACAAGATCGTCCAGAAGAGCGGGGCTTGGTTCTCGTACGGAGACCAACGCCTCGGACAGGGGCGCGAGAACGTGCGCCAGTTCCTGCGAGACGATCCCGAACTGGTGAAGCGGTTGAGGAGCGAGGTCATCCAGGCGATCGACCCCGAGTGGAGGACCGGTAGCGACGAGCCGTCGGCCTCCGAGGGAGCAGCGGAGACAGACGTCGCTGAGAGAGCGGGTACGTCGGCTGACGACGCGGCCGAGGTCTGAGCCTGTCCTTGCGGATGCGCCGGTCCATGAAGCCTGGAGGTCCACCTCGCGACGGCAGCGTGACGGCGCTGAAAGTCCGGTCTGGGCGCGCAGATCGCTGCGTGATACATCTCGATGGGACGCCTGCGCTGGAGGTCGCGACCGCATTGGTCGACCAGTGGGGGTTGCGTGCGGGTCATGTGCTGAGCGTCGAAGACCAATCACGGCTCATCGATGAAGACGAGCCCTTTCGTGCTCGCTCGCGAAGCTTGAAACTCCTGGCTGTGCGTGACCGGAGTCGGGAAGAAGTCAGATCGCGCCTGCGTGACGCGGGCTTCAGACCGGAGGTGGTGGTCGAGACGATCCAGTGGCTGGCCGGTCTCGGATACTTGGAGGATCGGCGGTTCGCGACCAGGCTGGCAACGGAGAGACTGCGCGGGGGCTGGTCGGAGCGTAGGGTTCGTATGGAACTCCAACGCAAGGGGATCGACCGCGAGATCGGAGACGAAGTGCTTGCCGAAGTCGTAGAGCATGGCGAAGCGGCCCGGCAAGGGTCCGAGGCGGTGTACATCACGGTGGTGCGACGGTTCGGCGGGGGGTTCTCATCGGACCCGCGAGGCACCGAGCGTCGCGTCGCCGCGTTCCTCGCGCGCCGAGGCTTCGACTGGGAAGCGATCGACACTATGGTACATCGCCTGCGGGTGGAGGGCGGGGCGGAGGGCGGTGGGTCCGAGGGTGACGGTGGGCCGTGATTGCGAGGCCAGAGGGGCGTCGCCGCAGGGTGGCCTTCCTTGACACTTTACTCGCGGCAACGGTAAACTCCAAGCACTGTGACGATCGGTCGAAGACGGGATTGCTCGACCTTGCTTTTTGGCTATAGATGGCATTGTAAGTCTACGTATCTGTCGTGAGGATGCGAGAGCCGAAGACTTGACATGTGGGGGATCATTGCGTGCTGCGCCGCGACTGATGAGGGATCAGCGGGGCCGGGCAGGCGTTCCCATGATATGCAAGGTGATGGAGGCAGTCAGCGACCGAGCTCATGCTCGGTCTTTTTCGTTCTCCCGTCGGGAGTGCCGGACTCACATCTGACCAGGGGGCCGCGATGATGCGCGCGAGTGGAGTGTGTATATATGGGTGCCATAGGGATAATCGTTGTTGTAGTCGTAGCAGTGGTGGCGGTTTTGGCCGGCTATCTCGCCCGGAAGTATGTGGGTGAGGCCAAGATCACCTCGGCCGAGGAGGCCGCGAAGAAGATAGTCGTCGACGCTGAGCGCCAGGCCGAGTCGCTGCAGCGGGAGGCGCGGGTGGAGCTGAAGGACGAACTCCATCAACTCCGTACCCAGGTGGAGGTGGAGACCAAGGAGCGGCGGCAAGAGCTGGTGCAACTCGAGAACCGCCTCCTCAACAGAGAAGAAGCGCTCGACGAACTGCAGAAGGATATCGCCCGGCGGGAGCAATCCGTCACCGACCGCGAGGGTCATTATCGCAAGGTGATCGAGGAGGCCGAAGAGGCACGGGTCGAGCAACAGAGGCAGCTTGAAGAGATCTCCGGTCTTTCCAAAGAACAAGCATCGGAGATCATCCTCAAGCGGACCGAGGACGAAGTACGTCACGACATGGCGAGACTGGTCAGGTCGATCGAGGAGGAAGCGAGGAGCGAAGGCGACCGGCGCGCCAAGGATATCCTGTCCATCTGCATCCAGCGCACGGCCGCCAGCCACGTCGCCGATACCACCGTTTCTGTCGTACCACTGCCTTCTGACGATATGAAGGGCCGGATCATCGGTCGCGAAGGTCGTAACATCCGTACGCTGGAGAACCTGACCGGGATAGACTTCATCATCGACGACACCCCGGAAGCCGTGGTGTTGTCTGGATTCGACACCGTACGGCGTGAGATCGCGCGGCTCACCCTGTCGAAGCTGGTAGCCGACGGCCGTATCCATCCCGCGAAGATCGAAGAGATGTACTCGAAAGCCCGAGAGGAAGTGGAGAAAGAGATCCTCGACGCCGGCGAGCAGGCCGTGCTGGACGCGAACGTCCATGGGCTCGCCCCTGAGCTGCTGCGGTTGCTGGGCCGGCTCAAGTTCCGTACGAGCTACGGGCAGAACGTCCTCATGCATTCACTCGAAGTCGCGCATCTGGCGGGGCTCATGGCCCACGAGCTGGGAGTGAACGCCAAGCTGGCGAAGCGAGCGGGCCTGCTCCACGATCTCGGCAAGGCTGTGGACCACGAGGTCGAGGGCTCGCATGCCATGATCGGCGGCAATCTAGCCCGTCGCTACGGTGAGAACGAGGCCGTCGCCCACGTGATCGAGGCCCATCACAACGAGACCGAGCCGACCACCGTCGAGGCGGTGCTGGTCGCGGCCGGCGATGCTGTTTCGGGAGCTCGCCCGGGTGCCCGTCGTGAGACGCTGGAGACGTACGTCAAGAGGCTTGAATCGCTCGAGAAGATCGCCGAAGCCAAGCCGGGGGTCGAGAAGTGCTATGCCATCCAGGCGGGTCGCGAGATCCGCGTCCTGGTGAAACCCGACGAGGTGGACGACTCGGCCGCGGCGCTGCTGTGCAGGGATATCGCCAAGGAGATCGAGCAAGAACTCGATTATCCCGGGACGATCCGGGTGACGGTCATCCGAGAGAGCCGGGCCGTGGAGTACGCCAAATAGCTCTGTGACCCTCCTGGTGGAACGCGTGGTGCCGCCATCGTACTATCTGCGGTCGTTCGGGTGTCAGATGAACGATCACGACTCCGAGCGGATCGCGGGCCTGCTCGAAGAAGCGGGTTATGAGAGGACGGGGCGCCCGGAGGGTGCAGACCTGCTCGTCTACAACACCTGCTCCATCCGGGAGAAGGCGGACACCAGACTTGCCGGGCATCTGGGGCTGGCCGCGCGGCTGAAGAGGAGCGACCCGGGCAAGCTGGTGGTTGTCACAGGCTGCCTGGCCCAAAGCCGCAGGGAGGAGTTCTTCTCGGAGTTCCCCTGCGCCGACATCCTCGTGGGACCCCAGAGCCTTCACGAACTGCCTGTCTTGTTACAGCGGCGGTCGGCGGGGGGCGAGCGGGGCGTGGCCTTTCAAGAGACGACCACTCGGTGGAGCGCGCAACTGCCCCGCTGTAGGGTCGACGGGCCGGGGGCGTGGGTCCAGATCGTCGCCGGGTGCAGCAACTTCTGCTCATACTGCATCGTCCCGCACGTGCGGGGGCCTGAAGCCTCCCGGCCGGCAGTGGAGATCCTCGGCGAGGTGCGGGAGTTGGTGAGGTCGGGGATCCGCCAGGTGACGTTCCTGGGCCAGAACGTCAACGCCTACGGCCAAGAGCCGGGTTTCCAGGGGTCGGAACGGTTCGCCGATCTTCTGCTGGGAGCCTGCCAGGTGCAGGGGATCGAGCGCGTCCGCTTCATGACGTCCCATCCGAAAGACGTGTCAGACGCCTTGATCGACGTGATGGCCGGACCGAATCAGGTCTGCGAGCACCTACATCTGCCGGTGCAGTCCGGAAGCGATCGCGTCCTGAGGGCGATGAAGCGGGGCTACGAGCGGGCGGAGTACCTGCGCCTGGTTCGTCGCCTGCGGACTGCAGTTCCCGGTCTGTCCTTGACCACCGATCTCATCGTGGGCTTTCCCGGCGAAGAAGAGGCCGATTTCGAGGACACGCTGTCGCTGGTGGAAGAGTGTGGGTTCGATGGAGCCTTCACGTTCGTGTATTCACCACGCCGGCAGACCGAGGCAGCGCGACTTCCCGGCAGGATCGAGCCGGCCGTGGCCGAAGAGAGGATGAGTCGTCTGGTGTGTCTCGTGCAGCGGCTCGGACGGGAGCACAATGCTGCGCTGGTGGGCGCGAAGGTGGAAGTCATGGTGGAGCGGGCGAGCCGGCAGCAGGTCGATGAGGTCATGGGGCGCACGCGCACCCATAAGCCCGTGAACTTCAAGTCGGCGGCGCTTCCCGGTGACCTCGTGGAGGTGGAGTTGATGGAAGCGACTTCCACCAGCTTCCGTGGGCGTGAGGTCCCGTGAACGACCGTGAACCGGCACGAGGTACCGTCGTCGGACTCCTGGGCCCGACCGGCGTGGGCAAGACCGCCGTCGCCGTAGAGGTCGCCCGCTCTCTTGGAGTCAGGGTCATCTCGTGCGATTCGATGCAGGTGTACGCGGGGTTCCCTGTGTTGACCGACCAGCCTTCTCCCGAGCACCGGAGCAGGGCCCCACACGCGCTGGTGGGTGTCATCCCTCCCGAAGAGGAATGCTCGGCTGCGGCGTACGCGGAGTTGGCGGCGCCGCTCATCTCCGAGGACCTGGCGGCGTCGGGGTGGGCGCTCATTGCAGGCGGCACAGGTCTGTATCTACGGACCGCGGTGGCGCCTCTGGCTCTTAGACCGGCTGGAGACCCGGAAGTGCGGGCCCGCCTGGAGGAGCGAGCCGCTCTGGGGGGCGGTCCCGATCTTCACGCCGAGTTGGCCGTGGTGGACCCGGCAGCGGCCGCGACGATCGACCCACGGAACATCCGCCGGGTGATCCGGGCCCTCGAGGCGGTCGACACGAGCGGAGAGGCCTGGTCGGGTCGAGATGATCTATGGTCACCCTTGTATCGTCATCGGACGCTGGTCGTTGGACTGGTGCTCGATCGCCAGGAACTGTACCGACGCATCGACACCCGGGCCGGTGAGATCGTCAGAGGTGCGGCGAGCGAGGTCGAGATCTTCCGCCGGAAGCACGGACGTGAGGCGACGACTCCCGGCGGACCCGGCATCCGCAGTGCGATCGGGTATCCGGAACTATGCAGGATGTTGGATGACGAGCAGGGAGTCGAGGAGACGGTCGAACAGGTGGCGGCGGCGACACGGAGGTATGCGCGGCGGCAACTGACCTGGCTGCGGAAGCTGAGCGACGCTGTTATCATTGATGTCTGCGAGCGGTCCGCGGCCGACCTGGCCGGAGAGATCCGGGAGCTCGCGCTTTCAGGCGAATACACCAAGGAGTCGCGGTACCCGTGAGGATCGCCAAATGGCAGGGGCTGGGGAACGATTACCTCATAGTGGAAGCGGGTGCACTTCCGCGTCCGCTGACCCCTGAGAGCATCAGCGTATTGTGCGACCGGCATGTGGGGCTGGGGAGCGATGGCATCTTGCTGGTCGATCGGGCCAGTGGTGCCGTTCCAGGCGCGGTACTCCGGATGCGGGTCTTCAACCCTGATGGCGGAGAGCCGGAGATGTGCGGGAACGGGATACGCATGTTCGCCCGGTATGCCGCAGCCGCGGGACTCGTCTCGGAGCGGGAGTTCGTCGTGGAGACCCTGGCGGGCGCGATCCGGCCCGAGTTGCGCTCCGACGGGACGGTCAGGGTCGACATGGGAGTGGCCCGGTTCGCGAGCGAGAGCATCGACACTACCGCCCTCGGTTGCGCCGGGAAAGAGTGCGAGATCGTCGATTCCACGTTGGGCGCGGGGGGTCGCACATACCGGTTCACCTTCGTCGACGTGGGGAACCCCCACTGTGTCATCCAGGTGGATGATCCGGCCGACTTCGACGTGGCTGGGGTCGGAGCGGTGATAGAGCGCCTTCCCGTGTTCCCCCATCGGGTGAACGTGGAGTTCGTGCGGGTGGAAGCGGATGGGTCGGTCAGGATGCGGGTCTGGGAGCGAGGGGTGGGGGAGACTCAGGCCTGCGGCACGGGGGCAACGGCTGTCGGCGCCGCGTGCGTGCGCCTGGGCCTGACCCGGAGCCCGGTGACCGTGCATCTGCTGGGCGGCGATCTCATCGTCGAGGTGGGACCGGAAGGCGGGCCGGGCGAGGGGCGGCGGGTCTACATGACCGGTCCAGCCGAGGAGGTCTTCGTGGCGGAGCTTTCCCGTGACTTTCTGACCCGGCTGGGTTGGGCCTGACCTGCGGGCCGACGAGATCTGTGAGTAGTCGAAGAGCGTAGGAGGCTGATGTGCGATTCTCCAGGCGGATGGACAACCTTGCCCCGTATCTCTTTGCGGAGATGGAGAGGAAGATCGCGGAGAAACGGAGCAGCGGAGTCGACGTCATCAGCCTCGGCATCGGCGATCCGGACCTATCCACCCCCACGTACATCGTCGAGGAGATGCAACGGCAGGTGGCGGACGCCGGTAACCACCGCTATCCGAGCAACTGGGGCCTGACCGAGTTCGGAGAGGCGGCGGCGTCCTTCTACAAGCGCCGTTTCGGAGTGGATCTCGATCCGGCCGAGGAGTTCTTCCCGTTGCTGGGCGCGAAGGAGGGGCTGGCTCACATCTGCCTGGCGTTACTGGACGCGGGTGATCTCGCCTTGGTCCCGGACCCCGGCTATCCCGTGTACGCGGGCGGGTCGCTCATGATGGGTGCCGAGGTCCGTCACCTGCGCCTGCGACCCGAGAACGGGTTCCTTCCCGACCTCGATGAGATCAGCGACGAGGAGGCCGGTCGAGCCAGCGTGCTGTTCATCGGGTATCCGAACAACCCGACGGCGGCCGTCATCGAGGGCGATTTCTTCGAGCGGGTGGTGGCTTTTGCGAAGAAACACGATGTGGCCGTGGTCCACGACAACGCGTATTCCGAGTTGACCTACGACGGCTACGTGGCCCCCAGCTTTCTGAGTGCCCCGGGGGCGAGGGATGTGGGCGTCGAGTTGTTCAGCTTCTCGAAGCCATTCAACATGACCGGTTGGCGGACGGGTTTCGCCGTCGGCAACCATGAGATCCTGTCGCATCTGTGGCGACTCAAGACCAACATGGACTCGGGGATGTTCGACGCGCTCCAGCGTACGTCGGCGTTCATCCTCAACAGCCCCTGGGATTTCGTCGGTGACATGTGCGAGATCTACCGGCGCCGCCGGGACCTCCTCGCCGAGGCCCTGGTCTCCGTGGGGATGGACGTCCCGAAGCCCAAGGCGACGATCTACATGTGGATACCAGTCCCGGATGGATATACCTCGGCCGGCTTCAGCGAGCACGTCCTCGAGGAGGCGGCAGTGGTGGTGACCCCGGGGTCGGGCTACGGTCCGGCCGGTGAGGGGTTCGTGCGACTGTCGCTGACCACGCCCGACGATCGTATCGCCACCGCGGTGGAGCGGATCGAGCGCTCCCTGCGGCTGTAGGCCGATGGTGGCTGCTACGGCCGACGGGCACCCGGGCGGCTCGAGTCCGGAGATCCCTGTCAGACTACTGCACCCCGAGGCTCGTCTGCCCCGCCGATCCCACCCAGGCGATGCGGGCGCGGACCTGTTCTCCGTGGAGGAGACGGAGATCCCGCCGGGGGAGCGACGCGAAGTGGGCACCGGCATCGCTCTGGCGATCCCGCTAGGCCACGCGGGTTTCGTCCAGCCGCGCTCGGGCCTTGCCTTCAAGTACGGCATCATGGTGGTCAACTCACCGGGCTTGATCGATGCCGGATACCGGGGCGAGATACGAGTGGCGCTGTACAACTCGGGCCGGGAGCCGTTCGCCGTGGCCATCGGCGACCGGATCGCCCAGTTGGTCGTCCAGAGGGTCGAGGAGGCGGCGTTCGAGGCCTGGGCGGAGTTGCCGGAGACGGTCCGCGGCGAAGGCGGCTTCGGCAGCAGCGGACGCTAGCTGCCTTCGACAGTCGTCTCGGTCCGGGGTAGTGTGTACTCCTCCCACGTGTTGGGGACGATGTTCACGCTGATCACGTACTGGCCGTTGATGGCGTCGAAGACTTTCTGGTTGTAGTTGATCTCCCAGGTGGTGCCGAGGCCGCGGCTCTCTATGGCGCCGGAGGCGATCATCCCGCCGTACACCCCGGAGGTGCCTCGCACCTCGATGTTGCCTTTGACGACGACCACGCCGAAGAAGTCGGAGGTGCCGCGCTGGTCCCAGCCGTTGTTGGTGCCTTCAGGTGTGTCGATGACGACCACCACGGGCGAGTCGATCGATCCGATCTGGGCGGTGCCGGTGATCTCCACCGGGGAGTCGCTCTTGATGTAGACGACCGACCCGCCAGCGTTCCCCGAATAGAGGAATGCCTGAGCTTCCGCGTCGTCTTCGAAGTAGGTGCCTCGACCCATCGCGATGCCCATGAGGTTGTCCAGAAGGGCGTCATTGATGATGCTTTCGAATGTGCTGCCGCTGTCGGGATAATCGGGTGCCCAGCGGGGATCGTCGAGATCGTCAAGCCAGATCCCCTTCTTGATGAGGTCGCCACTCACGTTGACCATGACGTAGTCCGGGATGTCGGGGGCATAGTCGATACGCAACCTGAGGCCGATGGAGCCGTTGCCTCCGGCGTCGCTGGCGTACATGGCCACGTTCGGGAACGTAAGGTTCCACGTTTGGCGCTGGGCCAAGATGAGGATGCGATGCCGGTCGTCGTCGACGTTGGCGGTCGAATCGACGAACATCATCCCGTCGGCGTTGGAATCCCACGCGGGGGCGAGGGGATAGGCTATCGAAGTGGTTGCACCGTTTTCGTCCACGTTGTCGTAGAGTTGCACCTGGATGAATTCCTCGGGGGAGGATCGTGTGGGATCCCAAAGCCCTTCGGTGTTCTCCTGGATGACCGTCTTGAGAGCGGCATTGTCCAGGGTGAGCGACTCGTCGACCTCTTCCGGCCAGCTCTGCTTGAGCGAAAGCATGCCGGCGTCGACGCCGGCCTCGGCCACGTTGAAGGCTTTGACGTCGGTGCGCTCGAGCTCGGTCGAACGCGTCTGAGAGATCACGAGCCAGACGAGCGCGAGCCCGATGATCAGAAACACCATGACGAACGCCACGGCGACGATGATGGTGACGCCTTGCTCCGGGCGGAGCGCTTTGATGGCCCGCCTGCGAAGGGAACTGCCACGTCTATCGGCTTTCATGGGGTGTCACCTCTCCCTGTCGTCCACGTCAGTACTGCCGCAAGTTCCGCGGTTGCACGACCGAGCGGAGTTCATGAGTGATAGGGGCCCTGTCGGTATAGATGTCGATCCTGAGATCGATGGTCACTTGGCGGATCTGCGTTACGTCAAGGACCGGCGAAGAAAGGTCTGCGCCGGTGCTCGTGCTGTAGGCGAACAGGGGGAAGTCGTCGTTGTTGCTGACCCATGAGCCAACCATGCGCACGGACGTGCCGGTGGCGAAAGTGATATCTCCGGTCTGACTATCATCCCTGTAGAGCGTGCGGGTCTCTGGATCGACGCGGAATCGCACGAGTTCCAGGTCATGAGCCGGGTCGCGGTCCGTGTCTGTCCAACAGACGAGGCTGTTCGCATCGGCCGAGACGATGACGGTGGCCAGATCTTCCGATGGAGGGGCCTCGGGCAGGCGCGCCGTCCGTATGAATTCGACCATCTCGTTGAGGGCGGTCCTGGCTTCTGCCTGGGCTCGCATGTCCTCGTCGGTGAAGCTGTAGGTCCGTTGGAGTCCGAACCAGATCGTGTAGATGGCGATGAGGACCACGACCAGGAGGACTGCGGCGATCATGACTTCCACCAGGCTGAAACCACCCTGGCGTTTCAGGCCGCCCATCCGGTCCTTGATCGAGGTGACCACGCCGTTTATATGTTGCATGGTCATCATCAGAAGATGGTCAGGACGACTTGGCCGGCCTGGGCAGGTAGGGAGAAGGATTGAACGATGGTCGTGCGCCCGGGCGAGGAGGCCGTGATCTGGTAGTTGCCGGCGCTCAGCCCATCGAGGACGCGGGAATTGTTCTTGGAAACGGAGCCGGTGAAGACCAGGGTACCGCCGGCATCTCTCACGTTGAGGTTGTATGACTTGTTGGATTCGTTCACGATCTCCGCCGTGAAGCTGGTCGCCAGTGTCGTCGACGTAGTCGAGGTCGTCGTGGTGGAGTCAGGAGGCGGTGGTACGGTCGTCGTCGTGTACTCGGAGGGCGGGATGGTCGCCTCGGCGACGGCGGGGAGGCCGGCGTTGCCTGGCTGACATATATCGACTGCCCAGATTCGATACTGGTAGCTGTTGACGACCTCGAGCGTGCCCCACGGGTCTTGTTCGGCACCCACGCTGCCCTGGTCGGTGAACGTGACCACGTTCGGTCCCAATTGGTCGGCTATCGTGGACCAGTCGGACCAGGCCTCGCCGTCCCACTTGCTGCGTTGCAGGACGTAGTAGGCGCGATCGCGTTCGGTACCGCCTGTCCATGTCAGCAGCACCGACTGGTTGTCTTCTTGAACGAGTGCCGTGAACGCCGACGGAGCGGCGGGCGCACCCTTCTCGATGCGCAGGCGCAGCCGCCAGACGTTACCCGGTTCGCCCCATTCGTTGTAGGCGACCGCCCGCATCTCCCAGTAGCCGTCGGGAATCGACCAGGCGTCGAAGTTGTACTCGAACCACACGTCGTCCACCTTGCCCTCAGCGTCGATCGAGTAGCGGAGGTAGGTGTTGTCTATCTTGTACTCGTTCGCTTCCGGTCCAAGGGGTATGCTCTCACCCGCGTCGTCGAAGAGGACGAGACGCATGTATACGTCTTTGGCCGCCATGTCATCCTGGTCGAGATTGTCGTAGACCAGGTTCCAGTCGGCCTGGGCTATGTGGTAGCGGGCCTTGGTGGTGCTCGCGATCACTCCAAAGGGAGTCCCGAGCGGGTCTACAGATGTCGGAGAGACCTCGAGGAGCGCGCCTCGCGGTCCGAGGAACTGCTGGTGGATGAGGGTGGTGATGGACGCCGCGGAGACTGTTGGAGGCGCCTCCCAGTCGACGTTGACCGTCACTTTCTTGAGTGTGCCCTCGTCGTAGGCTGAGCTTTCCACGTCATAGGAGATCGTGAAGGTCAGATCCCGTTGGGTGGCTTCGGTACCGAACCGTTCGGCAAGGTAATCGGCGTCGGCTATCTCGCGATAGTCGAGTTGGCGTATCTCCTCCATGCGTTCACGGGCGATGTTGGTGGCGATGCTCTTATAGCGGACCGTGGATGCCTGGCTGAGCCCCCCCAGGAACAGGGGTACGATGCCCGCCATGGCGAACATCAGCAACAACACGGCCACCATGATCTCTATCAGGGTGAAGCCTCGGTCCGAGACCGACTTCGCTATCTTCTTCTTGAGATCGACTATCCACATATCTCCCACCCCGTCTTCGGCGCTGATCAGGCCAGCGGATCCTTCGGGCCGAGCCCTGTGATCGACCGGATGATGCTCTCGCGTGCAAATATCGGCATCTAGACTGCGTTTCTTTAGCGTTTTCGGCCTACGACGGACGATTGTCTCTTGTCGCGGCTTCTATATGAGAGAAGCCGGACGTCTGGAGCGGGGGAGGGAAGGACCCCGATCCGGATCAGAACCACCGCGCCTGACTGGGACCAACGCCCTACACGAAATCCTAAAGTCATCTTCGAAACTGCCGATATCAGGAGCGACGCATCTATCGTGGGTGTGCCAAAAGTCTCGAAGGTTTCGCAAATTGGAGGAGGAAATCACAATGCTGAGTCTCATCCGCAAAAGGATGAAGGGTGAAAAGGGTTTCACTCTCATCGAACTCCTGGTGGTGATCATCATCATCGCCATCCTGGCGGCCATCGCCATCCCGACCTTCCTCGGCCAGCGCCAGAAGGCTCAGGATGCTGCTGCCAAGTCCCTGGTCCGCAACGCTATGACCGCTGCTGAATCCGCCTGGGTCGACTCCCGCAACTTCACTACCATCACCGTGGCGATGCTGACGGCCATCGAACCGTCGATCACCTTCGCCTTGCTGGATGGCGCAGCCACCGCTCCGACGGCTCTGGCTGCGAGCAACGCCGTCAACTACGACAACACGATCGACGCGGCCGCCTACGGTGTGGGTAGCCAGTCCGAGTCCGGCAAAGACTTCGGGGTCGCGGTCAACAAGACTGCCGCCGCCATCGACGGGATAGCCTCCGGAAACACGTTCTACATCGACGGTGTCGCCGGTACCTGGTAGGATTCGGCGCACCAAAGACCGCTCGGCCAGAGAGAACGGCTGACAGTCTGACAACGAACTGAGAGGGGGCAGCGGTCCAAAGTACCGTTGCCCCCCTTCTCTTTGGAGGACCGTGCTCCTACTGTCGAACATCCGAGAGGTATTCAGAGTCCGCTGCGTGTTCGTGGCGGCTTCTGTCGTCGTGGTGGGCGGACTGCTTCTGAGCGGGTGCGGGAACGACTTGGGAGAGGCCCGGGATCTCGAGGAGAAGGGCGACCTCGCGGGCGCTGTGACTGCGTATCAGAGGATGCTGGAGGACGAGCCCGACGATCTCGAGGCGCTGACGGGAGCCGCCACCGATCTTCTCCTGCTGCAGCGGTTCGACGAGGCTCTCCCGCTCCAAGAGCGGATCGTGGCCCTGGACCCGCAGGACGCACTCACCCGGGTGGAACTCGGTTTCAACTATCTCAACCACCAAGAGCGGCCGCTCGACGCGGTAGGGGTCTTCGAGGAGGCCGCGGTCCTGGACCCCTCCGCCAAGAACCTGTGCTTCCTTGCGCAATCGCTCACGGTGTCTGGGGACGAGGTCGGGGCGGAAGCCACTCTACGTCGGGCCCTGGAGAGCGAGCCCGCATACCCCCGCACATACGATCTGCTGATCGGGCTTCTCGAGGCCAATGGACGCACCGATGAAGCCCAGGGATTGAGGGAGTTGGCGATGGCGAACGGCGTCTCACTGGAGTCGAGTCCATGACCATGCTGCGGACACGGGATCAAGGCCTTGGGTCGGCCGGAGCACCGGGCTCGCGCCCATTCCGGAGGGCCGATGGTGAGACGGGCTTCACGCTGATCGAACTGCTCGTGGTCGTGATCATCATCGCGATCCTTGCGAGCATCGCCATACCAACCTTCTTCGGGCAACGGGAGAGGGCGAACGATACCGCCGCCTACTCCCTCGTTCGAAACGCGCTCACCGTGATGCAGACAGCCTTCGTCGATGGCGGGGGATACGAGGGGATCACCGTCGAGACGCTGGAGGCGTTGGAGCCGAACACCACATGGGTCGACAACGGCTCCGACCTGGTCAGCACGAGCCCTCCGGCGATAACACCGGCGGTCGAAGCCGACGGTCCGGACAACGCGGTCGCCTTCCACATCGAATCGGACACCGTTGTCGACATAGCTACCCGTAGCGAGAGCGGCAACTGGTTCGGCATCCAGATCGACACGTTCGACCTGAACGAGTCCGGCTACGTCAAGGTGAGGCAGATCGACGGGAGCGCGGCGATAGGCTGGTAGGCGCAGGCGGCCAATCTCCAACCAAGGTCCGCCTTTCTCGCTCTTTTTCCGATCGTATCCTTCGCGTCATGACGACGCCAAGACACTCTGTCACCTCTGTCGGCCACACCCTCGTGGAACTCCTGCTCGTCGTGGCAGTCCTGGGGATCTGCTTCGTGGTGGGAACGGTGGGTCTGAACAGGGGTCTGGCGGCGCAGGAGGCGAGGGGAGCCGCGCAAGACTACCAGGTCGCCGCCGGATGGGCCCAGTTGGGGGTTCTCTGGAACGGTGGGACGGCCTGGGCCAGGTACGGTCCGTCATCGCTCAGTGTCGACCACGATCTCCTCTTCTGCGGCGGGGAGTTGGGGGCGTCGGCACCCGTCTCCGTCGCGAGCAGCAACGTGGCTCGATGGAGCTTCGGCGACGGGGTCCAAGTCGCGTTCGGCGGGAGCATGGGTGCACCGGACGGTGGTGGTTCTCTCTATTTCGAGGCGGCCACCGGTAGGTACAGGGTCGTGGTGCGACCTGAGAGTGGGCTTACTGTGCGTAGCTACGAGCACACGGAGCCATGAGCACACGGCCTCGTGATCTTGCCGGCTATTCTCACTCGGACCGCGGGTGGATCCTGGTGGAGGTCTGTATCGCCGTACTTCTTCTTGGGTGTGTTCTGGTTCCACTCGCAGGCTCGCTGATCAGAGGCCTCGACCTCTCCGGCAGTGTGAGGTCGCGGTCAGCCTCGATCGCCGGAGAAATCCGAGGCATGGTGGGTGGCGAACGGGGCTGGGGGACCCAGATAGTGCGCGCAGAGTGGTCGCCCGGGCCGGCCCTCGACTTACAGACCGGGCGCGAAGCCGACAATCCCAGAGAGGTGGGGGTCTGGGTCGACGGTTGGCTCCTGACTCGGCTCCAGGCGGACGCTCAGGGAGAAGCTCTGCTGGGGATGGGCTTCTGGTCGGGCCTGCAGGGCGGGTCCGTAGTCGTACGAGTGCGGACCGAGAATGGATGCTGGGGACCTCCCTGGCGCACGGCCGTGCCCGGCGCGGACGGTCGGCCCTTCCCGGTGGGGTCTCAGCCGGGGCTTGACGAGGGCGATGGCGAAGTGGTCGTTCATGCACCTGTGGCAGCGAATCCGGCGATCCACGCCTCTTGGCCCGAAGGCCCGCTCGAGGCCGGGGAGGCAGGGTTGCCGTTCTTTGCGCGCATGGCGCCCGTGGGGGCGGTCGGGCTGGAGTTGGACGGGCAGGAGCAGACACTCCGTATGGAAACGGGTGGAGAGGTCGATGTGTATTTCTGAGACACCGGCACCCCACGAGCAGGCCGGGTTCTCCGTCGTCGAGTTGCTCCTGGGCCTGGCGTTGACCGTCTCGTTGGCTCTTGCTATCGCACCCGTCTGGTCGTCGCTACAGCGCCTGGGTGTGGACGAGGGCGATCGCAACCTCGTTCTGATTCAAGGAAGGGTGGCCGTCGCCAGGTTCGAGAAGGATCTGCGGCTCGCGAGCGCCGCCGGGTGCAGTTTTCCCCTAACCGGTCCGGTGCTCCAGGCTACTCCCGATCAAGTGGTGTTGCTGACGCGCTCCTCGGTGACCGGGATGCCGGTGTTGGTGGAATGGGAGATCTCCGGCGCCGCCCTGATGCGGCGCCGGGGTGTCTGCCCGACGACCGCGCCGTCTTCCTTCCCTCACACCCTCTACGTAGATCACAAGACGATGCTCGAAGGAGTGGCGTCGGGATCGGTCTTCCGGTACTACGTGGACGGAGCGCTGTCTACTGCCCCCATCGGTCTCGACGAACGGAGCGCCATAGGGGCAGTCGTGCTCGATCTCGAGGTACGAGGACGCGATCGTCTGGGAGACGTGGTGCTGGAAACGAGTGCCCTGGTCGGCCGGTGACGCGACGGCTCGCATCACTCGGTGGTCGGACCACGAGTCGGACCGGTTGCGCACTGATGCTGGTGCTGTTCGTGTGCGTAGCCCTCGTTGTGATCGTCCAGGCCTTGACGGTCGCGGTGATCTGCGCGCAAGGAGCGTTGCGCGACGAGGTCAAGGGGCGCGAGGACATGCTGGCTCGAGATCTCGTGCTGACGGGATTACAGGACAGGGCGGCTTCCATCTGGGCGCCTACCGGGTGGATACCACCGGCCGGAGCGGAGGACCTGGACGCGGAGGGCATGCTCGCCGCGGAGGGTATGCTCGCCGAGGTGCCCGACGCCGAGGGATGGATCCTGGAGGCGACGGCACGGCAGTCCCCGGACGTGTCGCGATTGGTGACTTCGGTGTGGGTGGAGAGGGGCAGAGACGGAATCGACCTGCCGAGGGCTGCCGTCGTGGCGGGGGAGATCACTGCGGAGGTGGGGCGGACGGTCGCATGGGCAGGCGTCGACCGCGATGACCCCGCCTGTCTTGACCCGGCGAGCAGCGTGGCAGGAGTCTGCCATGCAGCTGTGTATCCCGTGGGCCCGGTGCTGGGCGAGGGATGTGCGTTGGCCGGCCTGCCGGAGCGTTGGCGTGTCGACGAGGGGTGGCTCGCGGTCACACAGGGTGAGACGGGTCCGCCGCCGGGCATCGCACCAGGGGCAGGGGTCACGTGGCTACACGAGGAGAACGGCCCTGAGAGTCTGCCGTCGGGGTCGTGGGGGGTCTCGCGTGACAACCCGACCCTCGTGGTCGTGACCGGCGGGGCCGACCTCGACGCGCGGGATCTGGGGGAGGTGTTCGGAGTGCTCGTGGTCGACGACGGATCGGTGCTTCTGGATGGGACGATCGTACATGGCGCGGTGTTCGCGAGTGACACCGTAGCCCTGGGTGACGACGGGTGTGTCTTGTATGCGCCGTCGGTCCTCTCGTGGGCCACTCATGCGTCTCTGCAGCGGACGCGCATGGTGCCGGGAACGCGCTGGGAGCGCCTGGAATAGGCCGGGAAGGTATACTCCATGACATGGAGAGCATCAACAGCAGGACAGGACGAGGCGACACACTCTGGCGGAACAGACGCTCGCGTCAACGTCTGGAGTGCACGGAATGCGAGGTCATCTGCGAACGAGTGGTGTGGCCGAGGCACTGTCTCAAGTCTGGGTGTAGCGGGGTCTACTCCTACAACGACGGCGGTACGACATTCTTCGGTTGCCTACACAAGGTGTTCTTGCCGGAACTCGATCTCTCGGCGTTCCAGGTGGAGGGAAGATCTGCGCGGTCGACGGCTGACCCCTACGGTCCGCTTCGAGTCGCGCGCTCGCCGCGCCCCGGATGCCGCATCGGGATCGAGCGAGCGTACCCGCCCTCAGGTGGGGGAAGTGGTTGCTGCAACCCGACATTCTTCAACCACCCTTCCGCGCCGGCCGAGGGGATACGTCTCACCACGAACCCACCCGCCGACCGATCTTCCGACGAGCGAGCCTAGTCCGGTCCCATGGACATGCATCTCGTCTTCCTGGGCACCTCCGGTGCCGTCCCCACGGTCGACCGGGGTTCCGCCGCCTCGCTTCTCATCCGGGGGGGTGAGCGCATCCTGGTGGATTGCGGCGAAGGGACTCAGCGCCAGCTCATGCGGTCCGCCGGACTCGCGCGGATCGGCATTATCCTTGTGACCCACCTCCACGGGGACCACTACCTGGGTCTGCCGGGATTGCTGAAGACCATGAGCCTCCAAGGGCGGGAGGAGCCCCTACAGCTCTTCGGACCCGAAGGCACGTACGAGTTGCTTCGGGATGCAGAACGGATGGTCGGGCGTCCACGCTTCCCGTTCCTGGTCGAGGAGGCGCGCCCGGGTGTCGTCCTCGAGACGGAAGACTACGTGTTACGGACCGCGCCTACCGATCACGGTCTCCCCGGATTGGCCTGGTGTCTGGATGAGAGGCCGCGGGCCGGGTTGTTCCACCCGGAACGGGCACTCGAGTCAGGAGTGGAGGCGGGCCCTGATTTCGGTCGTCTCCAGCGAGGGGAGACGGTGATCACGGCGGCCGGGAAGACGGTCCATCCCCACGATGTCATGGAGCCATCACGGCGGGGACGCAAGGTCGTGCTGACCGGAGACACTCGACCGGCGAAGTCGGTCATCGAACTCGCCGAGAGCGCATCGGTCCTGGTGCACGATTCGACATTCGCCTCCACAGAGCAGGATCGGGCGGAGGAAAAGGGGCATTCGACCGCCCGGGAGGCGGCAGAGGTGGCTCGTGCGGCTGGGGTGGACACTCTGGTCCTGACCCATCTGAGTTCCCGGCATGGTTGGAGAGAACTGAGAGATGAGGCCCGAGCGGTGTTCGCCGACACTCTTCTCCCTCGGGACCTCGACGTGTTGATGATCCCCTACCCCGAGAAGGGCAAGGCCCGGCTCGAACGGGTATAATGGCCCCTCGCCGACGCCGCCCAGCGGCGAGCCCACGTAGCTCAGGGGATAGAGCACTGGCCTCCGGAGCCAGGTGTCGCAGGTTCGAATCCTGCCGTGGGCATGACCAGGCCTAGTCCGAGTTCGATCTCCGTGTAGTGGACCGTCTGTACAGGGGCCAATCCCCACGGGAATACGACGCCGAAAGCCTCGACGTAGAGCCTCTTCACGGCGTCCATGGTGGGGCACCGCCGGGTGACCTCTTCGACGGTGGTCTGGCGCAGATCGGGTTCACCACAGGACGTCAACAGGTCGAACAGAGAAGGATCGACGCTCACGTTGAGCGATGTGCCGTGACTGGCGACCCAGCGTTGGCAGCGAAGACCCACCGACGCTATCTTCCGATCACCGACGTAGAGCCCCGGGCGCCCGGGGCTGCGTGCGGCCGCGATCCCCAGGGCGGCGAGGAGGACGATTAGCGTCTCCTCGAGATCGCGGACGTAGGAACCGAGGTCGCGGGATGGGATGGGTACCACCGGATAGGTGACGAGTTGACCGGGGGCATGGAGAGTGGACTGTCCGCCGCGCTCCGAGGGCACGACGGCTACCCCACGGCGGCGCACTGCGGGCAGGTCTCGGAGGTCTTCTTCACCTCCGCGGCTGCCGAAAGTGACGACCGGCTCGTGCTCGAGAAGTAGTAGGACGCCGGGGATCCGACCGTCTGCCACGTGACCCCGCAGGCGGGCCTGCAGATCCTGGATGGGCTGGTAGGGCGTGACGCCGAGGTCGAAGACCGGCAGGGGGGTGTTCACGAAGCCGTGACGCGACTTCTGTCGGTTCACGCGTCCGAGCCTTTCGGGGTCCGTGGGCTTGAGCCTCATCCGTTTCGTGTGAGAGACTCGCACTGCATCACAACGATACAACACCGCGAGGCGCGGAGACGGATACGTGCAGGTCGGGATGAGGCAGGGAGGCAGGGAGGCAGGGTGCGCAAGAACAAATACGACCCGCTGTGGAAGGTCGTGGGCGAGGAGATCCCGCTGCTGGGGCAGGATCCGGATGTCGATGGCCTCTGTCCCCATTGTCACGTGACGGTCCACCTCGGTCCTTCGGCAAGGGCAGGAGAACGATGTCGGTGTGGGTTGTGCGGCGGGGTGTCGCGTTTGGTGGAAACGTCCGATGGTCTCACCCTCCAGCCGGTCGACGGTTGAGCGCACCGTCGCCGACCCACCACTGTCGGGGTCCTCAAGGCTGAGAGTCAGTAGCGGACGACGGGCCTTCCCAGGTCGTCGCGCATCTCTCCCAGACTCTCGACAAGGTCAGTGGGAGCGGAGACGGTCGTGGGATCGCCGTCAGAGATATAGCGCAGTCCGGGAGTGTTCTTGAGTTCGGCTATCGCCGACGTGATGTAGTCGGCGCTGCCCCTGATCCGGGGGATGTGAAGAGGGTCGAAGTCAGCCGAGAACGGTGACAGCGCCGGTGTGGTGCCCAGAGCGAGCCCGGCAGTATAGGCGTACGTGATGTCCTCGTAGGTGCCGGCGGCGATGAGGCCGTCATCCTCCGGATACTCCCCGAAGGGTATAGAGAGGGTCGTGACGGCGTAGCCTCCGCCGATGAGTTTCTCGAGGGTCGCCTGGGATTGGGCCAGCTGCTTGGTGGCCTCTTCAGCGCTCGCCTCCTTGAGGTTCAGGTGAGTGACGGTATGGCTGCCTATCTCATAGCCCCAGTCGACCAGATTGCGGAGCTTCTCCTGCTGACGGTCGGGCTGACCGAAAAGGACGCGTTCTTTGGGGACGACGTCCAGGAGACAGAAGAATGAGGCTCTGGAGGCCCAATCGCCGTCCTCGACCGCATCCTGGAGGATGCCGACGGCGCAGTCGGGGTCGATGGTGCCATCGTCGAGGATCCGGTACTGGCCTGGGCTGGAGTCGTCGAAGGTGATGACCACGGGAGACTTCCCCGCCGGGATGTCTATGTTTCCCGAGGCGAGATCGCGCACGTTCACGGGGTAGAAGCCCTCGGACTTGAGGAGCGCGATATCGTTGCGGAAGTTCTCGGGGGTCCGGGTCCACTCGGTCTCTTCGGAGTCGATGAGGTGGTACATGACGACGAGCACTTTGCCCATCTCGTTCGCACCGATGGCCCGGGCCCTTTCCGCCGTCATCGGGCCGCTCGACGTGGGATCGGGGGTCTGATCCGAGGACTCGTCAGACGCCAGGTCGGTCTGGGCGACGGCCTTCGAGGGGCTGCCGCCCGCGCCTCCGAAGGCGAGGCCGCTCACCAATCCGATGAACGCGCCGGCCACGAAAGCGACTGTGAGGAAGCGAAAGACTTTGTCCTTGCGCATGACGCGGTTAGTCTACCAGATGGCTCTGTTAAAATACCTGCACCATGGCGCAAACCTATCCACCCCGCGACAGACAGTACCCGCCACGGGACTATCGTCGCTCGCGCCCGGTCCGCCGGCGAAAGGGAGCGGGACTGCGTCTCCTCCTCATCGCGCTATCCGGGATGGCGGTCTTCGCCGGTGGTTTCATCCTGTTATGGTCGCTCGGTAGTTGGCTGGTCGGGGGAGGAGGGTTCCCCGGCGGTTCAGACACCACCGAGGTGGAAGTGGCAGTGGCGCTGCCGGCGCAGGACGACTACACGATAGAGCCGCTGGTTGATCTCCTTGCCTTTCGCGACCTTTCGTACGTGCCCGTAAAGGGCATCTACATGACGAGCTACGCGGCGGCTTCTCCCGAGAAACTGAACGACATGATCGGATTGGCTGATCGCACTGAGATCAACGCCTTCGTGATCGATGTCAAGGACGACATCGGTCTGGTGGCGTTCGACGCGGACGTCGCGCTGGCGAAGGAGTTGGACCTGATCGACGCCCGCATCGACGTCGATGCCCTTATCGCCAAGCTGAGAGAACACGACATCACCCCGATCGCTCGGGTGGTGTGCTTCAAAGACAACACCTTGGCCACCAAGAGGAACGATCTTGCCGTCATGCGTGACGGCGGCTCGATATGGAAGGATTTCAAGGACCTGAGCTTCACGAATCCTTACAATCACGAGGTGTGGGAATACCTCGTGCAGGTCGCTGAGGAAGCCGCTCGTCACGGTTTTCGAGAGATCCAGTTCGACTATGTGCGCTTCCCCAGCGATGGGAAGATCTCTGAGGCTGTCTATCCAGGTGAGTACTGCAGCAAGGAAGACGCGATCGCCGGATTCCTCGCCTTTGCCCGCGAGCGCCTCGAGAAGCTTGGCGTCTGGGTCTCGGCCGACGTCTTCGGCATCACCGTGAATCCGGGGAGTGCGAAGGATTCCGCAACGCTTGGGCAGAACGTCGAGAAGATCAGCGAGAACGTGGACATCATCTGCCCGATGGTGTATCCGTCTCACTACAGCAAGGGGTTCTACGGAGTGGCGAGTCCGAACGAGCAGCCATACGAGATCGTCACCGGCGCTATGAAGGATACGAAAGACCGTCTGGCCGGCACGGGAGCCATGGGCCGACCTTGGCTGCAGGACTTCTCTCTCGGAGGTGTGACCTACGGCGTCGCTGAGGTGAAGTACCAGATCAAGGCGGCGGAGGAGCAGGGCTTCAGCGAATGGATCCTTTGGGATCCGTCTCTCAACTACGTGGAAGGTGCCCTGCGCACAGACGGGAGCTGACGGGCTTCTGATCCCGTCACGCTCGGCCGGAGCCGGCGGGCTCAGCCCACGATCACCGGTACCAGCGTCTGAGCGTCGACGTCCAGCGTGCCGTCGAGCGTGAGCCGCAGTCTGGGTATGACGCTGAGGGTGATGAAGCTCAGGGTGGTGAAGGGCTCGGCCAGGTCAATCCCCAACTGAGCCGCGGCCTTCTCCAGGGTTCGGAGTCTCGCCGCGACCTCGTCGACGGGCAAGTCCGTCATGAGCCCGGCCAGAGGCAGAGGAAGGACCTGCACTTCCCGACCGTGGGCGACGGCCAGCCCCCCGCCGGTCTGGGCGACGGCCCGCGCCGCCTCGAGCATATCGACGGGGTCGATCCCGGTGACGAGAAGATGATGGGCGTCGTGGGCGATTGTGGTGGCGATGGCGCCCCGGCGGATGCCCAGCCCGCTCACGAGGCCGAGTCCCACTTCGGCCTGGGTGCCCCCTCGTTCGAGCAGTGCGGCCAGGGCGACATCGACCTCGGGGTCGGCCAGTAGGCGGCCGCCTCGAGCCTTGAGTCGAACGAACCTCTCCTCGGTGGCGAGCGAGGTCTCAGCCACATGGATCGCCCGTACGACGTGCATGCCGTCGGGGGCCTGGGGTGCGAGCTCCTCCGGCCCGGAGACGTCTACCCGGAAGCGCTGGATGGGGAGCACGGGGGAGGGGGGAAGCGGCACCACGAGTCGGTCTTCCTCGACGACCACGGTTCCCGCCCTGATCACCTTGGTCGGATGCGGGAACGCGGGGTCGTCGACCAAGAGCAGGTCGGCCTGCAGACCGGGAGTGACGCTGCCCCGGTCGTGTAGTCGGTACAGAGTGGCCGGGTTGACGGTTGCGGCTCGAAGCGCGTCGGCCGGTGGGACGCCCGCCCGTCGGAGAGCGCCGATGACCCCGTCGAGATGGTGGTGTTCGGCCAGGGCGGCGGCGTTGCGGTCGTCGGTGCAGAGTGCGGTGCGCTCCGTGCCGTAGCGGACCAGGAAGGGCAACGACTCCGAGAGGTCGCGGGCGGCCGAACCCTCGCGGATGAGCGTCCACATGCCGAGTCGGCGGCGCTCCAACAGCAACTCTGGGTCGGAGGTCTCGTGGTCGGAGACCGGGCCGGCGACGAGATATGCGGCAAGTTCCCGCCCGGTGACCCCGGGAGCATGGCCGTCCAAGACCACCCCTTCGGCCGCTCGAGCGGCGGCGATAGTGGACGTGCCGTTGATGAGTCCGAGATAGTCCATGGCTTCGCCCAGTCCTTGGACGCCCTCTCTGCGAAGTAGGGCCTCCATGTCCTCAGCGGTGATACTTCCGCCCGCCCTCTCGAAAGGCGAGGCCGGTACGGTCGTGGGGACCATGAGCCGGAGGTCGAGGGGGAGCCCGGACCGCGCTTCGAGATAGAACTCCATGCCTGCGACGCCCAAGACGTTGGCGATCTCGTGGGGTTCGGCTATAGCGGTGGTCACGCCGTGGAGGACGAGGGCTTCGGCGAAGCGCGGAGGAGAGAGCAAGGACGTCTCCGGGTGGACGTGAGCATCGATGAGGCCGGGTAGGACGAACGAGCCGGAGGCGTCCACGACCTTCTCCGCGGACGCGGGATAGTCGCCCACTCCCGCGATCAACCCGCCACAGAGCGCGACGTCGGCGGGAAAGGCCTCTCCCGTGAACGGCGACACGATGTGCCCACCACGGACCAACAGCGTCGGGGACTCGAGCCCCAGGGCCACCCGACGACACTGTTCACGTGCGTGCATACCAGTGCATGTTCCCAGGTGGGCGGGCACTCCAATCTCACAGGGCGGCTTCGCTGCCAGACGGTTTGTCTCATCGCCCCGGCCGACGATAGAATAGCGGCCATTCGTCCTTCCGGGTCAGGCGATGTCGTGGGGGTCGCGATCATGAGTATCCGTCAGCTTTCGGTCTTCGTAGAGAACAAAGCCGGCCACCTGGCCGGCGTACTGGACGTTCTCGCGGGATCTGGTGCAAACGTCCTTGCTTTCGCGGTGGCCGATTGCAGCGACTACGGGATCCTGCGGTTGATCGTCGATGATATCGATCGGGCGCTCAAGGCGCTGGGGGACGGTAGTTTCACGGTATCGGAGCATCCGATCGTCTGTGCGCGCATCCCCCAGGAACGCGGGGCGCTCGACAAACTCGTGCGGCGGGTGGCTGAATCTGGAGCGGACCTAGAGTACATATACATGGGAGCCCAGGATTCGATCATCATGAAGACCGACTCCATCGACGAACTGGAAGCGCTGCTCGAGACGAACGGTTTCAGCGTGATATCCCTCGAGGATTTCGTATGATGCCTGATATTCGCTCGCTTGCGGCTTCCGCGGGATTCTCGTGAGCTTCGACCAGTTCCTGCAGTACGTCTTCAGCGGGATCACTAGTGGCAGCATCTACGCGCTGACCGCTCTCGGCTTCACGCTGGTCTACAACGCGACCGACATCATCAACTTCGCGCAGGGCCAGCTCGTGATGCTGGGAGGCATGATGGCGATCACCTTCCACCGACTGGGGTTCCCACTGTGGGCTTGCTTCATCGGGGCGGTGGTCACGGTCATCGTGGTCAGCGTCTCATTCGAGCAGGTGGCCATCCGTCCGCTCATGAAGAAGGGGGTCCTCGCGCAGATCATCGCCACGGTCGGCGCGGCGTTCGCACTGGAGACGGCGGCCATGATCATATGGGGACGGGACTCGCTCGCGTTGCCCGCCTTTTCGGGAGAGACCCCGATCGCAGTACGCGGAGCTACCGTCGTGCCTCAGACCCTGTGGGTCGTGGGTCTCACGCTGGTCATGGTCGTCGCTCTGCAGATCTTCTATCGCAAGAGCCTTTTCGGCAAGGCGGTCCGGGCCTGTGCCGTGAACCCGACGGCGGCGAGACTCCAAGGCATCTCCTACCGCCGGGTGGTGCTCTTCAGTTTCGCCCTCAGCGGAGCGATATCGGCAGCCGCCGGCGTGATGATCACGCCGATCAGTTTCATGGGGTATTCGACCGGAGCGCTCCTGGGACTCAAAGGGTTTGCCGCTGCAACGCTCGGGGGCTTGGGGAACCCGGTGGGAGCGGTGCTGGGAGGTCTCATGCTGGGTATCCTCGAAGCGCTCGGAGTGGGGTTGGTCTCCGCCGGCTACAAGGACGCCATAGCGTTCGTCATCCTCTTGTTGGTCCTGTTCCTGAGGCCCGCTGGGCTGCTGGGGGCCCGGGTGGTGAGCAGGCAATGACGGGAATCGCGGGCTTCGGGCGCAGGCACGCGGGTTTCCTCGTGTTCGCCGTGGTCGTCATGACGATCCCGGCATACCTGGGTGACGCGTACTACTTGTCCGTCCTGGCCTTCATGGGCACTCGTTTCATGATGGCTCTTGGACTCAGCCTCCTTCTCGGGCAGGCCGGACAGATCTCCCTGGGCCAGGCGGCTTTCGTCGGCATCGGTGCCTATGGAGCGGCCATACTCACCACCCGTCTCGGTCTGGACCCTTGGCTGGCCATGGGCGTGGCTGCGATCCTGGCCGCGGGCATCGCCGGACTGGTAGGGATGCCCACTCTCAAGCTCAGGGGACACTACCTGGCGATGGCGACGTTGGGCGTGAACGAGATCGTCTACATTCTGTTGGTCCAACTGAAGGACTTGACCCGGGGGACCGACGGCATCACCGGCATTCCCGGGTTGTCCATAGGCGGGATCGATTTCACCGGACCCAAGGCGTACCACCTGCTCGTGTGGGGCATCGGCCTGCTGATGTTGCGGTTCTCTCTCAATCTGTCCCACTCCCGCGTGGGGCGTTCGCTCAGGGCTCTGCGTCGGTCAGAGCCGGCGGCTGCGTCTTTGGGAGTGGACACGGCCTATCGGAAAGTACAGATCTTCATGATAGCGGCGGTGTTCGCCAGCATCGCGGGGAGTCTCGACGCCTACTACGTGCGCTTCATCAGTCCCGAGAGCTACACGATCACGTTCTCGATCATCCTGGTCACGGGAGTCATCATCGGGGGCCTGGGTACCATCTGGGGGGCGCTGTGGGGAACGTTGGCGATCGTCATCCTGCCGGAGATCCTGAAGCGCTTCAATGACGACGTGACCAATCTGGTATTCGGTGTTCTCCTCATCGCGATCATGGTGCTCTGGCAGGGTCGCACCCGCGGCCTTCGGGGTTGGTTGGCATCGGTGGTGAGGCGGATGGGACCTGATCGGACCACCTCGAACGAGGGTGAGGAGTAGAGCCCAGACATGGCCCTTCTGAGCGTCGAGAACATCTCCAAGCATTTCGGCGGCCTCGATGCCCTGAGCGACGTGACGTTCGCCGTGCACCGGGATCAGATCAAGGCCTTGATCGGCCCCAATGGCGCCGGGAAGACGACTCTCTTCAACGTCATCTCAGGGTCATACCAGCCGGAGAAGGGCCGAGTGACGTTCGCCGGGTCAGAGCTCACGCGAAGATCACCGCACCGGATATGCAGGATGGGGGTGGGGAGGACGTTCCAGCACAGTCTCGTGTTCGACGATATGACGGTACTCGATAACGTGGCTGTCGGTCGCTACACGCGCACGAAAGCCGGCGTACTGGCCGGAGCCTTGACCCTGCCCGTGCATCGCCGAGAGGAGCGGGAGACCGTCAGAGCGGCCCACGAGGCGCTCCGGCGTGTTAGTTTGGACCACAAGGCCGCAGAGTTGGCGGGGAATCTGCCTATGGGCGAGCGGCACCTGCTCGAGATCGCCAGGGCACTCGCCTCGGAGCCGAGGTTGTTGCTGCTGGATGAACCCGCCGCCGGTTTGAACGACGAGGAGACCGCACGTCTGGGAGAGACCGTGCGGCGGATCCGGACAGAAGGTGTGACTGTATTGCTCGTCGAGCATGACATGACGTTCGTCATGGACATATCCGATGAAGTGGTGGTCCTGGACTATGGCAGGAAGATCGCAGAGGGGCCGCCGATCATGATCCAAGACAATGAGGAGGTCATCAAGGCTTATCTCGGGGAAGAGCTGCTTTGAAACAATGGTTGGGGAAGATACGAGAACCGGCAGAAGCGTTTCAAGTCAAGGGAGGGAACCAGTGAAGAGCAAGATCGGTGTGACATTGGTGGTCGCGCTCGTACTCGGTCTGCTGGCCGTCAGCATGCTGGCCGGGTGCGGCGAGGACGCCACTACGACGACCGCGGCGGGCACGGGGTCCGATACCACGGCGGGAGCCGAACCGACGGGTGATCCTATCGTGATCGGAGCGATCGTCTCGGCGACCGGGCCGGGCGCGGCCCTCGGTGAGCAGGAAAGGAACGTGCTGGAGATGATGGAGGCGGAGCTCAATGCCTCCGGAGGGATCCTGGGACGCCCTGTGAAGATCGTCGTGGCGGACGACAAGACGGACGCCAAGGAAGCCGTGACCGAGGCGAACCGCCTGATCGATCAGGAGAAGGCCGTGGCGCTCATCGCGGCGACAGTGTCCTCCTCGACCCTCGCGGTGAAGGAGATCGCCGCGCAGAAAGGTCTGCCGCAGATCGCGATGGCGGCCGCGAACGACATCACCGACAAGGCTCCGATGGAGTGGGTCTGGCGGACTCCGCCGAAAGACGCTCTCGCCGCGGCTCGGGCCCTCACCTACATCTCCGAGAGTCTCCAAGTGACCAAGGTGGCGGTTCTCCACGATGAGAACGCGTTCGGGTCGTCCGGCGCCGCTGAGATCGCCAAGACGGCCGCCGACTATGGCCTCGAGATCGTAGCCACTGAGTCGTACAAGACGAATGACACCGATCTGAGCGCGCAGTTGACCAAGATCCGGGGCAGCGAGCCCGAGGTCCTCGTGGTCTGGGGAACGAACCCGGGTCCTGCTCTGGCGGCCAAGAACATGAAGCAACTGGGCATGACCGTGCCGTACGTAGGCAGCCACGGGATCGCGAACAAGACCTTCATGGAGTTGGCGGGCGACGCCGCGGAGGGCGTGGTCTTCCCCGCGGGCAAGCTGACCGTACCCAGTTCGATCACCGATGCGAAACAGAAAGAGGTGACCGAGGGCTTCATCGCGCTCTATCAGGACAAGTATGGTCAGGCGCCGAACACTTTCGCGGGCCACGCCTTCGACGCGGTCATGCTCCTCAAGACCGCGATCGAGACGGCCGGGGGCACCGACCCCGCGGCCATCCAGAGTGCCATGAACGGCATCCAAGGCTTTGCCGGTCCGGATGGGATCTACAACTACTCAGCGGAGAACCACGACGGTCTCGTAGCTGACGACATGATCATGGTCAAGATCCAGGGCGGCAGCTGGGTGCTGGCGCAATAGGAGTGGATCGGCACTATGCTTGAGCTTCACGGCGTCCACGCGGGGTATGGGAGGATCGAGGTCCTCCACGGTATCGATCTCCGCGTGGGCGCCGGGGAGATCACGACGATCATCGGCGCGAACGGGGCCGGCAAGAGCACGCTGCTGAAAGCCATCTCGGGGGTGGTGGGTCTGTCGTCCGGCTCCATCGAACTGGACGGCGAGCAGATATCCGGTCTCGGTGTGGAGAGGATCGTCTCGCGAGGGTTGGTGCAGATACCCGAAGGGCGACAGCTCTTCGGACCGCTCAGCGTGGAAGAGAACCTGGAATTGGGCGCGTATTCGCGTCGCCGGGGTGGGAAGCCCTTCTCGGAGAAGCTGGGACGGGTCTTCACCCTGTTCCCCCGGCTTGAAGAGCGCCTGCAGCAGCAGGCAGGGACTCTGTCCGGAGGGGAGCAGCAGATGTTGGCGGTAGGACGGGCTCTCATGGCAGAGCCTCGATTGTTGCTGCTGGACGAGCCCTCGATGGGTCTCGCTCCGATCGTCGTGAAAGACATCTTCACGAGTCTGCGGAAGCTGAACGAAGAGGGCCTGACGATGGTGTTGGTCGAACAAGATGCACGGATCGCGTTGAGTCTGGCCGACCGCGGTCTCGTCATGGAACGCGGCCGGGTGGTGCTCGAGGATGCGGCGAAGACCCTTCTGGACGACCCGGAGGTCCAGTCGATCTACTTCGGCCAACGTGGAGGCCGCGGACGCGGCATGGGGTGATGATGAACGAGATCTGGAACCCGGAATACGAGACGATGAAGCGGGATGAACTCCGGGAAACGCAGTTCAAGCGCCTGCAGATGACGTTGCGCTGGGCGTACGAGAACGTTCCGTTCCATCGTGATCGCTGGACTGCCATGAAGTTCAAGCCCAGTGACCTGCGGTCACTCGACGACCTGCAGAAGCTGCCTTTCATGGCGAAGGGCGACTTCAAGGCGGCATATCCGTACGACCTGTTCGCGCTGCCTCTGGAGAAGGTCGTCCGTATCCATTCCTCGTCGGGCACCACTTCGAACCCCGTGGTGGTCGGGTACAGCCGGGGTGACCTGAACACCTGGTCGGAGTTGTGTGCGCGCGTCGCCGTCGCGGGCGGCGCACGATCGCATGACGTGGCCCAGATCGCGTTCGGGTATGGCCTCACGACGGGCGCCCTCGGCATGCATGCCGGCCTCGAGAGAGTGGGCGTGACGGTGATCCCCGCCTCGACCGGCAACACGCAGCGGCAGCTCCAGATCATGCGGGATTTCAAGACGAGCGTCCTCGTATGCACTCCGTCCTACGCGCTCTACATCGCGGAGAGGGCCGGGGAGTTGGGCTTCCTTTTGGAGGATCTGAGTCTGCGGGTGGGCCTGTTCGGGTCGGAGCCGTGGACCAACCAGTTACGGGAGGAGATCGAGAGACGGACCGGCATGTCCGCGACCGACAACTACGGTCTGTCGGAGGTCATCGGTCCAGGGGTCTCGTACGAATGCTGGAACAAGGACGGCCTTCACATCAATGAGGACCATTTTCTGGTGGAGGTCGTCGATCCCTCGACCGGGGAGCCCGTGCCCGAGGGCAAAGAGGGAGAATTGGTCTTCACGTCCCTCACGAAAGAGGCCGTCCCGGTCGTACGCTATCGCACGGGAGACCTGGCCAGCGTGAGCTACAGGCCGTGCGTCTGCGGTAGGGTCTTCGCGCGGCACAGCAAGGTGTACACGCGGGTGGACGACATGCTCATCATCCGTGGCATCAACGTCTATCCTTCCCAGGTGGAGGCGGTGTTGATGGAGATCGAGAGGGTGGAGCCGCATTATCAGATCATCGTCTCTCGGGAGGGTGCTCTCGATCAGATGGAGGTGCAGATCGAGGTCGCCCCTGCCTTCTTCCCCGATGCGGTGAAGAAGTTGATGGCGTTCCAGCACAACGTGGAGGAGCGGCTTCGTCAGGAACTGGGCATCCGGCCCCGGGTCCGCTTGGTGGAACCCAAGACGATCCCGCGGTTCTCCGGCAAGGCGCAAAGGGTCATCGACAATCGGAGTGTCGAAGGAGTATGAGGATCCGGTGACGAGGGAGGCATGGATGAGCCTTGAGCCTGGACTCACAGCCAGGAAGAAGGTGACGGTGACGCTGGATCTCACCGCGCGCGGCCAGGGCTCGGGGGAGGTCGAGGGCCTGGGTACTTCGGCGATGATCCGCCTGATGGAGGAAGCTGCGGTGGCGGCGGTCAAGGGACGTCTCTCTGAGGAGATGACCTCGGTCGGGACTCGGGTGGACGTCGTGCACGTGGCTCCGACGCCTGTCGGCATGGGCGTGACGGCTCAGGCGACGTTGCTCGAGATCGAAGGACGGCTGCTCGTGTTCTCTGTCACTGCGGAGGACGACCGGGGTGTCATCGGCAAAGGCACGCACGAGCGGGTCATCGTGAGAAGGCAGGGGTTCGCCGAGCGTCTCGACGCGCGCTGGACGGCCGAGGCTGTGAACGTATCTGATACACTGCCGGGACGGTAATCGTCGGACCGGCGCGAGGCGGCCGTGAGCCGGCATCGGTGGAGGTAATTGTGGAGAATAACGACTTCTTGTTCACTTCTGAATCGGTGAGTGAAGGACATCCTGACAAGATCGCGGATCAGATCTCCGACGCGGTGCTGGATGCCGTGCTCACTGACGATCCCGAGGGCCGGGTGGCCTGTGAGACGCTCATTACGACGGGGCTCGTAGTCGTAGCGGGCGAGATCACCACCGACACCTACGTGGACGTCCCGGCGGTGGTGCGCGAGACCATCGACCAGATCGGTTATACGCGGGCGAAATATGGGTTCGATGCTCACACCTGCGGGGTGGTCACGGCCATCCACGAGCAGTCCCCCGACATCGCCCAAGGTGTGGACGCCGCTCTCGAGTGCAGGGTCGACCCGAAGGACCTGGATGTGTTGGACTGCCAGGGCGCCGGTGACCAAGGCATGATGTTCGGGTATGCGTGCCGCGACACCGATGAGTTGATGCCGATGCCCATCCTGCTGGCCCACCGTCTCGTGCACCGCATGAGCGAGGTTCGGAAGGGTGACGTCCTCAAGTACCTTCGGCCCGACGGCAAGAGCCAGGTGACCGTGAAGTACGTGGACGGAAAGCCTGAATTCATCACTGCGGTGGTCCTTTCCACCCAGCACAAGGACGGCATCGACATCGATGCTCTCCTCCGTCCTGATCTCGTGGAGCACGTCATCCATCCGGTCCTTCCGGAAGGACTCTACGATCCGGAGTTCAAGAAGACGAAACTCTACGTGAACCCGACGGGCAAGTTCGTCATCGGCGGCCCGATGGGGGACACGGGCGTGACCGGGCGGAAGATCATCGTCGACACCTACGGCGGTTTCGGTCGTCACGGCGGGGGCGCTTTCTCGGGGAAAGACCCTTCGAAGGTAGACCGTTCTGCAGCCTACGCGGCGCGTTACGTGGCGAAGAACCTGGTGGCGGCCGGTCTGGCCGATCGCTGCGAAGTGCAGTTGGCCTACGCCATCGGTGTCGCTCACCCCGTGAGTATCATGGTCGATTGTTTCGGCACGGAGCGCATCAGCCCCGAAGTCATCGAGGGCCTGGTCAGAGAGCATTTCGATCTGAGGCCGGCTGCGATCATCCGCGATCTGCGGCTCTTGCGACCCATATACACGAAGACGGCAGCGTACGGCCACTTCGGCCGCGAAGACGCCGATTTCACATGGGAGAGTACGGACAAGGCCGACGCCCTTCGCAAAGCCGCCGGATTGGGCTAGAGGCCCCGGAGCGTACAGCATGGACAGGGCGCGGCCGGTGAGGTCGGCCCTCCAGTAGCACGCGATATGGTGGAGGCGGGTGTGCCCCCCAGTGCGAGCGTCCGCGATGAACGGGTCGCGCAGGTCGTTCCCCTGCTGCGTGTGCGGCATCTGGCTGGGCGTCGTTTCGACTACGAGGTCCCGGAGGGTCTGGCCGCCACTGTGCAGGTCGGGTCTGTCGTGTGGGTCCCGTTCGGGTCCCGCGTCATCCGGGGCGTGGTCGTCGGTCTGGGCGGATCGGTCGCGACCGACGAGGTGCCCCTGCGACCGATAGAGGCGGCCGAGGAACTCGCGGTGCCGCACGCCCTGCTGTCTTTGGCGGAGTCTGTTGCCCGGCGCTATCTAGCCCCACTTGGAGCGTGTCTGCGATTGGTCGTGAGTCCGACCCCTGGCAGGACGCCGAGACCAGAGAGCGCGCGTCGAAAGACGTGGGTCGTTCGACTTCCGGCTGCGGCCCGGTGTCTCGTAGGCTCCTCAGCGATCATGCTGACCCCGAAACAGCACGCTCTGCTCGAGGCCGTCTCGGAGGAGGGGACGGCCGCGGCGGACGCCTGTCTGCGGGCAGGGGTGGGCAGGGGAGTCCTCCGTGCTCTCGCCGAGAAGGGCGTGGTGGAGTTGCGGACGGCTCCGGCGTCCCGCGTGCGCGTGGCCTCCAGAGGGGACCACTTCACGCAGGTCTCGAGCGGGGAGCCTGAGCTTCGGCCGGCGCAGGCGGGGATCGTCGAGGCTTTGCTGGGCGCGTATGAGCGATCTGGTTTCAACCGACGACTGGTCTGGGGTATCACCGGCAGCGGCAAGACCGAGATCTACCTGAGATTGCTGGCCCGAGCGCTCGAAGACGGGGGTGGGGCTATCCTCCTCGTTCCGGAGATCGCACTGACTCCTCAGATGATAGCCCGGGTCACGGCTCGGTTCGGTGATCGGGTGGGTATCCTGCACAGTGGTCTCGCCCGCGGGGAGCGCGTGGCCGAATACCGCCGGATCGCGGCCGGCGAAGCCCGGGTGGTGGTCGGCGCACGCTCGGCTGTGTTCGCTCCCGTGTCGGATCTGCGGCTCATCGTGATCGACGAGTCTCACGATGCTTCCTACAAGCAAGAGGATCAGCCTCGGTACGACGCGCGCACAGTCGCGGAGATGCGGATGAGGGCTGAGCGCGGTCTTCTCGTTGAAGGAACGGCCACCCCCTCGGTCGAGGGCATGGTACCCGCCGAGGAGTGCCTCCGTCTGACCGAGCGGGCGGCGGGCGACAGGCCGGTGGTGGAGGTCGTCGACATGAGGCGGCAAGGACCGGGGTCTCTGCTCGCACCCATATCCCGTGAGGCGCTGGGCGAAGCGCTGAGGCGGAGAGAACAGGCGATCGTCTTGCTGAACCGGCGTGGCTACGCGGGTCGAGTCCACTGCGAGGAATGCGGCCATGTGATGATGTGCCGGGACTGCGAGCTTGCGCTCACCTATCACGCGCGGGGGCGCCGTCTCGTCTGCCATCATTGTGGACGCGGGTACGATCAGCCGCCGAGTTGCCCGTCGTGTGGACACGCACCGCTCACCCGGGCGGCTCCGGGGACGGAGCGCCTCGACCAGGAATTGCGTGACCTCGTACCCTCCGAACAGGTCTTCCGGATGGACTCCGATGTCTTGACGTCGGCGAAACGACTCGAGTCAGTACTGGGATCGTTCTCCGATGCCCGCCCGGCAGTGCTCGTGGGGACGCAGATGGTCGCAAAAGGTCACGACTTCCCCGATGTGACCCTCGTGCTGGTGGCCGATGCCGACACGGGACTCTACGTGCCGGATTTCCGGGCTGCGGAGCGAACCTTCCAACTCGTCACCCAGGTCGCGGGGCGCGCGGGTAGGGCGGGTAGGCCCGGCAGGGTGTTGGTACAGACCTGGAATCCGGATGTACCGTGTATTAGAATGGCGCTGGAGCAGGACGAAAGCGGTTTCTATCGGTCGGAGCTCCTCGTCAGGGAGCGTCTGGGATACCCGCCCTTCGCTGATCTGATCAAGCTGGTGACGGTCGCGAGCAGGGGCGACCGGGCGCAGAGAGCCGCTCAGTACTTGGTGGAGCGGCTCGCTCCGCATTTCTCGGCCAAGGAACTCCACGGTCCCGCCCGTCTGCCGGCCTTGCGTGGCCGAGACCGATGGCATCTCCTGATCTCGGCCCGAGACGGGGAGAGGGCGAGGGAGATAGTGTCCCGGGCGCTTGCGGGACTCGAGGCGCCTTACAGGCGAAGGGGTGTGGACCTGCTGGTCGACGTCGACCCCCAGTCTTTTGGGTAGACAGAGCCTGCCGGACTCAGTAGGGCGGGCTGGACGCTAACGAGAAGGATGGCGTACGAGACGTGGCAAAGAGAGCATCACGGATCCTAAGACAGGGCGGCGACAAAGCTCCTCTCGAAAGGCTGCGCACTTTTGGTGATCCCACCTTGAAGCAAGTCACCACGCCGGTGCTGGAGTTCGATTCGCGACTGAAGAACCTCGCCGAGACGATGGTGGAGATCATGGAGCGCGAAGAGGGCGTGGGGCTCGCGGCGCCGCAGATCGGGAGCGTCAGCCGAGTCATGGTGTGGAAGCAGCCGGACGAGGAGGGGGAGTACCACGTCTTCGTGAACCCTCAGATCGTCGAGCGGTCGGAGGCGTGCTGCACGGAGAGCGAAGGGTGTCTCTCTGTGCCGGGGGCGACCGTGGAGGTGACGAGGGCCGAGGAGATCGTGGTGGAGGCTCAGGGTCTCGCCGGGGAGCGTTTCCGGGTGGAGTTGTCCTCGCTGCCGGCGAGGATCGTACAGCACGAGATCGACCACCTCGAAGGTCTCCTGATCCTGGACCGCACCTCTCCGGAGGAGCGCAAGAGGGTGTTGCGGGAGATGCGCGAGCGGGCCCTGGACGTCTAGGTCGTGAAGTTCGCCTTCGCCGGCACTCCGGAGTTCGCGGCTTTGGTCCTCAGAGATCTGGTCGAGGCCGGGCGTCGTCCCGCGCTCGTCCTCACTCAGCCCGACCGACCCCGAGGCCGGGGATGCAGGACGGCGCCTCAGGCTGTGAGGCTGGAGGCCGAGAAGCAGAGCCTTCAGTGTGTGCAAGTCGAAGACATCAACGATCCGTCTCTGGCAGAGCGGCTCGACCACGCCGGGACACAAGTGCTTGTTATCGCCGCGTTCGGGCAGATACTGCGCCGGCCGCTCCTCGACGCGGTGCCGTGTGTGAACGTGCATGCTTCCCTGCTGCCGGCCTACCGCGGCGCGGCGCCGATCGAACGGGCGCTTGCCGCCGGCGAAGAGACGGTAGGAGTGACCATCATGAAGGTTACCGAAGGCCTCGACGAGGGGCCCTGGGGGATACGGAGCCGGATCTCGGTCGGGCTGCACGACGATGCCGGGTCGGTGAGCCGCGTGTTGGCCGTTCTTGGCGCGCTTGGTATCGATCAGGCGTTGACCGCCATGTCGGACGGGACGATCACATGGAGGGAGCAAGAGGGCGCATCGAGTTACGCCACCAAGATCGCCGTGGCCGATCTGGACCTCGATCCGACCCGCGGAGCCAAAGCCGTGCACGACCAAGTGCGGGCGCTCAGTCCCCACATCGGAGCGCGCGCGCAGGCCGGAGAGCTGCAGTTGAAGGTGTGGAGAACGTGGCCCTACGGGCCGTCAGGCCTGGACCCGGTACCGACCGTGGCGACCCCTGTGTCGGGTATACCGGGAAGGCTCTGCATCGGCGCCGACAGGCTTTTCGTGGGGTGCGGCGAAGGTGTGGTCGAGGTGTTCGAGGTGCAACCGGCAGGCAAATGTCGAATGGCCGTCGGCGCCTTCCTGCGCGGGTATTCTCCGCGAATGGGGACCGATCTTCGTCTGAAGTGAAAGACCACCCACCCCGCCGCCGAGGGGCGAGGCGACCGATGCCAAGGGAGTGACGATGCCGATACCCGCCAGTGCCTACGAGGAAGTCCACCTGCTCCCTTCGCTACTGTCCGCCGACTTCTCCCGGCTGGGAGAGGAGATCACAAAGGTCATGGACGCCGGAGTGCGCATGATCCATGTCGACGTCATGGACGGGCATTTCGTGCCGAATATCACCATCGGTCCACCGGTGGTGGAAGCGATCGCTCCCCTGGTGCACGGACGCGACGGGTTGCTGTCTGTTCACCTGATGATCGAGCAGCCGGAGAAGTATGTGGAGACGTTCGTCGCGGCCGGAGCGGATGCGGTGAGCGTGCACGTGGAAGCGTCGCCTCACCTTTATCGCACCCTCGAGTTGACGAAGAGCTTGGGGGCCGGGGCGGGGGTGGCGATCAACCCCGGGACGGATATAGGTTTGGTGAGTGAGGTCGCGGGTCTCCTCGACTATGCGCTGGTAATGACCGTCAACCCGGGGTTCGGGGGGCAACGACTGATCCCGGGCGCCCTGGCGAAGGTCCCGGCGCTGCGCAGCGTTCTTCCTGCCGGCGCGGCGATCGAGGTGGATGGGGGTGTACACCCGGGTAACATCCGCGAAGTGGTCGAGGCCGGAGCGAACTGGGTGGTGGCCGGTTCGGCCGTTTTCGGCGCCGATGACCCGGGCGCGCAGGCCCGGCGACTCATGGGGTTGATGACGGCATAGGGCGGTCTGTGGTAGATTCTGTGCCGCAGTACGTCGTTTTGAACGACAAAGTGGTCTTCGGGGTCGGGTGAGATTCCCTACCGGCGGTGACAGCCCGCGAGCCTTCATGGCAGACCAGGTGCGACTCCTGGGCCGACAGTGAAAGTCTGGAAGAGAGAAGACCGGGGCAGTAGAGAGCTCTGTCGACCCCTGGGCCGTGAGGCTGAGGGGTCTTTTTGCCTGTTGAGGAAGCTGACACCGTCTATCTAGAGCGGGCTATGAGCCTCGCCGAAACAGCTCGGGGCTGCACCAGCCCGAACCCCCTGGTCGGTGCCGTCATCGTGGCGGGCGATCGGATCCTCGGCGAGGGATATCATGCCGGGCCGTGGCGCGACCACGCCGAAGTGGCAGCCATCAAAGACGCGGTCGGGAGGTCGACCGGCTCGCGCTCGGCGCACGAGGTGTGTGCGGGAGCGACCATGTACGTGACCCTGGAGCCATGTTGCACGTATGGACGGACCCCTCCGTGCACTTCGGCACTTCTGGACGCAGGTTTCGGTCGGGTCGTAGTGGGGGCGATCGATCCTTCCCCGGAGGTCGACGGGCGGGGCGTCGCTCTTCTCGAGGCCGCGGGGATCAGGGTCGACGTGGCCGACGGGGACGTGGCACGTCGTTGCAGGCGTCAGAACGATGGCCATCGAAAAGCCGCCGGAACGGGCCTACCGTTCGTAACTTACAAGTACGCGATGACCCTCGACGGACGGATCGCCACCGACTCGGGGGACGCCCGGTGGATCTCCTGCGAAGCGAGCCGGGGAGTCGTGCATCGCTGGCGAGCGTGGTCCGACGCCGTGATGATCGGGGCCGGCACGTTGGCGGCCGACGATCCTCGGCTGACCGCGCGGGGCGAGACCTGCGGGGAGCAACCGGTGCGAGTGGTCGTCGATGCCGCTCTAGGACTACGCCGCGAGGCGGCTCTGGTCGAGACGGCTGCCGAGGGGGTCGTCCTGGCGGTGTGTGCCGAGGACGTCCCGGGAGCGCGGCGCTCGGAGGTGGAATCGTGGGGCGTCGAGACGACCACGGCTCCCCGGGTTGACGGGTCGGGCCTGGCTCCGGTCGGTGTGGCCCGAATGCTGGCCGAACGGGGGCTGCAGACCGTGCTCCTCGAGGGTGGAGCACGTTTGGCTGGGGCGTGGTGGGACGCTGGGATGATCGACAAGATCGCGGCCTTCATCTGCCCTCAGGTGGTATCAGGTATCGAGAACCGGTCTCCCTTGACGGGCGGTGGAGCGCAGACGATGGCGGAAGCGTGCCACCTCCAGGAGGTCGAGGTGACCGGGATCGGATGCGACGTGCTCATCAGCGGCTACGTGAGAGGACCATACTGATGTTCACTGGGCTCGTAGAAGAGACAGGTACCATCACGCGGCTGGTGCGTCTTGGAGAAGGCGGGCGTCTCTCGGTGCGGGCCCGTACGGTCGTGGAGGGCACTCGGGTCGGCGACTCGATCGCCGTGAGCGGGGCCTGTCTCACGGTGGTGGAGGTCCAGAGCGGCGGCTTCGTCGTCGACTGCATGCCCGAGACCCTCACCCGGACGACATTGGGGGGGCTGGCGCCGGGCTCGGCCGTGAACCTCGAGCGATCCCTGGCTCTGGGTGGGCGCCTGGGCGGGCACTTCGTGCTCGGTCACGTGGACGCGGTCGGTGAGATCCTGGACGTTCGGACAGCCGCGAACGCGTGGGAGGTGAGAGTATCGCTGCCCGAGCTGGTGCGGTCGTCTGTGGCCGCAAAGGGGTCCATCGCCATCGATGGGATATCACTCACCGTCACGGAGGTCGCGACCGATTCGTTCGCGGTAGGCATCATCCCCCATACTCTGCGTGAGACGACCCTGCGGGGCGCCAAGACGGGGCAGCGGGTCAATCTGGAGGCCGATGTCCTCGCCCGGTATGTGATGCGGGTGCTACAGGTGGAGGGGGAGACCCACGGCGGCCGGGAGACGGGCGGGATGACGCTGGAATGGCTGCAGGAGCAAGGTTTCGCATGACGAACGATCAGCACGCGCGACAGGGAGCGCTACGGCTCCGCGCGGAGGAGGACCGGAAGTGAGAGAGGAAAAGGCCGATTTTGCCACTATCGAAGAAGCGCTCGAGGAGATCAGGAGCGGACGGATGGTGGTCGTGGTCGACGACGAAGATAGGGAGAACGAAGGCGACCTGACCATGGCGGCCGAGTTCGTCACCGCAGAAGACGTCAATTTCATGGCCGTCCACGGCCGTGGGTTGATCTGTCTGTCGCTTACCCCAGAGCGGGCCGAGACCCTCCGGCTGCAACCGATGGTGAGGACGAACCAGTCACGCTTCGGCACGGCGTTCACCGTGTCCATCGAAGCTCGTGAGGGAGTCACCACCGGGATCTCAGCCGCAGACAGGGCGAGGACCATCCAGGTCGCCTGTGATCCGTCGAGTAGAGCCGAGGACCTCGTGCAACCGGGGCACGTATTCCCCCTGATCGCCCGCCCGGGCGGGGTGTTGGCCCGCGCGGGCCAGACCGAAGCGGCGGTCGATCTCGCCCGACTGGCGGGGCTCACCGCGGCAGGCGTGATCTGTGAGGTTATGAACGAAGACGGGACGATGGCGCGAGTGCCCGATCTCGCGAAATACTGTGCCAGGCACGGCCTCAAGATGATCACGGTGGCCGACCTGATCCGATACCGGAGGCGGACGGAGAAGCTCATCCGCCGCGTGGCGAAGGTGCAGATGCCGACGAGAGCGGGCGACTTCGTGGCGGTGGGGTACGAGAGTCTCCTGGACGGTGAGCAGCATCTGGCCCTGGTGAAGGGTGACGTGGCGGATCGGGAGAACGTGCTGGTCCGGGTGCACTCTGAATGTCTGACCGGCGACGTGTTCCACTCGCTGCGGTGCGACTGTGGCGACCAGCTGGATGCCGCGCTCGAGATGATCGAGCACGAGGGCCGAGGAGTCCTCCTCTACATGGCGCAGGAGGGGAGAGGGATCGGGCTGCTCAACAAGCTTCGGGCGTACGAACTGCAAGAGCAAGGCCGAGATACCGTGGAAGCGAACGTCGAACTGGGATTCCCGGCTGATCTTCGAGACTACGGGATCGGAGCCCAGATCCTCTCCGACCTGGGGCTGTCCTCCATACGCATCATGACCAACAATCCACGCAAGCTCGTGGGTCTGGAGGGCTACGGCCTCACCATCACCGAGCGGGTACCGCTCGAGATCAAGCCCACGGATGCGAATCTGCGCTACCTGCAGGTCAAGAGGGAGAAGCTCGGCCACATACTTCATCATCAGGGCCTGGGGCTGCTCCAGGGAGACGGCGACCATGGAAAGGACGAAGGCGATGAGTGACAAGGGTCAAGTTTTCGAGGGCTTCCTCAAGGGAGAAGGACTGCGATTCGGCATCGTGGTGAGCCGGTTCAACGAATTCATCGGGAGCAAGCTCCTTTCGGGGGCCCAGGACTCCCTCGCTCGCCATGGGGTGGAGGCGGGAGACGTGGATGTCGCTTGGGTGCCGGGGGCCATGGAGATCCCTCTGGTGGCGCAGCATCTCGCGGGGACCAAGAAGTACGACGCCGTGATCTGTCTGGGTGCGGTCATCCGAGGGTCGACCCCTCATTTCGACTACGTTGCCGCAGAGGTGGCCAAGGGCGTGGCGAAGGTCCAACTCGACACGGGCATCCCCGTCATCTTCGGAGTGCTGACTACCGATAGCATCGAACAGGCCGTCGAGCGGGCGGGGACGAAGGCCGGGAACAAGGGCTGGGATGCGGCGATGGCGGCCCTGGAGATGGCGAACCTGCTGCGGGGGATAGGCGGAAGCGGGGCCTGAGGGCGCCCCGATCGGCTGAGAAGGACGGCTCGGGCACCGATGCTCGAGCCGTGCGGACGCGGGTCAGGCTACCTTTTCCACCTTGTGGGCCTTGAGGCACTTGGCGCACACGTAGGCGCGGGTGGGCTTGCCGTCGAGGCGGATCCGCACCTTCTGCACGTTGGGATCCCAACGGCGGGGCGTAGCCCTCATCGAGTGGCTTCTATTGTTGCCGAAGCTAGGCTTCTTGCCGCAGATAACGCACACCTTGGACATGGGGACGGTCATCCTTCTTTGATTTGAGCACGTGAAGAGTGTCATAGTATGCCGCAGTGTCGCGGCTTCTGACAAGGGGTCACACTCGAGGTACACGCTCTGAGTGAGGCCGCCGCGGATGCGGTAGGATAAAATATCGAGACGTATGGTGCGCATCGACCGGGGGAAGAAGATGGCCATCTTCACGAAGGACATGTCGATCATGGAGGCCCTTCAGGCCGATCCCCGGACTCGTGACGTCTTCGCGGCATACGGCATGGCGTGCATCGGTTGCATGGGCGTGAGCATGGAGTCCATCGAGGACGGGGCGCGGATGCACGGTATCGATCCGGATGTCGTCCTCGCTGAACTGAACAAGCTCCAGCCTGCAGAGGGACGGTCCGACCAGGGAACAGATCGACGTGACTGCTGAGAGTGACATGAGACCATCGTCGGGAGGCCGGGTGGAGGGCAACCTGGTGGTCACCGACCGCGCAGTCGGCGACATCGTCGGTTGGACGGTCCTCGAGTGCTACGGGGTCGTCGGGATGGCTTCTCCCAGTCTCCGGCAAGGGGTAGCGTCGCTGCTGTCCCGCGACCGGCTCCATCAGGGGATCAGGGTCGACCAAGATCCGGACCAGTTGCGGATTAAGCTCTATATCATCGTCGAGTACGGCCTGAATGTGGCCGAGGTGGCCGGCAACGTGCGCTCTCAGGTGGCGTACAACGTGGAGAAGATGACCGGCCGGCCGGTGACCACCCTTCAGATCTACGTACAAGGGGTCAGGGTTGGCGAATAGTGATGGAGCGATGCTCACCGTTGCCCAGGCCCGAGCTCTCCTGGCTGCCGGCTACAAGGCGCTCGAGGAGCGAAAGCAGGAGATCAACGATCTGAACGTGTACCCGGTCCCCGACGGGGACACGGGGACCAACCTGGCTTTGACCGTACGAGGCATCCTCGATTCCGTGGGCAAGCTCCCCACGGACCTGTCCAGTCGCGAACTGTGTTCCGCGGTGTCGCAGGCCGCTCTCATGGGAGCCCGGGGCAACAGCGGCGTCATCCTCTCGCAGATCATCAGGGGGGCGATGGATATCCTGGGCCAGGCGGGCTCCATCGACGCCGACGTGCTCACCCGGGCTTTCCGCCACGCTTCCGACACAGCTTATCGCGCGGTCCGCAAGCCGGTGGAAGGCACCATGTTGACGGTACTCCGCGAGATGGCCGAGGCCGCCGCGGGTGGCGCGGACGGCTTCGATACCGGGGAGTTCATGGAACATGTCATCGATGCTGGTTGGAAGAGCGTGGAAAGGACGCCCACCCTACTTCGCGTCCTCGCAGACGCCGGGGTGGTCGATGCGGGCGGCTACGGCCTCGTCGTCCTCGTAGAGGGAGCGGCCACGGGCGGTGCCGACTGGGAGACTCCCATCTCCACCCATGTGGGCCGCCCCCTGTTGTCGGAGGCGCCGTTCTACGAGCAGCCGGAAGATGAAGACGAAGAGAGCGTCTACACCTACTGCACCAGTTTCCTCGTCACAGGGGACCATCTGGATCCGGAGGCGCTCGAGGAGCAGTTGTCGGCTCTGGGCGACAGCCTGCTGGTGGTCGGCGACCCAAGACAGGTCAAGGTACATGTGCACACCGACGAACCCGGTCGAGTGCTGGCTTTCGGCACCGCCGTGGGAGTGCTCTCCGAGATCGAGATAGACAACATGAAGGAACAGACCGCCGCTCGCAGCCGACGGCTGGAAGGGATGGCGACCGAGAGAGCGGCCGATCCGGGCCTCACCCAGGTCGTGGCGGTGGTCGCCGGGCAGGGGAACAAGGAGCTGTTCAGGACCCTGGGGGTGGAATTCCTGGTCGACGGGGGCCAGTCGATGAACCCCTCAGCTGAAGATCTCATGCGGGCGGTGGGGAAGGCGGGCGCACCGTCGGTCATCATCCTGCCTAACAACAGCAATGTCGTCATGACCGCGGATCAGACTGTCAAGCTATCTGATCGGGAGGTCTTCGTTGTACCGAGTCACTCCATCCAGGCTGGGCTGACGGCGGCTCTTGCTTACGACCGACGAGTGTCTGGCAGCGAGAATGCCGAGGAGATGAGAGCGGCGCTCGACAGCGTCATCACCGGTGAAGTGACCCAGGCTGTTCGGGATTCGCTCGTGGACGACGTCACGATCAAGGCTGGGGAATTCATAGGGTTGGTGGAGGACCGGGTGGTCATCGCGTCCGGCGATATTGAACCGGTGGTGGAAGCGGTGGTCGCGAGGTTGCTCGAGGGGGACCGGGAGACCCTGACGATCCTTCTGGGTGACGACGAGGCGGCCGGAGGTGTGGCGGACGTCGTCGATCGCCTGCGCGAGGCGTACCCAGAGGTGGAGATCGATGTGCACGACGGGGGGCAGCCATATTACCCCGTGCTTCTATCGGCCGAGTGACACCGTCAAGTAGACGACGACCGGAGAGGGGTGTGGGGAGATGATCATCGATCGCAGTTCGACCGCAATCGTCGTCGATTCGACAGCGGACCTGCCCGAGCATCTGGCGGTGGATCCCAACATAACCATGGTGCCGCTGACGGTATATTTCGGGGAGGAGGCGTATCTCGACTGGACCGAACTCCGTCCCGAGGAGTTCTACCGTAAGCTGGCGGCCGCCTCGGAGCTTCCTCGGACCTCTCAGCCGTCAGCAGGGGCCTTCCTCGAGCAATACCGGACTCTCCGCGAAAAGTACCAAAGGGTGTACTCCGTGCACCTGAGCAGTAAGCTCAGCGGCACGTGCGCGAGCGCGGAAGTGGCTCAGAGTCAGATAGACGGCGTCAAGGTCGTCGATTCCGAACTGGCCACTGGTGGGGTCGCGCTTCTCGTCGACCGGTTGATGGAGCGCATCGACACGGGCACCTCCGAAGAGGAGTTCGACGCGTACATCAAGCGGTTCCAGGAGAAGAAGACCTTCTACTTCCTGCCGACCACCCTCGACCAGCTGTACAAGGGCGGACGGATCGGGCGGGCGTCTCATCTGGTCGGGACGCTGCTCAACATCAAACCCGTGCTGAGCATCGACGGGGGCGTCATCGACGTCTACAAGAAAGTGCGAGGTGTCCGACAGGCCCTCGAGGTGATGCGCGATGGCTTGCTCGAGCATACCGATCCCGGTGGTACCGTCTACGCCTCCCTGTCCCATGCTCTGAACGAGCCGGTACTGGCCCAGCTCCGGGAACTGGTCGACGACGTGAGCGATCGCGACGTGCGCATCAGGCTGACGAGCATAGTCGGCGCCGTCATCGGCACGTACGTCGGCCCCGGGGCGGTGGCACTCAGCTTCATACAGGAATGAACGAAGTCGCAAGGGGTGGCGTCCACTACCCCTTGGCATCGGGTGCATTCCTGCGCCGCGAAGACCTCGGGAAAGCGCCTACGACAAAAGCCACCATCGACCCTGATGCCCTCGATCGACCGGTGTCGGTCCTGCGGGGCGTCGGGACGACCACCGAGGGCAGGCTGCGGGGTCTGGGGGTCGAGACCGTGGGCGACCTGCTTCTCCATCTTCCTTTCAGGCACGAGAGCCCTTCGCGGCTGGCCCGGGTCGGCGACTTGAGGCTGGGCGAAGAAGTGACCCTGCGAGCGACCGTGGCCACCTGCTGTGTCAGAGAGACGGCACGACGCCGGGTGAAGGTGCTCGAGGCGCTGGTCTCAGACGACAGCGGAAGCGTTCTGGCGGTGTGGTACAACCAAGCCTATCTCGAGGCGCCTTTCCAGGAACGGCCCGAAGTCTTGCTCAAGGGCTCGCTTGTCCGTCAACGCGGCCGCTTGTTGTTCGTGGTGAAGCGGCACGAGATCTTGAGTGAGAAGGGGGAGAGCCGCCACATACTCGGCCTTATCCCCGTCTATCCCAGTACGGCCGACCTCAGCGTCCGTACGATCCGCACGGCTCTCCACGCGGCCGCACCGATGGCGAGACACCTGGTCGACCCGCTTCCCTCCCGACTCAGGGCGGAACGGAGGTATGCCGGGCGAGCCGACGCGGTCTTGGCTTCGCATTTCCCCTCCAGCCCGCAGGAGGCAGCGAGAGCTCGGGACCGCTTGGCCTTCGAGGAACTCCTCCTCCTGCAGATCGCGGTGCTCAGACGCCGCCAGGCGCAGGACTCGAGCAGGCGGGCGCTCCCCCTCCGGCCTCCCGGGGATCTGTGTAGGGCGTTCCTGGATGCTCTTCCCTATGAGCCCACGGGGGCGCAGCTGCGGGTCATCGCGGAGATGGACAGCGATCTGGCCGGGTCGGTGCCGATGCGACGACTGCTGCACGGCGACGTGGGCTCGGGCAAGACCATGGTCGCCGCCTACGGGCTTCTGCGGGCAGTCGAAGAGTGCGGACAGGGGGCTCTGATGGCGCCTACCGAGGTATTGGCCGACCAGCACTACCTGGGACTGTCCGGGCAATTGAGCCGCCACGGGGTGAGGGTCGGCCTCGTGAAAGGCAGTCAGCGTGGGTCGGAGCGTCGCGCGATCCTTCAAGCGCTGGAGGCGGGAGAGATGGACGTGGTCGTGGGGACGCATGCCCTCATCGAGGATCGTGTACGTTTCCACGACCTCAGGCTGGCGGTGGTGGATGAGCAGCATCGCTTCGGCGTCCGGCAGAGAGAGGCGATACGGGCGGCGGCCGGCCCAGGTGGCGGGGAGACCTGGCCACACGTGCTTCACATGTCCGCGACCCCGATCCCCCGGACGCTCAGCCTCACCGTGTATGGAGACCTCGATCTGAGCGTGCTCGACGAGATGCCTCCGGGGAGACATCCGGTCCGGACCAGACTGGTGCCCCGGGAGTCCGTCCATCGGATGTGGGAGGCGGTCCGGGCCGACCTACGGCGAGGGCGTCAGGCGTATGTGGTATGCCCTCTCATCGAGGAGAGCGAGGCTCTGGACGTAGCCTCGGCGAAGCGCATGTACGAGGTACTTGGGGTGGGTGAGCTGCAAGGGTTCAGGCTCCGATTGCTCCACGGGCAATTGCCGTCGGCCGAGAAGGCGGCGGCGATGGCGGCCTTCGTGGCAGGCGAAGTCGACGTGCTGGTGAGCACATCCGTCATCGAGGTGGGGGTGGACGTGGCCAACGCGGCGGTGATGGTCATCGTGGGAGCGCAACGCTTCGGCCTATCCCAGCTGCACCAGCTCCGGGGCCGGGTAGGGAGGGGAACGGAGATGTCGTCGTGCTTCCTACTGCCCGACGGCGAAGACGAGGGCATGCTGGACCGTCTACGGCTTTTCGCGCGCACGAGCGACGGGTTCGCCCTGGCCGAAGCCGATCTTGCCGCGAGGGGTGAGGGGCAGCTGTTCGGGGATCGTCAATCGGGATTGGGCGATCTGGAGGTGGCGTCGTTGGTGCGCGACAAACGACTTCTGGAGGACGCCCGAGCGGTAGCCAAGAGGATGATGGGAAAGAAGGACGTAGGGCTGGACTCGCCTTTGCTCGAGGAGTTCGCGGAACTCCGTTTCGGCAGCCGGCTCTCGTGGATGGAGCGGGCGTGAGTGCCCGGGGGCCAGGTACCCTGCGTGTCGTGGCCGGCGTTCGTCGAGGCCATCGATTGAGGGTCCCGCGCGGCGGCGCCATCCGGCCTACCAGCGAGAAGGTGCGTGAGGCCATATTCGACGCGTTGGGGCCGATCGACGGATTGAGGGCACTGGACCTGTTCGCGGGCACGGGGGCGCTTGGCCTGGAGGCTCTCTCGCGGGGGGCGGTCGCCTGCACGTTCGTGGAGCATGAGACTGACGTGGCGACGGTACTTCGCGCGAACATCGAGGCGCTGGGGTATCGAGAGGCGTCATCGGTGATCGTGAGTGACTACCGGCGGGCCGTCGCGCGGCTGACACAAAGCGCCCCAGGGTTTGATTTGCTCTTTGTAGACCCTCCCTATAGAATGCTGCCGGAAGTGGAAGCGGCCCTGGCTTCTCCTCTCCCCGCTCTGATGGCAGAGGATGGGATCGTGGTCATCGAGGGCGATCGGGCACATCAGCCCATGGTGAGCCACGAGCGGGTCTTCGACCGGACCTACGGCGACACCAGGGTCACTATGATCAGCATGAGGAGGAGCGATCGGTGAAGACCGTGCTCTGTCCGGGCACATACGACCCGGTCACCGTAGGCCACATCGACATCATCTCCCGCTGTAGCGCCATGTTCGACGAGGTGGTCGTCGCCATCGTCGACGACTCGTATCGCAAGTCTGTGATGTTCACGTCGGAGGAACGGCTCCAGTTCTTGGAGGAGTCTACCCGGCATCTGGAGAATGTAAGAGTCGCGATCATGCGCGGGCTGGTGGTGAAGTTCGCGCGCGAGGTCGGAGCGAGCGTCCTGGTCAAAGGACTGAGGGCACTCACCGACTTCGAGTACGAGTTCCAGATGGCCCAACTCAACCGGAAACTGGACCCCGACCTCGAGACGATGTACCTTATGGCGTCACCTGAGTATTCGTTCCTCAGCTCGAGCGGAGTGAAAGAGATCGCCAAGTACGGTGGATGTGTGAGTGATCTCGTGCCCGAGGCTGTCGGGGACCGTTTCGCCGAAATGTATGGATCCGTGGAGGACTAGAGAATGGACGTTCTCGTTCTGATCGATAAACTGGATGATCTTGTCCACGGCGCGAGCACCTTCCCGATGACCGACAAGGTCATGATCGACCGCGACGAGATCTACGATCTCCTCGACCAGATGCGGGCCACCATCCCGGAAGAGATCAAACAGGCGCGCTGGATCGTGAAGGAACGGCAGGAGATGCTCCAGGAAGCCAAGGAGGAGTCCGAGCGGATACTGACCGAGGCCAGAGATGAGGCCCAGCGCTTGGCGAGCGAGCAGGAAGTGGTCAAGCGCGCACAACGGCAGTCGGAGGACATCATCCGGGAGGCCGAGGCTCGGGAACGTGAGATCCGCCTGGGCGCCGAGGACTACGCCGACGAGATCCTGAAGACTCTCGAGACGAATCTCGACAAGTTCTTGGCTGCCGTACAGCGCGGCCGGGAGCGTCTGCAGGCCGGCGGCACCGGCGAAGTATCCTGATCACGCCAGCCGGCCCTGTCATGGAAACATCGGGTGTCTCTCTCGACCTCGCGTCTCTGTGCTTGCGGACAGGCGAACGCTTTCACCAGGAATACAACCTCGAATTCTCACCCATCGTTCTCGGAGGCGAGGCGTACGAGGTGCTTGCCCCCGGCGGAGTGAACGTCGCCGTGGACAGAGTGGCGGGAGGCTTCCTTGTCGACGTCTCGCTCGCGGCGAATATCTACGGTCCGTGTGAGCGCTGTCTGAAGGAGGTCATCGTCACGGTGGAGGCTTCGGAGCAGGAGTTCGTTCCGACCGCCAAGGACGGCTGGGAGGCTTCGGAGTTGAGCGTGTTCGTGGAAGACTTCGTCGTGGACGTACCCGGGATGGCTCGAGAGGCCGTCGTGCTCGCTCTGCCGGCTCAACTCGTGTGCGCCCCGGCGTGTAAGGGTCTGTGCAGCCGATGCGGCCACGATCTCAACGAAGGCCCGTGCGCATGCGGACCCGTCGAGACCGACGAAAGGTGGAGCAAACTCAAGGATCTCGACCTGGGTGGCGATGGCCGCTCTTGAAATATCCCCGGAGATGGGGTACAAACTCACGGTTTCCCTAATGGTTTGAAGAGAGGCAGAGATGGCCGTACCTAAGAGAAAGACCTCGCGGGCCCGCCGGGACGCGCGTCGAGCGACACATGCCGCCACGCCCCCGACCGTCAACGAATGCCCGCATTGCCATAGCCCGAAGATCCCTCACAGGGTCTGCCCCAATTGCGGCATGTACAAGGGTCGCCAGGTAGTCGCTGTCGAAGAAGACTGAGAAGCGACTTCGGGCAGGCAGAGGGCAAAGCCGGCCGAGCCGGGCCGCCTACATGCAAGGGAGCTGAGAGCACGTGCATATCGTGGTGCAAGAGGGAGAAGCTTCGATCAGCCTGGTCGTTCCCATCCAAGCGCCCGATGAGAGTCTGCGCACCAACACGGTGAACAGCCTCACCGGCTCCGTGAAAGTCTTCTATCGCGATTTCGAGGTGGTGCACGTAGAGGCGCGGGACGGGGCCCTTGAGGTCCTGCCGGCGGCGATCGGCGCCATCACCTGGCTCAAGAAAGAGCGCCGTTACCAACTCAAGCACGGCGCGTAGGGCGAGTCCGGCCCTGGACCCGATGACTTCCCACAGGGACCATATGAACACCGGCATTGCGTCCGGTCACAGATTCTGCAGTCATGAGGACGCCGCCTTCGGGCGGCGTCTGCTGCTTGATGGACTTCTGACCCCGGTGGTCTAGCTCGAACACACACGAAGCCTGAGGCGAGGAGGATTCATGGCGCTGGTAGACGCGACGAAGATCAGGAACATCGCGGTGGTGGGTCACCGAGGGGCGGGGAAGACCTCACTGGTCGAAGCGTTTCTGCATACCAGCGGCGCCAAGAACCGCCTGGGCGCCGTCATGGACGGCACGACCACCATGGATCACGACGAGGACGAGATCAAGAGGCAGATGACCATCTCAGCCGGGCTTGCGCACGTCGAGTGGGCGGGCCACAAGATCAACCTACTCGACACTCCTGGCGAAGCCTCTTTCATCAACGAAGCTCTCGGGACGCTGAGTGTGGTCGAAGGTGTGCTCATGGTGGTGAACGCGGTGAGCAAGGTCGAAGTGCAGACCGAGCGCATCTGGAAACGGGCTGCCGAGATGGGCGTGGCCAGGGTCGTGGCCGTGAACATGATGGACAGAGAGCGGGCCGACTTCTCCGAGGTCATGGACGCGCTCCGGGAGCGGTTCGGCGACGAGGTCGTCGCGGTGGGGCTGCCCATCGGCAGCGAGGGCGGCTTCGAAGGTATGGTCGATCTGATCGACATGAAGGCCTACGTGTATGCCGGCACCGACGGCACCGCCACCGAGAAGCCCGTGCCGGAGGAGCTCAAGAGCGCCGCGGAAGAAGCTCGGGAGATGTTGGTCGACCGAGTGGCCGAAGCCGATGACGCCCTGCTCGAGAAGTACCTGGAAGGCACCGAGTTGACGCGGGACGAGATCGTGGATGCCCTGAAGGGCGCGGTGGCCGAGGGAGGACTGTTCCCAGTCGTCCCTGTTGCGGCCACCAAGAACGTCGGCACGGGCCGGCTTCTGGATCTCCTACTGTCGGTGCCGTCGCCGGTAGCCAAGGGTCCCCGCAAGGCCTTCCTGGGCGCGAGCGGCACGGAAGAGACCGAGGTGCCCATCGATCCGTCTGCATCGCCCGCGGTCTTCGTCTTCAAGACGATCTATGACCAGTTCTCGGGCAGGGTGAACCTGGCCCGCATCTTCTCCGGGACGATCGCGACCGATTCGCAGTTGCTCAACAGCAGGACGGCGGACAAGGAGCGGACCGGCAACATCCTCCTGATGGAGGGCAAGGACACGAAACCGGCCGACGAGGCCGGCGCGGGCGACATCGTGGCTCTCGCCAAACTCAAGGACACCGGGACCGGCGACACGTTGTCAGATCCCTCTCATCCTGTACGGTTCCCGCGGTATGAGTTCCCGCCGCCGGCGATCTCGTTCGCCATCACACCGAAGACCCGGGGCGACGAGGAGAAGGTCTCCAACGGCCTTCGCCGTCTGAGCGAGGAAGATCCCGCCATGGAGGTGCGTTTCGACTCGCAGACGAAGGAGATGCTCATCTCCGGCACGAGCCAGGTGCACGTCGAGGTCATCCTCGACAAGCTCAAGAGGCGTTTCGGTGTGGAGGTCGATCTCCATCCACCCCAGGTGCCGTACCGGGAGACCATTCGCAAGAGGGCGAGCGCCCAGGGCCGGCACAAGAAACAGACGGGCGGCCGTGGTCAGTTCGGCGACTGTTGGATCGAGGTGGAACCGCTGCCCCGGAGCGGCGGCTATGAGTTCGAAGACGCCATCTTCGGCGGCTCCATACCCCGGAACTTCATCCCAGCGGTGGAGAAGGGTATCGTCGAGGCCATGGAGCAGGGCGTGGTGGCCGGCTACCCGGTCGTCGACGTGAAGGTGAAGCTCTACGACGGTTCGTATCACACGGTGGACTCGTCCGAGTTGGCCTTCAAGCTGGCCGGTGGACTGGCCTGGAACAAGGCGATGACGGAGGCAATGCCGGTCCTGTTGGAACCGGTGATGAACGTCGAGGTTATGGCTCCCGAGGAGAACATGGGTGACATCATGGGCGATCTCTCCAGTCGCCGCGGGCGGCCACAGGGAAGCGAGAGCATGGGGGAGATGCACGTGATCCGAGCCCAGGTGCCGTTGGCCGAGATGCTCACCTACGCACCCCAGTTGCGTTCCATGACCGCCGGCAGGGGCTCGTTCACTCTTGAGTTCGATCACTACGATGAGGTCCCTTCGCACATGGTCGAGAAGATCGTTGCGGAAGCGAAAGCGCGGAAGGAGGGTGACTCGTAGCATGGACAAGTGGCGGTGTGTGGTCTGTGACTACATCTACGATCCCGAGTCGGGGGACCCGAGCCAGGGCGTGCCGCCGGGGACGCCGTTCGAGGAGCTTCCTGAAGGGTGGGAGTGCCCGGATTGTGGCGTGGGTGTGGAGGATTTCGAGAAGGTCGACGACTGACGACCGAGCGGGCGGCCGTGTAGCCGTCCGCTCTCACACGGTATGCAGGTGAGAAAGACGCCGGCGGCCTTGAGTTGTCGGCGTCTTTCTTCGTCCCGCGCACCCGCCGCGCAGGCGTGAATCCGGCCCTCATGGCGGTAAACGTCCGCTAAAGGTATCTGACCCTCGCACCGATGATGCTGCAGGATGGTTGCAACGACTGTTGTATAATTCAATGGATGCAACTTCTGCCATCGGTGGAGGGGAGTTGGACGAGGCGAGACCACGGCGGGTGAGCGAGATGCTGCGAGAGGGCTTTGACGGGTTCTCTCGCTCGCAGAAGGCCGTCGCCCGGTACATCATCGACCATCTGGAAGAAGTGGGCTACCTGAGCGCCGAGGAACTCGGCCAGAAGGGTAACACTTCCAGTTCCACGGTGGTCCGGTTCGCGCAGTCTCTCGGATTCGCGGGGTACCCGGAGTTGCAGAGAGCGGCTCGCGACGAGTACCGGCTGGGGGCCACGGCCCGACCGGTCGTCCACGACGATCAGATGGGCTTCGTCATCGAAGAGGACATCCTCACTCGATCCTTGAAGACGGATGCCCTCAGCCTCGAGGAGACCATCAGCAAGAACACCCTGGAACGTTTCAACCGGGGGGTGGTCGCTCTCACCGACGCTTCGCAGGTCCTGGTCGTCGGATTGCACGAAGCTGCCGTGGTGGCCCAGCACGCATCGTATCTGTTCGAGTTGCTTGGGATTCCGTGCTCCGCTGTGACCGACGCCACCGAGTCGAACGTCGCCCGTTTGAGCCGTCTGGGCGAAGGCGACGTGCTTGTGGCCATAGGTTTCCGGCGTGCGCACTCAGTGACGATCAAGTTCGCGGAGAAGGCGGCCGAGTTAGGAGCCACCGTGATCGTCATCACCGACAATTCACTTTCTGAACTCGCGGGCAAGGGCGATCTCACGCTGTATGCGGACATCGACTCGACGTTCTTCGCACATTCTTTGGTAGGGCCGATCAGCGTGATCGGTGCACTGGCCGCGGCCGTCTACACGCGCGACCGGGACCTCTATGACTCCCGAGTGCGTGCAGTGCGTGACAAGGCCCTGGAGTCCGGATGGCTGAGATAGACGGGTGAGTCTCGTTCCGCGTTGAAGGCGTCCGAAGGCTCGGCTAAACTCTGGGATACGCGAAGTGAGACCGGGCGAGCGCTCGAGCGGAGGGTCGGACTATGTCGGGGCATTCGAAGTGGGCAGGCATCAAGCACAAGAAGGCGCTGGTCGACGCCAAACGCGGCAAGCTCTTCGGCAAGCTGGCGCGCGCCATCACGGTGGCTGCCCGCGAAGGCGGCGGCGACCCCACCCACAACGCGACTCTGGCCCAGGCCATCGTCAAGGCCAAAGACGCGAACATGCCCAATGACAACATCGACCGAGCGATCAAGAAGGGTAGCGGCGCGGGCTCCGAGGGCGAGACGTTCTACCACCTCACGTACGAGGGTTACGGGCCCGGCGGGGTGGCCGTGTACGTCACGGCCCTGACCGACAACAAGAACCGTACGGCCGCCGATGTCCGCTACATATTCGATCGGGTCGGCGGCAATTTGGGCACCGATGGCTCGGTCAGTTGGATGTTCGAGCGCAAAGGGGTGATCTTCGTCGATGCCACCGACCGAGACGAAGAGGAGTTGATGCTTGCCGCGATAGAGGCGGGTGCGGAGGATGTCCTAGCCGAGGGTGACACGTTCGAGATCCGCTGCGACGCGACCGATTTCATGACGGTGCGGCAGAACCTCCAGGAGGCGGGTATCGCCTATACCTCGGCAGAACTCACCATGATCCCCAAGAACACGATCGCCCTCGATGAGAGCGACGCGCGCAAGACCTTGCGGCTTCTGGACGCATTGGAAGACAACGACGATGTCCAGGAAGTCTATGCGAACTTCGACATCCCCGACCACGTGATGGAATCACTGGCCGGGTGACGCTGTCTCGACCGACATGAGCGAGGTGGCTGGCCGGGTGATCCTAGGGCTCGACCCGGGGACGGCCTCCACCGGCTTCGGGGTGATAGCGGTCTCGGGCAACCGGTTGCGAGCGCTCGAGTACGGTGTAGTGGAGACTGCGGCCGGTCTGCCGCTCGACCAACGCTTGGAGCAGATCTTCGCTGCGGTAGGTGATCTGCTCCTCCGCCACGGACCATCTGCTACCGCGGTCGAATCGCTGTTCTTCAATGTCAACGTGAGGACGGCGCTCGCGGTGGGACACGCCCGGGGGGTCACGTTGCTCGCGTGTTCTCGGGCTGGTTGCGACGTGTTCGAGTACACACCGCAGCAGGTCAAACAGGCAGTCGTGGGATATGGCAAAGCGAGCAAGCAGCAGGTGATGGAGATGGTGCGGGTCCTGTTGAACATGCCCGATGTCCCCCGGCCCGACCATGCCGCGGATGCTCTGGGTGTGGCCATATGTCACGCGAACACGTGCGGCGTGAGAGACAGGGTGGCCGAGAGTATCGCCTCCGCCTCGCGAAGGGCGGCACGAAAATGATCGAACGGCTGACGGGGGTCGTGGCCACCAAGTCCGGCGAGGCGATCGTGATCGACGTCGGCGGGGTAGGATTCCTTCTCGAGGTCTCGGCGGTGACGATGCGCGATGTTCCCTCAGCCGGCGAGACCGCCACCGTCTTCACCCATCTCCACGTGAGGGAAGAAGCGCTGCAGTTGTTCGGGTTCTCAACAGAGGAGGAACGCGAACTGTTCCGGCTGTTCTTGGGGGTGAGCAAGATCGGGCCGCGGCTGGCACTGGCGGCTCTGTCCTGCCGGAGGCCCGCCGACCTCAAGAAGGCCCTGGCAGCCGGAGACGTAGCGCTGTTCTCGTCGGTGCCGGGGATAGGCAAGAAGACCGCTGAGCGACTGATCCTCGAGTTGCGGGAGAAGATGGGCGATCTGCGGATGGGGGAGATATCGGGGGTTGCGGTGACGGCAGCCGACGAGGAATCCCCAGTCGGGATGGCTCGGGCGGCGCTGATCGAGTTGGGGTTCAGTGCGCAGGAGGCTGAGAGACTTCTTTCTCGGATCGAGCCCGAGCAGTCGGTAGAAGACATCGTCAGACAGGCTTTGGCCGGGCGGGCCTAAGAGGCTCGGCCGACGCTGGGGATGGACGGAGATATGGTGAACGACCCGGAGAGACTCGCGGACCCAGAGGAAGCGCCGCTCGAGCTGGAGCTCGAGAAGTCACTGCGGCCGAGGTCGCTCGGTTCCTTCGTGGGACAACCCGCCCTTCGCGAACAACTCGAGATATTCATCGAGGCGGCGAAGTCTCGCGGCGAGCCTCTCGATCACGTCTTGCTGGCCGGCCCTCCGGGACTGGGTAAGACCACCCTGGCGAACATAATCGCCTTGGAGATGGGGGTCAGCATCGTCACCACATCAGGTCCGGCCTTGGAGCGGAAGGCGGACATGGCGGCCATCCTCACTCATCTCCAAGAGGGCGACGTGCTCTTCATCGATGAGATCCATCGGCTCAACCGGGCGATCGAGGAGATCCTCTACCCGGCGATGGAGGACTACGAGATCGATATCGTCATCGGCCAAGGGCCCAGCGCGCGCACTATCAGGTTGGAGGTGCCTCACTTCACGTTGATCGGCGCGACTACCCGCTCTGGTCTCATCACGACCCCGCTCCGGGATCGCTTCGGGTTCTCGCATCGCCTGGAATACTATTCGGTCGACGACCTCCGCTTGATCGTCAGTCGGTCGGCGGACATACTGGGAGTGACGATAGACGGTGAAGGGTCGCGGGAACTCGCCCTTCGATCACGAGGGACGCCGCGCATCGCCAACCGGCTGCTTCGCCGGGTGCGAGACTACGCTCAGGTCCGTCACGAAGGCAGCATCAGCGGGCACATCGCCCTAGAGGCGCTGCATCTATTCGAAGTTGACGACGAGGGCCTCGACCGGGTCGACCGAGAGATCTTGAACCTGATACTCCAGAAGTTCGACGGAGGGCCTGTCGGTCTTTCTACGCTGGCGGTCGCCATCGGTGAGGAGGCCGACACGATCGAGGACGTCTATGAGCCCTTCCTCCTGCAACGCGGCTTCTTGATGCGGACGCCGCGTGGGCGGGTCCTCACCCGGCTCGGGTACGAGCATTGCGGCGTCACGCCGCCGGTGGCCGCTCAGGCGACTCCCCCCGACACGTTGTTCTCGTAGCGGTGACCGGGCGATTTGGCGTCGATGCGACTACTCATCCACATCTGTTGCGGCCCCTGTGCTTCGGCGACGATCGGTTCGTGGCGGGCGGAGGGCGTTCAGGTGGCCGGGGTGTTCTTCAACCCCAACATCCATCCGCTCCTGGAGTATCGGCGAAGGCTGGAGGGAGCCCTGGAGGTGGGGCGGATCACAGGCGTGGAAGTCGCCCTGGACCCGACGTACGACCCCGAGGCCTGGTTTTCCGCAGTGTCGGGAACGGAGGGCACGCGTTGTCGACGCTGTATAGGTCAACGACTCGAGCGTACTGCGGCACACGCGGCAGTGTTGGGATATGAGGCGTTCTCCACGACGCTGTCCATCAGTCCGTGGCAGGATCACGATGCCATCCGCAGCGAAGGCGCCCGCGCGGGTGGACTGCACGGTGTGGACTTCGTGTATGAGGACCTCCGCCCGCTGTACCCCGAGTCTCGGAAGCTCAGCCGGGAGTGGGGGCTGTACCGGCAGAAGTACTGCGGGTGTCTGGTCTCGGAGTGGGAGCGGTACCGTGACGCGTGAGCACAGAAGCAACACCGCGGCGGGGGACATGGCCGAGTCGGCCGCTGCCTCCGCGGGCCTTCGGCTCTAGACCCTCTGCTGTCGCGTGGACCTTTACGAACTCGACTTCGAGTTTCCCGGATCGCTGATCGCACAGCAACCTGCCGAACCGAGGGACTCTTGCCGTCTGATGTACCTGGCCGCTGACGGTACGTGTCGTCACGGAGTCTTCTCCGATCTACCCGACCTCCTCCGACCTGGCGACGCTCTGGTCTTCAACGATTCCAAGGTCCTCCCAGCCCGGGTAGAGGCACACAAGACCACCGGCGGGCGGGTGGAGTTGCTCTTCCTGAAACCTTGCGAGGAGCCGGCGGCCAGGGGCGGAGAGGTGTGGGAAGCTCTGGCCCGACCCTCGCACAGGTTGCGGGAAGGTAGCGAGTTGAAGGTGGTGGGAGGGCGGCACCTCTTCATGCACCGTCTGCTGGGGGAGGGCCGATGGATCGTGGAGGCCGCACCCGGTGTGTCGCTGGTGGATCTCATGGAGGCGGTGGGTAGACTTCCCCTCCCTCCCTACATCAGGACGTACCCGTCGGAACCGTCGGCCTATCAGACCGTGTATGCGGCCAGTCTCGGATCGGCTGCGGCCCCCACGGCGGGCCTACACTTCACTCCGGGTCTGCTGGAGCGCCTGGGTGAGGCTGGGATCAGGTCGGCTCACGTGACGTTGCACGTCGGGTTGGACACCTTCCAGCCGATCAGGGAGCGGGTGGTCGAGGATCACCGCATACATCGAGAGGCGTTCAGTGTCGAGCCCGAAGCCCTCGCCGTGTTGGACGAAGTGCGTGGCGCAGGGGGGCGGATCGTGGCGGTAGGGACCACCGTCACTCGGGTCCTCGAGACGATCGCCACACCGGGGGGACTGTCGCAGACATCGAACGGGCGCATCTCGGGAGCTACAGAGATATTCATCACGCCGGGCTACAGGTTCCGGACGGTCGATGCGTTGCTCACCAACTTCCACCTACCCCGGAGCAGTGTGCTCGCACTCACCATGGCCTTCGCCGGGGTGGAGAGGCTCAGAGCCGCCTATTCGGAGGCGATCGACCTGGCCTATCGGTTCTTCAGTTTCGGGGATGCGATGCTCATAGAACCTCAGGCTCTGGAGATGAGAGGGGAAGGACGAGATCATGCGCACACTTGACGGGTTGCCCGACTTCCCACTCGCGGTGGTAGCGCGTGACGGTGACGCGCGAGCGTGTGTGCTCAAGACGCCCCGGGGAGACGTACGTACCCCTTGTTTCATGCCGGTCGGCACCAAAGGGACGGTGAAGGCGATCTCTCCCGAGCGACTGCGTGCCATAGGGACGCAGATAGTGCTGGCGAACACGTACCACCTCGCTCTGCGGCCGGGCAGCGAGATAGTGAAGACGCTGGGGGGACTCCACTCTTTCATGCAGTGGGACGGTCCGATACTCACCGACAGTGGGGGCTATCAGGTCTTCAGTCTGAGGGATACCGCCCAGATCGACGACAGCGGAGTGGCCTTTCGCTCGATCTACGATGGTTCACGGCATGTGTTCACCCCAGAAAGGGCGGTGGCGGAACAGCAGGCGTTGGGTGCCGACATGATCATGTGCTTCGATCAGTGTCCTCCGGGGACCGCGACCCGGGCAGAGGTAGCGGAAGCCGTGGCTCGGACATCCGCGTGGGCCGTACGGTGCAAACACGCGCATCGGGAGAAGGACGGGCTGGGTTCTGACGGTCCGCAGATGCTCCTCGGTATCGTCCAGGGAGGGGTAGACAGCGGTCTACGCCGCGAGAGTGCTGAACGCCTGCTCGAGATCGGTTTTCCCGGCTACGCCATCGGGGGATTGACTGTGGGAGAAGACCGCGCGGCCATGCTCGACACGACCGAGTCGACAGCCTCTCTGCTCCCCACCGATCGGTTGCGTTACTTCATGGGGATCGGGGATCCGGATGGTCTCTTGGGGGTGATCGCCCGGGGCGTCGATGTCTTCGATTGTGTCCTACCTACCCGCACGGCCAGGATGGGAACCGCTTTCACCCGCGCCGGCCGATTGAACCTGCGTAACGCCGAGCACGCGCTGTCGACGGGGCCCCTCGAGGTCGGTTGCCCCTGCACTGCCTGTCGTGGGTTCTCCCGAGGAGCCATCAGGCACTTTGTCATGCAGAAGGAGATCTTGGGCCTCATGCTGCTGACCGAGCACAACCTGGTCTTCCTCATGCGGTTGGTGGCGGAGGCCCGGGAAGCGATCGTAGCTGGGCGCTTCTCAGCGCTTCGAAGAAGCCTGAACGGCGCGTGGTAACATACACGTTTGCGTACACAGGCTCTAAGTCCGCCGGACCATCGGGCGGGTGGTGTTCGACAAGGAGGAAAGGTTGTCCAGCTCAGCGGGGATGTTGATCATCTATGTCGTCGCGTTCATCGCCATCTTCTACTTCATGGCGATCAGACCGCAACAGAAGCAGCGCAGGGCCCATCAGGCGCTTCTGTCATCGCTCAAGAAAGGTGACCGGGTCGTCACGGCCGCGGGTATCTACGGCGTCGTGAAGCGCGTCGAAGAGAGTCTCGTGGTAGTGGAGGTCGCGAAGGGGGTCAGTCTGAAGATCGCCCGCAACGCGGTGAGTCAGATCCTCCGGGATCAGGCCGACATCCGAGCCGCTGCCCCCGAGGGCACCGGACGCCGGGGCAAGGCCGCAGCGGCCGACATCGAGGAAGAGGCTTCGGTGGTCGCCGAGGCCGATGATGCGGCCGATCAGGCCGACGTCGTCGATGAGGAAGTCGAGGACGACTCCGACGAGGCATGATCCGGGGGCGCGACTACGCCTGGCATGGTGTGGGCGAGGCGCGCGCCGACGGGGGAGTTCGACAGCCTGCTCTTGTCAAACATCTCCATGCAGCACAGGCGGCGGCGCCGCCCGTTGACAGCGTGGTGACGGTCGCCTATGCTCCTGCGTTGCGACCATGGTTCCGTCGGCCATGAAGTCTGTAGTCTGACCTGTTCCTAGAAAGGTGCGCTCTTGTCCAGAATAAGGCGTGATGCCGGGATACTCGTGCTCGTGGCGATACTACTCGGTGTCGCTGCCTACTTTGCGTTCCCTCTCGGGAAGACCAACCTGGGCCTCGACCTGCAGGGCGGTCTCGCGGTCATACTGGAGGCTCAGGATTCGGCGAAGGCTCCGCGAACCGACGAGGGCATGACCCAAGCCGTCAAGATCATCCAGAACCGCGTCAACAAACTGGGCGTGGCCGAGCCCGAGATCCAGCGCCAAGGGGAGTGGAAGATCAGCGTCCAGCTCCCGGGCATCGAGAACACCGAGGAAGCTCTCTCGATCATCGGGAAGACGGCGGTGCTGGAGTTCTACGACGTCGCGGCCTTCGGCGCCGCGTACGCCAGTGAAGCCGAGGCGTTGGCCGCGGCCGGGGTCGAGTCGGCGGCCGATCTGCCTGTCGACACCAGGATCGTGCATTGGTCCGTCGAGGGCGGCAATGTGTCCGACCAGTGGTTCGTGCTGGAGAGTGCGCCCCTCCTCACCGGCTCCATGCTCACCGGCGCGCAGAACAGCTTCGACACCTTCAACAACCCGAAGGTCGACATGCAGTTCAACGACGAAGGGGCGCAGATCTTCTCCGACGTCACCCGCAAGATGGCGGAGACCGCTCAGATCACCGGCCAGGACCAACGCCTTGCGATCGTGCTCGACGCGAACGTGGAATCTGCGCCCCGAGTCCAAGAGCAGATCGACGGAGGAAGAGCTGAGATAACCGGCAAGTTCACCGTCGACGACGCGAAGAGCCTTGCTCTCGTACTGCAGACGGGGTCTCTGCCGGTCGAACTGAAGGCCGTCAGCCAGAACGCCGTCGGCGCGACGCTGGGCAAGGCGGCCCTCAATCAGGCGCTGATCGCCGGCGCTGTGGGACTCCTCCTCATCATGGTTTTCATGATCGCGTATTACCGCCTGCTCGGGCTGGTCGCCAGCGTCGCACTCATCATCTACGGTGTCTTGTTCTTGGGCATCCTGAACGGCATCGGGGTGACCATGACCCTGCCGGGTATCGCCGGGATGATCCTCACCTTGGGCATGGCGGTAGACGCCAACGTGCTCATCTTCGCCCGGATGCGCGACGAGGTCGCTGCTGGCAAGAGCGTGGTGTCGGCTACCGGCGCCGGTTTCAGGAAGGCTTTCAGGGCTGTCTTCGACTGCAACATGACGACGATCCTCACGGCGATCGTCCTCTTCTGGGCCGCATCTGGGGGCATCCGGGGTTTCGCCCTCACTCTGGGAGTAGGGGTCGCGCTTTCCATGTTCACAGCGGTGCTCGTCACTCGCTCGATGTTGATGCTCCTCAGCCTTTGGAAGCCGTTCCGTAATCGCAAGCTGTTGGGGCTCCACGTACCTTCGGCCAAGGTCATGCCTCCGCTGGAGAAGGGAGGCCGTTCGTGACCGTCTATCACTTCATGAGATACAAGTGGTGGTTCTTGGGCTCGCTGTCGGCGGTCACCATCTTCGCCTTCGTCTTCGTGTTCGTCGTGGGCCTCGACCTTGGCATCGACTTCAAGGGCGGGGTCAGGATGGAGATCTCGCTGGAGCAGGCGGTCAGCGTCGACGACGTCCGATCAATCGTCACGGATCTGGGTGTCCAGGAGCCCGTGGTGCAGTCGGTCACCGGGGCAGGTGGAGCGAACTCGTTCATGATCACGGCGGAAGAGATGAGCGAAGAGCAGACCAAGGCTGTCATGGCCGGTCTGGATTCCGCCTATGGGGTCACCGAGGGCTCGACCGGCGTTGAGACCGTGGGGGGCAGCTTCAGTCAAGAGACCACGAATCGGGCATTCATCGCGATCGCGATCGCCGTGGTTGCGATCGTGGCTTACATGTCCTTTCGCTTCGAGTTCAAGTTCGCCATCCCGGCGATCATCGCTCTCATCCACGACGTCGGTCTCACGCTGGGTATCTACGCGGCCAGCAATCGTTTGGTCACGACGGCTACGGTGGCGGCCATCCTGACGATCCTGGGTTACTCCGTGCACGACACGATCATCATCTTCGACCGGATGAGAGAGAACACTCTCCTCATCAAGAAGGAGACCTACGGGGACATGGTCGATCTGTCCATCCGTCAGACGATGGTCCGTTCGATCAATACCACCATCGCCATCCTCTTGCCGTTGGTGGCGATCCTCATCTTCGGGGGACCCACCCTGAAGGACTTCGCTCTCGCCCTCACCATCGGGACCGTCACCGGCACCTACTCGTCGTTCTTCGTGGCCGCTCCCATGGTGGTCATCTGGAAGGAGCGTGAGCCTCGGTATCGCAAGCGGATCGCAGCTGCGGCTGCCGCCGCTGGCTCGATCGCCGTCGATGTTTCAGCGGACGATACGGGCGAGAAGAAAGCCGCGAAGGCGCCCAGTGGGCCCGCGAGCGTTTCTGGGTCGGGAGCCAAGCCTTCGGGGGTTTCGCGGAAGCCCAAGAAAGGTAAGTCCTCAAAGCGACCGCCGGGAAAGGCGGGCAAGCGGACATCTCGTTGAGAGGAGCACGCCGTGGTCGAGGGATCAGCTCGTGAGGCAGGGACTGGATCGAGTGGTTCGACGGGGCAGAGCATCCGCGATCTCATCGAGCGCACATTCGTGTTGGGGATAGGCGCAGCGGCTCTGACCAAAGACCGAGTCCAAGAGGTCGTCGAGGAGTTCGTCCACCGGGGACAACTCAGCAGCGAAGAGGGCAAGGACATGGTGGACAGGCTGCTCGTCCGCAGCAAGGACGAGGCTCGCTCAGTGCTCAAGAGGGCGGATTCATCGCTGCAGGGCGCCTACCGGGACATGGGTCTCGTCACCAAGCGGGAGTGGGAGGATATCGACTTCCGGATACGGCAGCTGGAGCATCGCGTGCACTTGCTGGAGTCCGAGGCTGATTCCTCTACACAGGCCGGCGAGGACCCGGCGGATGGGTCTGCGGTCTGATCGACTGACAGCGCACTCTGCATAGGGGGCCTCGTTGCCGACGTCTCAGATACGGCACCCCAGCTTCTTCACTCGCATCCGCAACCTGGAAAGGATGCGGGAGATCTCCGAGGTCGCCGTCCGCCATGGCTTCGGGTACTTCTTCGAACGCCATCGCTTCCTCGCTGTCCTGCCCCGGCATAGACGCCGTCGTCGCGAGGCCCGACCCCTGGGCCAAAGGGGGCGGCACATCAGGGAGATGCTCGAGGAGTTGGGACCGACCTTCGTGAAGTTCGGGCAACTGCTCAGTACAAGACCCGACATCATCCCTGCCGACATCGTCCAGGAATTGGTCCTCCTCCAGGACAGTGTCATGCCCTTCTCGTTCTCGGTGGTGGAGGAGGTCATCGAGCAGGATCTCGGCCTCACGCTCGCGCGGGCTTTCGAGAGTTTCGAGGAAGAGCCGCTCGCTGCCGCCTCGATCGGGCAAGTACATGGGGCCGTTCTGCCCGGAGGGCGCCGGGTGGTGGTGAAGGTGCAGCGCCCGGAGGCCGGACGACAGATCCGCAAGGACATCGATCTCCTCGTGCAGTTCGCCGAGATGGTGGAACCCCGGTTCGAGCTCGGTTTCTCTCCCGTCGCGCTGGTCCAGGAATTCGCTCGATCGATCACTCGGGAACTCGACTACGTACTGGAGGGCCGCAACGCCGAACGCTTCGAGGCCAACTTCCGGGATTGCCCGGAGATCGAGATACCCAAAGTCTATTGGCGATATTGCAGCAACCGGGTCCTGACGATGGAGCGCCTGGACGGGCCCACCCTCAACAATCCCGCGATCGGCGACCTCCCCCTCGAGACGCGCAAGGTGATAGCTGAGACGATCACGGGCTGCTGGTTCAAGCAGATCCTCGAGGATGGTTTCTTCCACGCCGACCCCCATCCGGCGAACGTCGTGTACATGAGCGACGGGCGTCTCGGTCTCCTCGATTTCGGTATCGCCGGCTTCTTGCGGACCGAGGATCTCGAGGAGGGGGCGCGCCTGTTCATGCACGTCATGGATTCGGACGTGCTTGGTATCAAACGTTCTCTCAGGCGTTTGGGGGTCCACTGGAACCCGTCAGCCGACGAAGCCGTGACACGGTCGATCGAGGAGGGTTTCAGCCGCTATTTCGGCGTGTCGCTGGCCAACATCGATGTCACCTCGTTGCTGCATCAAGTCTTCGACATCGTGTACGACCTGCGTCTGCGTCTGCCGAGCAGATTCCTGCTCTTGGACAAGACTCTACTGACGCTCGAGGGCGTCGTGGGCCACCTGTACCCGGACATGAACGTATTCGAGATAGCGCGCAAGTACACGGGCGAGGTGCGAAGGCGGCGGATGGATCCGAGGGCGGTCACGGACCGCCTGGTGCGGATGTCGGCGGAGTATCTGCAAGTCTTTCGCGACTATCCCCTGCAGATCCACGACCTGCTCGAAGAGATGAGGGCGGGGGAGCTCGAGATCAAGTACCGGCACACCGGTCTCGAAGACGTGACCCACCGCCTCGATATCATCACGAACCGACTAGTGGTGGCGCTCGTCAGCATCGCTCTCGGGGTCACGAGCACTGCAGTCATGATCCTGGTGGAGGGCGGGCCCCATGTCGCGGGACTGTCGATCTGGGGTCTCCCCGGGTTCGCGGGCTCGCTCTTCTTCGGGGCGTGGCTCATCTACGCCATCATCCGGTCGGGCAGACTCTGACCTTCACCGACCCGACCGTGGCGATACCGTCCGGTCCACCCGGTATAGTGGTGCCAGGCCTATGAACGATCGGAGACCATCCAACACCCTCGGCCCCATCGTCTGGAGAGTCGGCCCCTACTCGTGGGAGTCTGCGCAACGGCTGGCCGCGGAGTTGGATCTGCCGCTCGTGGTGGCCACAGTCCTGGCCGGGCGCGGCCTGACCGACCCGATCGAGGCCCGAGCTTTTCTCGAAGCTTCAGCCCCGATCCCCGATCCCTTCCTCTTCGGGCACATGGAACGTGCGGTCGGTGCCCTGACGAAAGCCATAGCCGAGCAAGGACGGATAGTCATCCACGGCGACTATGACGCCGATGGGATCACGGCCACTGCCGTCATGGTGCTGGGCCTGCGGGCGCTCGGCGTCGACCCTGAATGGTACCTTCCCAGCCGTTTCAAGGAGGGCTATGGGCTGTCGCGTACCGCCGTGGAGACCATAGCCGCTCAGGGCCCTTGTCTCCTTGTCACCGTCGACTGCGGTGTCAACTATCCGGACGAGGTGGCACTCGCGAGGGCCTCCGATCTCGACGTGGTGGTCATCGACCATCACCAGCCCGGTCCGGTGTTGCCCGACTGCCACTTGGTCCATGCGGCCGTGGGGCAGTACCCGCACGCCGACCTCTGCGGGGTCGGTCTTGCTCTGAAGGTCCTGCACGCCCTTCACGTCCGGCTACGGGGAGCCTCGCCAGATACTCTGCCCGTTGCTCTTCGAGACCTCCTCGACCTTGTGGCGATAGGCACCGTCGCCGACCTGGCTCCTCTTGTCGGTGAGAACCGGTACTACGTCAAGGAGGGCCTCAAACTGATCGGGATAGGGGCTCGGACTGGGCTCCGCGCGTTGTCGGAGGTGGCGGGGTGCAAAGGTAAGGCCGATTCCGGCGCAGTGGCCTTCAGGCTTGCGCCTCGTTTGAACGCGGCGGGGCGACTCGCCGAGCCCACGCTACCACTGAAGCTCCTGTTGAGCGATGACGACGCCGAGGCGGCGGGTATGGCGTCCGTGCTGCACGAGTTGAACGGCGCCCGGCAGGACGTCGAGCGGCAGATGCTCGACGAAGCCTTGGCCGAGGTGGAGGCGTTGCCGGACCTGCCACCGACTCTGGTCATAGCACGCGAGGGATGGCATGAAGGCGTGGTCGGTATCGTGGCCGCGCGCTTGGTCGAGAGGTATCACCGACCCACGATCCTCTTGGGCGTGAGAGACGGGGTCGCCAAGGGTTCAGGTAGGAGCATAGCCGCATACGACCTGATGGCCGCCCTGACTGCATGCTCGGAGCGTCTGACCGTGTACGGCGGGCACCGCCAGGCTGTCGGCCTGACTCTTCCGGTCGAAGAGGTAGGATGGTTCCGCGAGGCGATCCAACACCATGCCACCGGTCTTCTCTCGCCCGAGGAGCTCGTCCCCCGATACCACGCTGACGCGGTACTCACGGGCGCGGAGGTGACTGCCGACGCCGCTCGCGCGTTGGCCACTCTGGAGCCGTTCGGTAGCGGGAATCCCCGTCCCCGCCTTTTGGCGGTCGATGCCGCCGTACGCAGGGCTGAGCGCACGCGGACAGGGGCCCACCTTCGCTGCGTGATCGAGATGGACGGCGTCAGGGCCAAAGGCATCGGGTTCGGCATGGGGGAGGCCGCGGAAGCCCTGAGGGATGATCCCGAGAACAGGGTTGTCGGTCTGCAGCTACGGGTCGACGAGTGGCAGGGAGTGCTTCGACCGGAGTTCGTCATCGACAGATTGGGCGACAGGTCCGACCGTCAGAATCCGCCGTGCCGGCCTCCCATGGACGACCTGGATGACCGGCAGTCGTCTGAGGAGTCGGTCTCGACCCCTGATTCGCAGCGCCCGGTGGCGGCAGGGCGGAGCGCAACCGCCGGACCATCTGTGCTCCGAACGATACCGGGCGTACGCGACGCGCGGGATTCAGCAGGTCTGGCCGGCTCGATAGCCCAGGTCATCGGCAGCGGCGAGAGGGTCCTCATACTCACAGCGTCAGCTGAGCGGGCATTCGGAGAGCGGCAGAATTCGGTGCCGTGGGTCGATCTTGCCCGGGGTTCGATAGTCTGTCTCGGGAGAGGGGACGGGTCCGCCGCCGGAGACCGACTGGATGCCGCCACCGTGGCCATCGTGGAGTGGGACCTGGCCCAAGCGGGGATTGGACTCTTCGGGGAGAGGGCACACGTGATCGTCGTCGACCCGCCGTATAGGCGGGAGCACGTGGAGATACTCCGGACTCTGGGCACGGCCGGAGCCCATGTCCACTTGTGCTACGGAGAGGATGAGCGACGAGAGACGACTCGTTTTCTGAAGCATGTGGTCCATCCGCGTTTCGCCATGGTGTGTGTCTACAGGGCCATGGAGACAGGAGGGAGACGCGAAGATATCCTGCTGAGCGCGGCTGAACACGCCCGACGTGAGGCCGATGTGCTCCTCACCCGCGGGGAATTGGAGAGAGCGGTTCGCATCTTGTCCGACCTGGGCATCGAGAGGCATGAGCCGGGACGGGCTACAATAGAGGCTCGGAACGTCTCGGCCTACGTTGAAGCGGAAGCGGAATACGAGGAGTGTTCGCGGCTGTGTCTGACTCTCTAGAGACCACCGGCCATCAAGCTTCAAGCCCTCACGGACAGGCCTCCGGTGTGGACGACGTGGTGGAGGAACATAGGGGCAGGCTCGAGGAGCTGTTCGAGAAGGTCGAGCAGTACAATCCGGGGTTCGACCGAGATCTTGTCACTCGGGCGTTCGTGGTCGCGGCGAGCCAGCACGACAGCCAACTCCGGGCCAGCGGAGAGGCCTACATCAATCACCCCCTCGGTACCGCCGATATCTGTGCCGACCTGCGTCTCGACTCGCCGACGTTGGCTGCCGCCCTGCTGCACGACGTGGTCGAAGACACCAGCATGTCGATCGAAGAGGTCCGAAGCGAGTTCGGTGACGAGGTCGCTCTGCTCGTCGACGGCGTCACCAAGCTGTCGCAGTTGACCTTCAAGACAGTCGAGGAAGAGCAGGCCGACAACATCCGAAAGATGGTCATCGCGATGGCGAAAGACATCCGCGTGATCCTCATCAAGTTGGCCGACCGTCTCCACAACATGCGGACCCTGAGCTACTTGGGCAAAGAGAAGCAGATCAACAAGGCGAAGGAGACTCTCGAGGTCTATGCCCCTCTAGCCCACCGCCTCGGTATCGAGTCTGTGAGATGGGAGCTGGAGGATCTGTCGTTCGCGACCCTCCACCCACGGAAGTATGCCGAAGTACAGCGGATGGTCGCTCAGAGAAGGGCCGATCGCGAACGCGACCTGGAGGCGGCGCGCGCGATCCTCGAGCGTGAATTGGAGGCCGTGAGCATACAGGCGGAGATCTTCGGCCGCGCCAAGCACTTCTACTCCATCTACGACAAGATGGTCAGCAAGGGCAAGGAGTTCAACGAGATATTCGACCTCACCGCCCTCCGCGTGCTCGTCGAGTCAGTGAAGGATTGTTACGCCGCTCTGGGAGTGATCCACTCGTTGTGGAAGCCACTTCCGGGACGGTTCAAGGACTACGTGGCGATGCCCAAGTTCAACATGTACCAGTCTCTCCACACGACGGTCATCGGGCCCCAAGGGAAGGCACTCGAGATCCAGATCCGCACCTACGACATGCATGAGACGGCCGAGTACGGCATAGCTGCCCATTGGATGTACAAGGAGAAGGCGGGGCGGGGTAGCCAGCCATCGGCCGGCCAGATCGAGAAGCTGCAATGGTTGCGCCAGATCATGGACTGGCAGTCCGACACCAAAGACGCGGGCGAGTTCATGGAGTCCCTGCGGATCGACCTATTCCAAGACGAGGTCTACGTCTTCACCCCCAAAGGTGAAGTTAAGAGTCTTCCTGCGGGATCGACCCCAGTCGACTTCGCCTACGCGATCCACACCGATGTGGGGCACCGCTGCGTTGGAGCGAAGGTCGACGGACGGATCGTGCCGCTCACGTATCGTCTCCAGTCTGGCGATATCGTCGAGATACTCACGTCGAAGACCGCACAGGGCCCCTCTCGAGACTGGCTCCAGTTCGTAGAGAGCTCAGGTGCTCGGACCAAGATCCGACAATGGTTCAAGAAGGAGCGACGCGAAGACTCCGAGCATCTCGGGCGAGAAGCCCTTCTGGAAGCCTTCCGCAAGCAAGGTCTGCCCGCCCAACGCCTGATCGGGTCCGATCTTCTCGCGGAGATCATGAAGGAGACCAATCACCCCAAGAAGGAAGATTTCTTCATCGCGGTCGGATCGGGCAAGGTCAGCCCACAGCATGTCGTCACCCGGCTCATCCAGAACCTGAATCGCCAAGGAGAGGCCGCCAACGCGGTGCTCGCCGTGCCCTCCGGGACACCGAAAGAGACCAAGGCCGAGCCCTCGTCGAGCCAACTGGGCATCCATGTCGATGGAGTCGACGATATCGCTATCCGCATCCCCCAGTGTTGTCGCCCGGTGCCCGGAGACGACGTCGTCGGCTACATCTCGCTGGGGCGGGGGATCACCATCCATAGGCGCGATTGTCCCAACGTGAGGGCACTGGAGAAGAACCCCGAGCGTTTCACCGAAGTCCATTGGGACTCGCAGACCAAGGCACCTCTGCGGGTGGAGATCCAAGTGGAAGCGTACGATCGCAGCCATCTGCTCGAGGACATCTCGAGGACTTTGAGCGAAAGCGGCGTCAGCATCATAGCCGCTCAGATCCTCACCGCTCGCAACAACATGGTGAAGGACCGGTTCGTGTTCGACGTGCCGGAACTCGACTACCTCGAGACGGTGCTACAACGCATCCGCCGGATAGATACGGTCTACGACGCATACAGGGTCACGCCCCATTGATCCTCGGTCGTGGACCACGGACGCACTCGTGGGTCGAAGTGGACCCGACATGGGGCGGACGTTCCGCCTAGCGAGGCTCTGGTAGAATTGCTGCCCGTGGAGCGACGCTTGAACGACTCTTCGCGGACTCCCGCGAGGACTACTTGAGGACACACGATATGAACATGCTCTGCGTGCCCGTGGGCCCGCTGCAAGCCAACTGCTATCTCGTTTGGGACGAGAACAGGCAAGCCTGTGCCGTCGACCCCGGGGGAGAGCCCGAGCGCTTGGCGGCGCTCCTCGAGAAGGAGGGCCTGACCCTGGAAGCGATCCTGGTCACCCACGGTCATTTCGATCACGTGGAGGGTGTCGCGGGTCTTGCCCTGGCGACTGGCGCGCGGGTGTACTGCAGCGCGACCGTGGTGCCCGTGCTCGACGGCAGTGAAGGCTGCAACGCGACGGGGTATCCGATCCCTCCGCTCAGAGCGACGGAGGTCGTCACGATCGCGGATGGGGAGGAGGTGGCGGTAGGGGAACTACGCGCACGGGTGGTGGCCACACCCGGGCACTCTCCCGGAGACCTCACCTTCGAGATCGACGGTAGCCTCTTCTGTGGCGATCTCCTGTTCCAGGGCTCAGTGGGGCGCACCGACTTCCCGGGAGGCGATTTCGCCCGACTTCTCGCATCGGTTGCGAGACTGATGTCTCTCTACCCGGCGGAGACGCCCGTGCATCCTGGCCACATGGGCTCGACGACCTTAGGGCAAGAACTCAAACACAATCCCTTCCTGTCGGGGTTGCAGGTCGATGGCTGAGGCCCTCACCGCACCGAAGGGCACGTACGACATCCTGCCGGAGCATCAGCCGATGCGCCGGTGGATCGTCGCCACCGCCGAAGACGTGTTCCGTCGGTACGGCTACCGACGGATCGACACGCCGACTTTCGAGGAGACCCGTCTGTTCACGCGGGGGGTAGGCGAGTCCACCGACATCGTCCGCAAAGAGATGTACACGTTCACGGACCTCGGTGACCGCAGCATGACGCTCCGCCCGGAAGGGACTGCCCCGGTAGCCCGGGCATACGTGGAGCATGGCATGCATACGCTGCCTCAGCCGGTGAAGCTCTTCTATCACAGCCCGATGTTCCGCTACGAGAGCCCCCAATCAGGGCGCTATCGCCAGCACTACCAATTGGGCGTGGAGGCCTTCGGGTCTGAGGCGCCACAGCTAGACGCCGAGGTCATCGGAGTCCTTGGTGCCTTGTATCGAGCCCTGGGGCTTACAGGGCTTGAGCTACGTCTGAACACGATGGGGTGCGGAGATTGTCGTCCCGGGTACTCAGCCGGCCTTCGGGCCTTCCTCGATGAGCAGGCGGATGCGTTGTGCCCGGAGTGCCGCGAGCGGGCGCACATCAACCCGATGCGGACCTTCGACTGCAAAGTGCCGTCGTGTCGAGCGGTGCTGGAGTCGGCACCACGACTTTCCGACCACCTGTGCTCGGCCTGCGCGGAGCACCATGGGTCGGTCGAGCTCCACCTGGCGATGCAGGGGGTGGAGTACGTGCTCGATCACACGCTGGTGCGGGGTATGGACTACTACACCCGGACCACCTTCGAGTTCCAGTCGTCTGCCCTGGGCGCTCAGTCGGGTGTCGGGGGAGGAGGGCGGTACGACCAACTGGTCGAGGCTATCGGCGGCCCCGCGATCCCCGGTGTGGGTTTCGGCACCGGGGTGGAGAGGATAGTCCTGGCGTTGTCACGCTCAGGAGTGGAGCCGCCGGCCGCCCCGGATCCAGACGTCTATCTGGTGGCACTGACCGACGCGGCTCGCACCCAGGTGTTCGCGCTCGCTCACGAGGCGCGCGAACGCCGACTGACGGTGGACCTCGACTTCATGGCGCGTAGCGCGAAGGGACAGATGAAGCAGGCGGGCCGCAGTGGAGCCCGTTTCGCGTTCATCATCGGCGAGGACGAATTGGAGCATGGTCTCGTAACGGTCAGAGACCTCCGGTCTGGAGCCGAGGGTACTATGACGAGTACGGATGCTCTGGCTCGGGTCGAGAGTGGGCTATCCGCAGGAGATCCGAAAACACGGACAGCAAAGGAACGGCCGTGAGATACAGAGACGAATGGTGCGGCAACGTGTCCGAGAAGACTGTCGGTGGCAAGGTGAAGGTCGCCGGTTGGGTCCAACGACGCAGGGATCATGGCGGTTTGATCTTCATAGACCTACGGGATCGCTCGGGTCTCCTTCAATTGGTGTTCGAAGCCGAGGGCAATGCCGAGGTCCACGACCAAGCCCAGACCCTTCGCGGTGAATTCGTCATCTCTGCTCACGGCACGGTCGTCGCGCGTTCCCCTGAGCGCGTGAACCCGAACATGGCCACGGGGGCCGTCGAGGTAGTCGTCGACGAGTTGGAGATCCTCGCCGCTTCCGACACGCCTCCGTTTTTCCCCGAAGACGATATCGATGTCGACGAGACCCTGCGTCTGAAGTATCGGTACATCGATTTGCGACGTCCCAAGATGTACCACAACCTCCTGCTCAGACACGAGGTCGTCCGATCCGTTCGTCGCTACCTGGCTGATCTTGGTTTCATCGACGTCGAGACGCCCGTTCTCACGAAGAGCACGCCCGAAGGCGCCAGGGACTTTCTAGTTCCCAGCCGTCTCCAGCCGGCCGAGTTCTACGCTCTGCCCCAGTCTCCACAGCTCTTCAAACAACTGCTGATGATCGCCGGATTCGAGAGGTACTATCAGATCGCTCGAGCATTCCGCGATGAAGACCTCCGTGCCGATCGTCAGCCGGAGCACACCCAGATAGACCTCGAGATGAGCTTCGTGGACGAGGCCGACATCCAGGACGTGGTGGAAGGTATGTTCACCACAGCGTTCAAGGATGCTCTAGGGATCGATATCCCGAGACCGTTCCCGCGCCTGTCGTACGCGGACGCCATGGCCCGCTACGGGGTGGACAAGCCGGACCTCAGGTTCGGGATGGAGATTGTCGACGTGAGCGACATCGCGGCGGAGACAGGTTTTCGGGTCTTCGCCGATGCCTTGGAAGCCGGGGGGGTCGTCAGGGGGCTCCGCGCGGAGAAGGGGGGGCGGTTCTCTCGGAAGGACGTCGACGAATTGGCGGCCGAGGCGGCCGTCTTCGGCGCCCAGGGAGTGCTGCCCGTGTGGATCGAGGCAGAGGGTGTACGTTCTCCGCTTCAGAAGTTCGTCACTCCCGAGCAGATGCAGGCTCTGGTGGCCCGCGTCGGGGGTGTGCCCGGGGACCTTCTGGTCTTCGTCGCAGCCCGCAGACGCGTGGTGGAGGCGAGCTTGGGAGCGCTCCGCTTGTCGCTCGCCGAGCGGTTGGGCGTTCCCCGTGAAGGCTGGGCGTTCGCGTGGGTCCTCGACTTCCCCATGTTCGAATACGACGAGCGGGAGAAGCGTCTGAAAGCGCAACATCATCCTTTCACCAAACCACGCCTGGAGCGCCTGGAGGATCTGAAGGAACGTCCGCTCGAACTCGGCACGTACGCCTACGACCTCGTGCTCAACGGCGTCGAGTTGGGAAGCGGGTCAATCAGGATCTCCGACCCACAGATGCAAGAGGCCGTCTTCGAGGCTCTCGGCCTGGACGAAGACGACATCGCCGCGAAGTTCGGTTTCCTCGTGGAAGCGATGGACTACGGTATCCCCCCTCTGGGTGGCATCGGCCTCGGTCTCGACAGGGCCGTCATGCTGATGGCCGGAGAGTCGTCGATCCGCGAGGTCATCGCCTTCCCGAAGACGCAGAGCGGATCGTGTCCGCTGACGTCCGCACCGTCGCGAGTGTCCGCCGAGCAACTCCGTGAACTGCGTATCCGGACGGTCTGAGCGGGCCCGGATACCAGCCCGCGCTCAAGGTCCACGACCGGCTGGCCGAAAACGGTTCTAGCAGGTATTGTTCCGCGAAGAACGCGGGCACGGTCTCGTTGTTGGGGGTAGGGCCTTATGCTAACCTCGTGGTGCTCGACCTTGTTCGTGATCTGGCCCAAACTTGAGCCAACACACTTTGCTCGGGAGGCATGCTTGCCTGGACGGCGTATTACCTTTCAGGGGCGGCCACCCACCTGCTCCGGCAGGTTCAAGCGCCTGTCAGACACGGCAAGGTGGAGCATTCTTCTTTAGGAAGGAAAGAGATGTCCGGACGAACCAGACAGTCCACGTTACTGCTGTTGATGCTCCTCCTGGTCGCGGCGGTCTTTGTCACGAGCTGCGGCGGTGGGGCGGAAGAGACAACGACCACGACTCCCCCGATCACGAGCGGGCCGGTGACCGGGCCCGGACTGGATACGCCCGACCTCGTCGGGACCGAGATCGCCCCGACCGAGGACACCCCTCAAGAGTATGTCGAGGCGATGGAACAGGCACGCCCGGTCGTCATGCTCTTCTACGTGCCGGGAGGCGCAGATGACACCAAGGTGTTGGACAGCCTGAGTCGGCTCGAGTCGGCATTCTCCGACTACGTGTTCTTGTTCTACGACTACAAGGCGCCCGGCGCATATGGCGACCTGTCGACTGTTCTCGACGTCGACTACCCGCCCGAGGTGGTCATGGTAGACGGCAGTGGGGTCGTCCGTACCATCTGGAACGGCTTCGTGGACGAGGGCACGCTCAACCAAGCTCTCGTCGATCTCGGCCAGGGATGACCTCCAGCCCACAAGACGGATCGATGCGAAGGCCGGGTCGTCCCGGCCTTCGTCTTCCTGGGAGGAGACGAGCGTGGATCCCCTAGGCACCGGAGGTGCGGGCCGACTTGCCGATCCTCACGGTATAGGTGAGGCCGGGAGCGTGGAGTGCGGGGCCCTCGTCCGCCTCGAGTTGGAGTTGCGCGACGGGATCATCCAGGACTCTCGGTATCAGGCGTATGGTTGTCCCGCCACTCTGGCGGCGGCGGCGGAGGTCGCTCGCTGCGTCCAGGGGATGTCGCTTCTCAAGGCGGCGGGTCTCACCGAAGGAGGACTCCTGAGTGCCCTCACTCCCGGGACGTCGGCCGCTCGCTCCGCCGAATTGGCGATCGATGCGTTGCATGGAGCCCTCTCCGGGGCCATACGGGCCGATATCCCGCTGTCTGCAGGGCCGCCTGGGCCGGACGAGCCCCCAGGAGTGCTGGTGGGGATGAGCGGCGGTGTCGATAGCGGCGTCGCGGCGCTATTGCTGCGAGACCAGGGATATCGGGTCGTGGGAGTCACGTTGAGTCTGTGGTCGGACGACAAAGCCGCCGACGAACGGAGCTGTTGCTCCCCTGCGACCGTGCGCCGGGCCAGGCGAGTGGCACACGCCCTGGGGCTCCCGCATCTCACTATCGATGCCGCTGCGCCCTTCTACGAGCGTGTAGTGCAGTACTTCGTCGACACGTATCGCCAAGGCCGGACGCCCAACCCCTGTGTCAAGTGCAACTCTCGCGTCCGGTTCGGGACCATGCTCGATCTCGCGCATGCCTTGGGATTCGCGAGCATCGCCACCGGTCATTACGCTCGGGCTGTGGGTGAGCCCCGAACTCTGGCGCGAGGTATCGACCGAGGCAAGGATCAATCGTACGTGTTGGCCGAGGTCGCCCCGGAGATCCTTTCCCACACACTCTTCCCACTTGGTGAGATGACGAAGAAGGCGGTCCGCGCCTTGGCTGCCCAAGCCGGTCTCGAAGGGCACGATGCGCCGGAGAGTCAGGAGATCTGCTTTGTCGCCGACGACGATCATCGCCGCTTCCTCCAGGGGAGGTTGGGGGAGTCCATGGGTACGATCGTCGACGACGAGGGAAACGTGCTCGGGACGCACTCAGGGGTGTTCAACTTCACGGTGGGCCAACGCAAAGGCTTGGGGGTGGCAGCGTCGGTGCCGTTGTACGTCAACAGGGTGGAGGCCGACGCCGGAAGAGTGGTCGTCGGACCGGAAGAGCGGTTGCGTGTCGGGACGGTGGTCGTCGACGGCATTACGTGGCACCGGCCTGAGCCTGCCGGTCGAGGCATCGTGCAGTTGCGTTCATCGGGGCTTGCGGTACCGGCTCGGATCGTGCGGCCGGCCGGAGGGACTGAGGTCGCTGTTGACGCTGGACCCTCTGGCACCGCCACTACGGTGACGATCGCTCTGGCAGAGCCGGCCGTCGGTGTGGCGCCCGGTCAGACCGCGGTCTTCTACGACGAAGAGCGCGTCGTCATGGGCGGCACGATCGTGCGGACCGAGGCGTGGCGAGAAGACTCGACCGCGGGGGCTTCAACCCGGGAGGAAAACGGCCCTGTGGTATAGTCTTAGGGCTTGGAACGGCCTTCTTGGTCCGCGCGCGTGCCGCCGAAGGCGGAGGTGCGGACCCTGTTTTTAACGGACCAGAAAGGGGCTGACGATGGAATGGGATGCCGGCGCATTCATGAAGATCGCTATTGGTATCTTCTTCCTAGCGTTCGGTGCAGGGCTTGCATACTCGCTCTTCCGCCTCGCCTCCGTCTTTCGCAAACTCACGAGTATCCTTGCCGATGCCAACACTCAGGTGATCCCTCTTCTGACCCGGGTGGAATCCACGCTCGACGGTGTCAACTCCGAACTCGGGAAGATCGACCAGATCACCGGGTCGGTCGCGGAGATCGTCAAGACCGCGGAGCAGACCACCACTGCCGTGCACGGTGCGGTGGCGAAGCCGGTCCGCAAGGTGGCCGGGTTGGCAGCCGGGCTCAGCGAAGGCGTGTCGTCGTTCCTATCCGGTAGAGGGAAGGAGAGTTGATGGGCATGTTCCGATCGTTATTGGTCCTCGGTTTCGGCGCCGCGGTTGGAGGGGCGGTGCTCCTGGCTTACCGAGTGTCGCAGGAAACTGGCAAGAGCCTTCCTGAGGCGTTCTCAGATGTGCCGGCTGAGGCACAGCGACTATTCGCCGACGTACGCGTTCGGGCCGAAGAAGCGGTCGAGCGCGCCCGCATGGCGTATGAGGAGAAGCAGGGTGAAATGGAAGAGCACCTGCAGGATAGTGGCAGCCAGGCGGAGTAGAGGCTTTCGCCCCGCACGATTTGGGTGACTCTCCTTACAGTGTGAGCCTGCGTACCGCGGGAGGCATGTCCTGTCTCCCTATGTTGCGTGTGCTCATCAGCGGGTTCGCCTCACGCCACGATCTCCCTGTCGACCGACTGGACGACGTGCAGTTGGCGGTCGAGACTCTGCTCGCAGAGGAGACGGACACGGAGAGCGAGATCGTATTGGAGATGGCAGCCTCGGCGGATGGCCTTCTCGTTCGGGTGGGCGGTCTTCGTAACCAGAGCGTCCGCAGCACACTGTTGGCCGTCACCCCTTTCGAGCCCTGCGCTGATTGCCTGCTCGACGTGCGGTTGCTCCTCGGGTCGCTCGTCGATTCGTTCTCCGTTCTCGATACCTCTGCAGGTGGCTTTGCCGTCGAGATGGAGAAGCGGGCCTCGTAGGTGTCAGCGATGCGAGAAGACCAAGAGCGGGATCCGCTGAGATCTGTCGTCACAGGCCTCGATCGGCCGGTAGCCGACCTATCCGAACGAGAACTCCTGGTGCGTGTACGCGAGTCCGGGGATCGGGCGGCTCGGGAGGAGTTGATCACGCGCTACCTTCCTCTCGTCAAGAGTCTTGCTCGGCGCTTCGCGTCTCGGGGGCAGCCTGTGGAGGACTTGGTCCAGGTGGGGTCCATAGGCTTGATCAAAGCTATCGACCGTTTCGATCTCGAGCGAGGTGTCGAGTTGTCGACGTACGCGACCCCGACCATCCTGGGGGAGATCAAGCGATATTTTCGGGACAAGGGCTGGGCCGTCAAGGTCCCCAGAGCCCTGCAGGACTTGAACGTACGGCTCAATCGGGTCATCGAGAACCTGACCGTGGAGCTGCGCCGATCACCGACTATCGCCGAACTCGCCGCAGCGGCGGGAGTCACGGAAGAGGAGGTCGTCGAGGCCCTTGAGAGCGGTCGGGCATACAGTTCGGTGTCCATCTTCTCCGGGGGGAGCAATGACGACGATGAGTCTCTCGAGTTGCTCGACTGCCTCGGCATGGAGGAGGGCGCATACGAGGTCTTCGAACAGCGCCGCGTGCTTGCGCCGGCCATGGAGCGCCTGGATCCTCGAGAACGTCTCATCCTGCACCTGAGGTTCTTCGAGGGTATGACGCAGACTCAGGTGGCGGCTCGGATAGGCATATCCCAGATGCATGTCTCCCGGCTCATCCGGAAATCGATCGAGAACCTGCGCCTCTACATGGCGGAGGAGGAAGCCCTGGTCAAGGCGACCAGGGGGAGAGGCGAGGTCTAGTCAGTGAAAACGGCCGAACTGCGCAAGATGTACTTGGATTACTTCGTCGAACGCGAGCACTTGCTGGTGCCGTCGTCTTCTCTGGTGCCGTACAAGGACCCTTCGGTACTCCTCACCACGGCGGGGATGCAACAGTTCAAGCCATATTTCATGGGACTGGCGGAGCCGCCGAGCCGGCGCCTGACCAGTGTCCAGAAGTGTTTCCGGACGTCGGATATCGACAGGGTGGGTCTCACCGCCCGCCATTGCACGTTCTTCGAGATGCTGGGCAACTTCTCCGTCGGCGACTACTTCAAAGAGGGGGCGATCCGTTTCGCCTGGGAGTTCTCGCTCGACTATCTGCGCCTCGATCCGGAACGGATCTGGATCTCGTATTTCGAGGGCGACGACGCGATCGAGGCGGATGAAGAGGCCTCGGCCTATTGGGATGCGGTCGGGGTGCCGCGTGCACGGATGGTCGGCCTTCCTCGTAGTGCCAATTTCTGGGGACCAGTGGGCACGTCCGGGCCTTGCGGGCCCTGTTCCGAGCTCTACTACGACAGAGGCTTCGAGCATGGCTGCGACGATCCTGAGTGTCGTCCCGGTTGCGAATGTGACCGCTTCGTGGAGTACTGGAACCTGGTCTTCACCGGCTACAACATGGATGAGGAACAGAACCTGACCGCCCTACCCATACAGAACATCGACACGGGGATGGGTCTCGAACGGGTCGCAGCCATCAAGCAGGATGTTTCTTCGGTGTTCCTCACGGACGTCTTCAGGCCTTTCGTGGAACTCGGAGAGGAGATCGGTGGCGTCCGTTTCGGCGATGACGCCAAGATCGACGTGGCCCTGAGGGTCCTAGCGGATCACGCGCGGGCCATGTCGTTCCTCGTGGCTGATGGTGTTCTTCCCTCCAATGAGGGTCGGGGCTACGTGCTGCGCAGGGTCATCCGTAGGGCCGCGCGTTTCAGCAGGTCGACCGGCATGCAGCCGCCCCTGCTGCGTAGGTTCGCCGAGTTGACTATCGAGCAGATGGCCGGAGCATATCCGGAGCTCTCCGAGCGGCGCGAAACGATCCTGCGCGTAGTCCATGCCGAGGAAGAACGCTTCAATCGCACTCTCGATCAGGGCTTGGTTCTGGTGGAGGAGGCCATCGCCAGGGCGGTGGAGTCTGGGAGCAGGTCGTTCCCGGCACCGGTGGCGTTCCAGCTCCACGATACGTATGGGTTCCCGGTCGAGGTGACCAGAGAGATCGTCTCCGAACGGGGGCTCGAACTCGACCTCGAGGAATTCGAACGGTCCATGGAAGATCAGCGCCGACGCGCCCGACAGGCTCAGAAGGGTGGCTCGGACTACCACGACGCTGCCGACCGCTTCGCACGGGAGACGGTCCATGCCACTGAGTTCAAGGGATACGAGCGTGAGGACCTCTACACCGTCGCCGAGAACCTGCAGACGCTGGCCGATGGACGGTTGCTGATCGCTCTTCGGGAGAGCCCCTTCTACGCCGAGATGGGTGGACAGACGGCCGATACAGGCTTCATCGAGTCGGACACGGGCGTGGTGGAGGTCCTCGATGTCCAGCAGCACGGGGAGGTGCAAGTAGTGCTGGCTCGGGTCGTCGAGGGCCGAATCGAACCCGGAACCCGCGTGAAGGCGGCGCTCTCGGCGAGTTATCGACATGATGTGGCAGCGAACCACACGGCCACCCATCTTCTGCATTACGCGTTGCGCGCCCGTCTCGGTAAGGACGTGACCCAGGCGGGCTCGTCGGTCAGGGCCGACAAGTTCCGTTTCGACTTCGCGTATCACGAACCTCTCGGTCCGGAACGTCTGCGGGAGATCGAGGACTTGGTGAACCGGCGCATCGTGGAGAATCATCCTGTGCGTACGTTCACAACCAGTTTGGAACACGCACGCGACCTGGGGGCGGTCGCGCTCTTCGGTGAGAAATACGGCGACTTCGTGCGCGTGGTCGAGGTCGACGACTTCAGCCGCGAGCTCTGCGGGGGCACCCACGTCGGGAGCACGAGCGAACTCGGCGTCTTCAAGATATCTTCCGAGGGCAGTGTCGGCGCGAATCTCAGAAGGATCGAGGGGATCTCCGGTCGCGCGGCCGTCGCCTACTATCGCGAGCGCGACCGGGTCGTCAGCGAAGTCGCGACCGACCTCGGAGCCACCGAGGACCAGGTTGTGGCCGCTGTCGAACGACTGCGGACGCATGCGTCCTCCTTGGAGGCTGAGGTCAAGGGCTATGTGAGCCGCTCGGCTCGCGATGTCGTGCCGGATCTGGCCGACTCCGCGGAGACGCGCGACGGGATCTCGGTGGTCGCGGCGGTCGTCGACGCTCGCGACATGGACCACCTTCTCGCCCTGGTCGATCAGGTGCGTGATCGGGTGCAGCCGGGAGTGGTAGCACTCGGCGCCGGCATCCAGGGCAAGGCTGCACTTGTCGTCAGTGTCAGCCCTGGTGTGGCCGGTCTCGATGCGGGCCAGATAGTGAAGGCTGCTGCCCGCGAGTTCGGAGGTGGGGGCGGCGGGACGGCGCAGATGGGCCGTGGAGGCGGAGGGGACCCTGAGCGTCTACCTCGGGCCATCGAGGCGGCGAAGGCGGCTCTCATGGCCTCTCTAGGGGCGTGACGAGGTCCCTGGGCATCGATCTGGGTCGCCGGAGAACGGGACTGGCGATCTCGGACGAAGCGGGCATCACCTGCTCGCCTCTCGAGGTCTTGGAGGAACGTGATGAGAAGGTCCTGCTTCTAAGGCTCATGGAGACGGCGCGGGCCCATGAGGTGCAGGAGATGATCGTCGGGCTCCCCCGACCTCTTGCGGGGGGCACGAACGAGCAACTCGAGACGGTCCTGGCCTTCGTGGCTCGTCTGCGCTCAGTGAGCGACATACCCGTATTCACGTGGGATGAGAGATTCACCACGAAGCTCGCGGCCGGAGGCAAGGTCGGAAAAAGCCATTATGACTCGGTAGCTGCGTGCTATATGCTACAGAACTACTTGGACTCCCGTGCGACCCACGGAGGGGATACGTGAACGACGAACGCAAACAACAGCCTCCGCACGACCGGCCAGACCATGGCTCCGCGGGAGCGCCGGGCGACTGGTACGAGCCGCCGTCACGCGGCGGTGGCGGGTTCGATTGGGGACCGAAGGAACGGCGCCCCAGACGGTGGCCCGCCCGGATCGTCGTGATCGCCGCCTTTCTTGCCTGCGTGGTCCTCGTCTTCGTGGTCGTGGACAGAGCCCCGGATTGGATACGGTCGCGGTCGAACACGACGACCACCCAGACCTCGGAAGCGTCGACCGTGCGAGTGATCATCAGCGCCGGCATGTCGGCCACGCAAGTCGGCCGGGTCCTCGAAGAAGAGGGAGTCATCGAATCCGCCTCTGCCTTCGTCGACCTGGTGAAGGCCCGAGGCAGCGAGGGTAGGCTTCTTCCCGGTACCTACCAGTTCGCACTCGGTCTCGAACTCCTTGAGGTGGTCGACAAGCTCGAGAAAGGCGAAGGGTCAGCGAGCTTCAGGCTGACGATCCCCGAAGGGATGGCCGTCGGCCAGGTCGGAGCCCTTCTGACAGAAGACGAGGTCATGGACGGTGAATCCTACGTCGAGTTGAGCACAGACCCAGACAAGTTCGTCGTGCCGAAACTCGGGGGCGAGAGCGTCAAGGTGACCACGCTTGAAGGGCTGCTCTTCCCGAGCACTTATTACCTGCTCGACGGCGACGGCCCCACGGAACTGATTGGCGCCCAGTTGTCCGCCTTCGAGGCGAAGACGGCGTCTCTGCCTTGGGAGAACGCGGAGACTCTGGGCCTCAGTCCGTACGAGATCGTCATCGTGGCGTCTTTGATCGAGAAGGAAGCCAGTGTCGCCGAGGAGCGTCCACTAGTGGCTGCCGTTATCTACAACCGATTGAAGGAAGAGATGACACTGGGGATAGACGCCACGGTCAGATACGCTGTCGACAAGTGGACGGGCGCGTTGACGGACGAGGATCTCCAGGTCGACTCACCGTACAACACGAGGGTGGTGAAGGGCCTGCCTCCGACCCCAATCTCGAACCCAGGGGTCGCCGCACTCAAAGCGGCGCTGGAACCTGCCGAAGTGGACTACCTCTACTACGTGCTCCAGGACGAGGACGGGCACCACTTCTTCACAGCGTCGTACGACGAGTTCCTCGAGGCCAAGAAGAACGCTCCCCAGTAGACGGGGGGTGGGGCGACACTCAACCCTTCGCCAAGGTCGTGCTTTCGGTCTACCGTACTCGGCTTGGAGTCAGATAGTCTGCCGGTGAGTCATTCCCTGGAGGTGACATGGTGGCGCTGGACCCCGACATCACTGCTCATACCGGCCTTGTGGCCGTCTTAGGGCATCCTGTCGCCCATTCACTGTCGCCGAGGATGCACAATGCCGCGTTCCGCGCCCAAGGTCTAGACCTGGTCTACCTTGCGTTCGACGTCGCCCCGCGAGAACTGCCCGCAGCCATCGAGGGTGTCCGTTCCCTCGGTCTTCGAGGCGTGAACGTGACCGTGCCTCACAAGGAGGCGGTTCTCCGGCACGTCGACGAGGTGGATCGGTTGGCGGCCCAGGTCGGAGCCGTCAATACCGTCGTGAATGATCGCAGTCGTCTGGTGGGGTACAACACCGACGTGGAGGGGTTCCGATCGGCGGTCCGCACCCTCCACCACGAAGGAGCCCATGGTCTCCGGTGTGTGGTCGCAGGGGCCGGGGGCGCGGCTCGGGCGGTAGTAGCTGCCTTATGCCTCGATGGGCCTGCCCAGATCTCGCTGTTCAACCGGACGACCAGCCGTGCGATGGCCCTGTGTGAGGACGCAAACACGTGGGGGTGCGCCCGCTGCGGTGTCGTCGGCCACGGGGACCTGGCCGACGTGGTCCGGTCCAGTGACCTCCTGGTCAACGCGACCACTATCGGACTCTCAACGAAGGTCAAGGACTCGGTGTTTCCTGTCGATATCCTTGACAGTCACCACATTGTGGTCGACATCGTATACGGACCGCAGTCCACCGCCCTTGTGGCGGCGGCTCGAGCCGCGGGCGCCGCGGCACAGGACGGCAGGGAGATGCTGGTCATGCAGGCGGCTGGAGCATATCGGCTCTGGACCGGCATGGAGCCGCCCGTGGACACGATGCGAGAGAGTCTAGATCGGTGAGAGAGGTGGGTTTCGACCCATGCAGGTCGCGAGTGAGGAGAATCTGGATCGCAAAGCGGTCGGCAAACGCACCGGCGAGGTGCTTGTCGAGATGGGCATGCTCACTCAGGAGCAGGTCGATGAGGCCATCACCGAGCAGCGGGTGTCTCACCAACGCATCGGGGATATCGTCCTCGCCAAAGGGTGGGTCACCAAGAACGACCTGATGCAGGCGCTGGCCCGAAGGCTTGGCGTCAAGTATCTGGATCTGGGGTCCATGCGACTGGATCCTGTGGCTTCCGACCTCGTGTCCGAGAAGGACGCACGACGCTACTCGGCGGTGCCGGTCGGTTTCGTCGACGAGCACACCCTTCTGGTGGCCATGGCGGACCCCTCCAACATCGTGGCCATCGACGACCTGAGGATACTGACCGGCTTCGATATCGAACCCGCCATCGCGAATGGGGAAGATATCGTCGAACTGCTGGGCAAGATGCGCCGAGCCGACGATGATATCGCCGAGCACCTCGAGACCCGGCAGACGGAGACCGAAGAAGAAGTCAGTCTCGATGAGATGCGCGATATCCGGGAGCAGGTGGACGCCGCCCCGGTAGTCAAGTTGGTCAACGGTATCTTGGCGCGGGCCGCTGACGAAGGGGCTTCCGATGTCCACTTCGAGCCTCAGGCCAAAGACATGCTCATCCGGTTCCGCCACGACGGGGTGCTTCACGAGATCATGACGATCCCCAAGCGTCTTCAGGCCGGGGTCGTCTCACGGCTCAAGATCATGGCGGACCTCGATATCGCCGAGCGTCGTGTTCCGCAGGACGGCCGGATCGGTCTGACGGTGGGTGGGCGCCCCATCGATATGCGGGTGGCCTCGCTGCCCACGGTCTATGGCGAGAAGATCGTCATCCGTCTCCTGGATCGGTCCAACGTCATGCTTCGTCTGGAAGACCTCGGGTTCTCCGACGCAGCGCTCACTCGATACCGGCGCTCGTTCATGAAACCCTATGGTGCCGTGCTCGTCACCGGGCCGACCGGCTCGGGCAAGTCAACGACCCTCTACGGGACTCTGAACATCCTCAACACGCCCGAGAAGAACATCATCACGGTCGAGGACCCCGTCGAGTACCGGCTGGCCGGCATCAACCAGGTGCAGATCAATCCCAAGGCGGGCTTGACGTTCGCGTCCGGGCTCCGCTCCATCCTGCGGTGTGACCCAGACGTCATCATGGTCGGCGAGATCCGCGACAAAGACACGGCTCAGATTGCTATCGAGTCCGCGTTGACGGGTCACCTGGTTCTCTCCACTCTTCACACGAACGATGCGCCGGGTGCTCTCTCCCGACTCACGGAGATGGGGGTGGAGCCGTTCCTTACGGCGTCCGCCGTGGACTGCGTCATCGCGCAGCGGCTCGTGAGGAAGCTTTGCGAACACTGCAGAGAGCCTTACCAACCCAACCTCGAGATGTTGCAGCGTCTCGAGTTCCCACAATCGGCGATAGACAACTGGAAAGACATCACCCTCTACCGGGCCGTCGGGTGCAGTCGGTGCAATACCACCGGGTACCGCGGCCGGCTCGGTATCTACGAGATCATGCCGGTCACGGAGGCGATCGAAAGGCTCATCGTCGAGCGGAAGAGCGCCGATGAGATAAGTCGCGTGGCCACAGCCGAGGGGATGGCTACTCTACGAGAGGACGGTCTCGATCGCGTGCTGCAAGGCATCACCAGCGTGGAAGAGATCTCCCGAGTCATCGTATGAACCGCGCGTATAGAACGTCACACAGGGGGCGCTAGATATGGATATGGGTGAGATTCTCCAGGAAGTCGTCGATGGTGATGCATCGGATCTGCATCTCGCCGTGGGTGTACCACCGGTAGTGCGGATCGATGGGCATCTGCAGAATCTAGACCATCCGATCCTGAAGCCCAACGAGGCGCGGGAGCTGATCTACAGCATCCTTACCCAGGATCAGCGCCAGAAGCTGGAGACGGACTGGGAGGTCGATTTCTCCTATTCCCTTTACGGCAAGGCCCGCTTCAGGGTCAACGCCTACTTCCAGAGGGGTACGCTCGGGGCGGCTTTTCGGCTGGTACCGGTCGCCATCAAGTCGGTGGAGGAACTGGGTCTGCCCAAGGTCATCCACACTTTCTGCCACAAGCCTCGCGGGTTCATCCTGGTCACCGGGCCGACCGGCTCGGGGAAGTCGACCACACTCGCGGCGATCGTCGACGAAGTGAACGAGAAGCGTGCCGACCACATCGTCACGATCGAAGACCCGATCGAGTTCCTGCACCAGCACAAGAAATGCGTGGTCAACCAGCGAGAAGTGGGCACCGACACCAAAGCCTTCCCGGTCGCCTTGCGCTCGGCATTGCGGCAGGATCCCGATGTGATCTTGATCGGAGAGATGCGTGATCTCGAGACCATCCAGATCGCTCTCACGGCGGCGGAAACCGGCCATCTGGTCTTCGCCACTCTCCATACCCAGGACTGTCCGCAGACGATCGACCGGATGATCGACGTGTTCCCACCGCACCAGCAGGAGCAGATCCGGGTGCAGATAGCGGCGACGTTGGAGGGGATCGTCACGCAGCAACTGATCCCCAAAGCAAGCGGCCAGGGGAGGGTGGCGGCATGTGAGGTCCTGATCTCGACGCCCGCAGCCCGGAACCTCATCCGTGAAGGCAAGACCCACCAGCTCTACACCGTGATGCAGACCGGGGCGCAGCAGGGCATGCAGACGATGAACAGTTCGCTCGCCGACCTGGTGCGCCGCGGACAGATAACCAAAGACCTCGCCATCCGCCGCTCGTCTCAACCGGACGACCTCGAACGGCTGATGCTCATGGGGGCCGCTTGAGCACTATTGCACATGTTTGTCCGGAGTCGCCGTGCATTCGCGTCGCGCCGGCGGTCGAGGGCGATGGGGGGGCTTCAGTAAAGTCCCCGCGAGGCCGATAAGAGTACTGGAAACCTGAACGTGGAACACTGACGGAGGAGCGGACGGAAGTGGCGACCTTCACCTACACAGCAAGGCGCGACCGAGGCGGACAGTTTTCGGGTGAACTCGCGGGTGATACGAAGGCGGCAGTTGTCGCCGAGTTGCGCCGCAAGGGCTTCACCGTCCTCCGCCTCGAGGAGAAGCGCAGCCTACCCGACATCAACCAACTCCTGGAAGCCTCGAAGCGCATCAAGCCCCGTGACAAAGCGGTCTTCGCCCGCCAGTTCGCGACGATGATCAACTCTGGGCTCGCGGTGCTGCGCGCGCTCTATGTGCTCGAAGAACAGACCCAGAATACTCGGTTCCGCAAGATCATCGCCGCGGTCCGAGAGGACGTCGAGGCCGGCATGCCGTTGTCGGACGCCATGGCGAAACACCCGGTGGCATTTGACCGGCTGTACGTGGCCATGGTCCGAGCGGGAGAGGCCGGGGGCGCGCTCGACCAGACGCTGAACCGTCTGGCCACGCAGCTCGAGAAAGACGACAGCCTTCGGCGCTCCATCAAGTCGGCGATGACCTATCCGGTCCTGATCGCGGTGTTCGCCGTGATGGTCATGATCGGCATGCTGCTCTTCATCATCCCGATCTTTGCGAGCATGTACGACGAACTGGGCGGTCAGCTGCCCTCGCTCACCAGGCTCATGATGGCAGTGAGCAATGCTCTCAAGGGCTACTGGTTCATAATCTTCCCGGTCCTGATCCTGATCGTGTGGGCCCTCGTGCGTCTCAAGAACACCGAACAGGGCCGTCGAGGCTGGGACCGCATGAAGTTGAAACTCCCCATGAAGCTGGGGCCCGTGATCCAGAAGATCGCCGTGGCTCGGTTCAGCCGGACGCTCGCCACGCTGGTGGGTTCTGGCGTGCCCATCCTGCAGGCTATCGAGATCACCGGCAAGACGTCGGGCAACTCGGTCATCGAGGAATCGATGGTAGACGTCAAGGAGGCCGTACGCGGCGGCGAATCGATCGCGAAGCCACTCGGCCGCGTGGCGGTGTTCCCACCGATGGTGACTCACATGATCTCCATCGGTGAAGAGACCGGTGCGCTGGACGCCATGCTCAACAAGATCGCCGACTTCTACGAAGACGAGGTCGATGCGGCCATCAAGTCCCTGACCTCGATCATCGAGCCCGTGATGATGATGTTCGTGGGCGGGCTGGTCGGACTCATCGTGATCTCGATGTACCTGCCGATGTTCAACATGATGAACCTGGTGCAGTAGTCTCAGAGACTGCCGTACCCAATGCATGATAATGTGCATTATGTAAACTAACACGTAGCAGCGACCCGATAATGCACACCGGCCCGACGGCCAGCCCCTACGTGGGCGCCGTCGGGCCGGATGTCTTGCGCACAGTTCTTAGACGTCGTACGTCAGTAGGCTGTAGACGTCGTACCCTTCCAGCCGCGCTCGTCCTGGGAGATCGGTCAACTCTATGATGAAGGCAAGGCCGGCCACGACGCCGCCGGCCTCCTCGACGAGTTGGATCTTGGCTTTCGCGGTACCCCCGGTGGCCAGCAGATCGTCATGGATCAGAACGCGCTGCCCGGGCTTGATCGCGTCCGCATGCATCTCCAGCACGTCGGTGCCGTATTCGAGGTCATATTCACAGCGTTTCACCTTCCACGGCAGCTTCCCCGGTTTGCGCGCGGTAGCGAAGCCCACACCAAGGGCGTACGCGAGAGCCGCGCCCAGGATGAACCCCCGGGCTTCGGCGCCCAAGACCAGGTCGACTTTCCGTTCACGTCCGTAATCGGCCAGACGATCCACCGCATATCGCAATGCTTCCCCATTTTGAAGCATAGGCATGATGTCGTGGAACAGGATGCCTTCCTTGGGAAACCCTGGTATGTGGCGGATGAAGCTGTCGAGATCCATATCACTCCTTGAGGCGATCGGGTGGTGCAGGGTGCCGGCTCCGGACTAGATAAGCTTGCGGAGCTCGTTGTACAGCAGGAGGTGGAGCAGGCGAGAAAGAAGTGCACCGAGGTCCTCGATCATCTTCTCCCCGTATTCACGCTTGTCCGGGTGAGTGGAGCGTAGCGACGGGGTCGCTATTTGCTCCAGCAGAGCCGCTTCGCGCTCCGCAGATGACCTGAGAAGCCGCAGATTGCGGGGTTCGACCCCGAAACGGGCCAGAAGATGGCAGATACGGGCGATCTCGAGATCACTGTCGGTGAGGACCGCCCCGGTCTGGGCGCTCCGGTCGACAAGGCGGAACTCGGCCAGCATGCGCAGAAACCCTTCGTCGACGCCGGCCGCGGCGGAAGCCTCTTCCCAACTGTAGGCCGGGTCCTCCCTCTTCACGGGAGCGCTTGACCTGCCAGCCGCGGCTGATGCTGAGACCGCCTGACCGAGCATCGTCGCACTGCGGTCGAGTCTTTGGCGGATGACATCGAGCGGCAGGTACTCGTCTCGCTGCAGGGTCAGGATGGACCTCAACCGTCTGACGTCCCCAGGACTGAATTTTCGATATCGCCCGGGCGTCCGAGCGGGATTGAGGAGTTCACGGTCCTCGAGGTACCGGATCTTGGTGATGCTGAGGTCGGGGAATTCGTCCTTGAGCAGATCGACGACCTGCCCGATAGTGAGCAGGCGCTCATTCCGAGAGGCACTCGGCGTGTCGGTACGCGTCTCCGCAGATCTTCCCGAGTCGCTCATCCGGGCGCCCAGCCGTCATCCATGGGTTCATGGAAGGCGAGTTTGAATTTGCCGATCTGAAGCTCGTCGCCGTGGGACAACCGATGGCGCTCGATCCTTTTGCGGTTGATGTAGGTCCCGTTCAGGCTGTTCAGATCCTCGACCAAGTAGCCGTTCTCGTCGCGTATCACGCGCGCATGGTGTCGCGACACCGTGACGTCGTCGAGGAACAGATCGCTGTGGGGACTGCGGCCGATGGTGAGGACGTCGCTATCGAAGGCAATAGATTCGCCCTCTCTCCCCCCACCCGTCCGAATGACCAAGACGGTACCCTCGATGGGGACCTGTTCAGCCGCGGCCTCGACATCCGGCTCTTCTCGTTCGCCCAGAGCGAACGTTATCGTCGTATCGGTGGGGTCGGGCATGACGATACGACTCCCACACTTGCGACAGAAGTTGGAGTCTTCCGTATTCTCAAACCCACACGATCGACACGTGCTCACGCCTGCTGCACCCACTCAGTCGGATTCCGGGGTCTCGCCGCCGGGACCGGTGGTAGAGCTGTAATCGGCGAATTGGTGGCGGATCTGGTCCTCTATGGCTTTGAGCACTTTCGGATGCTGAAGGGCTTTGGCCCTGGCCACTTCGTCCGCGTGCTCATGCACATACGGGTCATCCATGATCTCGTCAACCCCTCGGCCCAGCTCTAGCTGCCGGACCACATAGCGTATGACACGTTCCTCGCGCACGTCGACGGAGAGGTCTCGGAAGCGCTTGTGGATACCGCTCCCCGGCGGATCGGCCTCGTTCGTCATGAGGCGCCATCCTCCCCCCCGCCCTTGTTGCGAGCCGGACGGTTGCTCAGGATATCGGACAAGGCACTCACGTCACCATCGCTTACAAGGCCTCGCCCCGACTGGTGCTTGTCTCGAAGGCGTCTGACCATCTCAGCCCGCACGATATCGATCTCTCCATGCAAGACGCGTCTGCGTCTGGATATGTCCCGCTCCTCACCTGCCAGTCGGTCGGCCAACTCCTTGAGTTGTTGGTCGTCGTACGACTGGATGTTGATCAGGCGGTCGAAAGAAGTGTCGTCCAAGGCACTCACACCCTCACTATAGCGGTTGCACCCAACACCTTCAATCTAAGGTAGAGGTATGCACCCAGAACCCATGACCCCTGTCCTTTCGGCTGGACCTCACTGAGAGACTGAGGGTCCGACCTATTCCTCTTCGGCCAGCAGTTGCTCGTAGTCGTCGGCGGTCATCAGATCGTCGAGCTCAGAGGTGTCGCTCATGCGCACTTTGATGAGCCAGCCGTCTTCGTAGGGGCTCTCATTGATCGACTCAGGGGCGTCGACCACTTCCTCATTGATCTCGATGACCGTACCACTGACCGGTGCATACACGTCCGACACGGCCTTCACCGACTCGACCTCGGCATAGGGCGTCCCAGCAGTGACGTCCGCGCCTACCTCGGGGAGCTCGATGTACACGATGTCACCGAGGGTCTCCTGGGCATAGTTGGTGAGGCCGAACACAGCAGCATCACCTTCCACACGGGCCCAGTCGTGCTCCCTGTGGTATTTGAGGTTCTTAGGGTTCACATGCGCTCCTTTCTTGCCATATCCGGCTGGCGGTCATGATAGCACAGCGCTTTTTCCGCTTTGGGGTCACCGAAGCGGACGGGAGAAGGCGCACCCTTGTATACTCTTAGGGTACGTTCCAAAGATTTCCGGGGAGGCCCAGCGTGGCGCGCCGCAGGGGATTGGTCATCAGCGATGAGCAGATGCAGATGGTCGACGGCGTTCTCGCCAAACTCCAGCGCGTCTCGGGATCGAAATTCGTGGCCTTGGTATCGACCAGCGGGCAACCCATCACCACCTCTCCGCCCGATGTCCAGTCCGACACTCTGTCCCTAGCCGCTCTCGCCGCAAGCTCCTTCGCGGCGACCCGGCAACTCGCCGAGGTCCTGAGTGAACGGGAGTTCACCCTCTTATTCCACGAGGGCCAGGAATCCAATCTTCATGTGATGCAGGTGACCGAGCAGATCCTGCTTCTGATCACGTTCGGGAGGGAGACCCAGGTCGGTCGAGTCCGCCTGTATACGAGCAGGGCCCTCGAAGTGCTCAAGCCGATTTTCGATGATGCCGAAGATATCGGAGGAGGAGTACCTCAGGTGGACAAGGACTACTCGCGGGAAGCCGACGCAGCCATCGACGGCTGGCTCCCGGAACGCAAAGACTGATTCGGGCAAGGGGCTGCACGTGGCACTGATCAACCTGGCGGCACGAGAGATCAACTACAAGATCGTGTACTACGGGTGTGGCCTGTGTGGCAAGACGACCAACATCCAGTACATCTACCGTCGGGTCAATCCCGAGGCCCGAGGGCGGCTGGTCAGTATCGCCACCGAAGAGGAGCGGACCCTCTACTTCGATTTCCTGCCCCTCTCTTTGGGCACGGTGAAGGGTCTCCGTACCCGCTTTCACCTCTACACCGTTCCCGGACAATCCTTCTACAACGCTTCCCGGAAACTCGTCCTCCAGGGCGTCGACGGGATCGTCTTCGTCGCCGACAGCCAGGTATCCCGTCTCGACGAGAATGTCGACAGCTACCTGAATCTTTGGGAGAACCTCATGTCCCAGGGCGAGGAACCGAGCAAGCTCGGCACGGTCCTCCAGATGAACAAGCGCGACCTGAGTGCCATCTTCTCTGTGAGCGACCTCAATGACCTGCTGAACCACACTGACTCCCCGGTGGTGGAGGCCTGCGCCCTCACCGGTATGGGCGTCTTCGAGACCCTCAAGACTGTCTGCAAGCAGGTGATCGCAAAGAGTGCGGCGTCCTAGCCGCGACCCTCTCGCACTACCTCCCCCAAGATCTCCCGGTAGATGTCCACCAGTCCCGCGGCTCGTTCGTTGTCACCGGCTTCGGCATACACGTGAAAGAGCGGTTCTTCGGCATCAGGTAGGACCAACGCCCACTCGGAGCGCTCGAGAAATACCTTGATCCCATCCACGAGGGACACTCTGCCGTCACGGAGGCGCTCGGTGAGCTTCCTCATGACGATCCCCTTCATCTCCCACGGGCACTCCACCGCTTGATGCGCCACATGGGCTATGGGAAGCTCTGCGACCGACTGCGACAAGGGTGCGTCCGTCGTACACACGCACTCGAGCACCTTGCCCAACGCATAGAGGCCGTCCATCGATGGCAGGACGGGCGGGTAGATGTACCCCCCGTCCACGCTCGCGGCGAACACCGTGTTGGGCCGGTTCGCCTCCGCCATGAGCGCGGCCTTCGCGTATTTGGTGCGCCGTATCGTCACCCCGGTGGAGGAGACGACCTGTTCGGCCAACCGGGTGGCATGCAGAGGAAGTGCAGCGAAACCCGAGCCCGCTTCCCTCGCCGACTGTTGAAGCAGCAACAGGAGCAGGGTCGAGTCGGCGACGAGGTCTCCCTTCTCGTCGACCACGTAGAGATACTCTGCGCCCGGATCGAGGACCGCCCCCAGGTCGGCCTCGGTCGCCCGCACCAACTCCCCCACTCGCGCCGCTGCCGCCGGTAGGCTCTCGTCGAGGACGAAGCGCGAGCGGCTGCGGGAGAAGGTGTTCAACGCCACCGTCTCGACGCCCAACTTGTCGAGGGTCGCGGAGAAGAACGTAGCCGGCGCCGAAGACGAGTAGTCCAGCACGAGACGAGGCTGCCTGCCTCGGATGGCCACCGTGTTCCAGTTCTCCAAGAGCGACGTGGTATACGTCTCTATCGCACGGGGCGGATAGACCACCTGTCCCATCTCTTCGAAAGAGGCTCGACGGAAATCCTCTCTGAAGTAGAGGTTCTCGATCGCCCGCTCTCGCTTACTGTCGAGCGGCACCCCCGGAGCCTCTGAGAAGATCACCTCGATCTGCTCGGGGTTCTCCACGCTCATCTGGACATGGATGCCGCCGACGGCCTTGCCACTCTTGATGTCGAAGCGGTTGACCGCCACCGGAGCGATAGTGAGGTCGCGTACGTTGACCCCGGTGGAGTTGAGTCCGCTGATGACGGCGCGTTTGAGCACCCGCGAAGCGTGATGGGTGTCACGGCTGCTCGTGACGTAGGTGTCCTTGTTGATGAGGGAACCATATGCCATGGCCAGACGCATGGCCATCTCGGGAGTGACGTCGATATTGGCGAGACCGCGGACGCCGTTGCGCCCGAAGAGAGCACTGGGCCCCCGCGTCTCCCAGACGATGGAGGAGCGGACGGCGGATCCCGGTTCCACATTCTTGAACGGGTAGATCTTCACATTGTTGGCGACGACGGCGTTCCGTCCGATGATGGAACGGTCCCCCACCACCACGCCATCGGCGATATGAGCGTTCTCGTGCACCTCGACCGCGGTGCCGAGCACGGCGCCACTGACGATCGCACCTGCAGCCAGATACACGTTCTCCGCGAGCACCGACCCTCCCACCTGAGCACCGGCCCGCACCACCACGTTATCGCCGAGGACAGAGTGGGCGAGCACGCTCGCCCCCGAGTCGAGCCGGACGTTGGCGCCGATGACAGCCGGGCCCTCCACGTCGTCGAGGGTGTCCAGGACAGCCCCCGGGGCCACCCACACATTCCCCCGGAGCCTCACTCCCGGCGGTGTCAGGCGGATCTTGCCGTCGAGTGCGTCTCGGTTGGCCTGCAGATACTGCTCGAGGCTCCCGATATCCTGCCAGTAGCCCTCGCAGACTGTCCCGTAGAGAGGCTTGTGCATGTCGAAGAGCTTGGGGAACAGATCGTGGCTGAAATCGTAGGCCTGACCCTCGGGAATATGATCGAACACCTCTGGTTCGATGACGTAGATGCCCGTGTTGACGGTATCCGAGAAGACCTGCCCCCACCCCGGTTTCTCGAGGAACCGCTGGATCCGGCCTTCGTCGTCGACGATGACCACTCCGAACTCGAGCGGGTTCTCGACGCTCTTGAGGGCGATGGTGATCATCGCCTCCCGCTCCTTGTGGAAGGCGATGACGCTGCCGAGGTCGAAATCGGTCAGTGCATCGCCGCTGATGACAAGGAAAGTGTCGTCGAGCAGGTCTTTCGCCAGTCTGATAGAGCCGGCGGTACCCATGGGCGTCTCTTCGACAGTGTAGTCGATCCGCATCCCCAGACCGCTGCCGTCCCCGAAATAGTTCCGGATGAGTCGAGGCAGGAAGGCCAGAGTCATGACCACGTCGTCGATGCCGTGCCGCTGCAGCAGTTCCAGGATGTGCTGGACGGTCGGCTTGTTGACGATAGGCACCATGGGCTTGGGCTGGTTCGACGTCAGGGGGCGCAGGCGCGTCCCCTGACCGCCGGCCATCACGACTGCCTTCACAAGGACCTCCTCCGGGCGACTGCGTGCCAGCATACCTGTAGTACCCGTTTGGCGGAAGAAAGAACAGGAAAGCGTCAAGCTCTCGCGCCAAGGAGTGAGTCGGCGGTCGGAGCGGTGACGACACTCCGAGGACAGGCGGGCAAGAAAAAGTCGGGACGGCCGGATTTGAACCGGCGACCTTCCGGCCCCCAGCCGGATGCGCTACCAAACTACGCCACGTCCCGATGCGAGGCTCCAGTATAGCGCGCAGCCTGGAGATGGACCACCGCCCCACCGGCCCTCATCCCCCGCCGCCTGTACTCGCCCGCGTGCAGGCCGGCTCGGTGGTGATAGGGCGGCTAGTGCGTCTCGGCGCGGGGTTGACGACTCATCAGCTCGTGGACGCTCGTTCGGACGTCCTTGCCCTCGAGAACCACGGCTGCGACGTTTTCGGCGATCGGCATGTCGACTCCCCTGTCCCGGGCTAGACCCAAGGTCACGGGGGTGGCTGTGAGGCCCTCGGCCACCATCCCCATCTCCTCCTCGACTCGACCTACCGGATGTCCCTGGGCGATGAGTTCTCCTGCGAGACGGTTCCGCGAATGTCGCGACGTGCAGGTGCCCACCAAGTCACCAAGTCCGGCGAGGCCGGCGAACGTCAAAGGATCGGCTCCCATCGCGGCACCCAGACGTGCGATCTCGGCAAGACCCCGGGTGACGAGAGCTGCTCGGGCGTTGTCTCCATAGCCGAGTCCGTCGGACATGCCGGTGGCAAGTGCCACGACGTTCTTGACGGCCGCCGCCAGCTCGACCCCGACCAGATCGTCGTTCACATAAGCCCTCAGACTCTCGTTCGTCACCAATTCCTGCAGATAGCGACCGAACTCCGCGTCGTCGGAGGCGATCACGGTCGCCGTAGGCTGGCCCAGGGCGACCTCCTCGGCCTGGTTGGGTCCCGAGAGGACCGCGATGGAGGGGCTCAAGGCGGCGAGTTCCATGCGGAGCACCTCGCTCAAACGGAGGCGGCTCCGTGGCTCCAGACCTTTGGTGAGACTCAGGACGCCGACCCCGCTGGAAAGCCGAGGAGCGAGCATCGTCGCCGTCTCCAGGAACACGCGGCTGGGAACGGCCAAGACGAGCAGTTCGACACCCGCAAGAGAGTCGTCGAGATAACATCCATAGCGCAGTTCCGACGGTAGTTCCAGGAAGTCGACGTACTCGGGGTTGCGTCGCCGTTTCCTCATCGCCTCAGCCAACTTGGCCCGTCGGGCGAGCAGAGTGGTCGGCACCCCGCAGGACACCAGGTGCCGGGCGAACGCCGTTCCCCAGCTACCCGCGCCGACCACCGCGACCTGCGGAGGTCGCCTCGTCCGCCAGGCCTCCCCCACGCTCACGACGCAGGCGCCTCGTCCGTTCCCGGAGGGTCGGACCGGCGCTTGTTCCAAGGCCAGGTCACGCGCGGCTCCTGCCGTCTCCAGAGTCGGCGGAAATTGCTCCGGTGAGCCCACAGGACGACCGCCGACATGACACAACACACCACGATGTAGGCGAGGGGCTGATGGAACAGCACCGCCATGACCGGGAGCATTATGGTGCAGGTTATCGAAGCGATGGACACGACCCTGGTCCCGAACAGCAACACCAGATAGGCCCCCACCAGGATGGCCATCGGTATCGGCATCATCCCGATAGCGGCTCCCGCCCCGGTGGCGACCCCCTTCCCGCCCCGGCCGCGGAGAAAGATCGAGTAGTTGTGGCCGGCCACACAGGCGAACGCGACGAACACAGTGACCAGGGGGGTGCTCATGTAGCGGGCCAGGACGACGGGGATTACCCCCTTCAACATATCCGCGAACAGCACGGCCAGGCCCAGACGTGTCCCGAGGACCCTGAACGCGTTCGTGGTGCCCGCATTGCCACTGCCGAGCTCTCTGACGTCGAGGTCCTTGAAGAGCCTCCCCAGGAAGACGCTGGGCGACACGGAGCCCACCAGGTAGCCGAACACCACCAGCCCCACTCCTTCGAGCACGAACCCGGTGCTCACGAATATCTCTCCTCTTTGCCCTCGAAATCGATTATCACTGGGATACCCCAGAGACCGTATTCCTCACGCAGCCTGTTCTCGAGAAAGTGCGCGAACGACCGAGTGATCAAGGCCTTTGCGTTCACCATGATCTTGAACCGCGGAGGCGCGACCTCGTACTGGACCGCGTAGAAGAGCTTGATCGACTTCACTCCTCTGGTCGCAGGAGGGCGCCGGGAGCGGACGTCTTCCAGCCATCGATTCAGCTCGGCAGTGGGGATCCGGCTGCTGTACTGATCGTACAACTCCTCGGCGAGGGGAAGGATGCGGTCGACCCCGCGTTTGGTGAGCGCGGAGACGGTCAGCCACCGTGGTCTCATCTGGATCTTGGTCTTGACTCGCGCGGTCGCCAGGTCGAGATCGAGCTGGGAGATGTCCCACTTGTTGAAGAGGATGGCAGTGGCGCATCTGGCTCGTTGTGCCTCATACGCGACCTGCAGGTCGAGGTCCACCAGGCCCTCCGCGGCATCGACGACCACCAAAGCGACGTCGCTCCGCTGCATCGCCTTGAGAGCTCGGAGGGAACTGTAGTACTCGACGTCGGTAGTCGTGCGTTTGCCCGGCCGCCTCAGCCCAGCCGTATCGATGAGAGTCATGGGATGCCCCTCGAACAGCACCTGGGTATCGATGGCATCGCGGGTCGTGCCCGGTATGTCTGAGACGATGGTGCGCTGGTCGCCGAGGAGAGCGTTGAGCACGGAACTCTTGCCTACGTTGGGGCGGCCGACGATACAGACTTTGCACGGCTCCACGACCTCCACGGCCGGCCCCTCTTCCGGCAGAGCCTTCACGATCTCATCGAGCGCGTCTCCGAGCCCAAGCCCGTGCTCCGCCGAGATGCCTATCGGTTCACCCAGGCCCAAGGCCCAGTATTCGAGCAGATTGTCCTGGGCGCTGTGCGTGTCGATCTTGTTGACGGCGAGCACGACCGGAAGTCCGCTGCGTCTAAGGATGGCCGCGATCTCGTGGTCCTGCGGAGCCACTCCCATCTTTCCGTCGAGGAGGAACACGGCGACCGACGCCTGCCCAAGGGCGGTGTGTGCCTGACTCCGGACCTCAGACCCGAGCGGCTCGTCGCTCAGCAGATCGATGCCTCCGGTGTCGACGACCACGAACCGCCTGCCGTTCCACTCGGCCTCCCCCTCCTTGCGGTCTCGGGTGACGCCCGACTCCGGTGCCACCACCGCGTCGCGAGTGCCGGTCAGTCGGTTGAAGAGGGTCGACTTACCCACGTTCGGGTAACCGATGATGGCGACACGAGGCAATGGGCTTGTCATGATCCTATCTCCCGAATCCTCTCGGCCACCGCGGCGATCTGCTCTGGGGGCGTGGATGCACCTGCTGTGATCCCCACGATCTGGGAATCCTCGAACCATTGTTCATCGATCTCGTTCGCGTCCTCGATGTGATGGGTGCGGGGTTGGACTTGGGCGCACAATTCGGCGAGGCGTCTCGTGTTGCCGGAGTTGCGCCCGCCCACGACGATGACCACGTCCACATCACCGGCCAAGGCGATAGCGGCTGTCTGCCGCTGCTCGGTCGCGCTGCAGATGGTGTTGTATACGAGTAGTTCCTTCACGCGAGACGTCAGGTAGGCCGCCAATTCCGACAGACGCTCTCGCGACTGAGTCGTCTGCACGACGACGCCGATCCGCCTGCTCGGGAGTTCATCCGGCAGTTCGTCAGGGCTCTCAACGATGAGACTGTCGTCGCCCGCGTAGGACCGCAGAGCCAGGACTTCGGGATGGTCGTGCTCTCCGAGGATCACCACGACGTATCCTCGTGCCTTGAGATCGGCCGCCTTCTCTTGGGCCGAGGTGACGAACCGACAGGTGGCGTCGAGTACTGTCACGCCGGACGCCGTCAACCTGGCCTTGGTCCCCCGGGGCACACCGTGCGAGCGGATGACCACGGTCCCGGTGGCCGCGTGGGCCGGGTCGTCCACCACCCCCACCCCTTGCGATTGCAGACGGGCGATGACTCCGGGGTTGTGGATGAGTGGTCCCAAGGTGTTTATGGGAGCCGGCGCCGTGGAGATGGCCTCCCGGACCACCTCCAACGCCTTCTCCACGCCCCAGCAGAACCCAGCGTTGTCGGAGATTCGGATCTCGAGGGGAGTCATATCCCCTCCGACCCTCCAGGGACGTCGTCCCCCGACGGTGGTATGTCAAGCAGTCGCCGATAGGTCTCCGTAAGCCTCTGACTGGCTACGACGGCGCGTTCCGACCGAGGTACGTCCGTTCCCGGTATGGCCAAGGGTGGACCGAACTTGACGACCACCCGGGGGAACCTGAATCTGCGGCCTCGGACGATGCGCTCGGTACCTTCCATGACGACCGGGATAGTCACCACCTGGTCTCGCAGGGAGAAAAGGGTCACCCCGGGATGGATCTCACCCAATCCTCCGTCCCTCTGCCGACGTCCCTCTGGGAAGATCCCCAGGACGGCCTCAGCCGCCAGCACCTCGAGCGCCCTCTTCACAGCCACTCGGTCGGCTTCTCCCCTGTTGATGGGAAACGCGCCCAAACTGTCGATCAGACGGCCGAGGGCTTTGACCTTCCATAACTCGGCTTTTGCCATGAAGTGGATCTGACGTGGACTCGCCACCCCGAGGAAGAAGGGATCCAGGTTGCTACGATGATTGGAAGCCAATACCACTGCGCCCGACGTAGGGAAATGCTCCCGGCCCACGATGGTCATCCGGAACACCCGCCTCCACAGTGGCGGGATGAACGAGTAGGCAAAACGATAGAGGATGGTGTCGAGAGGGCTCTTTACCATGCCGCTGAGGCGCCATCTGCGTGTGGGTCGAGCCCTACTCACGACGGCATGGATGACCTCTTCGATCGTCAGCCCGGTCGTGTCGATCTCGATCGCGTCCTCGGCTTTGCGGAGGGGCGCCAACTCCCGGCCGGAGTCGTACGCGTCCCGAGCGGTGATGTCGGCCACGATCTCGTCGAGAGGCTGGTCAGTCCCTTTCTCCCTGAGTTGGAGTTGTCGCCGCCTCGCCCGCTCTTCGATGGAGGCCGTGAGAAAAATCTTCAGGTCGGCGTCGGGAGCGACAACCGTGCCCATATCCCGCCCTTCGAGGACCACATCGCCTCGCGCGATCTCCTCGCGCTGCTTCTGAGTCAGGACGGCCCGCACTCCGGGGTCTGCCGACACGACCGACACGTTCTGAGAGACCAGCCGGCCGCGAATCTCCTCGGTCACCTCACGACCATCGACGAAGACCCGGCTGAGGTCGTCCGGACGACCCTCCAGGCGCAGAGACACCCCATTCGCGAGAGCGCCCGCCTCGGACACGCGCTCCGGCACGAGGTCCTGTTCGAGCGCGAGCAAGGTGATGGCCCGGTACATCGCCCCCGTATCCAGGTAACGCATGTGGAGCCGCTTGGCGACCTCTCGGGCGATGGTGCTCTTGCCCGAGCCGGCAGGACCGTCGATGGCTACGATCATCGCTCGACCCTCCCCCCGAGCGCCTCGTAGAAGCCCAAGAAATCGGGGAACGAGACGGCGACGCAATCGAGGTCGTCAACTCTCACGCCTTTCGTCGAAGCGCCGCCGGCGACTGCGCCCACCATCGCGATCCGGTGGTCGGCATGGGCTTCGACCGACCCCCCGTCCCAGCCCTTGGGATCTCCCCCGACCACCACCCCGTCGGCCTGCTCGGCGACTTCGACCCCGAGGGACGTGAGTAGAGACGCCATCGCGCTCAGCCGGTCGCTCTCCTTCGCCCTGAGTTCGGAGGCTCCGCTCACCCGCGAGGTCCCTCTCGCCCTGGCGGCTGCGAGCAGGAACAAGGGGAGTTCGTCGATGAGATTCGGCACCTCCTCGGGGGCCACGTCGGTGGCCACCAACTCCGAAGTCCGAGCCGTGATACGGCCTATCGGCTCCGGTCCGATCATCTCGACAGGCTCCACCGTGATATCGGCCTGCATGCGACGGAGAACGGCCAGAAGACCCGTACGCGTCTCGTTCAGGCCTACGTTCTCGACCGTCACCTCCGAGCCTGGGGTGAGTATCGCCGCGACGAGGAAGAATGCCGCCGAACTGAAATCGCCCGGGACCGAGATGTGCCCGAGCCTCAGGCGCGCGCCCGGCTGGACGCGCACGGTCCCCGGACCGTGAGCCGGCCCTTCGCGTTGGATTAGGGCTCCGGCATGCCGGAGCATTCGCTCGGTGTGGTCGCGTGAAGCGCCGGGTTCCACGATCGCCGTCTCCCCTTCCGCGCGGAGCCCGGCGAGGATCAGACACGATTTCACCTGTGCCGAAGCCACTGCCAGATGATGGGTCATCCCCCGCAGAGTCCCGCCACGGATCGCAAGCGGGGGAAGGGTGTCGCCTCGCCGCGCTACTATCGTGGCTCCCATGGCCCTCAGAGGGTCGACGATCCTGGCCATGGGGCGCCGCCTGATGCTTTCGTCGCCGGTGAGTACGCAGAGCAGGGGCAGGGAGGCCACCAGTCCCGGGAGAAGTCTCATCAGCGTGCCCGAATTGGCGACGTCGACCACATCCGCGGGCTCCTGCAGGCCCTCCCAGCCTCGGCCCTCCACGGTGAGCGTGACGCCGTCGTCGACGATACTGACCCCGAGACTCCTCGCCGCCGCCACCGTCGCATTGGTGTCCGCCGAGCGCAGGAAACCACTCACGGTCACCGGGCCTTCGTTCACCGCTCCGAGAAGCACGGCTCTGTGCGAGACCGACTTGTCGCCGGGGACTGTGACCGTCCCCCTGAGGCCTCCGTCCGCGGGGAGGCTCAACCCCATGATCGGACCCGATCCGCTCGTTTCACTCACCGGATTCCCCCGTGAAACTGACCATGGAGGGGTAGCCGAGACCGTTCAGCAGGTTGCTGGCCGTCTCCGCGGTCTCTTTCCCAGCAACGAACAGCACCAGGTCTCCACCCACGCTGCGGCTGACGTGGTGCAGGGTGAGGTCTTCGATGTTGATGTGGGCATCGCCCAGGGCGGCCATCACCCCGGACAGGATCCCCGGTTGGTCGGGGATACGGACCGTGACTTTGAACAGCGTGTCGGGCGAGATGTCCTCGTACTCGAGCAACTCTTCCCGGAACGCGGCCGCCGAACCGATCGACCGCGTTATCCCCGCCTCGTCCCCGCTCTCCAGCGCTACCGAGAAGCTCTGCAGGCCCTCGATGACGGTCCGAAGGGAGTCGGCGAGAGCATCCCGGTTGCCGAGGAAGATGTCGCGCCACATCGGCGGGTTGGCCCCTGCCACCCGGGTCAGGTCTTTGAAGCTCGGCCCCACACTGTGAAGCGCCCTCTTCCCCGCTACCTGGAATCCTCCGGCATGCTCCATGAGCACGTTCGCCAGCACGTGGGGCAGGTGGCTCACCACCGCCATGATCCGGTCGTGTGCGACCGCGTCGATGTGGGTGGGGCGTGCCCCCAGGTCGAGGACGAACTGCTGCAGCATCTCATAGAGTTTCGGGAAGGCCGCGCCCGTCGTGCAGAGGAAGTACGTCGCCCCTTCGAACAAGTCGGCCCGCGAATAGCGGACACCCGAGTCGGCGGCCCCACAGATGGGGTGCCCGCCTATGAAGAGCGACCGCGCGAGGGGTGAGAGATCCCGGATGATGGCCGACTTGGTGCTGCCCATGTCGCTGATCAGTCGGGGCCTCGGCTCCGCCGTCGCGCATTCTTCCACGAGGCTGGGTATGCTGCCCACCGGGGTGGATACCACCACCAGATCGGCATAGGCGGCGGCTTCGGCAGCCGACGACGCGGCTTCGGTGATCACTCCGTGGTCGATCGCGGTCTCGAGGGCCGCTGGGTCGCTATCGAACCCAACCACTTCGTCTACCTGCGCCCGCTCCCGCGCGGCCAGGGCGAGGCTGCCCCCCATCATGCCGACGCCGACGACGGCCAGCCGGTGCACGCCGCTGTGGGAACGTGACTGAGCCACGGCCTAGCCCAGTGTCTTGCCGGTCCAGGCGATGATCTCCCTGATGCGAGAGGCCACCTGCTGGAATTGCTTCGGATCCAGGGATTGGGCCCCGTCCGACAGGGCCGTCTCCGGGGTGGGATGCATCTCGACCATGATCCCGTCCGCCCCAGCGGCGACTGCCGCGAGAGACAGGGGCTCGACCAGGTCGATCTTCCCCGCGGCGTGACTGGGGTCCACCACGACCGGGAGATGGCTGCGCTGCTTCAGGATGGGCACCGCTGAGATGTCCAAGGTGTTGCGGGTGGCCGTCTCGAAGGTGCGGATGCCCCTTTCGCAGAGGATCACGTCGGCGTTGCCCTCCTTGACGATGTATTCGGCGGCCATCAGCAGCTCGTCGATGGTCGCAGCCAGTCCTCGCTTGAGGAGCACCGGTCTGTCGACCTCACCCACGGCGGAGAGGAGTTGGAAGTTCTGCATGTTCCGAGCGCCGATCTGGATGATGTCGGAGTACTTCGCCACGTCGGCGAGATGTCGCGGATCCATCAGTTCGGTCACCACCGGCAGTCCGGTGAGCTCCCGCGCCTCCGCGAGAATCTCCAGACCCTCCACGCCGAGCCCCTGGAAGGCGTACGGCGACGTGCGGGGCTTGAAGGCTCCTCCGCGGAGCATGGTGGCACCTCCAGCCTTGGCGGCCAGGGCCGACTCCAACAGTTGCTCCCGGCTCTCGACCGAGCAAGGCCCGGCGATAAGGGCGACGTGTCCCCCGCCAAGGCTCGTGCCCCCCACCTCGATGACCGTATCCGAGCGCCGGAACTCCCGGCTGACCAACTTGTAGGGCTTGAGGATGGGCAAGACCTTATCGACCCCGGGATACGCCTCGAGAGGCAGGCCGGCGATGACGTCGCGCTCGCCCATAACGGCGATGACGGTGACGACGTCGCTGGTCGAGACGTGACCGCTGGCCCCTGCGCTCTCGAGGCGCTCGAGGATCTTCTCTACGTCGTCCTCAGCGCACGTCTCCTGCATGACTATCATCATCTCTGTACTTCCGACTTCCATCTCAACTCTCCGGACTCAGGGCCTCGGCGCTCAGACCGTTCACCACGTGAGCGGTCGTCGCTGCCATCGGCCTGCGCAATTGTTCGATGACCGACAAGAATCGATCGTTCTCCTCGACTTCACCTATGGTAACCCGAATCCACCCGGGGCATTCCATCGCATAGCCCGATCGCGTCATCACGCCGCTCTCGAGAAGCGCTTGGGCCACCTCCGAGCCGGGAAGACCGAGACCGGTCACATCCACGAGCAAGAAGTTGGCCTCGCTGGGACGATAGCCTATCCCCAACCGCTCCAGGTCCGCCGCCATGCGCGCCCTTTCACTCGCGACCAGGGCGCGGCGCTCTTCCACGCGTTCAGGGTGACTCAGCGACTCCACGGCGGCCACCTGGGCCAGCGAGTGCACGTTGAACGGCTGGCGGAGTTTGTCGAGGGCCTGGACCACCTCCGGGTGGGCGACGCCGTATCCCACGCGCAGTCCGGCCATGCCGTAGATCTTCGAGAACGTCCTGAGGACGATGAGGTTCGGGTAGTCCCCCAGCCACGCGGTCGAATCCTCCCGAGCGGGAGACGTCACGAACTCGCCGTAGGCCTCGTCGAGGATGACCGCGACGTCTTCCGGGACCCGGTCCAGGAACCTGCGCAACTCGAGGGGCTCGATGTAGCTGCCGGTGGGATTGTTGGGATTGCAGATGATAAGGAGGCTTGTATCCTCGGCGATCGCCGCGGACATGGCATCCAAGTCGTACTCCAGATCGGGCAGAGGCACGGGGGTCAGAGGCGCCTCGTGGGCAAGGGCGATCCATCGGTAGATCACGAAGGACGGGAGAGGGAACACCACTCCCCTGTCCGGCCCGAGGAACGCCTCTCCCAGCAGCATCAGCAGTTCGCAGGATCCGTTCCCGAACACGAAGCTCTCGATCGGCACCTGAAGCCGCTCGGCCAGCATGATCCGGAGGTCTGTGCACGCCCCGTCCGGATACCGGTTGAGCCCGTCGCAGGCGCTCTTCAGAGCCTCGACCACCTCGGGGAAGGGCCCATATGGACTCTCGTTGGCGGAAAGCCGCGCCACCTTGTCCAGATGGTATCGCTTGCGGATCTCGGCCAAGGGGGGTCCGGCGCGATATGCGCTCAATCTGTCCAGCACGGGGTTGAGTCTCATGGTCTCTCCAGAGATACGACGTCACACCTGGCCGAGCGCCCACGAACGTACCGGACCCGGCCAGAACTGTCAGTATAGAGCAGCGGGGGCCAAAACAAAGCCCGGGGACCCGCCCCCGGCTGCTAGAGGCCGGCTTCTTTGCGAAGACCGTCTATCTCAGCCGGCGACAAGGCGCGTACCTGACCCGGGGCCAATCCCGCGTCCACAAGACCGGCGAAGCGGCGACGGTGGAGGTCCGTGACCCTGTGACCGACCGCCTCCATCATCCTTCGCACCTGCCTCTTGCGTCCCTCATGGATGATCACGGAGAGGCGGGTGTAGCTGCCCCTCTCCGGAGTCCGGCCGCGCTCCTCGACCCGCACCACCGCCGGAGCCGTGAACCCGTCTTCGAGTTCGATCCCGCGTCTCAAGAGTCCGGCGGCGGCTTCGGTCACGTTGCCCCGCGCCGTCACCACGTACTCCTTGTCCACGTGGTACCGAGGGTGAAGCAAGCGCGCCGTCAATTCACCGTCGTTCGTCAGGAGCACCAGGCCCGTGCTGTCCAGATCCAGCCTGCCCACCGGGAAGACGCGGGCCCTGGTCGGCACCAGATCCACCACCGTGGGCCGACCGCGTGGGTCTACCACCGCGCTCAAGACGCCGACCGGTTTGTTCAGCAGCCAGTACTCCTTCGGTTTGACGGTGACGCTGCGACCGTCTACGGCGATCTCCTGAGTGTGCGGATCGACGGTCGCGCCCAAGGAGGCCACCACCCCGTCCACCGTGACCCGACCCGCGCGGATGAGTTCCTCGCACTGCCGGCGGGAGCCCGCCCCGGTCGCGGCCAGGACCTTCTGGAGCCGCTCAGCCATCGGACCGGATCACTCAGCGACCGTCAGGAGTCCCAGGCGGCGCCGCAGTTCCTCTTTCTGTCCCTCGTCCAGGGCGAAACCCTCGAGGTCCGGGAGCTCATCTAGGCCGGCAAGCCCGAACATCGCCTCGAAACGCCGGGTGGTCCCGTAGAGCACCGCCCCGCCCGCACTGGACGACCGACCAACCTCCGTGATCAGCTCCCGCTCCATGAGCGTATGGATGGGAGAGTCGGAGTTGACCCCCCTGATGTCCCCGATCTGGGCTCGTGAGACCGGCTGCAGGTAGGCGACCACCGCCAGGACCTCGATAGCCGCCGGCGACAACCGGGTGGCGTCGTCCGGTATCTCGAAGAGAGCGGAGACCGAAGCGTGGCACGATGGATTCGTACGGAACGTCCACCCTCCCGCCAGGTGTGCCAACTCGAGACCGCGCTCCCCATCTCGCGGATAGTCCCGGGCAAGTCTGTCGAGAGCCTTCTCCACCTCGTCGTCCGCCAACTCCCCCAGCGCCGAACTCAGCGCCTCCCGCATCGTCTCCACGGTCAATGGGTCGCCGGCCGCGAACAGCATCGCTTCGAGGTTGCGGGTGATCTCGTCCATGACAGGATCCTCAGTCGGTCTTCTGGGTTGGATGGACACGGACGACTATATCGCCGAACGGTTGCGGCTGCGAGACGCGGATCTCGCGACGAGTCATGAGGTCGAGCAGCGCGAAAAGGGACAAAGCCTGGACCAGCGGCTCCTCCCCCCCGAAGATGCGGTCGAAGGAGAAGCGGCCCCGCTTGGCGAGCACCCCTCGGATTATGCGGATCTGTCTGTGGAGTTCGACCTTCACCTGAGCGATATGGGCGGTATCGGGCTCCCTCTTGCTCTCGAGCAGCTTCACCAGGGCCCCGCGAAGCTCGAGGGCGTCTCCGCGACCGGCGATCTCCTCTACGGGGGCCAGACGGCGACGGTGTGTCGAGGCCGGTGCCCGCGACAGGGATCGCGCGGCAGCCTCCGCCAGCTCTCGCATGCGCGCCGACGCCGACTTGAACTTGCTGTATTCGTAGAGCCTCGAGAGGAGTTGATCCCGAGCCTCCTCCGGAGTCAACTCGCCCTCGATCTCCGGAGACGCCCCGGGGAGCAGCAGCCTTGACTTCACCTCCACCAGAAGGCTCATCAGGAGCAGGAACTCCGTCATCTCGTCCCAGTAGTCGACGGCTCCCGCTGCGTCCATCTGCTCCAGATAGGCCAAGATGACGTCGAACAGCGGCACTTCGAGGAGATCGATCTCCTCCTTTAGCACCAGGGATAGGAGCAGATCGAACGGTCCCTGGTAGACGTCGAGGTCCAGGTCCAGAGCTCTCACGAGAAGATCACCCCAGGCAGCGCACGTCGGCCGCGCGTCACCCTACGAACGTGTAGTTCGTCAGGAGGAGTTCTGCCAGACCTGTGAACGCCCCGCTCAGGATGCGGAAGAAGGAACCCTGGAAGGCGATGATCAAGACCAGCACGAGGAGCATCCCGTATCGGTCCACCGCCACCCACTTCTCGTAGGCGCTCCGCGGGAGGAACCCCCCGAGGACCCGCGAGCCGTCCAGAGGTGGGATGGGGATGAGATTGAAGATCCCCAACACGACGTTGACCTGGAAGAGGAGGAACAGCACGGTGAACAGCCGGCTGTCCACTGAGGGGGTGACCCAGTTGAGGACGAGCGCGAAGATGATCGCCAGGATGAAGTTGGTGATCGGGCCGGCCGCGCCCACGATCGCCATCCCCCGCTGACGGTTCTTGAAGTAGTAGGGAGAGACCGGGATCGGCTTCGCCCAGCCGAAGACGAAACCCGAGAACAGGTAGGTGATGATGAACATGGCCGTGCCTATGGGATCGAGGTGTTTGATCGGGTTGAGGCTCAACCTTCCCCGATTCTTGGCGGTCGGGTCACCCAACCGATACGCGACCCAACCGTGGGCCAACTCATGGAACATCATGGACACGAGAAGCACAGGGATGAGGAAGAGTAGGTCGATCCATCGATCGCTCATGCGCCCGACTCCACCAGTCGCCGTGCGGTCTCCAGCTCGGCCTCACGGCCCTGGATGATGCCCTCCACTCGTAACTCCTTCAATCGTTCGAGCACGCGTCCCACCGCGGGACCTTTGTTCATCCCCAGCGCCAGCAGGTCTTCCCCGGAAATACTCAACGTCCGGAAACGGAGCTCCCCCAGGTACCGGCGCAGCCGGGTCTGTGAACGACCCGGATCCATGCCGCCCAGCGTGAACACCAGCGCCTCGACGGGAGCCGTCCGCAGCACTCGGTAGACGTCCCAGTCGCTCATCTCCTTGCCGTCAAGGCGCTCAGTCAGCGCAGGTCCCATGACCACTCCCGCCCGCACGACCTCACTGTCGACGCGCTTCAGCTTCAACTTCTCGAGCCACAGGTACAGCTCGTCGTGGCTCATGTTGCGGGTCATCGCCGCAAGGCGTAGGCGCCAGCTTACCACCTCGGGCTGCAACCCGAGTTCTTGGACCAACGAGTCCAAGCGCTTCACCAGCGCGACCGTCTTCACCCCCGTGGCCAGTTTTGGATGCACTTCGCGGGCGACCCCCAGTTCATGCAGCCGGCTGAGGGTCCACTCCACGTCGGCCTCGCTCAGCAACGGGATGAGTTCTTCTCTCAACCGGACGCTCGAAAGGTCGCCGACCAGGTGCATCTCCACGCAGCTACGGGCGAACGCCCGGGTCTGTTCGTCCATCCTGAAGCCATACCGGTTCTCATACCGGACCGCTCGGAAGATACGGGTCGGATCTTCGATGAAGCTCAGGTTGTGCAACACCCGGATGACGCCGTCCCTCAGATCGCGGTAGCCGCCGAAGAAATCGATCACCGTGCCGAGATCGGCACCCCCGAGCGATATGGCCATGGCGTTGATGGTGAAATCGCGCCTGAACAGGTCCTGGCGTATCGATGCGTGCTCGACCCTGGGCAGCGCCGCAGGGTAGTCGTAGAACTCGGTGCGGGTGGTGGCCACGTCGACATGGAACGGCTCCCCCGAGGGTCGCACCCACTCCGGTGCCTGTCCCAGTACCTCAGGCGGCAGCAGCACCACGGCGGTCTTGAACTTGCGGTGGGCCCTCACCCTGCCCCCCAGTTGCCCGGCGAGCCGGCGGGCGAACTCGATGCCGTCGCCCTCGACCGCTACGTCGACGTCCACGTTGGGTTGTTCGAGCAGGAGGTCGCGCACGAAGCCCCCCACCAGATACACTCCTGCGAAATCCTCCGACAGGGCCGAGCACGCGCGGAAAAGGCGCCCGAAGAACGGGTGGTCGCCCAGAGTCTGCATCGTGTACATCTGGGGCTCTATCGCCCGGGCCTGTTCTTGCTCCCATCGCCCCTGATGTGCCGCCAACACGTCGGTCCGGGTGGCGATGCCGATGACGTCCTCCGCCCGAGCACTGCCTTCAGCCGTCGCCGTCTCGTACGCACTGTCGGTGACTACGGGCACCCGCCCGATATTGTCTTCGACCATGATCCGCCTGAGTTCGTCGATCGTGGTGGCCGAACGGGCGAAGGTGATCTTCCTGGTCATCACTCCCTTGACCGGGGCATGGCCCAGACCGTGACGGATCGCCTTGTCGAGGTCACGCCGGGCCACGATCCCGATCATGCGCCCACCCTCTCTCACACAGATGCCCGAATGGCCGTACCGTTGCGCTGTCACCAGGGCTTCCGTGACCGGGGTATCCGAGTCGATGAAGCGAACGGGGCGGCTCATGATCTCCCCAGCAGTGGGCACTCCGAGGCTTGCCTGGCCCAGGACCTCCAGGAGCCGCTCGATGGCCTCCTCTGCGGTCCCTTCGTGGATCACCGCCGAGGCCGCCTGCGCGTGCCCTCCCCCGTCGATCGCATGGAGGATCTCCCCCACGTCGACCGAGCCGGCCCGCGACCGGGCGGTGACGAACACCCGGTCTTCCATAGCGACCGCCTGCAACAGCACTTCGGCATTGATCAGTTCCATGAGCTTGTGCGCGATCACGCTCAGCCCGTCCACATACACGGGGGCGTCGGCGGCGACCACATGGATGTCTATCCCCCGCACTCTCTCCACCCGCACCTGATCGACGAGCACCATGAGCATGTCCCGCTGGCCCTCGGTGAGGGCGCTGTGCAGGTATCGCTCGATCAGGGCCTGGGAGGCTCCGAGGCGCATGCTGGTCGCCAACATCTCGGCGTCGCGGATGGTCGTCCGGGGATAGGTGAGCGAGCCGGTGTCCTCATGGATGCCGAGGGCGAAGACACTCGCTTCGAGACGTGAGATCTCCACGCCTCGCTCCCGCAAGATGTGGAGCATCGATGTAGCCTGCGAGCCGTCTGTGGAGAGGACCCAGTTGTCTCCTTCGACGAACGCCGGCCGCTGAGGATTCTCGGCCTCGTGGTGATCGAAGACGACCACCTCCACCCCATCCCGGCCACAGAGTTCACCGAGGTCGCCGATGCGCTCCGGGTCTGCGGTGTCGACGATTATCAATTGTCGGATCTTGGTCTGGTCAACCTGACGAAGGCTCAGGATGGGGAGCGTCTCGCCGTGCAGAGACACGAAGTCGCGGACGTTCGGGTTGAGCGAACCGGCGAAGACGATGCGCCCCTCCGGATACAACAGGGCCGCCCCCACCGCGGCCGCGAGCGCGTCGAAGTCCGCGTTCTGGTGGGTCGTGATGACCGTGTGCACCTCGATGAGGGACGGCGGAGCTGTCATGTCCCTCAGTATACCGGCGCACACCCGACCGTGCGCCCCAGCCACGGGAAGGAGGCTAGGGCGATCGCTCCTGCCTGATCAGTCCCGGGGGTCGACTACTGCGCCGAGCGCGGCCGTCAGTGCGTCCCGAGCCCGGCCCCCGGCCCGGATAACGTCTTCGTGTGAGGCCTCTCCGGCATTCGCCACGACGCACAGCACGACCGCTTCCAGACCCTCCCCATGAGCGGCCCGCAACTCCGCCGCGCCCGACATGCTGACGGTCGCGGCCCCAGCGGTCCGCAGCACCGCCAGCTCGGCCGGCGTCTCGTACTGTGGTCCCGGGAGGCAGGCGTGGGCGCCTGGAAGCGACTGAAGCCTCACTCGCCGCTCCGAGGCCTCCGGGCTGCCGAGTGACGGCGCCTCCGCGCTGAGTCTCGTCGGCCGCCCTTTGGCATCGAGGTTCTGGAAATCGAGCAGTTCTTGGGCGACCATCACGCTGCCGGGGGCTACCGTCTCAGCGATGGCCCCACACGACGTGGTTATGACGAGACGCTTCACGCCCCAGATCGCGAGTGTGTGCACGGGCAGCTGGAGTTCGCTCATGTCGAAGCCTTCGTAGCCGTGAGCCCGCCCCTGAAGGACCACGACGTCTTCAGACCCTGCCACGGCCACGCTGAGCGTCTGTCTGTGGCCGCCGACGCTCCCGACTCGCCAATGGGGCACCTCGCCGTAGTAGACCTCTTCCTGCGAGTCTTCTGCAAAAGCCACTTCCAGACCGGAACCCAGTATCACCGCGGTCTCGGGCGCCGAGCCCAGACGCCCCCGCAACCAGGCGGCCGCTTCCCTGGCTTCGGTGGGTCCCACCTTTCCCACCTCTCGGGCGCACGTGCGCCTTTGCGTGGGCATCCCCGCCGCTTCCCCGAGCACGACCGGATAGCAGCCCCATCCTCGCCCTGGTTCCAGCCGGACGATGGGTTTGCCGGCCAGCGGAGCGTCCCTTCCCGTCAGATACTCGTAGATCGTCGCCCCTGTGTCGGCGAAACCCCCTTCGTAGACGGCGGGCGGCGTCTTCCGAGGGCGCGGGTAGAGCAGGAGAGGCACGAACTCGCGACTATGGTCGGTGCTGGTGGTAGTGGGATCGACCCCGTGGTCCGCAGAGATGATCAGCCGGTCGTCGGGGCCCAGGCCGGCGACGATATCCGGAAGGGCGGCATCGACGGCTTCCAGACCCTGCGCGAATCCCTCGACGTCGTTGCGATGACCCCACGTCATGTCGAAATCGACCAGGTTGGTGAAGAGAAGACCGGCACTGAAATCGGCCTCCACGCCGTCCCCGCGGACGAGGTCGCGCACCAACCTCAGGTTCTCCTCGTTCGAGCGGACCTTGACCTTGGCAGCGACACCGCGTCCGACGAACACCTCGCTGATCTTCCCCAGAGCAAGGACGGGCACGCCGGCACGTTCCAGCAGATCCAGATAGGTGTCGTGCGGAGGCGCCAGCGAGAAATCCCGCCGGTCCTTCGTACGCACGAACGCTCCCGGAACGCCGGTGAACGGCCGGGCGATGACTCGAGCCATGGCGTGACGCCCCTGCAGTATCCGGCGCGCCGCCTCGCACCATCCGTAGAGCTGCTCCAAAGGCACCACGTCCACGTGGGCGGCGATCTGGAAGACGCTGTCGGCACTCGTGTATACGATGGGCATGCCTGTGGCGACGTGTTCCCGACCAAGTTCCTCGATGATCACCGTCCCCGACGCAGGTCGATTCCCGAGCACATCGCGACCGATGCTTTCCCGGAAGGGCCTCAAGATCTCGTCGGGGAACCCGTCAGGGTACGCGGGGAAGCCCCGCTCCGTCACCAGACCCATGTGCTCCCAGTGACCCACGGTGGTGTCCTTGCCCACGGACAAAGGGGCAAGGCGACCGACCAGGCTGAGGGGGTTCTTCACGGGGGGCACGCCGCTGAGGGGCAGTATGTTGCCCAAGCCCATCTTCCGGAGGAAGGGCAACCTCAGCTCCACCACCCGGCTCAGGTTCCCCAACGTGTCAGAGCCCTCGTCGCCGTAGGCCGAGGCGTCAGGCAGCGCGCCGACGCCCACTCCATCGAGCATCATGAAGATGAACCGGGCCATCGTCCTATCCTTCCCTGGCCCTCGGATGGGCGTTCAGATAGATCTTGTGCAGATGAGAAGTGGTGACGTGCGTGTATATCTGAGTGGTCGAGAGATCGGCATGGCCCAGCATCTCCTGCACCGCTCGGAGATCGGCGCCTCCTTCGAGAAGGTGGGTCGCGAAGGAGTGCCGCAGCGTATGGGCCGATACGTCCTCCGGCAGCCCCGCCTGGCGGACGTAGCGCTTTATGATCAGATGGAGGCCTTGACGAGACAATCGCCTTCCCCGCGCGTTGAGGAAGAGCTCCGCCGCTTTCAGGGTACCCGCGCCGCCCAGCTGAGGCCTGCCTCGCTCGTTGTACTCCCGCAGAGCCTCCAGAGCCGGCCTTCCCAGGGGAACGACACGCTCCTTGCTGCCCTTGCCCATCGTACGGACGAAGCCTACGTCGAAGTCGATGTCCTGGAGCCGGAGTGCCAGTGCCTCCGATGCGCGCAGGCCCGCCCCGTACAGTACCTCCAACAGCGCCCGGTCCCGAAGACCGGTCGGGGTCGCGCGGGGGGCGGACACCAGTCGATCTACCTGCTCCACGGTCAAGGTCTGAGGAAGATCCGTGCCAAGGCGGGGACTGGCGAGCGGTCGAGTCGGGTCGACGGACCCCAGGTCGGCCAGCACTCGGTGCCGATAGAACGAACGGATGGCCGCAGTCTTGCGCGCTCTCGTCGCCGGGCGCCACTGTCCGTGTCCGAGGAACTCCCTGACCTGCTCGGTATCAGCGCACTCTAGAGAAACACCGTGCTCCCCCAAGAACTGAGCGAACTGAATCAGATCCCGGCGGTACGATTCCACCGTGCGCTCGGCCAATCCTTGCTCCAGGCGGAGTGCACGCAGGTACTCCACGATCGCGGGCTCTTGCTCGGAAGGGCTCATGGCATCGCCGAGAATGAGGGGCTACGTGTACTCGATCGGCAGCACGTATTCCAGCGGGAAATACGCGTTACCAGTAGCCTCGGCCACCTCGCGGTTGGTCACCTTCCCTTCCATCACGTTCACGCCTCGGGCAAGAGTCGGGTCCGACCGTGCCGCGTTGACGATACCGTTGTCGGCGATGGCGACTATGTACGGCAGTGTCGAGTTGGTCAGCGCCAGAGTCGACGTGATGGGCACGACCCCGGCAACGTTGTCCACGCAGTAGTGGACGAGACCGTGTTTCACGAAGACCGGATCGCGATGGCTGGTCGCGTGAGACGTGGCGACGCACCCGCCCTGGTCGATACTGAGATCGACGATGACCGATCCGGGCTGCATCTGCCGCACCACGTCCTCGGACACGAGCACCGGGGTCCGCGCCCCCGACACCAGCACCGCCCCGATCACAAGATCGGCCTTGACCACCTCTTCTTCGATGGTCAACTGGTCGCTGTGAAGTGTCTGCACGGCCGGTAGCTGCTGCTGCAACGCAGCCAGCGCGTCGAGGTTGATGTCGAGGACCTTGGTGTGCGCCCCCATCCCCGAAGCGATACGGGCCGCGTTGGTACCGGAGATTCCGGCTCCCAGGATGATGACGTTGGCGGCCTTCACGCCGGTCGCTCCGCTCAGCAACTTGCCTTTCCCCCCGCTCATACGCTCGAGGAAGTAGGCACCCGCCTGGGGAGCGAGCCGCCCGGCGATCTCGCTCATCGGCGCCAGGAGAGGCAGGCGACCATCGGCGGTCTCCACGGTCTCGTAGGCCAGACATGTGGCTCCACTCTCCACCAGACCGCGGGTCAAGTCCTCGTCGGGAGCGAGGTGGAGGTAGGTGCACAGGAGATGTCGAGGTTCAAGTCGCAGGTACTCCTCTTTGAGGGGCTCCTTCACCTTGACGATCAGATCGGCCTCGACGAACACCGCCTCAGCGTCAGCTACGATGCGGGCCCCGGCGGCGACATACGCCTCGTCCGAGAAGAACGAGCCTTCCCCAGCTCCATGCTGTACGAGAACCTCGTGGCCGTGCGTCGTCAGCTCCTTGGTTCCCGCGGGAGTAAGCGCTACGCGGTACTCTTCTTCTTTGATCTCTGTGGGTACGCCGACACGCATGGGGTCCGTCTCTCAGGTCGCGCTTCGTAGACCGGGGCCCAGCAGCCGCTCGACCAAGAACAACGTGGCCATGGTCTTTGCGTCAGGATACTCCTCAAGGTGCTGCATGATCCCCGTTACCGGGTACCGTATCACGGCGATATCCTCATCGTCATCGAGATCGCGCGGGACGGATGTCAGGCCGCGGGCGAGGAATGCGTGCAGACTCTCGTTCGCGAAGCCGGGAGAAGAGAAGAACGATCCCAGCGCAGTCCATTCAGCGGCCTCCAGACCCACCTCTTCCCGCAATTCCCGTTTGGCGGCCTCCAAGGGTTCTTCGCCGTCCTCGAGCCCGCCCGCCGGCAGCTCGAGCAGATACCGCCCGATCGGGTGCCGGTATTGCCGGACCACGTATACGTGAGCTTCCTCGTCGATGGCGGCCACCACCACGGCGCCGGGGTGGTCCACCACCTCGCGAAGGGCGGTCCCTCCCCCAGGCAGGATGATCTCATCCACGCGTAGACACACCACCTTGCCGGAATAGAGGCTGCGAGAACTCACGACCTCCGGTATCACTTCCGACTGGAGTGGCCTCAGCTCAGAGTCTCCGCTCATCGTGAGGTCTTTCCCGACGTCCGGGGGGCGAACTGAGGCGCCAGTACGATCATGTTGACGACCACCGCACACAGCCGTTCCAGTTCATCCAGCGTGATGTACTCATCCGGACTGTGGACCTGCATCATCCCGGCGGCCAAGTTCACGGTCGGCAGACCTCGTGCGTTGAAGATGTTCGCGTCCGATCCTCCCCCGCAGGTGAGGAGGCATGGCTCCAGCCCCACTGCGGTGACGGCCGCTTTGCTCAGGCGGACCACGGCCGAACGAGGGCTGAGCGCGAACGCGCGATACTCATGGACAAGGTTCACCTCCACATCCACCCCGGTCTGAGCAGCTCCCTCCTGCAGAGCATCGACCATGGCGGCTGCCACGTGCGCCAGTTTCTCGTCGTCGTGGCTGCGGCATTCACCGACCACCTCGCACTGATCGGGGACGATGTTGGAGGCCACTCCGCCGTTGATCACCCCGATGTTCGCGCTGGTCTCCTGGTCGAGGCGACCCAGTTGCATGGCGGCGACCGCTTTCGAGGCAGCCTGGATGGCACTCCGACCTCGTTCCGGCTCCAACCCCGCATGAGCGGCCCGACCGCGGAAAACGGCCCTCAGGCCCTGCTGGCTGGGCGCCTTGACGATGATCCCCCCCACGGGGCCCGACGAATCGAGCACAGCGGCAAACGGGCTACTCAGAACATGCTCCCCGAGGTGCTTGGAGCCCACGAGGCCGGTCTCTTCCGACACCGTGAAGAACAGTTCGTAGGTCGGGAACTCCTCACTCGACAGATGCAGTAGTTCGGTGGCATGGATGAGCGCGGCGATCGCCGCCTTGTCGTCCGCCCCCAGGATGGTCGGCCGGGAGTTCCGGAACACCCCTTCTTCGAGCACAGGCTCGATGAGATCCACTGGCTTCACCGTGTCCATGTGCGCTCCCAACGCAAGACTGGGAGCCTTTCCCTCTCCTCTCACCGTGCACCAAAGGTTGCCGGTGTTCCCCGAGATGGCGGCCCCCGTATCGTCCTCCTTCACCGAGATGCCGAGGGGTTCCAGATATCCGACGATCGCGTCGGCGACTTTCCGCTCGTCCCGAGAAGGACTGGCCAAGCCGGTCAGCTCGAGGAACAGCTCCGCGAGACGCTCTCGGGAGGGGGTAGGGACGACACTCATGCGTCGCGTTCCGCCGCCTCCACGCAGAGCCCCTGGGCACCCGGGGCTCGCGAACCGCACCCGCACTCGATGGCCGCGCCCACGAAGTCTCTGAAGAGCGGATGAGGTTTCGTCGGCCGGCTCTTGAATTCAGGATGATACTGGCAGGCCACAAACCAGGGGTGGTCGGGAAGTTCGATCACCTCGACCAGCCTCTCGTCCGGGGTCATGCCGCTCACGCGCAGTCCCGCCTCCACCAGTTGGGTCCGATAGATGTTGTTCACCTCATAGCGGTGACGGTGCCGCTCGTAGATCACCTCTTCGCCGTAAGCCGCGTAGGCCTTGGTCCCGGGAACCAGCTTCGAAGGCGAGGCCCCCAGGCGCATGGTGCCCCCCATGTCGGCGACGTCCTTCTGCTCCGGGAGCAGGTCGATGACCGGGTAGTCTGTGGCCGGATCGAACTCCGAGGAGTTCGCACCAGGCATCCCCGCCACGTGACGCGCGAACTCGGCCACCGCCACCTGCAGACCGAGACACAGTCCTAGATACGGCACGTCGTTCTCACGGGCGTAGCACGCCGACATGATCTTGCCCTCGATCCCTCGTATCCCGAATCCCCCTGGGACCACGATCCCATCCGCGGACTGCAGCCGTGACGTGATCTCCTCGCGCTTCAGTGTCTCTGCGTCGACCCATATCACCTCGAGCCGACGCCCATGATGCACGGCTGCGTGACGGAGGGCCTCCACCACGCTCAGGTAGGCGTCCTGTAACTGCACGTACTTGCCGACAAGGGCGACCGTGACGGGCTCCGTGGCCCGCTTGGTGCGATCGACCAGGTCGTTCCAGTCGTCCATCCGCAGCGGCCCGGTCTGCAACCCCAGCTTCTGGGTGACCAGGGTGTCCAACCCCTCCTCGAGCAGGTTCAGGGGGACGAAGTAGATGTTCGGCGCGTCGACGCAACTGATGACGGCTTCGGGCTCCACGTCGGTGAACAAGGCGATCTTGTCCTTGAGTTCTTGACTGATCGCCCGATCCGACCGACACACGATGATGTCGGGCTGGATCCCGATGCTGCGCAGTTCGTTGACGCTGTGCTGGGTTGGTTTGGTCTTCAGTTCACCGCTCGCGGCGATGAACGGGATCAGGGTCACGTGCACGTAGATGACGTTCTGGCGCCCAGCGTCCTTGCGGAACTGGCGGATGGCTTCCAGGAAGGGCAGGCTCTCGATGTCGCCGACCGTCCCCCCGATCTCGGTGATCACCACATCCACGTCCGGGTTGCGCGCTACCCGGGCGATCCGTTCCTTGATCTCGTTGGTGACGTGAGGGATGACCTGTACGGTCCCGCCCAGATAGTCGCCCTTGCGCTCCTTGCGGATGACGTTGTAATACACCGATCCGGCGGTGACGTTCGAGTCGCGACTGAGACTCTCATCCACGAACCGCTCGTAGTGACCGAGGTCGAGGTCGGTCTCCGCCCCGTCGTCGGTGACGAACACCTCGCCGTGCTGGAAGGGGCTCATCGTCCCTGGGTCCACGTTGAGATAGGGGTCGAACTTCTGGATACTTACTCGGAGCCCCCGGCTCTTGAGCAGTCGCCCCAAAGAAGCACCGGTGATCCCTTTGCCCAGAGATGATACGACGCCACCCGTGATGAACACATGCTTAGCCATGCTAACCCCTACCGCGCTGGACTGCCCTCAGGTGGCGCATGGCCTGACAGCCCCGCGCCTTGCCTAGTCTATCAGCCCTCCCTGGCCCTGTCTCGCAAGTCACGTGCGTGAGACATCGCCTCGACGTCGTCCGGACTGCCGCCCATCATCCGGCAGAGTTCCTCGACGACCCCGTCGCCGACCACAGCGGTCAGCTTCGTGACGGTGCTTCCGGCGTCGGTCTCCTTGTCGATGACGTAGTGCCCATCGGCCTTTGCCGCCACTTGAGCCAGGTGCGTGACCACCACCAATTGCGACCGGCCTGCGAGTTCTCTCAGCTTCTCAGCCACCGCGACCGCCGTCCGCCCCCCGATCCCGGCATCGATCTCGTCGAAGACGAGCGTCTCCCGTTCTCCGGCACCGGCGAGTGCGCACTTGATCGCAAGAAGGACCCTGGACAGCTCGCCACCGGAGGCTGTGCGCGCCAGACTGCGGGCAGGTTGGCCGGGATTGGCCGCCAACATGAACTCCGCAGCCTCTGCTCCTGTCTCCCGGAGGCTCTCCCAGCCCGCACCGCGCGGCTCGACCGCCACCTGCACCCGAGCGTCCACCATCCCCAGGTCGGCCAGTTGCAGCCCTATCGCCTGCTCGAGCCGCGGGGCCGCCTGTCTCCGAAGCTCCCCCAGCCTTTTCGCCGCTTCCACCGCCGAGGCGACGTGCTTCGACGCATCCTCCTCCAGACGCCCCAGGTCTTCCTCGGTCTGCTCCAGGAGGGCCAGCCGCTCCGCGGCCTCCGTGCCGTAGAGCACGGCGGATCGCGTGCTGCCCCCATACTTGCGAGCCACTTCGGAGTAGAGTCGCAACCTCTCATCCACCTCTTGGAGTCGGCCGGGATCGATAACGATCCTGTCCACGAAGCCATGCAGTTCGCGCGAGAGTTCAGCGATCCGATACTGCATCTCCACGAGTCCGGCGCCAGCGGCATCGAGGGTTTCCTCGACTCCCTGCACGGCGCCCAGTTGCGAGGCCGCCTGTGCCACGAGTCGGGCAGCGTCGGCAGCGTCCCCCTCGCTCGACAGAAGGTCGGCCGCCGTCCCTGCGGCCCGCATCGTCTCTTCGGCTCGGGCCAGCCTTTTCTGCTCCGCGGCGAGCGACTCCTCTTCTTCGACCGACAGCGCCGCCTCCACGAGTTCCGTCACCTGGAATCTCAACAGCTCTATCTCCTGCAGCCGGGCGGTCCGCGACCGGCGAGTCTCTTCCAGCCGCCCCAAGGTCTCGGTGGCTTCGGCGAAGAGACCCTTGTATTCCACGACGGTGCGCATCGTCTCCTCGCCGGCCCACAGGTCGAGAACCGCCAGTTGGTACGCCGGATCCAGAAGCCTGCGATGCTCGTGCTGCCCGGCGAACGACAGCAGGCGGCCGACGACTTCCTCCAGCGTCGACAACGTCACCGCGGTGTCGTTCACATAGCTGCGGTTGCGGCCCTGCCTGGTCAGGCGGCGCGTCACGATCGTCTCTCCCGCGCAGATGCCGGCTAACGTACGCAGGTCTTCGGGGATGCCCGATACGTCGGTCTCGTCCAGATCGAATACCGCTTGGATCACTGCTTCGTCGGACGCGAGGCCGACCAGCCCCTCCTCGGCCCTCTCTCCCATCAAGAGACCGAGTGCATGCGTGAGCAACGTCTTGCCGGCTCCGGTCTCTCCGCTCAGGACCGTGAGTCCCGGACCGAACTCCAGGGAGGCGTCTTCGATCAGCACGAAATTGCGGATGGAGAGCGACGTCAGCACGAAGCTCGCCCCGATCTCACAGGAGGCGGTCTCGGAAGTGGTGATACAGGCTGTCGCCCTCGAGCAGGGCGAGTGTGACAAGGGCAGGGGTGGTCTTGACCTTCAGCGTGTCGCCCGGCTCGAGTCGCGCAACCCGCTGGCCGTCGATGTCGACGTAGCAGTCGTCGTCAACGGCGGAGTTGATGATCTCCAGGCTATCGTCCGGAGCCGCGACCACCGGTCTCACCCCCACGGCGTGGGGTGCCACCAGGCTGATAACGTAAGCGTCGACGGCGATCCCAAGGAGCGGGCCTCCGGCCGCCAGGCTGTACGCCGACGACCCCGCTGGTGTCGCCACGACCACTCCGTCGCAGAGGACCTCGAAAAGCGTCACCCCATTCAGGGTCAGGGCGAGAGAGCAGGCGTGCGAACGTTCCCCTTTGCTGACCGCCACGTCATTGGTGGCGGTGAAGACCTGTGACCCGAAGCCGGCCTCGAGCCCCAAGAGCGGGAACTCCACATATCGACCATCGAGCAGTCGCTCCAAGCCGGTCTCCACCTCATCGCTGCGGAGGGTGGTGAGAAAGCCGACCCTGCCCAGGTTGACCCCGGCCACCGGGATACCGTGGCCGCGGGTCAGATGAAACGCCCGCAACATCGTCCCGTCCCCGCCCAAGACCAGGCAGAGTCCGACGCCGGAGAGGTCAGCGGGGGCCGAGACCAGCCCCACGCCCCCGATGTCCGCCAGGAGGTCCGCGTGCTTGGTCCACTCGGAAGAGGGCACCAAGACGTCGATCTCGCGTCGGCGAAGAACGGCCAGCGACTCGATCAGAGCGTCGGTCGCCACACCTGGTTGCCCGTGGGTGAGGATGACCACCTTGTCGATGTAGCCCTTCATGCCTTGGTCACCCCGTCTCCCGGTGCGGCACATCAGAGAGGATACTGTCGACCAACCGCTCCAGCGTATCAAGTCCGACGCCCTTTTCTCCACCTCGGGTCATGTGGAGAAAGAATTCCTTGTTTCCGCCCGTTCCCGGCAATCCCGACCGGCAGACGTCTATCAACTCGGCGTCGGTATCCGAGACCACGAAGGCCCCCGTTTCCATGAGTACCCGCCGGTGGACGTCGGCGTCTCGTACGATACCTCCCCTCCCGACCGCTTCGGGCCCGGCCTCGAACTGAGGCTTGATCAACACAGCTCCCCGAAACACCTCCCCCACCGAGCCGAGAACCGCAGGGAGCACCTTCCGCACCGATATGAACGAGACGTCCATCGTGAGGAAGTCGGGCGTGTAAGGCAGTTGGTCGGGGGTCAGGTACCGAGCGTTCACTTTCTCGAGACGACGGACCCTAGGATCGCTCTGAAGCTTCCCGTCGAGTTGTCCCCGTCCTACGTCCAAGGCGATCACCTGAGCAGCACCGGCCTGCAGGAGGCAATCGACGAACCCTCCGGTCGACGCTCCCACGTCGAGAGCCAGGGCGCCGGTCACGTCGATACGGAATTCGTCCAAGGCATGAGCCAGCTTCTCCCCGGCCCGGGACACGAACCGCGGGCGCGCCTTGAGCATGACCTCCGCATCGACGGCCACGGGGGTTCCCGCTTTGTCAGAGACTTCACCCGATACCAGGACCCCACCCGCCATTATCAGGGAGCGAGCGGCGCTCCGCGTATCGACGAGTCCCCGCGCCACGAGCAACTCGTCCAGGCGCATCCGCTGCACCTTGGCAGCCACGGGTCAGCCTCGCGTCGAGTCGAGACCCTCGACCAGGCCCAAGGCAGTCCGAACGATACCTTCCGCGGTCAGACCGACCTCAGCGCGCAACGTGTCGAGCGGACCTTGTTCGACGAAGGAGTCCGGCAGTCCCAGCCGGGCCACCGGCCGCGCAACCGACGCGTCGGCCATCACTTCCAGAACGGCGGAACCGAAGCCACCGGCCAACGCGTTGTCTTCGACCGTGATGACGGCGTCATGACGCTCCATCAGGGGCACCAGACTCGCCGTGTCCAATGGATGGACGCGCCCCACGCTGGCTACGGTCGCGGTGGTCCCGTGTTCCCGGAGGTGCTCCGCGGCTTCGACCGCCAGCCTCGCGAGCGGGCCGGTCGTCAGGATGAGGACTTGCTCCCCCTCCCGGAGGACTTCCACCCAAGGTCCATCGAGCGGCGTGATGGGCCGCCTCAGTTCCGCTCCCACTCCTCGGGAGCGCGGGTAGCGGATGACCGACGGTCCGTCCAGGCGAAGGGCCGTGGCCAGGAACCTCTGGAGATCGGCCTCATCCTTCGGTACGAACACCGTCAGACCAGGGACGATGCGGAAGAACGAAAGATCGAAGGCCCCATGATGTGTCGGCCCGTCCTCTCCCACCAATCCGGCTCGGTCGACCGCGAAGACGACAGGAAGACCCTGAAGACACACGTCGTGGATGATCTGGTCGTAAGCCCTTTGGATGAAGGTCGAATAGATGGCGACGACAGGGCGCTTCCCCGCTGTCGCCAACCCCGCGGCGAAACCGACGGCGTGGGCCTCGGCGATGCCGACGTCGAAGAACCGGTCTGGAAAGCTTTCCTTGAGGAGGTCCAATCCTGTCCCGGAAGCCATCGCAGCAGTGATGCCGACGATCCTCTCGTCCTCTCGAGCAAGATCCACCAGCGCTTCCCCGAACGCTCGGGTGAACGTGGTGGCCCCATCTCCATCCAGCCGCTCGCCGGTGGGGACGGAGAAGCGCGGAGTCCCGTGGTAGCGGCCGGGCTGTCGTTCCGCGGGAGCGTAGCCCTTCCCCTTCACCGTCCGGCAGTGAAGCAGAACAGGGCCATCGATGGTCAGAGAACGCTTGATGCTGGACCGAAGGGCCTCGATATCGTGCCCATCCACGACGCCCACATAGGTGAAACCGAGCTCTTCGAACAACATGCCCGGTACGATGGCAGCCTTGATGCCGTCTTTCAGCTGTTCTCCTACGGCGGCCACCCGATCTCCGACGCCGGGAAGGCGCTGGAGTCTGCGCTCCAGATCCCGCCGGAAGCGGTAGAGTTTCGGGTCGGTCCGCAGTCGGGAGAGATACGTGCTCATCGCGCCGACGTTCCGTTCTATGGACATGGCGTTGTCGTTCAGGATCACCAGGACGGGTGTGCGGATGTGGCCCGCGTGATTCAACGCCTCGTAGGCCATGCCGCCCGTGAGAGCTCCATCCCCGATGACTGCGACCACTCGTCCCGGAGAAGGAACCGGCCCGTCCTCGGCCTGCCCCTCGGACTCCTGCCCTCTGGCGGAGGTACTGCGCAGCCTCCCCTCGACCATCCCGACGGCAGCACTCACCGACGTACTGCTGTGACCGGTCCCATATGAGTCGTACGGACTCTCGACGCGGCAGGGAAAACCCGACAGCCCCCGGAAGGTGCGGATAGACCGGAAGGAACCGAGTCGGCCGGTAAGCAGCTTATGGGCGTAGGACTGGTGCCCGACGTCCCAGACGATCGCGTCCCGGGGTGTATCCAGTTCCGCATGGAGCGCGATCGCCAGTTCGACGGCTCCCAGACTCGCCCCGAGGTGGCCCCCGTTGCATGCGATGGTCGCGATAATCTCCTCTCGGACCTCGCGTGCGATCTGGGCGAGCTGACCTGCATCCAGAGTGCGAAGTCCACCTGGGAGGTCAAGCGTGTCGATCAGTCTCTGCTCGGTCTCGCTCACGTTATCGCCCCCTCTCCGGCGGGTCCCACCTCGCGCAACGCCCGGATGCTCTCCTTCTCCGCGCGCGCGATCGAGCCCAGCACGCCGTTCACAAGCGCCCCAGCCTCGTCGGAGCAGAAACGTTTCGCGAGGTTCACAGCTTCGTCGATCACCACCGCTTCGGGGACCCCGGCCTCCCACAGCAGTTCGTACGCTCCGATGCGGAGGATCGCCCTCTCGAGCACGCCGAGTCTCGCCACGTCCCAACCGGAAAGGTGATCTTGGATGAGTGGATCGATCGCAGGGAGTCTTTCGGCGACCCCCAGGACCAGACTCCGTGAGAATTCGCCGACTTCCGGGTCGTCACCCCGAAGCAAGGCCTCCTCTGGGCCAATGCTCAGCAGGTCCTGCTGATAGAGGATCACCACGGCCCGACGCCGTGCGCTTCTTCGCCCCGCGGACATGGTGTGGGGCTTCAGGCTTTCGCCGGGAACACACCGCCGAAGACGACGTCCACGGAATCGACCCCCAGGCCGGTCATCTTCCCGAGAGCTTCGGCGATCTTCCGCCGGAGTTCCTCCGCAAGCCCGGGAAGAAACTCACCCAACCTTGCATCGAGGTGGACGGCGACCCGGCAGGACTCACCTTGGACTGCGACTTCGACAGGGTGCGTACGGACAAGAGGCAGCAGTGCGTGCACGCGTATGCGGGGATCACCCTCGAGCGACCCGCGTACTATGGCTTCGAGCACGGATGTGGCGATCTGATACTCCGTCATGATAAGCCTCACGCCCTCCTAGGATAGAGCAGAGAACTCCCGGATGGCTCCGTCCAGGAACCCGGTGGAATACCTCCCTGCGACGAAGTCCGGATGCCGAAGTATACCAAGGTGGAGGTCGCGAGTCGTCGGGACCCCTTCAAGTACGAATTCCTCCAAGGCCCGCACTCCCCTGGCCAGGCAGGAGCGCCTGTCCACATCCCACACGATCACCTTCGCCAGGAGGGAATCGTAGAAGGGTGGGATCGAATACCCCTCATAGAGGTGAGTGTCGACCCGGACCCCCGGTCCCCCGGGCAGGATGAGCCTCTTCACCTTCCCGGCCCTGGGAAGGAAACCTGCCCGCACATCCTCCGCGTTGATGCGGAATTCGACCGCGTGTCCTACCGAGCGTCGAAGCCCGGTCGACTCCATCGGCTCTCCGGCCGCCACCCTGATCTGCTCGCGCACGATGTCGGCTCCGGACCCGATCTCGGTGACGGGATGTTCGACCTGCACCCGGGTGTTCATCTCCATGAAGTAGAACCCTTGCTCGGCGTCGACCAGGAACTCGATGGTGCCTGCACTCTCATATCCGATGCTTGCGCATGCTCGCCGGGATAGTTCTTGGATCGCCCCCCTGGTCTTGTCGTCCACGAAGGGTGATGGCGTCTCCTCCAGGACCTTCTGGTGCCTGCGCTGGATGGAACAGTCGCGCTCAGAGAAGACAGCCACCTCTCCTCGCCCGTCTCCAATTACCTGGACCTCGACGTGGTGCGGTTCGAGGATGACTTTCTCGACGTACATGTCGGGGCACCCGAAGCACGCGTCGGCCTCGGCGGTCGCGGCGAAGAACTGTCTCTTCAGTTCTCCCGGCTCCTCCACCAACCGCATACCCCTACCGCCCCCGCCCGCTGAGGCTTTCAGCATGACCGGATAGCCCAATCTCTCCGCTATGCCGGCAGCCTCCTCGGGGTCGACCACGACGCCCTCGCTCCCCGGCACGGTAGGCAACCCTGCATCGGCCATCATGCGTTTCGCCAGGCTCTTGTCGCCCAGGCTCCGGATCGCATCCGGCGACGGCCCGATGAACGCCAGGTCGTTTGCGGCACATGCCTCCGCGAAACCCGCGTTCTCAGCCAGAAAGCCGTATCCGGGGTGTACCGCCTCGCATCCGGTGTTCTTCGCAGCCGCTACGATATTCGGGATCGACAGATAGCTCTTCCGAGAATCCGGGGGACCCACGCAGATCTTCTCGGTCGCCCGGCGCACGTGGAGACAGCCGGCGTCCGCCGTCGAATACACCGCGACCGACTCGACCCCCAGTTCCTGGCAGGCCCTAATCACCCGCAGAGCGATCTCGCCTCTGTTGGCGATCAGGATCCGCTTGAACACGGTTCCCCTACGCGTCCGCGGTCTCGATCAGGAAGAGCGGCTGACCGTACTCCACCGCTCCCCCATCCTCGATCAGCACCGCGGAGACTGTTCCCGAGACCTCGGCTACCACCTCGTTCATCAGCTTCATCGCCTCCAGCACACAGAGGACATCGCCGGACTCCACGTGCGCGCCTTCCTCGACATATGGAGGCGCCTCAGGCGATTGCCCGCGATAGAACGTTCCCACCATGGAAGCCACGACCACCCTCTGGGTCTCGCTCACCGACAGGCCAGGAAAACCCTCCGACGTGCCCGACGTCCCCGGCGCCTGCTCGACGGAAGCCTCAGGTCCAGGCCCCCGCGACGCTCCCGCGCCGGCCGGAGACGACACAGCGTCGTTCCCCGCGGAACCGGCCTTGCGCAGGCTCACTCGGGTGCCTTTGTTCTCGATGGTCAGTTCATCCACGCTCGATTGCTCCAGCAGCGCCACGAGTTCGCGGATGCGTTCAGGTCCCAGGTCTTCCCATTCGTCTTCCCATGGAGCCGCGTCAGTGGAGGAGGCGAGGCTATCCCCGGATCCGTCCACCCGTCGCCCGACCGTCCGCAAGTCACGGAACCGCCCGATCGCGCCTGGAGCGAGGATGGCGATGAGGGCCTCTTCGCGTCTCAGGGGTGAATCTCCCGCGTCGTCCAGAAGGTCTTCTCCCCACTGTTCCCGACGGCCCGACGCGGAGCTCGACTCGTCCGGCTCCTCGTGGTCCAGGACAGCCGCCGAGACCTCGGCCGCAGGACCCGCGGGCAGACTCCCGTACCCCCCTCGCAGGTACGTCTTCATCTCATCGGGAACCACCGTCCACCGGCGCCCATACAGGACGTTGAGCGCCGCCTGCGTGGCGGCGATGTGACCGATCGGGCCCACCAAGGACGGAGCGCCGATCTCTTGCCGGACCCTCTCGATCTCAGCCGCCACCTCAGGAAGTCTCTCCAACGCACCCTGCTCCTGAAGACGCCTCGCCAGCTGCATCAACAACCCGACCGGCATCTCCGAGGCCAGCCGCCGGTCGACCCGGCCCAATTCGTTGGCAAGAGAAGCCGCCGTATCCCTTGACCCTAAGAGCGACGCCACCGCAGACCCGGCCGCAGCCACGCTCTCGTCGTCGACGCCCACCTCCGCTCCGATGTCAGAAAGCGCAGTGAGGAGCGCCGTCACCGAAACCACGGTGGGATCCAAGGCGCAGGGTGCGCATGAGGCGTAGACGACGTCTGCACCGGCCTTTGCACACAGAGCCGCCGTCACCGAAGCGATGCCGGCCGCGTTGTCCAGATCGACCTCTATCGGGACCGTCCCGAGACCGCGGAGCCCGCGTACCAGACCGACTGCAGTGGTGGGGCCCACTGCCGACGCAGTCTTCAGACAGATGGCATCGGGTTCCATCGCGACCGCGCGCTCAGCCAGCGTCATCGTGTCGCGGACCGGGTCTGCCGAACCCGCAGCGTAGACCACCGCCAGGCGTAGGCCCGCCCCGGCATCCCGGACAGCGCCAGCGATCGCCTCGAGTCGACCCGGATCGTTCACGGGGTCGAGCACCTGGAAGGACGACACGCCACAGTCCGCGGCACGCTTCAGGAACTCTCCGACCACCTTCATCCCGAACGGACGAGCCTCCACCAGGCTCGCCCCCCGTATGGTCATCACGATGGGCGTCTTTTCGAGGTGCGTCGAGAGTCCCCGCAGTCTCTCCCAGGGGCTCTCGTTGAAAGCGGCCAAGGCGTGTTCGACCGTCAACTCCCCCCACGCATCGATAGCAGCGAAGCCTGCCCTGTCGAGGGCATGGAGGACGGGGGCCAGACGACCGACCGTCGCGTGGATGACCGGATCGACGACTACCAGAGAACGGAGCGTGGTATCGACGACACCGACTTCGCGCGTCGTCATATGGACCTACGCCCTGGTGACGTACTCGCGGGTACGGGTATCGACACGCACCACATCACCCGGTTCTATGAACAAGGGCACCTGTACAGTCGCCCCGGTCTCCAGGACCGCTGCTTTCGAACCTCCCGACACCGTGTCCCCCCGCACACCCGCCGCGGTATCATCCACTTTCAGGTCGACGAAGGTGGGCAGTTCCACGTCGAAAGGCTCTCCGTCGATATAGACGACGTCGACCTGCATGTTGATGGTCATGAGGTCGAATCGTCCCTCGAGGGCCGTCTTCGGTAGAGCCAGTTGCTCGAACGACTCAGCATCCATGAAGACCACCGAGTCAGGCTCGTCGTACAGATAGGTCATGGGTCGACTCTCGGTCCGGAGCTGCTCGAACTTCTGCTCGGGCCGGAAGGTGCGGTCTATCACACCTCCCGAGACGACGTTCTTCAGCTTGGTCCGCACGAAAGCCCCGCCCTTGCCGGGCTTCACGTGCTGGTATTCGACGATGCGGTACGTGTCACCCTCGAACCGGATCGTCATGCCGACTTTGAACTGGTTGGTTGAGATCACGCGCCCGGCCTCCAGCAACAGATGCCATGAATAGTCTTCCCTGTTCTGCGAGGCTGCATTCTACACTACTCCTCACCCTCGGGCGCGCAGAGCAACCGCACGGCCTCGCCGTAGCCCTCCGGCCCCTTCCCCGAGATGGTGAACGTGACCACGTCCGATATGACCGACGTTCGGCGCCATTCCTCCCGATTGCGCACGTCAGAGAGATGCACTTCCGCGATGGGACAGGTAACGAGTTCAAGGGCGTCCCGGATAGCGTAACTGTAGTGAGTCCATGCCCCTGGGTTGACGATCATCGCGCCGGCTCGGCGGTGTTCATGGATAAGCCCGACGTACTCTCCCTCGTGGTCTGTCTGCGCGCACACGCACTGCCAGCCCAGTCGGCTCGCCTCTTCTTCGATGGACGCCTCCAGCTGACGAAGGGTGAGGGGTCCGTAATGCGCCACCGGACGCTCCCCCAGGAGGCCGAGGTTCACCCCGTGCAGCACCACTAGGACCTTCGCCTCGGACATCGCCTCAGTAGCCTCGCTCATCGTCTGATCACCTCGAGAGCATCGGCGAACACCTCCGCAGGCACGTCCAGACCCCACACCGGGTCCCCGACCGCCCGGAGCCCCACGAAACCGCTCGACCCGGCAACGACCTTCTTGTCCCGACGAGTCGCCTCGATGACGGTCGCCGTATCGGGGATGTCCACTACCACGTCCAGACCGAACGAAACCAGCAGATCTCGAACGCGCGACCTCACCGACGACGGGAGTCCCAGCATCCGCTCGCTCACCATGAGAGCCGGCAACAGACCCAGAGCCACGGCTTGTCCGTGCGTCATGGCCCCATATCCACATGTCACCTCGAGCGCATGTGCGATCGTATGCCCCAGATTGAGCACCGCCCGCCCGCCCTTGTCGAACTCGTCGTCCTCCACCACGTCGGCTTTGTAGGCCACGCAGACCTTCACCAACTCCGACAGCGTCTCCCCATCCCTGGCTGCTATGCGCCCAGCATCGTCCTCGAGGCGGGCCAGAAGACCCTCCGACCGGAGCAGTCCGTATTTGACCACCTCCCCGAGACCCCCGCGATACTCCACCTCGGGCAGGCTCTTCATGGTCTCTGGGTCGACGATGACCAGGTCGGGCTGATAGAAAGCACCGACGAGGTTCTTGCCGGTCCCCAGATTGATGGCCGTCTTCCCACCTACACTCGAGTCGACCTGCGCCAGCAGAGACGTGGGGATCTGCCAGAGGGATATCCCGCGTTGATACGTCGCAGCCGCGAGCCCAGCAAGGTCCCCGATCACGCCCCCGCCGAGCGCCACGACCACGTCGTCGCGGCGGGCGCCCCTCTCCGCCAGCCAATCCCAACACGACTCCAGGGCCGAAACGTTCTTGGTCTCCTCGCCAGGTTCGAGGACCAACATGCCTCCCGCCTGCGCCATAGGGCCCAACAGGGAGTTGACTCTCCGTCCCCATGCCTCCTGTACGTTCACGTCAGTGATGACGAACGCCCGGCGGCCCCTTTCCCCGGCTTCGAGGGCATGAGACGCGATGTCGTCCAGAGCACCCCGACCGCCGACGATGACCGATGGCCTTCCGGTCGCCCGCAGGCGTCGTCCCCAAGCCGCCGCCCATCTGTCGCGGGCAGCGCCGAGATCCTCCGCGATCTCGGCGGCCAACTCCTCGACAGTCCTCCCGGATGCCGGCAGCACCCAGTCCGCCACCTCTTCGTACATCGGCAACCTTGAGACCAAGAGTTCCTCGAACGCCTTCTTCCCCTGAGCCAGCGGGCGACCGCTGCCTCGGGCTCTCTGCCAGGCCGCCTCAGGCTCGATCTCCAGGTACACCAGACCTGCTCGGGCCTTCAGGGCGGCCCTCGTCTCGGCATCCTCCAAGGTGCCCCCGCCCAGTGCAAGGACCAGCCCCTCCTGTTCAGGAAGTGAATCGAGGATCGTCGCCACTCGGGCGCGCTCGTACCCCCGGAACGCCGGTTCCCCTTCGCTCGAGAAGATCTGTGGGATGGTCATCCCACGCGACTCGACGATCTCCTCATCGAGATCAGCGAAACGCCAGCCGAGCAACTGGCCCAACCGCCGACCCACAGTGGTCTTTCCAGAACCCATGAACCCTATGAGAGCGACTAGCGGCGCCACAGACCCCGCTCCACCAGGCTCGCTTCGTACGACGCTACCGCAGCGGAGAACTGTTCGAGCGAGTCCCCGCCGAACTTCTCCAGGTAGGCTTGAGCGAGGACCAGGGCGACCATCGCTTCACCGACGACCCGCGCGGCTGGAACGGCGGTGACGTCGCTGCGCTCGACATGTGCGGCCACCGGCTCCATCGTGCGTAGATCCACGGAATCCAGAGGGGTCGTGAGAGTGGGGATGGGCTTCATCGCAGCCCGGATGACGAGCGGCATCCCGTTCGTCATCCCTCCCTCGAGTCCCGCGGCTCTATTTGTCTCCCGCCCGATCCAGACCCCTCGCTCATCCAGGCGTCTGACGAGCGGATCATGCACTCTAGACCCGGGAAGTCCTGCATTCTCGAAGGAGTTACCGACCTCGACGCCCTTGATGGCAGGGATGCTCCCCAGCGCGCCCAGCAGCCGACCGTCCAGCCGGTCACTCATGGTCCCGTAGCCACCCAAGCCCGGACACATACCCCAGCACCATATCTCGAACACTCCACCCAAGGACTCACCCGCGTTCCGTGCGGAGTCGATCTCGACACACATCGCCTCCCCGGTGGGACCGTCGTCACAGGCGACCGGCGAGCCTTCAACCGCGCCCCAGTCGATCCCCTCAGGGTCCACATAGGCCTGAGCGGTGTTCGCCTTCACGGAGCCTATGCCGACCACTCGGGCGCGTACCGTGACTCCCACCTCCTCCAGGAGTCTCTTACAGACCGCTCCGCCCGCCACTCGCCCCACCGTCTCCCGAGCGCTCGCTCGCTCGAGGACGTCACGCACGTCGGACGATCCGTGTTTTGCCAGACCGGAGAGATCGGCGTGTCCCGGACGTGGGATCGTCACCATTTCCACGGGTGTCGCATCCGGGCCGGGCATGTCGGCTGACATCAACTCCGTCCAACTCACGTGATCCTTGTTCTCCACGAGGATGCATATCGGCGTGCCCAGCGTACGACCAAGACGGACTCCGGCCAGGAAGCGGCACTTGTCCTTCTCGATCCCCATGCGCCCCCCTCGCCCATATCCCTTCTGTCTACGGAGCAACTCCCGATCGACATCGGAGCGCGACAACGTGAGCCCCGCGGGGACGCCCTCTACGATGCACACTTCCGCGGGACCATGAGATTCACCGGCTGTGGTCAGTCGAAGCGCTCCCACATCTCACTCCCTTACAATGAGCGGCGGCGCCCCTGGGCGCCGTCCACTACGTTCACTTTCCGATATCCGATCGAGCCCCAGAGGTTATTCGTAGATCACTTGCCCCACCGTGAGTACGAGTGTCTCGCTCCCGTGGAGCAGCGTGGCCACCTTGCTCGAGGTGCTGAGGTCAAGGACCTTGACCTGTCCCCAACTCGTCGACACCACGTCTCCCACCCGCTTGTCCTTGTAGACACTGTTGTCGACTTGGAAAGTGACGGCCGCTCCCCCTCCGACGACACCTACCGAGAGGATCTTCAGCAGATGCGTGTGCGGGGCAGTCGTCGTGGTGGTCGCGGGCGGCTTGGTCGTCGTCGTGGTCCCCGGCTTGTACGTCGTGCTCGTGGTCCCCGAGATATGTGTCGTCGTGGTCCCTCCGGGGCTGGTCGTGCCGGTGCTCCCGCCCTCCGACGTCGACGTCGTGCTCGAGGCCACGGCCTGCTGTATGAACGGATCCTTGCTCTTGAACGTGGAGAAAGCTTGTGCGCCAAGCAGGATCGCTTCTTCGGTCTGGCCGGCCTGCGACGAAAGGTCGCCCGTCGGTACCATCGTCGAGGTGCTCGGCGTGTCGTTACCCCCACCGAAACTGCATCCGGCGACCAGCAGACCCACTGCTGCGCAGAGGAACAACAGGACTATGGCCGATTGTACGAGTCTGGGCTTCACCGCATCCTCCTAGGAACCACCCTCGGTGCCGGTCGGACTCGCGGCACTGCTCGGAGTCACCGGCTCGACGAGTTCGGGCGCCATCTCGAAGGCGTAGAGGGTCATGTTGACAGTGAGTTCGGGGCTGACGGCTCCACCGGAGCCCGTCTGTCCCGTATCGGCGCTCAACTGCAACTCAAGCGCCTTGACGGCCAACAGTCTCCCCGGCCCGGCCGCCATCTGCTCCGCTCTGTAGACGAAATCGCTGAGATCGAAGAACGTCCCAGTGAACTCCACGTCGAGGGGCACGATCTGGAACTCTCCAGACAACACAGGGTCGCCCGGGGTGATGGCTATGAAGTCGATGCCCGACCTATCCGCGAGGTCCTGGATCTGCAGCAGAAGGCTCGGTATCTCTTCGGACTGCGGGACCATCTTGGCAAGCTCCAGGATCCGAGCCTGGTTCTTCCTGCCTTCCTCCCGCGTCACTTCCGCCTGAGCAAGCTTGGCCTCCGCCGCCGCCAGACGCGTGCGCTCATCTTCTATCGACTGCTCCGTCGTCGCGATATCGCTCCTCAGAGGACTGAGCAGGAAGAACCAACACAGGGCGATGATCACGACGAGCCCCAACCCTATCAGTACCAGGCGTAGGCGTCGGTTCACAGTCCCTCCACCTCCACCTGAGTCACGGGCAGAGGCGTGTCGAGCGCTTGCGTGTTCTGGACCTCGGCCTCGATAGAGAAGCCCTTCACGTCCGCCGCCGGATCAGTCGCGCCGCGCGGGACGCCCGCGCTCGCCAGATCCACCTGAGAAAGTGCCGGGATCAGTTGGAGGCGCACCAGCACCTCGGCGACGTCTTCGAAGCTGTACGTGTTCCCCTCGATGGCGAGCTTATTGTCGCCGACGGCCCCCGCAGTCGCCTGAGCCGCCGGCTCGATCACGATCGGATCGGAAGTGCTGAGGGAGACGCTCTGGAACCATACGTTCTCGGGCACCACCAGGCTGATACCGTCGAGAAGTTCAGACACCAGAGTACGGTTGGCGTAGATCCCCTGAACCACGGACTCGGTCTGTGCCCTCTGCGACTGAAGAACTTCATACTGTCGCAGGGCGGCGACCTGCGTCTCGAGTATCGCCGTCTGTTGCTGGACGTCGGCCAGTTCCTGCTCTCGATCACCCAGAGTGCCGTTGAGCAGGTAGTAGCCGAACGCCAGAGCGAACACCACCACGATGCCGGCACCGAGCATCACCAGCAATCCGACATCGGTCGCAGTACGCGCCCGCTCTGTCTGAGGGACCAGGTTTATCCTACGGACCACGTCATTGCTCCTCGGGCATCGCTAGACCCATCGCGACCGACAGATATGGTGCCATGAAAGCCAGCACCGTATCCGGCACATCTGTGGTGTTCGACGCGATGTTGGTCAATGGGTTGCCCAATGTCACCGGCATCTCAAGAGCCTCCGAGAGATGCGAGTCGAGATTGCGCAGCAGGGCACCGCGGCCGCTGATGATCAACTCCCGTACCGGGGTGGCGTGCTCCTGAGCCTGGTAATAGTCGAACGACCTCTTGATCTCGCCCGTGAGTTCGGCGGCCATCTGTCCCAAGAGCTGTTGTGTCTCCGCCACCACGTCTTCCGGGTAGTACTCTTCGTCGGGGGGCAGCGGCCCCGTCAGACCCAAACGCTGTACCATGGTCTGGGCGTCGTCGAACGGCAGATTCCGTGCGGCCACGAGGGCGCGAGGGAACCGATCGCTGGAGAAGTTCACGATACGTGTGAACTTGAGGACATTGTCCACAGCCACGACCAGCGTCGAAACCGACGACGATATGTCGGCGATCCCTCGGCAGACCCCGGACCCTTCAGCTTCCGGCAGGAAAGGGGTCGGGGGTATCAAGGCTCGCACGAGAGCCAAGCTGGAAACGTCGATACCTGCCACTTTGAGCCCGGCTTGGCGGATCCCTTGAAGGAAGGTGTTGATCATGGTCTTCTGGGCCGCCACGAGCAGCACTTCCTGGCGGGTGGCCCCATCAGGGCTGACCCGCTTTCCGATGACCTGGAAGTCGAGGACGACCTCGTCGATCGGGATAGGGATATAGTCCTGAGCCTGGAACTCGATGGCGCCGCGCAACTCGTCCTCTGTCATGTCAGGCATGTCGATGTTTCTGACGATGACCTTCTGGTTGCTGACGGCTGTGTACACAGCGCGCCCTCGAAGCTTGTACTTGTCCGCGAAGGCTTTCAGCTCACGAGCGAACAGATCGGCGTCGACGATCTCTCCGTCGACCACCAGTCCCTCAGGCAGCGGCCAATCCAGGCAGCTCCTCAAACGCAGATGCCCGCCATCGCCGCTGACATGCAGCAACACCAGACTCGATCCTCCGACGTCCAGTGCGATCTGTCCTGATTTGAAGAGGGCTAGAGCCACAGACTCACCTCGCCGCAACCACCATTTCGATCGGGGCCCATGTCCAACGATCCAGCCAACACGTGTTCGACGTCGACCCGACCGTCTCCTCTGAACCTCCCGGCCGCGCGGGACTCCATGCAACTGTCCTCCGCCTGCGTCAACTGTATCACGACCATAGCCGTTCCTATCCGGTCTCGATCAACGGACACGTGCCTCAACTGTAGAGGCCCAAGTAGGAACTCAACACGCTCTGGCCCACCAACACAGCCACCACGGCACCCATGGCCAGGTACGGGCCGAACGGTATCTTGTCTTTCCTCGTGCGCCTGTGGGTGACCAGAAGAAATACCCCGATGATGCCGCCGAACAAGAACGCCGCGAACAGGGCGATCATGACGTATGCCCCGAGAACCGCTCCCATGAACAGGGCCATCTTGATGTCGCCCGGTCCCATCCCGCCCGGCCATATCATGGCGAGAATGAAAAGGAACGCCGCCGCTCCCACGCTCCCGGCGAGGTAGACCCACCATCTTTGCGGTTCGAGGGCGACGGAAGCCATCAGCCCTATCACGGCCCCCGGAAGGACGATGCGGTTCGGGATGATCATGTGATCGTAGTCAATGAATGCGATCGCGATCATCGCAGCGATGAAGCCCCAGGCCACGAGGAGGGGCCAATCCAGACCTATCCGCCAGAACGCCAGTCCGAACGCGATCGCCGTCAGCGCCTCTACCAGCGGGTAGCGTACAGAGATCCTCTCACTGCACCCGCGGCAGCGCCCGCGCAACAGCAACCAACTGACGACCGGGATGTTGTCGTAGAACCGGACTGATTGCCCACATCGCGGGCAGTGTGAGCCAGGGGTGACCAAAGACTCCCGGCGAGGAAGCCGATATATGACCACATTCAGAAAGCTGCCCACGACAAGTCCGAAAAGCAGCGACACGGTCAAGAAGTAGTACTGCACCCGACCGAACCCTCCCACGTAAGTATCCGCTACGTCACTATATCGGCCTGATACTCAGACACTTGAACGTCTGAGCTGAGAGTCAGACCACTGTAGCGTCGCCCTCCCGCGGGGAGCGCACGACTTTGGACCTACGTCAGACCCTTCGGGGAGGAAATCAAACGATCAGGTCGGCCGCCTCCATGGCCGCCCTCAGGATCTCCCGCCCGGCCTGGGTCAGTCGCTCCAGCGGCGGCCGTAGTGGGCCCGCAGGGAGTCCCATCCACTCGACCGCCTGCTTGACCGGAGTCGGATTCGGTTCGACGAACAAAGCATCGACGACATCCATGATGCCGTAGTGGATCCCACGAGCCTCGTCGATCCTCCCCGCCCAGACGGCCTCGCACATCGCCTTGACTTCCCGCCCGACGACGTGAGCCACGGCCGCGATGGCCCCAGCCCCTCCGTGGCAGAGCAGGCTGAAGGTCATGATGTCTTCGCCTGAGTAGATCTTGAAAGTCTCCGGATCGGTCCCTCGGTATATGGTCATCGCCTGGTGCAGATCCGCGGACGCGTCTTTGATACCCACCACCTCGGGGACCTCGCTCCACAACCTGATCACCGTCTGAGGGTCGATGTTGCGGCTCGTCCGTCCCGGGATGTTGTAGAGCACCATCGGCAGTCTCGACACCCGAGCGATCGCTGCGAAGTGTTGGAACAGACCCTCTTGGGTCGGCTTGTTGTAATAGGGCCCGACCTGCAGAGTGGCATCGGCTCCCAGATCCTCGGCCAGCCGAGTCAGGTCGATGGCCTCGCGGGTCGAATTCGATCCCGCCGAGGCGATGACCGGTACCCGACCCCCGGCCTGCTGCACAGTCGCCTTGATGACGTCCACATGCTCCTGATGCGACAGGGTGGCAGACTCGCCGGTGGTGCCGCATGGGACCAGACCGTCGCAGCCCATCTCCTCGATGTAGTAGTCGACAAGCTGGGCCAGCCCGGCGTAGTCTACGGTGAGGTCGTCTTTGAACGGCGTTATCAGGGGGATGATGACTCCGCGAAGATCCCACTCGACCTTGGCTACCACTGCTTCCTCCCAGGCTCTCGTTGCCCGCGCGTCAGGCGGGGTTATCGGTGCATTATAGCGGCGGAGGCCCCCAACCGCCTCATAGGTCCATGAAAAGAGATGAGCCCGCCATCACTGGCGGGCTCGAAATAAATCCCGGCGACTTCCTACTCTCCCACAAGGTCGCCCCTGCAGTACCATCGGCGTAGAGAGGCTTAACTGCTCTGTTCGGAATGGGAAGAGGTGTATCCCCCTCGCTATGGTCACCGGAAACTTTGAAAGCGTATACCGGAGCGCGCACCCTCAAATCTGCATAGCGACGAAGTAATGTGTTAAGTCAAGACCTCGACCGATTAGTACTGGTCTGCTGAAGACATTGCTGCCCTTACACATCCAGCCTATCAACCTGGTGGTCTACCAGGGGTCTTACCCAGTTACCTGGTGGGAGATCTCATCTCGGGGCCTGCTTCCCGCTTAGATGCTTTCAGCGGTTATCAGAACCAGACGTAGCTATCCAGCGGTGCCGTTGGCACGACAACTGATACACCAGAGGTCTGTTCATCCCGGTCCTCTCGTACTAGGGACGAGTCCCCTCAAATCTCCTGCGCCCACGACAGATAGGGACCGAACTGTCTCACGACGTTCTGAACCCAGCTCGCGTACCGCTTTAATGGGCGAACAGCCCAACCCTTGGGACCTACTCCAGCCCCAGGATGCGATGAGCCGACATCGAGGTGCCAAACCCTCCCGTCGATGTGGACTCTTGGGGAGGATAAGCCTGTTATCCCCGGAGTACCTTTTATCCGTTGAGCGACGGCGCTTCCACTTGCTACCGCCGGATCACTAAGACCTGCTTTCGCACCTGCTCGACTTGTTGGTCTCGCAGTCAAGCTCCCTTGTGCCTTTACACTCTGCGCACGATTGCCGACCGTGCTGAGGGAACCTTTGTGCGCCTCCGTTACATTTTAGGAGGCGACCGCCCCAGTCAAACTGCCTGCCAGACACTGTCCGGTAGCCGGATCACGGCCTACCGTTAGAAGCCCGATACACTAGGGGTGGTATCCCAAGGATGGCTCCACGCGAACTAGCGTCCGCGCTTCCCAGCCTCCCACCTATCCTGGACGAAGTGCACCAAGCTCCAATATCAAGCTGCAGTAAAGGTTCACGGGGTCTTTCCGTCTTGTCGCGGGTAATCGGCATCTTCACCGATACTACAATTTCACCGGGTCTATGGCTGAGACAGTGCCCAAGTCGTTACGCCATTCGTGCAGGTCGGAACTTACCCGACAAGGAATTTCGCTACCTTAGGACCGTTATAGTTACGGCCGCCGTTTACCGGGGCTTAATTTCAGTGCTTCGCCCGAAAGCTAACACCTCCACTTAACCTTCCGGCACCGGGCAGGCGTCAGCCCCTATACATCGTCTTTCGACTTAGCAGAGACCTGTGTTTTTGGTAAACAGTCGCTTGGGCCTAGACTCTGCGGCCTCCTCGGGCTCGAGAAGTCAATTCTGTCACCCTACCGAGGCGCCCCTTCTCCCGAAGTTACGGGGCTATTTTGCCGAGTTCCTTAGCCATAGTTCTCCCGATCGCCTTGGTATTCTCTACCTGCCCACCTGTGTCGGTTTTGGTACGGGCACACACCAGAGCTCGCTAGAGGTTTTTCTTGGCGGCAGAGGATCGGCGGCTCGCCGGCATAAGCCAGCTGACATAACGTCTCAGGCTTTGATGGCCTCCGGATTTTCCTGGAGACCGCCCTACGCGCTTGTCCGTGGTCAACCAACGCCACGGTCCGCTTACCTTTCCGCGTCACCCCATTGCTCAAACGCTTGGTGGTGGCACTGGAATATTAACCAGTTCTCCATCGCCTACGCCTTTCGGCCTCGGCTTAGGCCCCGGCTAACCCTGAGCTGATTAGCATTGCTCAGGAAACCTTGGGCATTCGGCGGGCGAGTTTCGCACTCGCCTTTCGTTACTCATGCCAGCATTCTCACTTCCCATGCCTCCACGGCTGGCTTACGCCGCCGCTTCACCGGCATGGGAACGCTCGCCTACCGATCCAGCGACCCGAAGGTCGCAAGGATCCCGTAGCTTCGGTATCTGACTTAAGCCCCGTTGGATTGTCGGCGCATGAACACTTGACCAGTGAGCTATTACGCACTCTTTCAAGGAATGGCTGCTTCTAAGCCAACCTCCTGGTTGTCTGTGCACTCGCACATCCTTTCCCACTTAGCCAGAATTTAGGGACCTTAGCTGACGGTCTGGGTTGTTTCCCTCTCGGCTACGGAGCTTAGCCCCCGCAGCCTGACTCCCGCGTTCTTGACTGACGGCATTCGGAGTTTGTCTGAGGTCGGTAACCTTTAGGGGGCCCCTAGCCCAAACAGTGCTCTACAACCGAAAGTAAACACGCGAGGCTATACCTAAATATATTTCGGCGAGAACCAGATATCTCCGGGTTTGATTAGCCTTTCACTCCGATCCACAGGTCATCCCCCCCGTTTTCAACCGAGGTGGGTTCGGGCCTCCACGAGGTCTTACCCTCGCTTCACCCTGCCCATGGATAGCTCACCCGGCTTCGGGTCTACAGCATACGACTAAAACGCCCTATTAAGACTCGCTTTCGCTACGGCTCCGCTCTCGCTTAACCTTGCCGCACACCATAACTCGCTGGCTCGTTATGCAAAAAGCACGCCGTCACAGCCACGAGGGCTGCTCCGACCGCTTGTAAGCACACGGTTTCAGGTTCTATTTCACTCCCCTCCCGGGGTGCTTTTCACCTTTCCCTCACGGTACTAGTCCACTATCGGTCACCAGTTAGTACTTAGCCTTGCGGAGGTGGTCCCCGCAGGTTCCTACCGGATTTCACGTGTCCGGTAGTACTCAGGAACTAGTTAAGGAAGAGCTCGACATTTCGCCTACGGGGCTGTAACCCGCTGTGGCCCGGCGTCCCAACCGGTTCGGCTATATCGAACTTTTGTAACTTCCCGGATCGGATGCAGCCGATCCAAAACCAGCCCTACAACCCCGTACCTGATACACCTGCATGCAATCACGCAGGTACGGTTTGGGCTCGTCCCGTTTCGCTCGCCGCTACTCAGGGAGTCGATGTTTCTTTCCTTTCCTCGGGCTACTTAGATGTATCAGTTCGCCCGCTTACCTTCTCCTGGCCTATGTGTTCAGCCAGGGATGACCAGACATTACTCTGGCCGGGTTTCCCCATTCGGAAATCCGCGGGTCGAAGGCTGTTCAGCGCCTCACCGCGGCTTATCGCAGCCGTCCGCGTCCTTCATCGGCTTCTGGTGCCAAGGCATCCACCGTGTGCTCTTAGTATCTTGACGGAAGAACACATTACATTAATTGTCACTATGCAGATTTCAAGGTGCGCGCGAAGCCGTGCTTCGCGTACTGGAAGAGCCGCGTCTCGAAAGTGAGCGCGGTCTTTCAAAACTGAACAGCGTTGCTCGAAGCGCACGATCAGACGCTTCAGAACCAGGTCGACGTAACTTCCAGGTTTCCGCATCCACCGCGGCGTGACAAATGCTCGCGCATCGACGCCGATCGGCTGAAGGATGCAGACCTGCGGTGTTGGTCACCGCAAATCCCTAGAAAGGAGGTGATCCAGCCGCACCTTCCGGTACGGCTACCTTGTTACGACTTCACCCCAATCACCCAGCCCACCTTCGACGGCTCCCTCCCTTGCGGGTTAGGCCACCGGCTTCGGGTGTTCCAAGCTTTCGTGGTGTGACGGGCGGTGTGTACAAGGCCCGGGAACGTATTCACCGCGACGTTGCTGATTCGCGATTACTAGCAATTCCGCCTTCATGGAGTCGAGTTGCAGACTCCAATCCGAACTGAGACCGGCTTTTAGGGATTCGCTCCACCTCGCGGTATCGCAGCCCGTTGTACCGGCCATTGTAGCACGTGTGTAGCCCTGGACATAAAGGGCATGATGACTTGACGTCATCCCCACCTTCCTCCGGTTTGTC